>OJJV01000004.1_pt1 | contig 424233 bp, 463 predicted proteins | sample 1596391 | NCBI WGS metagenome assembly OJJV01 (sample SAMEA4350164, study PRJEB24818) | metagenome | biome: human; feature: gut; material: faeces | place: Denmark | collected 2013-09
TATTTTTTGTGCCATTAACATTAACATCATATACAATTGGGTTATATTTAGATTTTATATATACAACTCCTGCACAATGTATTACATAAACTTCTTTTCCATCAATATTTTCAAAAACTGATGATAAGCTTTTCTTTTTAGTAACATCTCCATAATAAATTTTACAATTCAAGTTATCCAATGCCTTTATAGAATCATTAGGTAATACAAGTGCTCTTATTTCATTTTCACTATTTTGTTCTAATTTTCTTATTATATTATTTCCTAGAAAACCATTTGCACCAGTTATTATATATAATTTTTTCATATCACACCTCCAAGATATATAGATAGTTACTAATTAAATTTTTATTACTTTGTCAAGAAATCAAATATATTTATTCTTGTTGATGTTTTTGTCTTATATAACTTTTTATATCCATATCTAGAACATTTCCATTTTTCTATACTTATTAGTTTCGTTTATAAATTATAATTTCTAGAGTATATTATAACACAAAAGACATATGTTTTTAAAGCCATTTAACTTCATATATTTCCTTTTAAATAATTTATTCTAATTCAAAAGCTCCTGTATATAATTGATAATATTGATCTTTCCCACGCATTAAATCTTCATGATTTCCTCTTTCAATTATCTTTTCGTGATCCATAACCATAATAGCTTTTGAATTTCTAATGTTACAAATATTGATGTTAAACTATCACTTAATCGTTTTTCAAATTCTTGTACTTTTTCAAAAGATTCTTTTTGAATTTTTTTCCTTTTTCTGTAATAACTATTTTCTTTTGCCTTGTATCTTCTAATAATGTATCAATTTCTGAATCAGTTATTTGACTATTATTTGCTTTAATTAAATATTTAATATGTGAAATAGATTCCAATCCGTATTTGCTAGTTTTATCTACATATAAAAGCGGATAATTGAAAATTATCTGCTCTATAAAGTGTTGATATTAAATCATTTCTGCAAAATATGTTCCACCCACTTTAGACTAAATTAATTATGTATCCTTTTAGCCAAAATATATGTGCTTTTAAAATTTTGTAAAGGCTAGGCGAAGCTTATTTATATCAGCTTTTTTAAAATTTATTAGGTTTTATTAAAATACTTAAATGTTCTATGCTAATGGTTTCATTGTTGGGAACAATATTACGTCCCTTATTGATTCACTTTCTGTGAATAGCATGCATAATCTATCTATTCCGTATCCAATTCCGCCTGCTGGTGGCATACCATATTCTAGTGCTTCAATAAAGTCCATATCTATATCATTTGCCTCATCATTTCCAAGTTCTCTTTCTTTTAATTGAGCTTCAAATCTTTCTAGCTGATCAATTGGGTCATTAAGTTCTGTGTATGCATTAGCAAATTCTTTTCCTGCTATAAATAACTCAAATCTATCTACAAATCTTGGGTCTTCTGGATTTTTCTTTGTAAGTGGTGATATTTCTAATGGATGTCCGTATAAAAATGTTGGTTGAATTAGTGTTTCTTCAACATATTTTTCAAAGAATGCATTTATTATATGTCCGTAAGTTTTTTCGTGTTCTTCTAGTTCTATATTATGTTCTTCTGCTAGTTTTAAGCATTCATTTATATCTGTAATCTTTTTAAAGTCAATTCCTGTTTGTTCCTTAATTGCATCAGTCATGCTAATTCTCTTCCATGGTCCTTCAAGATTAATTTCATTTCCTCCCCAGTTATATATCATTTTTCCTGTTACATCTTTTGCAATTCTTTGGAACATTTTTTCAGTCAAATCCATCATTCCTTCTAAATTAGAATATGCTAAATAAGCTTCCATTAATGTGAATTCTGGATTATGTTTTAAGTCCATTCCTTCATTTCTAAATACTCTACCTATTTCGTATACAGCTTCCATTCCACCTACTAGTAATCTTTTAAGTGGTAATTCTAATGCAATACGAAGATACATATCTAAATTTTGTGCATTATGGTGTGTAACAAATGGTCTTGCAGAAGCACCTGTTAAAAGTGTTGTTAATACTGGTGTTTCAACTTCTGTAAATCCTTCACCATCCATAAAGTTTTGTATACATCTAATAATTTTTGGACGTAAGAATGCAACTCTTTTAGCTTCTTCATTCATTATTAGGTCAACATATCTTCTTCTATATCTTTCTTCTTTATCTGTTAAACCATGAAATTTTTCTGGAAGTGGTCTTAAAGATTTTGTAAGAAGTACTACTTCTTTTGCATGTACAGAAATTTCTTCTGTTCTTGTTTTAAATACAAATCCTTTTATTCCGATTATATCTCCTATATCATATGTTTTAAATGCAGAATAGCTTTCTTCTCCTAAGTCATTTATACTAACATAACTTTGAATTTTTCCTTTTGCATCTTGAATAGTACAAAAAGATGCTTTTCCCATTATTCTTTTTGCCATTATTCTTCCTGCTACAGAAACGTCTTTTCCTTCTAATTCTTCATAATTATCTTTTATTTCTTGGCTTAAATGTGTTCTATTATATTTTGTTACTTTAAATGGGTCTTTCCCTTGTTCTTGTAATTCTCTTAATTTTTCTTTTCTAATTGCTATTAAATGATTCTCATCTAATTGTTCTTGGTTATTTTCAATATTTTCTGCCATATGCTTCATCTCCTTAAAAACTTATTTTAATATTATATAACAAATTGCAATAATTGTAAACCACAATTTTTGAGTATTCTTAATACATAAAATTCCTTTTTTTGTGTTGACAATGTATATAAAAAATGTTATAAATAAGTGTACGTTTATTTGGCCCCTTGGTCAAGCGGTTAAGACGCAGCCCTCTCAAGGCTGAATCATGGGTTCGATTCCCGTAGGGGTCACCACACTTGTTTTATGGCAAGAGTGAATAGTAAAAAGTATATAATGTTTTAAAAACAGGCGATCAATGGTCGCCTGTTTAATTATATTAATTTATGCATTTACTTAATATTTCATCTAATCTTTCTTTTTGTCCACTCAAATATAAATATCCTATTAATCCTTCAAATGCCGTAGCATACATGTAATCTGTTGGGTCTGCATTTTTAGGCAGATGATGATTTTGAGTATTCCTAGTTCTTCTAACAATTTCTAGTTCCTCTTGCGTTAAATATTCTTTTATTTTTTCTAATGTATCCGCTTGTGCTTTGGCTTTTACATATTTTATAGTTTCTATATGTAATTTGTGTGGTTTTAAATTTGTTGCATTTACAAGTTTCTCTCTCACATATAACTCATAAACACTATCTCCAACATAAGCCCAAACAAGTGGTGACATTAAATTTACTTCTTCTTTACTTTTCATTTACCTTCTCCAATGTTATTTTTCCTAATTTTCCGCTTCTAAAATCATTTAGTATTATTTTTGCAGTTTTTTCATCATCTATCTCTCCGCCAGATATAACGGCTCCTCTTTTTCTTCCTATTAGTTTCATAAGATTATATAGTTTCTCATTTTCGTCTTCTGAATCTATTTGGTCTAATTCGCTTTCTGTTATTTTATATCTTTCCAATAAATTTGCTTTATAATTATTATATAAATATATTAATAGCTTGAATGCTACTTCTATTGTTTCTAGCACTTCATCTTTTATTGAGCCTGTGTATGCTAAATTTAGTGCAACAGTTTCATCCTCAAACTTTGGCCATAGAACACCAGGTGTATCTAGCAATTCTATATTATTTGCTATTCTTACCCATTGTTTTTGTTTCGTAACACCTGGTTTGTTTCCTACAATAGTTGTTTTTTTATTGCATAGCCTGTTTATTAATGATGACTTTCCTACATTTGGTATTCCAAGTATTACAACTCTTATATTTTTCTTTACTCTACCTTTTAATGCTGCTTTTTGAGTTTCTTCTTCTACAGATTTTTCTATTTGATTTAAGATTTCTTTTATTCCTTTTCCTAAATTTGCATCGCATGCAATTGCAGTTACATTATTATTTTTGTAATACTCAATCCATTTTTTAGTTTCTCTATCTTCTGCCAAGTCACTTTTATTTAATAGTACTATTCTTTTTTTGTTTTGTACTATTTTTTGTATATCTGGATTTCTACTTGATTTTGGTATACGTGCATCTAGTAATTCTACAACTACATCTATTAATTTCAAATCTTCAATTATTTGTTTTTTTGTTTTTAGCATATGCCCTGGATACCAGTTTATATTAGTTTTATTTTCATTCATATTTTTCACCTTATTTTTATTTAATACTTTTATATTTTAACATAAAAGCAAGTGATTTTCAACTAATCACTTGCTATAGTCTTCTATTCATTTTTAATCTATAATCTCTTCAAAGCGATATTTTTGAGTAACATCTGGATATTTTTTATGGTCTACTTCTGATAGGAACATATTCAATGGTCTTACATAAATTCCGTCTTTATGATTAGTTTTTCCATTGTTATCCATACAACGATAAACAACCAATTTTTCTCCTGTCTCACTATGTTCTGCTACTGTAATTACAAAAGCTCTTGTTCCTTTAAAGTGTTTCCACATTGTAAATGGTTTTACTATTCTCTCTTTCATATCTTTTTCTCCTCGTCTTTTTGTTCTTTATATTCATACATTCTTGGGGTTTTTAAAACAAAAAAGGCATTTCTGCCTTTTTTAGTTTGTTTTTAACTATTAGATTGTGGTCCAACATATTCTGCACTACCAAATCCTAATATCATTTGGAATATTGGTGTTAAAAAAACTAAACCAACTATAAATCCTGCACCTTTGCCAAATGCTTGTCCAAGTTTAACCATTGATATTATTGAAAGCACTAATGTAGCTATATAACCTACAACTGGTATTATACCTGCTAAATAGATTAATAGTAGCCATGGTGATAAACCTATAATTTTATAAAGTACAACCATATTGTAAATTGGTATTAACGACTTCCATCCAGCTTCTCCAGCCTTTGTGAAAATCTTCCATTGAGCAATAACAAGCAATACATAAAAAACTATAACAATAGCAGAATACGTTCCAAGCATTGCACCTAATGTTGCTGTTGTGGTAGCAGGTATATCTGCTGTATACGAATAGTAATATAAATCCTCCATTTATATCCCCCTTTCTTTTATATATAATTATAATAATATATAAAAGTATTTTCTTCAACATTAATTTACAAATTATTTAAAATTTGTATTGATTTTTGTCTGCTCTGTCATCTAGCTTTCTTTCATACTCCTCGTTTCCATAGAACCAGTCTGTCCTTTTATTTCTTGCAGCACTTTTTCTATCTTTATTTATTGCAATATCTAATACTGTTAAAATCGCTATAAATACACCTATTATTGAAACAAACAATGTTGCATATTCTGTAATTTCCGTTTGTCCGCTTGTTATTGCTGTAATTTGATTGTATATATCTGTTCCAAAGTATAATCCATAAGATACAAAATAAATCAATGCTCCTATAAGTTTTCTTTTTACAATAAGTACTAAACATATTAGTGTTACAAATAATAATATTATTTCTATTGTTGGATTTAGTGGTTTAATTGGAAAATCTTTTTGCATACTGTCTAAAAGTGCAACAACAACTCTAAAAATCCAAAACATTCCTCCAGCCATTGTAATTAAATAGCTAACTGTGCTCATCATATGTATTCCCCCTATATATTAATTTTAATTTATTTAATTCTATCACAAAGTTTTTTAAATTACTATATCTCTTTTTAATAATCCATTTTTTAGTATCCCTATCCCTATAAAATGTTCATTATTATATATTCTATATATATCTTCTGATAAACTATATGTTAGTTTTACTCCATTCAAAAACATTTCTAATTTTTTATTATCTAAATTGATTTTATCTTTTTCTTTAAAAACTTTTTCTATTTTTATTATGTTTTTTTCTGCATTTTCTAATGTTATATCATCTAGTAAAATTGAATCTTCTATTTTAAAGGTGTTTACTTTTGTTCTTTGTAATTCTTCCATATATCCTACTGTTCCAAGCTTTTGAGATATATCCTCACATAGTGTTCTTATATAAGTTCCTTTTGAGCATTCTACTTCAAATTTTATTTTATTGTTTTGATATTCTAATAATTCTATTTTATATATTTCTATGTTTCTAGGTTCGATTTTAACTTCTTTTCCTTCTCTTGCATACTCATAAAGTTTTTTTCCATTTATTTTAATTGCTGAATACATTGGTGGTAGTTGTTTTTGTTTTCCCAAGAAACTTTGTAGGACATCATTTATATCTTCTTTTCTTAAATCTTTTGGTATTGATTTTTCTTCTATAACTTGTCCTTCGCTATCTCCTGTATCTGTCTTTTCTCCCAATTTAAGTGTAGCTATATATGTTTTATCATGTTCCATTAGGTATTTAGAAATTTTTGTTCCTTTTCCTATTAAAATTGGCAAAACACCGGTAGCATTTGGATCTAGTGTACCGGTGTGTCCTACTTTTTTAGTATTTAATTTTTTTCTTATAACATTTACAACGTCATGTGAAGTAAAACCTTTTTGCTTGTTTATTAAGATTAGTCCGTCCATTTATTCCCCTTATTTTAAGTATTTTTTACATTCTTCTATTACTTTTTGCTTTGCTTGTTCAAATGGTAAGTTTATGCTACCTCCAGCGGCTCTTATATGACCTCCGCCTGAAAACATTAAGCATATGTCAGAAACATTAACATAGTCGTTTGAACGTAAAGAAATTTTATATCCATCATCTTTCTCTCTAAAGAATATTGATACTTCTACGCCTTCTATATCTCTTCCCATTTCTACTATTCCATCGTAATCATTTATTCCTGCATTTACTTTATCTTCATCTTCTTTTGTTATGTATGTAAATGTAATCTTTCCATCTTCAAAAAACTCTATTCTATTCATTGCAATTCTTCTTAATTCAAATTGAGTTTTTGATATTGTTTGCATTACTCTTTTATATATGTCTGATACTTTTACTCCTTTATTTAATAGCTCTGCTGTAAATTCAAAAGTTTCTGCTGTTACCCCTGAATACTTAAATCCGCCTGTGTCTGTAATTATTCCTGTTAGTAAACATGTACCTATTTCTTTATTAATTGTTACTCCTAGTGCTTCTAAAACTGTAATTAATATTTGGCAACACGCTGGAGCTGCTGGATTTACAAAGTTATAATCTGCAAACATTGTATTTGCACTATGATGATCTATTGATATTTTTGTATTTGCATCTTCAAAATATTTTGCAAACCCATTTAATCTTTTTATATCTCCACAATCTAATGCTATTGCTAAATCATATGAATTTGCATTTCCTTCTTTTTTTATATCACTTGCATTTGGTAAAAACTTATATGTATTTGAGTATTCTGGTATTATAACGTCAGCATTTTTTTCTAATTGTTTTAGTCCATTATATAGTGCCAAACTGCTTCCTATTGCATCTCCATCTGGGTTTTCATGTGTTAATATTACTATGCTTGATGCATTATTTATTTCTTCTATAATATTATCTAGGGTCATATTTAATCTCCTTTATTCATTTGGTTTAATATCTTTCATTATGTCTTTTAGAATTGTGTCTATTCTTTCTCCATATTCCATTGAATCGTCTAACTCAAAAACTAATTCTGGCGTTACCCTTAAGTTAACACTTTGAGCAATTCTACTTCTTATAAATCCAGAAGAAGATTTTAAACCTGCCAATGTTTGTTTAACATTTCTAGAATTTAATATGCTAACTTTAACTTTTGCATATCTTAAATCTGGGGAAATTTTTACAGAAGTTACACTGACCATTCCTGTTACATTTGAATTTGTAACTTCATAGTTAATTATATTACTTATTTCCCTTTTTAATTCTTCATTTATTCTATTTAATCGGTTTCCTCCACCTTTTGGTTTATTCATTTTATCTCCTTTATTGCTTTCTTTAATACTAGTAGTAAACGAAATAAATTAGGTATATTGCTAGGAAAACAAGTAAAAATTTTTAAGACTATACGCTGTATGTTGCAAAAATTTTTACGAAGTTTGACAACGCAAGATGCCTGATTTTGTTCGTTTACAATACATTATTGTTTCACTTGTTCCATAATATACGCCTCAATAATATCTCCCTCTTTAATATCATTAAAGTTTTCTATTTGAATTCCACATTCAAATCCTTTTGCAACTTCTTTTGCATCATCTTTCATTCTCTTTAATGAGATTAGTTTACCATCATGTATTACAACATTATCTCTTAATACTCTTACTCCTGCATTTCTTGCAACTTTACCATTTGTTACATAGCATCCAGCAATAGTACCAACATCTGAAATTTTAAATGTTTGTCTAACTTCTGCATTTCCTATTACTACTTCTTTAAATACTGGGTCTAACATTCCCTTCATAGCTGCTTCTACGTCTTCTATTGCATTGTATATTACAGAATATGTTTTTATTTCTACGTTTTCTTTATCTGCCATATCTTTTGCTATTGGTTGTGGTCTTACATTAAATCCTATAATTATTGCATTTGATACATTTGCAAGTGTAACATCGCTTTCTGTTATTGCTCCAACATTTGCATGTATTACTTTAACTTTTACTTCATCGTTTGATAGTTTTTCTAATGCTTGTTTTACAGCTTCTACTGAACCTTGTACATCTGCTTTTACTATAATATTTAATTGTTTTAGGTTTCCTTTTTCTATTTGGCTAAATAAATCATCTAATGTAACTCTTGATGATGCTTTTAAGGCTTTATCTCTTGCTTGACGTTTTCTTCTTTCCATTAAGTGTTTCGCAGTTTTTTCATCTTTTACTTCATAGAATGTGTCTCCTGCTTCTGGCACTTCTGTTAAACCTGTTATTTCTACTGGTGTTGATGGTCCAGCTTTTTTTACTTTGTGCCCTTTATCATCTGTCATTGTTCTTATTCTACCTATAACTGATCCTACTAAAATTGTATCTCCTATGTCTAATGTACCACGTTGTACAAGCATTGTTGCTACTGGCCCTTTTGATTTATCTAGTTTTGCTTCTATTACTACACCTTTTGCTTGCTTATTTGGGTTTGCTTTTAGTTCTTTCATATCTGCAACTAAAAGTACCATTTCCAACAAATTATCTATATTTATTTTTTTCTTTGCTGAGATTGGAACAAAGATAGTATCTCCTCCCCAATCTTCTGAAACTAATCCATATTCTGCAAGTTCTTGTTTTACTTTATCTGGATTTGCTCCTTCTACATCTATTTTGTTTATTGCAACAATAATTGGTATTCCAGCAGCTTTTGCATGGTCTATTGCTTCTATTGTTTGTGGCATTACTCCATCATTTGCAGCAACTACCAATATTGCTATATCTGTTATTTGAGCACCTCTTGCTCTCATTGCTGTAAATGCTTCGTGTCCTGGTGTATCTAAGAATGTAATCTCTCTACCATTTATTTCTACCTTATATGCACCTATCGCTTGTGTAATTCCTCCTGCTTCTCCTTCTATTACATTTGTAGACCTTACTGCATCTAGTAAAGAAGTTTTACCATGGTCAACGTGTCCCATAACAACAATTACTGGTGGTCTTGGTTTTAAGTCTTCTTCTTTGTCTTCACTATCATCAAATAAAATATCTTCATCTGTAACTACTTCTTTTTTATGAGCAGTTACTCCAAACTCTCCTGCTATTAAGAATGCTGTATCAAAGTCAATTTCATTGTTTATTGTTGCCATTATTCCATAGCCTAATAGTTTTTTTATAATTTCTCCACTAGTCTTTTTAAGTTCTGCACTTAAATCTTTTACTGTTATTGTTTCTGGTATTGTTATATCTGTTAAATCAAATATTTTTTGTTTTACTCTGTTTTCACCTTGTTGTAATTTTTTCTTTCCTCTTCTTCCTCTTGTTGTTGTTAAATCATAATAGTCTAACATAGAACCTTCATCAAACATATTTGATAATCTGTTCTCTTGTTTTAAGTCTTTTAATTTATGACTGCTTATTTCTTCAAAATCATTTCTTCTTGATTTTGAAGCTTTTTTATTCGATTTTTCCTCATATCTGTTGTTTTTTTGTTTATCTATTGCTTTATTTGCGTATTCTCTTACATTTTCTTTTTCTACTACATCTGAAGCCATTATATTTTTTATGTTTTTCTCAATTCCTCTTTCATCTAATGGTCTTCTTCCGCCAAAATTTCCTTGGTTTCTATTATTGTTGAAAGGTCTTTGTCCATCTCTATTAAATGGTCTATTGTTTTGTCCATCTCTATTGAAAGGTCTTTGCCCATCTCTGTTAAATGGTCTATTGTTTTGTCCATCTCTATTATAAGGTCTTTGTCCATTTTCTCTGTTGTATGGTCTTTGATTATCTCTATTAAATTCTCTATTAGCAGGTCTTTGTTGTACCGGTTTTTGGTTTATTGGTTCAACTTTTTTTACTTGCTCTTTATTTGCATTTTCTGTTTTCTTTTCTTCATTTTTTTCAAGTGGTGTAACTTCTACTTTCTTTTCTTCTTTTTCTGCTACTTCTGGTTTTTCTACTACTGGTTTTGCAGGTTCTTTTTTAGGTTCTTCTTTTTTTCCAAATAGTTCGCTTACTGTAAGAGGTTTTGTAGGTTTATTTCTATAAACAATATTGTAATCTGTTTTTCTTTGTCTTTCTATAAAGCCAACATCTCTATCTCTTTTTGTTTGTTCTTTTTTTATTTCTTCTTTTTTTGTTGCATCAGAATCAGTCATAATTACTTCTCTTCTAATTATAACTGGATTGTCTCTTTTTTCTCTTACCTCTTTTTTTGTATTATTATTTGAAAACTTTGCTTCTATTTTCTTTGCCTCACTCTCATCAACACTACTCATATGTGTTTTTACATCTAATCCTAATTCTTGTGCTTTTTCTAATACGTCTTTACTATTAACACCTAATTTTTTTGCTATTTCATGTATTTTTATTTTACCCAATAGTATCACCCCCATAATTTTCTTTACTGTTTGGTTTGTTTTTAATTAGCTTTGTCAATAATTACACCCCTTAATTCATTATAAATTTCTTCACTTATATTTTTTTCTAGTACTTTTTCTAATCTTTTATTTTTTATTACTTTTTCTAAACATTCTATGCTATCACATATATATGCTCCTCTACCAGATAACTTTCCAGTTTTGTCTATTGTAATATTTCCGTCTTTTGATGCAACAATTCTAATTAATTCTTTCTTGTCTTTTTTTGTATTGCATCCCATGCACATTCTTTGTACAACCTTTTTCATAAAATTATCTCCCTTTTTGTTTTGCTGGTCTCCAAGGACTGCGACCCCTGAACTTATTAATTTTCTTCTGTTGCTTCTTCTGTTTCTTCTTGACTTTCTAGTAATGCTCTAAATTGGCTTTCACTTTTTATATCAATTTTCCAGTTTGTAAGTCTTGCAGCTAAACGTGCATTTTGTCCAGATTTTCCTATTGCTAAAGATAATTGATCATCTGGAACTATTACTTGTGCAAATTTTTCTTCTTCTTTTACATCTACTGCCATAACTTGTGCTGGTAATAATGCTGCTGATATGAATATTGCTGGGTCTTCATTCCATTCTATAACATCTATCTTTTCTCCATTTAGTTCGTTTATAATATTTTGAATTCTTATTCCTTTTTGTCCTACACAAGAACCAACTGGGTCAATATTTTCGTTTGTAGAATATACAGCTACTTTACTTCTTGAACCAGCATCTCTTGATACACTTTTTATTTCTATTAAACCTTCATATATTTCTGGTATTTCAAATTCAAATAATTTTCTTACAAAATCAGGATGGCTTCTAGAAACTAGCACTTGTGGTGTTCCTTTTAATCCTCTTTCAACACTAACAACATATGCTTTTATTTTATCATTTACATGATATGTTTCTGTTGGTATTTGATCTTTTACTGGCATTATTCCTTCTAATTTTCCTAAGTCTAATACAATAGTTCCACCGTCTGCTTTTTGTATAATTCCAGAAACAATTTCTCCTTTTCTGTCATTATATTCTGTATATACCATATTTCTTTCTACTTCTCTAATTTTTTGTACAATTACTTGTTTTGCAGTTTGTGCAGCAATTCTACCAAAGTTTCTAGGTATTATTTCTATTTCTACTTCATCACCTATTTTTGCATTTTTATTTTCTTTTTTGGCTTCTTCTAAGCTTATTTCTAATTGATCATCTAAAACTTCCTCTACAACTGTTTTTACTGCATATACTTTTATATCTCCTGTGTTTTCATCCATATTTACTTTTACATTTTCAGCTGAATCAAAGTTTCTTTTATATGCTGTAACCAAAGCAGTTTCTAATGAACTTAATAAATATTCTTTGCTTATTCCTCTTTCTTTTTCTAATTCTTCAATTGCTGTTATCAATTCTTTAGTTTCGATTGATTTCATTATAATCATCCTTTCTTTTACCAATTATATACTGTTTTTATTTGTGATATATTTTTTCTGTCTATTTCTATTTGTTCTTCATTTTGACTAACTATTTCTATTTTGGTTTCATCAAAATCTTTTAATATTCCTTTGTATTGTTTTTTACCTTCAAATGGTTTAAATAGTTTTATTTGAACTTCATTTCCTATATTATCTTTTAAGTGCTTTTCTCTTTTTAAAGTTCTTTCAATTCCTGGTGAAGAAACCTCTAAAAAATATTGCTCTGGAATTACATCTTCTTTGTCAAGCAGTTCTGTAATACTATTGCTTACTTTTTCGCAATCCTCCAAGTCTATTCCTTTTTTTGAATCAATATAGATTCTTAAGAAGTAATCTTTTGCTTCTTTTACATATTCTACATCATAAAGTTCATATCCAAGGTTTTCTATGTTTTGCTTAATAAGGCTTTCAACCTTTTCTTCTATCTTTGCCAATTTTTTCTCCTTTTCATAATTGAAGAGTGGGATTTGTTCCCACTCTTCTAGTATTTTTTCAATTGCTATATTATTATATACCTGTTTTTTAAAAAAATCAAGCATTTTAGGTCATTTTTAGCCAATTTACTATTTTATTTAATCTTAACTGTTATCACTGGACGGACTGGCATATTCCATGAATTCTTTTCTCCTCCTACGTTTAATCTCCTTCAGAGCCAGCTACAAGAAATAATCCATTTTCTCCGCTTCTCCATAACTCGCCTTCATAATAAAACGGTTGAATGCATCCACAAGTTTTTGTAAGGGTTCCATCTACTTCCATATCCAGCTTATAAGTTAGACGTGATGTGAATAAATATTTAGACTCTTCTGTAAATCTTTTTTATGTATATTTATTTTATATTTATATACACTAATATATTATGAATCAAATATTATATACAGGTATTAATAATGAAAAAAATAATTCTAAAAATAATTCTAAATCTTTTAAATTTTTACTATATATTTCTTTGTTTTTATTTATATCCACTGTTTCATATTTTTCTGTATATCTATACAATTCAAAAAAACAAGAAAAATTTGCTTCTACTTTAATTAATTCTTTTAATATAGATAGTTTGTATTCAAATGAGCAAAATTATACTGTTGTAAAATTAAACAATTCTGATGAAGCTAATGTAATTGGCATAATACAAATTGATAAAATTAATATTGAATATCCTATTCTTTCTAAAACTAATGATGAGCTTCTTAAAATCTCACCTTGCAAGTTTTTCGGTCCGGATCCAAATAAAGTAGGTAATCTTTGTATTGCAGGGCACAATTTTGATGATGACCGTTTTTTTAGTAAACTCTCTTTATTGGATGTTGGTGACATTATAAAAATATATGCCCCAGCAAACGTGTGTGTATATTATAAAGTTTATGAAATGTATGAAATTGAAAAAAATGACATGAGTTGTACTTCTCAAGAAACAAATGGGAATAAAGAAATAACCTTAATTACTTGTAATAACATAAATAAAAAAAGGCTTATTTTAAAAGCCAAAGAAATGGAATTAAACGTACAATAGAGCTGTTCTGCAGAACAGCTCTAAAAACATTTATTTATTTAATTCTATACATTATAGTCTCTTATTTTTTTGTAAGCATATATTGCTGAAACTCCACATACAGCTATTATAAATACTATTGAGTAATCAACACCTGCATCTGCATGTTCTGTTGCATTTGAAACATTTGCTTTGTTGTTAACTACGTTATTTAATTTATTGTTATTGTTGTTTGTATTGTTATTTGTATTGTTATTATCTTTTGATGGTATCTGTGTAACTGTATTATTATTTTGATTGTTTCCAAGTGCATTAAGTAAATCGTCTGCTGATGTTGCAAATACATTTGTTGTTATTGCTAAAATTAAAACTATAATTGCTAATAAACTTATTAATATTTCTTTTGTTCTTGACATAATCTCTATCTCCTTTAATCACATTATAATATTATTATAAATTATTCTCTATTATTTATACTACATTTTTTCAATTATTGCAATAGTTTTGTGGTTTTTTTTAAATTTTTTTTAAAAAAATATTTATTTTTCGACATTTTTTTATTAAACATTAAATTTAAATAGAACAATGTCTCCTTCTTGCATTATATATTCTTTTCCTTCTGATCTAATTAATCCTTTTTCTCTTGCTGCGTTCATTGAGCCTTCTTTTATTAGGTCATCATAAGAAACTATTTCTGCTTTTATAAATCCTCTTTGTATGTCTGAATGTATTTTTCCTGCTGCAACTGGTGCTTTTGTTCCTTTTTTTATTGTCCATGCCCTTACTTCTGGCTCTCCTGCTGTTAAAAATGACATTAAACCTAGCACTGAATAGCTTTCTCTTATAACTCTATCTAATCCAGATTCTTTTAGTCCTAATGCTTCTAGCATTTCTTTTTTATCTGCTTCTTCTAAACTTGTTAGCTCTTCTTCAATTTTTGCACAAAGTGGAATTGCTATACTGTTTTCGTTTTTTACATATTCTTTAACTTTTTTTACATTTTCATCATTTTCTGCATTTGCCAATTGTTCTTCTGATACATTACATATATATAAGATTGGCTTTGCTGTAAGAAGCATCATATCTTTTAAAATTTCTTTTTCGTCATCATTAAGTTCTAGTGTTCTTGCAGGTTTTTCTTCTTCTAAATGTTTTTTTATTTTTTCCAAACAATCAATTTCTTCTTGATATTTTTTGTCTGCTTTTAAATTTTTCTTTGCTTTTTCTAGTCTTTTTTCTACTGTTTCTATATCTGCTAATATTAATTCTAAGTTAATTGTTTCTATATCTCTAATTGGATTTATACTTCCATCTACGTGTACAATGTTGGGGTCTTCAAAGCATCTTACTACTTGTGCTATTGCGTCTACCTCTCTAATATGTGATAAAAATTTATTTCCAAGTCCTTCTCCTTTACTTGCTCCTTTTACAAGTCCAGCAATATCAACAAACTCTACAATTGCATGAGTTATTTTTTGAGTATTATACATCTTTCCTAAAACATCTAATCTTTCGTCTGGTACTGGTACAACGCCCACATTTGGTTCTATTGTACAGAATGGGTAGTTTGCACATTCTGCCCCTGCATTTGTTATACTATTAAACATTGTACTTTTGCCTACATTTGGTAAACCTACTATTCCTATTTTCATACTAATCCCTCTTCGTTTTTTGATTTTTTTGTTTTTTTATGATATAATATTTTTTAATCACATATTGAAAGGAGTTGTTATTATGCCGGTTTATTCAGATTTGCAGTATCGTTTAACACCTGTTTGGTGTAGTACAGAAGTTTTTTGGAAAACACCTAAAGCAGTGCCAAATGATTCTAGCAAAGCCCTACCGAACTTTTTAGTTTCGGCAGCTAAACCTACCAAATAACAGCCAAAAGGAGTGCATATTAGTTCTGATAATTTGGAAATGATATACACTTCTTTTATTTTGGAGCTTCCAACCAGAATCGAACTGGTGACCTCTTGCTTACCACGCAAGTGCTCTACCTACTGAGCTATAGAAGCATATAAGATGAGGATTATTCCTCCTCATCTACTATATTTCTAATTGCTTTTTTTCTAATTCTCTGTATTGCATTGTCAACCGATTTCACTTGTGTGTCAAGTTTTTCTGCAATTGTTACATAGCTTTCTCCGTTTTACAAATCTTCCTAAAACTTGTTTTTCAAAATCGCTCAAATGCTCATCTATTTTTGTTCCTACTTTTTTGTAATATTCTTTTTTTGTTATAGTGTCTAATGGATCTTCAACTGTTTTAGAATTAAAACATTCTATTAATGAAGTATCATCATCATTTTCATATACTGAAGTGTTTAAGGATAATGAAGAATTGAGAGGTATATGCTTTTGTCTGTTTGAAGTTTTTATTGCTGTAATCAACTGTCTTTCTATGCACAAATTAGCAAATGATTTAAAAGAATTCTGCTTGTCCACTTCAAAATTTTTTACAGCTTTATACAATCCTATCATTGCTTCTTGTACTATATCCTCTTTTTCTGCACCAACAATAAAATACTTACTTACCTTCATATTAACAAGGTTTTTGTATCTTTCAAATAAGTATTCTAGTGCCTTCTCATTTCCTTCTTTTGCAAAAGTTACTAATTGTTCATCAGTTTTATTGTTTAAATTGTCATCAAATGAATATGCTAATTTACCTTGTGCCATTTGTTTACTTTTGCCTCCATCATCAATTGAATTTGACCTTATTATATTAACTAAACGTAGTAAAGTCAATAGTTTCAAAACATTTTTATTTTTTATTATATTCTTTTATAGCAAATTCTATATCTGCTTTATTTTTAATTGGAGCAAATTCGTCTTTTTCTATTCTCAAAACTAACATATCTTCAAAATATGAGAAGGCATCAAATATAAATTTTTCAAATTTAAAGCTATCTTGTATTACGCTTTCTCCCTTTTGATTTAGTGCATTAGTTTTTCTAAATACCCTATGATATGGTAGGTCCTTTTGTATAACTTTTTTTACTGCTTTTAGTGTCATAAGATGTGCCAAAACATTACAGTCTCTATATAGAAATTCACCATTCTTTGCTTTTTCTTCTGACAATTCTTTCGAAATTTTGTCATATCCTAATATATATGGCCTGTTTTTTCTTTTGCAAAAGACTGCAGATTTCTCCATAGCATTTTCTTTAAAAATGGATTTCGAAGCCACTTGATATTTCTTATAAGCCATCATCCCTAAAAAAATATAATCAATTGGATTTGCCAAAATGTTATCTATTCCCATAAATGATATGTATTCTATGTCTTCATTATCCAATTTATTTATAATATTATTTTTACTTAAAGCCTCAAAAACATCTCCATTTCCATTTGCTGCTTTTTTTATTTTTTGCTTTTCTTCTAGCAGAATCTTTCCATTTAAATCCAAAACTGGAATTTCATTTTGTGTAAAGAATATTATTCTATTCTTAGGGTATCCAAAATAGTTATTGTTTCTAAAGAATTCTTGTGTTTGTAAATCATTTTCTTTGCTAGTCATTATAAGCCATAATATTTCTATATTATATTGTTTATTTGCTTTAATAAGTTTTTCACAGTTTATTTCAAAAAAGCTTTTTAGTTTTCCATCTATATTTAATTTAAACATTCCTTTGGGCCCATTTACTCCTAATCTGCTTCCCTGTCCTCCTGCCATTGTAATAACACATAATTTATTTTTCCTCAAGATTTCTTTTGCTAGGTTTGAATATTCTTCTATTATACTTTTACTTAATTTCTTTTTTATATAATATTTAATTGGCTCTATTTCTTTTAATTCAATAATCTCGTCTTTTTTTGAGTTTATATACAGGCTATTTATTTGTTCAAAATCAATATTTTCTATTTCTTTTTGTAGCTTGCTTTGTTCTGTTTTATTTAAATCCTGATAAAATCTTTCAAGTTGTTCTTGATTATATTTTTCTAAAATATTCATAAGAAACTCCTTATGCTTGAATTTTATACTCTATATTCTCCATAAAAGGATGTATTTCTTTTACAGATTTTAATGTTATAATTTGTGTTTTGGGATGTGGTCCCTTTCCACTAAAATTGACTATTTCCTTTGAATAGCAGTTTTTAGTAAGTTTGCTAAGCAAATATCTTGTGTCCATATATGTGTAATATATTTGATAACCATCATTTAAATCTTTCCATAATTGTTCAAAACTATAGTCTTTATTCATTTTATCTCCTTTATAAATTGGAATTTGTTTAGTTCCGGATGAATTCAGGACAGTCCCCAAAATCCCCAGGTTTGGTGATTTTAAGGGACAGTCCCTAGAATTCCCCCTCACACAAATTACAATTTAATCATTTTTTGAAATTCTTGTTCTGTTATTATTTTTACTCCTAGTGATTCTGCTTTTGTTAGTTTACTTCCTGCTTCTTCTCCTGCTAAAACATAATCTGTTTTTTTAGATACAGAGCTAGAAGTTTTTCCTCCAAAACTTTCTATAATATTGCTTGCTTCTTCACGAGTATAGTTTTCTAATGAACCTGTTAATACAAATGTCTTTCCTTCAAATCTATTATCATTATTTGTTTCTTCTTTTAGCTTCATATTCACATTTGCTTGTTCTAATCTATTTAACAAATCTTGTGTTTGCTCTTGTTTAAAAAACTCATAAATACTTCTTGCCGTAATTTCTCCTACATCATCTGTCATTATTAATTCTTCTAATGTAGCATTTTTTAAGTTTTCCATTGTTTTAAATCTTCTTGCAAGTGTTTTTGCAGATTTTGTTCCAATGTGTCTTATTCCAATTGCACAAATCAATCTATCTAAATCGTTGCTTTTACTTTGTTCTATTGCGTCTATTAAGTTTTTTGCAAATTTCTTTCCATCTTTTTTTAGGCTTTCTATATCTTCTTGTTTTAAGTAATATATATCCGCAATTGTTTCTATTAATTTGTTGTTATATAACTGTTCTACTATTTTTTCGCCTAATCCTTCAATATTCATTCCTTCTTTTGAGGCAAAATGAATAATGTTTCTTAAGTTTTGAGCTTTGCACTCAACTCCTATACACCTTACAGCGGCTTCTCCCTCTTCTCTCACAGCTTCCGCTCCACAAACAGGACAAGTCTTAGGCATCTCAAATTCTTTTTCATTGCCTGTTCTTTTTTCTACCAATGCCTTTACAACCTCTGGAATAACATCTCCAGCTTTTTGTATTAATATATGGTCACCTATTTTTAATCCTTTTTCTTTTATAAAATCTTCATTATGAAGAGTTGTTTTGGATATTTTAGAACCTGCAACCACTACTGGTTCTAGTATTGCCATTGGTGTAATTACTCCTGTTCTTCCAACATTACAAACAATATCTTTTAATATTGTTTCTTTTTGCTCTGGTGGGTATTTATATGCAATAGCCCATTTGGGCACTTTAAATGTTGTACCAATTTTTTCTCTTAAATTTAAATCATCAACTTTTATAACTGCTCCATCTATTCCAAATGGAATTTTTTCTCTATCTTCACCTATTTTTTCTATTGCCTTTATCGCTTCTTTTATGTTATTGCAAAATATTTTTACAGGATTTACATTAAAACCTATTTTTTCTAAATATAACAAAGACTCATAATGTGATGTAAATTTTATTGTATCACTTTTTTGAACATTAAAAATATAAATATCAAGAGGTCTAGTAGCTGTAATTGAACTATCTAGCTGTCTTAGTGAACCTGCTGCTAAGTTTCTTGCATTTGCAAATTTATTTTCTTCGTCTTGCTTTTCATTTAATTCGTCAAAGTCTTTTTTAGATATAAAAACTTCTCCTCTTACTACTATATCTATGTTTTCTTTTAGCTTCTTAGGAATATTTTTAATAGTTTTTAAATTATCTGTGATATCTTCTCCAACTTGTCCATTTCCTCTTGTCGCACCTCTTACAAATTCACCATTTTTATATTCTAATGCAACTGATAATCCATCTATTTTTGTTTCTACAACATATTTAATATTATCATCAAATTTTTTCATTCTTTCATCAAAGCTATACAACTCATCAAAAGAAAACACATCTTGTAAACTTTGAAGTGGCACAATATGTGTTACCTTTTCAAATCCTTCTTTTACAGTTCCTCCGACTTTTTGAGTTAGTGAATCTTTGCTTATAAACTCTGGAAATTCTTTTTCCAAGTTTTTAAGCTCATTCATAAGCATATCATATTCAAAATCTGATATTTCTGGTGCATCATCATCATAGTATTTTTTAGCATAATATGCAGTAAGTTTATTTAATTCATCAATACGTTTTCTTGCTTTTTGCTTGTCCAATTAAGTTCCTCCTCTGTTAAATTGGTGAAAAAGGGGTCTGACCCCTTTTTCACCAATTTTTAATCTTTTAGTAATTCTTTACCATTTTTTACATAGTCCCAACCTGAGAAGATTGTTGCTATTACAGAAATTAACATAAACACTGTTGCTAGTATATTTATTATTAACTCTGCTCCTGTTAGATTTCCTCTTATAAATGCTCCAAATATGTTTGTATTATTAATATTTATAAACATTAATATTATTGCAATCATTTGTGTTACTGTTTTTAGTTTTCCCCAAATACTTGCTGCTATTACTTCTCCACCTTTTTCTACAGCTATTAGTCTGTATCCCGATACTACAAATTCTCTAAATAATACTATAATTGGTATCCACGCTGGTAAACTTTTTGCTTCTACAAATATTAGCATTGCTGCTAATACTAATATTTTATCTGCTAATGGATCTGCAAATTTTCCAAATGCAGTTATCTGATTGTTTTTTCTTGCTAATTTTCCATCTAAATGATCTGTATATGATGCAATTACAAATATCAATCCCATTATCCAATATTCAATCGATATATTTAAAAATGTTCCACTTATATTTAAGTATGGGATTATTACCATTACTGGTACTAGTAAAATTCTAAATATTGTTAATTTATTTGGTAAATTCATAATCTCTTCACTCCAATTATATTTTTGTCACAAATTCTTTTATTGTTTCTACAAATTTCTTTTCTACTCTTTGAGCTGTTTCTTTTACTTCTTCATGAGAAAGTTCCTTTTTTATAATTCCTGCTGCCATATTGGTAATGCATGAGACTGCTATTACATTTATTCCGCAATGTCTTGCAGTTATTGCTTCTGGAACTGTTGACATTCCTACCGCATCTGCTCCTAATATTCTTAGTGCTCTTATTTCTGCTGGTGTTTCATAACAAGGTCCTTTCATATATGCATATACACCTTCATAACATCTTCCCATCTTTTCTAACATAATTGGTCTTAATTTTTCAATCAGTTCTTTACTATATACTTCAGACATATCTGGGAAACGAACTCCAAATTTGTCTTCATTTTTTCCTCTTAATACTGATTCTGCAAAAAAGCTTAAATGGTCATTTATAATCATAAGACTTCCTTGCTCTATATCTGTATTTATTCCTCCTGCTGCATTTGTAAGTATAATATCTTCTATTCCTAATAAAGAAAATACTCTAATTGGATATGCAGTATGTGCTACTTCATATCCTTCATAATAATGAAATCTTCCGTTCATTGCAATTACTTCTGTTCCATTCAAATCTCCGATTATTAATTCTCCTGCATGTCCTTCTACTGTTGAAACTGGAAAATTAGGTATATCTTTATATTTTATTACTGTTTCATTTTTTATTTCTTTTGCTAATCCTCCTAATCCAGATCCTAACACTATTGCTATTTTAGGATTTTTACCTTTAATTTTTCCCTTGATATACTCTGCTGATTTTTCATAATCTTCATAATTAAACATATTATTCCCTCCAAATATATTAAAAATTATTTAACCAAATATTATAACTTGCATCACTTGGCATTCTTAAATCTCCTCTTGGAGATAAGCTTACTGTTCCTACTTTTGGTCCATCTGGCATACAGTTTCTTTTAAATTGCTGTGTAAAAAATCTTTTTATAAAAACCTGTAACCAATGCTTTATGTCTTCTTTTTTAAAGTCATTTTTAAATGTTTTGCACGCTAATATGTATATTTTTTTAGGTTCTGCTCCATATCTTAAAAAGTGATATAAAAAGAAATCATGCAATATATATGGTCCAACCTGTTCTTCTGTTTTTTGTTCTATATTGCCATTTTCATCTGGTGGCAATAGTTCTGGTGATATTGGCGTATCTAATATATCATTAATTATATTCTTATACTCTTCCTTACTATTGTCTGCAACCCATTTTATTATATATTCTACTAGTGTTTTTGGAATGCTTGCATTTACAGAATACATACTCATGTGGTCACCATTATATGTACACCATCCAAGAGCTAACTCTGATAAATCACCTGTTCCAACAACTATTCCATTTTCTTCATTTGCAATATCCATTAGTATTTTTGTTCTTTCTCTTGCTTGAGCATTTTCATAAGTTATATCCTTCATTTTCTTGTCATGTCCTATATCTTCAAAGTGCTGCAAAGAACTTTTAGTTATATTTATTTCTCTAAATGTTGCTCCATACTCATTTATAAGCTTTATAGAATTCTTATGTGTTCTAGAAGTTGTTCCAAATCCTGGCATTGTTATTGCTATTATATTTTCTTTTGGAAGATTTAATACTTCATATGCTTTAATTATTACCAAAAAAGCAAGTGCTGAATCTAATCCACCTGATATTCCAATTATTGTTTTATTAATGTTTGTATGTAATAATCTTTTAGCTAAACCATAGCTTTGTATATTTAAAATTTCTTCACAAATTTCACTTATTTTTTTTTTATCCTCCGGAACAAATGGAGTTTTACTATATTCTCTTGTTAAATTTTCTATATTATCTGGTATATTTATTTTTATTTCTCTATATTCTAAATCTACCGGATTTCCCATAAAGCTGATATTTTTTCTTCTATCATTTGCAAGTCTTTTTGTATCTATTTCTGTAAAAATCATATTACTTTCAAAGTCAAATCTTTGGTTATTTGTTAAGCAAGAACCGTTTTCAAAAATCATACTTTCTCCAGAAAATACTACATCTGAAGTTGATTCATTCACACCACTAGAGCAATATACATATCCTGATATTGTTTTTGCTGATTGCATTTTTACTAATTCTCTTCTATACTCTTTTTTGCCTATAACTTCATTACTTGCAGATAAATTGAATATAATATTTGCTCCAAGTAGTGCCAATTTATTACTTGGTGGTTCTACTGCCCATATATCTTCACATATTTCTATTCCGAAACAAATTTCATTGTTTTCTTTATCTTTAAATAGTAAATCTATTCCAAAAGGAACTTTTTGATCTAATATTTCTATTTCTTTTTTATTTGCATTTTTACTAGATGCAAACCATCTTTTTTCATAGAATTCGCCGTAGTTTGGAATAAAAGTTTTTGGAACTATTCCAAGTATTTTACCTTTTTGAATTACAACTGCTGTATTAAATAATTGATTTTCTGCTTTTATTGGCATACCAATTATACAAATAATATCTAAATTATTTGTATAATCTAAAATTTTATTTAGTGCCTTTTCTGCTTCTTCTAGTAAGGTGTCTTGTTCAAATAAATCTTGGCAAGTATAACCTGTAACACATAGTTCTGGAAATACTGCTATTTGAATTTTATTATTACTTGCAACCTCTATTTGTTTTATTATTTCATTACAATTAAACTCTGTATCTGCTACTTTTAATTTTGGAACTACAGCTCCTACTCTTACAAATCCTTGTTCTTTTAACATATTAGTTTCCTTTCCTATATTGTTGCATTTATTATATTATTGTTTTATATAATTTGCAAGAAAAATTGCTACCGTTTTTTATTATTTCTATATTTTTACAAATTGCAATTTGTGTGAGGGGGAATTCTAGGGACTGTCCCTCAAAATCACCAAACCTGGGGATTTTTGGGACTGTCCTGAATTCACCCGGAACTAAACAAATTCCAATTTATAAAAAGGACGCATTATGCGTCCTTTTATCCTATAATATTATACAAATTAGTCCTCCGCTTCCTTCATTTATAATTCTTTCTAATGTCTCTTGCAATTTTTCTTGTGCATCTTCTGGCATCCTAGAAAGTTTATTTTGTAAGCCCTCATTTACTAATTCGTGTAAGTTTTTACCAAATATGTTTGATTCCCAAATTTTTATTGGATCATTTTCAAATTCTGATAGCAAGTAATTTACTAACTCTTCTGATTGTTTTTCGCTTCCTACTATTGGTGATACTTCTGTTTCAATATCTGCTCTAATCATATGTATAGAAGGTGCTTTTGCTCTTAATCTTACACCAAAGCGAGAACCTTGTTTTACCATTTCTGGTTCATCTAGTATTAATTCCTCCATAGTTGGAGTTACAATTCCATATCCTTTTTGTTTTACTTCTTCTAATGCAACTGCAACTTTATCATACTCTTTTTTTACACTTGCTAAATTAGAAATTGTAGAGAATAAATCTGCCTCGTTTTGAACATCTACTCCTGTTATTTCTGTTAGTACTTGGTAAAATAGTTCTTCTTGTAATGTGATTTCTAAACTTACAGATCCGTTTCCTAAGTTTATTTCTTTTATTGTTGTTTGTTTAACTATTTCTGTACTATTTATTTTTTCTATTCCAACATTTATATTCTTTACTGCATTTGTATTCTTAAATGCTTCTTTTATATTTGTATATAATTCTTGTTTTAATGGATGCTCATCATCCAATCCATCTACCCAACCTGGGAAATTTAAATTTATTCTTTCAACTGGAAATTCATATAGTATTTTTCCAAATATATCGTTAACATCTTCCATGTTTAAATTTGTACAGTCAGTTGGAATTACTGCTACTTGATACTTATCCTCTAGTGCTCTTGATAGTTCTTTTGTATAATCTGAATATGGATTATTTGTGTTTAATACAATTACAAATGGCTTATTAAGTTCTTTAAGTTCTTTTACCACTCTTTCTTCTGCTTCTACATAATCTTCTCTTGGAATTTCTGTTATACTTCCATCTGTTGTAACAAGTATCCCTATTGTAGAATGTTCTGTAATTACTTTTTTAGTTCCTATTTCTGCTGCAATCTCAAATGGCATCTCTTCATCTGACCATGGTGTTTTTACCATTCTTGGAACTTCATTTTCCATATAACCAAGTGCATTGTTTACTAAATATCCTACACAATCTACTAATCTGGTTTTTAGTTTTAAATTATCTCCAATTGTAATCTCCACAGCTTCATTCGGTACAAATTTTGGTTCTGTTGTCATTATTGTTCTTCCAGCAGCACTTTGTGGAAGTTCATCTCTTGCTCTTTCTCGTTTATGTGCATTTTGTATATTTGGTAAAACTACTAAATCCATAAAGTTTTTAATAAAAGTAGATTTACCAGTTCTTACTGGGCCGTACTACTCCAACATATATATCTCCATCTGTACGATTAGCAATGTCCTCATATATCTCTAGATTCTCCATACTAATATTCCCTCCTAAATAAAAATGTTTGTACAATTAAACTTTAATAAATGTATATTAGGAAAGAACAATTATTATTACACTTTTTTAATCTTTTTTTCCTTTTTCTTTTTTAGTCATATTCGCCATTTTATCTGCTTGCTCCTTTTGTTTTTCTAAAGGTAGCCACTGATATTCTGTGCATACAAATTCTCCATATTTTGTTGTATTTTCTTTTTTTAATTCATCCTCACTTTTTTTCATAAAAAAATCACCTCATAAAATAGTATTTCTCATTTTATGAGGTGATATTCATATTTATTCTTCTACACCCGTTGCAACAACAGTAACTTCCATTTCATCTTGTAATGACTCATCTATTACTGTTCCAAATATAATGTTTGCATCATCACTTACTTTATCATTTATCACTTGAACCGCTGTATTAATCTCTGTTAGGCTAAGATTCTCTCCTCCCCTTACATTAAAAATTACGCCTTTTGCATTATCTATTTTGTTTTCTGTTAAAGGATTATTTATTGCAGTTTTTACAGCATCTTCTAGTGTTTCTCCTTTTTCTGCTCTTCCTATTCCCATATATGCCTTTCCTGTATAACTAAAAATAGTTTTTATATCTGCAAAATCAATATTTATTTCTCCAACTGTTGTAATTAAATCTGTTATACTTTGTATTCCTTGTTCTAGAATACTATCTGCTATTTCGAATGCATCTTGTATTGTTGTTTTATTTCCTATAACTTTTAGCAATTTGTCATTTGATACAACAATTAAAGCATTAACATTATCTAGTAATTTTTTTGTTCCAATATCTGCTCTAATACTTCTTTTTCTACCTTCAAAAGTAAATGGTTTTGTTACAATACCAACTGTTAAAATATTCATTTCTTTCGCTAGCTCAGCTATTACTGGTATTGCTCCAGTTCCTGTTCCTCCACCCATTCCGGCAGTTAAAAATAGCATATCTGTATTTTCTAATATTTTTCTTATTTGTTCTCTACTCTCTAGAGCTGCTTTTTCACCTATAATCTCATTTGCTCCTGCTCCTAAACCATTTGTTGTTTGTTTTCCTATTTGCAATACATTTCTAGTATTTGCCCTTCTTAGTGTTCCTGTTTCAGTATTTAATAAGTATGTTTCTATATTTTGAACCCCATCATTTATAATTCTCATAGCAGCATTGTTTCCTCCGCCACCTACTCCTATAACTTTAACTTTTACAATATTTTCTTTATCTTTATACATGTTCCTTCCGCCTTTCTTTTGCAATTATAATAAATCTAATACTAATTTTCAAGTTTTTATTAAAATATTGTAAAAAGATTGCATTAATATGCAATCTTTTTATCACACTCAATTATTATAATTTTCTAAATACTCCTCCAACAACACCAAGTATTTTACAATCTGGTACTATTATTGGATCCATTGTACTATTTTCCGGTTGTAATCTTATATAATCTTTTTCTTTATAGAATGTTTTTACTGTTGCTTCATCTTCTATTAATGCTACTACTATTTGACCATTTCTTGCACTATTTTGTCTTTTTACTAGTATGTAATCTCCATCTAGAATTCCTGCTTCTATCATACTTTCTCCACGCACTGTAAGCATAAAGCTTTCGCTGTTTCCAACAAAATCAATTGGAATCGGAAATGTGTCTGTTACATTTTCTACTGCAAGTATTGGTGCACCTGCTGTTATTTTTCCTATAACTGGAACATCAACTAATTCCCTTCCATTGTATAGAGGCTTTGGAGAAGGTTTTTCGTTATCTGCAAGTCCTCCTTTTAATACTCTTAAAGTTCTTCCTTTTTGGTCTTCTTTTTTAATATATCCTTTTTTAGTTAATTTTGCCAAATATCCATGAACTGTTGCTGTTGAACTTAATCCAACTGCTTTTCCTATTTCTCTTACTGATGGTGGGTATCCTTTTTCATTTATTTGTTTTTCTATAAATTTTAGTATAGCTCTTTCTCTTTTATTTAAGTCAGTCATTTCTTCTTTACTCACTATTAATCACTCCCGAAAATCTATTTGCCTATATAGTATCATAAGTTTTTTTAGTTGTCAAACAAATTTTTGGATTTTTTTAATCAAACCATTCCATTTCCCAATCCATGAATTTTACTGTGTCTCCTTCTTTTATTCCCATTTGTTTTAATCTATCTTCTACTCCTAAAAATCTAATACTTTTTTGGAAATAATATAAAGATTCATTATCTTCTAAGTTTGCTCTTCTTAGTATTTTTTCTATAGCTGGGCCATCCACAATATATACACCATTTTCTATTCTTACATTAAATCCTTCTTCTTCTTTCTTTAATGTATATACTTTCTTTTCTTCAACTTCTTCTACATCTTCTTTTGGTAAATCTTTTAGTACTTTTGATACATGTGTAAATAGTTCTTTTAATCCTTCCCCTGTTGCTGCTGATATTTTAAATATTTCTATATTTTTTTCTTTTGCTAGTTTTTCTAATTGCTCATATAATGTTTCATCTTGCATTGCATCTATTTTGTTAGCCACTATTATTTGTTTTCTTGTGCTTAATTTTTCACTATATTTTTTTAATTCTTTGTTTATTGTATTAAAGTCATCTACTGGATTTCTTCCTTCTGAGCCAGAAACATCAATAACATGTAGTAAAAGTCTTGTTCTTTCTATATGTCTTAAAAATCTTAAGCCTAATCCTGTACCTTCACTTGCACCTTCTATAATTCCTGGTATGTCTGCAAGTACAAAACTATCTCCAAATTCTGTTTTTACAACTCCTAAATTTGGTTCTAATGTTGTAAAATGATAATCTGCAATTTTAGGTCTTGCTGATGTTACTCTTGAAAGTATTGTAGATTTTCCAACACTTGGGAAACCTATAAGTCCAACATCTGCTAGTAGCTTTAATTCTAATATTACTTCTTTTTCTATTCCTTTTTCTCCATCTTGTGCAAATCTTGGAGCTTGTCTTGTTGATGTTGCAAAATGTGAATTTCCTTTTCCTCCTCTTCCTCCTGGAAGTATTAACTCACATTGTCCTTCTTTAGATAAATCCGCAATTAACTCTCCTGTTTCTGCGTCTTTTACAACTGTTCCAATTGGTACTTTAATATATAAATCTTCTCCAGATTTTCCGAAAGCATCTATTTCCACTTCCGTTTTGACCATTTTCTGCTTTATATTTTTTATTATACCTAAAATTTATTAATGTATTTGAATCCGGGTCAACAATAAAATATACGTCTCCACCCTTTCCGCCATCTCCGCCGTCTGGGCCTCCTGCTGCTACATATTTTTCACGTCTAAATGTAACTGCACCATTTCCTCCGGTTTCCTGATTTAATTATTATTTTTGTATAGTCTATAAACATTATTCTTCTCCTTCAAAGTAGTCTAATTTCATTGCTTTTTTTACTTTTGCCATTGTTTCTTTTGCTTTTTTTCTTGCTTTCTCTGTTCCTTCCATTAGTATTTTATCTACTAGTTCTGGATGTGCTTCGTAATATTCTCTTTTTTCTCTAATTGGTTTTAAAGTTTCTATAATACTTTTTGCAAGTTCTCTTTTGCATGCTACACAACCACGTTTTCCTGCTCTACATTCTTCACATATTTTGTTTAATTCCTCTTTTGGGGTAAATAAATTATGGTAATATGCAACCATACATATATCAGGATTTCCTAAATCATCTTTTCTTATTCTATTTGGATCTGTTACAGCTCCCATTACTTTTTTAGTAATTTCTTCTTCTGAATCTGATAAATATATTGCATTTCCTAGTGATTTTCCCATTTTTTCGTTTCCATCTAGACCTTTTATTCTTTTTGTGCTTGAAAGAACTGCTTCTGGTTCTACTAAAACATCTCCATAAATACTATTAAATTTTCTAACAATTTCTCTACATTGTTCTATTAAAGGTAGCTGGTCTTCTCCTACTGGTACTAATTTCCCTTCAAATGCTGTTATATCTGCTGCTTGGCTTACTGGATATCCTAAAAATCCATATGTTACGCTCTCTCCAAAAACATCTCTTTTTTGTGCAATTTCTGTTTTTACTGTTGGGTTTCTTTGAAGTCTTGCTATTGTAACAAGGTTTGAATAGTATACTGTAAGTTCTGCAACTTCTGGTATCATTGATTGAATATATATAGTAGTTTTACTTGGATCTATTCCTACTGATAAATAATCCATTGCTACTTCTCTTACATTTTTTCTAACTTTTTCTGGGTTACTAAAATTATCTGTTAATGCTTGAACATCAGCAATTAATATATATTGATCATATTTTCCACTTTCTTGTAATTCTACTCTTGTTTTTAAAGATCCAAAATAATGACCTATATGTAATCTACCTGTTGGTCTATCTCCTGTAAGAACTATTTTTTTCTCCATAATTTGCACCTCTTATTTTTTAATATTTATATATTATATACTATTTTTTTTATTATTACAATAAAAGTAAATTGGAAAGTTTGTAATAAACCTTTAATTAAAAAAACTCCTCAAATCTTTGAAGAGTTTTTCTTTATTTTTTTAGGCTTCTTCTTGGTAAACACTTACTTGTTTTTTGTCTTTACCTTTTCTTTCGAACTTAACTTTTCCATCTACTACTGAATATAATGTATCGTCACTACCTTTTTTTACATTAATTCCTGGATGTATTTTTGTTCCTCTTTGTCTTACTAATATATTTCCTGCTAGAACGAATTCTCCGTCTGCTCTTTTCACACCTAAACGTTTTGACTCACTGTCTCTACCGTTCTTAACACTACCTTGACCTTTTTTATGTGCCATCTATAATTCACTCCCTTCACGTTTTCCTACAATCTATCTTTTTTATTTACTACTATGCTTCAACTTTTTCTTCTTTTTTTGTAGCTGTTTTCTTTGCTGTTGTAGCTTTAGTTGTTGTTGCTTTTTTTGCTGTTGTAGTTGTTTTTGCTGCTGGTTTTTCAGCTGTTTCTGCTTTTTCAGCTTTAGCTACTGCAGTTTTTATTGATGTTATTTCAACTTTTGTATAAGGTTGTCTATGTCCTTGTTTCTTTCTTTCATTCTTTTTAGCTTTCATTTTGAAAACGATAATTTTTTTACCTTTTCCATGAGCTACTACTTTACCTTCTACTTTAACACCTTTTACGTAAGGGTTACCAACTTGTACTTTTCCATCATCAGATACTAATATTACTTTATCAAAAGTAACTTTTTTTCCTTCTTCTGCATCTAATTTTTCAAAAAATACTACGTCTTTTTCTTCTACTTTGTATTGCTTTCCACAAGCTTCAATTACTGCGTACATTCTTTATACGACCTCCATTTTTCTAATACTCGCTAAGATTACAACTTAGGTAACTATTATATTAATAGTATTTAAACCTAACTTATGCGGCTTACAGATGAATATTTTACCATAGCTTGCGCCATTTGTCAAACATTATTTTAATTTCATTGAAAGAAGTTTTGATATTCCGTTTTCTTCCATTGTTATTCCATACACAGTATCTGCTGCTTCCATTGTACCTTTTCTATGTGTTATAACTAAAAACTGTGTTGTTTGTGTGAACTTTTTTAGGTATTCTGCAAATCTGTAAACATTAACATCATCTAGAGCTGCCTCTATTTCATCTAATACACAGAATGGTGCCGGATTGATTTTTAATATTGCAAATAGCAACGCAATTGCTGTAAATGCTTTTTCTCCTCCTGATAGAAGAGTCATGTTTTGAAGTTTTTTTCCTGGTGGTTGTGCTTCTATATCTATTCCACATTCTAGTATGTTCTCTTCGTCTGTAAGTTTAAGCTCTGCTTTTCCTCCACCAAATAGTTCACTAAATACTTCTCCAAAATTTTTATTTATTACTTTAAATTGTTTTTCAAATTGTTCTTTCATTATTTTTGTCATGTCTTGAATTACTTTTTTTAGTTTACTACTTGAGTCTTCTAAATCCAATCTTTGCTCACACATAAAGTCATATCTTTCTTTTGTTTGTTTATATTCTTCAATTGAATCTACATTAATACTTCCTAAATTTCTTATCTCATCTCTTAGGTGCTTTACTCGTTTTGTAGTTTCTGCTACATTGTCTGGCTTTTTGTATTCTTCTGCTACATTATTTGGTGTTATTTCGTAATCTTCCCACATTTTATTTATTATTTGTTCTAATTCATATTCTATTTTAGATTTTTTAACTTCTTGTTTTGTTATTTGTGCTTTTAAATCTTCTATTATTTTAAACTTGCTTGTAATTTCTTCCTCTGCTTTTGCAAGTTCTTCATTTTTAGAAATTCTTTCTTTCTTTAGTTCTTCTACTTTCTCTCCACTTGTACTTACTTCTTGCTTCATTTGTTCTATTTGCTCATTTAGTTTTAGAATTTCTTCTTCTAGGTTTTTATTGTCTTCTACTATTTTTTCTCTTAATTGTTTTTTATTTTCTATACTTGTTTTATTGTTTTGAATATCTTGCTCTATTCTTGCAACAATTTCATCTATTGAGCTATTGCTTTCATCAAATGAACTAACTGATATTTTTAAATTTGTTATATCAAAATTTAAGTCATCTATGTATTTTTGAGTGTCTTTATTTTTGTCACTAAATGCTGTTATTTCTTTTTGTAGTTCTTCATTTTCTTTTTCTAATACTTCAATTTCTTGTTGTAATTTTTCTGCTTCTTCTTTGTTGTTTTTCTTGTCTTCTCCTATTTGAGAAAGTTCTTTTCTTAGATTTGCAAGCTTGTTTTCTAGTTTAGTAATATTTTCTTCTATTGATACAACTTTTTGTTTTTCTGTTGCATACACAATTTCTGTGTCTTGCATAATATGTTCTAGTCCCATTACTTCTTCAATAACATCTTCTTGCGATTTCTCGTATTCTTCTTTTTGTTGTTCCAATTCTTCTATTTTTTTATTTAATTTTTTGATGTCTTTTTCTAGTTCTTGTATTTGGCTTGTTCTTCCTATTATGTTATTTGTTTTTACTGTAGTTGATCCACCTGTTATTGCTCCGCTTGGATTAATTACATCACCTTTTAGTGTAACTATTCTAAATGAATATTTATTCTGTCTTGCAAGTATTATTGCTGTTTCCATGTTGTCTACAATTACAGTTCTTCCAAGTAAATTTAATATTATTTCTTCATATTTTTTATCTACCTTTACTAAATCTGCTGCAATTCCTATTACTCCACTTAAATTGTTTTTTATTAATTTATCTACTCTTTTTCCTTTTACAGAAGCTATTGGCAAGAAAGATGCCCTTCCTAAATTATTTTTTCTTAAATGTTCGATTAGTTTTTTAGCATCCTCTTCTGTATCTGTAACTATGTTTTGAAGTGTTTGTCCAAGTACAGTTTCTATTGCTGTTTCATATTCCTTTGGAACAGTTAATATGTTTGCCAAAACTCCATGCATACCTTTTTTTAGGCTTGCATCTTTATCACAATCTAGCAATAGAGATTTTACACTTCTTATATATCCTTCTTTTTCTTTTTCCATGTCACTTAGGAATTTTAATTTTGAGTCTTTTATTCTTAATTCTGTAGAAAGTGTATTTATTTTGTCTTGGTATTCTTTTGATTTTGCAATACTTGCTTCTCTTTTCTTGTTTATTGCTTCTAATTTTTTGCTTGCTTCATTTCTTTTAGCTTCTATTTCATAAAATGTTTTAGATATCTCATCTTTTTCTAATCTTTTTTGATCTAATTCTGATATTGTATCTGAAATTTCATTTTTTACTACTTTTTCTCTTTTTTCTAAATTCTCATAATTTACTTCTTGCGTATTAATTTGTGTTGCTTTTTCATATTTTGAATCTACATTGCTTTCTACTTTCTTTTTTTGCTCTTCTATTTGTTTTTCTTCTGATGATAGTTTTTTAGATATCTCTTCTAACTCTTTTTCTTTTTCTTCTAACTCTTTTGCAAACTTTTCTCTGTTAGATGACAAATTTAATTTTTTCTCTAATCTTTGTGTTTTTTCTTCTTCAAGTTCTTTTACTCTGTTTGTTACATCTTCAATCTCTTTTAAATACCTATCATAGTTTTCTTTGTTGTTTGATATTCTTTCATTTGCAATATTTATATCTGAGTTGATTTGTTCTTGTTTTTTGCTTGTTTCAAAGCCTAAGTTTTGAGTTTCTTCTATCTTTTCTGTTATTTCATCTATCTTAGCCTTTAATTCTTCTTTTAAGTTTTGCATTTCTTGCATCTTTGTTTCTTCATCTTGTTGTTGGGCTACAAATATGTCCATATCTTTTGTAATTTCTACTAATTTTTGTTTGTAATTGTCTATGTTAAATAGGAATAGCCCTATTTCTATTCCTTTTAATTCTTCTCTTAAATCTAAGAATTTCTTAGCTTTTTCTGATTGTTTTTTTAATGGTTCAATATTTGCTTCTATTTCTGCTAAAATATCATTTATTCTAAGTAAATTTAATTTTGTTTGTTCTAGTTTTTTCTCCGATTCTGCTTTTCTTACTCTATATTTTACAATTCCTGCTGCTTCTTCAAAAATTGCTCTTCTATCTTCTGATTTATTACTTAAAATTTCATCTATTTTTCCTTGTCCTATTATAGAATAACCATCTTTTCCAATCCCTGTGTCCATAAATAATTCCAAAACATCTTTTAATCTACATGGTGTTTTATTTATGTAATAACCAGATTCTCCATTTCTATATATTCTTCTTGTAACTGTAACTTCTGAATATTCTATTGGTAATTTTCCATCAGTATTATCAATTACTATTGAAGCTTCTGCAAATCCTAATGATTTTCTATTTTGAGTTCCAGCAAATATAATATCTTCTGATTTTGAACCTCTTAGGGATTTCATACTTTGCTCTCCAAGAACCCATCTAATACTATCAGAAATATTACTTTTTCCAGAACCATTTGGTCCTATTACTGTTGTAATACCTGGCATAAATTCTAATACTGTTTTATCTGCAAATGATTTAAATCCTTGCAACTCTAGTCTTTTTAAGTACATGTTTTCCACCTTTTTTTCTTACTTAAACAAAAGGGGATTTTGTCCCCTTTTTTATATACTAGGAAATTTCTCATTTCCTAGTATATAAAAATGCTATAATCGCTATTGCCTTTGAGATTTCCTCATTACATTCGGAAACTCAAATCGGCGAGAACAAAGGGCGACTAAAGTCGCTTTGTTCTTCATTTTTATATAATATATTAAAATCTTCAAATTTTCAACTTTTTTTTGCAAAAAAATCCCCGTTCATAAAATGAACAGAGATTTTTTAATCGATTATTCTTAATTGTTTGTTGCTCTAAGCGTTTCTTCTAATCTTTCATTCATTTGCGACATTTGTTCTTCCATACTTTTTGCTTGTTGTGTTGCTTTTTCTACAGCTTCGCCTGAGCTTTCGAATATTTGTCCTCCCATTTCAATCGCATTATATAATATTCCTATAGCTGTATTTTCTATACCTTCTCTTTCTTTTATCATTTCAAATATTTTTTGAAATAAATCTTTTATATCATCTCCTGATTTTTCATTTATAATATAGCTATTTTCATCTGTTAATGCTGTAATTGTAGCGTTTGTATTAAATGCTATATCTACATTTATATCTGCTACAATTCTTAATTCTTCAGTAGATGTTAATTCTAAATTCATTACATATTTCTCGTTGTTCTCTGTACTATTTTTTGTTATATCTGCCATTATTTGTGTACCTTTAGAATTTTCTATTTGTATTGATAATGTTATATCATTTTTTTCAAATGTTTTTACTATTTGTATTGTTTGAGAATAACTATCTTTCATAGTAATTTGAATTCTAGCTAAATTTCCTCCATGTACATATATTGTTTCTGTAAAATCAAATCCTAAATTTTCTATACTATCTCCTAAAAAACTTGATGTATCTATTATTTTATTAACATCTATATTTGACGATTTTAAAGAAGAAAAGACTTGTTTCATTTCATCACTGCTTAGTTTTAGCTCATATGCACTTACTTGAACATTTTCTCCATCTAATTCAGTCTCCATTTTTCCTAAATTAGAATATTTTTCTTTTGAAGCTTGTTCTTTTATTATTCGGAATGAATTACTCAATAATTTTTTCACATTATCCTGTTTGCTAGATAATTGTGTTGAATATTCAGTTGGTTCTATTTTATCTAAATTTAAGTTTGCAATTCCTAGTTTAGCCCAGAATATATCCAAGTTTTTATTCTCTAGAGTAATATATCTATTTGTTATTCCTTTAAAAGATAATCCATATTTTTCTTGGTCTTTGGCTGTATCTATTTCTAATATATCTTTTTTGTCATTATCACCAAAAATAACATTTAATTCTGATTTCTTTTCTGCAATATTAGTTTTACCATTTATTAAAATATTAGAGTTGTTTAAAACATTCTGTCCATTCATTACAGCATTCAAATTTACATTTATCTTTTGCTCACTATTCTGTGTAGAAAGCTTTGTTAATAATTGCTCTGTTCTGTCACTTTCCAATAACTGCTCTGCTTGATTCTCTCCCAAATAATTATAAAATATTTCTTTAGTTGATTTAAAAGTATCTGTGCAAAAATATACATATGCTCCTACTCCTGCTCCAACAATTAATATTCCTATTATTACAAATGTTAATATTTTTATTGCTTTCATTTACAAATCACCTCTTTATTTATTATATTTTAATGTTTTTAGTCACTTTTTGTCAATATAAAACATACAATATATTAAGTAAAATAAAGAAAGGAAATGATATAAATGGAATTTGAAAAAGATTTTTGTCCAGTTGTTAAGGTTGACGGTTTTATCGAAAAAGGTAAACAATTCGACTTAGAAATAAATTTACCAGAAGATAACAGAAACGTAATATATGGAGTAATTAAAGATTGCTACAAAGACCCTGTTGAAGATGCTGTTGTAAAACTAATAGAAGTTTGCTTCGAATATGGTAAAGAAGAAAGAAAACCAGTTTCTCATACCTTTACAGATAAAAATGGTGAATTCGTATTTGGACCACTTTGTCCAGACAAATCTTATGAATTACAGATTTGGGTAGACAGAGTAAAACATGTAAAAATTTGCAAAGAATGCAAACGTCATGGTAAATGCCTAAAAGGTGTAAAACTTGATTGTGATGACAAACCTTGTAAAGATGACTGTAAGCCAGACTGTAATAAACCTTGCAAATAAATACTAAACAAGGACGTATAAATTAAAATACGTCCTTGTTTACTAAAATGCACCTATTTTTTTTGCTAATTGTCTACCTTTTTTCATTATTGTTTTTTTATTCATCATACCTTCATTATACATAATTGCCATACCTGCAGCTATTGCAGTTCCTATAATCATACCTTTTACAAATTTCATTTTTATTCTCCTTTCTAATATAAATTGGAATTTGTTTTTTCTATATTTTTATTATTACTTTTTCTATCTTTTTTATACTGTCTGATTAATGAATAAATTTCATAAATTGAAATCAAAATTAAAAAAATTCCAAAATATTTTTTTAGATGTTTTACATCCATATTCACTGATATTTTTGCTCCTATTATTGCTCCTACAATTCCTGATATTGCTACTGGAATTCCTACTTTCCAGTTTATAAGTTTATCTTTTATTGTTGTAACAATTGCCGAAAGTGATGTTGGCACAAAAAACACAAGATTTGTGGCTTGTGCTGTATGTTGTTCTACTCCCATAAACACAGAAAGTATAAGAATTAAAATTGTTCCTCCTCCCATCCCAGTACCACTTACTGTTCCCGATATCAATCCTGTAAGAATCTCTAACATATCTTTCTCCTATCTAAATTATCATTTTTATTGAAACATAAATTAAAAACACAATAAATATAATTTTTAAAACTTTGTCCGGCAATTTTTTTAACAGCTTTGATCCAATAAAGCCTCCTATTATACCTCCTATTGCACATTTAATTCCAATGTTCCAATTAATGTAGTTATTATTATAGTAAAATAAGCCACTAGTGATAACCATTGGCAAAATTGAAAAAACAGAGGTAGCTCTTGCCTCTGCTTCGTCTAATTTAAATATATGAACAAATGCAGGTACAACTATCATCCCCCCACCTGCTGCAAAAAGTCCGCTTATGATCCCTGCACTTATTCCTAAAAGTATCTTTTTAATCATACTATTTCCTATTCTTTTCTATATTACTTTCCATCTTTATATCTATATTTATTTTTACACATTTTTCAATTTTTATTCTTTTATTTTTATAAATATCAAGTTTAATTTTTACTGGTAGGCAACTTTTTCTTACGTTTATCGTTATATTAATTTTAATCCATGTGATTTTTCAACATTAAATGATAAAATACAACATAATTTCGAAGAAGTGAGATGATGTTCTATGATAAAAATTAGATTATCTGATTTATTAGGAAAACATAAAATGACTCAAAAAGCCTTATCTGAAATTACAGGTATTAGACCTGCAACTATTTCTAAAATGTATTATGAAGAAGTAAAAAGAATTGATGTTAGACACTTAAACAACATTTGCAAAGCTTTTGACTGTGAAATTTCTGAATTATTAGAATATATACCAGATAAAAAAGTTGTAAAAAAATAAAAATTTTTAAAAGACCCCAATTTATTTTTTAATAAATTGGGTTTACTTTTTTATTAGAGCAAATAGTAATTATATCTTTTTGTTCTCTAATCTATTGTTTCATCCTTTATATAGTACTTTGTACCTAGCATTTTGTCTGGCAAATATTGTTGTTCTACTTGATGATTTGGATAATCATGTGGATATTTATAACCTTCTCCATATCCAAAATCTTTCATTCCAGAAACTGGTGCGTTCCTTATATGCATTGGAATTTCACCTGTATCTTTTGTCTCCACATCTTCTAAAGCTTTGTTTATTGCCAAATATGTTGCATTTGATTTTTTTGATGTCGCTACATATATTGCAGCTTCTGATAATATTATTCTTGCCTCTGGCATTCCTACACTTGCTACTGCTTGCATTGCACTATTTGCAACAACTAATGCATTTGGATTTGCAAGTCCTACATCCTCTGCTGCTGCAATCACAATTCTTCTTGCAATAAAAACTGGGTCTTCTCCACCTGCAATTGCTCGTGCTAAATAAAATGCTGTTGCATCCGGATCGCTTCCTCTCATTGATTTTATAAATGCACTTATATTATCATAATGACTATCTCCAGTTTTATCAAACATTGATTTCTTTTTTCCAACGCATTCAGCAGCGATTTCATTTGTTATATTAATGAGCCCATTTTTATCTACTGGTGTTGTAAGTACTGCTATTTCTAGACTGTTTAATGCTGTTCTTACATCACCATTAGAAATTTCTGCTATTTTTTTAAGTGTTTCGTCTTCTATATTTATATTATAACTTCCAAGTCCCTCTGGATTTTTTATAGCATTTTTTAATATTGTAAATATATTTTTTACAGAAAGTGGTTTTAGTTTGAAAACCATAGACCTTGAAATTAAAGCTTTATTAACTTCAAAATATGGATTTTCTGTTGTAGCTCCAATTAATATAACTGTACCATTCTCTACAAAAGGAAGCAATGCATCTTGTTGCAATTTGTTAAATCTATGAATCTCGTCTATAAATAATATGCATTTCCCTGTTGGGTTAAGTAATGGATTTTTAGCTTCTTCTATTGCGGATTTTATATCTCCAACACCAGAAGTTACTGCATTTAATTTTATAAATTTATATTTAGTTGTATTACTTATAACTTTAGCTAAAGATGTTTTACCTGAACCTGTTGGTCCCCATAAAATTATACTAGATAATCTATCTGCTTTTATTGTTCTATATAGAATTTTGTCTTTACCTAAAATTTCTTCTTGCCCAATAAATTCATCTAGTGTTTGTGGCCTTACGCGGTGGGCCAGTGGTATATTTAAATCCATTTATTCTCCTCTCTAAAACAAATTGGAATTTATTTTTCAATTTCTTGCTAAGTTTTTTAATCCTTGTTTTATTATCTCTTCTAATTGTAAATTCTTTGTATCCACATTTTCCAAAGCTTTTTCTATTTCTCGTTTTGTATAGCCTAGTACTTGTAATGCAGCTATTGCTTCGCTTGTTTCTTCTTCGTTTGTTATTGATAATTTTACTTCTTCTGTTTTTGTTATTGCTTCTTCTGTTTTTAATTTATCCTTAAGCTCTAACACTATTCTTGCTGCTGTTTTTTTACCTATTCCTGGTATTTTTACCAATTGAGATATATCATCTGATATTACAGCAAGTGCAAAACTTGATGGGCTTATTTCTGAAAGCATTGCTATTGCTGATTTTGCCCCTATACCACTTACTTGTAATAAAAGCTCAAACATACGTAATTCTTCATTTGTGTTAAATCCATATAAACTAATATTATCTTCTCTTACATAATAATGTGTATGTACTTTAACAACTTTACCAATTTCTCCTAAAGTTTCTATTGCTTTTGTTGCCATAAATATCTTATAACCAATTCCACCTACATCTATTACAACATAATTATTTGATTTTTGTTCTAAACTACCTTTTATATATGCAAACATTTAGCTCTCTCCTTGCAAACAAATTTTCTGTACATATTTTATCATATTAAATTTATTTTGCAATAGATAAAATAAAAAAAATATAAGTAGCTGTTTGCTACTCATATTTCTAATGTTTAACTGTTTCATTCAATTTTTTTGTGATTCTTAGTCCTATTACATAGTTTATAATGTAAATTATTATAAATATTAATGTATATATTATATAGAAATACTTTGGAACAGTTCTATATATAGTAAAAATGTCCCAGCTTCTATATGTAAGATTATATGCATATATTGGTGGTATTATAAGCATAGGCAAAAAATATCCTATTAAAATCTTAAAAATATTGTTCATTTTTTTACTTGTAATTACAACATAAGCTATCCCTATTGATACTCCCAATAGAATGGATATACAAATATATTTATTTGTTATCATTGTAATCTCAGTTTGAAAAACACTCCATACTGAGTAACCTAGTGGATCAAAATCTTCTGCTATTGCATGATAATTACTGTTTTCTATATAATCCGATTCCTTATGACTCTCTTCTAACAGTTTTGCATAATTACTAATTCCATCTCCTAATTCTTTTATCTTTTCTCTATCAACATTTCTTAAATCATAATATTTCTTACTAAATAAACTAAATTGGTATTCTTTGCAGCGTTTATTAAAAAAATTCAAGGTGAAAATCATGTATATAGCTATTGTTGAAATGCTAAATACTAATAATGTTTTTAATAATTTTTTCATTTTAAATTCCCCCTCTCTCTAAGTAGCTTCATTATTTGTGGTACTTTTCTTTTAGAAACTTTTTCTTGTGTATTGTCCTTCAAATTTACCAAAATTGTTCCAAGTATACTTGTATCAAAACATTTGACTTGATTTGTATTTATAATACATGAGTTTGAAATCCTTATAAAGTTCTTTTGCTTAAGGAATTTTTCCAGTTCATATAGTTTATATTTAATTTTATATGTTCCGTCCACAGTTCTTGCATAGTTATATTTGTCTTTGCTAAAAAAACATATTATTTTTTCTAGATTTATAAAATATATTTCATTATTATTACTAGCAACAATTTGATTTGATATTGAATCCATATCTGATATATATTTAATGAAATCTCGTATTTCATCAGATAATTTTGGGGCGTTTATTGTAATTGTTGTTTCTTTATATTCACTTGATATATTAGTATTAATCTTAATATTCATAGCTCCTCCTTTTTTTAATTATAGCATATGTCTTTACTGTTCACAATTGCAAATGAATTCTTTAAGATAAATGGTGCTATTATTGTGATATATGTAACTTATGTTTTATCGAATCAGTGCAATGTAAATTTTTGTAAAAAATCTATTGACTGTTTTGTAAAAAAATGGTATTTTATTGTATGCCAATATTTTTTATTGAAATATTTGGAGCGGTTGTTTATATAAAGGATTAAATTTTACCCTTTATATGACAGCAATTTCCGTTGTTACAGTTTTAAGTAAATGCTATTATTCGAAAGGAACATTGTTATGAAAAATTCTTTTAAAAAATTTGTCTTTATAATGTTAGCATTTGCATTTCTGTTCATAAATTCAGTCTCGGCTTTTGCTGCAGAATTTACTACAGCAGAAGCTGTACAGGCTTCAATTTCTACGCAGTCCAACTCTTTCCCATATTCTAGCCTTGCCAATTCACTAAACACTACAACTTCATGGAAAACAATTGCTACTTCCAACACAGGTTTTAGTTGTAATGTCTTTATAAAATGCATGAACACTACTACTAGTGGCTGGGGAGTGGTGCCAAGTGATGTTCGTATGCTTGGTAAAAATGGCAATGTTGTTTGGACTGAAAATGGCGCTGTTCCTGGTCAGGGAGACAGAACATTTTGGTGTGGAAATGACGTGTATACTATTCAGATAAGAACTCAGGCAGGTTATGGTGTTGCTATTGCTCATCAGGCTTAAACACTTTAGAGTTGTGGCATTAACTCACAAATAAATAGCATTTGCTAAAACTGGGTAACGACGGGGAGGTGAGATGTTCTTATTGAACATCTCATTTTTTTATATTTTTACACATGTTCTTTGTTTATTAATAGATAATTATTTTAATATTTCTTCAAGTCAAGAAGTATATCAGTTCAGTATACAATACCAATCTATTTCCATTTGAATATATTTGTTATTTTCTTATATCTATACAAAATGCAAAAATAGGAAGAGTTGTTCTCCTCTTCCTATTCCTATTTTATTATCTATTCAACTGTAACTGATTTTGCTAAATTTCTTGGTTTGTCTACATCTAATCCTTTTTCCTTTGAAATATAGTATGAAAGTACTTGCATTGGTACTACTGAAAGCACTGGAGACATAAATGGGTTTGTTTTTGGTATTTTTATTACTGTATCAAATCCATCATTTTTTATATCTTCACTTGTAATTAGTAATACTTTTGCACCTCTTGTTACTACTTCTTGCACATTGCTTATTGATTTTTCAACTAACCTTTCATCTGTCATTGTTGCAACTACTGTTACTCCATTTTCTATTAACGCTATTGGTCCGTGTTTTAATTCGCCTGATGCATATGCTTCTGAATGAATATATGATATTTCTTTTAGTTTTAAAGAGCCTTCTAAGCTTACTGCATAGTCTGTTCCTCTTCCTAAAAAGAACATATCTTTTTCTTTGTATACTTTTTTAGCAAATTCTTTTATTTCTTCTAAGTCTTTTAATATCTCTTCAACTTGTGATGGTAATCTTAAAATATCCTTTTTTAGTTCTTTTATTTCTTCTAAATCTGCTGTTTCTAGTTTCTCTGCAAAATATAATCCTAATATGCTAAGGAGTACCACTTGTGAAGTATATGCTTTTGTTGAAGCTACTGCTATTTCTGGTCCTGCATGTGTATATATTGAGTAGTCAGCTTCTCTTGTTATAGAGCTACCAATTACATTTGATATTGCAAGTGTTTTTGCTCCTTTTGATTTTGCAAGTTTTAATGCAGCTATTGTATCTGCTGTTTCGCCTGATTGGCTAATATATATAGCAAGTGTTTTATCATTTACTATTGGATCCCTGTATCTAAATTCTGAAGCAATATCTACTTCTACTGGAATTTTGCAAAGTCTTTCAAATATAGTTTTTGCTACTAATCCTGCATGCATTGCAGTTCCGCATGCTACTATATATATTTTATTTAAACCTTTTAAATATTCTTTTGTAAAATTCAAGTCTTCTATTTCTACATGTCCATTATCTAATTTTGCACCAATTGTTTCTCTTATTGCATTTGGTTGTTCATTTATTTCTTTTAGCATAAAGTCTTCATAACCATCTTTCTCTGCACTAGCTGCTCCCCACTCTATACTTTTTATTAGTTTATTTATTTTATTTAAATCTTTATCATAGAAAATTACATTATCTTTTGAAAGTTCTACAATTTCATTGTCATCTAAAAGATAAAAATCTTTTGTATAAGAAAGGATTGCTGGTATATCTGATGATATATAATTTTCTCCGTTTCCTTTTCCTATAACAAGTGGGCTATCTTTTCTTACAACAAACATTTTATCACTTTCACTTGCTGCTAATATTTCTAATGCATAGCTTCCTTTTAAATCATTACATGTATCTTTTATTGCTTTTAATACATCATTCTCTTTTGTAAAGTAATAATGTATTAGGTTTGGTATAATTTCTGTATCTGTTTGTGATAAAAAATTATATCCTTTTTCTATTAAAAAGTTTCTTAATTCATGATAGTTCTCTATTATTCCATTATGGACAACTGCAAAAGAACCTGAATTGTCCATATGCGGATGGGAATTTTCTTTTGATGGTTTTCCATGAGTTGCCCATCTTGTATGAGCAATACCAATTGTTCCTTTCAAAGAATCAATTCCTTCCAAATTATATAAATTATTAACTCTTCCTTTGTCTTTTTTTACAACAATGTTGTTTCCTTCCATTACAGCAATTCCTGCTGAATCATAACCTCTGTACTCTAATCTTAAAAGTCCATTAATTAATATTGGAGTTGCTTTTTTATCTCCTATATAACCTACAATTCCACACATAGTGTACCTCCTAAAAAATCTAAAATGGAATTGAAAGTATTTTTAGTAAATTAAGGTTTATATTACCTTTGTTCTAATATTGCTATTAGTCTTTGTGTAATATTTAATGACAACCATATGCCATAGAACCATCCGCCGAATCCTTCGATAAGTTCTAATCCTCGTCAACAATATACATTGTCCTGGCGCTGTATTATTTTAATTTCTACTCCTTTCTTTTAAATTTTATTTACTTAAAAAATCTTTCAATACTGTATTATATTATACTATTATCCTTTTTGAAGCAAGTCTTTTTTAAAAATTGTAATTTACAATTTTGTACTGTTATGTTATTATATATTTGGTTATATTATACGTAAGGAGTACTTTTATGAAAAATTATTATGAAATTCTAGAAGTAAGCGAAAATGCATCATTTGAGGTTATAGAAAAAGCTTATAGAACACTAGCAAAAAAATATCACCCAGATATGAACTCTGGAAGTAATTCATATCTTTCTGAAGATAAGTTTAAAGAGTTAACAGAGGCATATAGAATATTATCTAATAAAGCTCTTCGAGCTCAATATGATGAAGAAATTGGACTAGGTTCTAATAATTTTAATGTATATAATAATCTATATTCTGAGCAGGAAAGACTAAAAAAAGAGGTCCAAAGTTTAAAAATGGAAAAAGAATCTCAAAAGTATGTAAATAAAAAACGAAAAGAACGTGAAAATTCTTTAAATCCTAAAAAGTACTTTCAAATAATTGGTACTGCACTTTATAATGAAACTAAAAAAAGTAAAGAAGAACGTTCTAAAGATATATTTGCTCTTGTTTTAACAATCATAATTGTTGCAATTATAGTGTTTGTATTTTGGAAAGTACCTGTACTAAAAAAATTTCTATTCCCATAGAATTTAAAGGGAAATATCTTCCCTTTTTTATTTTTTTATAGTATAATAATTATTGTGATTAATATTATTAGGAGGAGTGTATATGTGGTGTTTTTGGTTAATCGCAGCTGGAGTATTTTTTGTAGCTGAAATCATAACAGTTGGATTTTTAGTATTTTGGTTAGGCATCGGTGCACTTTTAGCTATGGTTGCTAGCATATTTACAGATAGCATAGCAATACAAACAGCAGTATTTGTTATTTCTTCTGCAATACTTATACCTCTTACAAAACCTTTAGCAGATAAATTCATAAATAAAAAAGATACAATACCTACAAATAGCTATTCATTAATTGGAAAACATGGTATTGTAACATTAGATATTAATCCAATAGAAGCAACTGGTCAGGTAAAAGTAAATGGTGAAGTATGGTCTGCAAAAACAGATGATGAATCTTCTATTGCTAAAGGCACAGAAGTAGAAGTTTTAAAAATTGATGGTGTTAAATTAGTTGTTAGCCCAATTAGAGTAACATCCGTATTATAGTTATCAATATTTTTAATATATATATTTTTTTAGGAGGAATTAATATGCCATTTTTAATTATACTACTAGTTATAATTTTAATTATAGCATTCAAATCAATCAAAGTCGTTAGACAATCTGAAGTTTATATTATAGAAAGACTTGGTAAATTTCATAAAGTTGCTGACGCTGGACTTACAATAATCATTCCTTTCGTTGATCACGTAAGAAGTGTTGTAAGTTTAAAAGAACAAACAATGGATATACCACCACAAGGAGTTATTACAGAAGATAACGTTACAATTACAATAGATACTGTTGTGTTCTATCAAATAACAGATCCTGCAAAAGCAGTATACGAAATTCAATCTTTAAAAAGAGGTATTGAATACTTAGCAATTACAACTATTCGTGATATTGTTGGTAAAATGAACTTAGACTCAACATTTAGTTCAAGAGATATGATTAATAATCAATTAAGAATATTACTTGATGAAGCAACAGATAAATGGGGATGTAAAGTAAACAGAGTTGAAATTAAAGATATTAGACCACCAGAAGATATCCGTGATGCAATGGAGAAACAAATGAATGCAGAAAGAAATAAAAGAGCTGCTATTCTTCAAGCTGAAGGAGAAAAACAAGCTGCTATTACAATAGCAGAAGGTCAAAAAGAAGCTGCTATTCTTCAAGCTGAAGCTGATAAAGAATCAAGAATTAGAAAAGCTGCCGGTGAAGCAGAAGCTATTCGTGAAGTTGCTAAAGCTAAGGCTAAAGAAATAGAAATGGTTTATGAATCAATTAAAAATGCAAACCCTGATGATACATTAGTTCAATTAAAATCATTAGAAGCACTTAAAGAAGTTGCAAAAGGAGAAGCAAACAAAGTATTTATTCCTTTTGAAGCAACAAGTGCTCTTGCAAGTTTAGGTTCTATTAAAGAAGTTATGAAAGACGAAAAGAAAGCAAAAAGCAAAGATTAAAATAGGAATGAACAAAGCGACTTTGTATATAAAAAAAACAGAAGATTATAAAATCTTCTGTTTTTTTATTCCTCTAGTCCAAAACTTACTCCAAGCGCATCATTTATTTTATTTATTACTATTCTATCATCTATATGTCCTATCTTCTCTTTTAACCTACTTTTATCTATTGTTCTTATCTGTTCTGCAAGTACTACAGAGTCAGCTTTTAATCCAAATTCTTTTGAATCTAATTCTATATGTGTAGGTAATTTATTTTTATTCATTTGAGAAGTTATTGCTGAAACTATTACTGTTGGGCTGTATTTATTGCCTGTGTCATTTTGTATTACTAAAACTGGTCGTATTCCGCCCTGTTCTGAACCAACTACTGGACTTAAATCTGCATAAAACATATCTCCTCTTTTTATTACCATATTCTTCACTCCTGCTACTTTTGTTAATTAGATTTTTTGTATATTTTAGATATGAGTTTGAGATTAAGAATATAATTTACTTAAAATTCTTTTGTATTATATATCATTTTCTAATGGACTTAGCTTAAATGCTAAAACATCTTCTTTTTGTAAATTATTTATTTTTATCTCATTATATAATATGTAGATTATGTTTTTTTGTGTTACATCTTGTACTTCCATTCTTGTTGGTTTACATGTTTTTTTGTCAATATATAGCCTTTTGTGATTTATATATTTATTTCCATTTTTTGTACTTGTCTCTAATATTATTTCATTTTCATTTTCTGTTACTTTGTTCTCGCCAGAATCCAAAAAATCATCAATAAAAGCACTTAAACTTAATGCATTATCTCCTAAACATTGATAATTTTCATAAATCTTGCTTAAATTAATATTACTATTTTCAATTTTCAAACTAGAACCATCATATATAGTAGTTAAACCCTTTATATTTTCTGGCTCTAATACTTCTTGTTTGTATATTCCATTTTCTTTTATATACTGCTCTTTTATTAAATATGAATTGTTATTTTTGTTTGAATTTATTTCTACCTTAAATGTTGCCTCATATGAACTAATACCTAAAATATAATCTTTTACATTATCAGCTGATTTGATACTTATATTATTTCCAGATTTTATTTTTTTATAATTAATTTCAATAAAAAAAGCAATTATTACAACAATTATTATTGTTATAATAGTAATTATTTTTTTCATTTTTAATTACCTCCTTATAATTGTAAATTGGAATTTGTTTAGTTCCGGATGAATTCAGGACAGTCCCCAAAATCCCCAGATTTGGTGATTTTAAGGGACAGTCCCTAGAATTCCCCCTCACACAAATTACAATTTTTTATTTTGATAATACAAAAAAAGAATAGCTAATTGCTATTCTTTTATAACTTTATTCATAATGATTTAAAATATTCTTCTAAACAAGCTTCTAGTTCATTTACATCTTCTATTCTATTTATTTTTTCTCTTATTTTACTTGATTCTTTAAGATTTTTTATATACCAACATATATGTTTTCTCATTTCTCTTACTGCTATATACTCTCCTTTTTCAGCTACTGCTAACTCTATATGTTGTTTTAATACTTTTAATTTTTCTTCGTTTGAAATTTCTCTTTTTTCACCTTTTATTATGTCATTTATAATCCATGGATTTCCTATTGTTGCTCTTCCTATCATAATTCCATCCACATTGCAATACTCAAACATTTTATTAGCATCTTCTATACTCTTTATATCGCCATTTCCTATTACCGGTATATTTACCGATTCTTTTACTTGTTTTATTATATCTAAATCTGCTCTTCCGCTATAGTACTCTTCTCTTGTTCTCCCATGTATTGTTATTGCAGATGCTCCCGCTTGTTCTATAATTTTTGCCACTTCTACTGCATTTATATTGTTTTTATCCCAGCCTTTTCGCATTTTTACTGTTACTGGCTTTTCCACTGTTTTTACTACTTCTTGTACTATATCTCCTATTAATTCTGGATTCAATAATAACTTACTTCCATCGCCGTTTTTTACTACTTTTGGTGCTGGGCATCCCATATTTATATCTATAATATCAGCAATTTCTGACACCTTGCTTGCAGCAAAAGCCATTATTTTAGGATCATTTCCAAAAATTTGAACTGCTATTGGTCTTTTTTCCCCTTCTACATCTAAAAGCTTTTTGGTTTTTTCATCATTATGAAAAATGGCTCTGCTACTAGCCATTTCTGTGTACACTAACCCTGGATTTCCATACTCTTTGCAAATTTTTCTAAATGCTAAATCTGTTATACCTGCCATTGGTGCAAGTAGTATATTATTTTCTAATTCTACATTTCCTATTTTTAATTTGTGTATATACATATCTATCCCTTTTTAAAATATATTTTTCTGTCTTCTGCTACTAATATTTAATAATAAACCTATTGATATAAAGTTAGTAATTAATGATGTTCCACCATAACTTATAAATGGTAATGGTATACCTGTTATAGGAAGCAATCCTATTGTCATTCCTATATTTTCTACAACGTGGAATAAAAGTATTCCGCACTATTCCCATTGCTATATATGAACCTAAATCATCACTTGTTGTTTTTGCTACATTAATTGCTTTTGTAATTAATACAACATATATAATTACAACTAAGCAACACGCAATAAATCCTGCCTCTTCACCTATTACTGGAAATATAAAGTCAGTAGTTTTTGGGTATAAAAATCCCAACTGAGTTTGCGTTCCATTAAGCCATCCCATTCCAAAAAGTTTTCCCGCTCCTATTGCTAACTTTGATTGGATAATATTATATCCTGCACCTCTTGGATCTAAATTTGGATTTAAATATACTTCTATTCTAGATTTTGCATGGTCTGGTAATACAAAAAAATACAATAATGGCAATGCTATAACTAATATTGCAAAAGTAGTTATTATATATTTTTTATCTATTCCAGCAACATATAAAATTAATGTAATTGCAACTATATATGCTAATGCAGTTCCATAATCTGGTTGAATTGCTATTAAAAATGTTGGTGCTAGTCCTATTAACAATACAATTGCTAACTTGCTAGGTCTATTTATTTGATTTTTTCCATTTGCCTGAATATTTACAATTGTGTAGCTCAAAAAAAGTATAACAAATATTTTAGCAAGCTCTCCAGGTTGAAAAGATAATAATCCCATATTAAACCAGCTAGTTGCTCCATTAATTGCTCCCGTAAATAATACCACAACCAATAAAATCATAAAAACTGCATAAAAAATCCAAGAGAATCGTGCAATAACATTGTAATCTATAAACATTACTGCGCACATTATTGGAATGCTTATCAAAATCCATATACATTGTTTTTTAAAGGCATCCAATTCAGTTCCTTGGCTTGCACTATATAACGCAATTAAGCCAATTATTACTAATAACAATATGCAAATTAAAATGCTCCATTCTATATTTTTTAAGTTTCTCTTATTCATGCTTAACCTTTCTAAAATATTTTTTTAGGTGGAATATTGCTTCCACCTAATCTTATTATTTTATTTTTTTATCTAATTATTTGTTTTCTTCTTCAGCTTTATCTTCTTTTTCTGGTTCTGCTTTATCACCATCTGATTTTTCTTCTTCAGCTTTATCTTCTTTTTCTGGTTCTGTTCTATCACCTTCTGATTTTTCTTCTGCTTCTACCTCTTCTACTTTTTTCTCTTCTTCATTGTTTTCTGATTCTGTTTCTTTATTTTCTTCTGATTCTTTAGCTTCGCATTCTTCTGATTTTTCTTTGTTTACCTCTTCATTTATTTCTTCTTTGCTTTTTTCTTGTTCTTCTGTCTTTACTTCTTCTTGCTTTGTCTCTTTCTGTTCTTCTTTTTTATCTTCTTCCTTTTTCTCTTTTTCTATTTTTTCTTTTTCTACTTCTTTTTTCATTTCATTTTTTATATTAACAATTGGGATATTAGCATAAAGTGATGGTGCACCTGTTGTTCCATCTTCTTTTATTTCATTTGTAAGTCTAACATCAATTGCTTCTTCTTCTACATCTATATATTTTTTTATAACTTCTATAATTTCCTGTTTCATTAATTCTAGAAAGTCAGCAGAAACATTTGCTCTATCTTGCATTAAAACTAAATGCAATCTCTCTTTTGCTGTATCTTTACTAGGTACATTTTTTTCTTCTGCTTTTTTTAATCTTTTAAAAAAGTTTACTATACTTTCGAACATTTCTATTTCCTTTCTAAAAGCGATTTTATGCTTCACTTTTTATGTTATTTTCTAAACCATCCTTTTATTTTTTCCCATAATCCTTGTTTTTTTCCTGGTATTGTAACATCTATATTTTCTCCAAGAATTCTTCTTGCTATCTCTATATATGCTTTTCCTGATGGTGCTTTTTTGTTCTTTATAACAGGTTCTCCTTTATTAGTTTGTGTGATTATATATTCATCATCTGGAACTACGCCAATTAGGTCAACTGATAATAAGTCAACTATATCGTCAACTTCCATCATTTCACCTTTTTTTACCATGTTTGGTCTTAATCTATTTACTATTAATTCCGGATTTCTAATTTCTGAACTTTCTAATAATCCTATTATTCTATCCGCATCTCTAATTGCTGATATCTCGGCAGTTGTTACTACTATTGCTCTATCAGCACCAGCTATTGCGTTTTTAAATCCTTGCTCAATTCCAGCTGGGCAATCTATTAATATGTAATCAAAATCTTCTTTTAATTTTTTTGTTAGTTCTTTCATTTGTTCTTCATTTATTGCAGTTTTATCTCTTGTTTGAGCGGCTGGGAGTAAAAATAATTCTTCAAAACGCTTGTCCTTAATTAGTGCTTGTCTTAATTTGCATTTTTCTTCTACAACGTCAACAATATCATAAACTATTCTATTTTCTAGTCCCATAACAACATCTAGATTTCTTAATCCTATATCGGTATCTACTAAAACAACTTTTTTACCAGCTTCTGCTAAGCTTGATCCCAAATTTGCTGTTGTTGTTGTTTTTCCTACGCCACCTTTCCCTGATGTTATAACTATTACTTCACCCATTTATTATTTCCTCCTTAAAAAAATAACTGCATTTTTCAATACAGTTATTTTATAATTTTTTGTGTAAAAAGTCAACTAAAAAGCCATTATTGTTATTTGTTTTTTATGCTCTAACCCTATTCTCCGTATGAAAATGTTCCAGTTCCAGCATTATAATAGCATTTCTTTTCAACTCTATCATATAGGCATGCTATATTACTTCCATCAATAACAGGAACAAAGTCTCTAACTAATGTGTCTCCATCATACATTTGTAGTTCATATAATCTCATACTCGTATTATATTGTGCTTTTCCTCCTCTATGTGTACAAAATACATATATACTACTTTTGCTATATTTAGATACATCTTGTGGGCTTCCAGAGCCTTTTTGCTGTCCATCAACATAAATTTTATTATTTTGCAATGTTATTGTTACAGGTACATTAATTTGTGGAATAACACCTGTACCCATTATTGGGGTTCCAAATATTCCCCTATACCCTTGTGTTTTATTATTTGAATCCCAACAGATATTTACACCAGCATTATATGCATTATCACTTCCCAGCATATATGATGAATTACTATTTGTATAGCAAGCTTTAATATTAATTTTTAGATTATTACTTGGAAGCACTCCTGTATCTATATATTGTGTTCCTGTACTCTCAATATAATTTACCTTAGTTAGTTGCATATTTTGACTAGCTTTTTTCTTATAATTAAAAGTTCCTGTTCCTGAATTATAATAGAATTTTTTTTCTACTTTATCATATAAATATGCTACATCATTCTCGTCAAGAATTGGAATAAAATCTCTAATCAATGTATCTCCATCATACATTTGTAGTTCATACAATCTCATACTCGTATTATGTTGTGCTTTTCCTCCTCTATGTGTACAAAATACATATATACTACTTTTGCTATATTTAGATACATCTTGTGTGCTTCCAGAGCCTTTTAGCTGTCCATCAACATAGATTTTATTATTTTGCAATGTTATTGTTACAGGTACATTAATTTGTGGAATAACACCTGTACTCATTATTGGGGTTCCAAATATTCCCTTATACCCTTGTGTTTTATAATTTGGATCCCACCAGATATTTACACCAGCATTATATGCATTATCACTTCCCAGCATATATAATGCATTACTATTTGTATAGCAAACCTTAATATTAATTTTTAAATTATTACTTGGAAACACTCCTGTGTCTATATATTGTGTTCCTGTGCTTTCAATATACTCTAATTGTTCCACATTATCTGGTAGTCCATCTCTTGACTTATCAAAATAAGATTCATACATTTGATTTAAGTCATAATTCTCATATATGTCTTTTGTGTCACTAATAACTTTTCTTTGTGATTGCATTTTATTTGACATTATTACATAACTACTTATTAAAAAAGTGGTTAAAAATACTAGTGAAATTAAAACAAGTATTGCAATTGCACCATTTTCACTTTTCAACTTCTTCATTTGTTACCTCCAATAAAATCTAACTTTATTATACTGTAATAGTTTTTTAAAAACAATAGATTTTTTGTTTTTTCAAATGAATTTAGATAAATTCCAATTTGCCTTTCTTTTTAAAAAATAGTATAATATTTATGTTTTAAGGAGATTGATAAAATGAACTCAAAGTATTTAGATAAATTAGAATATAATAAAATACTAGAAATGTTAGAAGGTTTTGCTAAAACATATTTAGGTAAAAATTTATGTAGAAGACTAAATCCAAGTACAAATGTATCTTTTTTATTAGAACAAACAAATCAGGCTCTTGGATTAATTTATAAAAAAGGAAGTTTACCTCTTTCTTCTATTCCTAATATTGATATTGCAATTAAAAATCTTGAATCTAACTTTTCTTTAACAGCTTCGGATTTATTAGAAATTGGTAGTATTTTAAAGGCTTCTAGAGAATTAAAGGAATATTTTCTTGACGAAACATGTGATTTAATACTTCCTTCTTGTGATCTACTATATATTAACAAATTATTAGAAAAAGAAATTTTTGATAAAATTTTAGATGAGAATACTATTTCAGATAACGCCTCTTCAAAGTTAAACTCGATTAGAAAATCTCAAAAGAATTTAGGTGTAGAAATTAAAAATAAATTAAACTCAATGGTTCATTCTGCTACATATTCAAAGTATTTGCAAGATAGTATTGTTACAATAAAAAATGAAAGATATGTAATTCCAGTAAAAGAAGAATATAGAAGTTTTGTTAAAGGATTTGTTCATGATGTTTCTTCAAGTGGTTCTACTGTTTTTATTGAGCCTCTTGCTGTTTTTGAACTTAACAACGAATTGAATAACTTAAAAGCTGAGGAAGCAATAGAAATTGCAAAAATTTTAACAGAACTTTCTAGAAAACTTATGCCAATTACTAATGAATTAAAAAACAATGTTGAATTAATTGGTCAAATTGATTTTATATTTGCTAAAGCAAGTTTTAGTAAAAAACTAAATGGAATTAAACCTGATATTAACAACAAAAAATATGTAAATTTAATTCAAGCACGTCATCCTTTAATTGATGAAAGCAAAGTAGTTCCAATTGATATTTATATTGGAGAAAACTATTCTTCACTTATAATTACAGGGCCAAATACTGGTGGTAAAACTGTTTGTTTAAAAACTACAGGTTTATTGTTATTGATGGCTTATAGCGGAATTTTAATCCCTTGCAAAGAAAATAGCAGTATATATGTTTTTGATAATATTTTTGCGGATATTGGTGATGAACAAAGTATTAGTGAATCTTTAAGTACATTTTCTTCTCATATTTTAAATATTGTTGAAATTACTAAAACAGCAACTAAAAATAGTCTTATTCTTTTAGATGAGCTTGGCTCTGGTACTGACCCAATAGAGGGAAGTCGTTTAGCAATAAGTATTTTGGACTATTTTTATAATTTAGGTTCAATTGTAATTAGCACTACTCATTACGAAGAATTAAAGCAATATGCAATTGTTACAACTGGTTTTGAAAATGCAAGTTTCGAATTTAATTTAGAGACTTTATCTCCAACATATAAATTATTAATTGGCATTCCTGGTAAAAGTAATGCTTTTGAAATAAGTAAAAGACTTGGTTTAAAAGAAAGTATTTTAGAGAAAGCAAAATCATTAATTGATAATGATAATATTTGTATAGAAGATTTATTAAAAGAAATTTATGATAATCAAATAGAAATTGAAAAAAAGAAAGATGAAACAACTAAAAATTTAAATCAAATAGAAATGCTTAGAAAAAAACTTGAAACTGATTATTCAGAGTATGAAGAAAAAGCTATCCTTATGGTTGAAAATGCAAAAAAAGAAGCTAGAGACATATTATTAGATGTTCAAGATGAAGCAACACAAATAATAAAAGAAATGAACAATCTTTCAAAGAAAAATAGCAAAGCTTCTGTTCAAGAAATGTATGATTTAAAAAGTAAAGTAAATGATAAAATAAAAGACTTTTCTATGAATAGCAAAAATCAAAAAGGTAATTTAACACCAGATGAAATAAAAGTTGGAATGCAAGTATATGTTATTCCTCTTGGCAAAACTGGAACTGTACTAAAACTTCCAAATGCCTCTTCTGAAGTAGAAATCCAAGTAGGAAGCTTAAAAACAAATATTTCTATTGATAAACTTGTACGAACAAAACAAGAAACTGCAAAAACTGTTCAACCTACTAAAAATAAATCAATAATAAAATCTAAAAACATATCTAACGAAATAAATGTAATTGGTTTAACAGTAGATGAAGCAATTCCACTAGTAGACAAATATTTGGATGATGCAAATATTGCAAGATTAGAAACAGTTAGGATTGTTCATGGGAAAGGAACAGGAAAGCTAAAAGCCGGAATCCATGCATTTTTAAAAAAGCATCCACATGTTAAATCTTATAGAATGGGTACATTTGGCGAAGGTGAAATGGGAGTAACTGTTGTAACAATAAAATAGGGAAAAAGGGGTCTGTCCCCTTTTTCCCTATTTTATTTGTGTTGCATTTTCATCCATCTTACTCTTTCTTGATGTAGTTTTTCTCCAAATTCTTGTCCTTGTATGTTTTTATATTTTTCCTTTATATATTCTCCATTTATTTTTGTTAGTAGCTCTTGCCCTATTTGTTCAAATGTACATTTTTTTCTCTTTTCTTCACTTAAAGTTCCTGTTCTATTTTTATCACAATATACTACTATTTGCAATCCATGTAATCCTAACACAGATTTTTCTACTCGTTCTATAAAAGAAACTTGTTTTGCCGGGGTCATTTGACTAAATATTCCACCTCTCATGTGTTCTTTACATGATGTAATTCCTGCTTTTTTCCATGAAGTTGGAACTCCTATTCTATTAGACAATTTTCTTTCTGGTTCAACGCCTCTTTCGTCATGTCCGTAATGATGTGGTAATATTTCTTTTGGTGTTAAGCCTTTTCCTAAATCGTGGACTAAACTTGCATATCGTATTTCTAAATTATCTGTTAATTTTGCGCTATTATCAAGTACTATCATTGTATGATTATAGCTATCTCCTTCTGGATGATATTCTATTGGCTGGATACTTCCTATTAAATCATATATTTCCTTAAAATGTATATCTAAAACTCCTGCTTCTTTTAAAACATAAAAAAATATTGATGGTTTTTCTGTTGCTAATGCTTTTCTAAATTCACAAAATACTCTTTCTTTTGATAATGAATTTAATTCTCCTTTTAATTCATTCATCATTTGTATAGTTAATTTCTCTACCTTAAAATTTAACTCACTTGCAAATCTAGCTACTCTATATACTCTTAATGGATCTTCTTTAAAGCTAGTGCTTGTTGCTCTTATTATCTTATTTTTTAAATCTTCTCGTCCATTAAATGGGTCTATTATTTCTTTAGTTAAAACATCTTGTGCAATTGAATTAATTGTTATATCTCTTCTTAATAAATCTTCTTCAATTGTTATATTTTTATTTGTTGTAATCTCAAATTGCTTATGACCTTTTCCTATTTTTTTCTCTGTTCTAGCAAGTGCAAATTCATGTCCATTTAATTCAAAAACCTCAAAGGCTTTTCCTCTTATATGTGCATTTGGAAACAATTCTAAAAAATCTTGTTTCTCTAAACCAACTACACAATAATCCTCATCAAAAATAGGCCTATTTAATAGTTTATCTCTAAGTGCCCCTCCTACTAAATAAAGCCTACCTCCACGATTTTCAATTAATTTTGCAATTTCTAGAACTTCCATGTTTATAAATTCCTTGCCATTTGGATTCCTGAACATGATGCCATCATTAAACCTCTTGTCATTCCTCCTCCATCTCCTATTGAGTATAATCCTTTTATATTTGTTTCAAATTGTTCATTTATTATTACTTTATTACTGTAAAATTTTATTTCTGGTGCATATAAAAGATTATCTGGATTTGCAAATCCTTCTACAACTTTGTCTATTGTTCTTATAAATTCTAGTATACTTACCATCGTTCTATAGCCTAATGCAAATGTAATGTCACCTGCTACTGCTGATTTTAATGTTGGTTCTACTGAATTTCTTTCTAGCTCATAATCCCAAGTTCTTTTTCCTCTATGTATGTCCCCTAGTCTTTGAACTACTATATTTCCTGCACCTAGGTCATTTAAGTTTTGAGCAACATTACGTCCATATCCAATTGGTTTATCGAAAGGATGTGTAAAGTGATGCGATACAAGTATTGCTAAGTTTGTATTTGTACTTTTTCTTTCTTTATATGAATGTCCATTTACTAATGTTAAATTGTTATCATAAACTTCTGCTGATACAAATCCACTTGGGTTTTGGCAAAAAGTTCTTACTTTATCTCTAAATGGTCCTACTCTTCCAACAAACTTTGCTTCATACATGTATTTATTTACATCTTTCATAATTTCGTCTGGAAGCTCATATCTAACACCAATATCTACTATTCCTGTATCTGTTTTTATACCATGTTTATTGCACATATCTACTAGCCAATTTGCACCTTTTCTTCCAACAGCTAGTACAACTTTATCTGCATATACACTCTCTAATGGATATTCTTCATCTTCTATATATTTTGCTTCTTTAATTTTAACACCTTTTATCTCGCCATTTTCTACAATTAAATCTCCAACAGTTGTTCCGAAAAGCATCTCTACGCCATTGTCTTCTATATATTTTTCTAATCTTCCATATACTTCATGGCTTTTTTCTGTTCCTAGATGTCTTATTGGAATATTTATTAATCTTATTCCATCTTTTTCTGCTCTTTTAGATATTTTAGCAATTTCTTCTTGATATTCTGTTCCTTCTAGTTTTTTATCTGCTCCAAAGTCTAGGTAAATCTTGTCTGTATAATCTATTAGCTCTTTTGTTTTTGGAACCCCTATATATTTGTGTAAAATTCCTCCAACATGAATATCATCGTCTTTGCTATCATATAGTGATAATTTGCCATCAGAAAAAGCTCCTGCTCCGGAAAATCCATTTGTTATATTACACATTGGTTTACAATGTACACATTTTTTTGTCTTTTCTATTGGGCAATATCTGTCTTCTACTCTTTTTCCTTGGTCTATTAATAGTACATGTTTATATTTTTTTAGTTGTATTAGTTCATAGGCACAAAAAATTGAGCTAGGCCCCATTCCTACTACTATTACATCATATTTACTTTGCATATAAATCACTCCATTTGTTTATTTTACTATATAATAATAGCATAAATTTATTATATATTCAACAAAAAAAGCCTATATTAGGCTTTTTTTAGGTTAATTTTCTTCTTTATTTGTTATTTCTTCTAGGTGTAATAATTCTTCCCAACGTCTGTCTACTTCTTTTTGAAATTCCTCTATCATCCATTCATTTCCTGGTTTAAACATGTGTTTAAATCTTTTTTGTGGTCTTAAGAATTCTTCTATTGGAAGTTTATTTTTTGGTTTGTAGTTTACTACATATCTTCCATCTATTACTTCATATAGTGGCCAGTAGCATGTTTCTACTGCCAATTTATTTATTTGCATTAAGTCTTCTGTATTATATCCCCATCCTCTTGGACATGGTGTAAGTACATTTAAGAAAGCTGGTCCTTTTGTATATATTGCTTTTTCTGATTTTTCATATAAATCTTTAAAGTTATTATATGCAATTGTTTGAGCAACATAAGGAATATGGTGGTTTGCCATTATATTTGTTAAGTCTTTTCTATTTTGCATCTTGCCAGGAATTACTTTTCCTGCTGGTGATGTTGTTGTATCTGCAAATCTAGGTGTAGCAGATGAACGTTGAATTCCTGTATTCATATATGCACCATTATCATAGCATACATATACCATATCATGTCCTCTTTCCATTGCTCCTGATAAGCTTTGTAGTCCTATATCGTAAGTCCCTCCATCGCCTCCAAATGCTATAAATTTAGTTGTTTGATCTTCTGGTATTTTTCCACTTCTTTTTAATGCTTTGTATGCAGCTTCTGCTCCACTTGCATTTGCAGCTGCACACTCAAAAGCTGTATGTACAAAAGAATCTGTCCATGCTGTGTATGGATAGATAAATGTTGAAACTTCCATACATCCCGTTGCACAAGATATTACTGCATGGTCTTCTGGTTTTAATGCTCTTAAAACCATTCTTCCTACAACAGGAGCTCCGCATCCTGCACACATTCTATGACCTGCTGTAAATCTTGATGGTTTTTCTGCAATTACTTCTTTTAAATTATATGCCATTGTTATTTCCTCCTATTTCCTTAATCCTAAATATCTATATGGGTTATCTATTTCTCCTGTTTTTGCAATTTGAGCCAAATCGTTATACACGCTTTCTATATCGTCTGCTTTTGTATCTCTTCCGCCAATTCCATATACATAGTTTACCATTGGAACTTGTTTTTTATTTACATACATTGCAGATGTTACATCTTCAAATAAAGCTCCACCAGCAGCATTTAATGAATCTGCTTTATCTAATACTGCAACTGCTTTTACATTTTCTAAAGCTTTTGCAATTTCTTCTGCTGGAAATGGTCTAAATACTCTTATTTTTAGAAGTCCTGCTTTTATTCCTTTTTCTCTTAAATTATCTACAACATATTTTGTTGTTCCTGCTGTTGAGTTCATACATACTATTGCAATATCAGCATCATCTAGTTTATATTCTTCAAAGAAAGAATATTTTCTACCTGTCATTTTTTCAAAGTCTTTTGCTACATCTAATATTACTTTTTTTGCATTTTTCATTGCTTCTGCTTGTTGTGCTTTGTGTTCAAATAAATATGCTTGTAAATCAAGTGGTCCTACTGCTATTGGGTTATCTTTATTTAGCAAGTATTCATCTGGTTTATATTCTCCGACAAAAGCTTTTACTTTATCATCTTCTATTAATTCTATATTTTCTATTGAATGTGATGTTATAAATCCATCTTGACATACCATTAAAGGTAGTTTTACATCTTTATTTTCTGCTATTCTATGTGCCATTATTAAATTATCATAAGCTTCTTGGTTATTTTCTGAAAACAACATAATCCATCCAGCATCTCTTACTCCCATTGCATCAGAATGATCATTATGGATATTTAATGGTCCTGATACTGCTCTATTTACCAAACTCATTACTATTGGCAATCTTAAACTTGAAGCAATATATATCATTTCCCACATTAATGACATTCCATTTGCAGAAGTTGCTGTCATAGCTCTTGCTCCTGCTGCTTCTGCTCCTATTGTTGCAGACATTGCACTATGCTCACTTTCTACTGCAACAAATTCTGTATTTACTTCTCCATTACTTACAAATGTTGAAAAATATTGTGGTATTTCTGTTGATGGTGTTATTGGGAATGCTGCTACTACATCCGGATTTATTTGTTTCATTGCAATAGCTGCTGCTTCATTACCACTTAAACGTTCTCTAATAGACATTTCATTTCCTCCCTTTTTTATTTTAAACAGACATATGTTCTGTTTCATTTGTTTTATTGCATAACTATTGCACCAAATGGACACACTTTAGCACAAACTCCGCATCCCTTGCAATAATCATAATTAAATTCTGTTCTTTTTTGGTCTTTTCCTACTGGTATTGCATCATCTGGGCATACAGGGAAACATAGTCCACATTGTTTGCATTTTTCTGATAAGAATATGGGTTTTTGACTTCTCCAATCCCCTGTTTTAAATTCTCTTGCATTTCCTGCTGTATATATATCTCCACCTGGTGTTAATTCTTCCATTGGTGTTTTTGAATTAATATCCATTCCTATTCTCCTTCCATTCATTTTAAATTTCTTCTACTGAATTTAAAGCCATTTCTAATGCTTTCATATTTCCTTCTATTACTTCTGGTTTTTTAGCAAATTTATGTTTAAATGAACCTTTCATATCATTTAATAATTCTTCATCTGACATAACTTTACTAACTTTTACTATTGCTGCAAGCATTGGTGTATTAGGAAAATATCTTCCTAATGCTTCTTCTGATATTTTTCTTGCATCTATTTTATATACTTTTCCCTCATAACCTTTAAGTAATCCTTTTATTTCTTCTGCATTTTTTGTAGTGTTTATTACTATTGCTCCTGTATTTTTTAGTCCAGATGTTACTGGAACTGTTTCTAATAAAGTATCATCTACAACTACTACATAGTCTGGTTCATAAATATTACTATGTATTGTAATTGGTTTATCACTTATTCTGTTATATGCTGTAATTGGTGCTCCCATTCTTTCTGGTCCATATTCTGGAAATCCTTGAATATACTTACCTGTGTTGAATGCTGCATCTGCTAAAAGAAGTGATGCTGTTTTTGCACCTTGTCCTCCTCGTCCGTGCCATCTAATTTCTATTAACCCGTCCATTTATTAACCTCCTTATTAATCTATATGTCTTTATTTTACTGTTATACAAAATAAAGTATATTTCGAAAATACACAAAAGTCAACCCGCAAATTTGCTAAAATTTGAATTTTTGTTTGATATGTGGTATAATTAGGGTAATATAAAATTAGAAAGGTGAAATTAACCATGACAAAAACTAAAAAAATCATCGCAAAAGTATTAAAAGTAACCCTTAAAGCTACGAAAGCTCTGGCAAGCGTAGTAAAAGTAGTTTCAGCCATTGGCATTGTAGTATCATTATTATTTGTTTTGCTTGTTTTTTCAGATGACTTTTCTATAAGAGAATTATTTATCTGGAAAGGATATGCAATCCTCATTTCCATCGCCCTGTGGTTGATCATTGGTCTCGCCGATAAGGTTGCTGAGAAATCAGCATACATGCTTGGCGAAGAACAGTAAAAAAAAGTGCGGTTATGTCCTAATTAGAAACCGCACTTCTTTCTTTTTTATTTTATTCTTCTTCTGGTGCTTCTACTGGGCAAACTCCTGCACAAGTACCACAACCAATACATGAATTTGCATCTATTATGTATTTGTCTTCTCCTTGTGAAATACATCCTACTGGGCATTCTGCTGCACATGCTCCACAAGATATACATTTATCTGTTATTTTGTATGCCATATCTTCCCCTCCTTTAAAACTTTATTATAAAAATTAATATCTAAATTATTTTTTATTTTTTTCATCCATTTTTTCTAATTTTTCTAATTCTTGTAATTCTTTTAGATCTTCTGGATTATCTGTTTCTATACTGTCATCCTCTTTTTCTGCATTTTTTATAATTTTTATATCTTTTGAATTGTATTTTTTAAAGAAAGTGTCTTCTCCATCATGAAGTTTTACTTTTACTATTTCTTTTAGTGTTTCTACACCACAAACTTCGCCTTCTCCATCTTCTGTTTTTACTATTGCTCCAACTTTTGGTAATCTTTTAAGTTTTTCTTCATATACTTCTTGTTCATATTTTAAGCAACACATTAATCTTCCACAATTACCAGATATTTTAGATGGATTTAATGATATGTTTTGTTCTTTTGCCATTTTTATTGATACTGTTTCAAAATTTCCTAAAAAAGAACAACAACATAATTCTCTTCCACACATTCCGTTTCCGCCTAGATTTTTCACTTCGTCTCTTACTCCTATTTGTCTTAATTCTATTCTTGTTTTAAATATTGCTGCTAAATCTTTTACTAAATCTCTAAAATCTATTCTTCCATCTGCTTTAAAAAAGAAAAGCAATTTACTTCTATCGAATTTATATTCTACATCTGTTAGTTTCATATCTAACCCATGTTCTTTTATTTTCTTTTCACAAATTTTTAAAGCTTCTTTTTCTTTCTCTTTGTTTTCTTCATGCTGTTTTTTATCTTTGTTTGTTGCAACTCTAATTATTTTTTTCAAAGGTTTTACTAATTTATCATCTGGAATGGTTCTATTTGCTATTGCTACCTCTCCGTATTCTTTTCCCATTGCTGTTTCTACAATAACATGTTCTCCTTGTTCTATTTCTATTCCATCAGGGTCAAAAAAATATATTTTACCTGGTTTTTTAAATCTAACGCCTATAATATTAGCCATTTATTTCCTCCCATATACTTAGCATAAAATTATCTATTGTCATATCATAATTACCGTTTTTTCTTAATCTTTCTTTTGTTTTTTCTGTGATTTCAATACATTCAACATATTTGACATTCTGTTTGATTTTCTCAAAAAAAATTGTAATAATATAATCTAATATATTATTTATTTCTTCTTTATCTTTAAAAATTTCTTCTTTGCTGTTTATTAGGTCAATTATATTTGTATTTTCCAGATTGCTAAATGTTTTATTTATAGTTTCAAATTCGCTTTGTCGCTCTATTACTTGAATTGACTTATTTATGCTTCCATTTGATATTTTATATACTATATCTGCAATATTTTGATAATTGTATTTGTTTTTTAATATATTTAACATTTCTTCTTTAGTAAGTTTGTTAAAGTTTATTTTAGTGCATCTTGATTTTATTGTTGGTAAAAAAGCACTTTCACTTGTTGTAATTAGTATTATTGTAACATATTCTGGTGGCTCCTCTAATGTTTTTAGTAATGCGTTTTGAGCTTCTTTTGTTATGTTTTGTCCATCATTTATTATATATACTTTTTTTGTTGATACTATTGGTTTTTCTACTACTTTTTTATTTAGTTCTCTTATTTGTTCTATTTTTACGTTATTTCCATCTGGTTCAATTATTGTTAAATCCGGATTATTTGAATTCTCAAGTTCTAAGCATGATTTACACTTGTTGCATGGTTTGTTTTCATTTAGACATAATATAGCTTTTGCAAATTCTTTTGCAAATAAAAACTTACCAATACTTTCTTGTCCAATAAACATATATGCATTAGCAATTTTGTTTTTAGCTATAATGTCTTCTAGTAATTTTTTATTTTTTTCATTTCCTATAATATTTTCAAAAATCATATTAATCTTCCTAAAATTGATTATTTAACTTTTCCAAATTTATTTAATGGCCAAAATCTAATTACCACTTTACTTTCAACCTTTTCTAGTGGGATACATCCAAAGCTTCTGCTATCCATACTTTGTGGTCTATTGTCGCCCATAACAAACACACAATTTTCTGGAACAATAATGTCTGTAAATACTTTTTGTTCTGTTTTTATTCCATCTCTTAAATATGGTTCATTTAATTCTTGTCCATTCAAATAAACTTTGCCACTTTCAATTTTTATATGGTCTCCAGCTACACCTATTACTCTTTTTATATAGCTTGTTTTATTAAATTCTAATACATAATATGAAAATTTAGCAAAAATTCCCTTTGGTTTATAATCATATATTGCAACTGGATTATTCATATCTACATCAAATGTAGACATTTGTGTTTGACTTGGTGCTTCAAATGTTATTATATCTCCTCTTTTGTATGTTCCTTTTACAGTTCTTGTCCATCTGCTTAGAATAAGTCTTTGTCCTTCTTCTAAGGTATTGTACATTGATGGTTGTTTTACTATTGTTGGTGTTCCTATATAATATCTAAATAGCAATGCTAAGACTACTGCTATTATTATGCAATATGCCCATTCTAATATATCTTTTATTTTTGAATCTGCTTTTTCTTCCATTGTTTTTCCTTCTTTCGAATACATTACTTCCTCATTATACATTACTATCTACATTTTTTCAATTATTTCATTGTATAAATTGGAATTTGTTTAATTCCGGATGAATTCAGGACAGTCCCCAAAATCCCCAGGTTTGGTGATTTTAAGGGACAGTCCCTAGAATTCCCCCTCACACAAATTACAATTTATTTACTTTTTGTTGGTATTGTAATTACTACTTCTGTTCCTTCGTGTACTTTGCTCTTTATATCAATTCTTCCATTGTTCTGATCTAATATTTCTTTCGCTATTGAAAGTCCTAGTCCTGTTCCACCCATTTCTCTTGTTCTTGCTTTATCTACTCTATAAAATCTTTCAAATATTTTGTTTAGGTCTTCTTCTGGAATTCCTATCCCATTATCAATTACTTTTATATATGCATCATTATATACAAATCCTACATATATTTTTATTGTTCCACCTTCACCAGTATATTTTATACTGTTTGATAATATATTTAGTACTACTCTTTCTATACCATCTCTATCTGCATAAACATTTGGAACGTTTGCAGTTACAAAGCATTCTACTTTTTGATGTTTTTTGTCCATTTCTATTTGTAAATTTTCTTGTGCTTGTTTTACAAGTTCTCCTAAATCGAATTCAGTCTTTTCTGTATTTGTTTTTTTATTATCATACTTAGAAAGTGTTAATAAATCATTTACAAGTTTAGTCATTCTTACTGCTTCTGATGATATAACATTTAAGAACTTCGTTTGCAATTCTTTGTCATATTCACTTGTTGCAAGTGTTTCTGAATAACCCAAAATTGATGTAAGTGGAGTTTTTAATTCATGTGATACATCTGCCACAAATTCTTTTCTCATATTATCTAGTCTTACATGTTCTGTTATATCCTGAATTAGTACCATTACTCCTGCTGGTCTATTATTTTCGTCTTTAAATGGAGCAAAAAACATATTTACATATGTATCATCTATATTTACTTTTTGCTCTGTTGAGGTCCAATTTTCTAAATATATTATTTTTTCCATATTCATATCTATTTTTAGTTTTTTGAATATCTTGTCAAATGTATTATCATCTGCTGTTATTTTTAAAAGTCTACTTGCAGCTGGATTTATATGTATTATACTGCCATCTATATTAAATGCTATAATTCCATCTGTCATATGAAGTAAAATTGTTTCTATTTGCATTTTTTGTCTTGTTACTTCATTTAGATTTTCTTTTAATCCTGCTGTCATTACGTTAAATGCTTTTACTAATTCATCTATTTCTGTATTTGATTTTCCATTATCAACTTCTTTTAGTTCTATTTGTTCTGTTTCATCTCCTGCTGCTATTCTTTCTACCTTTTTTATTAATTTAGAAATTGGTGATACTACATTTTTAGATGTGAATATAACAATTATTGTAGATATGATTAAAAAACTTCCTGTTAATATTGATAAAACAATTTTCCATGTTGCAATGCTTTGTGCTAACATTTCAGGGTTTTGTGCTACATTTAAATTATTTAATCTTGCTAAATATATATATTCTGGAATTGCAAGCATTACTACTGCAAGTGCAATAATTATTAATATCATTTTTATTTGAACACTTTTAAACATTTTTTCACCTCAAAAAAATAAATTGTAATTTGTTTAGTTTTGGGTGAATTCAGGACAGTCCCCAAAATCCCCAGGTTTGGTGATTTTAAGGGACAGTTCCTAGAATTCCCCCTCCATAAATTACAATTTATATATTAATTTGCTTTTATATAATATCCTACGCCTCTTTTCGTTATTAATATTTTTGGATTTGCAGTATCTTTTTCTATCTTTCCTCTAATTCTTCTTACTGTAACGTCTACTGTTCTTATATCTCCATAATATTCATAACCCCAAACTTTTTCTAGTAATACTTCTCTTGTTATTACTTGTCCTGCTTGGCTTGCTAAAAATTTTAACACTTCAAATTCTCTTAATGTTAAGTCAATAACTTCTCCATCTACTTTTGCTTCGAATTTATCTAAATCTAGTGTTAAGCTTCCTACAACAATCTTTTTAGTTTTGTCTTCGTTTGCTTCTGCTGGACTTTCTTTTATTTCTGATTTTCTTAAATTTGCTTTTATTCTTGCCATTAATTCTCTTACACTAAATGGTTTTGTTATATAATCATCTGCACCTAGTTCTAATCCTAATATTTTATCTATTTCTTCATCTTTTGCTGTAAGCATAAGAATTGGTACATTAAGAGAAGCTCTTATTTTTTTACATACTGTTAATCCATCCATTTTAGGTAGCATTATATCTAATAATATTAAATCTGGCTTTTTTGTAGTAGCTATTTCTACTGCTGTAAGTCCATCATTTGCCTCTAATGTGTTATATCCTTCTTTTTGTAGATTGTATACTAATATTTCTACTATTGGCTTTTCATCATCAACTATTAAAATTGTCTTTTTATCTTTTTCTTCAATATTTTCCACTAGAAAGCCCCACCCTTCTTTGTTTCAATTTTATACATTCTTTATATCATATAACTTAAATTTAGACAAGTTTTTTTTACAAATTTATTACGGAAATATGACATTTATAAAATTATTTCTATTTCATTTATTGTTTTATTGTCTTTCAATTTTATTTGTTTTTCTTCTATTTTGTTTCCATTTAAATAAAATTCTTTTACTCCGCTGTTTTTTCCATTTGGATTTTTAATTTTTATATTATATATGCTTGTATTATATCTATATTTTATACTGTATTCTTCCCATTTTTTTGGTATACATGGCTCTAGCTTCAATATTTCATTTTCTACTTTTAGCCCTAATATATTTTCTATTCCTGCATTTAAAAACCAGCTACTTGAGCCTGTATACCAAGTCCAACCGCCTCTTCCCACAAGATTATTTGATCCATATATATCTGCTGGTATAACATATGGTTCTTGTTTATATTTTATTGCCGCTTCTTTTGTTCTTGTGTGTTCTATTGGGTTAATCATTCTATAGTATTCTAAAGCCTTATCTCCAAATCCAAGTTTTGCAAAAGCAATTATTGCCCACATTGCTGCATGTGTATATTGTCCTCCGTTTTCTCTTACTCCTGGTAAATATGCTTTTATATAACCTGGCTCTAACTTTGTTTTATTAAATGGTGGGTCCAATAATTTTATTATTCCATTCTCTGTATCTATTAAATGATTTTCTAAACTTTCCATTGATATATATTTTTTGTCATTGTCAGCTGCATTTGATATTACTCCCCAGCTTTGTGATATGCTATCTATTCTACATTCTTCATTTTCTATGCTTCCGCAAAGGTTCTCCGGTTATCCATATATGCTCTTCTAAACCACCTTCCATCCCAACCTGCTGTGTTTAATGCTTTTTTTAGATTTTCTTTTTTTATATTATATTCGTTTACTCTTGATATATCTCCTCTTTTTTCACATATAGGAATAAATTTTTCAAGTATATTGTATATAAAAAATCCTAACCAAATGCTTTCACCTTTTTGTTTGTTTCCTACTGTATTTAAGCCGTCATTCCAGTCTCCTGAGCCTATTTTAGGCAATCCATGTTCTCCAAAGTTTAGGCTTCTATCTATTGCTCTTATGCAATGTGTATATACGTTTTCTTTTTGTTTTGATTCTAAATACACATCATATCTTTCGTCAACACCATCTGGTAAAAGTTCTCCCATAACATAAGGTTGTTCTTCTTCTAAAATAGTATAGTCTCCTGTAAAATTTATATATTCATATACCAAATAACAAAGCCATAATAAGTCATCCGAAAATCTGGTTCTTATTCCTCTATTAATGTCATCATGCCACCAGTGTTCCACGTCCCCTTCTATAAACTGATGTCTACATGCAATTAGTATTTGTTCTTTCATAAAATTTATATCTGTGTATTTTAATCCTATTGTGTCTTGCAATTGATCTCTAAATCCTATTGCTCCGCCTGATTGCTGATAGCCCGTTCTCGACCATAGTCTAGATACTATTGTTTGATATGTTGCCCATCCATTAAGCATTATATTTATTGATTCTATTGGTGTTTTTACTTGTACCCTACTTACTAATTCATACCAAAAGGCTTTTTCTTTGTTTAGTTCTTGAGTACAATTTGTTATTTTAGAATATTTATATGCAGTATTTTTTGCATCTAGTTTACTCTCTTCTTCTCCAAATACTATACTAATTTCTTTGCTTTCATATCCTTCTAATTCAACTTCCAATTCTATTGCAATACAAGAATTTTGTCCCAATCCAGAACTATTGTCTAATGAAACCAAATCTAGTGCAATTGGATTTTTTATACTTTGACTTCCTATAAATGATTTTTTATCTCCTGTATAGCTTCTTATATTTTCACTGGTTGTAATATATGGAATACATCTTTTAAAACTATCCTTATATAAATTATTTGCAAAAATTACATTTGCTTCTTTTACTAGTTGTATGTTTCCGTTTGTTTTTATTTCATCTTCTCCAAGCACATCTTTAATATAATATAATAATTTTAGTTTTCTCTTTTTAGCATGCAAGTTTTTAAGGTTTAAAATATTTATTTTTACTGTGTCTTCTTTTGGGACAAAAATATTTAGCTCTTGATATATTCCATTATATATATTCTTAAAGTTTACAAATCCTAAACCATAAGTTATATACGAATTTGTTTGTATATCATTTAAATTATTTGAAAGTGACCATTTTTTGCCATTTTCTTTATCTTTTAAATATATAATTTCAGAAGGTATATCTAGCACAGGTTCATTATTCCATGCAGATAATCGATTTAATCTACTGTTTTTATGCCATGTAAATCCTCCTATGTTTTGAGTTACCAAAGTACCAAACTTAGGATTTGCAAGTATCATACTCCATGCAGTTGGAAGTTTATTGTCTTTTCCAATTTTTATTTTGTATTCTAATCCATTTTCACTAAATCCTCCATATTCATTATAGTATTTTAATTCCTCCATATTTTCTTCTAGTTCTTCTTCTTTTTCGGTTTCTACTGTTGGCTCATTTTCTTCTATTCCTATATTTTTAATTGTTTTTAAATATTCTTCTTCCAAATCTGTTATTGCTGTTTCTAGGCTACCTGATTCAGCTTTTAAAAATACTGATGCTTTAAATTTTAGTAAATCAATATCTTCTAAATCTATCTCATTTTTGCATATTGTAAATATTCCACCAAAAATGTTTTTTAAATATGCCAATTGCTTATTTATTATTGCATCTTCTATTTCATATTTTAAATATGAATCATAAGAGTTCGGTTCCTCGTTTATTATTACTAAATCTATTTTTATATCTTTGTTTTTAAAAAACTCATACGCTTTTAGGCATTCTTTTACTACATAAATATCGTTTATATCCTTTATTTCTAGTAGCAGAATTGGTAAATCTCCTGATATCCCATATTTCCATAACTTACTTTGAGAATATATCCTTTTAGGCAATCTTTCTAAAACCAGTTTTCTTAATGGGTTATGGAATAATAAATAAGAAAGTAATTTCTGATAAGTTTCTACTTCTTTTCCTTTTAGTCCTAAGTATATATTTTCTGCTTCCACTTTTGCTCGTGACACTTCAAAGGCCTTTGTTATTATTTTTTCATTTTTATACTTTTCTAATGCTGATATTGCCTCTTCTTTATTATTTGAAATACTTAAAATTAAGTCAATTATTATTGTTTCAGATGGTTTTATTTTAATAGTTCTTTTAGTTGCTAAACATGGTTCTGTAACTAATCCCATTGTTTTAGAATATGGCTTTGAATCTTCTACTAATTCTGGAATAAGTGTGTTTCTTTTACCCAAAAATTTTTCTTGGTTTATTTCGTATTCAAAATCTCCAACTGTTTCGTGTTCTGTATATAAATTCACCGCTAAATATATATCTTTATCATTTACTCCTCTTTTCTTTCTTTTTACTAGAATGTTGTCTTTTTCTAAGTTTTCAAATGTTATAAATAAATTATTAAATGCCTGATGAGCATAATCTTGTTCAGGCTTTGATAAAACAGGTTCAAAATAGTTAGTTATCTCTAGCGTTTCTTCCATATTTCCATTGTTTTTTAATTCAAGCCTTCTTATTTCTACCGGATCATTTGCACAAGCAATTATTTTTGTTTTTGTTTCTATGTTTCCATCTGTTCTTGTAAATTTAGTTTCAGATGGTGTAAAAGAAACTTTGAGCTTGTCTTGCCTTTTATCTATTGGAATGTTTGTCCATATTCGTTTGTTTGATACATTTTTTATATAAAAAATTATTCCTTGTTTTTTATCTGCTGTTTCTTTAAATCTGTTTATTAGAATTCCTTTATATTTACTAAACCCTTCTCCATTTGATTTTGTGCATATTGTATAATTTCCATTTGATATTGTATTTGCTTCATTCAATTCATAATTTATTTTGCTATATGTTTTTTCTGTATAGTTTTCGTAATCTTTTGGTTTTAATTTTTCTATTTTTTCTTTTTTCTCTTTTGTAATTATTGCCTTTTCTGGCATCCTTTCTTGCAATAATATTTTAATTCCTTCAATCTCTGGATTTTTCATAAACCTTTTTACTAGTATATTTTTATTTATTAAATTATTAATTGATAAAAGACTTAATCCCTGATGATGTGCCATATATGTTTTTACTGTTTCATATTTCTTGCCATATTTTAGTCTAGAAAGTGTATAATCTATTGATTCATAAAAACCATATTTACTATTCATGCCTTCACTTTCTAATAATCTTAAGTTTTCTATTCCCTGTTTTGGTACATAATTTAAACTTAAAAATACAGAATATGGTGACACTACCATATCATCTTCTAGACCTCTTTTTAGTCCTAACCATGGTATTCCAAATGCTTTGTATTGATAATTATTATTTAAGTCTCTTAAATTAAAAGCCGCTTCTGAAACGCCCCATGGTATTCCTAATTTTTTTGCATATTCCATTTGACTCATTATTAAAAACCTACATGCCTCGTCTAGCAAACTGCCCTCATATTGTTCTATATTTATATTTGGCATTAAATATTCAAATGCTGTTCCAGACCATGATACAAGTCCTTTATATTTTTTTAAGCTTGTTATTGTTCTACTTAAGCTATTCCAATGTTTTGATGGTATATCTTTTTTAGCTATCGCAACTAAACTAGCTTGTCTTGCTTCTGAAGCTAGCAAATCATAATACGAATTTGTTAATTTATTTTCTTCTATATTAAATCCTATTGAAAATAGTCGTTTTTTAGGGTTATATAACACAGAAAAATCTGTACTTTGTATAATGCTATCTATAATTTGTATCATTTGATTAATATTTTCTATATATCCAGATGTGTTAGGAACACTTACTTTTAGATTTTTTTCAGTATTTGTTAAAAATTGTTTTACAGTATATAAATACCCAATAAAATTACCATTATCTACTGTTGAAACATATCTTGGATTTAATGGTTCTAAAGTTTGTGTATTATACCAATTGTATAAATGTCCATTCCATTTTTGCAATTTTTGTATTGTTTCTAATGTTTTACTTATTCTTTCTATAGCATCTTCTAACTCTATATATTTCAAGTCATAAGCAGATACAATTGCAAGCATACCGAAGCCCTATATTGGTTGGAGATGTTCTTTTTGCTATTACTTCTTTTCTGTCTTCCTGATAATTATCTGGAGGTAAAAAATTATTTTCTTCATTCATTGTATCATCAAAGAAATTCCAAATTTTTTTACCTGTTTCTAAAAGATAATCTTTATCTTGCTTTGATATTTTCTCTACTGCTTCAATCTTATTTGCATCTTTGCTTAAATAATATGCTTCAATAGGTCCAAAAAGCCATATAACACCAAGTATTACTTCAAATATTTGCTTTGTAAATATACCAATTAGTAAAATTAAAATTCCAAACAAAGCATTTGCCCACATGAATTTATAATATGATACAATGTCCGTTTTTGCTTGTTTTTCTGCTTCTTCTGCTGTTAGCCATTCTAATAAATGTTCTTTGCTAACTTTTGTCCTATATATTGTTTTTATTATTGAATTCAATGTTATTATAGCTTTATTAGGTAGAAAACTTATTTCTAATATTCCTCTTAATACACTTGCCTTTAAGGCTCCTATAACTGGTATTATATTTTTGTGTGCAGAAATATAGTTAGAATCTACATTCTTTTTAAAAATTATATAATTTAATATATCAATTACACTTGAAAAAGTTATTCCTGATAAAGAAATTGTAACTATTGGCCATATTTTTACACTTGTTGACATTTTTAAAATTACAGAAAAAATTATCCCAATAAATGCAGTAACTGGCATTATACTTCTTTTTAAATTATCCAATATTTTAAATCTAGATAATTTATTTAATGGGTTTAATTTTCTGGTTCCATTTTTTATTGTAATTTGTTTATTAAGCCACATCTTTATTTGCCAGTCTCCACGTATCCATCTGCTTAATCTGGTAATATAACTTATATATTTACTTGGATAATCATCTAGTAATACAATATCTGTTGCAAGTCCACATCTTAAATAATTTCCCTCTAGTAAGTCATGGCTTAATACTGTATTTTCTGGTATTTCCTCACATAATACTTTATGAAAAATTTCTACGTCATATATCCCTTTACCTGTAAAAATCCCTTCATCAAAATTATCATAATAGATATCTGATACAGCATTTGTATATAAATCTGTTCCTCCGAAGTCCTGCATAAATTTTAGTAAATAGATTTTTTCTACTTGCTTCTAAATCAATTCCAATTCGCGGTTGAATTATTGCATGTCCTTGTTCTACAATATTTTTTTCTTTTGCTAAAACAGGTCTATTCAAAATATGTGCCATTGCACCTATTAGTTCTTGTGCAGAATCTAAAACAAGATTAGTGTCAGAATCTAGTGTTATTACATATTTAATTTTATTGCAAATATCTTTCTCTTCATTTGCTATTGTGTTTACTCTAAAAAAATTTACCCCATTTACTATAAAATCGTTAAACTGGCATAATAAGCCTCTTTTTCTTTCCCAGCCTAAAAAACTCTTTTCCCCTGCATTCCAAACTCTGTTTCTATACAAAAAATAGAATTTATCATTTTCTTCTATTAAAGTTTTATATTTTTTGTTTAATCTTTCTGCTTCTTCTAATCCTGTTTTTATTATTTCTTCGTCAAAGCTCTCTTTTTCGTTCTTGCTAGATGTACAATCTCCTAGCAAAGCAAAATATATATTTTCACTTTTGTTTGCTAAATAATATACTTCTAATTTTTCAAATAGTTCTTTCACTTTATCTTTTGAATTTATAATTGTTGGTATTACAATAAATGTAGAATATTTCTCTGGGATACCCTTACTAAAATCTAATTTTGGCATTAATTTAGGTTTTACCTTTTTACTTAAAATATAGTTTAGCACTTGCATAAACATTTGAGAAATAGGTACATATAGTATAATTCCAGAAGCTATTGAAATTACTACATTTTTGCTTATATAGTTAAACCTTATAACAAATAGTATTGTAAGTAATATAGGAACTAGATTTATACTAAAAATATACCTTTTTGATTTTTGTTCTTTTGATATAATTTTTGTATTTTTTATGCCTAATTCTTTTAGTAATTCTGCTTTTCCATCATCTATTAAATAATAGCCTATATGTGTCTTTTTTCTATTTTTCCCTTGATATGTTCTTGACATTTCTAATATTTTATTTGCAATATATATTTCGGATATCTTAGTTTTTTCTGATATTTGTTTTATTTTATTTCTATAATCTTCTTTTGTTTTATAATCCATTTTACTATATACATTTGCAGGATCTTTTTTTAATATTTCTTCTACCCCATTTATATTTTCAAATAAATCTAAAAAATTTACTCTTAATATTTCTTTTATACTAATAATACTATTTCCCATAGAAACCTTAGCTGCTGCAATGTCATAATGCTCTTTTGTTATAACTTCAGAAATTGTCATTCCCATTTTATTTACTTGTTCTTCTAATATTTCTAAATATGGTAATCCCTTTTTTCCTGTGCTCTTTAGCTTATATGACATATATTCAATAAAAGGATATTTCATTTCTTTATATGAAACATTCTCTTTATATTCATCTTTAATTGGTTTAAAAACTTGAGTATTTGCCTCTTTTTTCTCAATTAATCTTTCTATAATACTTTCTACCTTATATTTCTGTATCTGTGAAGAATATATCTTTTCGCATATATTTCTTATATTTTCTATAATAGCTATCTCCAAAAAAATCCAAAGATTCCATATTTCCTCCATAGCAAGAGTTTTTCTTCTTTGGTACGCAGATATTGCCATACTTAAAATTTCATCATTTATTTTATTATCCGTATATGCAACTATTTCCGATGCTACTACATATATTCTGCTAAAACCTTTGTACATACCTGTTGTTATTCCTGGTAGTTTTTTATATTTTGTAATTGTCATTTCTTTACATACAGTTTTAAATGTTTCTTCTATTATATAAAAGTTATCTAATAACCATTCCCCTGCTGGATATAGGTTTATTCCCATTTTTATATTTTTATTTAATAAATCATAAGTTTTTTCTATAAACCTATAATTATCTTTTAATCTTGGAATTGGGTATGTTGCAATATTAGATGTTAATTCCACATCATGGCTTGTTGCAATCTTTTCCATATATTGTTCTAATTGATAGTTATCTAACACCGCACCTTTTATATTTAAATATTTATAATTAGTTTTTTTCAAAATTCTTCCACCTCAATATGTAATTTATACATATTTTTGCCAGGTATAGGAATTTTTATTCAATTATTAAAAAAACAGCATAGCATTTTTGCTACACTGTTTTGTAAAATAATTTTGAATTATTTTTCTTTTTTCTCTTTTACTGGTTTTGTCCAAGATATGTAGTCGCATCCGTTGTTTGGATTGTTCTCACATATATAATAATTTCTTCTCTTTTTAGTTTTTCTTATTTGTACTTTACCTCCACATTTTGGACATGGTTCGTCTATTGTTTCTATATATGGTTTTGCATTTTGGCATTCTGGATATCCTGGGCAAGCCAAGAACTTTCCATATTTTCCATATTTAATTACCATCATTCTACCACATTTGTCACATGGTACATCTGATACTTCATATTCTAATTTTACATGTTCTAATTCTTTGTCTACTTTTTCTACTACTTTTTCAAATGGTCCATAGAAGTCTGCAATTACTTTTTTCCAATTTTCTTTTCCTTCTGCTATTTTATCAAACTCTTCTTCCATTTGTGCAGTAAATTCAACATTTATTACATCTCCAAAGTTCTCTATTAATAGCTTATTTACTATTCTTCCAAGTTCAGTTGGATGTAACTGTTTTTGTATTTTTTCTATATATCTTCTTGCAAGAATTGTTGTTATTGTTGGTGAATATGTACTTGGTCTTCCTATTCCTTTTTCTTCTAATGCTTTTACCAAACTTGCTTCTGTGTATCTTGGTGGTGGCTCTGTAAAGCTTTGTTTTGTTTCTATATTCTCTTTTTGTAGTTCTTGGTTTTCTGTAAGTGGTGGTATTTTAGCAAACTCTTCTTTTTGCTCATTATCTTCTGTTTCTACGTAAAGAGTCATAAAGCCTTTAAATCTTATTGTTTGTCCATTTGCTCTAAAATTGTACTCATTTGCGTTTATTTTTACAAGCATAGTATCAAATATAGCTGCCGCCATTTGACTAGCTATAAACCTATTATATATTAATCTGTACAATTTATATTGGTCGTTTGTTAGGCTTTCTTTTATTTTGTCTGGTGTTAAATCAATATATGTTGGTCTTATTGCTTCATGGGCATCTTGTGCATCTTTATTTGTTTTATAATACCTATTTTCATAGTATTCTTCTCCATATGTATTTTCAATATGCACTTTTGCTGCTGCTCTTGCTTCTTCTGATATTCTTGTAGAGTCAGTTCTCATATATGTAATTAAACCAACAGTTCCCTTTTCTGGTATTTTTACACCTTCATATAATCCGTTGAGCTACTTGCATTGTTTTTCTTAATGCAAAATTTAATTTTCTTGAAGCCTCTTGTTGCATTGTACTTGTTGTAAATGGTGGTGCCGGATTTCTCTTCTTTTCTCCATTTTTTATTTCACTAACTACATATTTTGCTTTTTCTAATTCGTCTAGAATTTTGTCTATTTCTTCTTTTGAATGTATGTCTAATTTTTTATCATTTTTTCCATAGAATTTAGCTTCAAAACTTTTTTTTGGTTTTTTTGTGGCCAATGTAGCATATATATTCCAATATTCTTCTGGAACAAATTTTTCTATTTCTTCTTCTCTATCTACAACTAATTTTACAGCTACAGATTGTACTCTACCAGCAGATAATCCCTTCTGAACTTTTTTCCATAATACAGGACTTATTTTATATCCAACTATTCTATCTAATACTCTTCTTGCTTGTTGTGCATCTGTTAGATCCATATCTATTTTTCTTGGATTTTGTATTGCTTTTTTTACAGCATCTTTTGTAATCTCATTAAATGTTACCCTACACATTTTATTTTCATCTATGCCTAAAATATTGGCTAAATGCCATGCAATTGCTTCTCCTTCACGGTCAGGGTCAGTTGCAAGATATACTTTTTTTGCATCTTTTGCTTCTTTTTTTAAGGATTTTATTAAATCTCCTTTTCCTCTTATGTTTATATATTGAGGTTCAAATGTTTTTGTATCAATTCCCAACTTTGATTTAGGTAAATCTCTTATATGTCCCATAGAAGCTACTACTTTTGTGCTTCCACCTAGAAATTTTTTTATTGTGTTTGCCTTTGCTGGGGATTCGACTATTACTAATTTGTCTGCCATTTTATTTACGCAGAAATGAAATGGCTTGCATTACATTTTCAAACTTAATTGTAGTACTTGCATTTGATTTCTGCTTCCTCCTTTTTTATTGTTTTAATTAAATTGAATTTTATATATGTAAGTAAATTTATTTATATAAAGGATATTTTTCACAAATTTTAGATACTTCTTTTTTTAGTTCTTCTTTTTTATTTTCATAATCTTCTACTGTTATACTTATTAATTTTGCTATTTTTTTCATTTCTCCTTCTTTAAACCCTCTTGTTGTTACTGCAGGTGTTCCAATTCTTATTCCACTTGTTATACTTGGTTTTTCCGTATCAAATGGAACTGCATTTTTATTTACTGTAATTCCAATATCATCTAATCTTGTTTCTAATTCTTTTCCTTTTATTCCTTTATTTCTCAAATCTATTAATACTAAATGATTATCTGTTCCTCCAGATACTAAATTAAATCCATATTTTAATAATTCTTCTGCTAGTGTTTTAGAATTTTTTATAATCTGATTTTGATACTCTTTAAATTCTGGCTTTTGTGCCTCACCAAAGCATACAGCTTTGGCTGCAATTACGTGCATTAAAGGTCCACCTTGAATTCCCGGAAATACGGCTTTATCAATTTCTTTCGCGTATTTCTCCTTGCATAAAATTATTCCTCCTCTTGGTCCTCTTAGAGTTTTATGAGTTGTGCTTGTGACAAAATCTGCATATGGTACTGGATTTTGATGAAGTCCTGCTGCTACTAATCCTGCAATGTGTGCCATATCTACCATAAAAAGACTTCCGACTTTATCTGCAATTTCTTTAAATTTTTTAAAATCTATTTCTCTTGGATAAGCACTTGCTCCTGCAAGTATTAATTTTGGTTTGTGTTCAATTGCTAGTCTTTCTACTTCTTCATAATCTATTTTACCTGTTTTTTCATCTACTCCATATGGAATAAAATTATACAATTTTCCAGAAGAATTTACTTTACTTCCATGAGATAGATGTCCTCCATGTGATAAATTCATTCCTAAAACTGTATCTCCCACGTTTAATTTTGCAAGATATACAGCCATATTTGCTTGAGCTCCTGAATGTGGTTGGACATTTGCATGTTTTGCTCCAAAAATTTCTTTTAGTCTGTCCCTCGCTAAATCTTCTACAATATCTACACATTCACATCCTCCATAATATCTTGCTCTAGGATATCCTTCTGCATATTTATTCGTCATATAGCTTCCGCATTGCCTCCATAACGCTATTACTTACAAAATTTTCTGACGCTATTAATTCTATTTTGTTTTGTTCTCTTTTTAGTTCCTGCATTATTGCATTATAAACTTGTTCATCTTCTCTTTTTAGATTTTCAAAAGTCGGCATGGTAAATCACCTCTTTTTGTAGCATTATATACTAAATATTTTTATGTGTAAATAGACGAAATAAAAAAAGAAAGGTTATTGTCCTTTCTTCTTAAATTTATAGACTACACATTATCTTTTATGTATTCTACTACGTCGTTTACTGTAACAACTTTTTCTGCATCAGCATCTGGAATTTCTAAATCAAATTCTTCTTCTAATGCCATTATCAACTCAACTATATCCAATGAATCAGCACCTAAATCATCTATAAAAGATGCATCTGGTGTTATAGCAGTTTCTGCTACTCCTAATTGTTCTACTATTATTTCTTTTACTTTATCGAAAACTTCTTCTGAACTCATAGGTCGCATTACACCTCCTTATTTATCTAGAAGTTAGAAATATATCTTCTAAACTATTTTATTTATTTTTTACTAACTAAAATATTATATGGTTTAAAATATATTGTCAATACTTTTTTACAATTTATTTCATTTATTTTAAGAAATGCCTTCGAAGAATGGGTCGCCCAGTAGTGCAACCCCTACATCTTCTCTACATTTTTAATATGTTGTCTGAGTTGTAACCTTTTTTTCAAATTCTTCTTTTAGAATTTCTACTGCTTTTGACTCTGCAAATTTTTCTGCCTGTTTTATTGTAAAGTAAAATAGATATTCATCACTACTTCCATGTGCTTTTACCACTGGTTTTTTAACTCCTAAGAACAACGCTCCACCATATTCCTTGTAATCCATTGTCTTTGTAAATCTTTTTATTCCTGGAAGTGCAGGAATTGCCCCTATTGTACTTAGTAGATTCTTTTTTAAACTTTCTGTTAAAGAACGTTTTACTAGTTTTCCAAAGCCTTCTACTGTTTTTAAGAATATATTTCCTGTAAATCCATCTGTTATAACTGCATCAATATCCCCAGAAAAAGCTTCTCTTCCTTCTACATTTCCTACAAAATTTATTCCATACTCTTCTGATTTCTCTTTTAGAAGTTTATAGCTTTCTTTCATTAGGTCATTTCCCTTTGTCTCTTCTGTACCAATATTTAGTAATCCTATTGCTGGTTTTTCTATTTTATATATGTTTTTCAAATATATATTTGCAAACTGTGCAAATTGTAAAAGATTTATTGGTTTGCAATTTGTATTTGCTCCTGCATCCACTAACATTAACCCTTTTTTATATGATGGAAGCATTGGTGCAATTGCTGGTCTGTCTACTCCTTTTATTCTTCCTACTAATAATGTAGCACCTGTAAGTAATGCTCCCGAATTCCCTGCTGAGATAAATACATCACCTTCATCTGCTTTTAGCATATTAAATCCAACTACCATTGATGAATCTTTTTTGTGTTTAATTGCTTGTGTTGGTATATCTTCCATTTCTATTGTTTCTGTTGCATTTTTTATGGTTAATCTATCTGATATTTCTGATATAGTATCTTTTCCATATAATTCTTTTATTCTGTTATTAATTATTTTTTCGTTTCCTACTAATACTATTTCTGAACTAATTTCGTTTATTGCTTTTACTGCGCCTTTAATATTTGCATCAGGTGCATTATCCCCACCCATTGCATCTAATAAAATTCTCATTTTAAATTCCCTTCTTTATAACAATATATTTTCATTTTTATATTTTATTATTTAATTGAAAAAAAATCAATAGTAAAAGATAGGAAATTTAGGTTTTTAATGATTTTGATTGGTCAATTGGAAATTCACGAAGTGCGAGGTGCGAAGTGTGAAAGAACGCAGATTATAGCATTTTTATATACTAGGAAATGAGAAATTTCCTAGTATATAAAAAAGAGGTTAGAAATAACCTCTTTTTATAATTAATTGGTATTACTCAATTATTTCTGAAACTATACCAGATCCAACTGTTCTACCACCTTCACGAATAGCAAATCTTAATCCTTTTTCCATTGCTATTGGTGTGATTAATTCGATAGTCATATCTACGTTATCTCCTGGCATTACCATTTCTGTACCTGCTGGTAAATCGATAACACCTGTAACGTCTGTTGTTCTGAAATAGAATTGTGGTCTATATCCATTGAAGAATGGTGTATGTCTTCCACCTTCTTCTTTTGTTAATACGTAAACTTGTGCTTTGAATTTTGTATGTGGATGTATTGATCCTGGTTTTGCTAAAACTTGACCTCTTTCGATATCTTTTCTATCGATACCTCTTAATAGAACACCGATATTATCTCCAGCTTCTGCTTGGTCTAATAGTTTTCTGAACATTTCAACACCTGTTACAACAGTTTTCTTTTTCTCTGTTGATAAACCAACTATTTCAACTTCGTCTTGAACTTTAACAACTCCTCTTTCTACTCTACCTGTAGCAACTGTTCCTCTACCTGTTATAGAGAATACGTCTTCTACTGGCATTAAGAAGTCACCATCTGTTGGTCTTTCTGGTGTTGGTATATAGCTATCTACTGCATCCATTAATTCTTTGATGCATTGATATTCTGGTGCGTTTGGATCTGTTGATGTAGATTCTAGAACTTTTAATGAAGATCCTTTTATAACTGGGACTTCATCTCCTGGAAAATCGTAGCTAGATAATAAATCTCTAACTTCCATTTCAACTAATTCTAATAATTCTGGATCATCAACCATATCGCATTTATTTAAGTAAACAACGATATATTTAACTCCAACTTGTCTTGCTAATAGTATATGCTCTCTTGTTTGAGGCATTGGACCGTCAGCTGCTGAAACAACTAATATTGCTCCATCCATTTGAGCTGCACCTGTAATCATGTTTTTTACATAGTCAGCGTGACCTGGACAGTCAACGTGTGCATAGTGTCTTTTTTCTGTTTCATATTCAACGTGTGCTGTGTTGATTGTGATTCCTCTTGCTTTTTCTTCTGGAGCACCATCGATTTGATCATATGCTGTGTATTGAGCCTTTCCTAATAATCCTAACCATTTTGTAATAGCTGCTGTTGTTGTTGTTTTTCCGTGGTCAACGTGACCAATTGTACCAATGTTAACATGTGGTTTTGTTCTTTCAAATTTTGCTTTTGCCATTTGAATTTTCCTCCTTCAAATTACGAAGTAATTTGTACTTTTCATTATTTGTTATTCATCCTTAAATAAATAATAAATAATGAAAGCTTACTTCTTTTATTTTATATTTAAAAATTTAATAACAATTTTTTAATAAATGCATTCTATAACATTTTTTGTTATTTTGCAATACCTTTTATTCTTTTATTTTTATATGCATCTCAAAACGAAGCAAATTGGGTATATTGCTAGGAAAACAATTAAAAATTTTTGAAATTATACGGTTGTATATTGAAAAAATTTTTATGAAGTTTGACACCGCAAGATGCCCAATTTCATTCGTTTTGATTAGTCTTCTTTCTTAGAACGTGATGCAACTATCTTCTCAAATACAGATTTTGGAACTTCTTCGTAATGGCTTGGTTCCATTGCATATGTTCCTCTACCTTGTGTTTTTGAACGTAAATCTGTTGCATATCCAAACATTTCAGCAAGTGGAATAAATGCTCTTATTATTTGCATTCCATTTCTTGCTTCCATTCCTTCTAGTTTACCACGTCTTGAGTTTACGTCTCCTATAACATCTCCCATGTATTCTTCTGGAACTGTTATTTCGACTCTCATTATAGGCTCTAGTATTACAGATTTAGCTTGTTTACATCCTTCTTTAAATGCCATAGATCCTGCAATTTTGAATGCCATTTCTGATGAATCGACATCATGGTAAGATCCATCTACTAATGTTGCTTTAAAGTCTATAACTGGATATCCTGCAAGAATTCCGCTTTCTGCTGCTTCTCTAATTCCTTCTTCAGTTGGTTTAATGTATTCTTTAGGAACAACACCACCAACAATTTTGCTTTCAAATTGCACTCCTGAACCTGGCTCTAATGGTTCCATTTCTAACCAAACATGTCCATATTGTCCACGTCCACCAGATTGACGAATGAATTTTCCTTCAACTCTTACTTTGTTTCTAATTGTTTCTTTGTAAGAAACTTGCGGTTTACCTACATTACATTCTACTTTGAATTCTCTCTTTAATCTGTCTACAATTATGTCTAAGTGTAATTCTCCCATACCTGCAATTATAGTTTGACCAGTTTCATGGTTTGTATATGCTTTAAATGTTGGGTCTTCTTCTGCAAGTTTTGAAAGTGCTATACCCATTTTTTCTTGAGCTACTTTATCTTTTGGCTCAATTGCTATTTCGATAACTGGTTCTGGGAATTCCATAGATTCTAATATAACTGGGTGGTTTATATCGCATAATGTATCACCAGTTGTAACTTCTTTTAATCCAACTGCTGCTGCAATATCTCCAGCATATACTTTGTCTATATCTTCTCTGTGGTTAGAATGCATTAAAACTATTCTTCCCATTCTTTCTTTTTTATCTTTATTTGCATTTAATACTGTTGAACCAGCTTCTAATGTTCCTGAATATACTCTAAAGAAACATAATTTTCCAATGAATGGGTCTGTTGCGATTTTAAATGCTAATGCTGCAAAAGGTTCATCATCAGAAGTTTTTCTTTCTGTTTCTTCTCCATCTAATGTAACACCTTTAATATGTGGTATATCTAATGGAGATGGCATATAATCAACTATAGCATTTAATAATTCTTGAACACCTTTGTTTTTATATGATGATCCACAACATACTGGAACTAATTTATTAGCTAATGTTCCTTTTCTTAAACCTTTTTTGATTTCTTCTTCTGAAAGTTCACCTTCATCTAAATATTTCATCATTAGGTCGTCATCTTGTTCTGCTGCTGCTTCTATCATTTCGTTTCTATATTTTTCTGCTAATTCTTTTAAATCTTCTGGAACTTCTGTTACTTCAATTTCTTTTCCTAAATCGTCTTTATGAATGAATGCTTTCATTTTTATTAAATCAACTATTCCTTTGAATGTATCTTCTGCTCCAATTGGTAATTGGATTGGAATAGCATTTGCATTTAATCTGCTTCTCATTTGCTCAACGCAAGATAAGAAATTTGCACCAGTTGTATCCATTTTATTAACATATGCCATTCTTGGTACATGATAATTATCTGCTTGTCTCCAAACAGTTTCTGATTGTGGTTGAACTCCACCTTTAGCACAGAATACAGTTACAGATCCGTCAAGTACTCTTAAAGATCTTTCAACTTCAACTGTAAAGTCAACGTGACCTGGTGTGTCAATGATATTTATTCTATGTCCTAACCATTGACATGTTGTAGCAGCAGAAGTAATTGTAATACCTCTTTCTTGCTCTTGAACCATCCAGTCCATTGTAGCTTCACCTTCATGAACCTCTCCTATTTTATGAGTTTTACCTGTATAGAAAAGAATTCTTTCAGTAGTAGTAGTTTTTCCTGCATCTATATGTGCCATTATTCCTATATTTCTTGTTTTTTCTAATGGAAATGCTCTACCTGCCATTAATTTTTTCCTCCTATTTTTATTCGTTTTTTACCATTTGTAATGTGCGAAAGCTTTATTAGCTTCTGCCATTCTATGCATTTCTTCTTTCTTCTTGAATGATCCACCTGTGCTGTTTGTAGCATCGATTATTTCGTTTGCTAATTTTTCAGCCATAGTTTTTTCATGTCTATTTCTTGCATAGTTTACTAGCCATCTTAATCCTAATGTTTGTCTTCTTTCAGCTCTAATTTCGATTGGAACTTGATATGTAGCTCCACCTACTCTTCTTGCTTTAACTTCAAGGACTGGCATTATGTTGTTTAATGCTGCTTCAAAAACTTCTAATGCATCTTTTCCTTCTTTTTCTTTTATGATATCAAATGCATCATATACTATTTTTTGAGCAACTGTTTTTTTACCATCTAACATAATGTTGTTTATTAATTTTGTTACAACTTTGCTATTATATATTGGATCTGGTAAAACTTCTCTTTTTGCTATATATCCTCTTCTTGGCACTATTCTTCACTCCTTTTCTAAGATATGTGATTTTTCACAATCTTTATTATTTGTGTTTCATAAAAACACTTAGTTACTCTGGAAGATTTTTCTTCCCGTATAGCGCAATAAATTTATATCTATATTATATCTATTTATTAGCACTACTTAAAAAATATTTTTTATTTTTTTGGTCTTTTTGCACCATATTTAGATCTAGCTTGCATTCTATCTTTAACGCCAGCTGTATCTAATGTACCTCTTATAATGTGGTATCTAACACCAGGGATATCTTTTACCCTTCCACCTCTTATTAATACAACACTATGTTCTTGTAAGTTATGACCTACACCTGGAATATATGAAGTAACTTCATAACCATTTGATAGTCTAACCCTAGCAACCTTTCTTAATGCTGAGTTTGGTTTTTTAGGTGTTACTGTTTTAACTACTGTACAAACTCCTCTTTTTTGTGGTGCTCTATGGTTTGTTTGTCTGTTTAATTTTGAGTTGTAACCTTTTAAAAGAGCTGGAGCTTTTGCTTTTGTTGTAGTTGTTTTTCTACCTTTTCTTACTAATTGATTGATTGTTGGCACTTTAAAATTCACCTCCTATATTTTTTAATTAAAAGTGCTAATTTACTTTTAAACACTAACGCGTTATATTCTATCATTGTTTCTATTTATTGTCAAGACTTTGTGGTTGTATTTTTACTTACGGAATATTAATATTCAGAGTATTGCAGATCGCATATTGTGGTGTCTCCCATAATATTTGTAATAAATTTTATACAATTTTGATATAAGCACTCTTTTGTTTTGCTTTTTATACTGCTTCGTGCTATACTTATACTAATGGATATTTGGTTGCGTTTAAAATATCTAATAACTTTAAGGAGTGGCAATAATGAAAGAAACAGCATTTGAAAAGTTTGTTAAGGATTTTAAAAATGGTCCTTACACTCGGGTAGATCTATTGTTTCCAAATGACAATGATGTCTATTTTTCATTTGAATCAAAACCTCCGAAGAAAGCATTGTTCTCTAGAGCCGAGTTTTCTTCTCAGGCATTGAACGTTGTAAGGAAAAATAGTATAAAAATAGTGTCTGATTCCTTAGGGAATCTGGCACTTGTCAAATGGAAGCCGTAAAACGCAAGACCTGTGAGTAAATTACTCTCAGGTCTTTTCTATTGTTTTTATTGTTCTCCTGTCCACTCTATAATTACACTTGCACTTGCTCCCCATGGTTTACCAGAAAGAGAGTTTTCTGGTTTGTTTATTGTTATTTTAGTTAATCCGTCCCATATTGTTAAACGCCCCTCCACCAATGAATGTAACACTGCTTGGTACCACTATTGTTTTTATTTTATGGCATCTACAAAATGCGCTCCATCCTATTTGTTCTAATCCTTCTGGAATATTCACTTCTTCTAAATTTGAACATGCAAAGAAGCTTTCGTTGCCTATTTTTTTAACAGAGCTTGGTATAATTACGTTTTTTATATGGCTAGTAAAAAATGCTTGAGCTCCTATTTCTGCTACAGTATTTGGTATTTCGTATACCTCTCCTTTCATTGTTACTGGAGGACATTTTATTAATATTGTTTTACCTTTATTAAACAATATTCCATTTTCACTTTCATATTTATCATTTTCTGTTATTACATTTATACTAGTCAAATTCCACGCTTCATAAAAAGGTTTATTATTTATATTTGTAATTCCTCCTCCTAGATAAATTTTTTGTAAACTAGAGGCATAAAAGGCAGAATCTCCTATTTTCTCAACAGAATCAGCAATCGTTATCTCTTCCAAGTTTTTGCATGCAATAAATGCATTTGCGTCTATTGTCTTTACTGTATTAGGCACTTCATAAGACCTGCCATCCCTATTTTCTGGATATTTTATTAGTCTTGTAATATTTTTATCAAATAGTATTCCATCAAGGCTCTTAAAATATTTATTATTTGAATCTACATTTATTCTAGCTAGTTTTGTGGACGAAATAAATGTTGTAGCTACGCTTTCTACATTTTCTGGAATATTAAACTCCTCCACCCATATGCTTTGAAAAGCTCTCGGTCCAATTCTTTTCAAACTTTTAGGTAACTTCCATTCTTTAACTCTTGAACAAGCATCAAAAGCTCTTCCCGAAATTTCCTCTATTCCTTCTTCAAGAGTTACCTCTTCTAAATTTGAACAACCGTTAAAAACTTGTCCATTTACATTGTCCCACCAATTTCCTATTTTTTTTACCGATCCAGGAATTTTTATTTTTGTTAAGCTTCTACAATATTGAAAAGCATAGTCTGAAATTAAAGTAACAGAATCAGGTATTTCAATATCAGTAATTTTTTGACTCCATCCACATTCTTTAGTCGCTCCATTAAAACTAGCTTTTCCAATTTCAGTAATACCTTTCGATATTATTACCTTACCCGGAAAACAAACTATTGGATTGTTCCCGTCGGAGCTCATTATTTTTGTTACTTTATATTCTTTTCCCTCTATTAGAAGAAAATTTGGTATAGTTAGTTCTGTAAGATTATCCGTAACTCCTAAGTATTTAGTTATTGTAACAAGATTTGTTTTCTCGTCTAGATTGTACTTCCAAAGAGATGCATCAGCCACATTTTTTCTTGCTCCAAATACAAGCCATTTTTTAGCGATAGTAGTCATTCCATCCTTTCTTACTTCTTCTGCTTCTTTTTTTGTTAGTAATTTTTCACTTTCTAACCTTGTTATAAAATCTTCTAATGTTTCCGACTTTATTCCAAACCTTTCTGTTGGCCTTTCTTCCTGCTCCCACATTTCTTTTTCCGCTAATACTTGAGTGTATCTTGTTTCTTCCTTTGAGTCTTTTGCAGTTCCTATTAGCCCTCCATTTATTGCAATTGTTGCTGTTACACCTACTAAAATTAGCATTATTACTATTGTAACTACTAATGCAACTATTGTTATTCCTTTTGGAGAATTGTAACGATTTCTATATTTAATCTGCTGGTTCATCTTATTTGCTTCCTCCTTTGTGTTCTTTATTTTTTATATTTCATTTATATTTTTTATCTTCTATATGTAATTATGCATTTTGTCATTTACATTTTATATGTTGTTTTTATTTGTGTCAATATAATAAAAAAAGAAAAGAGCAAGAAATTCTTGCTCTTATAATATGAATTCATACTTATATATTTTGTATTAATTCTTATTTTTTATTTACTAAATCTTTTAATGCTTTACCAGCTTTGAATACTGGAGCTTTTGATGCAGGTATTTTGATTTCTTCTTTTGTTCTTGGGTTTCTACCTTTTCTAGCTGCTCTTTTTCTTACTTCGAAAGATCCAAATCCAACTAATTGAACTTTATCTCCTTTTGCTAGTGCATCTGTTATAACGTCAACGAATGCGTTTACTGATGCTTCAGCACCTTTTTTTGTGTCTCCTGTTTTTGCAGCTATTGCTGCTACTAATTCAGCTTTGTTCATTTAAAATTACCTCCTAATAAGATTTGTTTTGTGCAGTAAAAACAGCTTCGGTTTCTACTATTTAAGATTATTCGCCAAAATTAGCTAAAATCCTTCTTTTTTTATTTTTATTTTTTTACAAACCCTTTTGCCCCGTAGGTTTCCATGTCTTGGTAGCTCTGTATGCGTTGATTTTACTTGCATTTGTTGCTTTTTAGATTTAAATGTTCTGAATAGCTTTTGCCCGTAAGGAAGCATGTAAATTTCTTCTTCTGTTAATATTTTTAACGCTATTATTAAAATAAAGTACACCATCATTCCAGAAAAGATTGAAACAAATAATACAATTATATTGTTTTGTATTTTATTAATAATGTTATTGTACATTATATATGAAGTAATAGACATAAAAACTCCTGCAATAGTGGGTTTTACAATATATTTACTTACATAAAGCTTTGTAGTAATTTGTTTTTTTAGTGTTATGAAACAAATTGCAAATATGAATATATCTGAAATTATTGAAGAAATTATAGCTCCATATATTCCAATTCTATTAATTGGCAATAATATTAAGTTTAGTATTAATTTAATAGCTCCACCTAACGCAAATGCTATAACAGGTATGTTTACCTTTCCCAGTCCTTGTAAAGCTCCATTTATCGTTTGTGTTAGCACAATAAATATAATAGTAATCGATGATAACTGAAGCATTTCGGTTCCTTTTGATGCATTTGGGAACAAAATTAGTAAAATATCTTTTGCAAACATCCCCATGTATATTGTACATGGGATTCCTATAAGTATTGTAACTAATATAGAAAATTCTATTCTTTTTTCTACTATGTATTTTTGTTTTTTTGCAATAGCAGAAGATATAGCAGGTACCAAAGCTGTTGCAAATGCTATATTAAAAGAAAACGGTAATGCTACTAGTACATCTACTTTTCCACTTAATATTCCATATTGATTTGTTGCTTCTAATTCTCCTATTGTTGTTTTTAATATTCTTACAATTGTCATTGCATCAATTGTCTTACTTAAGGCTGAAAAAAGTGCAGTTAATGATATTGGTATTGTTACTAATAAAATATTTTTTATAATTCTATTTATTCCTTCTTTTTTGTTATTTGAAGAAGATATAACCTCTTGCCAAACTTCTTTTTTTCTATCTACAAAATACTTGTATAAGTACATTAATGCAAATAATGTTGCCAATGTTGTTGCTAATGTTGCCCCAGCTGCCATAACAATTGTATTATTTCCAGATATTTTCCCTATATTTTCTACTATTGCAATTGTTAATAATGTCTTAAATATTTGCTCTAGGCTCTGTGAATTAGCTGTGATAGATATATTTTCTCTTCCATTAAAATATCCTTTTAACACAGCTTCTATTGATACTAAAAATACTGATGGTGCAAGAGCCATTAATGCTAATTTTGCTTCTGGTATTTGTAAATATTTATTGGTTATTATTTCTGCTCCCAAAAATAATATTGAGCTTCCAACAAATCCAAGAATTCCGAATAATGCAAATGCTATTTTAAATATTCTATATGCACCTTTATTATCTCCTACTGCTACTTTGCTAGACACTAGTTTTGAAATGCTATTTGGTACTCCAACAGAAGAAATTGTAAGAAATAGCGCATATATTTGGAATGCAGCTGAATATATTGCATTTCCTCTATCTTCAAAGCCTTGTTTGTTTGTAAGATATAACTTATATATTAGGCCTACTATTTTTATAATTACTTGTGAAAGCATTAAAACAACAACGCCTTGCATAAAGCCAGTTGTTTTATCGTTTCTATTATTCTTTCTTTTTATTTTAATTCCTCCAGACTAAAATAGGGGTCGCCGCCCTCGGCGACCCGAAATTAAAATTTGTCTTCTTATTTATATATATGAACTTTTTCTTTAAAAAGACTTGTTTTTTTCTCAATTTTATAAGATAATATATATGTATAAAAATAGATAATTGGGGGATTTTTAAGTGAAGTATATAGACAAATTTTTAAAATTACTAAAGACTGATAGAAATACATTTTTTACATATATTCTAACATTAATAACAGGATTTATAATAGTAGATAGAGTTGTAGAACTCCTAATAATGTTTTTTACAGGAATGTCAGTATCTTATTGGGGACCAATTAGATATACATTAGCTCTTGCTTGTCCTGTACTTGCATTTGCATTTTCGTATCCATCTAAGTTTTGTAAGTCTGATGAAACGAAAATATCTTTCTTCTATACATATTACATTTGCTTATATGTAATTGGAGTTTCAATGGTAGTTCAATGGCTAAATCGTTTGGCTTGGCTTGGAATAATGGCATTGCCAAATCATGAATTTATTATTACAGAATTTGCCGACTTGATAAAACATGCACTTACAGCAATTTCAATTTATATACCACTTACAACATTCTATAATGTAGTTCTTTGGTTATTAAAAGTAATTAAAGACCCAATATTCCCTAACAATTTTCAAGAATCAATTTGTGATTACCCTGGTATAGATATATCTGCACCAGATGGTACTACTGGTCCTTATAGTCTAGAAATTGAATTTTGTAAAGATAAAACTACAGGTAAACCTGTTAAAATATTAGAATCTAGAAGATTACAACCTACTCTCGTAATTGGTCCTTCTGGAACTGGTAAAACTTCTATGATAATGGAACCGATGATTGCAAGAGATATAGAAAAGAAATTCTTCTTCCGTGAAGTTTCTAAGGAAATGGGTTATACCGCATTAAAAACAAATATTGCTTACTTAAATAAACCTTATAATAATGAATATTTAAACAAAAACTTTAATTTGAATATGCTTACACCTGTTGAAGGAAAAGAAAATATTTATAAAGCATATATGAAGAAAATGATATATGAAATTGAACCAAATGGTTCTATTGTATATAAAAATTTTGGTATTACAGTCGTAAGTCCTGATTCAAAGCATACAGATACAATTAAAGAAGTAGCAAAAGCTTATGATATGCCATTTATAGAAATAGACCCAACAAACCCAGAATCAATGGGATTAAATCCATTTATTATTGGTAGTCCTGCTCTTTGTGGTTTGATTGTTTCTTTAGTTATTAGGGGATTATATAATCCACCAAGTCACACTGCTGAATTAGCATATTCAGAAGATATTTCTTTACAAGCTATTCAAAATGTAGTATTACTTTTAAAATTAATGTATGGGAAAATGCATGATGGATTAATGCCAAACCTAGAAGATTTACTTAAATGTTTTAATAATTTTGATTTAGTACAAGAAATGTGTGAAGAGTTAGAAAAAGACCCTGAACTTGCAAAAGAATATGAATTACAATTAACTTATTTTAAACAATATTTTTACAAAGGTTCAGAAGGAAGAAAAGACATGCAAAGATATGTACATTTTGCTTCTTCTACACTTGATGTATTATTACGTTCAGCAGAAGCTAGAAACATTATTTGTAATAGATATAATAATATGGACTTTGGAGCTGTTTTAGACGAAGGTAAAATCGTTCTTATTTCAACAAGGCCATATGAAATTGGTGGAACTGCAGACCAGGGCTTTGGTAGATTTTTCTTAATGCTTATGATGTGTTCTGTAGAAAACAATCGTGAGTTAGTTAAAAATAGAATTCCTCATTTCTTATATGTAGATGAATTTGATCATTATGATCCTTCTAATTTTGAAGATATGTTTACATTATATAGAAAATTTAAAATTGGAACCATTTTTTCTGCTCAAACAGTTTCTGGTTTAGGATCTGAAAAAATACTTGCAAACTCACCTACTAAAATAACATTTGGAAACAACACACCTGATGAAATGGATTGGTGGATGAGAGAATTTGGAAAACGTAGAGAATGGTCTATATCACCTTCTTATGATACAAAAGACGGTGCATATTCTTCTGCATTAGGTGCCGCTAAATGGGATTGGAAAGATCACATGCATAATGCTAAAATACAAGGACTTAAATTTAAGAGTATTATTTATAAAACAAAAGATAAGAAGGGAAAAAATGTTGTTAACTTTGGTAATGTAGACTTTTTGGAGAGCAAATATAAAAGTCCTCATAAAACAAAAACATATAACTTTAATAAGTATATAGCAAATGTATCACCTGACAATAAAAAAGAAGAAAAGCAAAAATGGAAACCTAATAAAGTAGTATTTTCAAAGGATGAAAGAGGGGATACTGATCCTATTCAAACAGACGTAACAGATAGTTCTTACTTCTTTGATAATGAAGATGCAATTAGCTTTGATTTAAAAAAGAAAAAAGAATAAAAGTATATAAGAAAGGCATTTTGCTAAGTATACCTTCGAAGAAAGTGCAAAATACATGCCACTCACTTCGTTCGGGCGTTTTAAGGTAGCCTAACCTTGTTGTATACGGAAAAATCTTACATGAGGTCAAGATAAAAGTCGATTTTTCCTATACAATAAAAAAGAAATTCCAATTTCCAATTTGGAATTTCTTTTTTATCTTTTATTTATCCTAACAATTTTAAATCGATTTCTTCTTTTTTGTATTTTCCTGTTGCTTCATCAATTTTAAATTCTACTAATGATTTTTCAAGTGTTTCACTATTTTGTCTTAAATCTGTTGTAAATAATGTTTTTATTCCTGGTATTTCCATTCTATTTGTTACTATTGTTTTTAACGTTTCTACCATATGTTTTTCATCTTCACATACAAATATTAACTGTGGTTTTATTTCAAATCCAGAATCGAATTGAACAAAACTCTCATAAAAGTCTTTATATAATTGTAATCTATCTACTAGTTTCTTTTCCCAGTCCTCTTCTCTTCTTACAGCTTCAAATATAAAGTCTATTGATTTTCCGTTTTTTGTTAGTTTTACTCCTGCATGTGCTTTAAATACTTTTCCTAATTTTTTTGCTGTTATTGCAGGTTTTACTGTGTATTTATCAAAAGCACTTACTTTTCTTAAATATGCTATTATTATTTGATTTCCTGCCAATCTCTTCTTTATCATTGCAACTGGTTTTGTATTATCTGTTGGTTGCCATTTACATTCTACGCCTCTTGAATTTAACAAGTATTTACCCATTTTTTCTAAGCAATAAATTCTATAAATGCATTTTCCTTCTTCCCCCATAAAATAATATCTTGTTAAAATCTTACATTTTATTAATTGTTCTAGTTTATTGTTTAACTTATCTTGTGATTTTATATCTTCACCTTTATGTACTAATATTTGATATATTTGTCTTGAAGTTATAAATTCAAATTCGTTTACCAATTCCATTATTTTAAAATGAATATCAGAAATATGTCCTATATTTATTTTATGAATTATTTGATTCATAGAAACATATCCGTCTTTCCCATCAAATGTTTTTATCTCTCCCTCTCTTATTGCAAATGGTGATACTTCTGTTTTTATTTGTTCATCTTCTACCATAATTATGGCCCTCCTTAAATAATAATAAGCTTAACCTTCTTTTTATCTGGTATTATTTTCTTAATATATACATTAATATGTTCGCCGTATTCAATACCTTCTTTGTAGTCTGCTAAACCTACAAGATTAGGTCTTAGCTCAACAAATATTCCATTCTTAGACTTTTCTACTTCTCTTGCTATTCCTTTTGCTTTCATACCTTCTTTAAAGCCTTTTATATTTTCTTGCCATGTTCCGAAGTAGCTCTTTATATGTAAGAATTACCCTATTTGTTCTCCTATCTATTGATTTTATCATAATTTTTATTTTTTGTCCAATTTTGAATCTTTCATAAGGAGATTTTATCCTTGCAACTGATATATCTTCTATGTGGAGTAGTCCAACTACCCCTCCTCCAATTTCTACAAAAGCTCCATAAGGTCTAATATTTCTTACTATTCCATTTACACACATACCCTCTTTTAGTTCGTCCTTTACCCAGCTTACAGCTTCTTTTCCTACTGCTTTTCTGGAAAGTATTACTGTATCATTTTTAGTAATATCTTTAACCTTAAATTGAACTATTTTATTAACTTTGCTTATACATATATTCGGTTTTGGGAAACCTGTTTCGTCTATATTTACAGCCTCTACCTCTTCTCTTGGTATAACTCCTGTTATATTATTTCCTAAATCCAAATATAAGTTATAGTTGCTATCGCACTTGGTTACTTTTGCTTGCAAAATCTCTCCACTTACAGACAGCTTATTTAATTCATCTAGTGAAAATGACTTTGTGCATTCTTCCCAACCTTCTGGAATAAATTTTTGTGCATATTCCATATAAGTTTTCTCCTTTTTCTTTGGTTTATTTTATTATATATATAAGGTTAATTTTTTTCAAGTAGTGTTTCTATTTCTTTTTTAGTTAAATATCTCCATGTTCCCAATGGTAAGTCTTTTACTGTTAAATTTCCTATTTTACTTCTATGTAAACTAATTACTTTTTTTCCTATTGCTTCGCACATTCTTCTAATTTGTCTGTTTTTTCCTTCATGTATTGTTATCTGTAATCTGCTTATATTTTTTTGTTCATCTATTTTTAATATTTTTACCTCTGCTTTGCTTGTTACAAAATCTCCTATATCAACTCCATTTTTTAATTGCTCTATCTCTTCACCTGTAACCTTTCCTACTACTGTAACATTATATGTTTTAGGTATTTCATGCTTTGGATGTGTTATTTTATATACAAAATCCCCATCATCTGTTAGTATTATTGCCCCTGATGTATACATATCTAGTCTTCCAACTGGTACCAATCTTTTATTTGTTTTTACTAAATCTAGTACTGTATTTCTATTAAATTGATCCTTTACAGTTGTAACATAATCTATTGGTTTATTTAACAATATATATGTGTGCTCTGTATTTGTATTTTTAATTGTTTTACCATTATATTCTATTATATCTTTATCAGGATTTATTTTTGTTCCTAATTCTGTAACTACTTCTCCATTTACTTTTACTCTGCCCTGCATAATTAGTTCTTCGCATTTTCTTCTAGATGCAATTCCATTGTTTGCCAAATATTTTTGTAGTCTAATTTCTTCCATAAAAATCCTTTCCTTTATTTATATAAATTGTAATTTATTTAGTTCCGGATGAATTCAGGACAGTCCCCAAAATCCCCAGGTTTGGTGATTTTAAGGGACAGTCCCTAGAATTCCCCCTCACACAAATTCCAATTTTTTTAATTGTTTTCTAATTCTTGCAATACATGTTCAAAATATTCTGGTAATGGTGCTTCAAATTCCACTGTTTTGTTGGTTGTAGGATGTACAAATTTTAATTTTGCTGCATGTAGCATTTGACCAACTACTCCAAATGGATTTTTTCCATTTGAATATGTATAATCTCCTACAATTGGATATCCTATCTCTGCCATGTGTACTCTTATTTGATGTGTTCTTCCTGTTTTTATTTTCACTTCTAATAAAGTATATCCATCATATCTTTTTAGCACTTTAAACTCTGTAATTGCTTCTTTTCCTTTTTTATCTACTGCCATTTTTTTTCTATCTTTTGTGCTTCTTGCAATAGGCATATTTATTATTCCTTGATTTTCTTTAACGTTTCCCCTAACTAATGCAATATATGTTTTTTCTACTTCTCTATTCTTTATTTGTTCACTGATATTAATATGTGCTTTATCATTCTTGGCAATTATTATTAGTCCGTGATGTATCTTTATCTATTCTGTGTACTACACCTGGTCTTATTTTTCCACCTATTCCAGATAGGCTATCTTTGCATTTTGCCATAACTGCATTTACTAAGGTTCCATCTGGATTCCCATTTCCAGGATGAACAACCATCCCTTTTGCTTTGTTTATTATTAAAATGTCTTTGTCTTCATAAATTATATCTATTGGTATTTCTTGTGGTTTTAAGTCTATCTCTTGTGGCTCTTCTTTTTCTATCTTAATAATGTCTCCTTCATTAACTTTGTATGAAGGTTTTTCTTGTTTTTCATTTACTAGGATTTTCCCTTCTTCTATAAGTCTTTGCACGCTTGTCCTAGAAATACTATTATCTATGCTTGCAATTATTTTATCTAATCTAATATTTTGTTCATCTTGTCTTATTTTATATTCTTGCATTTTATTCTCCTATATTTTTCTTTTTTATTACTGTATCTTTTACTAAAAAAACTGCAATTATTAGGCAACCAATTACTACAAATATATCTGCCAAATTGAAAACTGGATATTTTATTAATGGTGATATATCTATATAGTCTATTACAAAACCCCTTGCTATTCTATCTATTAAATTGCCAATTCCTCCCGCTAATACTAGGTGAAGAGCAATTAATATTAATTTACTTAATTCTTCTTTTTTTGAAAATATAAAGTATGTAATTAGTCCTATTATAACTACATTTACTGCCACGAACATTGATGTACTATTACTTCCAATTCCAAAAGCTGCCCCTGTGTTTTGCACATATGTTAAATTAAGTACATGTGGTATTAGTATTATACTAGAATTAAATATCTTACTTTTTATAATTATCTTTATTAGTTGATCTAGCAATATTGCAATTATTGTAATTATCATTAAAAAATTAATCTTTTTACTTTTCATTATACACTCTCTTTTACTTGTTTTCTTTCGAATAAACAGAAGTTATCATCCTCATAAAGCAAATTATATTTCTCTGTATTTTGTTCTACAAATTTTCTTAACTTAGATTTTTTATACATTAACATATGTGTTATTCCATATTTATCTAATTTTTCTTCCACGTTGTCTATATCTACATTAGAAAGGTTTATATAATCATTAAACACTTCTACTCCTGGATTAAATTCTGGTGCATATAAATCTGCTCTTGAATCTATAAATACTGGTATTTCTCTAAATATTAAATAACTTCCATAATTATATTCATTGTATAACTTTATGTTTTTTATATCTAAATTTTCTAATATATATGTTGCAGCTCCTACTGGATATGAGTTTTCATCTATAAAATGGTCATTCATCTTAGGCTTATATTGTATTACACTTATTGTTAATACCAAACAAATAGTAACTATCATCCCTGTTATTGTTGTCATCTTTTTTATTGCTTTTTTACATCCTTCCGGATCATACTTGTCTAACAATGCATTTATTAGTCTGTTTAAGATTATTACACAAATTAATGTAAACATTGAAAATTGTCTTCTTGTATAAAATGTAAGAAGAACTAGTCCACCTAACATAAATAAATCACTTAGTCTTATTTTAGTATCTGTAAATGTTAGTATTGCAATAAAAAGTACTAATGTGCACATAAATTCTAGATTATTTACAAGTGTTAGTGGTAAATGCTCACTTATATTGTGTGTTGTCGATCCTTGCATTGTTTTTATCAAATATGTATATGGTGTTGTTCCTAGTGGTGTAAGGAATCCTGTAAATAAACAAATAATCATTATAATTATTAATGCTTTTACATTGTTGTTTCCTCTTATTTTTATTTTATATGGATTTGCATTTATTTTTTCTTTTTTATTTATTGTTTTCTCATTTTTTTGTTCTAATCTATTTATTTCGTCTTTTATTTTTTGTATTTCATCTTCATTTGTAGTTTTTAATATTTTTTTATTTAGTCTATCAATTTTAGCATTAACTACTATAATTTCTGTATGTGAAAGTATATATATCATGTATTCTGCTATGTATGGTAGATATAGCACAAAGTAAAATGGAAATACTGCTAAATGTACATTTGCAATTATTATTGGTATTATTATTAAGCCTACCACGTATCTTTTTTTCTTTGTTTCTAAAAACATTTCTATAAAATACACTGTGAGTATAAATAATATAAATGTTGCAAGTTGAGCTCTTGCTGCTATGTAATTTCTTAATAAATACATTGCTCCTATTGTAAGTACAAATGATGTTAGCTTGTTTTTAGTAAGTTTTATATTCACTAAATACATTGTAAGTCCAAGTGCTATACTTAATACTATTGTAGAAATATATATTCCTACTTGTCCTCCTATACTATACACTAAATATATTACTACATCATATAGCCAATGCGGATATGTATATTGTAAATTTTCATGCCATGAAAATGGATCTTTCATATCAATTCCATTTTGTAATATATGTTCACCTATTTTTATTGTATAAAATGTATCATTTTGCAAGGTTACTGGAGATATTGCAAAACAAAAAATTGCAATTAATATAACTGCCATTATTGTAAATCTTATTGAATTTTTATCTATTGTCTTTTTTTCCTTTTCCATAATATTCTCCTCTGTATAGTCAATTTAATTTTCTATTGCTATAATATCATATTTAACATTTTCTTACAATACAATTTTTATTTAATTTTAAGATGCGCTATGATGTGCTTTTGTCTTTATAATACAAAAAGGAACAGCTTTTGCTGTCCCTTTTGATTATTATTTCTTAAATTGCTTCTGCTTCTTCATTTTGGTTGCTATTTTCGTCTTTATTTATTACTTCTAAGCTTCCAATTGATACTTCATAAGCAACTCTTTGTTCTGTTCTTCCATCTTCGAACTTTTTCTCATAAGTTCTGCTTTGAACTCTGCCTACTATTTTTACCTCTGTTCCAACTTCCATGTTTTCACAAAATCTAGCATTTCTTCCCCATGCAATACATGGTATGTAATCTGATTTATTATATGCTCTATTTACTGCTAATAAGATATCTGAAATTTCTCTTCCAAATGGTGTTTTTCTATATATTGGTTTTTTACAAACATATCCATTTAAAACAACTTCATTTGAAACATTTTCTTCTTGCTCTTCTTTGTAATCAATAATATCTTTGGCAAATACTGTTAATACTAATCTGTTTTTTTCATTTTCATAACTGTTATATGATCTAAATTGCCCTTCTATAACAACTTTTCTACCTATTGTTAAATCGAAATTTGCTATTAATCTTTCTGATATTGTTATTGGTATAATATCTTCATTTCCGCTTAAACGTGGTACCTCTAAGTTAAATACATAAAAGCTTTCTCCATAAATCTCGTGACTAAATGTCTTATCACTAATAATTTTACCTATTAAAACTAGGTAATTATTTTCTGTGTAATTTGTAATCAATTTGGTTTCCTCCCTTATACTTTTCCATAGTATTTTATTCATTACCTTCGTGTTTTATTACTCAACAATACTATTATACTACATTTGGGAGGCTTTGTCTACATAAAATGGTAAAATAATCTATTTTTTTATTGCTAGAATTTTAAATTTCACTACTCCCCCTGGTGTTTGAGCTTCTACTACTTGGTTCTTTTTTGCACCTAATAGAGCTGCTCCAATAGGAGATTCATTTGATATTCTGTTTTGTGATAGGTCTACTTCTGTTGAACCTACTATTGTATATTCTACTTCTTCGTCAAATTCCATATCTAGTACTTTAACTTTATTTCCAACTTGAACTGTTTTTGTATCTATTTCAGATTCATCTATTATTTTTGCATATCTTAATTTGTTTTCTAGTTCTGCAATTTTAATTTCATTTGAAGCTTGTGCATTTTTTGCTTCATCATATTCAGAATTCTCAGATAAATCTCCAAATCCTAATGCAACTTTAATACGCTCTGATATTTCACTTCTTTTCTCTGTTTTTAAATATTCTAATTCTTTTTCTAGGTTATCATATCCTTCTTGTGTTAATAATACTTCTTTTTCTTCCATTTGGCATTTCTCCTTTAAAATATTATTTAATTCATTATACTACTCCACAATTTTAGTTTTGTCAAGTATTATATTTTAAGTTTTTACAAAATTCATTTTCTGAAATATCTCCATTAATTCCTACTAATTTTTTTATTCTAATTTTATTTGCAATTATATCTTTTCTAGCATTTTCGTAACTATATTTATAAATACTACTTTCATATACTAGGTTGTTTTGAAAACCATCTATTTGGTACTCTTTTGGTATACATGCTTTATAATAGTTAATATTAATTCCATTAAATTTTTTTGCTCTTATTTTTATCTCATTAAATATATTCACTATTATTGCATTGCTATTTATTTCATACTTGTTTATTATTTCTTCTGGAAAATCTATATTTATAATAAGGTTTGCATTTGATAAGCTTTTACTCTTATTATTTGTTATATTAAGAATTACTCCTAATTCATTATATAAATAATCTTCTATTTTTTTAAACTTATTACTATGATTTGTAACAATATTTACTCTTTTTACGTTTTGAGCAATATATGTAATTATTTTTGCATTGTTTTGCGTAAAATCATTTATTAATAAAGTAACTTCTCCATTTTGTAATTTTACTTTTTGTCTTTTTAATATATACTCAATAATTTCTGGAATAAGCAAATAAAACAGATATCTTCCATCTAATATATTAATATTTTGGCAATATAATTTTTGTTTTAATATTTCATTTTCTTCCAAATAGTTTGATAACACTACATTTTCAATATTATTATCATACAATTTTTTGTTAATTCTTTTGGCTATCTTTATAATCTTTTTGTTTCTAATCTTATTAGACTTAAATAAAGGTAAAGTTATTGTTGTTTTGCCATTATCCTCGCTAAATTCTACTATATTAAATATTTTTTTTATTTTTATTACTATTCTTTTTACAAAGTCGCACGTTTCGTGCGTTTCACTTATATAACATATATTCAAAATAATCACCTAATTACAACGTTTTTTATATTGTATTTAGGTGATTATTAAATATTACTATTTTATCCATAAAATTGATTTTACTGTATCTGTTGTCTCATCTTCTTTTATATATGCGCCACCATATAATGTTTTTGATTCTTTTAGGCTTTCATATATAGCTTTTGTACTTGTTAGATCAGTTACATCCATTGCTGCTGTCCAAGTTGTTCCATAATTTGCTTCATCATAATCTAATAATTCATTGCCTTGGCACCATTTAAATCTATTTGTTCCATCTGTTATAATTAGTCCTGTTGATATTTTGTTCTCTCCTTCAATTGTAGATACCTGATATCCATTTGGTATTGGTGCTATACTATAATTTCCATTTATTTCTTCTGTTCTAAATGGATCTTTTTCATTTAGTTTTGATGAATCCCAAGCCTTTGGTATTGTTATTATTCCTTCTATATAGCCGTTTTCTGTACTATATGAATTTGTACTATTCTCTCCATCTAAAACATACGTATATTCCTTTGGTGTTGTTTCTCCTATTTGTATATTTACTCTAATTACATTTTTACCATTTGCCTCATGATCTATATCATTAAATTCAAATGTACATTTTTTTACGTTTTTAATAAGTTTTATTTTTTCTTCAGTACTTTTATTTAAGTACAATATTTCCTCTTTTATCTTATACATAAATTCATTTCCTGTTTTAAATTTTATTGAATTGTACTCATTTTCTTTAGTTCTTATTGAATTAGCACGTTCCATACTTGAGTTTTCTGGCTTTTTTACTTCTTCTAAAAAGTATAGATTAAACTTATTATATTCTGATAAATATTCTGCATCATTATCCATAGTCTTTATTGAGTTTTTATAATTTGCCATTATAGTAGCAAGCGTTGCTACAACAATAATGCTAACTACTATATATACTCCTAATGATGCCATTGTTATACCTTTTTGGCTTTTCATTTTACCACCTACTTATAAATTTCTTTAGTATTTTTTAAGTTTGGTTCATTATGTTTTTAATCCTTATTGTTCTCATCTATTTCACTATTTTTAGATGTCTCCTCATTTGGTGTTTCTTCTATAATTTCATCTATTACTATTTGCTCGTTCTCATCAATTTTATATTTTGGAAGCTCTGGTAATTCTTCTAAATTAGAAATTCCAAACATTTTTAAGAATTCTTTTGTTGTAGAATATATTGTTGGTCTTCCTGGTGCATCTAATCTTCCTACTTCTTCTATCAAGTTATACTCTAATAATTTGTATATTGTTCCGTCAGAATTCACTCCTCTTATTTGTTCTATTTCTGCTCTTGTTATTTTAGGATTATATGCAATTATAGAAAGAGTCTCTAGTGCAGCTGCTGATAAGCTAGGTTTTGCCCTATTATCAAATATTGGATAAATGTAATCATAATATTCTGTTTTAGTTGTCATTTGGTAACCATTTTCTACTTTTATAATTTCAATTCCTCTATTTTGTTCTTCAAATTCTGCTTTCATATTTTGTATTATACTATCTATATCTTCATTACTCAATTCTAATATTGCCATTAATTCTTTTGTTTCTACTACTCTACCAGCAGAAAAAAGTATAGCCTCTATTATTGCTTTTGTTTGTTCTATTTCCACTTTTGTTCTCCTCTTTTTTCTATTTTAACAATATATATTATTGCATTTAAAACTTTAAAAGTCAATGTTTTTGACATTCTTATTTTTTTGTGTTATTATTTTATATAATATAATTTTTATTATATAAATGAGGTGATTTTATGTCAGAACAAGAAAATGAAAATAAAGAAATTGAAGTTGTAAAAGGTGATGGTTCAGAATTAGAATTTTCTCCTGTTTATGAACACTTAAATGCAGCAAAGCCAAAGCCTAAAGATGAAAAAAAGAAAAATATTATTATACCAGAAGTTAAAAAGAAATAATTTTAAAATATGATGCTGTTTCTTCAAGTTGTTGGAACAGCTTTATTTTTTTGCATTTTTTCTTATATTATGATATAATTGTTAAAACTTTATAAGGAGGTTTTGATAATGATATACCGGGCCAGTTTCAATGGATTATCGGTAGAAAGGAAAGGTGTTTATAAGGTTTATAACATTACAAGTGAGGAATACATGCTGCTTTACAAAAAATTTAACAAGAGAATAAATGGTAGTAAAGGAAACTATACCATTTATGATGATGCTCACTGCTATCTATGGTTAAAGCTACTTGTTCATGACCAGTGGAAACCTATAAAGATAGATATCCGTGATGATTTTTTGAAAGCAACAAATAGCCGAAGGATTTATGAGGCTGATATTAAAAGGATCTCTAAAATCTTGACGCAAAATAGACTTTTCCTCTATGTAAGTTATGATCCCCAAAAGAACACCTATGCACTGCAAAACAAGGATTCATTCTTAACAGTGTTGGCAGAATTATTAAAACAGTAGCAAAACGACAAAAAACAGTAGATGAATATCTACTGTTTTTTCTTGGTAGCGAAGACCTGCTACCTTCCTTGTTTAAGACTGAAATTAGAACAATTTATTGCTAGAAGATAATCTTATGTCTTCTAGTTTTTTATTAAATATAGTTATTCTTCCTATATGAAACACTTTAACAAAAGTCTTGCTAAATAATTTTACAACAACTCTTTCATACCACTTTAAATTTTTACATAAATTTTCTACAATTAATTTTTCCATTTTATTTTTCTCCTTATCAGAGAAACGCGTTTCTTAATCTAGTTAAATTATATTTACCTTTTTCGACAAAGTCAAGAAAAATCGTTCGACAAAATATTACTCTCACAAGGATTTCGAGAAATTCGACAAAATAAAGTTGGCTTTTTGCAATGGTTACAGAAGTTCAATATGTCGCTACCAGCGACACGTAGAAATAAAAAAATAATTGTATTAAAATATGGACATAATAATTTTTAGAGGTAATTTTATGTTTGTATTCGTAATTAAAAATATTAGATTAAAAAAATCTTTGACTATATATCAATTAAGTAAAATGACAAATATTGCTCGAACATATTTAGTTGAATTAGAGAACAATAAAAAATTTAATCCTTCTCTTAAAACTATGTATAAGATAGCAAATGCTCTTGAGGTTAAAGTTGATGATTTGTTTTACTCTGAATTAGATATAGAAAACTTAAAAGAAGAAATGTATCGTAGAATAGATAAATACGGAATAGATTCAAAAGAAGTTTTAGAAGTGTCACAAGTTATTGATTTATTAATTAATATTAAAATGAATAAAGACTAGCTACTCTCAGCTAGTCTTTGCTGTTTTTTCCTACAGCCCCCCGTATTTATTTCTAAATACTTAATTATTATAGCATATCACTTTTGAAAAATGTGTCGAAACGTGGTTTGAAAAAAATAAAAGACTAGATTTTACTAGTCTTCTAAATCCTCTAAATATTTTGAATATGTAGATATAAACCTTTCCAAGTCGTTATCTGAAACTTGTCCAATTTTAAATTGTATTTCACTTTCCGAAATCATTATTAAATCATCACACTTTACTATGCTGTCTTTTCTTAAATTGTTAGTTTTATTTTTGTCTAATGGTTCATTATATGGATATGTAACTTTTTCTAATTGTGATGACAATAAAAACCCAAAATAATTTATGTCTATTGCTTGTCCATCATCTATTATTACAAAACTATGATTTTGTCCTTCGTTTCCATCCTTATATGCATAGTTTGATACAAAAACTATGTCTCCTACATTAAATTGACTCATCTCTATTTTGACTCTCCTTTATTCATAGAAGTATAATATATGATTTCATCTTTTGATAAAGAAGATTCTTTTCCTTCCTTCGTTTTACAAAATTGAGAATATGTTTTTATTAATCCTTTTTCTTTTGACTTTGCTATTAAGCTTGCAACTTTGTTTTTATAAAGACTATTAACCATTTTTATACCTCCTTCCATATATTATTTCAAATTTTATAATATTAATACTATTTTATTTAAAAACAAATAAAAATGATACAATTTATATAATTATTATAACACATAATTAACATAATATCAAACATTTCTATTTGCAAGATAATATTATACCATTTTATTACATTTTGTCAAGAAAAATCGTTCGACAAATTTGTCGAATTTTGGAAGAAGGTTTTCCCTAAAATTAAGCCAAAAATCGACCTTTCAAAATCGTTTCTAAGCCTTTTTTATTTCCCAGGAATATACTTATATGCCTTGGTTTTCGGGTGTTTTTGCTTATTTTTTATCTATAAACATTTTCTGAAACAAAACCATATCTTCCAGTAGCAGGAACATATATTTTATTAATGTTTCCATAGTCTGCTATAATTTTTACTCTTGTTTTAGGCAAATAATAATACTTTGTTCCAGTCAAATTCGAGTTAGAATATATTATTGTATTGCTCTTAAATTTCTTGTATTGCCCTGTTAGTTTTACTCCTGATATTGTTATCGTTCCAAATGCAGAGTTATCTACATAAGCATATCTGCCAGTTGCACTAATATAAACTCTATCCACTGTACTTGACACATTCTGTAATATCTTAACTTTTGTATTTTTTAAATATGTATACCTTGTACCTGTTAAATTGCTATTTGAATATAAAGTAGTGGTTGACTTTAGTTTCTTATATTGTCCTACTGTATTACTTATAGGCTGTTGTATATTGCTATCTGTTAAGTAATCACTAGATACCCACTCATTTGTTCCAATATTACTCCAATTTGAACTTTCTTTATATACTGTTACTTTATCTCCGTTATATTTTCTGCCTACTATACTGTAATTTGTACTAGGTCCACTTCTTACATTTAATGAAGTATTTACTTTTACATATCTATTGTAAGTTGCTGTTACTACGTTTGTGTTATCTTCTTTTGTATCTGTTCTATCGTTTTTGAATGCAAAGAATCCACTATAATTTGCATAAGCTCTAAATGTTTCCTTTTCTACATATACTGTATTTCCTTCAACTGTTGCTTTTCCTCTACGTGTACTTAAGTTAAATTTTCCACTATATAGGTATGGGTCATATACTTTTAGTCTATCGCCACTATCGCATTGTCCACTTCCGTTAGTATCTTCATATCCATATATTAATATGAAATGTCCTCCAGTTGTAAATAAACCATTTCCACAAGCACTTATTACCATGTAGTTTTCTTCTAATAAGTCGCATACATCATTTAGTTTATATATTTCTTTATATACTATATCAAACACATCTGCTGTCCATCTAAAAGCACTCCAATATGTGCCATTATTTGCACTTCTAAATCCATATTGCACATATAAATCAGCCATTTCTGGAGGTGTTATTGTTCCTTTTATACTTGATACTACCATTGCACTACAAGTTGGTCCACATGCACTTGAACCCATTGTTTGACTTGAATTTCCTGTGCTTGTATATAGTTTATTTTTCCAACGTGGGTCTATTTGGCTATAATATGTAAGCCCTGTATATTGTCCTAGGCTCACGCTTGGCAATTCACTAGAACCGTTGTAAGCTATCTCTCCTTGTAGTTCAAAACCTTCGTCTTCTACTTCTTGCTCTTCTAGTGCTTTTTCATCTTCTACATAAGCCTCTGGTATCTCTTTTGTAGACTGATTTTCTTCTATTATACTTACTACTGTTTCTACTCCTTCGCTGATTTTGTCTACATCGTCTTGTGTGTATTCTATACCAAAGAATACTCCTGCTAATGCTAACAATATTGTTACAACTGCTGAAATTATTAGTTTCTTGTTTTTCATTATATTTTACCTCCTTCTATCATTACTCTTGTCCACTTGTCATGTATGTAACTATTTCCTTGTAGGTCTTTTACATAGTGATCATACACTTCACAAGCTCTTTTTGTTTGCACATCGTCTTTTTCAATGCCATTTTCTACATCTGCTAAAAAGTTTACTAGAAAATTCATGCATTCGTTTTTATCTATCTTTTTAATGTATTTATTTGTGTCATCCATTTTATTATCAAGTGGCTCTAATATTTCACTTAATTTCTTTTGTATTGCTTTCTCGGCTGGCTTTTTAGTATTTATTACGCAATTTATTATTACTGATATTGCGTTTAAGAAGCCTGCTATTGTTAAAACTATTTCTATCACTTTCAACTCTTCTCACCTCCATCACTCTACAACTTCTACTGTTAGATATGTAGAAGCTTTTCCATAACTTCCTGCTCGGCAAGAACCATCAACAGATACTGCTACCGCCATAAATATTAAGTCTCCTTCTTTGACTTCTACTAACACTGAAGGAATTGAAGGGGAACCCCACACATTAACTGCTTCTGGCAACATTGCCATGGCAACAACATCTTTGTATGTATTACCATTTTTCAATATCTGTAACCATCTGTAACCTGAACCGTTTGTACTCCATCCAGCCTCAATCCACGCAATACCACTCACTTTAACTTTAGAAACACCTTTGCCTATCTTTACCCCGTAGTTGCTTGTACTTAGTTTGTCTCCTATTTGTGCAATCACTTCATTAAGCTCTAACGTTACTTTTGTATCTTTAGCAAGGCTCTGATCATTATTTTTTGCAAAAGTAATCATATTTGTCTGAATTAACTTTTCATTCTTTTTATAAAACTCTCCATTTACATTTAAATAATTGTTTCCATTTTTATCTTTTCCGTAATCAAAACAAGGTTCTCCTTCTTTGACAGTTTGAGAATAAGTTACACTTGATAATTTATCGTTATAACATAATTCAAAAACATAGTTCTTTTTATAGTTAAATCCAGTTCCAAGTGAAATTTCTTGTAAAGATGTACCGTTGCCACTAAAATATGTGTTTCCTGTACCATATTTAAAACCAGTATTTAAAACTAAACTTGTCCAAGCTGACCAAGTTGAAGAGCCTGCTTCTCTATATCTCCATTTAATTCCTAGTGTATTAAATTTAGTTTTAGCTGTATCAAAATAGCCATTGTAGAAATTTCCTGAAAAGCTTAAGCTTACTCCTCCGCCGTGTTGGAGTTGTTCTTTTAAACTCTGCATTTATTGTCAAAGGAATATATGGTACTACTGTAAAATCTCCATTTGCTTGATTTAAAATTTTATAATCACTCATTTTATCTCTTGTATCTACCAAGCAAATCTTAAATTGTTCTAATGTATTATTTTCATAAGTCTTTGTGCCTGTTACAGTTGTTGTAGCACCACTTGTTGTTTTTGTAGCAGGTATATCATATATATTTCTTTCTCTTAATTTACTAAAACCTGCGTAATTTAAACATCTACCTGTTACACTTAGTTTTACTGTTGATTTATAATTTACTAATCTTTTATTACTTCCTGTTAAGGCTACTGTTGTTGCATTTGTATCTATTGCTGTTGCACTATCAATTACAGGGTGCGAACTTTCTGGAACACTTATTGTCATTGTTGTTGTTTTTGTTCCTATTTTTGTGTCTCCTGAATATGTATCGCAAGTTATTGTTACTGTTCCTGTTTGACTGTTTGGAATTTTCTGATAAAAGCTTGTTGGTACTGTCCAGCCTAAGCTTGTACTACCTGTTTTTGTTGCTATTTTTTCACTTAAACCACTGAAACTATATGTAACTGTGTGAGTAAATTCTGAACTCGCCCTGTTTATAATAATGATTGAAGAACTTCCTATGTTTGCGTCTGTTGCTGATATTGAACTTGCTCTTGGGATTGTTGTTAGCTCTGCCGTGCCACTAGCACTACCCCAAGCAGGACCCCAACCATTACCATCAGGCAAATCACAATCAGCACTTATAGTAATGGACTTTCTTCCGTCTGCGTCGTGCGTTATTGTCTTCGAGCCACTAACTAATGCCACTGTTACTCCTGAACTTAAATTTACTGATTTTGTTGCTGGAAATTCTGTTCCATCTATTACTAATTTTTGAGATAATCCACTAGCATGCGCTGTATGTTTTGAACAATATATATATGCTGTAGCACTTACTGTTGTTTGGTTAGTACTTGTATAATTTGAGTTCATGCTTTCTGACCAGTCTATAAAAAACGAATAACTATCTGACCTCTGCGATACGCTACCATTTATTCTTGCCATTTTTTTCTCCTTTCTATAGAGTAAATGCCCCTGTTCCTTTTCCACCTAAGATGGGATTTACATAGTCTTCAAATCTACAGTTTGCTCCTATTGTCAAGTATTTTTCTACTGTCATATTCTTGCTTTTAACAATAGTTTCGTCTGTTTCTTCATCGTAACCAGCGAATAAAAGTATTTCTTCACTAGAGCCTGTTGCGTCAACAACTTTCATTCCTTTTTCGTTGAAATTTCCTTTTGTCTTTGCGTTTGTTTTTTCTATTGTTAATCCGTTCTCGTCAAAAGTTCCACAAGTTGTTGTAACTTTTGTTACACTTCCGTCCGTTAATTTAGTGTTTATTTCTGTCTTTGTATATGTGTCTGTTTGGATTCTTTCGACACTATTTTGTAACGTAATTACATCACTTTTAGGTGCATAATCGCCAAATTTCTGCTTGATTTCGGTATAGTTATTAGCAACTGTTGTTTGTGTTTGACTCACAGTTTGCTTAATTGAATCAATCTCTATTTTTTGCTCCGCCGTTTTTTCTTGTGCAAGAACAGCGTTCTCATTTGCTGTGTTTAAACTCTCGGCTAGAATCGGCGTAGTGTCTGTTGTTGTGTCGTCTGACCAAGTTATATGAGACCTTGTCCAAATATACTTTCCAGATTCCCACGCGTCTTGCGTATTCTTCCAAGTTCCACCAGTTTGAGTTGTGTTGCTAGTAGATAAGTAATATTGGTCTTGTATTGATTTAATTCCTTTGCCTGTTTTACCTTGTATCGACTGTCCTTCAAGCGTTGGCCTACTTGTTTGAGGTGATACTGATTGAGAATATTGTCCTGATGTCCATGTATATGTATCTGCATGTGGTGTCCATACACAAGCATAAGTTGTACTTACCTTATATTTTCCTCCACCTCGCATAAACAATACTGGTGTACTGCTATAACTCATTTGTTGATAACTCACAGGAGAAACTGAACAAAAATTATAATTATCAGCATATATTAAAGTTAAACCTTTTGTAGTTCCCCAACCTTTTCTTTGAGTTTCTAAATCTAAATCTACAGAAAATCCGTTATTATGAGTACTCCAAGATGGTTTTGTTCCACTATTTAATTGTACATAAACTTTTATTCTTGCTAATCCATCACTTGGCAGTTGTGAACCAGTTACAGGGTACCAAGTATCTTCCGAATATGCAGAATTATCTGACAAATCAACAACAGCTGTTGTTCTCCAATAGTCTTTTCCGTCTACTCCATCTTTACCGTCTTTACCATTTGTTCCATCTTTGCCGTCAGTTCCACTAGCTCCTGTTTCTCCTTTTGCTCCTTGTATACAAGTCGCTTTTGATTCTTTTGTTGCTCCATCAGAATATGTTGTGACAGTCTTTTGCCACATATATTTTCCTGCTTGCCATTCTGGGGCAGTTTCACTCCATCCAGTCGTCGGTGGAGTAGTTGAAGTATCTCCTAAGGCATATTGAACTTGTACTTTATTTACTGTTGTTTTTTCAAGTGATGATACTTTTGTAGTTAATCCATTTACGTCTTGCTCTGTTTTGGTTAGCTTCTCGCCTTGTTCTGACTGTTCCTCAATTACAGCTGTCATCTTTCCGTTTATTTTATCAACTGCTAATTCTGTGTTTCTTCTCCAATCTTTTAAAGACAAAACTTCTTTATATGCTTGTTGTGTTTTAGTTAATGCAATTGCCTTAATTGTTCCAGAATATGCTCCGTTATATTTTAAAGTGTGTTCCATAACATAAGTTACATATTCTTTATCACTCTTATCTTTTACTTTTATCTTGTCCCCTAATTTAAGCCAAGGGTAGCCATAGTAGCTTAATTCTATCGGAAGATATGTAAGACCATTTAACACATTAAAAATACCATTTATAACCGCTTCTCGTTCTTCTGCTGATGTTAAATAATAATTGTCTGCTATTGTTATCTGACATCTATTCTCGTCTGTCACCCCTTCTGCTTCTTTTATTGTTTCTTCTCCATCTACGCCACTATTCATTTGTATTCTTACAGAGTTTACTGGTCCAAATACATTGTTGGGTTTAAATCCATCATAATTATTTCCATCAATTGTTTCTACTGCTTCTCCACTTACATCAAGATTTCTTACATAAAGTTTCCCGTCCTCTACATCTATTTCTGCAAATCCTCCTGTTAATTGTACTAGATTGCTTAATACTGTCTTCCTAGTTTCTCTATTAGTAAATGGGTTTCCTTTTAACATATAACTATTATTAGGGAAATTTTTATTCCCTAGTGTTAAACCAACTTGACTGCATAAATTTTCTAAACAAGCGTCTAGTCTTATAGGGTATGTATTGCTATCTACATATAGAGTGTCGAATTTTTTCATATAGTCATACCCCGTGAAACTTGTATTTCCTGATACTTCTTCTGTGTCTGGTTTCGGAATAGTATATGTTCCTAGTTTTTGATATTCTTTTGCATTGTTTATTTCTATTCCTGTTTTTATATTTATATCTTTATTTTCTAGTGAATAGTTGCCATCATCTAATAACTTAACTGTCGCCTTTTTAGCAACAGTAGTTCCAATGAATTTGTCGTTTACATAACAGCTAGAATTGATTTCAAATTCTTGCAAGTCATCATTTTCTGTTATATTAGTTGCAGTTCCTTTTATATTTATAGTTGCATATTTTAAATTTTGAACGTCTGATTTGCATTCCTGTTTAAATTCATTACTTGCCCTTTTTCACACCTACAATTCTATTAATGATTGACTTACTGCGTCATATAATTTTCCTACACAATCTATGTCGAATAACATTGATACTTTTCTATCTCCTCTATATGCACTTATTGTTTTGTTCTCTCCCGTATAAGGATTGAAAAATGTAACACTTATTGCTCTTCTTGGTATGTGGGAATAAAATTCTGTTAATTGTGCTTGGAATAAAGGAGTGGTTTTTAATATAACTTTATATTTTGTTCCAATGTAATTTAATCTCATTGTACCTTTTGCATTTCTTCCCGCTTCTAAACTTAAGTCATATTCTTCTATCTCATAACCTGCTATAAAGTCTGGTTTATAGCCTTCTATTGAAATCAAGTCTCCTGATACATAAGTTTTGCCTACAAAGTCTGATACATATCGTTTACTCCTTTATTTCACTCCTTTATACTGGCACAGGGAAAGGTAGCTCCCCTGTTTGTTCTACATATTCTGTAAATCCTTTTGAAGCTTTTCTTACTATTATTCCCTCGTCCGCTTTTGCTTCAATATCAACCTGTACCTTTGCTTTTTGCATTCCGTTAATTATTGCTCCTACTATTATCTCTCCAAGATTATTGTTATTTATTTTTGTTGATATATTTCCTGATATACTTCCATAGTCTACAAACTCACTTGCATTTACTGACAATTCTTTTGTGTCTACTTCTATTCCATCACTAAACTCTTTTATTGGGTTGTCAAATTCATTTAATAATTTATTAGAAAAACCCGAAACAGTATTTAATACATTTCTGCTTTCTTTTTTTACACCTAATCCAAGACCTTCTAGTAGTTGAACACCGAATTTATTAGTTTTTCTTGAAGGAGAGTGTATTCCAAATGTATTTTTGAATCTATTTAAAACGTTAGTAGCAAAACTAAATGCTGTACTTAATGTTCTTCCCTGCCAATAATTGTTTTGTAAACCATTTCTTAAACCTTTAATTATGTTTATACCAACATCTTCTGACAAATCCCCTTGTTTCAAACCTTCAATTACTTTATCTGCATTATCAATTCCACATTGTTTTAATAGGTTTCTTTGCTCATCTTCTGATAATCCTTGCATATAGCCCTTAACTGCTTCCATAGCTTTTTGTCTCGCTTCTGGTGAATTGTCTAACTGTTTTATTATTGTGTCTGAAAGTTCTTTTGTTACTTTTTCTACTTCTGGTGTCTTCTCTACTATTATTCCCGTCATCTCTTGTAATTTTTGTTTTGTAGCTGGGTCTAGTAAATTAAGTTTTTCTTGATATATTTTATAATTATTTTCTCCTAATGCTTTCCAAGCTTCTACTATTTCAGGAGTTAAATCTTCAACTTTTTGTGTTTGCTCTTTTAATGAATTTGCAACTATTTCAACCTGAGCATTTAACAGTTTTTCAGTTTCTTCATTAATTTCTCCTTGGGTTTCTATTAATTGTTCTTTTTTATATTTAGCAATTTCTATTTCCTTTTTCATTTGTTGATTTATTGTTTGAGTCTGCACACCTGATTCTGTTTCATAGCTTTTTGTCATTTGTTGCAAAATTTTGTCAACTTCTTCTTGATTTGCTGATATAGTTGCAGTTTTTAAGTTTTCAAAATCTGTTATAGTTTTACAACAATTGGTCCAATTTTTTGTACTTTCATCTACCTTTTGTGTAGCCTCTTCATAAGATTTTCTTGCATTTACCAAACTCTGTGTCCAAATATTTTTATAACTTACTAATGCTTTTTGATAGTTATATGTGTTATTAGTATAATCAGCCATTGTAAGTCCATAATCTTCCAATATTTTTGAAAAGTTTGATTGAGCGTCTGAACAATTTTTTATTGCTGTTTCTTTTTGCTGGTATAGCTTTGTACTTTCTTGTATGGCTTTTGCATAATTTTCTTCATTCGCATTTAAAATTATTTCTGCTTTTTTTGCTTCTATTGTTTTATATATACTGCTAGTAATTCCATCTATACTGTCTATAAGTTTTCCATTTTGATATATTCTTCCATCAGTTAGTTCATACTCAGTTCCAAAAGCTTCATTTAATTGATTTAATATAAATTTTGCTCTTTCCTCATAACCAGTTTTAACTTTACCATTTGAATCTGTTAAATTTTCTAGTTCCTTTGTTAATTTCTCAGTATATTCTAGTTCTGCCATCTGGTTATTAATCGTATCTTGTGTTGCTTTTGTTCTCTCCTCTATTGTTTTTGTACTTTCTTCTATGGCTTTTCCATTTTCTTTTATTCTATCTCTCAATTCTTTTGAAACATTATTATAACTTTGTAAAGCCGTTGTCCCTGATATCACTAATCCTGTAAGGGCTCCAATTACAGTTCCTGCTGGTCCAAAAACTGAACCTATTAATGCTCCACTTGCTGTTGCTCCAGCTATTCCTCCTGCTAATTTTAACAACCCTTCTGTAGCTCCTATACTTCCGCTCTTCAAATCTTCCATTGATTTATATGCTAATACACATGAACCAACCAATCCAGCTATACCACCTGCTACTTTTACAGTGTTAGGTATTAAAGATAACATTGCATTAGTTGTTTTTCCAAGAGATTTTGTTACACTATCACCAGCTTGTCTGTATAGTTTAAACTGTTCCACTCCTAATTTTAATGCAGTCCAGGCTGTTCTAGTTCCTTTACCTAATAAAGCCAATCCTGCTTGAAAGCTTGTAGTTGCTTTTTGACTACCTAACAAAACTTTTCTTAAGGTATTTAACCAACCTATCAATTTCAATATTTTGGCTCCAATATATAATGCACATATTGTTTTTAGAATACCTAATATAGTCTTTGCCTGTTTGCTCATTCCTGTATATTCCCAGCTTATTTCTCCTGTTAATGGATTTATTTTTTTAGTAAATCCTAGCCACTTCATAATTTTATCTCTTATATCTGTAGCTTTGTTTTTCACTTTACCCATTAAATTGTCATATTCTTTCATTGCGTCAAGCAATCTTTGGTCTATACCTCCACCACTTATTCCGCCTGAGCCACCGCCAGAACTGCTTGGTAATGTTATATTATTAATCTCATCGAAGCCCATTAATTGATTCTTTAATTCTTTTGCTTTTCCGCTTGCTGTTCCTAAATCACTTGCTAAGTCATCTGCTCCAATATTTGCACTTAAGTTTACTTTTTGGTCCGAAACTTTAAATCCAAATAATTTCGCAATCATTTTTAGTAATTCATTTATTACCATCATTATTGCGTTTACGTATGGTAGTACTCCTCCCAAAAGTCCTTGCCATAAATTTCCCATATTTCTTTTAAAGGCAACTACTTGAGCATTAAATATTCTTAATTGGTTTGCAGGGCTTTCCATGGTATTTGCAAAATCGCCTTGTGCTATTTGTGCTTGTTTTAATACAGCAATATAACGTAATACCATTTTTTCTGCTTGAGACATATTTTTTACACTACGTTCTATGCCTAAACTATCTGCAATAGGTTGTAATGATTGCTGTGTTATGTCAAGTCCTAAATCTCTTAATGGTTTAGTTTGTCCAGCTAAACCTGCTCTTAATTTTTGCATTGCATTTTCTGGGTCTATATTATATAAAGATGACAAATCATAACCTAATTTAGTAAAATTTTCTGATAGAATATATGCATATTTTGCACTTATTCCCATAGATTTTGACATAGAATTAAATAATGCTTGATAATTCATACTTTCTTCTATGTTTACACCTAGTTTTTCTTCTAACTCATTTTGAAATTTTACTGCTCTTTCATAATACTGGTTTAATCCTTGTAAACCTTTCCCCATAGATACACTAAAAAGGTTTGCAGTTTCTACAAAATTTACACTTTCATCTGTCATTCCTTGTAGAGTTTTAATCATCTTTCTACCAGTCACAACAGCTGTTCCTATTCCTGCAATACCTTTTAAAGTTTTGCTAAAACCAGAAGATTGCTTTATCTGATTATTTAATTTTGGAATACCTGTATTTTTACCAATTTTGTCTAATTGTGATTTAAGTCCTTTGACAGAATCTTTTATTTGGTCAATCCCTGTTATTACACTTTGGTAATCCAAAGTTACTCTGTCTTCTAATGTATCTACATTATAATCAGCCCTTTTTAGCACTCCTTTGTTCTAGCATTATTTTTGCATTTAAAAGTTGTTGTTTTATTTTGTTTTCAACTTCTTTGCTTTTTTCTAATTTATTTAATGGCTTGTCTTCAAGTTCAATCGGTTTGTTCGGGTAGTTTACGCCTTTACTAAAAGCCGATGTTACTGCTATATAAGTGTAATAGCCTTGTAGCCAAGCACTTGTATTCATCATTTCTTTTTGTAATTTTGCTTCTTCTTCTGTTTTTCTCATATATGAATTTCGGTATGTCCAAAGCAAGTCTGGTTCATCGTTCCAAAATTCTTGCAAGGGCATACCGAACTTGTATTGCTAATGGTATTAAATATTTATAAAACAGTTCTTGAAGCGTTTTTACTTTCTCCCCATCTGTTTCTAAATTTCTACTATTTCTATTTCCTTGATTTTCTTCTTTCCAGCTGGGGCTCCTGAAAAAGTCGAATATTGTTCCATAATGAAACTTGATATTTGTCCAATATCTACGCCTTCTTCTTCACTCATGTTTTCTTCTATATAATCATTTAATATTTGATTACATTCTGCTACTGTATTTTTAGGTTGTTTTTCCAACATACCAAAATGTAATAATTTTGCTGTTCCTTCTACTGGTGCCTCATCCATTGAATTTAATGCTTTGATAAAGCCTTCTTTTTCTGCTTTTAAAACAGAAGCTCTGCTAGAAAAACCTATTAAATATTCTTTTTCTTTAACTACTAATTTCATAAATTTACTCATACTAATTTACCTCCATTTAAACCTTTTAGTTATGCACTTAGTGTTGGTAACAATGCTGTAACTTGTGTTGATGTTTTATAATCTATTGCTTCTGGTGTTATTGTTAATGTTGCTTCTATTGGTGCATTTTGTGATACTGCATTTATTCTTGTTCTTGCATTACCTTTTATTGTATAACCTGTTCCATCTGGGAATTTTACTAAGAAATCATGTGTTTCTCCGTTACAATAAGGCATTACTTTATTATGGAAATTTTCCTCTGTATAGTTATATAAGAAGCTTTGTGCTGGGTTGTCTCCTCTACCACCTATATAACTTTTGTTTTTGTCTTTTAATGTTGTTACTTCAATTTGTTCTGGATCTGAACCAGTATCTGGCACATCCTTAATTTCTACTAACTCTGTAAATGAGTTTGCACCTTTCTTTTTTCCATATAACATTGTTCCAATGTCTGCTATTGCTTTTACATTTTCATCTGCCCTTTAAATTACCTCCTAAAAATAATTTTCTTTTCATTAATTGTTGCCTCTGCTCTCATATATAGCCTGTCTACGTTTCTGTCAATATTTGGTGTTGGTTTAGGCTCTGCCACCTTCATTAGATAGTGTCCCTCAAAAACATCATATATTAATTTTTCTAGCTCAGCTATAATGCTTTGCCTTGCAACCTTTTTATTTTCAACAGTTTTGTCTGTCGAATAAACTTCTATATCGAATATCAAACGATATTCTTTTTCTTTATGTGACAATGTTTCGTCTTTAATTATCAGTTTACATTCTGGTATTACTACTAAGGGAAATTGGTTTATTTCCTGTGGTGCTGATTTTAATACTACCGGATTAAATCCAGATTTACTTTGTATATATTCTTTTGAATACTGATACATTTCATCATATACGTCTGGTCTAGCCCTTTAAATCAACTCCTTGTTTCTTTTAGTAGTTCTTCCTCTGCTATTTGTGGAAACATTTCTCTTGCCCTTTCTAATGCTTCATAGAAAGCTCTTTCTGCTGGTAAACCTTTTGTCCAAGCTCTTAATGTTCCACTCTCATCTGTCCATTTATATGGATTAGGGTCATTTTCGGTAGTTGGGTACCACCAACCTTTTTCTCCATGTCCATTCACGTCATATTTCCACCCTGCTTTTGCTAAAGCTTCTGCTGTGTGTGGTATTTGAGAACCTATTATGCCCGTCCCATATTCATGGTATGTCCATTTCTCTTCAGTATTTCTAATTCCTGCTACCGCTGTTTTACCTTTTGTTGTTGCTGGTATTTTTTCTGTATCTGGGTAAACGTCTTCCATCATTATATCTGCTAGTCTATCTACAATTCTTAAAGCTACTTTTGGCATATTCTTTTTTTTAGTTTCATATCTTTGTATCATTTTATCTAAATCAGATAAAGATAATTTTACTTCATTAACTTGTTTGCCCCTTTATATCACTCTATTTTTTCAAAATATATTGCTATTTTTCTATTTTGCTCTCTTACGGAGCTTATTCTGTAATTAGCCTTGTCACCATAAACTCCCTCATTAGTAGGTGTTGTTCTATCTAAATATGCAACATCGCCTTCTTTAAATTCCCCTAAATATTTGTCATAATCAACAAATACTCTTTGCATTTTAGAAGTTTTACTCCCGTATTCTGCAACATCACTTTCTCCACTTAATGGCTGTATATTGAACTTTCCATAATATTTAGGCTTATCATATTCATTGATATTATTTCCATAATCATCTAACGTTTCTTTTAATAGCTTTGCAACATATAAATCTTTTTTCTGACAATCTCTTCTACTCAACTAGGAACACCTGCCTTTGCTGGAGGTAATTCATTTAATAAGTCTTGTGAAAGTCCAGCTCTTGCATAGCTTTCAGAAACTCCATTTTCTGACCAACTAGTTAGGTTTTCATCTCCTGCTAATTTATATAACTCTATGGCACATTTTGTTTGCCATTCTCTGGCTCTATCATTTGGTAAGTCTGTTATTTCTTTATCAAAAGGGTAAACTAAATTTAAATATCTTTGTTTTGCGCGTTTTAACTTCAATTTAAATATATCGTCTTTTTCATCATTATCTTTATCTTCGAGTATTTCTAAACGCATTTCTTTTATTTGTTCTTGTTCCGAAATCCTAATTTAGCCCTCCTTTTTTACTATTTTCACAACCTTTACCAATTGAATCTTATTTTTCTTACCCGCTTCTTCTAATTCTCTTAATCTGTCAGAAGATATTTTGATTCTATCTCCTACATTCATATCTTTATTAAGTTTTATATCAAAATATGGATTTATAACTTCTACTTCAATAACTCTTGCCATTGTTCTTTTACACCTTCTTGTTTATATTTAACGTTTTTTGGTATATTTTTATAAATTTGCTTTATTTTATCTTTACTAATATTCATATCAAATGGAAGTATATAACCATTTTCTCCATCTTTTATTTCTTGTTTTGCATTAGGAAAAGGTGTTACTAATACTGGAACTCCTAACAATAAACTTTCATACATTGTGTAACAAAAGCTTTCTGTATCGCTTAATTGAACAACATAGTCATGATTTTTAATGACTTCTCCAATATTTTTTGTTATTGGTTTTTGAATAATCATATTTTTGTATGATTGTTCATTATAAACGTTTGTGCCATATACATTCCATATATATGGAATATGTAATTCTTCTAATAAATCACATAGTATTTTCATTCTTTCAAAGCCTTTTTCTTCTGTAAGTCTACATAAACTTAATAATTTCAAAGTTTTTTGGGAATTTACATAAGGTTTTACAAGAATATTAGGAATTATTATACTGTCATAACCATATTCTTTTTTTAGTGAATCTCTTGCAGTTTCACTTACAGCTATAAATTGTGTGTCTGGAGAATATTTTTTTATTTCCCAGTCCCAAAATTTTTTCATTTGAGACCAGTCTGAATGAACCATCTGATATATTTTTTTATATTTTACCTTTTTTATCATTTCATCATCTGTAAGGACACTTGTAATTATTAATGTATCACATTCTATATCTGTAGGTTCGCATACAATATCTGCATACTGACTTAATTTTAAAGCATTATCAATATCTATATTTCGGCAAAGTAGCGTTATATCATATTCTTTATAAAATGTTTTACAAAAGTTTATAATAAACGTTTCAATCCCACCTATTTTATTAAAAAAATGCTGACATAACACTACTCTCTTCATATTTTACCTCTTACGCACTTATACTTCCATTATTAACTACAACAACTTTTCTACCTTGTGGTTTTGTGAATGTTGTTGCTAATCCAGTAATTTTTCCATGATATAATTCGTTAGCATAATCTAAACCGAATTGTCCAAAGATTTGATATTTCTCTCCTGCACCAGTTTTAGCAAGTAATTCTCTAAAGAAGTTACCTTTACCTGGTACTGGTTGTTCAATAGGTCTAATTACATCAAAGTTTACAAGTAATGCTGTTCCTGCTGGTAAGAATTGACCTAACATTAAGTCTACTTCTCCTAGAGGCATAATTAATTTTGTAACTTGGATTCCGTTTTCATTTCTTGTAGCTGGTGCTACTGTTAATCCATTTTCTACAGCACTTGCATTTACTTGATTTAGAGATACTCCATCAACCATTAAAGTTAATCTTGTTATATCTCCGTTATTATCGTAAATTTTTTGCATTAAATCATTTACTAGCCAAATATCTAGTGGTTTTCCTCCTGCTGTTACAACGTTTGTTGTTATAGCTGAAACCATACCTCTTGTTTTATTTACTTTATCATCTGCATTTGCTTTATTGTATGTTCCTTGAATACAAGTTTTTTCAAGACTTCTTGCAATTTTCTTTAATTTATTTGCTGTTTGGAAGTCTAACTCAGTTTTTGGATTTGCTTCTTGTCCTGCTATGTTTGCTCCTGATAAAGTACCCATATTAGACATTTTTGCATAAGATATTCCTATTGATTCATGGAATATTTGTGTTACGTTTGTATTTTGGTTTCTTGTAACCAATGTAGCGTCTGGTGCTGTTAAAGAACCTTTTTCACTTATACTTGGTATATCTCCCTCTTCTGATGTGTAGTCTTGTCCTAATACGAACTCAACTGAATTTGAATAAGCTGTTTTTCCAGCTATCATTGATAAGAATGGTGTTCTTTCATTCCCTTTGTTAAATAATGCACCTGAATAGTTAGGTGTTGCAAAACTCATTGCGAAATTGTCTGCCCTTTAAATCTCTCCTTTTTTAATTTTCTTTTTTTATTTCTTCTTCTACAAGTCTTTGATAATAAACCATGTTGTTTATATCATTTTTCTTTGTAGCTTCTTCCAATAATTGTATATATTGGTCCTTTTTACTTTTTGCACTAAAACTAGCATTTCCTGCTGGTGGTGGTGTAGTTCCATTTATAATGCTATCTTTCATTTTTGTTGCTATATCACTTTTTTGTTTAGTTATTGTTTGACATATCTTTTCAGCTAAAGTTCTTGTTTTTTCTTCATCTGTTCCAACTATGTCCTCAATAAAGTCTGAATAATCTTCTTCTTTTAATCCAGCACTAGCAAATACTGTTTTTGCTGTTGCTGTACTTAATTTTTTTAGTGCTTCATTATATGCTTTTTCCTTTTCTTTAGCTTCTAATGTTTTCTTTTCTTCTTCTGTCATTTTTGACTTTTTAAATTCGTCATATTCTGCTGTTATATCTGCAATAGCCTTATCTTTATTAGCAATTGCTTCCTTATTAGCTTTTCTTTCATTTGCAACTACAGTTGCTGGTACGTATGAAGTATCAACCATTTTTTGAATAGCTTCTACTTTCGCATTATCATCTAATTCAGCATTAGATAATAGTTTAACTAATTCCTCTTTCTCCATCTTCTTTTCCTTTCTCTCCACCTACCTCATTTTTTGCCAAGTGAGTGCTTGTATTGGTGTGGTTAGTGATACCCTCACTAACTAAGGTTTTTGTTGACTTAGAATCTTTTTTCCAAAAGTCCTCGCCAAAATAATCTTTCCCTTTTTGGTAAACATCATTAGGGTCTGAAAACAAGTCGCAAGTTACAAATGCTACTTCTGGTGGCACTTGTGCTGACATCATATTCATTAATCCTTGTGTTTTTACCAATAAGTTGTCTGATTTATTTCTTGTAAATTTAATATCTATATCACTTAATTTTAGTACTTTAATTTTTTCTTCTTTGTCTTTAGTTTTGTATTTACAAATACTTAAAATTAATTTTAAAAATTTTCTTTCTGACTTTTTAAATGAAAGTTCATCTTGTTTTGCTCTTTCATCTGCCATTGTCCAGCCTTCACCTAAAAGTCTAGCTTGTCCTGTATCTCCTCCACTTGCTTTATGATTAAGTCTTGGAATACCTACTATTGATAACAAGCTCTCGTATCTATCATCTGATACAACTTTTGTTTCTGTATGCGTTAACTGATTTGTTAATAATTTTACATCTGCAGGTTTGCCTGGGTCAGATGAACTAACTTGTATAGCTCCATTTGCTACTAATTTCTTAAATGTTATTAAATCTATTTCTTGATTTACAAATACCAATAAGCTTTGAATAAATTGGTCTATTCCATCTAAATCCGCCGATTTAATTTTATTTATTGCTTCTAAATCTGACATTACAAGTTCTATTAAACCAAGTCTTGAATTATTTAGTGGGTATTCTATAATTCTTTGTCCTTTTATTTCTAAGGGGTATGAATCAACCGTTTCTTCACTAATTGGAATGCTTTGAGGCATTATTTTGTATTCTCCATTATCTTCCTTAAATATGTATTTATTTGTATCGGTATAAACTGTTACAACTCTATATTTAACAACCAACGGTATTTTATCATCGGTCATTATTTGGTCCACAAAATAGCTTATGTACCCTGAAAACAAAGGATCTCCTTTTATGTCGTTTGAATACACTACAAATGTTCTTCTTGGGTCTGGAACTGACAATTCAAATGGTGCGTCATCTTCGTCCCCTTTTCTATCTGCTTCAACCCACCTGTAAGCAGTACCACAAATGTACTGCCACTCGGCAAGTTCTTTGTCTAAACTTGCTTTATCTTCACTTTCCATAAATCTGTTAAGTAAAGATATTTCTGGATTTAATGTTTCTCCTTCTTTTTCGCCTTTTTGAACATATTTGACTGGTTCTCCATACACATAAGATTTTTTAAATTCCACAATCTCAAAAGCATGGTTTTCCAATGTAATGTTATTTATCTCTGGTCTAACTATTTTCTTTTTGTCTAAAATTGGTTGTTTTCCTTTGTAATAATTGTATAAATAATCAATCTCGCCTGCATTAATCTCATGTTCTCTTAAAACTTCTGGTAGAATTTTAGATAAAGTCTTTTCGTTTAATTCTTCCTTGGTATATGAAGATAATAGTTTTCTTCTGCCAAAATATTGTACTGTTTTTGGTGTATTTTCTACTTCAGTACTTTCAATTGGTTCTGACATTATTTCTTGTTCAACATTTTCTACCTCTGAGTTCCTTTTATCTCCTCCATAAACAGAATTAGGTTGCAAACGGATTGCTCCATGCAACCCATTCCTAAGGTTAATGGAGATGAATTAGTTTAGATACTTAATCCCTCCGCCTATTAATTTCTTGTATCTTACTCCCTGACTATAATAGTCCTCTTCTTAATACATTATATTACACTTTTTCTCTATCTTAACATTTTTCCGTTTTATGTAACCTTGCATATGCTTTTTATTTAATTCCGGCATATCTTTTTGAAATTCATAAGAAAATTTATCACATTCACTTACATATATTGTTATTAAATTTAAACTATCTCTAACTCTCGTGATTTTTTTCATGTATTCTTGCCTAAAATTTCCTGTTCTAAATTTATAACATTCTTCCCAATGCTCACATTTCCAACAAATATTCTTCCTTGCACCCTCCTATATATCTTTCATAGTAAATATATGAGGATTATCTAATATAACTTCATATAAAGCTGTTGCTAATTGATTAACTATTCTTTCATCTTGCCTTAAATCGTGCAAATCTAATTTTTCAAATATTCCATGTACTAATTCATATAAGAACGTTTGGTTTTGTTGTTTTTGATTAAATCTGTTCGAAATTTCAATTATTTCTTTGTCATAATCAATTTTCCCATAACAATCATTAGGCAATTCAATTACTTGTTGTTTTTTTATTATTTCATACTCTTTATAACCTATTTTTACTTTCTTTGATTTCATTTTAAATTCCTAACAAGCTCCTGTTTATTGCTCTTGGTTTGTTAGGTTTCCCCCTCTCTAATATAATTTCTGTTACAAACAATGTCCCACTATCTGGAGCGTCATCATTTTTATTAGGGTAGTCAAAACTATATGTGGTTAAATTTTTCATAAAACGACCATAATCACTATTTGGTTTGTATTTTGTTTTAGGTTTAAAGTACATTAGTTTTCTTAAGGTTCCTTGATTGTCTTTTATTCTTTTTTCTTTCTTTACCGTACTGTACTTTTCTGTTATGGTGCAGTAATATATATCTCTATCTTCTAGCATTTTATCTAATAGCACTTTTAAAGAAGTATCTGTATTGTTTTCTATTACTAGCCAAGTAATATGATGTTCTTCTATTTTTGCAATAATTTCTTCGTATAATTCAGTCATTGCTTTTTTCTTAAAGATAACATCTATCATAAAATAAATTCTTCCATCTGTTTTACATATTGGCATTGAAACATTATCTTTACCACGCCTAGTTGTATCTAATACTGCTAATGAATAATTGCTATATGCCGGTGTTCCATCTTCATTTACTGGCAAATCATCAAAATGATTTAATAAATCATCTGCAAAATCAAGTCCTTCTGCTGGTATCGGATCTTGTTGATACACACAAGCCCATTGGAACTCATCTGTTACATCTCTCAACTGTCTTGCTTCTTCTGTTGTCATTACAGCCTTACAAGTTGTTTCATCATTTTCGTCTAGTAATGGTACTCTTATTACTACTGTTGTTCCATCTTTGCTTTCCCATACATATTTAAACTTATCGCTTGGAACTAGTTCTGATATTGCTTCTCTATCTTGTATAATTCTATTTAAAATATCTTCCGGAGACCACATTGTACCTGCAAATATAAACTTTGTACTATCTCCGTCACGTCTGTTAATCCAGTTTCCTGTCCATTTATTATATAGCCCTTGATGTATTGTACTGTCTGTTGCCTCTTCTGCACCTTTGGTCATATCGTCAAATATCATTGCTTTGTTAGCTCTTTTACCTGTAACCTGCCCATCTCTTGATACTGCTATATGTGAGGCTGGCACCGTACTGTCTTTTAACTTCCAGTTATATACCTCTTTTGTGGCAAATGGATTATCTCCATACTGTCTATACTCTGGAAATACATCTCTGAATCGCTTGTCTGTTATAATCTCTCTTACGTTTCTACTAAATCCTGCTACTAAGTCATCTGAATAAGACATTCTTATCACGGAATAGTTTCTGCTTATTCCATATAGCCAAGCTGTCCAATATGTTAATGTAACTGATTTGCCAGCACTAGGAGGGTAAGAAGCTATTATATACTTTAATTTTTCTGAAAATGTAATCTTATTTAAGTAGAACAAAAAAGGCTTTAAAATGCCTCTTCTGCCCGCTAAAACCTTCTTTGAATTATTCATCTCCATATAATCAAAAAAGTGTTCTAACGACCTTCTGCCTGCAAATGCAAGTGTTTTTTCATATAAACTATAATATTGTGATTGAAACTCTAAACTACTATTTATAATTTTATTTTCTGTTGCTGGCAATAAAAATATGATTGCATATTTACAAGCATTTAGCTCAATATTTTTTCTATCTGGACTATTAACACCACTGTCAAAATATTGCAATAGCAACTGATACAAGTTTTCACACATTGTATAATAAGAATATTCATCTATTTTTTTGTTTGATTTTAGAAGTTTTATTATTTCTTGTATGGTATTCTCATAATCTTGCCTTTATATCACGCCTTTTTCTATCTGTTCCAATTTCTTCATACCATCTTCCGTTTTTGGTAATCCTACTAATCTTACTATGCTATATTTTGGTACATCTAGGGCTATTTCTATTCTTCTCGCCATATATGGAGATATTCCAAGTTTCCCGTTTATTATATCTGAAATGGTATGTTTCCTAACACTTTCATTTTCTTTAACTAAGCCCAACTCGTTAAGCCTGTCTACTAATGCTTGTTGTGTCATATTCTTTTTAATTAATATTAACTTAATATATGTACCTATATGCATTATTTACCTAACTTTCTAGCTCTTTTTTCTGCTTTTCTCTTTTTATTTGCTTGTGTTTTTGCAAATTGTTCTGCATACTTCCTTTTGCGTGTTTCTCTATTTGATTTATCGTGCAATCCCATCTTAATTACCTCCACATAAAAACTTTAGTCCCTTATCAGTTTTACATTTTATTTCACTCAATCTAGCACATTTCTTAAATAATTTTTCACTATATTTTCTATTCCATATTTTATTTTTTTGTCCCCAAAAGCCTGTGGGCTTTATTATTTCTATTCCCTTTTCTAGTTCCCATTCTTTTATTGTCTGTTTTCGTTCAAATTTTCCCATAATAGTTCCTTTCTAATAAACACTATGTAATGATATAGTTTACTGCACTTTACGCTAATAGGACTTATATGTCGACATGGTTATTTTCCTATCTATTCCCTGTTTATCTAGCCTCATAAATGTACACTCTGTTCTAGCTTCAAGAAGCAAGGTAAGTCACCATCTTACGAGCTATATCACTACATACTATTTTTTGGCGACAGAGTGAGGTGTCGAGCCCCAAGCATTACTGCTCCAACTGTTTTCAAGACAGTGTTCAAAGCCGTTTGAATTACTCTGTCATGTAAGGGATTTTAATTTTATTTTCAACGGAGGTTTCCCTACTTTTTACTCCGCATATCTAGGAGCTACCTAGAACCTGGCGACAACCTATGGACTTGCACCATATACCTTATTAGGTACGCAATTCTTAGCAGGAATGCTCCAAACTTTTTGAATTAGGTTGTCATTATTTGGCTGGAAAACTCAGATTCGAACTAAGAATTAGAGGTTCAAAGCCTCTTGTGTTACCAGTTACACCATTTTCCAATATGCTTGAGAGATATTGTAATATCTCTCATCATTAAACAGGTAATTACCTTGTTCAATATATCTAATGGTTGCGGAGGGAGTAATCGAAACTCCATTTACGGCTAAGGAGACCGTTGTGCTACCATTACACTACCCCGCGATATACAAACATATTATTAGAGTTTCCCCTTACAGTAGTTTTATCTTCTTAATTATTCAACCACCGAGAGAGCAAGTCTGAGCATAAAGTTGCGACCTCTATACTTCTTGCCCCGTTCTAGCTCGTACGAGATTGATTTCTCGTAAATTTCACCCATCATTCAGATAATTTTATATGTATTAACCAATCTAATACCTATTGTTCTGTAAATTGTCTCGTATTGGGCTACTTTAACCTAGTTATGTCTTATAGTTCTCTTTCAAGAACATCACGAGAAATAGCCTTATTTAGCATTACCTACATTGCTTCATATTTGCTAGATATGAGGTATAGGCTTATTGACTACTAGCCCGTCTATTGTGGCTACGACAACTCTAGTGTTTTATTAAGCGATAAACCCTGCACATTGTCCATTATTGAGTTTTACCTCTCCTCTACATATATCTCTATACATAGAAAGCGACCTTACAAACGTATTCGTATGTCTGACTACTTATCGAACAATTCCAAGCTGTATGATATTACAGTTTAGCACTTGGGTAATAATATGTTTAATGGAGCTTTCTGCAAGACTCGAACTTACTATTATGCTTTACAAGAGCATTGTTTTGCCAGTTAAACTAAGAAAGCATATACAGGAATTGCACAATACTAGAAGATTTATCTTCCAGTATTTATACAATACCAGAAACCTTTTCTACTCTTGGTAGATAGGTAATTTATTTCACAACCCTTTAACTATAAGAATAGTTAGTAACTGTTGAAAACTATAAATACATTATAAATTTGCCATATTCTCTTGCACATATTTCTTCTATTCTGCAACCTCTTGCGTTTTGCCAACCTTTCATAAATACTACTCCATCTACATTTGCCAAAAATTCTATTGATTTTGCTAGATAATGTAGTGGTGTTGCTTGTCCGTTTGGAAAATCGTCAAAAACTGTATCTATTACTTCGTGTCCTTGTTCTGTTAATTCCTTTACTAATTCTGCTCTTTCAGTTCTAATTTGCTCATTTGTTTTACCTTTCATAGGTTGACTAATCATTATTTTCATTTATAACTCCTCCCTTGTTATTCCTTTTATTGCCCAAAATTGAGCTTCTTCTAATTTTGTTAGTACAAGTGATGTTTCTCTACTAGGTTTGCAATTATGGTCTATCACATCATACATATTAGAAAATGAACTTCTAATTAAATCTATTCTGTCTTGCTGTTCTTTGCTTACTTCTACAAATTTTGCTCTATCATTCATTGTTTTCACCTCCAAATATACTACTTAATACACTTACCACTATTGCTGTGCATAATCCGTGCCAGTATGTCCATACAAAGCCTATTTTAAATGCCCATACTATTAATGCTCCTATGCCCCAGAACACTAAACCTGACAATGCCAAGCCTAATATTATGATAAGTATTATAAACAATATTACTAATGTTCCTCCTGTTGCTGTTCCAATCAAATTTCCTATTTTCTTAAACATACTTTTTCTTCCTTTCATCAAGTTTCATACTATTATTTTATAAACTCAATTTCTTCATCTCTTATGCCAGAAATGCTGATTTGCTCTTTTGGTCCTACTGACATAACCAGTTCATATATGGCTTTTTCAAATCTATCTCCATAGTACCTATATGTTTCTGTTGGATTAAGACTTATTAAGTTTCCTTCAAAACCTCTACACTTTACTTTCATTTTCAGTACTCTCCTTTTATCAATATTGGAATATCACATAAAAACTTATCAATCTTTGATATTTCTTCTTCAAGGTGTTGAGCCATGTCTTTATTGCCAAAACAATGTGTGCTTTGCTTAACAAGATTAAATTTAAGTTTTGCTAATAATTTGTATAATTCCATGTAATCTTCTTCATTGTCCATAAAAATCTCCTTTAATTATAAAGTCTAGCCCATCTACTGTACTCAAATGTCTTTGATAAAGTCCTATTTACCCTGGCACCTCTCATAAAAATGTATGGATTCACCAAATAATTGTTTTCTTTGCCTGTTTTTACCTTAGCAAATATCTTTTTGCTTACTAATTCCTCTACTGCTCTTGCAACACTTATGCCAGAAACAAAGTCGCATTTTCTTTTTATATCATCTAAAGTCAATTTAATACCGTTGTCAAAAGCCAAATACCCTGTATCATATCTGATATACTGCAACATTTCTAAACATACTGACATTTCTGCCGAAGATAGCTTCTCTCTTGCCAACACGCTTGCTGATTTTAGAAAAAATTTTACATACATCTCCGTTTTTTGTAATTCATCTGTATTTTTTAAATAATCTATTGACTTTTTTCTTAAAATTCTATCTCCCTCATTAAGTTCTACATAGTTCCTGATAAAATCTCTCCTAACATATATCAAATTTGATATATATAACCCCGTTTCATATATCATTTTTGATATATGTACTAATTCTACATTCCTTTACTCTCCCTAAGTATTGAACTCATTTTTTCAGGTTTCAGTCCTCTTATTTCTATAATTCAAATATTTAGGGGTAAAAAAATGGTTATCAAGCAGACAGATTCTACTGCCCACTCAATAACCTAGCTAGATTATATTAATTAGATTTTATCAACAAATAATTGTTTGTCAATGCATTTTTGTAAAAGGTAATTAAAAGGTAATAGAGTTGTAACCCCTTTTGGTATATGGGAATTTGTGAGGAGGTAACTCAACCCCCTGCCCTGTCTACATTATAGGGGTGGGGTACCTATATATTTGAAACATTGCGCAAAATTATTGTTACGCGCAAAGTTTTAAACCTGTCCTATTCCCTGCAAAGCGTTGGCATCACTGCGTTATAGCGTTTTGCATTAAAATTATACAAAAAATATACAATATTTTAATTGGAAAATACAGACAAACAGAGGTAACATAACACCCTTTATAATATTCCCCTTAATCCCTCATAATACCTTACATGATACATTGTATAATACCTACACAATACACCATACTACAATGCTACAATAGTATATGTCACAACATGTCGAATACTGTCACAATAAAATAGTTGTAATGTGTATAATTCTAATATACAATAATATAAATAATATAATAAGGAAGTGTATAATATGGCATTAATAAAATGTAAAGAATGCGGAAAAGACATATCGGACACCGCAAAAGTATGTATTAATTGCGGAGCAAAAACAGAAAAAGCCAAAAGAGATAATAAAAATATAATAAAATTAGGAATAACAATATTAATAATTATATTGCTTGCTAGTGTTATATTTGCTATATATAGTCATAACCCGAAAATAAAAGTTTGCAATAAAGCTATTAATATATTAGAAAAATATAAGAAAGATGAAATTGACACACCTAAACTAATGAATGAATTGAAAACGTTATCAAATGAGGCGGAAGCACTATCTAAGAAAGCTCGTAAAAGTGAAACTCAACTAGACTTGTCAAATATATCAATAACGTTGTACTTAATGTCAAATGAGATATCTAATACTTATTACTATTGGAGCAGTCACGCAGAAACAAGCGACAGCAAAATTGACGAATATATAAAAAACATAAAAAAATTAAAGTATTAACCCCCTATTTCTGTTAGGGGTCTCTTTATGTATAAAAATACAAAATAATTGTTGACACGGTCTAACGTATGTGCTATAATATAAATAGATTAATAAAGGAGGTTTATGTCATGGGAGAATCAAAAAGAGATTATAAAAGAGAACAAGAACGCGAAAAAGAAATTGTAAAAAGATATACAGTAAAAGTCCCCAAATATATGGCGAGTGCACTTGATGAAAAGCTAAAAAAAGAGGACAAAACATATTCAAGCATAGCACTTGAAGCAATAGAAAAATATTTGAAAAAAATTTAAAAAAGCATTGACAACGTTATAACGTTGTGGTATAATATAATCAGTTGAGAGAGATAAGACTAGATCAAATGACTAGCACTCTAAAGGAGAGAAAAGAAATGAATTAGAAAAAAATATAAAATGTGCGTTTTGTGCGTTTTAAAATGGAAAGAACAAAAAAAACTGATACAGTGTAAACCCTGAGAAAGTTACAACACTATATCAGCCCCAGAAAACCTCGAAAGGTGTTTCTATATTTATTATAAAATAGAATATAGAAAAAATCAACCACCTTTTGAGAAAAAATAGAAAGGTGGTTTTATTTATGGAAATCAAAACAAAATATGTTGAAAAAATCAACGAAGAAAAACAAGGAATTGAACTTTATTTTAAAGAAATACCAACAAAAGAAGAACGCGAACAATTAAAAGCAAACGGTTACAGATGGCACAAAGCAAAAAAATGTTGGTACATTAAGCAAAGCAAAACACAGCAACCTATTGAATTAGGAACCGAAGAGATGGAAAACTCTTACAGTGGTTATGGTTGGAAAGGTGTAAACAGTGACAAACATTTGTCAATAGTCGAAATCGCGAAAATAATAAAAAAAGAATTAAAAAGGGTTTTCCCTTCTGCTACTTTTTCGGTAACAACTGAAGGTAATTGTTACTATAATGGTTTAAATATTTCATTAATAAAAGACACTAAAAACCCTTTAAATGATTATGAAACAGCAGTAAAAGAAGCTAGCAAAAGCCCCAAAACAAAAATCATTGAAAATTATGATAATTGGGTCGGTTTAAGCGATACTGATATTTGGGAAAGTGAGCAAAGGAAAAAAGAATTAAAAAACAGATTAGAAAATAAAAATATAACAATTAACCAATATCATATTGACAGCGACTTTGAGCTTTCAAAATATGGAAAAAAGATTTTTAAATTTGTAAAAGACTTATGCGATAGCTTCAATTATGATGACAGCGATTCAATGACAGACTATTTCGATTGCGGATTCTATCTTGAATTAAAAATCGGCAAATATGATAAAAGTTTTGAACTAGTAGAAGCATAATAAAAGGGTTGAGCTAACGACCTAAAACGGGCAATTGACAAGTAAGAAAAATCACAAAAGAAAGGAATTTGAAAAAATGAAATTAAATTATAAAAAAATAAAAAGAAATATTCTAATAATAATATTTATAATTTTAGCAATTAAATATATTCAACTTATGCATAGTTACAATAAAAAAAGCCTTGCAACTTACAACGACTATTCTACACAATGTGAAATTGCAGGCGTAAAAGTAAATCGTGAAAGCTACAACGCTTATATAAACAATTTAAAATAATAATATAATAATATTTCTTACTTGTCAACACTAAACTAAAAAAGGAGTGATTTAAAATGGATCCATTAGAAATAATTAGATTAGCATTTTTAAAATATAGATTATCAGGTCGCAGGAGTATGAATACATTTATTTTTACACAAGCAAAAAACAATAAACTTACAGACGAGCAAATCGAAAACATATTAAATGAATTAGAAAAAAAAATAAACTTATACAATAAGAAAAATATGCCCGAAGAACTAAAAGAAGCGAAATTCACTTGTAATATTTTCTAAATTTTGGTAAAATGAGGAGGTAAAATAATATGACTTATTCAGAAAGGTTATATATTATGGAAAGTAAACAAAAAGCAAAAGAACGTGAAGAAAAAGAAAATTTAAAAGAAATTGCAAAAATAGAACGTAAAAAAGAACAAGAAAAAGAACAGAAGCAATATGAAAAAGACTTAAAAATTGCTTGTTATCATGACTTAAAAGATTCGTTTGATAGAGTCTTTGAGAAACATCTTGCTACTTACCCCGAATTTAACGAAAACGAGAAAATTGTTTTACAAATGCAACTTGCAAGATTTTATGACGTAAGTATTAGAAATGAATATATAAAAACATTCGGTAAAACATTAGTTGAACAAGACTATATAGATAGTATTTATGATAAAACATTACAAGAAGTATATAAAAAATGGGTAAAGCATTTTGAAGCTAAGCAAATAGAAGAAGCACAGCAAAAAGCAAAACAACAAGAAGAAATAAACAGGTCAAAAGCTTTCAAAATATTTATGGGGCTTGTTTTTAGCGGTGTAATTATTTGGTTGCTGATAAAATTTGCTTTAATTGTTGGTATTGTATTAGCAGTTATAATATTTTTAGTGATTCTTGGATGTGCAATGAATTAGTAATATAAATATATAAAAATTAGAAAGGATGATTAAAGATGAAAAAGGAAATTGAAAGTTTATTAAAAAGTGAAAATCAAACATTACGCATAAATGAATATTGCTGTTTGAACAGGTGGCAAAAAGACGCTTTAAATCAAGACGTTGATATGCTAGTTTTAGAATTTAAAAATTTTTATGGAAAATATAATAAAAATGTTGAAATTAAAAGCAGAGATTGTGCCGAAATTATTAAAATTGTTGAAACTGAAATCAAAAATTTTTTTGAAGGACTTGGCAATTGTCTCTCTGAAAATTTCAAAAATGGTTATTTATGTTAATTGTATTATAAAAAAGAAGCTAAAACGCTTCTTTTTTTTGCGTTTCTTGTTATTTCTATTTATTGGCATTTTAAGCCTTTTTACATCTTCAACAAGTACTTGTATTAATTGCAAAAATAAACCGCTTAGAATCAATTCTTATGGCTCGTTTTTCTTTGATTTTTCAATATTTTTGTTGATTTACTTCGTTTCTTTATATTTGTAAAATCTTGTAAAATATTTCGCCTTTCGCTCCTGTGTTGTTGCTATTTTAACAATAATATTTAAGTCAAAATCTTTTGCAGGCACCTTCAAAAAAACTCAACCTAAAATCTTTTTCCAGTGCCCCGTCAAAATTTTCTGATATGAAATCTTTTTCCAGTCAAAATCTTTTTCCAACTGTTTTCTTAATCAAAATCTCTTACTTTAATCTTTACTATGATTCTTTTTCCACTCTCATTATATTACAATCTTCCATAGTTGCATAGCGAACCTCATCATCAAATATTCTTCTCAAAAGTAAATCTAAATCATCAACTATTAAACCTCTTCTGTTTCCTATTACTTTTTTTCTTACTTCTGTTGCCAATATTGGTTCTGGCATTACCCTTTTTACGTCTATTTCTCTAGCAGTTTGTTCTATTTGCTTTTTATGTTCATAACTCCAGCATATTATTGGCATTTGTTTTTCTACTGACAATTGAATTGCTTTCATAGTCTTTCCGTTTGCTCTGCCACCATAATATATTTCCATATCTTATTTACTCCTTTACTATTAAATCTGAATTATCACATAAGCAACCGTCTTTAATCCATTTATAACCTAATTGTACTAAACAACCAAAATCATACCAATCTACATTAGGATTAAAATTTCCATAAGTTTGTAAATACCAGTAGTCTTCATCTTCATCATATTTAAAACTTGCAATTCCCCATTTACAGCTGTTATCTATTGCCCATTGATTAATCATTACATATTTATGATTTGTTTTTTCTAAAGCTATATCTAGATTGTTTATTCTCTTATAATATTTTCTATTCATCTTCTCCTCCTACTTTATAATTTTTTTTACTTAATTCTATTGTCTTTAAACTTTTTCCAGCCTTTATGGCTTCTATCATTGAATTTATTTTTGATATATCTGTTTCACTTTTATGTTCTATAACTATTGGAGCTGAAGCTTCTACTAACCCATGTGCTGTCTTTCCTCTAAATATTGTTGTTATTTCCTTGGTTTCTCCTAACTGTGCTGATGTTAGCATATTCTCTCTTATGTAGTCATCTATCATTAGCATTACTTCTTGTTTGGCTTCATCTGGAGAAATCAAATATTGGTTATATGTTACGGTTGATATACCAGCAAACGCACAGAAATTTTCTTTAGTTGGTGGGTATTTGAATTTTTGATTAATTTTTACCAATGCCTCTCTATAATAATCAAACACTATTTGCATTTGTTCTGCCGTGTACTTTACTTTTCCTCCAATTAAACTGTGTGGTCTTATTAATTCGTTTATTTCAATACAGCTTAATCCACTTACTTCTTCTCTTGAACTAATTTCTTGTGTTAATGCTTGTAATCTGCACTCCATATATTCTGGCAAATTATTTTTAAATTCTTCTAATATTTGATTTTCTCCAGATTTCACTAGTTGTTCTTTCTTCTTTTGTTCTTCCCTTTTCTTTATTCTTTCTTCTGATATTTCTCCTTTACTCCTTTGCTATACCTCCTCTTTATATTTGCAATTTTTCTTATTACATTGCTTTTCCTTTATATCTCTAGGTTCTAAATAACATTTATGTAATACACAATATGCTACTGCCTTGTGTCTTTCTCTTATACGACCATATAAAAATATCTCTTTATCTTTAAAGGTCTTCGTTCCTTTTCTAATTGTTTCTCTATAATTCATATTAGCCTCCTAGAATGGCAAAATATTTTCTATATTGCTAAAAGAAAATGAATCATTGCTTTTTTCTTCTTCTATGTCCTCGGCTATTCCGTCATTCTCTATTAAGTAACCTGTTCCAGTTATATTTTGAATTGTAATATACTCACTTATTTTTCTTTTTAATATACATATTTGTTTTTTTAAATTGTTTGAAATATATTTATCTAATGGTACCTCGTAAACTTTTTCCGATATTTCGTCATACTTTACTACTTTATCTTTATTTTCATACAATAGCTGTAAAATCTTGTTTTCCGTTTTTGTTAAATTAATTCTTTTCCCATCAACAGTAATTCTATGTTTTTCAAAGTCTATTTTCATTTGTTACCTCCTATTCACATGGCTTATTTCGTTAATTTTCTTCCATTTTCTATAAATGCCTCATTAAATTCATTGTATCGTGCTTTATAATAATCTCTTTGTTGTGTTATGTCTTCATTTTCTTTTTGTAGTTTTTCTATATGATTTAGTGCTTTACATACTGTTGTTAATATTCTATATTCTTCACCAACTGATACTCCTTTTATTTCTACACTTTCATCGTACTTATTACATTTTTCTATAAACTTTTCAATTGCCTTCTTTTCTTCCTCGTTCATATTATTCCTCACCTCTCATCTATCATTTTTCATACATTTTTCTAAATCTTCTTCTGTAATGTCATAATAAGTTTTTAATGCATATATTAAATCTTTATAATGTTCATTTTCATTAATTAATTCAATTTCTTTTTTCTCTAATCTACTACATTCTTTGTCTATTTCTTTATTGCTTATTGTTAATTCTTCATTCTCTTTTAATACTCTTTTATAATCTGATAAAATATATCGTAAACTATCTTTTACAATATTTCCTCTATTACCTCCTAAAAGAATATAGTTTCCTAATATAAACTTTTCAACAATGAGCATGGCAGAATCTATATCTTTATTATCTGAAAATTTATCAACTGCTATTTTTATATCTTCTTTTATACTATTTTCCACTACTCGTCCTCCTCTTCTAGTTCAATAACTTTTGCTATTTTTGCTCCACATTTAGGGCAATAATTATAACTATTATCTTCTGGTGTTCCATCTTCAAAATACCACTCTTCTCTACAATTACTACACCCATATATAATATAATCATAATCATCTTTTCGTATAAAATTACATTCTTTCACTTAAAACACCTCCAAACTCTTTTTCAAGTTTTCGTTTTTCCGTATAATGTACTTTAGTTCTTGTTATTCGATGAATTATGTCGCATATAGTTCCTTTACTATATGGAAAGGCCCATCTATCCTGTCCAAAATATTCCATTCCTCTTGCAGACTTTTCTTCTAATTCGTCTATTTGTTCTTTATCTAGCTTACAATAAATTATATATTCTAATTCTCTATACATTTTTTCTACAACAGATTTGTATTCATCTAACCAATTCCAATTTATTTCTTCTATAAATTTTGGTTTTGCATATCTTATTACTTCTTTTCCACAAAATGGGCAATATTTTATATTTTCTTCAAAATGAAATGGTTGAAATATATCTTCTTCAAAGTATATTTCTTTTTTACAATTTGAGCATTCATGATATTTATATACTTCGCCTTCATACATCGGTGTTAATATAACTTCATCTGCTGTTTTTTCTTTCATATCTTATTTACTCCTCTCTAATATATATATTTTAATGAAGTCCCTTCTCTTAATAACGAGCTTATATAATTTGCATCTGATATTTTAAATTTATTTGCTTGATTATAATCTGATGTAAAGATATAATCAGCTTCAAAAGTTACTTCATTATTTTCACAATCTACTCTTGGATATAATGAAAATTCCTTTAAATATAATTCTTTATATTTTATAATACAATAATTATATTTAGGCTCCCTATCTTCACATATTTTATTTTCGTCCATATCTTATTTACTCCTCTCTTAAATCATATTGTTCTATATTTTCTAAAGCTTCCTCAAAATTATATCCTAAACAAGGGTCAAAATAACTTTCCTCTTCATCGCCGCTACAAAAAGCCCATCCGCCTTCATATCCGCTCATTTCTGCACCGCCCCTTATAGTCTCATACCACACTTCGACATTTTTATGTCCTAATTTTTCTAGCTCTTTTTTTAATTTTTTAGCTTTAGGTGTATTATTCACTTTTTTATCTGTATATCTTCCCATATATCTTATCTACTCCTTCCATATATCTTATTTACTCCTCCATTTCCTAGGTTCTCTAACAAAATATTTTTCACATATATGGTCTATTTCGCAATTTTCACATTTATTACAATTTTCTTTACAATAATCTATAATTATTTTTACACAGTCTATTGGTTCTTCCATATTTACTCCTTTACTACTAAATTTGCTTTGATTAAATCGTATATTACACATAATTCATCACTGTATCTAACACAATCTTCAACAGGTTCTATGTATATACCTCTGTTATCTTCAAATATTACAATTCTTCCAAAAGTTACATTTTGAATATATGCTTTTTGTGTGCCTCTTGCATACATTACTGATTCCATAAACCCAAATTTTTCTAAATCTTCTAGTTTTACATCATCTCTTATTTTTAACATATCTATTCTCCTCCTAATAACTCTGGATTATCGTATATGTTGCCTACAACTTCTGATTTTTCTGCATTATTCCAAGTTGTTATTTTATTAAATCCTTTATTTCCTTTCCTGCATAAATAAAAAGCAGTTCCTATATATTTAACTAAATAAATATCATTCCATTGCATAGATTTTAATATATCTCCTTCATATATTTCTTTTCCATTTTTATCATGTAATCCGAGTATATTGCATTAAAATCATATCTTCTGTATCAAAATAGTCATTATATTGGTCTGGTCTAATGGCTATTCTTCCGCCATAAAATGTTGGTTCAAAATCTAATTCTCGTACTTCTAACATTTCCTTATTTTCTACGTCCCATATTCTAAACTTTATTTCTCTATTCATCTTCTCCTCCTACTATCTTTAATATTTCTAATACATAATATTCTTTACCTTTCTCAGCTCCCCATTCTTCTTTGCCTTGTCCTACTCTTAATTTACATCTGCACTTTATTTTTGGAGACATTTTAGAGTAACCATTTCTAAATATTATCTCTGCTGTTTTATCTTTGTAATTTAATCCAAATATCTTTTTAAATCTAGTATGGTAGTACTTTTTAAATTCTCTATATTCTTCCTTCTTCTCGCCACTTTTTATCATGTCAAACCATTTCTTTTTAATTGGTAATATTAACATTCTTCTCCTCCAACTTTTAAATTTTCTATCTCTATGTAATATCTATTAAAGTTCTTTTTACATCTCCTAAAACATCAAGTTCTGTTTTTAATTCCTGTATTTTTTCATTCGTATCTGGTTTAATTTCACTATGTTTTAATTTCCAAAGTTTATCTGATTTTTCTGTAATTTCTTCCCCTAACTCAAATATATATTCTTTAAGTTTTCTTAAAGATAAATCTTTTGTTTTTTCAAATTTTTCATCTCTTTCTCTTGCTAAACTTCTAATCATTCCATAAGATAATTGTTCATCTATTCCATTAACAAGTTCTTGCCTTTTGGCTTTCTTTACAAGATTAAGCATTTTCCCATCATAGCTATATACACCTATTTCTTTTGGAATTTCTTCCTTTACTTGTTCATATAATTCTTTCGGCATTAGGTAATAGTTATAATGTCCTACGAAACTTTTAATAGCTTTACTGTGAAAATCTGATTTAGAAATTTTAATTTCATAACATACCCAGCCTTTTTGAGAATTACTTTCTAACAAATCTACTATTTCTGTTCTTATATGTTTTCCTTCTACCTGAGTATATTTAGGGTCAAAGTTAAATTCATTTATAGAACAATTTGCAGGTTTATCTTTAATCCACGGTCTTTGAAATGACACTTCTGGACAAAGGAAAGCTCCAAACTTTGAAAATTGTTTTATTGCTTTCATTTCAATATCTAAAGTTAGTTCACTTTTACTCATATCTTAACCTTTCTATCTCTATGTATAAATCTTTGCAATTAGCTTCTAAATCTGCTATCATACTGCTTTGCATTTCTGTTAAATCTTCTAATGCTTGTTTATCTTTCTTTAATGCTTCATATTTTACTGCTGTGTTCCAAGACATAAAGCATATTATTAACGCTAGTATTATTAGTATTGTTGTTATTATTGTTTGTGCTTTAAAATCTCTTTTTATTTCGTTTAATGTCTTGTCTTGAAGTATTTTTACTTCTTCATATTTCTTTGGTTTCATTTGTGTTCTCCTCTCTAATCAATTCTTATAAGTATCTTGCACCCTTTTTTATGGTTATATTGTTTCATCCTTTTTTCATACGCTTTTGTTGCATAATATGATATTGTATTTACTTTCACACCTATACATTTTGCTATCTCTTTTTTAGTGCCTTCGGTTATGAACTTATCTCCCTTGTATAGTGCATAAATACCTTCATTTTTTCTTTTCATCTTTCCTCTCCCTTGAACTTATTCAACACTCTCTGATTTCTTTTTCTCTTATACTCCTCGAACGCTTTTTGCTCTTCTAGTGTTGTTTCATATACGGGTATTTCTATTACTTCCTCTGTTTTTGATTCTATTAATTCTACTTGTTTAATTTCCTTGGCTGTTAGTTCTGCTACTGCTATTTTGAATCCATAATCTAGCTGTCTTTTATGTTCTTGAAACATATCATTCATTTGTCTTTGTTTTTCTTTACTTTGTCTATTAAACCATTCGTGGTTTTCTGCTGATAATAATGCTCCATTTTCAACTGTTGCTTTTCCGTCCTCTTGATTTCTCCTGTATATGATGATAAGTTAATTGTTTCATTCTGTGATATTGTGCTTTACCAGTATATTTTCTTTCCGTATCAGGTCTTAAATGTAGTTTTTCTATAAAGCACTCTTTGCCATATAATTTTATCAATGCTTCTTTTGCTTTTTTATTACTACTCATAGCCTTCTCCTTTGCTTCTTAAATCTCGTCTAGCTCTACAACAACTTTATCTGCTGTTCCGTATTGTTTAAAGAGTAACAAAGTAGTAACTTGATTATCATCTTTATAAGCTAGTCCATTTAATGCGTCTAGTATTATTTTTGCTATATTATCTATGTCTGGCTTATGCATATAGCCTTGTTCCCAGTCTATTAACTCTGCTCTTTTCTTTTTGCTTAATCTTCTAGGTGGCTCAAATACTGCTGTTATTTTCATTTTTATTTCTCTTTCGCTTGGTTCTACCTTGTATTTGTTTTTAAAGCTTAACTTCACTAAATCTTCATAATCTTTTGTTTTTTGTGGTGTATATGTACCATATTTTCCTAGCCTTGGTCTTCCCTTTCCTGTTGGCTTTCCTAATATTTCAAATTTCATATTTTCATTTGTTCTCCTTCCACTAGCTTAAATTTCAGTTGCTCTATTGTGAAATACTCACACTCTTCTACTCCTTTGAAGTTTTTATCTTCTAACTTATTACATCCTAAACATTTCTTGCATAATTCTGTCATATCATAACTACCTCCTAAATCTGTGTTATATGGTTCATATTCTCTGAAACCATATCTGCTAAATAATATCTTTTATAATCTGTCTTTTCTCCAAATCTGTTTGTATTGCTTTCCCATTCTGTTTTAAACTCGTAGCCCTCTTTTTTTAGTTGGTCTATTCTTGCTCCTAGCTGTGTTATTCCTAAGTCTGCGTATGCTTCCCAGCTAGATATTGAACCAAATTCTCGTATGTAATTTATAATTCTATCTTTTTGTGCTATTTTCATAAATTACCCTCCTTTGTTTGCGTATAAGCTGTCAAAATCGGTTTCCTTATATTCCCTTTTATTGTTATCGCTAGGCTTCTTGTTTGCTATTTCTACTTTTGCTAAACTATCTATTCGCTTTCGGACATAATCATCTAGTATTACTTTTGCATAAGCCCAATTCGGATTTTTTATTCTTGAAGTTCTTATTAATACACTTTCTATAACTTCATACGGTAAATCATCTAAATAACTTATACATTCACTTATTGCGTTTAGATTTGTTGAACCGACACATTCAAGAAACTTTTGTTGCAATTTGCTTTCACGTTGTTCTTTTAATAATAAATCTTCTTTATCTTCTTCATCTTCTTTATCTTCTTCTTTATCTTCATCGGGTTTTTTGGCAACCGTTTGGTTTTCAAAAAAACCGTTCGGTTTTTTATTTTCCGTTTGGTTTTTTTTAGGTCTTCCACCTCTTTTAGCATTCTCTCTATTTTTTTCACATTTCTTGTTGTATTTTTCTCTATCTCTGTCTAATTGTGTCTTAATAAATGAGAAAGCCATTTTCAATGTACCTTCTAACTCTGGCTCTTGTCTTGTTTTCTCATATTGCATTATTGCTCTTACAAGTTGTCCCAATTCTTCGTTTGTTAATAAATTAAATTGTTCTTCATAATCTAAATACATTAGAAAGCTAACTTTCTCCATACACTTTCTCCTTTCGTAAAATTAAAGGGCTAAAACTTATGTCTAGCCCTGTTGCTTATAATCCTAATTCTTTTAATGTATATTCTCTATTTACCTTCATACCTTTGTACATAGTACCCTTTTCAAAATATGGTAATACAATACTAATATTTTCTTTTATAGATATTTCTATAAACTCTTTAGCTCTTGTGCTTAAATGTTTTTTCATGTATTCTACCTTATCTCTAAAAGGTCTAATCACACCTGTTAAATATCTCTTTTCTGTTTCATCTAATACTTCTTCTTTTCTTTCAAAAGCTGTCTTATATTGTACTTTTTCAACCTTAATTATGTCATATTCATTGTCTATTCTGTTTGTTAAATCATTTCTAAAATCGTCAATGTAAAATGACAAATTCTCCGGGTCATTTATATAAACTATTTTATTTTCTGTTTTATTAACAATTCTTTTTTCTCCATTTCTGTATGTAACTATATCTCCATCTTTTAAATCTTTTTTTGTAAAGGAGTTTATCAATTCAAAATGTTCTTCTGAATTTTCTACCCAATATTTTTCATTAATCTTTGTTTTGTCTTTATGACTTAATATTTTTATATTCATTTCTCCATTTTCAAAAGTTCCTAAAACTTTTGCTTTATACATATTATAATTTGTAATATTATAACCATTACCAGGTAATCCTTTTATTAAATCTCCAACTTGAAATTTCATTCTTCTTTCCTCCTATAAATAATTTTTCCCGTATCTTAATCTAAATTCTTCTTTTGTTTTATGGTAATATTCTTGCCAAGCCTTTTGGGCTATTGCTTTCAACCATTCCCATTGTTTAGGATTTAAGTGTATTGAATTATTATTTGTTCTGTGATGATATGGTGTAATAAATATTACTAATCCATCTTCAATTGATTTATCTCTGTTGCCTGTTCTACCTTCAAACACTTCATGCCTTTCACTTCCGAGGAAATCTTTCCGTTGAATAGAAAGGATTTTCAGGCATAATACTAAATTCTTTTTTCATTTTCTATATACCTCAACTTTTCTATTTCACTTGGTGTTAATGTAGATATTCCTAGTTGCTGTGCTTCTTGTATTACCCCATCCAAAAGTACTCTAAATTCGTTTTTGTCCATTTGAGAACTGCCTTCATATACTTTATATATTTTGAAATTTACTCCGCTTATTTTGGCTTCTCGTTCGAAATCGTAGTATTTAAAAAACTTTGATACATCTATATCGGCTCTTATTGTTACTAACATTGATTGAGAATAATCTTTTATCATTTTTAGATATGTATCATCTTTTGATAAATTCATTTTATTTGCAATTTCATTGATTAAGCTCCACATATAAGCGTTTTGTGTTAGTGTTCTCTTTTCTTTATGTTCTTTTACTTCAAATAGCTTGTCTCTTTTTTGATTAAACAACCATTTTACTAATGTTTCTGCTGTCCCTATCATAGAATCCTCCTAGAATGGAAGTTCATCATCATCTTGTATTGGCTCAAATTCATTATTTACTGGTGTTGAGCTTCCTAAAATACTTTCATCTGCTCCTTCTCTTTTACTGTCTGCAAAATAGGCTTCTTCTGCAACTACTTCTGTAACGTAATGTTTTTGCCCTTGGTCATCTTCCCAATTTCTTGTTTGGATTCTACCAATTATTCCAACTTGTTGTCCTTTTTTAAAGTATTTGCTACAAAACTCTGCCGTTTTACTCCAAGCAACTATGTTTATAAAATCAGCTTGTCTTTCCTCTCCTTGTCTTGCAAATCTTCTGTTTACTGCTAAATTAAAACTTGCTACCATTGTGTTATTTGTTTGTGTATATCTTATTTCTGGGTCTTTTGTTAATCTTCCTAATAAAACTACTTTGTTGATAAGTCATCATTCCTTTCTTTAATATTTACATTTCCATTTTTCTGTGTATGTTTCATATAATCCATACATTTTCAACCATTCTTCAAACTTATGTATTACGGTTTCTATTGTTTCTGGAAATAAGTCTTTTGTGTATTCTTCTCTAAAAATATCTCCTGGTTCTTCATCAAATTTGTTTGTTATTAAATAAACCATTTTGCTTGCTTCTGGCACCATTTCTAAATACATAAGTGTTTGATGATTATTATAAAATTTGCCTACTTCATAATTTTTAGTGTATTTATAATCGTAAATAATTCCACCTTTTAAGCAATCTATAATTCCATATAGTAGGTATTCTCCATATTCTTTACTTACTTTTACTTGATATGCTCCACCCAATGTTTCTTTGTAGTTCTCTTGCATATAGGCTTCATATTCAAATCCTTTTTGTATGCTTTCAGTTGGCTCAAATTGTTCTTTGTTTAATACTTTTATAAAATCTTCTAATGATCCATTTTTGATATTGTATTGCCAACTGTTAAGCAATGTAGGAGTAATATAATATTTAGCCATAAGCTAGACCTCCTTTAAATTCTTATTCCAATAACAACCTTCACAATTATCTGAAGGGCAATCACAACCATTAGGATTTTTGCACATCATTTTGTACCTCCTGTTTTGTTTCATATTGTTGCTTTTCTTTGTTCCATACAAGGTTTAATTCTTTTATCTTTTCTGCAAAATGTGCCTTTGCTTCTTTTTCACTTGTTAAGATATGTGGGACTGTTTTTATTGCTTCAATTACTTCATTTACATTTTCTAGTGTCATATTTTCTATTAGTGGATTTAATGCATTCATAACTTCTTGATACTGTTTTCTTTCCTTTTCAAATACTTTACTCTCTTCTTGTATGTTTTTATTAGCTTGTTCAAATAATTTCGTTAAGAAGTCATTTTGTTGTATTCCGTCTAATTCTGGTATTGTATAATTTCCTTTTATTCCAAAACTTGATTTTGCAAAATATCTTTCACAGTTGTCAAATCCTATTGTTTTTTTGTTGCCTCTCATTTCTATAAATCCACCTAATTCAACATTTTGCCATACTGTGTTTTTTGTACTTCCTTCTACTAAAATTCTTAATTTTGTTTCTTCATCTTGTTTTTCTTCTACTGCGTGGAATATAATTACACAATGCTTTCTTAAGTCAAAGTATATATAATTCATAAATCTTGAAAATTCTCTTCCAACTGCTCCATAGCCTTGTAAACTTAATGTTCCATCTTTCTTAGCATTTTTTATGTCATTTTTTATTACATAAGCTTTCATTAAATCTAACAGTTTTCCACCAGTGTCTATAACTATTGTTTCATAGTCACTTAAATCTCCTTTTAAATCATTTAATAGTTCTTCGTAACTTTCTGGTTGTATATAATCTTTTCTTACACTTGCCATTGTTCTATTTATTCCAAAGTCTACATCTATTAACAATGGCTTTGGTGCTGATAGTCCTAGTGTTGTTTTTCCTATTCCTGGGTAACCTGCTATTAATACCCTAAATCTGTTTTCTGTGTTTACCATTTCTGCTGGTTTTCTAATCATTTTTATTTTTCCTCCTTAATATCATTTAACATGTTTTCAAATTGGTCTAATAGATTATTCATTTTTTAAAATTTGTCATCTGATATATTATTATCAATAGAAATTTCATGCATTTTACGACTTAAATCCCTTTCTTTTTTAATAAATACAAATCTAGGGTCTCCACTTTCTGCCATCATATCTAACAGCATGTCTAGAGCTTCCCCTCTCTTTTTTAATTCTTCAAATTTTTCTTCCATATTATCTTTCCTCCTTAAAAATACTATCTTCGTAATCTCTATCTTCTCTTTCTGCCCATACATCATCTGGCATACAATTTGATTTATATTCATATTCTGGCATTACCATTAGGTTTTCTACTGGTTCCATATTATTGCCCCTTTCCACAGTTGCTACAATAGTTGTCGTTTTCGTTTAATATCTTTCCACACTCTTTACAAACTTTAAAAGATGATTGAGATTTTTTTAATATAATTTCTTCTCCTCTTGTAAATATTTCTAACTTTGTTCCTTCTGATATTTTTAAATTTTTTCTTAATTCACTTGGTAAAACTATTCTTCCTAGCTCGTCCAATTTTCTTATAATTCCTGTACTTTTCATTTTACTTATTCCTTTCCTTGACTTTTTTTGAAAAAATCTGTATAATAAATGTATGTGAATTTATACAAATTCTTATTTTGAAGTTATTTGTTTTGACCGACGATAACTTCTTTTATTTTGTCTACTACAATTACAGATGGTGTCTTATTTATTTCAGCTCGTCCTAAAATATTTTCAATTTCTTGTAGTTTTCTAAAATGTACTACTGCTCTTTGTTCTGCGTTATTTGCTTTTTCTTTTAATTTTTTCTTTGTTTCCATATTTCTCAACTCCTTTCTTTACTTAATTAAATAAGCTATAAACATTACGTCAAATGTAAATGCTAATAATGCTATACATTCTAACTTTAATATGTTTATTGCTAATTTTGATTTGTTTATTTTATGTTTTTTCATTTGTGTTTTCCTCCTCAATTTGAATTATTTCATATATTGTCTTACAAAAGTCTTCTATAAATTCTTGCATTGTTTTACCTCCTGTGTTTCACGTGAAACGCTTTTAGCGAGATTGTAAGGTAAAAAAATATAATCTTTATCAATTTTATAAAGCTCTTCTATTTCATTTAATTTTTTCCATGTTGGACTTGTAATACCTTTTTCCCAACTTCTCAAAGTGTTCCTATCTATCCCTAATAATTCAGCCGCTTTTTTTTGAGTGAAGCCTGCATTTACTCTTGCTGCTTCCAAGCTTATTTTGAATTGTTTCAAATTATTCACCTCCTTAAGTTGTTCATATATTATCACGTTATTTGCGAGATGTCAATACTAAAAGCGAGATTTTTTTAAAAAAATGTTGTGTTTTTTTCGCCGATAGCTTATAATATAGACAGGGAGTGATTTTGATGGAAAAAGATAATCAAAAACAAAAAGAAATTTTTGCTAAAAATCTTAATTATTGGATGAATACTCGAGGTAAAACTCAAATGGATTTAATGAATGATTTGAATTTGTCTTCTTCTACTGTTTCAGATTGGTGCAATGCAAAAAAATACCCTAGAATGGGAACAGTACAAATGCTGGCAGATTATTTAGAAATCTTAAAATCAGATTTAATAGAAGAGAGACATAAAAAAACAGATAAAATTCCTGTATTAGGTATAGTAAAAGCAGGATATGATTATTTAGCAGAAGAAAATATTATTGGATATGTTACAGTTAATGATAATAGTTTAAAAAGCGAGGATTGTTTCGCATTAAAAGTAAAGGGTAATTCTATGGTCCCTGAAATATATGAAAATGACATTGCGATAATAAAAAAACAAAGTGATTTTGAAAATGGAGATTATGTAGTTGCTCTTATTAACGGCGATGAAGCTACTCTAAAAAGAGCTTACAAAACTGACACAGGCTTATTATTACAACCTGTAAATCCTTCTTTTGCACCTTTAATATTTGATAAAAATGATATTAATACGTTGCCAGTCGAAATAATTGGAGTGCTATATAATATTACAAGGAGTTTTAAATAATGTTAGCTTATGGTTATTGTAGATATTCTTCAAATTTGCAAGACGAAAAATCAATAGAACAGCAAAAAAATGAATTAGAAGAATATGCAAAAAAAAATAATATTTCTATAATTAAATATTACATTGATGAAGCTAAATCTGGAACAAAAGATACTAGAGATAGCTTTCAAAATATGATTTCAGATGCCTGCAAATCAAAAGAGATCCAAGCTGTTTTAGTATGGAAAACAGACAGATTTGCACGTAAAGCTATAGATAGTTTGTATTATAGAAATAAATTAGAAAAAGTAGGCATTAAATTAATTTCAATAACTCAACCTATTGATACAGAAACGCCAGAAGGAAAGTTAATGTCAACAATGTTAGCAGGAGTGGATGAATATTATTCTCAGAACCTTGCCTCTAATGTTAAAAGAGCTTTGAAACTTAATGCCCAAAACGCACAATTTAACGGTGGCATTGCTCCTCTTGGATATGATATAGTAAATAAAAAGTATGTTATAAATGAACGAGAAGCCTCTAGCGTTCGTTTTATTTATGACATGTATATAGAAGGCTATTCTTTAATAGAAATTGCTTTAAAATTAAATTCAATGGGATTTAAAACAAAAAAGAATAAGCCCTTTAGTAAAACTTCTATTTATGACATTATAGGAAATGAAAAGTATATTGGTAAATATATTTTTAATAAAGGAACTAAATCTAATCACGATGGAATTAGGGCTGATGCTATAATACTTGAAGATGCTATTCCACAAATAATTTGCAAGGAGGTTTTTGAAAAAGCTATGAATAAAAGAACTAAAAGAAAAAATGCAGAAAACACAGCAAAGAACTTTTACTTATTAAGCGGGTTAATAAAATGTGAATGTGGCGGTTCCTATGTTGGTACAACAATAAAAAAACAGAAAAATGGAAATACTTATGTTTCTGGATATTATAGATGTTCTAATCATAACAAACTAGGCAAGTGTCAAATGCCTTCTCTAAAGCAAGAATTAATAGAAAATAAAGTAATTAAAATGCTTACAGAAGAATTGCTTAATGCTGAAACTAGGGAAAACATTGTAAAAGCAGTTAATGCTCAATATATAGAAGCACAAAAAGACTGTAAAAACGATGTTGAAATCTTAAAAGAAAATTTATCATCTATAAACCAAGAAATAAATAACATTGTAAATGCAGTTGCTAAAGGATATGCTACCGATTCATTGTTAAAAAGGTTAGAAGAAATTGAAAATACAAAGAAAAATATAGAAGATGAAATTAATTTCAAAGATAATATTGCTACACATAATTACATTACTTCTGAAAAAATAGAAGAAGTGTTAAAGAAAGATTTATCAGAATTGAAAGATAAGTCAAAAGAAAAATTAAAAATACTAGTTCAAAAATACATAAAAAAAATCGAGGTTAAGACTACGGAAGTCTTGATATACCTCGACTTTGGAGAAAGTTCTCCTAAAAAATTGGTAGCGAAGATGTGATTCGAACACATGACCCTTCGGGTATGAACCGAATGCTCTAGCCAACTGAGCTACTTCGCCATATGGAACTTGTATTATTATAATAAGTTTAAAAGGGTTTGTCAATAAAAAACAGAAAATTTTTAAAATTTTCTGTTTTTTATGTGTTTAAATTAGATTATCTTTCATCTCTTTTACTATCTTCTTTTTTCTGAATATCTTTTTTTTCTTCGAATTTTTCTCTGTATACTTTTCTTTTTGGTAATTCAACCACTTTTTGCTTGTTTGTTTTCAAAGATTTCAAAAAGTTATCTTCAATTGCTTCGGTTTTATCTTCTTTTATTATTTCATCTAATTCTTTTTTCTCAGCTACAGAAAGATTTCCTTCATTAAATTCGTTTGGCTCCTTACTTACGAATGCCTTAATTGCATTTATAATATATCCCATAAATTTCTTCTTAAATTACTTTAAGAAAATTCACCTCTTTACTCTAAATTACACAATTCTATAATTAGTTTACCATAAATGGGTAGTTTTGTCAAATTACATTATAGTTTTTTCTTTTTTGTGCCAAAATTCCCCGTCCCCATTGGCACATTTTTTGATTAATTTTCGGACAGCCTGCCGTTCCTTTTTACACAATAAATGGGAGCAGTAATGCTCCCTATAATATGTTTAATTCATATAATCTTTTAATTTTTTGCTTCTGCTAGGATGTCTTAATTTTCTTAATGCTTTTGCTTCTATTTGTCTTATTCTTTCACGTGTTACTTGGAATTCACGTCCAACTTCTTCTAGTGTTCTTGCTCTTCCATCTTCTAATCCAAATCTTAGTTTTAGTACTTTTGCTTCTCTTGGTGTTAATGTATTCATAACCTCTTCTAATTGTTCTTTTAATAATGTATATGCTGCTGAATCTTGTGGTGCTGGGCTGTCCTCATCTTGTATAAAATCTCCTAAATGGCTGTCGTCTTCTTCTCCTATTGGTGTTTCTAGTGATACTGGATCTTGTGCAATTTTTTGAATTTCCATTACTTTTTCTACTGGTATTTCCATTTCTTGAGCAATTTCTTCTGGAGTTGGTTCTCTACCTAATTGTTGTAATAGGTGTCTTGATGTTCTTATTAATTTGTTAATTGTTTCTACCATGTGAACTGGTATTCTTATTGTTCTTGCTTGATCTGCTATTGCTCTTGTAATAGCTTGTCTAATCCACCATGTAGCATAAGTACTGAATTTATATCCTTTTGTATAATCGAATTTTTCTACTGCTTTTATAAGTCCCATATTTCCTTCTTGAATTAAGTCTAAGAATAGCATTCCTCTTCCTACATATTTTTTTGCAATACTTACTACTAATCTTAAGTTTGATTCTGCTAATTTTTGCTTTGCTTCTTCGTCTCCATTAATTACTCTTTTTGCTAGTTCTAGCTCCTCATCAAAACTAAGTAATGGAATTTTTCCTATTTCTCTTAAGTACATTCTAACCGGGTCATCAATATTAATACCATCAAAGTTCATTGTATTAATATCTTCTACCTTTATGTCTTCTACTTTTTCTAATTCTTCAACATCTGGTTCTTCATCAAAATCGTCTTTTAAAACATCTACTCCCATTTCTTCAAATGCGTCAAATACTTTATCTATTTGTTCTGGATTTATATCTCCTAATTCTGTGGCAAGTTCCCCATATGTTATCTTTCCTTTTTCTTTAGCTTTTTCTACTATATCTTTTACTTTTTTAGTTGTTTCTTCTTTTGTTTCTTTATTTGCATTATCTGTTTTTGTTTCATTCTTTTTTGCTTTTTTATTATTTGCTTTCAAATCTTCAATAATTTCTTCATTATCTTTTTTTGTTCTTGCCATTATTTTACCTCCTATTTAATTTGTGCCAATTTTATAATTAATGTGTGCAATTCTTTTTCCAATTCACTGGCTTTTTCTTTATCTAAACTAGCATTATTCAGACTCTGTATAATTTCGTTTCTTCTTGCCATTAGTTTTTCTTTTTGATAATTATTTATTACATCATCTAATGCTTTTTTATTATCTTCTATTTCGTAATCATCCGCCATAATTCCTGTTAATGCATTTACAACTTGCTCGTCATCTGCAAACATATCTACTAAGCTATTTATATTACTATTTCCTTTTTCAAATTCTTCATACAATCTTCTCATTATTTTTTGATTTGCTTCACTTTTGAAGTCATTTGGATTGATAATGTCTTTTATTTTGTTATATACCTCTTCTCCTCCATCTATTAATAATGAAATAATTATATTTTCTCTTTTTTCTAGTTCTGGATTTATTTCTTTTTCTTGTCTTTTTATTGTTGGTTTTCTAATACTAGAGCTTTCTAATATTTTTGCTCCTTTATTATTTGAATATTCATTTTTATTTATTTGTGCATATATTGCTTCTTTTGATATGTTATAGTCACTTGATATTTTGTCTATATATATTTCTTGTTCAATTTTGTTGTCTACTCCGCCTAATATTTTTGCTATTTCATTCATAAATTTTATTTTGTCATTTGTATTTTCTATGTTTAAACCTTTTTTTAATACTTTTATTTTAAATTCTACTAATGAAATTGCATTTTCTACTAAGTCATTAAATCTTCCATTTCCGTATTTTATAACATATTCGTCTGGGTCTTTTGCCCCTTCCATCTGAAGTATTCTTATATCACACCCTAAATTATTTAGAATTTCTAATCCTCTAAGTGTTGCTGCTTGTCCTGCTGAATCTGAATCATAAGATATAATTACTTTTTCCGCATATTTTCTAAGTAATCTTCCTTGTGCTTCTGTAAGTGCTGTACCACATGATGCAACTACATTATCTATTCCTCTTTGGTGTAGTGATACAGTATCCATATATCCTTCTACTATAATTAGCTTTCTTGTTTTTGTATTTTTTGCTACATTTAATCCATACAAGTTTCTTGCTTTACTATAAACTATATTTTCTGGTGAGTTGATATATTTTGGAAGTGAATTATCTAATACCCTTCCTCCAAAAGCAATAAACCTATTTCTTATGTCTTGTATTGGAAATATCAGTCTATTTTTAAACCTATCTACATAATTATTTCCTTTTTTTATTACTAAATCTGATGCAAGTATTTCTTCTTCTGTAAAGCCTTTTTCTTTTAATAATTTATATAAAACATTGGCGTTTTCGGCATAACCTATACAAAATTCTTTTAATGCTTTGTTATCTAGTTTTCTCTTTTTTACATATTCTTGTGCTGGCTTTGCTTGTGGTTTATATAGTGTTTCATGATAATACATTGCAACTAATTTATTGATTTCGTATACTTTTTCTTTAAGTTCTAATCTTTTTGAATCTACGTTATTCTCTAATGTTGGTAATTTTATTCCAGCCCTATCTGCTAAAATTTCTAGACTTTCTTTAAAATCCACATTCTCTATTTTACTAATAAAATGAATTACGTTTCCACCTGCCCCACATCCAAAGCAATGGAATATTTGCTTGTCTGGTGACACAGAAAAAGAAGGTGTCTTTTCTTTATGGAAAGGACACAAACCGAAGAAATTTCTACCACTTCTTTTTAATATTACATATTGTGATATTATATCTACTATATCGTTGCTATTTCTTATTTCATCTATTAATTCCTCACTATAACGTACCATTTTTCTACGCCTTTCTTTTACATAATTATATTATTCGACAACTAATTTTCAAATCCTTCATATATTGTTTTTCCTATTTAACAAAAAATTAACTGTCTTAGATATATGTCTAAGACAGTTCAACTTTTATTTATTATTTTACATCTGTTATGTTATTTGTATCTGCTCCATTAAATGGAATGAATGTTTTAACAACATTGTGTGGTTCATTACTATTAATTGTTTTACTATATTCTGCAAATGAATTGTTTATTGTGTTATTTATTAATTCTTCCATTTGATCTTTATTAGAATTTTCAGCAAGAGTAAGTTCACTTACTAATATTTGTTTTGCATTAAGTAGCATCTTTTTCTCGCCTGTTGAAAGTCCTTTTTCTTTTTGTTTGAAACTTAAGTTTCTAACTACATCTGCTATTTCATAAGCGTCTCCACTTTTCATTTTTTCCATATTGTCTCTATATCTTTTATTCCAATTCATATCCATTTGAGTTGAATCTGTTTCTAATACTTTAAAAACTTTTCCAGCTGTTTCTTTATCTATAATATCTCTTACGCCTATTCCTTCTGCCTTTGCTGTTGGTACCATTACCTTTACTTCACCTGGCATTTTTATTATGTAATAAGCTTGTTTTTCTCCTAAAATATCTTTTTCTTCTATACCTTCTATTGTTCCTGCTCCGTGCATTGGATATACTACTTTATCACCAACATTAAACATTTACAGTCACTCCTTTTTTAGTCTGTTATTTCTCTCTCGACCTTTTTTATTATACCACAATTTTGGTGATAAGTCAAAGGAATTTTTGGTATATTTTACATAAAATTTTTAGAGTTGTTTGTTAGTTGAACCAAAACCGCCTGTTCTTTCGCCTTGTGCAATGTCGTTATCTGTTACCAAATATTTTTGGAAAATTGCTTGTCCAATTCTTTCTCCTTTTTTTATTTCTACATCTTCTGCTTTAAAGTTGAAGAATGCATACATTATGTGTCCATCATTGTCTGGATTTTCATAATAGTCGCTATCTACTACACCTATACTGTTTGCTAGAATTAATCCCTTTTTACCTGGATTAGAACTTCTATTTGCAAGTATTAAAACTTCATCACTTTCCATATATGCTTTTATTCCTGTTTTTACAAGTGTTGGTTTTTGTCCTGGTTTAAAAGCTGGAATTATACAGTCTTCTGCTGCTTCTACATCATACCCTGCTGAATTTTTTGTTGACCTTACTGGTAAATTTATATTACTATTTTCAAATCCTTTTGCTATTTCAAATCCTCTTTTTCTTTCCATTTTTATACCTCTTTTCTTTATTTTTTAACATTATATATTCTTTGCCGTTTTGTGTCAATTACATATTTATTTTCATATATTAGTAGTAACAAATCTTTTATATATATAAACAAATGAGGACAGACCTCTTCGTTTTTAATTTTACTTGTTTTGGAGGTTTATAGTGAATAATACATCTTTAGATAAATTGGATATTAATAAATGTGCTAAAATACATTCTCTTAATTGTAATGGAGATTTAAGAAGAAGACTTCTAGATTTAGGCCTTGTAAATGGAACTAATATAACTGCTGTTCTTAAAAGCCCAACTGGAAATCCTATTGCCTACGAAGTACGTGGAAGCATAATTGCACTTAGAAAAGAAGATTCTAAATTGATTATGATTAATTAAACAAATTCCAATTTTTTCTTATATTTCATTTTTTTATTTTTTGCATATATTATATAAATATTTAAAATGAGGTGATTTTATGGGACTTACTTCTAGTTCCACCGGCACTAAATTGCTAGATAACGATATAGAAGCTTTAAAGTCTAAATGTGATTTTACAATTGCAATAGCAGGCAACCCTAATGTTGGGAAAAGTACTGTTTTTAATTCTTTAACTGGTCTTCATCAGCATACTGGTAACTGGCCTGGTAAAACAGTTAGTAATGCTAGTGGTATAGCCACTTTTAATAACAAAAATTTTCTTTTAGTAGATATTCCTGGTACATATTCAATTATGTCCAATTCTCAAGAAGAAGAAATTGCTAGAGATTATATTTGTTTTGGAAATCCTGATTGTACAGTTGTGGTGCTTGATGCTACTTGCTTAGAAAGAAATTTGAATTTAGTATATCAAATTTTAGAAATTACAAACAAAGTAGTTGTTTGTGTTAATCTACTAGATGAAGCAAAAAAGAAAGGAATAGAAATAGATTTAGATAAACTCTCTTTCACTCTTGGAGTTCCTGTTGTTGGAACTATTGCTAGGAAGAAAAAAACTTTAAATAAATTAATGCAAAGTGTATATGAAGTTTGTACTGAAAATTGTTCTGATGAATTATTCAAAATTGAATATCCAGAATCTATAGAAAATGCAATTACTATTGTTGAAAAAAGTGCTAAGGAACTTTTATGTTCTTCTTTATTTACTAATTATAGATGGATTAGTTTAAAACTCCTAGAAGGAAATTCTAAAATTATTTCATCAATTGAAAATTACCTAAATATAAATTTAGTTGATAATGAAAATATATCTTGCAGTGTTAATAAAGCCAAAGAAATATTAGAAGAAAATAATATAAATATATCTAGTTTTAAAGATATTATTGTTTCTACAATTATGTATCATAGTGAAAAAATTAGTTTAGATGTAATACGTTGTAAAAGGCAAAATTATTCTGTGAGAACAAATAAAATTGATAAAATACTTACTTCTAAATTAACTGGTATTCCAATTATGCTTTTATTTTTTGCATTAATTTTTTGGATTACCATAACAGGAGCAAATTATCCTTCTGCATTACTAACAAAGTTTTTTAATTATATAGAAACAAAGTTAGTCTTACTATTTGAGCATTTCAATTCTCCTCTATGGCTTATAGATATATCTGTATTTGGATTATATAGAACTCTCGCGTGGATTGTTGCTGTAATGCTTCCTCCAATGGCTATCTTTTTCCCTCTTTTTACTATTTTAGAAGATTTGGGATATTTGCCAAGAATTGCTTTTAATTTAGATAACTTTTTCAGAAAAGCTTGTACCTCTGGAAAGCAAGCATTAACAATGTGTATGGGGTTCGGATGTAATGCTGCTGGTGTTGTTGGATGTAGAATTATAGATTCTCCAAGAGAAAGATTAGTTGCCATGCTTACAAATAATTTTGTACCATGCAATGGACGTTTTCCTTTTTTAATTACAATTTCATCTATATTTTTTGCAAGTTCTGCATTAGGAATATGGTCTTCTATTTGGTCCACATTAGCCGTTATCGCTGTTATAATTATAGGTGTTATTGTTACACTTATTGTATCTAAATTACTCTCTAAAACGATTTTAAAAGGAATGCCATCCTCTTTTATGCTGGAGCTTCCACCTTATAGAACTCCTCAGTTTGGAAAAATCTTTGTACGTTCAATTTTTGACCGAACTCTATTTGTTCTTGGAAGAGCTGTTAGTATTGCAATTCCTGCTGGAATTATTATATGGCTTTTCGCGAATATAAATATTAGTGGAATTAGTTTACTAACTCATGTTGCTAATTTCTTAAATCCTTTTGCTAAACTTATGGGGTTAGATGGTTATATTTTAACTGCATTTATATTAGCACTTCCTGCAAATGAAATTGTCCTTCCTATAATTCTTATGAGCTATACTGCTGGTGGAAGTTTAATGCAAATTGATGATTTGTCAAATATTTCTAATATTTTAATTAGTAATGGTTGGACCATTTTAACTGCAATAAATGTTATGCTTTTTTGCTTAATGCATTTTCCTTGTTCTACAACTCTTATTACAATAAAGAAGGAATCTGGAAGTCTAAAATGGACCGCACTTGCATTTTTAATTCCTACATTTTTAGGAATTATTACTTGCATGTTTACAACTGGTGTATATAATTTAATTTTTTAAATTTGATGCACTAGAAGATTCAATTAATTATTTAAAAGAGCAAGGCTATGAATTTAGAACTTTCTATGATTTTGTGAAAAATGGTGAAAAAGGGGTCTGACCCCTTTTTCACCATTAAAATTAGATATTTTCTTTTATTTTGCCTTGTTTGTATGCTGAAAGTAATAGTTTTAAGTCTTCTATTTCTTCTTGTATTTCCTTTCCTATGTCTGTGTCTGCTACTCTTTTTCTTTCTGTTTCTTTTTCATTTACCATTATATCATATTTTATATCTTGCTCTTCTCTTATTGCTGACTCTTTTGAATCAAATGGTTCATTTGCTGCAAGTATTAACCCATAAGAATTATATGTTAATGTGTATCCCGCTCTTCCTGTTTGTCCTCTATAGCTTTTTGCAAATCCTCCGGTCTATTACTAAAAGTTTTCCATTTGCTTTTATTGGACTTTCTCCATCTTTTTCTTTTACTGGTACATGGCCATTTATTATGTGTGAATTTTTTGTTCCTAATCCAAATTCTTTTAAAATCTTATCACATATTTCTTCATTTTCTATTAATGCAAAATATGGATTTTTTTCTTCCTTGTGAGTTTCTTTTTCTTCTACAAAATATCTTTCAAATGTTGCTGCTTTTGCTTTGCCAAACAATGGCGATTTTGGGCCACACCACAAGTACCACATAAAATCTACTGCATCTTTGTTATTTTCTTTTCCAAAATACGCTTCATTTGCAATTTTTTCTATGCAATCAAAGTATCTTTTCCCTGATATGCTCTCTCCTAATACCTCTATTTTTGAAAATTCTCCATCTGCTTCCATTGGAACACATCCATGGAATAATAAGTTTGAATTAAAGCATTTATACATAGAAGCTTTTGAGTATAAAAATGATATATGTTTATTTAAAGTTTCACTATTTTTAAATGATTCTTGTAATCTATTTATTATCTCTTCTTCTTCTTTTGTTAATTTGTATGGATTTTTGTAATCTACTGTTGGGAAGTTTGTATCATTTAAATTGTATATTTTATTATCTATTTGTATTGTTCCTTTTTCATAGTCTATTTTATCTAATAAAAGTCTTCCATCCATTTTGTATTCTGGGTGCTCTTTTATTATTTGACCTTCTAGCTTAAATTGTATTATAGATATTGCTTTATGGATTTTTGCTATTGATATTTCATCACTTCTAATATATTTGTTGTAGTCAAATACTTTTGGTACAAATTTTTCACAATTATCATCTTTGTATGTTTCTAGTGCAAATGTTGCAAGTGGTCTTATATTTATTCCATAACCGTCTTCTAGTGTATCTATATTATCATATCTACTACATATTCTTATTACATTTGCTATACATGCTTTATTTCCACATGCTGCTCCCATCCACAATATGTCATGGTTTCCAAGCTCTATATCTAAACTATGGAAATTCATTAATGTATCCATTACTAGCTTTGCATTTGGACCTCTATCAAATATATCCCCTATTACATGTAAATGGTCTATTGCCATTCTTTTTATTAGGTTTGATATTGCTACTATAAATTCGTCTGCTCTATCTAATTCTATAATTGAACTAATTATTTGCTTATAATATGTTTCTTTATCTGGTCCACATCCCTGAAGATGTAGCAACTCATCTATTATATAATCAAATCCCTTAGGCATTGCTTTTCTAACTTTAGATCTTGTATATTTTGAACTTACTTCTCTTGCAACTTCTATTAGTCTATATAGATTTATGCTGTACCACTCTTTTATATCTTCTACCTCTTTTTTTATTAAAGCTAATTTTTCTTCTGGGTAATAGATTAATGTTGCTAATTGTCTTCTATCACGTTCTGTTATTTGATTATTAAATATATCTTCTATTTTGTTTCTTATAATTCCAGAGCCATTGTTTAAAATATGAGAGAATGAACCATATTCTCCATGTATATCACTTAAAAATAATTCTGTTCCCTTTGGTAAATTAAGTATTGCTTGTAAATTTATTATTTCTTCTGCAACTTGTTCTATATTAGTGTATTGCTTACTAAGTATTTTTAAATGTCTTTTTAAACTAACTTTTTCTTCCATAATATACCTCACTTAATTAATATACCTCCATCTGATAGTATGGAGGTACTAAGTTATTTATTACTTATTTTAGCAATTAAATCATAATTATTTACTGCTGTAACTTTGCAATTAACAAATTCTCCTACTAATTTGGTGTCACAATTCTTTATTATTACCATTCCATCTGTATCTGGTATGTCCATATAGCTTCTACCTACACAGAATTTATGGTCAAATGTGGTATCTTCTACTAATACCTTATACTCTTTTCCTATATAAGATTTTAGTTTTTCTGCAGATATATCTTTTGCGACACTCATTATTAGATTATATCTTTTCTTTTTAGTTGCAGGATGTATTTGTTCCTTTAATCTTGCCGCTGGTGTTCCATCTTCTTTAGAATATGTAAATACTCCTAATTTATCAAAATATCCTTTTTTAACAAATTCATATAGTTTATTAAAATCCTCTTCTGTTTCTCCTGGGAATCCCACAATTAATGATGTTCTTAATATCACATTTGGTATTTGTTTTTTTATTTTGTTAATTAGCTCTTCTATTTGTTTTCCTGTTGTTCTTCTATTCATTCTTCTTAATACAGAGTCTGATATATGTTGAATTGGTATGTCAAAATAATTACAGATTTTTGGGTTGTTCTTAACTGTTTGTATTAATTCATCTGTTATGCTTTCTGGGTATGCATACAAAAATCTAATCCATTCAAAACCGTCAATTTTGCAAAGCTCATTTAGTAAATCACTTAGTTTTGATTCTCCATATAAATCTTCTCCATATCTTGTTGTGTCTTGTGCAATTACTATTAGTTCTTTTATTCCAGCCACCGCTAATTTTTTAGCCTCTTCCAATACTTCTTCCATTGTTCTACTTACATAAGGTCCTCGTATATATGGTATCGCACAATATGTACATCTATTGCTACATCCTTCTGCTATTTTTAAATATGCTGTTTTATTTCCTGTACTTATTACTCTATCCATATAGCACAAATTATTTATAGTATCTGGCTTTTCTTCTTCGTCTAACAATTCAAGAATTTTGTCCCAATAACTTCCATAATCATTTATTTCTATAAATAAATCTACTTCTGGAAGTGCCTTTTGTAGTTCTTTTTTATATCTTTGAACTAAGCATCCCATTACTACTAAATATTTGCATGTTCCCTTTTCTTTATATTCAGCCATTTCAAGTATTGTATTTATTGCTTCTTGTTTTGCTGATTCTATAAATCCGCATGTATTAACTATTATTATCTCTGCTTTTTCTACATCATTTACTATTTCAAAGTTATTTCTTTTAAATAGTCCTATTGCCATTTCTGTGTCTATTAAATTTTTTGAACAACCTAATGATACAAATCCTACTTTCATTTTTTACCTCTTATTAATAATCATCATTATTACACATATTTTTTCTTGTCATTTCTAATAAGTTTAGTTTAGTAAATCCTAATATTTGTGATTTAGTTCTATCTTTTTTTAAACTCTGTGCTAATAATTCTATTATTTCTTTTTTATTTTCTTCTTCGTGCATATCTATATAATCTATTATTATAATTCCGCCAATGTCTCTTAATCTTAATTGTTTTGCAATTTCTGTTGTTGCTTCTTTATTTACTTTAAACACAGTCTGTTCCAAATTATTATTTCCTGTATATTTCCCTGTGTTTACATCAATTGCTGTTAAGGCTTCTGTTCTATCAATTGTAATAAATCCACCACATTTAAGCCATATCTTTCTATTGCTCATCTTTTCAACTTGGCTTCTTAATGAATGCATTTCTAATAAATCTTCGTTTTCTTTTAGTTCTAATTTTATCTTCTCTTCCATACCCATGCTTTTTAAAATGTCATTTACATCTTTATATGTCTTTCTATCATTAACTATAACTTTATTTAGGTTTTGATCCACAACATCTATTAAAGTTCTTCTAAGTAATGCTTTATTATCATATACTAATTTTGGACCATTTAATTTATGCTCATCATAGTCTTTTTTTATTTGTTTCCATTTTTTTATCAATCCATCTAGGTCTTGCTTTAATAGTTCTTCATTTATATTATTACTTGATGTTCTTATTATTGCTCCATCGCCTTTTGGTAAAACTTGCTTTACTATATTTATTAATCTATTTCTTTCGTTTTCATCTTCTATTTTATGTGATACTGTTATAAAGTTTGTGTTTGGCATAAAAACAACAAATCTACCTGGTAAATTTATGTGTGTTGAAACTCTTGCTCCTTTAGATTCTGTTCCATCTCTTTTTACTTGTACTAATATTTTTGTTCCTGCATTTATTATATCTGTTATATCTTTTTCTTTTATTTTATTATTTATATCTGTTTTTGTTTCATCTTCCTTAGGTAATAAATCTTTTAAACGTATAAATGTATTTCTTTTATCACCTATATCGATAAAAGCTGATTGCATTCCTTGTAGTACACTTTGTACTTTACCGCAATATATATTTCCTTCTAGTCTTTGATGATTTTCATGTTCTTCATGTTTTTCTACTAGTATCCCATTTTCTACTAGCATTATAGTTTTTTTATCTAGTTCTTTGTTTATAATTAGTTCTAACATTTATGTCTCCTTTAATTAAATCTATTCATTGCAACATCTATTCCACTTTTTAATATTTCTATTACGCTTTCTGCTGCTTTTTCTATGCTTCCCTCTAATATTTCTTTTTCTCTTTTAGGTATAGGACCTATTACATAATTTATCATATCTTCTTTATTCTCTGGTGACCCTATTCCTACACGTACTCGTATAAAATCTTCTGTATTTAAATTTTGTACAACCGATTTCATTCCATTATGTGTTCCTGCTCCGCCTTTTGCTTTTAATCTAATATCTCCTATTTTTAAGTCTATATCATCATAAATTACTATAATATTTTTATTGGAAATTTTATAGAATTTTTTAAATTGTATAATGCTTTCTCCACTCAAATTCATATAGGTTTGTGGTTTTACTAATATTACCTTATTATTTTCTATTTCTCCCATGCCATACAATGCATTAAACTTAGATTTTGATACTTTTATATCGCACTTTTTTGATATTTCATTAATTACATCAAAACCCATGTTATGCCTTGTATTTGCATAATCGCTTTCTGGATTTCCAAGTCCTACTATTAAATACATATCTCTCCTCTTTCATTTTGTATATTATAAAATATACGTCATCCTTTAAAATATAACATATTTCTACACTTTTTACAATATTTAACTGCACAAAAATAAAGATTGTATAAATCATACAATCTTTATTTTCTTTAAAATTTGTTTATTTTAATCTTCTTTGTGATCTTTTAAAAGCTCTAATTGTGAAATTAAAAGTGATTCCATTTTTGCTTTATATACATCAAATTGTTTTTTTAAATCTTCTAATTCTTTTTGTTTTAAAAGTATTTGTGTATTTAATTCTTCTACTGAATTCTTTGCTTGAAATTCTGCATCTTTTATTATTTGCTCTGCTTGTTTTTTAGCGACTTCTTGTACTTCATCTGCTGTTTTTTGAGCCATTATTAGTGTGTTTTGTATAGTGTTTTCTATATTTTTATATTTTCCTACGTTAGAATCTAGTTCTTCTCTTTGTGCTTTTAATTCTGCATTTTCTTTATATAATTTTCCATAATCCAATGTTAATTCATCTAAAAAATCATCTACTTCATCTACATTGTATCCATTCATCATTTGTTTTGCAAATTTTTTATTTTCTATATCTAATGGTGTTATCATTATTATCACTCCTTATTATAAAAGGGCATAATAATATGCCCATGCTTATTAATTTTTATATTAGTTATTATTTTTTAGCCATGAAACTGAAAGTTTATTTTTTATTTCTTCTCTTGCTAAATCGCTTGCTATTTCATAATTAACTGGTGCAACCAAGAATATTGCATTTGATACTTTTTGGATATGTCCATCTAAAGCATGAACTCCACCACTAATAAAGTCTACAATTCTTCTTGCTACATCTTTATTTACATATTCTAAGTTAACTATTATAGATTTTTTTTCTTTTAAATAATTACAAATTTCTTCTGATTGTTCAAAAGAAGTTGGTTGTGTTATTACCATTTTTATTTGTTGTGGTTGTGGCATACTAACAACTTTGCTTTTTCTTCCAAAAAGTCCTTTCTCTTCTACTTCTTCTGGTTCTTCTTCTCTTTCATAACCATATATATTTTCATTATCATTTTCTACTTCTTCATCGTTTGCAGTATCTACTCCTAAAAAATCCCATACTTTATTCATAATTGCTCCTGCCATTTAAAAAACCTCCTAATTTTTTTCTCCTTCGTAATTTTCATATTATAAGTATCTATCTTTTCTTTCAAATTGTCAATACTTTTGTCGATTGTAACCAAATCTTAATTTCTTTGTAATATTTTTGTAATACTATTCAACATTTTTTAAATCTGGGTTTAATACTATTTCATCATATATAGTAACTTGTCTCATATTGTTTATTTGCGATGTTGTAAAACCTAACTCTTTTAGTTCCTCTGAATCATAGTTGCTAACTATGCAATAGTTTTCTCCTTCTTTACGTATTTTTACTAAAATCTTAGTTAAGTATCCTCCCCTGTTTCTTACTATGTAACTTAGCCCATTATCATATATAATTGCTGATTTTGGCACTTTTAGTCCTTCATATTCCCACCATATCACATCTATTGATATCTTTCTATAATCTATAAGTTTTTCAACGCAATCACTTATCTTAAATACTAATACTACATAATCATTTTTTTCTGCTTTGTATTCTATTGTTGCTGTTACATTATCTTGAGTTGAAAGTCTTAATGTTACTTTATCACCTATTTTAGCCTCTTTTGCTTCTTTTGAATTCATAGTTGTTACAATATAGCATTCATAATTATTTATTATTTTTCCCGCCTCGGAATTTGAACTTACTATTTGCCCAGTTTTTAAACCTAAATCTTCTAAAAACTTTTTATCCAGTTTTTCAAAACTATTTGGAGTTAGTATCTCTTCTAGATTATCTATTCTATATGAAACTGCTCCGCTCATAGGTGCTGTTACATATTCTGAGTTTTTAGTCAATTCTTCATCATATTTATTTTTTTCTTGAATCAAACCATTTATATATGAACCCGCCTGGCTTAAATCTCCAGCAATTTTTGATTTTTTTGTAATATATGTATCTATATCCTTTTTTTGTTCTTTTATTTTTTGTATCTCATTTTCTCCACTTATTCCGTCGATCTTGCTTTCTATCTGACTATCTAGAGCAGTTATATCGCCTGTAAGTATTTGTGTGTTTCCTGAAATGGCTTTTTGAATTTTTTCATTAGTTTCTGTTATCTTTTGTTTTATATCTTCTTCATTTGCACCATAATACCTAAATATATTTTCTCCCTTTGCTACTTTTTCTCCTTCAGTTTTTATTTGTACCATACCATTTTTGTAATTTGTACCTTTTACTATTTTTTCCTCTCTTATTACATAACCTGTTACGCTTTCTTCACTAGATATAGATCCATTTTCAATAATAAATGTATTCGTTGGTACAGCCACTAAACTTATTATTTCATATGTTGCATACACTAAAAAAGAGATTATTAAAACTAATAATATTATGCCTAATGTTTTATTTTTATTAATACTTTTTCTACTGTTCTTTTTCTTTGTGTCTTTGTTCTTTTTAACATTTTTGTCAGCCAATATTTAATCCCTCCTTTATTAGTAATTGCATTCTTTTAATATTGTGTTTACATTATCATTTATATTCTCAGTTCCATCTAGCCAATATATCTCTTTGTTTTTTCTAAACCATGTTAGTTGTCTTTTGGCATATCTTCGTGTTTCCATTTTTAGTTTTTCTATCATTTCTTCTTTTTGAATATTTCCATTTAAGTATTCTACTACTTCTTTATATCCGAAGGCCCTGCATTGCTGTTGGAAATTTATTGTATTTTTCTAAAATAGATTGTACTTCCTCTATGAGCCCTTGTTTCAACATTATATCTACCCTTTGGTTTATTCTATCATATAAAACTTGTCTGTCCATATTTATTCCAAAAACTTTATAATCGTATTTTACTTCATTTTTTCTTGATTCTAGGTCTTGCTGAGTTTTTGTTTTTCCTGTTTTGTGATATATTTCTAGTATTCGTATAATTCTTTTTTGGTCATTCTTGCTTATTTTATTTGCTGCTTCTGGATCTATTTCTAATGCTTTTTTGTATAAATTTTCTAATCCTTCATTTTGCGCAATTCCGTTTAAATGTTCTCTATATTTCATGTCTATTTCTTCATTTGCAAATTCTATTCCATATATTAAAGAATTTATATATAGTCCTGTTCCACCACAAATAATAGGCATTTTACCTTTTTGTAAGATTTGTTCTATACATTCCTCTGATTGTTTTTTAAAATCAGAAACACTATATCTTTCTTCTGGCGAGATTATGTCTAACATATAGTGCTTAATTCCTTGCATCTCATCTTCCAAAACTTTAGCTGTTCCTATATTCATATCTTTATATATTTGCATAGAATCTGCCGAGATTATCTCTCCGTCTATTTTTTTAGCCAGTTCTATTGCTAAACCAGACTTTCCGTGAAGCCGTTGGTCCTACAATAACTATTACTTTTGGTTTGTTCATTTTTATTTCCTTTATAAAATTATTTTCTATTAAATTTACGTTCTATATCATATCTTGTCATTTTAATTGCTGTTGGTCTTCCATGTGGACATGTAAATGGATTTGGTAAAACCAATAATTGTCTCATTAATGTATCCACTTCTTCATTTGTTAATTTCATATTTGCTTTTACTGCAGCTTTGCACGCTATTGTGCTAATAAATTTATCTTCTTTTTCTTGTTTTGCAGTTATTGCAACTGTATCTATTTCGTCTAATATTTCTAAAAATAATTCTTTTGTGTCCAAGTCCATACACAATGAAGGAACTCCTATTAGTCTTATTGTGTTATCTCCAAATTCTTCTATTATAAATCCAGCTTTTTTAAATAGGTCTGTATTTTCTTTTACAATTGCTCTTTCCTTGTGTGATAATTCTATTATATCTGGTAATAGCATTATCTGAGAATCTTTTTCCATGTTATTATAAAAATTCTTTTTAACTTTTTCATACATAACTCTCTCATGTGCTGCATGTTGGTCTATTATATAAATTTCGTCTTTCATTTCGATTACTAAATATGTAGAAAATAAAGCTCCTATAAATTTATATTTTGGGATTGTATTATAATTTTCTTTTTCTTCAAATACCGATATATTTTCTACTTCTTTTAAAGTTTTGACATCTATTTTATTAGAATTTTCTTCTATTTTTTGTGTTTCTGGAAGCTTCCCAAATGTTTTTACATACATTTCGTCAAAATCTTTGCTTGTAGGTTCTTCTACTTTAGGATTCTCTAGCTCTTTTTGTTTTTCTATTATATCTTCCATTTTATTTTTTTGTTCTTGTGTTGGTATTTCCACTTCTTCTGGTTGTCCAGCACTTTTTTCTGCAAATATTTCTTGAAGTGTATTTGTACTATAATTTTCTATAAATTCATCTGCATCTTTTTCTTTCTTTTTAAATAATCCCATAAATCCAGATTTTTTTATATCTTCCGTTTCTACTTTTGGTTCTACTACTTGTTCTGTTTTTATTTTATTTTCTTCTAGTTTTACAGGTTCTTGATTTACTTCTAATTTTTGTTCTTCTACAACTGGCTCTCTTTCTACTTCTTTTACTAAATCTCCTTTTAGTAAAATATCTTTTACACTATGATATATTGCTTTAAATACTTTTTGTTCCTCTTGAAATCTTATTTCTAATTTTGTTGGATGTACATTTACATCTATTTTATTAGGTTCTATTTCAATATTTAAAACAACCACTCCATATTTTCCTATTGGAATTAGTCCTTTAAATGCTTGTTCTACTCCTGCAGATAATGTTTTATCTTTTATATATCTTTTATTTACAAAAAACATTTGATAACTTCTATTGTTTCTTGCAATTTCTGGTTTTCCTATTGCTCCTGTTACTTTTATTCCTTCATACTCATAATTTACTTCTAAAAGTCCCTCTGCAATTTCTTTTCCATATATTGTATATATTACTGTTTTTAAATCACCATTTCCGTTTGTTTGTATTATTGTTTTATTCCCATTTATAAGTTTTATTGCAATATTAGGATTTGCAATTGCTATTCTCGTTACTGCATCTTCAATATATCCTGCTTCCGTAAAATCTTTTTTTAAGAATTTGTATCTAACAGGCGTATTAAAGAATAAATTGCTTACTGTTATGGTTGTTCCTTTTTGTGATGCTGAATCTTCTATTTCTAAGATTTTTCCACCTTCAACTACTATTTTGTGCCCAATATTGTCATCTTCTGTTTTACTTACTAGCTCTACGTGCGCAATAGCTGCAATACTTGCTAAAGCTTCACCTCTAAATCCCATAGATTTTACATTTTCCAAGTCAGCTGCTTTTCTTATTTTGCTTGTTGCATGTCTTTCAAATGCAAATTCTAAATCATCTTTGCTCATTCCAGAGCCATTATCTATAATTCTTATTTTAGAAATTCCACCATTTTGTATTTCTACTGTTATATTTGTTGCTCCTGCATCTATTGAATTTTCTACTAATTCTTTTACTACAGATGCTGGTCTTTCTATAACTTCACCTGCAGCAATTTTATTTATTGTTAATTCATCTAATAATACAATTTTACCCAATTTAATTCCTCCTTAAATTCATACTGAATTATATCATTAAACAAAAAAAAATTGTATATGTTTTTTTATAAAAATTATTATTTGAATAAAAATCTCAAATACAATAGCAATTATAGTGTTTTTTAATATACTATGAAATGAGAAATTCCCTAGTATATAAAATAAAAAATCAGTTTTGTTAAATAAAACTGATTTTTTTATTTTATATCATTGCTGCACCTATCATTCCTGCATCATTTTTTAATTCTGCTATTACAATTTTAGGTATTTGTTCTTTATTATATAATTCTGTTTTTCCATTTATCTTATCTTGTAGTCTCTTTAGTAGTATATCATAATGTCCAAAACTTCCACCTATTGATATTGCTTGCGGTTCAAATATATTTATTAGATTTGCTATTCCAGTTTCTAAATTTTGTATATACTCATCCAATATTTTATCTAGTTTTTTATTATTTGTATTCTCTTCCATAAATTCTCTTATTTTTATTCCATCTGTGGTGTTTAAGTTAAATTCTTTATTTATTTTTTCTTTTAGTCTCCTCATTGATGAATACACTTCAAAGCATCCATTTCTTCCACAGTTACATTTTATCCCATTCTTGTTTATCACTGTATGTCCAACTTCAAAACCAGAATATCTTTTAGGTCTTAATAATTTTCCATTTAAATAAACCGCTCCACCAACACCTGTGCCAATTATTAAAAATACTGCATCTTCATATTCTTTTAGACTTCCAAATTCTTTTTCTGCAATTGCTGCACATTTTGCATCATTTTCTAGATGTATTGGTACATCAAAATGTTTTTTTATTTTTTCTACAACTTCAAAATTATCTATCCCTAAATTTTCAGCTTTTATAACTGTTGTTTCTGATACTGTTCCTGGAAAAGCAATTCCTATGCTTTCTATTTCTTCTTTTTTTACATTATTGTTATCTATATTTTTATTTATTAGCTCAATTATTGTTTCTAAAACTATATTAGACATATCTTCTTGTCTTTTGTCATAATCCTTTTCATCTTTTAAAACTAATTTGCCATCTTTATTTACGAGTCCTAATCCAATATGACTACCACCAACATCAATACCAATTCTCATAATATTCCTCCAAAACAAATTATAATTATAAGTATGCAGAGAACATCCATGTACCCATATACATTTGAATTAATGGTACTAATACTACTACTGTTACAAATATAAGCATTAGGCCAACTATAATGTATATTATCTGTGGTAATACCTTCATTATTCTTTTCATACTTTCATCTATTTCTATTTCCATATAGTCTAATAGTTTTTGCATCATTTCTGCCAAATCTGTTTGCATACCAATTTTTAGCATCTCTGTCGCCATTGGTGCAGAAAATCCCGCTTTTTCAAATGGCTCTATCCAACTTTGACCAACTAAGATATTATTGATTGATGATTCTACTAATGATAACATAACAAGATTTGTTGATATATTTTTACTAGTTTCTAATGCATCTTGTAATCTCATTCCATTTTGTATATTTAGTAGTATTGCTCTCATTAATCTAGTAAAATCAATTGCATATATTAGCCTTCCAAACACAGGCATCCTATATTTAAAATAATGAAAGTTATATTTTCCTTGTGGTGTTCTTACATAGAAAAATATTGCACCTACTATACCCAATATTACTATTAATGGAATGTACCAATGTGCTGCTACTTTATCTAAGAAATCCGCAAACCATAATGTTATTGCTGGTAATTGGTCTTTACTTCCTACAGATTCTAATACTCCTTGAAGAGATGGTACAGCTATAATAGTACCTCCTATAAGTAAAATTAAAAGACCAAAAAACATTGTAAGGTTTGGTACTAATACCGATTTTATTTTTTTGTTGAGTTTCATAGTATCATCTAAATATTTAACTGCTTGTTGCAATGCTCTTGTAAGTGAACCTGATAATTCTCCTACTTTTATCATATTTATATATATTGGAGGAAATACTCCTTCATAATACTCCATCGTAGTATACATATTTTCTCCAGCTTCCACTCCTAAAAGTATATCCTCTAAAATTCCTTTTAATGATGCATTTTCTGTACTTTCTATTATTGTTGTTAATGCATGTATATTGTTAAAATTAGCCTTTTTTAACAAGTAAAAATCTTGTGTAAATACTACTAAATCTTTAGTAGTAATTTTAGCACTAGTAACATTCGAAAATAAAGCTTTTTTTATTCTTTCTTTTCGAGACATCATATTTTTTTCTATTTCTTTGCTTCTTATGTTTTTTAATATACTACTACTACTTTCCACATTCTTTTTCTGTTTTTTTAGTGCTTTGTTTCCTTTTGCATTTATTTGCGTAACAGATATTGGTAAAAGATTATTATTTTTTAATCTTCTTAATAAAATAAATCTATTTACTTCTTCTACTCTGTTTCTAACAACTTGCCCATTTTTAGTCGCAGCTTTATATATATATATAGGCATTATGGGAATCCTCCATTCTTTTAATTTTGAATCTGTCCTCTTTTTATTTTCATTTGCATTATTGTTCTATTTAAAATTTCTATGTTCTTTTCTTCTATTTGAGCTTTTGCTTGTTGTAGTGTTATTTTATCTTCTACAAATAATTGTGCAATAGAATTTATCAAACTTATACTTCCTTTATCTATGTTTGATTGTATTGCATCTTCTAACTCTGATACACTAAATTTTTCTTTTCTTATACATCCGGCAACAATATTATCTACAACCATTACTTCTGGTAATAATACTAGTTTTCCATCTGTACCTTTTAATAATCTTTGTGATACTACTAATTTTAATAATGCTGACATTAAATATTTTATACTAGCTTGATCTCTTACTTCATAGAAGTTTATCATTCTATCTATTGTTTCTGCACAAGATTTTGTATGTAATGTTCCTATTACTAAGTGTCCTGATTCTGCCATATCTATTGCAGCTTCCATTGTTTCTCTATCTCTAATCTCTCCAATTACTAATATGTCACAGTCTTCTCTTAGAGCATTTTTTACACCATCTCTAAAGTTTGGAACATCTCCGCCCCTTCCAACTTCTTTTTGAACAATTACAGATTTTTTACATTGATGCTTAAATTCAACTGGTTTTTCTAGTGTTAGTATTTTTTTATTTTCCTTTTCATTTAGCTCGTTTATTAAAGCATTTAATGTTGTTGTTTTTCCGTGAGTTAGTCTTTCCTGTAACTAAAATTAATCCTTGTGGTTGAAGTGTCATTCTTCTAACAATGTCTGGTACTCCTAATTGTTGAAATGTTGGAAGCGTATTTTTTATAATTCTTAAGGTAAATGTTGGTTTGTCATCTGCTGATGATATATTTACTCTTAGTCTTATGTTTTCATATTCGAATGATGTATCAAGTCTTTTTGTTTCATGATAAATTTCATCTTTATCTATATTTCCTCTTACAAAGTAATCATATGCTTCATATAATTCATCTTCACTTATCACATCTGCTGTTTCACTTTCTTGTAATTCTCTTGCGACTCTAAGTATAGGCTTTAATCCAAAAATCAAGTGTACATCTGATGCATCTTTCTCTATTGCTTCATCTAAAACTTTATTCATATTTAACATTTTCGTTCCTCCTAGTATAATATAATTTTCCTATCAAGTTCATCTAGTGTTGTTATTCCATCAATTACTTTTTTAATTCCGTCAACCACTAATGGTTTAAAATTTTCTTTTAAAGCTTCTTTTCTTATTTCAATGCTAGATGCTCCATTTACAATTAACTCTTTTATATTATCATCTAGTGATAAAACTTCAAATATTCCTATTCTGTCATAATATCCACTATTATTACATTCCTTACAGCCAACTGTATCATATGTGTATTTATCTGTTAAATCAAATTCAACATTATATTTTTCGCTAATTCTTTTAATTGTTTCTTTTTCTTTATCATTAAATTCTCTTTTTCTTGCACATTTTTTACAAACTTTCCTTACAAGTCTTTGAGAAACTGATGTTCCAACTGTACTAGAAATATCATAGTTAGATACTCCCATTTTTCTTAATCTTGTTATTACTTCTATACTATCTATTGTGTGAATTGTTGACAATACATAATGACCTGTTTGTCCAGCTTGTACTGCTATTTCTGCTGTTTCTCTATCTCTAATTTCTCCAACTAGTATTATATCTGGGTCTTGTCTTAATACTGTTCTTAAAGAATCAGAAAATGTAAGTTTTTCATTTATTTCTATTTGATTCAATCCCGCAATACGAATTTCAACTGGATCTTCTATTGTTGTTATATTAATTTCTGGTTTATCTAAATAATCAATTATACTATACAATGTTGTTGTTTTTCCTTCTCCTGTAGGTGCTGCAACTATTGTTATACTATTTCTTTTATTAAAGCATGATTTAATAAATTTATCATCACCAGGGAATCCTAAATCTTCTAATCCTCTAATATTCATATTCTTTTTTAATAATCTTAAAACGAATTTTTCTCCATAAATATTTCTTTGTGAAGAAACACGAATATTATAATCCGGATACATTATAATTCTACCATCTTGTGATTCTTGTTTTTCCTGGTACATATTTGAAATTGCTTTTAATCTTCCTATTATTTGTGATTGTTTTTCTTTTGGAATCTTTACTGCAGTTACAAGTTCTCCATCTATTCTATATCTTACTCTTACTTGGTCATCTAATGGTTCTATATGAATATCACTTGCTCTTTTCTTTATTGCAGTTTTAATTATACTATCAACTAAACCAGTTGTGTCAGTATTTGAATTTATATTATCTGTAGCTGTTCCTTCTAATGTTTCTATTATTTGATTTATATTTTTTTCAAATGTTATATATTTTTCCATTATTAATCCTTTATTTAAAAGAATTAATCTAACTATTTCAACAGCTTTTCTATCTAATGTGTCTGCAAAACATACTTTTATTTTATTTCCTGTTATTTCAAATGGAATAGCTTTGTTGTTTTTTATCACATCTATAGATATATAGTCAGACGGATTTATTTTTACATCACTTTGAGTTAATATAATTGCTTTTTCATCTAATATATCTCCTAATGCTTGAATTAACGAATATTCATCACATAAACTAAGTGTATTTATTATTTCTATTATTTTTTTATTAGGATTTTCCTTTTGGTATTCTAGTGCTCTATTTATATCTTCTTCATTTACTAGCCCTCTTTTTACTAGTTCTATACCTATTGGTCCTCTTCGTTTAGCATCCATATTAGTTCCTCCTCTTTTGCATGATTATATATATTATTATAATATATATATTAATTTTTTTATATAATTTTATTTACTTTGCCATAACTTTCCAGAGTATTTTGCATTATCTATTTTGTATTTACTTTTATTTAAATATTTGTATGGATCTGCGCCCAACTCTCCGTTTCTAATCCAAACTCCTGTTAGTTCTTCATTTTTCCACTTAGGGTCTCCATATTCTCCAGGCTTTGTAAATTGGCTTGGTAATGAGTTCTCTGTAGATTCTAATTCTCTGTTCTCTATTTTTGTTGTTCCATTTTTAATTACAATTCGCTTATTTGTATTTTTATATAAAAAGTTCACTACATACTTATCTTCACTATTAGGATTTGGACTATATTCAAACCTTGGTACCCAAAAATATATAGTTCCATCTGCATAAGTGATTACATCTCCTATTGATTTTGGAGTGGCTGCAACTACTGCGGTGCCCCATAGTCCTCTATCATAGTCATACCAGTTAGTATCATCTTTAGAAGTTACTTCCCAGTTTCCATTTACATATTTTATTGGATATATATATTGTCCTTCTGTTATTGCTATTTTATCTAAATCTGGTTTATTTGGAACTTCTAGTTTTTCTCTTGATTTTGCTGTTTTTATTTCTATTGTTTGGTCTTTATCTCCTAATTTATATGTTACTGACATTGTAATTTTTTTTACCAAATCCAGCTTATCTGTATTTCCTTCCATTTGATTATAATTGGTAACAGAAACTTGTGCCTTATATGGTGTACCCTCATTTATTGATATTTTTCCATCTAATTTAGTACTAATATAGTTCTTTATATTATCTTCTGTAACATTATCATAATATTGAGTTGCTACATATTCAAATGTACTTGTTATATATTCCAATGCTTTTGATGATCTTTTTAAGGAACTACTAGTTACATATATATTATAAGATAGTGTGGCTATAATTCCAGAAAACAATATAGCCAATGCAACGCCAAGTACAGCATCTGCACCAGTTATTCCCTTATTGCTTTTTAAAAACCTCTTCATATATTAACTCCCAAAATAAAATTCTGTAATATTAAAAACACAATATTGCTTATGCATAAATATGTTCCAATTGATATTTTTTTCTGATCTTTCATTATTATTTCGCTTTTATTATCCTTATTTGATATAACAGTTTGTGATATTGCTGTCATTAATAACGCAGTTATAATTGACAAAATTGTTACTTCTTCTCCTGTTGCCAAAGCCATATAAAAACATAGTAACAAAATCGAACTTGTATAGTTTTGTTTGCCAGTTTTCTTTAAAATAATAGTATCTATTAAAACTATTATTAAAAATATTGCTAGATATATAGCATATTTATATATATCAAGTTTAAATATATATAAATATATTATATATATTGCATTAACTATAAAACCAAAGAACAAAACAGGTTTTGAAATTGTATGATTTTGGTTTTCTATACCTGCTATTAAAAATAATGTTGAAATATATAATAGTCCATATACTAGATATGCTATTATATTAATATTAAATCTAAAAATATCAAGTTTTAATGATAATGCAAAGAATAAAAATGTTAAGCCGGAAAAGATTTCGAAAAGAAGGTATCTTGGTTTTATTTTTTGTTTACAATATCTGCATTTTCCTCCTAAAAATATATAACTAAATATTGGAATCATATCTAAAAACTCTAATCTATGATTACAATTTGGGCAATATGATCTTTTATGTGTAATATCTTGCCCTAGTGGTATTCTATATGTTGCAAGTGTAAAAAAGCTTCCAAATAATGTTCCTATTATAAAAATTGTTATATATATTATGGCTTCCAATATTATTTCTCCTTTTATCTTCCCTTAATAGATTTTTAGGCATATACATATAATGCATATGCCCCGCAAATTCGCAACTAATAATACTTTTTGATTATAGTGCAAAGTCTGTAACATTGTGTTCATTACCATCGATCATTACTTTTCCATTTGATAAGTTTCTTTCTGCATTTGCTGCTTCTTGTGTACCTGTTGCTCCTTCTTTTGCTTTATCAAATAATCCTCCGTTAATAGCAACTGTTACAGAAACACCTACTAATATTAACATTACAATTATTGTTATTACTAAAGCAACTAATGTAATACCTTTTTGTCCTCTCATCTTTTGTTCCCCTCCTTTATTTTTTAATTTGTTTGTATATATTTATATATATAAATATTACCTAAAGTTATAATTTCTTTTCTCTATAGAAAAGTTTGTGTGGTAAAATTATCTTGTTTTGCCACCTTGTCCTCCTGTAAAATCCTCATTTCTATCTACTGTATTTGTTGTTTTATTTTCTGCTATATTTGTATTTTTTTTATTTGTTGTGCTTGTATTACTACTTGTATTTGTATTATTTTTTGTGTTTTCAGAAGTATAATCTTCAAATGGATTTACTTTTCCTTTATTATAGTCTTTTGCGCTTGAATAAGCACTTAAATCTGAACTGTCTATATAATATGTTTTTATTACATTCTCACTGCTTCTACTCATTGTTTCATTTAACTCTTCTTGTGCCTCTGGTGCTAATTCATATTGTTTTAAAGCCGTAGGTACAGTTTTATTATTAGGTATATAATCATAAAACATTATTCCTAGCACAAGTGCTACTACTAAAAGTAGCAATAAAAATATAAAAATTTCTTTTATAACTGTCTTTGCCATTCTTTCCTCCACATTATTCATTTAAATTTATACCTACATTTTCTACTGTAAATGTAGCATATAATGTAATACCATCACCTTTTGATTCAGTATTGTCTTGGCTATTATTTGCTGTGGTATCTTGTTGGTTTGTATTTGTGCTATTGCTATTAGTCTTAGAATTATCATTTACTGTATTATTACTTTCCTGATTGTCTCCGTTTTCATTACTTGCTACTTCATTATCTGTTACATTTGTAGCTGTATTTTTTGTTGTTATTTTATCTGATGATATTTTAAAATCTTTTATTTCAAATTTTAGTTCACTATCATCTTCTAAGCTGTATATAAAATCTGTAATTCCTATATATTTCCCTTCTAAACTAAAGTTTAAATTGTATACATCTTGTGCACTTGTAGATTTAATATCAAGTGTAAGTGTTACACCATTTTTTGTTGCATAATTTCCTATAATTGTCCATAAATATTCTATATTATATTTTTCTACTTGTATTATTCCTAAATTTGATTGAACATCTGGATTGTTTAAAGTTTTTGCCTGATATTGTTGTTTAGCAGTTTTTAAATCTCTAACTACTTTATCTAAATCTTCTATTGATTTTGGATAAGTTTTAGCTGAAATTTCTTTGCTTGTATTGAACTTTTGATCCAAGCTAGCACTAGCATTTTTTATATCGCCTACACTTTCCAGTTTTAATTGTCCAATACTTAAGCTTTTTACCCCTATTATATATCCCAATCCAATTAACAATATTATTATAATTGAAATTAATATTTTTTTCACAACCTACTCCTCTTTTATATTAATAATTTAAGTTTCCTGTTATTGTAACTTTAACTAATTCAGATGTTTTTGTTCCTGCTGTTGAAGTTACATCAATTAAAATTCCCTCATTCTTTATACCTGCAATAAAGTAACCTAATTGCTCATATTTTTTTGCTTGTGCTTCTATTTGTATTGTTTTTCCTGTTGTATTTGTAATAGATATTAGTTGAACTTCTTTTGGTATTACAAACATTATTTTATTTAATAAATTAGGAATTGCATTTTTCTTTGCATTTATTTCCGAAATTCTTTCATTTTGCTTATCAATTTGCTCAACTAAAGATTGATATTCTCCTTTTCTAGTGTTTAATAAATTTGTATATTCTTCTACTTGTGCTATCTTTGCTTGAGAATCATCTATAAATCCTTGAACTTCTTTATCTTTTTTGTTTATTTGTGACATCAATACTTTTTCAAATGAAATATAAACAGCTATTAATAGCAAAATTGCTATTGCAGTTCTAAGTAACCATCTTTCTGTATTATCTAGTCCTTCACTAAAATCTAGTTTGAATAAGTTAGTCAACTTACTAGACTTTTCTTTTGCACTAGTAGATTTGTTTTTAGAATTTCCTCCAAAATCTATTGTTAATAAACCTTCTAGTTTTCCATTATGTTTAAAGTTCGCCTCTTTTGTTCCTATTCCTAGTCCTTCTAATGATAGTGCAATTGCTGAATTCACTTCTATATAATCTTTTATGTTTATTTTCAAATTGCTCTTTGAGGCAAAAAATGGTGTTAAAATTTCACATTTTTTGTCTGGAAAATTCTCTTGAAAATATAAATCTATATTGTTTATTATACTTGCAGATCCTGTTATATATATATCTTCTATTTCTATTTCGTTTTCAATCATTATTTCTTTTGCTTTTTCTACTATGTTATACAATCTTGGCACAATTTCTTCTAAATATTCATTTTCCTCTGATTGAAGTCCTTGTCCCTCAGATGTATATATCGTTGTATTTTTACATATTTCATATGCTTTTGCATATGAATTTTCTTTCAATGATATAGAATCTAATATTTGTTTCATACCATCTTCAATTTTATTTATTCTATAAATCTTACCATTAACTATTGTAGTAAAACTCGTTTCTTCCTCTATATTTATTATTAGACTATTTCTTTTATCTGCAAAATTATTTAGTGATTTTATTGCAATAGGTAAAGGAATTATTGTATTTACTCTATAGTCATCTAGTGATTGTAATCTGCTTACAATGCTTGATTTATCAACATAAGCATATAGGACTCCGGTTTTGTCTTTATCATCATAATTATCTAATAGCAATCTTCTATATTCTGTAGCATTTCTGTTTTTTCCTTTTTCATTACAAAAATAGTCGAACTCTGTACCTATTGCTTTTTCTAGATCCTTTTTGTTAAGCAAGCTAAATACATTAGCATATGTGTATTGTTCATCTGCTAAATTTGTACTTATTGGAGTTTTAAAACTAAATGTTTCAGTTACAATTTGTTTTATTGCTTTTTCTAAATCATCATAAAATTTTACTCCATATGATTCTACTTTCACTGTTTCATGTTCTTTTGAAGTTTTTGCATATTTAATTATATTATTTTCTATATAAAGACCTAAACAGCTTTGCATTTTCTTCTCCTTAGTTTTATTTTTTCTAATATTTATAATTTACAATATTTTATCTTGTTAAACTTGAATTTTTTTAATGTTTGCCCAAAACATACTATTATAACCAAATTTTCTTTACGTATATTTTATAATATAGTCTTCAAAAGTCAATATTTTTGGATTAATTGTAATCTAATTGTAATCTAATTGTAATATTAATTTAAAACATATATTTTTTGCATATTTTTAGTATTTCAGGAAATTATATTATTATATTATTTTCGGAGGTTTTATTAATTATGGCAATTGAAAAGCATTTAAAATTAACTGGTATTTCTAATGTTTCATGGAAAGATGCAATTACCAAAACAATATTGGAAGCTTCTAAGACAATAGATTACATCTCATCTGTTACTGTTTTAGAGCAAAAAGCAAAAATAGATGGTAACAAAATAATAGAATATTATTCTACCATTGATCTTACATTTAGCGTAGATGAAAATAGGATTTAAAGGAGGAAAATATGGAACCAATTAATACTCAAAAAGAATATCAAGAATATGTTGATGAAAAATCACCAAATTCTCCAATTTGGAAAAATTGTTTAAATGCATTTTTGGTTGGTGGTTTAATTTGTAGCATTGGGCAATTTATAATGGAGATTTGTAAATTTAGAGGTTTGTCGCAAGATATAAGCTCTACAATTGTTTCTATTTTATTAATATTCTTAAGTGCATTTCTAACAGCACTTAATGTGTTTAACAAAATAGGAAAGTTTGCCGGAGCTGGTTCTCTTGTGCCAATCACTGGTTTTGCAAATTCTATTGTTTCTCCAGCAATGGAATATAAATCAGAAGGTTATGTTATGGGAGTAGGTGCAAAAATGTTCACTGTCGCAGGTCCAGTTTTGGTATACGGAATTTCCACATCAATTTTAATTGGAATAGTGTATTTGATTTTTAATACACAAGCCATAACATTAGTATAAGCAAATTTTATATAATTATTTGGAGGTATAATATGAAAAAAATAGGTTCTCAAACAATTAAATTTGATAATCCAATAACAATATTAGATACCGCTTGTATTGTTGGTCCAAAAGAAGCCGATGGACCTCTTGCTAAGTATTTTGATAAATGTTTAGAAGATGAATTTTGGGGAGAAAAAACATGGGAAAAGGCTGAAAGCAAAATTATAAAAGAAACCGTAAACTTAAGTATTATAAAATCAAAGATACCTGTAGATCAAATAGATTATTGTTTTGCAGGTGATTTACTTAACCAGTGTATATCTTCTAGTTTTGGATTAAGAGACTTGAACATTCCTTTTTTCGGAATTTTTGGGGCTTGTTCTACTTTTGTAGAAGCTTTAAGCTTGGGTTCTGTTTTTATTGATGGTAATGGTGCAAGTAATATTCTTTGTGCTGCTTCTAGCCATTTTTGTAGTGCAGAAAAGCAATTTAGATTTCCTTTAGAGCTTGGAAATCAAAGGCCTCCTTCATCTCAATGGACTGTTACAGGTTCGGGTTCTGCAATAATTTCTAAAACAGGTCAAGGTCCTTTTATTACAAGTATAACTACTGGTAAAATAGTTGATATGGGAATAAAAGATGCAAACAATATGGGAGCTGCTATGGCGCCTGCTTTTGTAGACACTTTAGTTACACATTTTAAAGATACCGGTAGAAATCCAAGTTATTATGATGGAATATTTTCTGGTGATTTAGGCTATATTGGTAAAGAAATTTCAATAGAACTATGCCAAGCTAAAGGTTATAACATTAAAAATAATTACAATGATTGTGGAGTAATGATTTTTGATAAGGAAAACCAAGATACCCATTCTGGAGGTTCTGGTTGTGCTTGTTGTGCTAGTGTATTTTCTGGCTATCTATTCAATCAATTAAAGCAAAAGAAAATAAAAAAAATTCTTTTAATTGCAACAGGTGCGCTTACAAACGCAACCTCTTCACAACAAGGCGAATCAATTCCTGGAATTGCACATGCGATTTCTATAGAGATTTAAACAAATTACAATTTATAGAAAGGATGTAATATAAATGCAAGATTTTTTTAATAATCTAAATTGGGTTATGCTTTTAAAAGCTTTTGTTGTTGGAGGATTAATTTGTATTATTGGTCAAATTTTAATTGATAAAACAAAGCTGACACCAGCAAGAATTTTAGTTATATTTGTAACAAGCGGTGCAATTCTACGGAGGATTAGGAATATATCAACATTTAGTCGATTTTGCAGGTGCAGGTGCAACTGTTCCTTTAACTGGTTTTGGAAACTTATTAGCAAAAGGAGCTATTGAAAAAGTTCAACAAAACGGACTAGTTGGCGCCTTTACCGGTGGTACTGCCGCAGCCGCTGGTGGAATTGCAGCAGCAATATTCTTTGGCTATATCGCTTCTCTGGTTTCAAAACCAAAAATGAAAAAACAATAAGAAAAGTGGCATTGCCACACTTTTCTTCTCGCCGATTTGAGTTTCCGAATAAAATGAGGAAATCTCAAAGGCAATAGCGATTATAGCATTTTTATTGAATAGGAAAATCTTCGATTTTTCCTATTTAATAAAAAAAGAATTGAATTCATTTTCAATTCTTTCCTTTTATTGTTTTAATTCCAATTATGCTTTTTTTGCTATTTCTGCAATTTCAGTAAATGCTTTAGGATCATTTACAGCTAAATCAGCTAACATTTTTCTGTTTATTGTTACATTAGCTTTTTTTAGACCTGCTATTAATTTGCTATATGTTGTTCCGTTCATTCTAGCTGCTGCATTTATTCTTGCTATCCATAATTTTCTAAAATCACTTTTTTTATCTTTTCTTCCTACATATGCATAAGATAATGATTTTAAAACTGCTTGGTTTGCATTTCTAAATCTATAGCTTTTTGCTCCAAAATATCCTTTTGCTTGTTTTAATACTTTTTTATGTTTCTTTCTTGTTATTCTTGCTGTTTTTACTCTTGCCATTTTTTATTCACCTTCCTATTTTCTAATTTCCATATGGTAACATTTTTTTGATACCTGCTTCACATGTTTTATCTACATAAGCATTTGGTCTTCTTGACATTTTTTGTCTTTTTGTTTTTGTAGCTAATCTGTGTCTTGAGTTAGCTGATGTTCTTTTTACTTTTCCACTTGCTGTGTAAGAATATCTTTTTGATGCTGCTTTATTTGTTTTTAATTTTGGCATTTTTTATTCCTCCTTAATAATCTTTTATTTATTAATTGGTGCTAGTATTATAAACATGTTTTTTCCTTCTAACAAAGGTTTCTTTTCTAATGTTGATACCTCTGATAAACTTTCTACAAATTTATTTAATACCTGTTCACCAAGTTTTGCATAACTTAACTCTCTGCCTCTAAATCTTACTGTAATTTTAACTTTACTTCCATCCTCTAAGAATTTTTTAGCATTTTTTGTTTTAAAATTAAAATCATGTTCTTCTATATTTGGTGTAACTCTTATTTCTTTTACTTCAACAGTTTTTTGCTTTTTCTTAGATTCCTTTTCTCTTTTTGATTGTTCAAACTTGTATTTTCCGTAATCCATTAATTTACAAACTGGGTTTTCAGGATTTGATGACACTAGTACTAAATCTAAATCTTTACCTTCTGCTAAATCAATAGCCTCATGTGTATTCATTTTTCCTAGTTTGTTTCCTTGTTCATCAATAACTTGAACTTCTCTAAATCTAATTTGCTCATTAATTAATTGATCTTGTTTTATATTGTTCACCTCCAAACAAATAAAAATCTTCGTCTTGCTTTGTTTAATATTTTTAACAAATGAAAAAACTTGTTCCAAAAGAACAAGTTACCCACAATACTTAAATTTATTTAACTTAAATATTAACCTTTTTCCATACTAGATAAGGTGAGAAGGGTTACTTCTTCTTTACGACTTAATAATAATACAGTATTTTTTTAAAAATGTCAAGGTTTTTATTGACTTTTTATTGACTTTTTTTTATTTATATATTAAAATAGTTGAGTATGAATATTTGTAGTAATATGTTTTTAACCTATTACCCGGTAGTTAATAATATATTTTACAATATAATCTTTAAAATATGATAGGAGGAACAGTTTCTAATGAATAATACAACATATATGGCAAAAAATAATGAAGTTGAAAGCAAATGGTATATAATAGACGCTAGTCAAAAACCATTAGGTAGAGTAGCTGCTGAAGCTGCAAAATTATTAAGAGGAAAACACAAACCAACATTTACACCTAACCAAGATACAGGTGATCATGTTATAATATTAAACTGCAAAGATGTAATTTTAACAGGAAAAAAATTAGATCAAAAAGTATATAGACATCATTCAGGATATATTGGAGGAATGAAAGAAATTTCTGCAAAAGATATGCTTTCTAATAATCCAGAAAAAGCAATGATGCTTGCAATTAAAGGAATGCTTCCACATAATAGATTAGGAAGAAAAATGATTAACAAAGTAAGAATATATGCAGGAGCAGAACATGAAAATCAAGCTCAAAAACCTGAAATTTGGGAGGTAAAATAATATGGCAACAAAAAAAGAAAAAATATCATTCTATGGAACAGGTAGAAGAAAAAAATCAATTGCAAGAGTTAGATTAGTAAATGGTAATGGTAATATTACTGTAAACAACAAACCACTTGATGAATTCTTTGGTATTGAAACTTTGAAAGTTATAGTAAAACAACCATTAGTTACAACAAACTCTTTAGATAAATTTGATGTAATTGCAAAAGTAACAGGTGGAGGAATAAGTGGTCAAGCAGGTGCTGTAAGACATGGTATAGCAAGAGCACTTGTAGAAGCTAACAGCGAATACAGACCAGCTTTAAAATCTGCTGGATTCTTAACAAGAGATGCAAGAATGAAAGAACGTAAAAAATACGGACTTAAAAAAGCAAGAAAGGCACCTCAATTCTCAAAGAGATAGACAAATCAATATATTTCAAAACCTCGGAAATAAAATTTCCGAGGTTTTTTGTGGGTAGGTGAAAAATATTCAAACCATAGATATATTTTTTATTAATTCTATTTTACATATATAAATGACTGTGGTGCCATTTTCAATCCATAATCCTTTAATGTTTTAGGATGCTCATATTTAATAATAGATGTTAATTGATATGCTATAGCTTTCTTTCTCCCCTTATAGTATTTTTTAAAAAATTCTAAATTTATTCCCGATTCATTTTGTGTAATTTTCCATATTTCCTCCGGAGTATCTTCTAGTATCTTTTTCACTTCAGCCTCTCCAACCACTTGCATTATAGGTGCAGTAGAATAAATTATTATTTTATCTACTTTTTCTTTACATTTTATTTTTCTATATTCATACTTTTTGTTCCCATTAAATATATTTTCAACGTGTTCTGGATTAATCGATAACAAAATTTTACACATTTTTTTCACACCTTACCTATTTTTTACTTTAGTATTCTATCATTATTTTATAAATATTGTATTACAACTTTATTAATATATTATTACTTTTTCTTTACAATGTGCTTACTTAAAATAGTATGAATCTTTTTCATTTCTATTTATAAGCTCCTTTATTTTTTCTCCATCTATTTCTGTTATGCTTTGTATAGCCCCATTAATTATATTCCATTTTCTCAGTTCTTTATAGGCAATTTCTTTGTTAAATGTCATATAATGTTTAAACATAATTACTAAGCTGTTTAAGTCAACATTGTTTTGCAATTCTCTTTCTGAATATGCTGTTCTTTTTCTTACCAAATTTACTATCTCTTCGCTCTTTTTAAAATCAGAAAACACTGTATCTACTATTCCAGCACAAGTTATAGCTTTTTCTTTTTGTGAAGCATAAAATAATAAAACATCTCCTGATTGAATTTTTTTTATGTTTGAGTTTGAAATATATGCTTTTCTAATTGCATTGGATTCTGTATTGATTCCTTCATAATCATTAATTGAATATTGCAAATTTTTAATTGCTTCTGGGAAAAGGAGCCTATGATAAATTGGTTGTATCGGCACAATAAAAACTTTTCGTTTTTCTATGTTTACAAATGGATATGACTCTTTATCCTTCATGCTTTTTACTAGAACATACTCTTTGCTACTTTCTTTTCTTTTATCAGGAGTTTGTTTATAAGTATAATATTTGAATCCATATTCCTTAAATAAATCTATTAAAAAATTGTATTTTGGAAAGACTGTAACATATATTTCTTCTACCTTTTCTTTTATTGCATTTTCAACTATTATCTTTATAAAAGTTTCTCCTATCCTCTTTCCAGTGTCATCAACTTTAAAAGTCGAAACTTTTAACCTTCTTTTTTTTGAAAACTTCTTTTCAAATTCTTCATATTCTTCACCCTTTTCTTCTATTTTTAGCATCAAAAATGCAGTTACTTCATTTTTTTGATTTCTTACTATATATGCTTTTTCCCCTTCTCGCTGTTTTCTTTCAAACCACTTATCAAATTCAAAATAGTCCTTTTTTAAGCTGTTGAAAAATGGGTCTTCTAGTTGAACCCTATAAAGTTCTTCTTTTTTTATGAAAACTGGAACTAAAATTTCTTTCATCTCTTGCTTTTCAAATTTTTCAATTGCTTCTTTTATATTAAGAACCCTATCACCAAGCCCTATCCTTATTCCTTTACCTTTTAATTTATTATCATTTGTAACAAAATATGATACACAATTTTGTTTCACCGCAAATAGCAATTCATTATCTATTTTGTCATTTTCATTTTTATATCCTAACATGCTTTGAAAAGCTTCTGATGCTCTAGGTGGATTGTTTATTTGTTTATATACTCTTATTTTAGATTGAAAAATATTCTTTCTATTCACGTCTTTAATTTTATTAGTTTCTAAAATTGAATCTGGATGTATTACAATTTTATAGTTAGATGAATCATACAATATTCTCGTTAATCTTGCCACATCTTTGTTTAAAATGTGATCATCTTCCAAGTATATTAACATGTTTGTATCTAAAAGTATTTTCTCTAACATACATCATACCCTTTCTTTCTATATTCTTCCAAAATTATACATTTTAAATTGTAAATTGTCAAGATTTTCCAAGAACATTTGTTTTTTTACATTAAATAATTATGGATAGACAAAATTGTCTACCCATAATTCCTTTTTTCTTTTCTATGCTGTTTTTAATTCTAATCTTAATTTGTCAGCTATCATTGCTATAAATTCGCTATTAGTTGGCTTACCTTTTGCTGCTGAAATTGTATATCCAAATATGTTTTCTACAGCATCAGCTTGTCCTCTTGCCCATGCTACTTCTATTGCATGACGTATTGCTCTTTCTACTCTACTTGGTGTTGTTTTGTATTTTTCTGCTATTTCTGGATATAATTGTTTTGTTATTTGGTTTATGATATCTATATCATTTATAACCATCATTATAGCTTCTCTTAAATATTGATAACCTTTTATATGTGCTGGAACGCCTAGTTCATGTATAACATTTGTAACTAGAGCTTCTAGGTTATCTTCACTTTTCTTGTTTTCTTTTGGAATGTCTATGTATGGAGCTTTAATTTCTCTATTTATTGTTGCACCTTGGTTTTGTTTTGGTTCAAAATATTTTATATCTCTTATTCTTTTAATTAATAATTCTATATCAAAAGGTTTTATTACATAATATTCTGCTCCTAGGCTTATTGCTTGTTGAGTTATTTTAGTTTGACCAACAGCTGATAACATTATGCATATTGGCTTTTTATCCATTGATGATGCCGATATTTTTTCTAGTACTCCTAACCCATCTAAATATGGCATTATAACATCTAGTAAAACAATATCTGGCTTTGTATTTAATATCATGTCGCATGCCTCTTTACCATCTTTGGCAACACCAATTACCTCCATATCATCTTCTTTCTCCAAATAGCCTATTAATGTCATTGCAAAATCTGGATTATCATCTGCAATCAAAACTGTAATTTTCTCTTTCAAAACTATACCCCCTAAAAATATATTTGTAAATTTTTTACAATTTGAATTATAATATTATTTTATAAATATTGCAATAGTTTTTTGGAAATTTTTTCTAATTTTGGTCGTAAGTGGCTATATATCAATATATTTTTCTTTTAAAATATCATATTTTATAATTTTTAAAGGATTTTTACTGTTGTTATTTGTAATTTCATTTAATTGCTCCTCTGCCATTTCCACCATAAATTCTATATTTTCCAAATATTCTGTATTAATAACCTTTAACTTGTTTTTATTTACATAGTAATTAAATTGTTCTATTTGATCATATGCTGTAACTATTTTTACTTTATATCCTTTCTTCTTATTTACTATCTTTGCTTTTTCCAGTGCTTTTATTGTAGCTTCAGAATAGGCTCTTACAAGTCCTCCTGTGCCTAATAGAATTCCTCCAAAATATCTTGTTACCACAACCAAAACATTTGATAATCCCTTTTCTAATACTATTTTTAATATTGGACTTCCAGCTGTTCCAGAAGGCTCTCCGGTCATCATTAAATTTTATTGCTATTCCACCGTCACCGGTTTCTAAAGCATATGCAAAAACATTGTGTCTTGCATCATGGTATTTCTTTTTCATTTCCTTTATATATGCTTCTGCTTCTTCTACTGACTCTATATAAAATACATGAGCTATGAATTTTGATTTCTTTTCAACTATTTCTGCTTCTACATTATTACTTATTGTTTTAAATTCTTCCATTTATTCGTTCCTTTTTTATTTTTTTGAGAAAATTTATACAAATTGGAATTTGTTTAGTTCCGGATGAATTCAGGACAGTCCCCAAAATCCCCAGATTTGGTGATTTTAAGGGACAGTCCCTAGAATTCCCCCCTCACACAAATTTAAACTTAACTAATTCCTGCTGTATATCCTGTACTCCATGCTACTTGTAAATTGTAACCTCCAGTCAAGCAATCTACATCTATTATTTCTCCTGCAAAGTATAATCCATTTATCAATTTAGATTCCATTGTTTTGGGATTTATTTCTTTAATGTTTATTCCCCCTGATGTTACTATTGCTTCTTCTATAGGTCTTGTTCCATTTATGCTAATTTTAAAATGTTTTAACTCATTTACTAATTTTTGTCTTTCTTGTTTAGTTATTTCATTTATTTTTTTGCTTTCGTTTATATTTGTTTTCTCTATTATGACTGGTATTAACTTTTGTGGCAACAATTTATCTAAACTATTTTTAAATTGTTTGTTTTTTTGCTCCTCAAAATCACGTAATATTCTCGCGTCAAGTTTTTCTTCTGACAAGGCTGGTTTTAAATCTATTTCTAATTCTACTTTGTCTTCTTTTAGAATTTGTTCTATGTTTTTTGTTTTTACCAAATATGATGAAGCTGACAATACTATTGGACCTGACACGCCAAAATGAGTAAATAACATTTCTCCAAAATCTTTATATACTACTTTATCGCAAATTTGTAATTGGATTGCAACATTTCTTAAAGATAATCCTTGTAATTTTTTGCAGACCTCATCATGAGATGTAAGTGGTACTAATGATGGCTCTATTTTTGTAATAGTATGACCTAAATCTTTTGCTATTCTATATCCATCGCCTGTTGAACCTGTTACTGGATAACTTTTACCTCCTGTTGCAAGAATTATTTTGTCTGCCTTTATTTCTTTTCCATCATCTAATTCTACACCTAAAACATTTTTCTCGGCATCAGTAATTATTCTTTTAGCTGTTGTATTAGTTAATATTTGTACATTTTCTTTTTTTAATATATGTAGTAATGCTTCTAAAACGTCTTGTGCCCTATCCGAAACTGGAAAAACTCTCTCTCCTCTTTCTACTTTTGTTTTTACTCCTTCACTTTCTAATAATTCTATTATATCTTTATTGGTAAAGTTATTAAAAACTCCGTAAAGGAATTTTGGGTTTGTTGGAGTATTTGCCATGAACTTATCCATTTGGGCATTATTTGTTATATTGCATCTTCCTTTTCCTGTGATTAGTAATTTTTTTCCACAAGAATGCATTTTTTCTATTATTGTTACTTTATCTTCATTTTTAGCAGAAGAAATCGCTGCCATTAATCCGGCAGGTCCTCCTCCAATTATTACTGTATTTCTCATTAATATTTCCTTTCATATAAATTCCAATTCATCTATAATCTTGAAATTGCTTTTAAAATCCCCAATTTTCCGTATCCATATGTAAGTCCTCCTTGTAAAAAGGCTGTATATGGTGGTCTTATTGGTCCATCACAAGAAAGCTCTATTGATGATCCTTGTGTAAATGCTCCTGCAGCCATTATTACCTGGTCTGTATATCCTGGCATGTCCCATGGCATAGGAACAGAATTTGAATCTACTGGTGAAGCTGCTTGTATTCCTTGACAGAATTTTATTAGTTTCTCTCTATCATTAAATTCTATTGTTTGAACTATGTCTGCTCTTTTATCATTAAATTTTGGCTCTACATTATATCCTAACTCCTCTAGCATTCTGCTTGCAAATATTGCTGTTTTTAAACTACTTGCTACAACTTGTGGCGCAAAAAATAATCCTTGCAAGATTTGTTTGTTAATTCCCAAACTTGGTCCAACTTCTTTTCCAAGTCCCGGTGCTGTTAATCTTTCTGCTGCTAGTTCTACTATATCTTTTCTTCCTGCTATATAACCTCCATTTGGAGCAATTCCTCCGCCCAAATTTTTAATTAAAGAACCTACTACTACGTCTGCACCAACTTCAATTGGTTCTTTTTTAGTTACAAATTCGCAATAACAATTATCTATCATTACAATTATATTTCTATCAATATCCTTTATAAGTTTAATTACTTTTTCTACTTTTTCTAAGTCTATAGTCTTTCTTGTTGAGTAACCTCTAGAGCGTTGAATTTCAATCAATTTTATATTTCCTTTTTTTACTCTTTCTTCTATTGCTTTGTAGTCAAAATCATCATTAACTAGCTCTATTTGCTCATATTTTACACCATAACTTTGTAGTGAACTTTTATTTTCTACTATCCCAATTACTTCGTCTAAAGTATCATATGGTTTCCCAGATATGCTAATTAATGTGTCATTTGGTCTTAGTATGCCAAATAGCAATGTAGAAATTGCATGAGTTCCAGATATAAATTGAGTTCTAACTAAGCTATCTTCAGCCTTAAATATATCTGCAAATATGCTCTCTATTGTATCTCTTCCTATATCTCCATATCCATATCCTGTTGTTCCATTAAAATGCATTTCTGATAAATTGTATTTTTGAAAAGCAGACAACACTTTCAAACTATTACATTCTTCTATCTCTTCTACTTCTTTAAATATAGGATCTAAATCTTTTTCTATTTTTTTTGATAATTCTATTACATCTTCTTTTATTCCAAATTCTTTATACATATATTATTCTCCTTTTTATAAAGGCAAGCATTAAATTCTGCTTGCCTTTTGTGTTTTTACTAATCTTCTGATTTTTCTGTATCTTCTTTACTTGTTTTACTATCTTCCTCATCATTCTCATCATCGTTATCTTCTTCTACATTATTTCTACATGCTTTTACCCATAATATTCTTTTTTCTTCGTAATCTTCTATTTTGTATGTTACTCTTTTGGTTTCTATTACAGGTTTTTCATCATCTGATGGAATTCTTCCAAGCAATTCTATTAAGTATCCAGATAAAGTATCATATTCTCCTTCCGGTATTTCTACACCTAAAATTTTTCTTAAGTCATGTATAGAAACACTACCACTAATTAGGAATGTATTATCATCGATTTTCTCAAATTCTTTTTCTTCCTCATCATATTCATCAAATATGTTACCAACAAGTTCCTCTATTATATCTTCCATTGTAACTAACCCTGCTGTTCCACCATATTCATCTAATACTATTGCCAATTGGTGTTTGTTTTTTTGTAAGTCTCTAAAAAGCTCGTCTATAGGTTTGTTTTCTGATACAAAATATGGTTCTCTTATAATTTTTGCTATTTTTACTTTTTCTTTTTTATTTACATTTGCAAGCAAATCTTTTATAAATAACATACCAACAATGTTATCTATGTTTTCTTCATATACAGGTATTCTACTATATTTGTATTCATCTAACTCTTTTAAAATATTGTCTATATCTGAATTTATATCTATTGCATATATATCTTTTCTATGAATCATTATTTCAGACACTACTTTGTCATTAAATTCAAATACATTATTTATAAGCTCTCTTTCTTCTTCTTTGATTGAACCTTTTTCTTCTCCAACATCTACCATCATTCTTATTTCTTCTTCTGTAACAGTTTCTTCATCTGTTCCAGATATTCCAAACAATTTTGATACTCCATTTGTTGATGCTGTAAGTAATTTTACAAACGGTGCTGTTATTATAGATATTGTTCTTATTATTCCTATTGTTCCAAAAGCTATTTTTTCACTATTTCTCATTGCAAGTCTTTTTGGTACTAATTCACCAAAAATTAGTGAGAAGTATGAAAGTATAATTGTAATTAAAATTATTGATATGTTTCTCCATGCAGTTAATCCTAAAGGTATTAAGTTTTGTAGCATTGGTGCTAAATCATCTGCAAATGCATCTGCTGCAAATGCACTTGATAAAAATCCTGCAAGTGTAATTCCTATTTGTATTGTTGCCAAAAATTTGCTTGGCTCTCTTAGCATTTTCTTTATTTGCTTTGCCTTTTTGTTTCCTTCTTTTGCTTGTTTTTCTATTTTTGCGTCATTAAGTGATATAAATGCAATTTCTGTAGCTGCAAAAAATGCATTTATTAATATTAGTATTGCTAATACTATAATTTGTGACATTTAATAAATTCACTCTTCCCTTCTTACTTTTATGTAGTTTTACATCAAATATTATATATGCTACTAGAAGGATTGTCAAGGAATATGTAAGATTCTACATTCCAGTTTTAGGTAATTTTGGACCAGTTTCTTTTACTTTAATATTACTTTTTTTCTCTTTTACGGCTAATTCTGTTTTTTTCTCCTCTTTATATATTTCTGGTTCTTTTTCTGAATTGATTACATTTACAGTTGTTTCCTCATTAAGTTCTAACTCTACTTTTATTAGTTTACTATATAATTGGTAACCTTCTAATGTTTTAGTTTCTCTAATGTAATATATACCTGGCAGTAAATTATCTATTGTTGCTATTCCATCTTTATTTGTAGTAATTTCTGTATAAATTTTATTCTGATTCTTATCTAATAATTCAAATTCAACTCCTTCTAACTTCTTACCAGTTTTGTCATCTGTTTTTGTGATTATTATTTTTGTTTCATTTTTTGTATAATAAACCTTTTTGCTTCCTGTGCCCTCTTCGTAAGTATAACCAGTTAGTGCATAACTTTGAAGTCCACTATCTCTACTTTCTCCATAGAATACTGGTTTTGTAGCAACTTGTGCCGATACTTCAATTGAAAAATTTCCATCTTGTTTTACTTCTTGTATTGGTATAAGTATTTTGAATTTTTCTGAATTTGAAAATTCTGTTTTTTCTTTATTATTTTGGTCCACTAATTTATATCCCTCTATATTTAAATTTTTAACATTTACTGTGTATTTGCTCATTGAAGTATTTGCAGTTACTAAAAATGTTTTAGAAATATAACTGCTGTCTAAATTATCAATTTTCCATAGTTTTTCTTGTTCATTTACTGTTAATTCTGAACTTACTTTTGTTTGATTTGAATTTCGCGCATTATTAACAATTGTTTTTAATGCATTTAAAGTTCTTTCTCCCGCTTCTCCTATTGCAGAATATTCATTTACATCTCTATTTGTAAGCATGCAATAAACAGCTTGTTTTGTTGCCAAATACGCCTCTTCTTCTGTATTGCATCCAAGTTCGGAAATACTTTTGTATGGATATCCATTTATTATAGTTCTCCATACCATTACATTATTTACTAATTGCTTTACATCTACTGTTTGAGACCTACCAATTTCCACTCCAGGTAATTCTCTATTCATACAATATGCTGGATACTCTTTTCCGTCTTTTTTATATACAGCTAAATGTGTATGTATTTTTAATCCTTTCCACATTAATAGCCCCTCTGTTTTTTTATTTGCATAGATATATGCTGTATCTATGGGTACTACTGCCTTACTTGATATTGGAATTAATCCTATTAAAATAACTATTATACTTATTATTGATATTAATTTTTTTCTCATTAAAATTCCTCCTTAATTTCTATTCCTTGAATACAACGTCTTTGTGTAGGTTTGTTCTCTACACATGTTATTAATGTTATTGTATTCTCTTCTGTATCTTGAAGGTATGACCAATTTGTATCTTGAATTATTGTAATATTATTTACAACATACTTTTTCGTTTCATAACCCTGTTTATATATTATCTCATCGCCAAATTCTAATTCTTTAAGCCTCGCAAAATAATTTATAGGATAACCTCTATTATGTGCTGCTAGTCCTACATTTCCATTTAAAAGATTTGTATTTTCAAAATGCCCAACATATTCTAGCATTATCTCTTGGCTTGTTCCTTCAGAAATTGGTGCTGTTAAATCTATCTTTGGTATTTCTATTTCCCATTTTTGCTCTTTTGGTTCTTCATATTTCTTTGGTTCTATTTCTTCTTTTTTTGCAATTTCTTTATTGTCTGTTTGTATGCTTTGCTTTTTTTGTAAATATATTGCTTCTACTTTGTTAGCTGTAAATTCAATTAAGCAGAATATTGTAAGTGTGATAATTAAGGAAATTACAAAAATATTACGTTTAGTGTATGTTATCAGATACGCATCACCTCTTAATATTAAATTGTTTTAATTTTGGATTTTTAAAAAGATAAAAACTTTTTAAGAATTAAATACTTTTTAAATTGCAGATCTGCAATTTGATAAAAATATATTACTACACTTTTTTTAGAATGTAAAGAATTTTTCATCGACAATAATTGACAAAATGTTTATTATTTAAATTAAAAAGAAGAAGGTAAGACTGCTATTTAAGCATTCTTACCCTTTCCTCTTACAAAAAATTTTCGCAAACGCCATTCGGATCTACGAGACTAACCTTCAGTCTGCAGCCACAGAACTCAGAAGGCTCTAAGAAGCTTCCTGTCGGAAGAACATATCTATACCAACTCCGCCTGCAATTTCTGCAACATTTTGGTACATTTTTTCTTGCTTCTCTTAACTTCTTTTCGTTTTCTTCCTTGTTTTTAGCTTCCCGTCTTTTAAACTCTTCATAGAGTTCTTCGCCTGATAAGCGTTTTTTTGACATGGTTTGCACCTCCAAAAAATTTATGTATTTATATTATATCACATTTACATAATTTTGTAAAATTTTACAAGTTGTATTTTGTTAATGTTTGTGTTATAATCATTTCATTATAAATAATTAAAGGAGCATTTTTATGAAACTAACATCAGATAGTGAAACATTAGCCGAAAAAAAGGCTTTAATTTTATATATTTTAAACAAAGTATCAAAGCCAATTAGCAATGATGCTCTTTTAAAGTTGGTAATTACAATAGATAATATGAATTACTTTTATTTTCAACAATTTTTGTTAGATTTATTAGAAAACAAATATATTATATCTTTTGAACAAGATGGAGAAAATTTGTATGAGCTTACAGATGCAGGAAGGCAAGCATTAGAGCTTGTTTCGGATATAATACCAGGAATTGCTAAATTTAGAGTTGATAATAGCTTTAAAGAAACTTTAGGTGATTTTCAAAATAAAGCTTCTATTACAAGTGATTTTATTCCTCATAATGAAAATGAATATAGTGTAAAATGCAAAATAGTAGAAAACAATCAAACTCTTTTTGAAGTTCAAGTTTATGCTGGAACAAGAGAACAAGCAAAAAAAATAGCTGACAATTGGAATAATAATGCAGAAGAAATTTATCCTCAAATTTTAGAAATTTTAGCAAAAAATTAAACGAAACAGAACATTTCGTTTAATTTTTTTATATTTTATTTCATCAACTTTTGTCTTACATATTCATATAGCATTACTCCTGTTGCTACTGCAGCATTTAAGCTTTCTGTTTTACCTAACATTGGAATTTTAACTTTTTTATCTGCCGTTTCCATTACTTCCTGTGAAACTCCATTTGCTTCGTTTCCTATTATTATTGCTGATTTTTTATAATCTATATCGTATATACTGTCATTTGTCTGAAGTGATGTTGCTATTACTTTAAATTTATGTTTTTTTATTTCTTTTATTGTAGCAACTAAATCATCACTTTGTATTATGTTTATTCTAAATATAGCCCCCATTGTTGAACGTACTACTTTTGGATTAAATATATCTCCTGTTTTTTTAGATACTACAACTTGTGATAATCCGTACACTATCTACTGTTCTTAATATTGTACCTAAATTTCCAGGGTCCTGTATTCCGTCTAAAATAACTATTGCATCTTCATCATATTTTATTTGTTGTTCTTTGCAATTTTTATCTACAACAGCTAACAAGCCTTGTGGATTTTGCACATCTGTTATATTATTAAATACTTTTTCATCTACATACACACAATTGTATTTTGCAATTTCATATAAGGTCTTCGAATCTATTTCGCCTGTTTGCACACAATTTTCGCATACTACTATTGTATCTATTTCGGCTTTTTCTTCTATTGCTTCTTTTATTAATTTTGCACCTTCTATAATGTATTTTTTGTCTATGTCTCTGTACTTTTTTTCTTTTAATTTTCTTATTTTTTTGATTGTTTCATTATCTTTACTTGTGATTACCATATTGGTTTTCCTTTCTTTTTTGGCGGACACATGGCCCGCCCCTACAACGTTTGCAATTATATTTTTAAAAAATCCTTTATTTCTTCTAATGTTTTGCTTTGGTCTTTTAATTTATACGTAATATATGGTTCTTTGCCTGGTGAAAATTTTATTCTGTCACCATATTTTTTTATAAGCTCATCTATTGGCATATCAAAACTTTCATTATTAGCAAATGTAAATATAATATTATTATTTCTTTGTGTTATTTTTATTATTCCTTTTTGATTGCAGATTTCTTTTATTCTTGCAATTTTTAATAAGTTTTCTACTTCTTGTGGCATTTTTCCGAATCTATCTATTATATCATTTTTTGTATTTTCTATATCTTCTTTGTTTCTACATAATGCTATGTTTTGATATACTTCTATTTTTTGACTACTGTTTTCTATATAACTATCTGGTATATAGCTAGATACATTTATATCTATTGTAATTTCTTGCTCTTCTTCTACTTTAATTCCTTTCATTTCTTTTACCACTTCATCTAGCAATTTACAATATGTATCATATCCAACTTGTTCCATGTGGCCGTGTTGCATATCTCCTACTAAACTTCCTGCCCCTCTTATTTCTAGGTCCCTCATTGCTATTTTAAATCCTGAACCGAATTCAGTGAATTCTTTTATTGCTTTTAATCTTTTTTCTGCAACTTCTGTCATTAGTTTATCTTTTTTATATGTTATATAAGCATAAGCTTGTTTACTTGATCTTCCTACTCTTCCTCTTATTTGATAAAGTTGTGCCAATCCTAATCTATCTGCATTTTCAACTATTATTGTATTGGCATTCGGAATATCAATCCCTGACTCTAATATTGTAGTACATACAAGTACATTTATCTTTTGATCTACAAATTCTAGCATTATATCTTCTAGTTCTTTTCCAGTCATTTTACCATGAGCAAATCCAACTTTTGCTTCTGGAACTAGTTCTTTTATTTTGTTTGCTTTTCTTTCTATACTTTCTACTTTATTATACAAATAGAATACCTGTCCACCTCTTTCTAGTTCTCTAGTTATTGCTTCCTTTATTACTTCATCATCATATTCTAATACATAAGTTTGAACTGGTCTTCTATTCTGTGGTGGCTCATAAAGGCATGACATATCACGAATTCCCACAATTGACATGTGAAGTGTTCTTGGAATTGGAGTTGCTGTCATTGTTAAAACATCCACATTAGTTTTTAATTGCTTTATTTTTTCTTTGTCTTTAACACCAAATCTATGCTCTTCATCTATTATTAGAAATCCTAGATTTTTAAACTCAACATCTTTGCTAAGCAATCTATGTGTGCCTATTATTATATCTATTTCTCCTAGCTTTAATTTTTTAATAATTTCTTCTTGTTCTTTTTTTGTTCTAAATCTATTTAGTAATTCTATTCTTATAGGAAAGTCCTTCATTCTTTCCTTAAATGCTTCATATTGTTGATTTGCAAGTATTGTAGTAGGTACTAAATATGCTACCTGTTTTTGATCCATACAAGCTTTAAAAGCACCACGTATTGCTACTTCTGTTTTACCATATCCAACATCCCCACAAAGTAATCTATCCATTGGCTTTGGCTTTTCCATATCTGTTTTTAGTTCTTGTATTGCTCTTAATTGATCTGCTGTTTCTTCATATTCAAAACTACTGTCAAATTGTTTTTGCCATTCTGTATCTTTTGAAAAAGCATAGCCTTTTATTTTTTCTCTTTTTGCATATAATTCTATTAAATCACGTGCTACTTCTCTTAAATTTGATTTTACTTTTTGTTTTGTATTTTCCCATTCTTTGCTACCTAATCTATTTATTTTTGGTGCTCTAGAATCTGTTCCTATATATTTTCTTATATTATCTAAGTTGTTTGTTGGAATATATAATATATCATCATCTTTATATTTTATTTTAATATAATCTTTTGTAACTCCATCTGCTTTTATAGTATTTACACCTATAAACACACCTATACCATTAGTTTTGTGAACAACATAATCTCCTATTTTTAAATCTGAGAATATTACTGTTTCTCCTTGTTTAAAATCTTGGCTAAGTTTTTTCCTTTTTTGTGGTACTGCAAATAATTCTTTTACACATATTACTAAAAGATTAAAATCATAGCATTCAAATCCTGATGAAAGTTTTCCTTCTTTTACAGTTATATTATTTAAATTTTCTAATTTTTCTAATAATAAATCTTTAACTTTTTTTGTATTATCTTTATTACCTGTAAGGATTACTATTGTTTTTTTGTCGTGTTGTGCTTGTTGTATTTCCTTAAAACATAAATCCATTGAACTACGAAAAAAGTTAACCTCCCTATAGCTAAAACTATATCCGTTTCTTTTTGCATGCATACTTTGTTTATCTACAAATCCTATATCTTGTTTTTCTAAATATATGGTTTGTATATTTTTTATTAATCCTAAAAAATCAATATAATTGTTTAAGTTAGTTAAGGCCTGTGGTACTGTTCTGTTCTTTTCCATTAATGATTTTATTACATTTTGATTATCTTTTATTATATTTTCAGATCTTGCTTTTATTTTGCTTATTTCATCTAAAAATATTATATAATTTTCTTTTATATAATCTATTATTGTTTCACTGTCTTTATAGAAATAATTAAAATATTTATCTACTTTGCTTAAATAATTTCCGTTTTTAATTTCTTCTATATCCTCTGCAACTTTTTCTTCATCGAAATCATTTAATATGTCACTAATTACCTCTTCTATATTTCTTTCTAGCACAAACTCTGTTGCTGGATATATTTTTGCTGTTTTTACTTTTTCTGTTGACCTTTGTGACATTATATTAAATTCTCTTATTGAATCTACTTCGTCTCCCCAAAGTTCAATTCTTATACCTGTTTCTTTGGTAATACCAATATCAATTATTCCACCCCTTATGCTGTATTCTCCTGCGTTTTCTACTAAGTCTCTTCTTTCATAACCCAGGTAAAATAATTTTTTCTTTAACTCTTCTAATTCTATTATTGAATTTTCTTTTATTTCTACTATATTTTTATATAATTCATTTTTTGTTACTATTTTTTGAGAAGCCGCTTCTATTGTTGTTACTATAATTTTGGCTTTTTTACTATATATATTATTTAAACAGTTTATTCTTTCATTTGAAATATCTTTACTCTCTGCTAAATAATCATAAGAAAGTATTTCTCTTCTTGGAAAATATTCTACTTTATTAGTAAAATATTGTAAGTCTTTTATAATTTTTTTTGCTTGTAATTCATTATATGTTACTATACAAATTGGTTTTTCTGTATAAAAAAATGTTGAATATGCAAAATGAATTTTTGCAACATCAGTAAGCCCAGATAACATTATTGGGCTTATTCCTTGTTTTACATCATCTATGTAGCTATTAAATTTTTTAAAATTAGGCAATATTTTTATTGACTCGTCCATTAGAACCTCTTCTTATATTATATTCAAATTAGTTTTGTATATTAGAAAATACAAAGCACATTTTATTATAGCACTATTTTGGGGCAATTACAACAATATGTAAAAAGCGTTTTGAAAATGTATTCAAAACGCTTTTTACTTTTATTTCTCTTTTTATCTATCTAATACTTGTTCTGTAATGTCTGGATTTGCTCCAAATTCATTTACTCTATTTTTTCTTGTTTCTTTTTTCTCTACTAGTTCATTTACTGTTTTACTATTTGCTGTTAAAGTACTATCTCCATATGTAAATACAACTTGATGTATAATTTCTTTCGATTCTTGGTTTTTTTCTAGTTTTTTTAATTCTTTACTTAATAATAATGAGTCACCTAAGTCTTGGCTTCTATTTTCATCTCGCAATAAATCCTCTCTTGTATTTAAATTAGAAAGTAATTCTCTTGCCTTTTGTTTAAATTCATCGAATGTTGGCATTCTTCCTAAAGGATTTGCCTCTATTTTAACCATTCCTGGTGCTACTTTTTTTATTTCCCATTTTATTTCTCTATTATTCATTTTATTCTCCTTTTCGAAATGAATTGTTTTCTTTTGATATTTTCCCACGATATATTTATTGTAGCATATGTTTACATAATTGTCAACCGCTTATGCAAAATTTTCCATTTATGTTTCTTTAAATCCCTCTCCAAATACTTCTCTTGCATTTGTTATTACTATAAATGCATTGCTATCTATATCTTTTACTATTTTTCTTATTTCTCTTACTTCATTTCTTGATGCAACACAAAACAGCACTTCTCTATCTTGTTTTTTATACATGCCTTTTCCATAAAGAGATGTACTGCCTCTTTTTATCTGGTTTCCTATTTGTTCTGCTATTTCATCATTTTTTTGTGATATTATATATACAATTTTTGCAAAATCAATACCTTCAAAAAAGATATCAAGCATTTTTCCCATTATATATATTGTAATTGCAGAATATAGTCCTATTTCTAGTTCTTTAAAAAATATAACGTTTGCCGCAACAATTATAGTATCTAATATTACTAACAAATTGCTAATTCTTATATTAGGTTTATATGCTTTTATAATTTGTGTTAAAAGGTCTGTTCCTCCTGTTGATGCATTTGCCTTTAATATAATTGCTGTTCCTATTCCTGCAATTATTCCTCCATAGATGCATGCCAAAAATCTATCTGTTGTAATTGGTTTTAGTTTTTCAAATACATTTAAGAATATTGATAATCCTGCTGTTCCAACTATGGCATTTAAAAAAAAGTGTTTCCCATTTTTTATTAATGACATTATAAATAGTGGAATATTTAAAACTAGTACTGTGGTACCTAGTGGTATGTTTAATAAATAGTACACAATTGTTGCAATACCAGAAAAGCCTCCTGAGGATAGCTGATTTGGAAGTAAGAATAAGCTTGTAGATCCTGCAACCAAGGCAGTTCCTACAACAATTTGAATAAATTGTACTATCAAATGCTTTACTTTTATAATTTTTCTTTTTGTTTTAAATTTAGTCACAAAAAACACCCATACTTAGTATGGATGTTTTTAAAAGTATCTATTCATCTAAAAAATCTGTATATGTTTTTAGAATTTCTATTTCAAATTTTCCTGGTTTAATTTCTTTGCTTTGAATTATTTTTGTATCCACATCATATAAATCTTTTAGTTTTTTTATATTTTCCTTTTTATGTCCAACAATATTATTTATATTTTCTGGATTTACTTTTATTTCTATTTCCTTAACTTTTACATTAAATTTTTTAATTTTTTCAAGTATGGAATCATACCAAATACTATCTTCTACTAGTTGCCCAAAAGCCTCATGATATGGTCCTGCAACAACTTCGCTTTTTGCATTTTTAGGATCAGAAATTATATCAGTATTTTGCAATCCCATTCTTATTACTGTAATTTTTTTATTTGTAAAGAAATAATATAGTTCTTTACATCTTTCTACTGCCTGTGATAGTGGAATTGGTTCATATTCTCCGTTTTGATACTCTTTTTCTAATTCCGTTCCTTTTATTACTAGAACTGGATATAATCTTACTATTTTTGGTTTTAATTTTGCTAAATCTTTTGCTGTATTTAATTCATCTATTTTTGTACTTTCTGGAAGTCCTATCATCATTTGATGTCCTAATACAAATCCATGCATTCTTATTAATTTTGATGCTTTTTTTACATCTTCAAAAGTATGTCCTCTTTTGCATTTTTTTAATATATAGTCATTTGTTGATTGAACTCCTAATTCTATTGTTTTTACACCATATTTTTTTAGTAATTTTAATTTTTCTTTATCTATATAATCTGGTCTAGTTGAAATTCTTATAGATTGAATTTGTTTATTTTTCACAAATTCATATGCAGCTTCCAAAAGTTCCTCTTGTTTAGCTTCATCTATTCCTGTAAAACTTCCTCCAAAAAATGCTACTTCTTTATGAAGACTTTCATCTTTAAAACTTTTTAAATATTCTTCTATTGTTTGTTTTACATCCTCTGCTGTTACCTGCTTAGTTTGTCCACTTATACTTTTTTGATTACAAAAAGTACAATCATTTGGGCAACCTAAATGTGGTACAAATATTGGTATTATGTATTGTTCACTCATTTTTTCCCTCCAATGCATTATGTGCAGCTTCCATTTCTGCTGCCTTTTTAGTACTACCTTGTCCAATTGCTAAATGTTTCCCATCACATTTTACTTCTACTACAAAAGTCTTATTATGATCTGGTCCTTTTTCATCAATTACTGTATATTCAATTTTTACGTTTCCATGTATTTGTAGTTTTTCTTGTAAAACTGTTTTATAATCTTTCATTCCTACATGTTTGCTTGCAATTTCTATTTGATCTTTTAAATTTTCTATTATAAATTTTTCTGCATTTTCTAAGTTTGAATCTTCATATATTGCAGCAATCACTGATTCTACACTATCTGCAAGTATCGCTGGTTTTTTATTTCCTCCACATGCTATTTCACTTTTCCCTAGTTTTAAGAAATCACTAAAATTATGCTTTAAAGCAACTTGATAAAGACTGCTTTCACAAACAACAGAAGCTCTAACTTTAGTCATTTCTCCTTCTTTTAGTTTTCTATAATTATTATATAAATAATTACTTGTTACAAACTCTAATATACTATCGCCTAAAAATTCTAGTTTTTCATTACTTTCTACTTTTTTTTCATGTGCATACGAAGTATGTGTTAATGCGGTTTTTAGTAGTTCTTTGTTTTTAAATGTATACCTTATGTTTTGTTCTAATCTTTCTATATCCACGGCTTGTCCTCCTTTCTTTGAAAATTTGGATTTTATTTAATAATTTTTTCTATTTCTTCATATATTTTGTCTTCTACATAATTTACAGATACTTTTTTTGCATTTTGTCCCATTTGTTCAAGTTTGTTTTTATCTTTTAGCATCTCTTCTATTGTATTAGATAAACTTTGTGCATTTAGATCTTTATCTAATATTATTCTTGCTGCTCCCACTTTTTCTAATACTTTAGCATTATACTCTTGATGATTTTCGGTTGCAAATGGGAATGGAATAAATATTGCTGGTTTTCCAATTTTAGCTATCTCTGTAATTGTCATAGCCCCACTTCTTGAAACTATTATATCTGCTACATTCATTACCTCTTCCATATTATAAATATATGGTATAATCTTGACATTTTCTATTTTATTAATATTTATTTTTTTCTCTTTTAGTTCTTGCTTTATTACATCATATTGTTTAGGACCTGACGCCCAAATTATCTGATAATCTTTGTTTAATTTGCTTAGTATTATATCTTTTAATGTTTCATTAATAGTTTTTGCTCCTTGGCTACCTCCAAAAATTAAAATAACTGGCAAATCATTTTTTAAGCCCATTTCTTTTTTCATAATATCTTTTTGTGCTTGTGACATTGCTATTCCTTTTATTTTTGTTGGTGTTCCTGTTACTACCACATTTTTTGCTTTTGGTAGTCTTTGCTTTGCTTCTTCAAAACCTACTAAAATCGTATCCACCTTTTTTGCTAGCATTTTAGTTGCTACTCCTGGAAAGGCATTACTTTCATGTAGCAATGTTGGTATTTTATATTTTTTTGCAGCCATAATTGTTGGCCCACAAATAAATCCTCCTGTACCTATTACAATATCTGGATTAAAATCTTTTACAATCTTTTTTGCCTCTCCAAAACCCTTTAATGTTTTAAACATATTTTTTACATTACTTATGCTTATTTTTCTATTTATGCCATAAGCATCTATTGTTTTTAATTCATAACCTGCCCTTGGAACTAAATCATTTTCTAGTCCTCTAGTTGTTCCAATAAACATTATTCTAGCATTTCTATTTTTTTCTTTTATTTTATTTGCAATTGCAATTCCTGGATTAATGTGCCCTCCTGTTTGTGCTGCTGCAATTATTACTTTCATTTTATTACCTCCGTAAATTGTAGTTTGTGTGAGGAGGAATTCCAGGGACTGTCCCTTAAAATCACCAAACCTGGGGATTTTGGGGACTGTCCTGAATTCATCCGGAACTAAACAAATTCCAATTTATTGTTTTTATATTTTCTGACTCTGCCTTGATATATTCAGCAATACGCCTACTGCGCATAATAGAATTATAAGTGATGTTCCTCCATAGCTAAAAAACGGAAGCGCCATACCTGTTACTGGTATAGAAGATGTTACAACCGCTATATTTATTATTGCTTGTATTCCTATTAATGAGGTTATTCCTGTTGCAAGTAAACTTCCAAACATATCTGGAGCTTTCATTGCAATTAATATTCCTCTCCAAATAAATATACCAAATAAAACTATAACAGCCACACAACCAATAAATCCTAACTCTTCTGCTAATACTGCAAATATAAAGTCATTGTGTGGTTCTGATATGTATAAATATTTTTGTTTACTATTTCCTAGTCCTACTCCAAAAAGTCCTCCTGAACCTATTGCATATAAACTTTGAATAATTTGCCATCCTTCATCTTGAGCATAATCCCATGGATTTAAAAATGATACTATTCTTGTTAGTCTATATCCTCCTTTTTTGAAGAATTTTGCCAATATATATAATCCTATTCCTCCTGCTGTTCCTCCTAAAACTCCTAGTGTTAAAAAATGTGATATTTTACATCCCGCTACAATCATCATTATAGACACAACTGCTATTATAACAAGTGAAGCACTAAGATGTGATTGTACTCCTAGCAATACTCCCACAATTGGTAATACGAAAAATACTATTGGTTTTATAAATCCCTTCCATACATCTTTTAGCTCATTTTTATGTTTTGTTAGATATGCCGCAAAAAATAATATTATTCCTATTTTTGTAATTTCTGATGGTTGAAATGATGAAACTATTGGAACATTTTTTATCCAACGTCTTGCACCGTTTACCTCTTTTCCGAAGTCCTGGCACTAAAACCAATAATAATATAAAAAGAGAAACAACATATGCAATTTTATAAAATCTTTGATATTTTCTGTAATCAATTTTTGATATTATAAGCATTAATGCCACTCCAAGCACAGCACAAAAAGCTTGCTTTTTTACATATGTATAACTACTTCCCGTTGTTGCAAGTGATGATGGAGAACTTGCTGATAATACCATTGTTACTCCTAATGATAATAATAAAATTACAGTAATAAACAATGTAAAATCAAAAGATTTATATGTTTTGTTTTCCTTATTTATCTTCGGCATTCTTGTATCCTTCCTTTCGAAGCTTCTTTATATTGAATATAATCCTACTATACAAAGTATAAGAGTAATTACACTAAAAACTGATACTATCTTATTTTCTTTCCATCCTGATAATTCAAAGTGATGGTGAAGTGGTGCCATTTTTAGTAATCTTTTTCCTCCTGTTGCTTTAAAATACGTTACTTGCAATACAACAGATAATGTTTCTGCTACTGGAATTAAAGCAATTATTAATAATATCAATGGCATCTTCAAATATAAAGCCATTGCAGCAATTACTCCTCCGAAGTAATAATGAGCCAGTATCTCCCATAAATACTCTTGCTGTATTTAGATTAAATATTAAGAATCCTAAACATGACCCTACTATTATACTTCCAAAAACAATTACTTCTTTTACATCCAAAATTATTGCAATTACTGTTAAGCATGTCGCAATAATTGCTGATATACTAGTACTTAACCCATCTATTCCATCTGTTAAGTTTATTGCATTTGTAGTTCCTAGCATTACAAATATAACAAAAGGTATATACAAAAGCATTGGTAATACTATATATTTCTTAGCAAAAGGGATAAATGTTTCTGTTCCTAAATGTATTCCTCTTGTTAAATATAATGTATATGCCACTGAAATTATTAGTAATCCTAGCATTTTATATGCTGGTTTTAATCCTTTTGTATCCCTTAAAACTAATTTTTTAAAATCATCTATAAAGCCTATTGTTCCAAATCCTATTGTTATTAATAGTAATGGTAGAATATTTCTTGCTGTTTCCGGCTCTCTTGTCCTGTAATAAATATAGCCTCCAATTGTTCCTATAATTATTCCGAAGTGCAATTATTATTCCACCCATTGTTGGAGTTCCCTGTTTTTTGTAATGTGACTGAGGTCCATCATCTCTTTCAATTTGACCAACCTTTAGTTTTTTTAAAATAGGTATTACAAAAATTGATATAATTACTGTTGCTATAAATGATACAAATAGTATTCTTGTCTGAAAATACAAATTTTGTTCCCCCCTCAAAAACTCTTTTATTATTACTTGGGCGCACCCTGTGCGCCCTTATACTTTTTGTTTATGTTAGCATAATTAATGGCATTATTTTATTTCATTAATTTTTTTATTATTTCTCTTTCATCAAATGGATATTTTTTGCCATTTATTTCTTGATATGTTTCATGTCCTTTTCCAGCTAGAACAATAATATCATTTTTGTTGGCCATATCTATTGCATATTTTATAGCCTCAATTCTATCTACTATTGTTATATATTTTCCTTTTGTTTTTTTCATTCCATCTTCTATTTCTTTTACTATTTCAGATGGTTCTTCTGTTCTTGGGTTATCTGATGTAATTACTGTAAAGTCTGCAATATTTCCAGAAATTTCTCCCATTATTGGTCTTTTGCCATGATCTCTATCTCCTCCACAACCAAATACAGAAATTACTCTTCCTTTTGTATATACTTTTACTGCTGATAAAATATTTTGTAGACTTTCTGGTGAATGAGCATAATCTATCATTATTGTAAGGTCTTTTTTATTTGGTACAAGTTCACTTCTTCCTGGAACCCTAACATCAACTAAAGCTTCTTTAATTGTTTCTGCATCTATTCCAAATTTTAAAGCTACACTTATTGCTGCTAATGAATTATATACGCTAAATCTTCCTGGTATTCCTGTTTTTACTCTTTCATTTTTTTGTCCTATTTTTACTTTAAAATCTACACTTGAATTTGTTATTGTTATATCTTTTGCTAATAAATCAGCTGCATTGTCTATACCATATGTTTTTATGTCACAATTTTTTGCTAATTTTTTTACTTTTAATACATTAAAGTCATCTGCATTTATAAATCCTATTTTGCACATATCAAATAATTTCAATTTTGAATTAAAATAGTCTTCCATATCTGGATGTTCTTTTGGACTAATATGATCCTCAGAAAAGTTTGTAAATAATCCTATATCAAATTGGCAATCATCTACTCTATGTAATTTTAAACTTTGTGAAGAAACTTCCATAACTACTGTATCTATTTTTGCCTCTACCATATCTGCAAAAAGTTTTTGCAATTCTAAACTTTCTGGTGTTGTTCTAGAACTTTCTCCTAAATTTTTGTCTCCTATATAATTCGCAACAGTTCCTATTAAACCAACTTTGTGACCAGCTTTTTCTAACACTCTTTTAATCATAAAAGTTGTAGTTGTTTTTCCTTTTGTTCCTGTTACTCCTATCAATGTAAATTTTGAAGATGGATTGTTGTAAAAATTGCAAGCTATTTTTGATGTAGCAATTCTTGTATCTGGAGCAGAAATAACTATTGTATCATCTTTAATATCTGACTTTTTTATTGTTTCGCCTTCTTGTATTACAATTACCTTTGCGCCATTTTCTACTGCATCCTTTATGTATTTGTGCCCATCTGTGTCAAATCCTTTTATTGCAATGAACATATCTCCTTCCTTTACATTTTTTGAATTATGTGTAATTCCTTTTACGTCTGTATCAAGATTTCCTTTGGCTTTCAAGCCTTCAATTCCATTTAATAATGATTTTAATTTCATTTTTATCTTCTCCTTTTTTTGTTTTTAATACAAAGGGTAAAATTATTTATCCCTAATTTTATTGATACACATGTATTATATAATTAATTTTGCATTTTGTATAGTAAAATTGAATATTTAATTAAACAAATTGCAATTTGTCTAATTAGCATAAATTGTTACCTTTGTTCCTGTATTTATTTTTATTCCGGTTTTAGGTAATTGATCTCCTACTGTTTCTCCTTCCCCTATAATTTCTACTTCTAGCCCTAATTCTTTTAATGCTTTTTTTGCATCAGTTATAGACATTCCAGTCACTTCTGGCATTGTTACTGTTTCTATTACTTCCTCTTCTTGTTTTTTTGTTTCTAAATATGGTAATACTTCTCCGTAAAACTTGTGAAGCTATTGGTGCTGCTATTGCACCTCCTTGGTGTCCTCCTTCTCCAGTTGGATTATATAAAATAATTATAATTGCGACTTCTGGATCTGGTATATCTGCTACTCCAACAAATGACGTTACATATTTTCCAGTATTTACTCCGTCTTCTGATGTCCCTGTTTTTCCACCAATCGAATATCCACTTACTCTAGCATTTTTTCCTGTTCCCTCTGATACAACAGATTCCATCATGCTAAGCACCTTTTTTGCTGTTTCTTCTGATATTACTTGTTCTCCTTGCTTTACTTCTATATCATGTCTTTCTCCCGTTTTACTATCTATTGTCGCCTTTACTAATCTTGGCGTAAATTTTTTTCCGTTGTTTGCAATTGTAGATAACATTGTAAGCATATGTATTGGTGTTACTTCAAATCTTTGACCAAATGATATTGTAGCAAGTTCCACTGGGCCAACTTTTTCTTTTTTTAAAAATATACTTCCTGCTTCTCCTGGCAAATCTATTCCCGTTTTGGAAAGCAACCCAAATTTCTCTAAATATTTATAATATGTTTCCACTCCTAATTTTTGTCCGTAGTCCTATAAAAACTGGATTACAAGAATTCATTAACGCTTGCCTTAAACTTTCTGCTCCATGAGGTCTATAATACCTCCAGCATTTTATTCTCGTTCCTGCAATATTTATAGAGCCAGTACAGCAAAACTCTCCAGCCCTATCTGTATCAGTTATTCCTTCTTCCAATGAAGCTGATGCAGTTACAAGCTTAAATGTAGACCCTGGCTCATAAGTATCTGATATTACTTTATTCCTCCACATTTGAGCAAGCGCATTTGATTTATCTCCTGCAGATAAGTCATCCCATACAATCTTTAAATCTTCTTCATTTATTAAATATGGTTCATTTAAATTATAATTTGGATAATTAGCCATTGCTAAAATATCACCAGTTTTTGGATTTGATATTATTATATTCCCTCCACCTGTACAAACATTATCAACACAAGCCTGTGCCAAATATTTTTCTGCAATAGACTGTATTGTCATATCTATTGATAATATTAAATCATCTCCATTCACCGCTTCCACATAATCTTCTCCTGCCGTACCTAACTCAGAACCTGTGGCATCTGTTAATTTTAATATTTTACCTTGTTCGCCTTTTAATATGCTATCATATCTACTTTCAATTCCTTCCAGACCTTGATTGTCACTTCCTGTAAACCCTATAACATTAGATGCAAGTGTGCCATATGGATAATATCTTTTTGTATCTTCATCTATATTAACCCCTGTTACAATATTATTTTCATCTAGCCAAACTCTAAGTTCATTTGTTTTTTCTTTATCAACTTTTTTTACAATTGTTTCTATCGAACTTCTTTTACTTACTTTCTTTAAAACATTTTCATAATTTAGATCAAATATCTCTGCCATCTTTTTGGCTAGTTTTTCCTTGTTTTGTGGAGCTATATTTTTAGGTGTTACAGAAACCGTTTCCACACTAGCACTTACTGCTAATACATTTTTGCCAGTACTATCATATATTGTCCCTCTTTTAGGATTTATTTTTCTATTTAATGTTTGTTGGGAATACGCCATTGACTGTAATTCCGAACCTTGCACGAACTGTATTACCCCAATTCTTACAATCAGTAAAAAGCATAATATAGAGGTAATAAATATCATATTTCTTAATATTCTTTTTCTTTTAATATTTGTAGGTTTCATAAATTCTCCTAATATAATAAAAATAAGATTAGTATTATTTATTTATCTAATACTAATCTTATTTAAATATATTCTTAATTGTATTTATTATTACCTTAAAAGGAGACTCTTTTTCGTCTATTACCACTTCTTCTGAGGCTGGTTCAATGTAATCATTTTTTGGAAGTGTCATATATATTGTTTGTTTTGAATTTAATTTTTGCATTCCTAATTGTGTTTTTGCTTCTTGTTCTAAGTTGTTTAAATTCATTCCATTTTCTATTGCTACTTCCAATTGAGCATTTTGTTTTTCCACTTCTGCTAATTCTGATTTTAAATCTTGTATTTTTGCAAAATTTTCATCTATTTGTGAATTTCTTAAACTTATACCAAAAATTATTAAAAAGCCTATTGCTATATATTTTATTACTTTCATTTTTCTCTTTTTTATTTCATTTACTTTATTTTTATTTGTTGTTTGTATTTTTCTTGCTGTTGTTTTTTTCTTTTTATATGGATTTTTTACAGGTGTATATTCTGGCTCAAGTTTTCTTGGACTTGTTTCATATTGATATTTACTAAAATTTCTTGGCACTTTTATACACCCCCTTCAAAATTCATTATATATTTTATATCTTTTCAAATACTCTTAATTTTGCGCTTCTACTTCTTGAATTTTCTTGCATTTCTTTTTCTGTTGGTAAAATTGGTTTTTTAGTTATAATTTTACCAAGACTTACATTTCCACACACACAATAAGGTAAATCTTTTGGACAAGTACATTTTCCCTCTGCATCTACATATGCTTTTTTTACCATTCTATCTTCTAGTGAATGGAAAGTTATTACACATAATCTTCCTTTAGTATTTAAAGCTGTTATCGAATTTTTTATCGTATTGTACAAAGGTTCTATTTCATTATTTACTTCTATACGTATTGCTTGAAATGTTCTTTTGGCTGGATGAGAATTTTTTTCTCTAAATTTACCTGGAATACTCTTTTCTATTATTTTTACAAGTTCTCCAGTTGTTTCTATCTTTTTATTTTTTCTATATTCGCAAATATTTCTTGCAATTTTTCTAGAAAATTTCTCTTCGCCATATTCAAATATTATTCTTGCTAAGTCCTGTTCCTTATAGTTATTTACTATATATTCGGCTGTAAGTTTCTGAGATTTATCCATTCTCATATCTAGAGGTCCGTCATCCATATATGTAAATCCTCTTGTTTTTTCATCTATTTGATATGAAGAAACTCCTAAGTCTAGTAAAATTCCATCTACGCCTTTTATATTTAAATTTTTAATTATTTCATCTATATTGTCATGATTATCATGTACATATTTCACATTGTTAAACTCTTTTAATCTTTCTTTTGCTACTGCTAAAGCTTCTTCATCTCTGTCTATTCCAATAAGCATACCTTTTTCAGAAAGTTTTTTTACTATTTCTAAGCTGTGCCCAGCACCGCCCATTGTTCCGTCTACATATATTCCGTCTGGTTTTATATTTAAATTTTCTATACATTCATTTAGTAATACTGATACATGATTAAATTCTATCTTTTCCAATTTAAACCTCAACTAAAAAAATAGCATTAAACAGTTGGTAAAAATATATGTACCAACTGTCTTCCTCTTTTGTTTATATAATTCTTTTGTTTCTTTTGGCTTTCGCCATTTTTCTTTTGTGTGTTTTTTTACAACCCCTCTTAAAAAGTCGTATTGATTTCTTTTGTACTTAATATTTTTTCTTTAGTGTGTATAATTTTACTTGTTAAGTAAATTATAATTGTAATCTTTTGTGTAATTTATTTTTAGAATATTTTCTTTGGTGTTTTTTTAATTTTTCTTTTGTACTAGTTTTCTTTAGTACTTCTTTTATCTTTTGTATTCTTTTCTTTAGTATTTTTTGCTTTCTTTTGTATTTAATAATTTAATCTTTCGTATCTTGTTTTTTATCTTTTGTGTTTTATATAAACTTTTCCAAGTTATATACCTAAGTTTTCTATTCTTTCTGCAATTTCATCTGCTGCTAAATTTTCTTCTTCACTATATTTAAGCCATTTTTCTTTGCTCCAAATTTCTATTTTGTCTAATACTCCTATTATAACTACTTCTTTTTCTAATCCTGCAAACTCTCTTAAATTGCTATTTATTAAAAATCTTCCTTGCTTATCAAGTTCGCATTCAGTAGCTCTTGCTAAGAAAAATCTTTTTAATGCTCTTGCATCTTTATTTGTAAGTGGAAATGTTCTTAATTTTTCTTCGAAGTTTTTCCATTCGTTTCCGCGAATATACAAACAAGCATCCATCTAGTCCTTGTGTTATAACAAACTTTTCTCCAATGTCTTCTTTTAATTTAGAAGGCATTATAAGTCTACCTTTTGTATCAATTGTGTGTTCATATTCGCCTATTAACAAATGTTTCACCTCTTTTCACTTTTGAGGATTTTTATTCCACTTTCCTCCACTTCGCTCCACTTTGAATTTATTTTATACGATTAGATTATAAAATGCAATACTTTTTGCAAAGTTTTTTTAATTTTTTTATTATTGTTTAGTATGAAAAGTCCCTTCAGCGCTCTACTAATTAGTTTTGTGTTGACATTGACATATTTTTCTAATTATTGTATAATAGAAATGTAAGATTGTATTCGCACAAGAGAGGAGGATGTTTATGGAAAACGAATTCATAAATATAACTAATGAAGATTTAGAAAAATTATCACTTGAGGAGTTGGCAGACTTAAAAATAGAGTTGGATGATCTAGCTTCAAAAGTAAATGATATGTTAAAAGATTGTGATGATATATTAAATAAAAATAGTTAATTAGGAGGTAATTATGGCTACTATAGAAGATTTAAATAATGCTTATACAAAAGAAAATAATTTTTTAAGTAAATTAACAGCACCCGGAGGGTTAAAAGATAAAATAGAACAATTTCAACAAGATCTTGACTTAAATATAAAAGATTTCAAAGTAAAAGAAGCCGAAATGCAATATGCTTTATCAAGGAATGATAAAACTACAGCTGATGCTCTAAAAAAAGATTTAGAAATATTAAGTAAGGATATACTTGCTTTAAGAGGTAAACTAGAAAAAGCTAGTAGCTTTTTAGCCAATCAGCAAAAAGTTGTAGACGAAAAATTTGCCGATTTAAGTAAGGACCCTGAAGTTAAACAAAAACTTGATTCAATACTTTATAAGAAATATGATAGAAAGAAAAAGCAAGAACTTGATAAAAAACAGCAATTAGAAACAATAAAGCTAATTGTTGACTCACATCCAAACGTTCAAAAATGGTTAAAAGGTATTGATGGTTACGAAAAGTCTATAAGAAAATGTGACAAAGTAATAGAAAAATACAAATCTGTTCCACCTGTTACACCAGACGAACAAAAAGAACTTGCTGATGCAACATCTGAAAAAACTGCATCTACAAAATCTCTTGCAGACAGGCGTTCAGATTTAGTTAATTTTTTTGAAAAAAATTACCCTCAAATAGATAAAAAAATATTAGAAAGTCTACATTCGTATGGTAATATAAGCAAGCAAATATTAGGCTGTGAAAAATCTATAAATAATTATGATAAAGCTATGGACAGTTTGTCAGTGGCTAAAGAGCCTAATTCTATACAACCAACCGCTCCAAAGTCAACTCCACCTGTTCCTGTAGAAAAACCATCTTGGTTCCGTCATCCAATACAAAGATTAAAATACCAAATTAATGAAATAAAATCGAGAAGAAACCCAGATCCAGCACCAGCTCCAACACCTGCACCTACTCAAAAATCTGATTTCCTAGATGATGTAAAATTATCAAAGGACGAGTATAATTCAGAAATCGTTCAAAAGTACATTAATGAACAATATGAAGAAAACTTACATAACGCTGCAAGGCAAAAAGACTCTGACCCTAATGTAAGATAGTTATCTATATATAAAGAATGCACCAATTAAATTTTTAATTGATGCATTTTTTATATATTACATTTTTCAAAGACCTTTTTGCCATCTCTTCATATCTTTTCTTTTTATCTTTAACTTTTTCTTCTAATGGTGGTAGTATTCCGAAGTTTGCATTCATTGGTTGAAACTTTTCATTTGGTGAAGAAACGTAATTTGTTAATGCTCCTATTACTGTTTCTTTTGGGAAAATTATTTTTTCTTCTTGTTTTAGTTCTTTTACTGCATTTATTCCAGCAAATAAACCTGACGCAATTGATTCTACATATCCCTCTACTCCTGTTATTTGTCCCGCAAAGAAAATATTATTATTAGTTCTTAAATTACCTTCTTTGTTTAACAATTTTGGTGAATTTATATATGTATTTCTGTGCATAACACCATATTTTATAAATTCTGCATCTTCTAGTCCTGGTATCATAGAAAATACTCTTTTTTGCTCTCCAAATTTTAAATTAGTTTGAAATCCTACCAAATTATATAATGTACCGCTAGTATTATCTTGTCTTAATTGTACAATTGCATATGGCCTTTTACCTGTTCTTGGATCATCAAAGCCAACTGGTTTTAATGGTCCAAATCTAATTGTATCTTCCCCTCTTTTTGCCATTACTTCTATTGGCATACATCCTTCAAAAATTTCTCTTTTTTCAAACTCATGTAGAGTTACAACCTCCGCGTTTATAAGTTCGTTATAGAATCTTAAATATTCCTCTTCATTAAACGGAAGATTTATATAGCTTGTATCTTCTTGCTTTTTTAGTCTTTCTTTCCATTCTTGCATACTTTCTTCTTTTTTCTTTTCCTGTGAATATCTATCTCCATAAAAAGCAATATTCATATTAATACTGCTCTTTTCCACAATTGGTGCAGCAGCATCATAAAAATATAGTTTATTTTCCCCTGTTATTTTTAAAATTTGTTCTGCCATTTTATCTGATGTAAGCGGCCCTGTTGCGATAATAGTTATAGCATCTTTTTCTAAATTGCCTATAAATTCTTCTCTTATAATTTCTATATTTTCATTTTCTTCTATTTTTTTAGTTACTAATTTAGAAAATTCATCTCTATCTACAGCTAACGCTTGTCCTGCGGGAACAGCTGTTAAATCAGCACATTTTATAAGAAGTGAGTCAAGTTCTCTTAACTCTTGTTTTAGTAATCCACATGCATTTGTAATTGCATTTGATTTAAAAGAGTTACTGCAAACAATCTCTGCTAAATTATTATTCGAATGAGCGGGAGAAAAAACACTAGGTTTCATCTCATATAATTTTACTTTAATACCTCTTTTAGCAATCTGGTAAGCGGCCTCACAGCCAGCTAATCCCCCTCCAATAACATTAATATAATCTTTCATATCTTCATCCTTTAAAAAAAATCCTGATGAACATTTTTCATCAGGGCTATTTTATCACATATTATAAAAATAATCCATTATTCCAGTATATATTCCCCAAGCTAGTTTTGTTTGATAATCATCTGTTAGTAACAGTTGTTCTTCTTCTGGATTTGACAAGAAGCCACACTCTACTATACTTATTGGTATTTCCACATGCTTTATTATATATACATTATCTATTTTAAGTGGTACTCTATCATTCTGCTTTTGTATTGTTTGATTTAAACTGTTTTGTATACATGTTGCTAGTTTTTGTCCTTCTGGGCTTTCTTGCTTATAAAATGTTTGCCATCCCCAATATTGTTGCTGTGGTATTTTGTTCAAGTGAATTGATACAAATATATCTGCACTTGATTCATTGCCTATTTTTACTCTATTATGAATATCTGATATCTTTTTTTGTTTTAATGTATTACTGTCCAAATCATATATTGCATTTTCATCTGAGCGTGTAAGTATTACAGTTGCGCCAGATTGTTCTAGCAGATTTTGCACTTTTAACGCTATTTTTAAATTACTTTCTGCTTCGGTTGTTCCATTACTACTTTGAGCACCTTCATCTGGAACTCCATGTCCTGCGTCTATTACAATCACTTTATTATTTACTGGCAAAGCCACTGTTGCAACTGTTTTATTTTTTGTATTATTTACATTGTATGCTGTAATTGAATACAAAAGCATAAATGTTGCAATTATTCCCGCCCAAAATATTATCTTTTTTCTATTTATTACTACCATAAAAAACACCTCATACATAATATATATGAGGTGTTTACTAATGTTATTCTTTTTATTAATCATTTTCTTCTCTTCTATCTATAGCATAAGAACTTCCCATTGTTGTTTTTGATAGATGCTTAACCTGTGCTCCTACTTCTCCTATTTCTAAAGTATTTGAAAATCTCTTTGCATCTGCTACCACGACTCCTATTGAAATAGATGTTAGTGGAAATTGTTCCATTACTCCTTTTCTGTTTTGAACTTCTATGTATTTTCTTTCTATATCTGTATCGTTAAAAAGCTTTAAAACTTCCACGTCAAACTCTGCAATTATATCTTGACATATTGCTTCATAGTCTATATCATCATTTGTTATTGCAACAAAATCATCACCACCTATGTGGCCAACGAATGCATCTGTACTTTCTAATGCATGTATGTGTTTTGTTATTATTTTTGCAGTTAATTTTATTATCTCATCGCCTTTTAAAAATCCATATACGTCATTGTATGCTTTAAAGTTATCTAAATCAATATACAATACAACAAATGGTTCTTTTTTTAATAGTCTTTTTTTAAGTTCTGTTTGTATTGGCAAATTTCCTGGTAATCCTGTAAGCGGACTAACGGTTCTATTTACAGTTAATAATCTTGATAGATTTTTTATTATATAATACAAATAATCTTTAATCTCTTTTTTTGAAATAACATATTCTACTGATCTTTCTAAAATATCTATTTTATGCTCTTTTGAATCATCGGCTGTTATTACTATTATAGGAGTAATACTATTATCCTCATTTTTTCTTATTTTTTCGCATAATTCTAATACATCTTCATTAATTGATCCTTCATTAATTATTATAAGACTTGGAATACTTTTTAGAGAAAGCTCTAATTTATCTGGATTTATATTTCTAAATCTAAATGCTCTTTCCTCTTCAAATAGTTCTCTTAACGTCATTATTAAATCATTATTACAGTCTATAATATGTATTTCTTTAATCATCTTTTTCTCCTATCATTAGTATTTTATGGGTACTGGCATTGCCCTACATATGTTTTTTGTGTATCTTCATTACTTGTTGCTACTATTGCTACTTCATTCTTTCCTTCTTTTAAATTGAAATAATAGAATAACTCTTTCTTTGTAGCATCATATCCACTAAAGTTTTGATCATATGCTAAAGTTTGTCCATTTACTGAAAACTCAACTTTTTTAAATCCAAGTTCATGAGTAATTTTTAAATATAATTTATCTCCTTCTCTATAAACGTCTATTTCTGGGTCTGTTTTTCCCACATATGTTTTTCTTGATATTTCTGTATTGCCAGCAGCATCAACCGCTGTAATTATTAATGTATTTGTTCCTTTTTTGGCAGTTATTTTTATATTAATTTCCTTAGCAACAGTTTCTCCTTCTTTTGGTTCTGCTTCTATTTTAACAGTATTTTCTTCTGGTTCATCTTCCCATCTATATGTTGCATATGCAAGTTCTGTTTCATCTGTTACTGTTATATTTGTTCCATCTGTTTTGTCCAAGTCTATTAATGGCTTTTCTGTGTCTTTTGTTCCTGTATATTCTTTACTTGTTTCAAACTCTTGAGCATTTCTATCAATTACTTTTACAGTTAAAGTATTTGTTCCTTTTGGTATTGCAATAGACTCACTGTATTCACTTGTTCCGTTTAATGATTTTTCAGTCTTATCATTCAAATCCCAATAATATGTGATTTTTTCTATTCCGCCTTCAGCCTTTGCAGAAATTGTAGCTTCATCTTCCACTTGGTCTAAAACTATTTCTGGTTTTGCTATTTTATTTATCTTACTTTTATTTATTAATTTGTATGAATAAACGCCTATCAAAGCTGCGCCAAAAATAAAAATTGCAATAGCAAAAACTTTAACTATTTTATTAAATTCTGGTGAATTCATTTTTTGTTTTGTCTTCTTTTTATTTGGATCTTCTGTTGATAATATTTGATTCATTCTATCTTCTCCTTATAAAACAGATTATAACATAATAAAATTATATTTGTAAATAAATTTAAAAAATTTCCATTATAATACAAATTGGAATTCATCCCTCACTTCGTTCGGGCGTTTTAAGGTAGCCTAACCTTGTTGTATACGGAAAAATCTTACATGAGGTCAAGATAAAAGTCGATTTTTTCTATACAATAAGAAGAGATTAGAATTAAATTCTAATCTCTTCTTATTTCATTTATGACTTTAATACATATTTCTTTATTAAGATTATTCCTCCACCTACGATTGCAAGTGTTATTGTTATTAATGTAAAGTAACTCATAAATTGTGTTGCACCTGTTTTTATTGATAGAATTACTAATGCAAAGTCGTCATCGTCTTCTTGTTCTTCTTTATATGGGTTTTCTCTGTTGTTTGGTGTTGAGTCTATGTCATCTGTATTGTAGTCGTTTGCATCTTCTGATATTTCTGCTATATTTATTTTTTGTCCTAGATTCTTTTCACTATTTATCCATCTGAATGTTATTTCTAGTTCTTTTGATTCTCCTGGATTTAATAATACAGTTTCTAGTGCTCTTGTTACTATTTTGTCATCTCCAGATTTTACCCATCCATATTGTTTGTTGTTTCCATCCTCTACATGGAATTCTAATCCTTCTGGAATATAGTCTGTTACTTCTGTTGCATATCCTGGAATTTCTCCTTCGTTTGTTACTCTTATTTTGTATACAAATTTAACAACAGTTTTATTTAATTTTTTCTTGTCTAATTCTACTTTTGCTATTGGTTCTGGTTCGTTGTTGTTTCTTATTCCTTCTCCAGTGCTTTCTGTTAAGCCTTTATTTGGTTTAAATCCAGTATTTGTTGTAGTTGTTTTTCCATTTACTGTTACTACTGATTGTGTTACCCATTTTAATAAGCTTAAATCAAAGATTGGTATACGTACTTTTTCTATATCTTCGTCATCTTCATCTTGCCATTCGTTTGGTGTTGAATCTTCGTCATCCCCACTATCTTCTGTAATTTGTGCTTGATTTATTATTACTCTATCCTTATCAAAGTCTTTTGGTTCTTTTATTGTAAATACTACTTTTACGTCTGCATAACTTAATGTTTTTGTTTCTGGGTCAAATGCTTTTATTAATGTTTTTTCTAAGTATCTTGTTCTTATCATTGTTGCTTCTTCTGCTTTTGTTGTTATAACATATTTTTTACCATTATATTCTATAATGTCTTCTTTAGCAATGTTTTCATCGCTTTCTGTCATTTCTCTATACATTACCCAGCCATATGCTTTGTTTGTTGCATCATCTGCTTCAAATACTAATCCATTAGGTATATCATCTGAAACTTCATATGCATATCCATCTTCTGAGCCTTCATTGTAAACTCTTATTGTATATTCTACTTTGCTTCCGTTTTTTACCCATAATGGATCTTTTGGATGATTATATGTTGCTGTATGTTCTTTTTTGCCATTTCTATCATATGTTCCATCTATTAATGTACTTACATCTGGCACTGGTTCTCTTGATGCTTCTGGTGCTTCTCCATCTACTTTTGTTATAAATTTACGAAGTGCTAAATCAAAATATTTTAATTGTAATTGTTCAAAATCATCGTCATCTTGTTCACCTGGTGTATATCCATTTTCTTCTTTGCCTGGTGTATGTTTATCATCTTCATAAACATTTTTTGGCTCAGAATCTCTGTCATCACCTTTTTGTTCTATTTTGTTTCCATTTTCATCATATTCTTCTGTTATTTCTGCAACGTTCTTTAATATTCCTTTATATGTGTTTTCTTTTAAAACTATACATGTTATTTCAACTTCTTGATAGAATAATCCATCTTTTTCATCATTTGTACTTTGTTGCCATAAGTCTTCATCAGCTTTTTGTGATTTATATGCTTTAATTAATTTTTCTTTTAATGCTTTTGTTGATATTGCTGCTCTTTCACCTGTTACTATTTGTATTTGGCTATAATCTGTTGGCACTTCACCTGTTATTGGATCTTTAAAGTCCTCTAGTTTTATTTTATCTTTGTTTATTTCTGATTCGTCTTTATAGAAACCATTTTCTCCAACTAAGTTCTTTATTTCAATTCCCTCTGGCAATACTTCTTTTCCTGTTGCTTCATCTGTTGTTTTTGGTATTGACCAAATGCTGTTATTTGTATAGTTAGGTAAGAAACCTAGTCCTTCTGGCAAGTAGTCTGTTACTTCTGTTGCATATCCATTTCTATCGCCTTCATTATATACCCTTATTTTATATGTAACTATATCTCCTTTCCTTACTGTTACAGCATCTTTAGGATGAACATATTCTGCTGTTGTTATTTTCTTTCCTGTTGTCGAATCTATTGTATTTAGCTTACTTGTATTTATTTTTGGTGTTCTATCTTTTTCATCTTTTAATTCTGTTCCATTTAGTTTTGTTATAAATTTACGAAGTGATAAGTCAAAAGGTGTTCCTTTTATAATTATTTTCTCAAAATCATCATCATCTTCTTGACCTTTATAATGATATTTAGAATCTGTTAAATCATTTTTATTTTCTTCGTTTCCTTTATATCCTGGTAATGGCTCTAATAAATCTTCTGCTGTTGGCTCAGTAAAGTTTTCTGGTTTAGAATCTCTATCTTTAATTTTTTCTTCTTGTGGTCTTGGTGCTGATGTATAGTCCATTGTTGCAATATTTGTTAAAACCATATCATTTGCTGAAGTTTCTGCAGAAACTTTGAATTTAATATCTATTGATTTACTATCTAGTTTTTCTCCGTCAAATGGATTTAAGCCAAATAAATATGGTTGTAGTCCTGTTTCTCCTTGCGCTGGAATCTTAGATATTGTAATTGTATTTTTTTCCTTATTTATACTATATATATATTCTTTACCTTCTAATTCTTCTGCTGTGTATTCACCTGAAGTTTTAGCTTCTATAAACTCTGGATTTGATTTTGCATCAAATTCTAACCCTTGAGGTAAATAATCTGTTATAGAATATACATAACCTTCTATATCGCCTTCATTATATACTGTAAATCTGTATGTTACTATATCTTCTGTTTTTACTTCAACTGGATACTTTTTATGCTTATAGTCTGCTGTTGTTGCTTCGCCACTTGCTAGTTTAGTTATATCTATATCTGGTACTCTAGTATCTTCTAGTTTTGTACCATTAACTTCTGTTATATATTTTCTTAATGCCAAGTCAAATGTTTTCCCTGGTAAAACTAAATCTTCATAGTCATCATCATCTTCTTGATATGTGCTATTGTCTGTTGGTGGAGTGTAATCATCTAAATTTGGTTTTTCTGGTACAGAATCATCATCATCCCCACTATCAGCTGTTATTGCTGCTATATTTCTTAGGTTTTGCTCTACTCCACTTGCTATTGCTACAACTTTACATTCTACTTCTAAATCTGCATAATATAATCCGCCTTCGCCTTTTTCTGCTTTTTGCCAAATTCCTTCTGTTGTTTCTGATGTTTTTGCTTTATCAAATGCTTTTATAGTTGTATCTTTTAAATAGTTAGATGTTATTGGTGTCACTTTTGAACCATCTTTTAATGTTATTTGTTCTCCTGTTTTCCATCCATATTTAGTATTTATTGCGCTTCCAGCCACTAACTCTAGGCCTGCTGGCAAGTAATCTGTTACTTCTGTTGCTGTTCCATCTACCTGTCCCTCATTATACACTCTTATTTTATATGTAACTATATCTCCTGTTTCTACTTTTTGTTTGTCTTTTGGATGAGTGTATGTTGCTGTATACTCTACCTCTCCTGTTCTATCATCTTTAATACCATTTATTAAAGTTGTTGTATCTACTCTTGGTGTTCTATCTACAACTTCTATATTTTTTTCTGCACGTTTAATTGCTGTTATAAATTTACGTAGTGCTAAGTCAAATCTTTTTGGTACTTCTGTTGATATTTCATCTTCTGCCTCTGCTTTATCTCTTTTTATTTCAATTATCGCTTGGTCATTTCCTGTAGCATACAAGAAATTTGCTGTTGCCCATTTTCCTGTTTTTGATACTTTTAGTGAAAATTTTGAGCAGTCTATATCAACAAATTCCATTGCTGATTTATATAATTTAATATAATATTCATTATTATATGTAACTTTTTCTAATTCAACTTTATTTCCTGTTGAATTTATAACATCAAAAATTTGCATTCTTTTTAATGTATCTTCTGTTTGTTCAAAATAGAAGTATTGATTAACAATATTTCCTTTCCCGTCTTTTAATGCTAATTCAAAATCGTTGTATCTTGCATCATTTGTTGTAATTTTAAATGGTCCTATTAGATAATAGTTTTCATATGGATTTGGCTTTGTTCCTGTACTACTTTTATCTTCTACTTCAAATTTTATATTTTTATCAAATTCTATATTTACACTATCACTATTAGTTGTTTCTCTTATTGTGCTAGTTGAATCTGAGCCTTCTTTTAATGCTCCTTCTATAAAATATTGATATATTCTGTTTAAATAGTTTGCCCTTCTTGTTCCAAACACATCATTACTTTCATTTATAGCTAGCCAATTAACTGGTGTTGGATTTGTTGTTGATACTGATTCATTTTTTCCGTTTTCATCATAATTTGCAAAATACCAAAAAGCTAACTGTTGAATTACTTCTAAATCATCATCTGTTATCATCCCTTGGTTTACTTTTGCAATTCCTATTTTTGTTAGTAATTCTGTTTTATATTCTTGTGCATTGTATTTATCTGTACTTACTGGTAAATATGCATTATCTGCTATCCATAGCATTGCATTATATATGTTAACATTGTTATATGTTTTCTCATTAAAAGTAATGTTCTCTGTTCTATCTAGGTTAATATTATATAATTCTTTATACTTGGCAATTACCTCATTAGCATTAGATTTCATATTTTCTATTACTGTATATTTTGTTGAGTTTGCAGAACTATTGTCACCAAATCCCACACTACCAAAGCCCTTTCCTCCTCTTATACAATAAAAGCTATCTTCGAATTTTTTATATGGAGTTTCTAATTCTCTTTTATTATAATCAAATATCTTTACTATTGAATACTTAAATTCTTGACCATCTTTATGTCTAGCGAAGGTATATTCTTCATTGTCTATGTTATTATCTCCATTATCTTCACTATATGGTCTTGTTCTTTGATATGTAAGGTCCCTTTTTTCTTCTGCTGCATATATCGCATTTGGGTTTAGTACCGCTATTGAAATCAAAGCTACTATTAATGCCATTAATAAAATCTTAATCCTTTTCATAATTTACCTTCCTTCTTACAAAATACTAACTATATATATTATAAATTTTTTTAAAATTAAATCAATACCTCTTTTTTAGGCATTTTTCTTTTGTAAAAAAACGTCCTTTAAGCCTTTACGGAAGCCATTTTTTAGAGTTTTGTTTTTTATTAGCATTAAATATTACATTTTCATGACATTTTTTTATGTGTATAATAATTTTTTCATTTTCTTGTTCTTTTGGCTTATTCCCGTAGTTATACAGCTTTTTTATATGTATAAAAATCCCTTTAGTATTTTTACTAAAGTAAGCATGCTTTTAAACGCCATATCCAATAATACATACTAATTATACAATATTTTAAGTTATTTATCAACACATTATGTAAAAAAGATTTTAGCAATTAAATCCAGTTTTTTCTATTGACTTTTTTATATAAATTTGCTATTATAGTTATGCTTTAATTTTTGCGGGAATAGCTCAGTTGATAGAGCGCTGCCTTGCCAAGGCAGAGGTCGCGGGTTTGAGCCCCGTTTCCCGCTCCAGATTTTTAGTTATTCACTATTAACTTTTTTATTGTTATTTGGTACTATTTTAATTAAAAGTGAATAAATTATATCATATCTTAAATATTCGGCGACATAGCCAAGTGGTAAGGCACGAGTCTGCAAAACTCTGATTCCCCGGTTCGAATCCGGGTGTCGCCTCCAAAAAATAAAGACTTTAAAAGTCTTTATTTTTTTACTTATGCAATTAATTGCATATATACATTCTTAAAATTTCCTATTAATTCTATAAAGTAATATCTTGCACTTTTTTTATTTACTATATTTTTTGTGATTATATCTATACTTTCCACATTACTATCGCCAATTTGTAGTGTGACTTTTCCAATTTTAGTGTTTTCTTCTACTGGTGCTTCTAAATATTTTAAAGAATTTATACTTATTCTTATATTATCAATTTCTTCTTTTTTTATTGGATATAATTTATATTTAAAATTTCCTAAACCTAATTTTACACTTTGCTTTTCACCTTTATTTACAATAATCCTATTCGCATTTACTTTTTTCCATTTTTCAAATTCCTTATTAACCAATTCTTCTAGATTTACTATTTCATAGTTTTTATATATGTACTCTATTAAATTGATAGAATCTTTTGTCCTTGTTTTTTTAGTATCGGCTCCTAGTACAATTGTTATAATATTAAATCCATTTCTTGTTACCGATGTTACTAGGCATCTTCCTGCACCATTTGTAAATCCCGTCTTCACCCCATTCACTCCGTCTAAATATCCAAGCAGTTCATTTGTATTTGTTATTGTTTTTATATTTCCATTTATATTTACATTATGCACTTTAGTACTTACAACCTTTGCTATTTTTTCAATATTTAAAGCATAATCAGCAATTAAGGCAAGTTCATATCCAGTTGTATAATGCCCTTCTTCGTCTAAGCCATGTGGAGTTATAAAATGAGTATGTTTTAAATTTAATTCTTGTGCTTTTTTATTCATTAAATCTGCAAAATTTTCTACGCTTCCCGCAGTGCTTACGGCTACTTGTATCGCAGCATCATTTCCGTGAGCAAAGCATCAATCCATATAATAAATCTTCTTTTGTTATTTTGTCTCCTGTTTTTAGTCCTAACCTTGAGCCCCCTATGTTTGCAGCTTGTTTGCAAACCTCTACTTCTTCATTTAAGTTTTTATTGTTTTCTACAAATACTATTGCTGTCATTATTTTTGTTGTGCTTGCCATTGGAACTTCTTTGTCATAATTTTTACCATATAATATTGTTTTTGAATTTCTATCAAAAGCAATTGCACTTCTTGATAAAATGCTTGGTTCTTTTGAAACATTTGTAGAAACATTTTCTATTTCTTCCTTTAACCATACATAGTCTGTTTCTTCTTCTATCTCGTACGCAAATACGCTTACATTAACACACATTAATGCAATTATAAATCCAATTATTATTTTTTTTATATTATTCAATAAAATCACCTTTTAAATTTTATTAAATAAAGCATTAAAAATGCATAATTTAGTTTTATTTTCCTATAAACATTTGCACATATATTTTTCCATATTTTGGGCTCTTTACAACCCCTATTCCTGTGTAGTTGAAACTACTATTTAATATGTTTGCTCTATGCCCTTCTGAATTCATCCATGCATTTACAGCCCCACTGTTGCTTGAATTTCCTGCAATGTTTTCTCCTGCTGTTTTATAACTTATTCCATAGCTTTTTAGCATATCAAATGGTGAACCATAAATTGGTGAAGTATGTGAAAAATAATTGTTATCAACCATGTCTTGTGCTTTTATTCTTGCAACATTTTGTACCTCGTCATTTATTTTTAATGCAGATAAACCATTAGCAACCCTTTTTGCATTAATTAAATCAAATACTTCTTGTTCATCAGCTGTAAGTTCACTTTTAGTAGTATTGCTTGCATTTGGCTTTGTTGTGCTAGAATTGTTTCCAGCACTTCCGAGTATTAGGATATATTAGTTTAATATATTTACTGCTAACTGCTCCAATATAATCATTATCCGTTTGTACAATATACCAATCTCCTATTTTTGCAAATAAGCGTATATATTGGTTTTTATACACTTTTGTTATTACTCCAAAGTTAGTACCGTGGTCCTTGTCTTACATTTAGTGTTGTTGCAGTAACAAAACCTGTTGGTGTGCTTACTGTTTGATAGTTTTTCATTGCTAAACTGCTTGTAAATATACCTGCTATCAAGAAAAAAATCATTACACATAAAATTAATTTTGACTTTAATTTCATAAAAAATCAACTCCCAATAATAGTTTTAGCTATTATTAGGAGTTTATGCAAAAATTTTGGTTTAAAATTATTCAAATGTAATCTTTTTTTAATTATTGTGTTTCTTAGTTTTGATGTGATATAATTTAATATATTACTATTAGGAGTATATAAATGAAAAACTATTATGAAATTTTAGAAGTAAATAAAAAAGCCTCTCAAGAAACAATTTCCAAAGTATATAAATTTTTAGCTAAAAAATATCATCCTGATGCAAATCCAGATAATAAACAAGAAGCCGAAGAAAAGTTTAAGGAAATTTCTGAAGCATATGAAATATTATCTAATGAAGAAAAGAGAAAAGAATATGATGAAGAATTACATAATTATGAAGCAAGTACTTCTCCACAAACTGTTTCTGCTGAAGATTTTCTAAAACTTAGCAATTATTGCAAAGAATTAGAAAACGCTTTAAAACAATACTCATCTGCTGGAAATACTAATTCTTCAAATTCTAATGAATACAATAATTATTATAACAATACAAATAATGATTCTGCTCAATATCAAACTGATACATATACTGCTCGTGCTCAAGAACAAGCAAGAGAGCAAGCTTATCAAGATGCTGTAAACAGAGCTTATCATGATGCATATGTAAACAATTTAAGAAATATGGGATATAAAATAAAATATAAAAAGACTTTTAAAGAACATGTAAAGAATTTTGTAACATTAATTTTGTCCATTGTAGCAACGATATTAATTATTAAAATAGCTTTGAGTATTCCAGCTATTCAACGAAATCTTATTATATTAAAAAAATAGTTTGCACAATGCAAACTATTTTTTTATCTTCTTCTTTCATTTCCTCTAAATTGCTCTTCTACTTCTTCGTGAGCGTTATCAATTTTTTCTTTAGGAGTTTTTCCTTCTGCCTCATTGTATAGGTTTAAAAATTCTTCTGGCGAAACCTTTGCCTTTTCTGCTTCTTTTGCTATTGTTGTGGTTTCTCCATTACCCAAATCTATTACCATATTTAAATCTTGAATTTCTATTCCTTTTTCTTCTCCCTCCTCAAAATTATGTGCTATTTCATGATTTTCTTTTTCTGTGTCTGTTGCTTCAATAACATCATTTTCTGGAGTATTTGTTTTACTTTGTACTCTTACAGGTCTTTCAACTCTCTCATTACATGGAGTTACACGCACTTTTCCCAACTCAATATAGCCATATGTATCTATTGTAATTGACATTTCAATATCTTTTCTGTTCGTCTTCATCAATGCATGTGGACTTTTTCTTTCTACCTTGTCACCATTCTCGTCTATTGAAATCACACTACGCATTGTTGGCTTTGCCGGTTTAATCTCGTCAGCTATTCTTATTCCATTTTCATCTTTTTCTGTAATTATGTATTGTCCTAATTTACTAGAATATGCCAATCCTAATTTCTTTCCTTTCAATTCTGGAAATTCTAATTGTAATCTTGGATCTTTTATTTTTTTATAATATGTAATTCCTAGATCCTGTCCTTCATTTTCCATTAATTCTTCATTAGCTTCTTGCTCATCTTTTTCCTCAGAATCTTTGTCTTCTTTCTCATCTTTTTCTTCTTTTTCTTTGCCTTCTTTTTGTTTTTCTATATACTCTTCTAATTCCTCTGGCGTTAGCTCCTCCGACTTTGCTCTTATATTTTCAATATTAAGTTCTTTTAAATCTTCCAATGTCATTTCTACTTCCAAAGATCTTAATAATGGATCAATAAATTCTATATGTCCTTCTTCATTAACATAGCCTAATAAATTATTGGAATCCTTTGCATATATTCCAACTTTTTCTGTTCCATCATCATTAGTTATCTTGGCTATATAAATATCAGAATTTATTTCTAATCCATCTTTTATTTTTAACTTTTCATAATACTCTATACTAGAAATTCTTTCTCCCTCTGCTAGGCTTTCTTTCATACTTGATTCAAACTTGTCCATTTTCTCCATAGTTTCTTTTTCATTCGCTGTAAATGTTGAAATTTTCTTTTCTTTTTCCATATTACTCTCCTATTCTACCTCGAAAGATAATTCAAATTCTGCATTTGGATTTAATTTTATTATAAAATTTTTATCCATATCATCTGCAGCTACACCTACCCCACTCTTAATATTAGCTGTACAAGTATACACATTACTTTTTGTTTGAACATTTTTAATAGTTATATAATTTGTATCATAAAAGTTTTTCTGCACATAGTTTTTGAATTCATCAATTGTTTTAAAATAATTCTGTTTAAATTCACTTGATAAACATTCATATGCATTTTTATAATCTTTGTTGTTTATCATTTTTATAAATATTTCAATATCTGTAGCTACTTTCTTTGCATCGTTTGCTTTATTGTATGTAGTTATAAACTCCTCTGTTTTTATTGTATAATTATCTAACAATATTGTATAATCCATTATTCCATTTTCTTTTATTGTATAATAATTATCAAAATTATCTACAATTATATATTCAGTATAATTATCTTTTTCATTAACACCATACTTCACCATTGTTGTATTTTCCATTTGATTTTCATTTTCACTCATATTATTTTTATACTCTTCTAGATTTCCAAATCTTTTGTTTTTATATTCTTCATCAAGTAAGTTATAAGCTAACTCTGGATAATTAAGTGCTTTATTTATATAATCATTAAGATAGTTTCGAGCCATATCCTCATTTGTTACATTTATATTTTTAAATAAATTATATTTATTTTTAGAAATAGTCAATTCATCACTTTTTGATTTATTTTCTGTAATAAGTTTATTATATTCATTTTCTGTTATTGGAGTTAATTTATATGTTGTATTTTCAAAATCCAAATTTGCCATCATATAAAATCTCTTGTCTAATTCTATACTTTCTTTTCCTTTTATATAATATGTGCAATATGTATACCCATTTAGAACATATATTTCTTCTAAAGATATGTCATCTACATTTTTAAATGTGTATTCATCTATAATATTTTGTATGTTTTTTTGCATAGTTACTGCTTCTACCGCATTAGTGTTTTTATTATTAGTATAATTAACAAATTCCTTTATGCAATCCAATAATATATAATATTGATTTCTATTACTTAACTTCTCAATATTTTCGTTTATTACATATGTTGGATGTTCCGAAACTAATGTGTCTTTTTCTCCATGATTTTTCTCGTTCTTTTTATTAATTACAACAATGGCAGTTATACATAGTATTAAAATTAATATAAGAATTAATATAATATATTTAATTTTTTTCACTATAACCTCCTAATTATTTACTTACTAATTTTGCTCCAACAGCGCCATTAAATAATGATACAGCTGACTGCCAGCCTGTACGTCCTGTTGCCCATGGATCTGAAACATATATATAATTTCCATTATCTTTTACATCTAGTAATGCCATATAATGCTTATCAGTAGTAAAAGTACTTCCAGCACTTCTTAACACATATATTATAACTGGATTTCCTGATTTTAAATGCTCTATTATTTTGTTTTTATCAAATGGCACCCCAGCATTTCTATTTTCAAATTTTCCCATTTCAGTAACTGTAAATCCCATTCCTCTTAGCGAATTTGTTAAATTACTATTAACTAGATAGCACTCATATGGATTTTTATTTATTCCGTATCCAGATGCTACTATTGCAACAGATGTTACTCCACATCCAACTTTTGATACTGTTGAATCATATATTCTCTTACTGCTGTATGGTGCTCCATTTTGTTTATATTCTTTAAACTCCCTACCAAATTGGTTTGTAAATGTTGTAGTATATCCATTTCCGCCAGTTACATTTTTTTGTTCACTTACATTTACGCCTGCAGCTTTATAAATCTCTGTCATTATTGCAGTAACTCCTGGTGCCCATGATTGCGAACCCGGACAATATTTTGCTGATATTGTTTGTACAGAGTTCTTTCCCTCTGAGAAATACTCTTTTTTTATTAATCTCATAAAATCCTCTGTTGCTTCTGTATAGCTAGGATATACTCGCCATGTATTGCCTTTTGAGTCGGTCCACGAATTTCCATTATAGTTTCCTTTTATGCTTCCCCAATTATTAGTATTATTTTTAATCAGCTTAGCATCTTTAGCAGCACCACACTGATTTTCTTGCTGAAACACTGCAATAGCAAAAACTGCATTAACATTATATTTATTTTGTAATTCAATAAATTTACTTGCTCCAACACTATCTAAATTATTTCTTCTTGTACCAGAATTTGCCCATTTTTCTATTGCAGTTTTCAATTGTTCTTCATTTAGTACTAAATTTTCTGAAGATTTAGTTGTTTCCACAATATATCCACCAACCAAACCTACTGCTGTTAGCTCATTTCCACTTGCTATCTGATCCATTATGCTACTGATGTCAATACTTGGCTCTATTCCCATTACTAGTGCTTTCATATACTCAAATATATTAATATATATTTCTGCTGAGTCTAAAGTATCTGAAAAGAATTCATTTAATCTATCTTGTAGTTCATATATATGCTCTGTTGTTGTATGTCTATATTCGTCACTAATTAAAATATCATAAAAGCCACCTTTTCCTTCATCTTTAAATTCTAGTTTAGCCTTAGAATCATCCACTGCATATTCTATTCTTGTTATATTTTCTGTATTTGTTGCTTTTACTGTTCTCTCTTTTGCCCATACAGATCTATATGACCAGCCTGTCCCCGTTTTTATATCTATATTTGTGATATTTATTGTTTTTCCTTTTTTTGCCGCTTCAGCAGTTATTTCAGATTTCATATCTGGTTTTAGTTTTTGATATCCTGCAGACGAAGTAATAGTATCTATTCTAATATTTTCTTCTGGATCAATTTTTTGTGTAGTTGGTCCTCCTGTTGAAACATTTTCTGGCTCAGTTTTCGATTCTTCTTTATAAGCATTTTGCATGTTCCAAAAAATAGTATTTGCCTTACTTACTACAATTTTAGGAGTAGTAGATATATTTGTACTATTTGTTGTTTTTGTATACTTTTCTTCTTGGTTCAGTTCATTATATTTATCATAATTATATCTTTCATTTTTTTCTTTTTCATCATTCTCTTTATAATCATATTCCAATTTAAACAAATATTTGTAATCAACTTTCGCTGTTCCTTCTTCTACATATTTATTTTGTACTGTTGTAACTTCATCATAAACAGTTAATTCTACTTCATTTTTCAATGCAAGGTTTGCAACATCTTCACAAAAATTTGCATCTTCTGTTATTGTTAATAATGTAAAGAAAAATGAGTATGGTGTAGCAAATTTTTGTATTACACTCATATATGGAACAGTGGTTTTTACATATATTGTTTCCTGCGAATAGCCATCATCAGTTACATGCCCCTTATCTCCACTTAGTTGACTACTAGATGTTGATGTTGATCCATTTGCAACTGACAGATTAAAAGCTTCATCTAATGTAAAATAATTTAACACATCAGAGCTATTAGTTTCTATCAATTTGTCAAATTCTTTTTGTGGTTTATATTTTAATTCATAATCATTCCTTTTTATTTTTACATTTCCCTGAAAACTATCTCTAACTTTATTTGTATCTCCGCCTAAATCTGGGTACATTGTTTTTAACTCAGCTTCTACAAACTTGGGAAGGAGATGTAATTCTTTTTCACTATATTCTTGCAAATCCAAATCCATAGTTAATTGTCCTAATGAATCTTCTTTTGCATTTGAAACTTTTACTAAAACGTATTTTTCAAAATTTGTAAATGTAGCTGGGTCATATCCTATCGCTGTTAGCAGCTTATTGGCTAACTCAATTTCTTCGCTTTCAAATTGATATTCGTAGACGCCATTATTAAATATTGTTTTTCCAATATCAAAGAATCCACTCTCTGTGGTTATTTTTTCTTTATCTTCTTGATATGATTTTATTTTACTTTTTTGTATAACATAATGTGCTCCCGCTAAAAAGATTACTAAAACTAATATAATTCCTACTGCAAGCCAAAAATATGGGCTTTTAGCTAATCCCATTAAAGCTTTTTTTAAAGCATCTTTAACCGCTTTTTTTGCTGCTTCCTTTGCTGCTTGTTTTGCTTGTCTTGCTGCTTCTTTTGCTGCTTCTTTTGCAACCTCAGCTGCTACATTATTATCATCTTCTTCTTGCAAGTTTTTCACCTCACTTTAAAAACCAACATTTATATTTGAAACATTACTATATTCTTGTTTATTTTCCTGTTTTTTATATTCATCATAATCTAGTATAATATCTTCAAATGTTATTCCTTTAGAAGATATTTTTTCCGTATATGATTTATTGAATTTTATAGTTCTTGTAATACTTAATAGCGGGTTAATTATCAATAATCTTTCTGGTATTTCATTAGTATATGCTGTTTTCTTACCTCCCACTGAATCTTGTAAATACATTGAATTGTTCTTCCTGTATCCATCCATCAAAATTGTCTTCTGCGTATTGTTTGTTATTTTTATTTCATATTCTTCATAATCAATATATATTTTTCTGCTTATTACATTTATTCTAACATAGTCATTACTATTTTCTGTATTTAATTCTTCTTTCGCAATAAAGTTATTTATATTTATTTTATAATCATTATTTTCTTCAACAACTGTATAATAGCTATCTATTGCATTATTATTAACTACTCCAGCTGCTAATGCATTTTCATATATACTTATTTTATATATACTATATTTACCTGACATCCATAATTTTATATCATATGTTTTAACTGTGTTAAAAACTAAATCTGTATAGTCATTTTTAAATTTTTCTAATACTGGAAACATTTCCTCTTTGCAGTCTGTACTTAACAAATCATATGCTTCTTTGATTTTTCCATTATTGCATTTTTCTAAAAAAGCACTTATAAGTTTTAATTTTTCATCTTGTATTTTTTCACTATTATAATTACTGCTTAAAGAATCTTCTTGGTTATTAGGATAAATAGTAGTATTGCTACTACTATTTATCTCATCATTTGTATTAATTTCTGAATTTCTTTTTTTAGCATCATTATTTAATGTTTGCAATAATATTATCGTGAATGCAATTGCTAGTATTGCAATCCATATAACTCTTCTATTACTATTATAAAAGCTTAATATTTTATGCAATTTTGAACCTCCTATTATTTTTATATTTTTTGGTTCTATTTTTTATTTGTTCTTCCTTTTGGTTTAGACTGTGGTATAGCTTTTTGAACTGGAATTTCTTTACCTTTTACTCTTGCAACTTGTTTTAAAATAGTATCTGTTGTTTGTTCTGCTTTTTTCAAGTCATATCCCGGTTGACGAGTAAATTTATCTATCATCTTATTTCTTCCTGTATTGTACCTATCATAATCATCATACATATCATCACTAATTCCTTTTGCAAATGCTGGAATTCTTTTTGCTAGCTCAAGTGTTGGCACTTCTGTATTTGCTTTTGTTGCTTCTTTTGCTGCCTTTTCTCCTCCAAATTCGCTTGTCATTTTTAATGATTTTATAATCTGATCATCATCAGTAGTTCCATAGTTTTCTCTCATTTCAAGAGCTGCCTCTTTTGCAGCTTTAAAATTCTCATTTCCAAAAGCTTCTCTATATTTATCATCTATTTCCGCATCATTTTTCCATTTGTCATTCAAAGCTGCCTCTTGCTTAGCTGCATAATCTTTACCATAATATCCTCTTTTTGCTATATTCCAATCTTTCGATACTCTTGATATTCCTTTATCAGCAACTACTCTACCTGTCTTTGATCCTGCTGTTGCTGCTATTCCTACAGCAGAGGCTATTTTACTTGGGTCACCAGACATTAATGCTGCCGATCCAGAAATTAATGCTGCTGTTCCAGCAAACGTGTATCTTCCAGCCGTTCTTGCTCCTAGTTTTAAAGCTTTTGGTGCAACCACTTTAGCACCATTCCATGCTTCTTTTCCAAGTGCTTTTGCACGAGCTTTTCCGCCCATTCCTTTTGTTGCCTTCCATGCATTTATATAATGTGAACCCGTTTTATTTCCTAATCTCATTGCCTTGTTTCTTGCAACTGCTTTTATAGCATTTCCTACCATTTGTCCTTTTGTTAAATCATTACTATCTGTTTTCTCAACTGATTCTTGTGTACCTTCACCTGTTTCAGAAATACCTAGCATTTCCCTTGCCTCTTCCTCGCTTACACCAGCATTTTCCATGAAGTCTTTTACTTTATCTTCGTCACTCATATTAGCATACATAGATTCAGGCTGTTGTTCATCCATTAGCTCTCTTTGCATTGTCTCTCTTTCTGTTGGATCATAATCTTCTGTTCCATATCCTTCATCATAAGAATTTGCCATTCTTTGTTGTGCACTTGCCTCATTACCCTTGCTATCTCCTGGATTCAATCCATCATATGGATCTTCTTTCGCACGAATTCTATCTGGTTGACTAGCTCCATCACCACTTCCGCCAGATCCACCGTTTCCACCGGATCCGCCTTTACCCTTTGCAACTTTATTTCCTATTTTACCAGCAACATTTGCAAGCATAGAACCTGCCGCTGCTCCAGAAAATGCTCCCATTGTAGACGCCTTTTCGAAGCCAAACATTTTTCTCAATAGTTTTTCTGCTTGTGTCATAAATCCCAATACAACAATTGTATATATTATATTTGAATTTGCAAACTCTAGTGCTGAACTAATAAATATCATATATATTAACAAATGAAATGGTTGTATTAAAACATTAAATGTAAACTCTTTAAGCCACATATTAAATGCCTGCGCTTGCCCATCATTTAATTTATCTATTGGATATGTAAGTGTTATTAATGGTGCAATCAATGTTAAAAATGCTATTCTTATAAACCTTCCTATATATTTAGCAAAATATATCACTGTAAATCCAACTAGAAATAAGTATGTTATTGTATATCCTAATCCAGAAGCGCCATTTAAATTAGCATATAATCTAGCATATTGCATTAAGTTAGCAACTCCTGTAATTTCATTGTTCGCATTAAAAACATTTCCCTTGATTACCAAGTGTTCTCCTTGTAACTTGCTCAACACTTCACTAAATTTTTCATTATTTGTTTTATCATTAAATGTAAATTTTGCATCATCTCCGACAACACTAGGCAATTTAATTCCTGGATTGCCCATATTTGAATTAAACAAATCAGTTAAATTTTCTGTTAGGGTAAATGTAAATGCCATTATATAATGTAATAAAAATATTAAACATATTGCACCTACCCAAGACGAAATCATTTGTTTGTACTTAGCTTTATCTGATGCTGTACTTGATATTACAACTCTTATACCTATGTATACTAGAACAGAAAGTAATCCAACTAGTGAAAAGTTCCTTATTGCAACATACCATTTAGCAATTGTTGATCTCAACACATTCAAATTTTTTTCTACATTATCAGCATGTGAAGTAGATGTTTTTCCATCCATCACTACATCATCGTCTCCACCTAATGCTTTCTCCAATGTTCCATCCATATTAATCGCATTAATAAAGTTTGGATTTAATGAAGCAATTTGATTTCTAAAAATTGATTCTGGTGTAAGGTATAAATATGCTGGGTACTTTATATTGTTATCGCCAGCATCATCCCATGCATCATGACCTTCTCCTGTTCCTTTATCTCCAACTGGTGTAACATTTGCACATGGAACAGTAAATTTATTTCCTATAACTATTTTTTGAGCTATAGTCATAATTGCATCTCCAACAGTATAGCATAATTTTTTTATTGGAGTTAATAAAGTTCCACCATCAAAGCTAACATCTTCTACCGTTATCTCTGAATCTATCTTTACTGGATTGTACGAATGTGTATCCGTTCCATTATCAGATGGCCTTAGTGCCATTGAATAATTTGGCACGATGCAACTAAATAATAGCACTGTTAAAACTATTAAAAATATTTTTTGAGTTGTTTTTTTACTAGCAATATTTTTCATTGTTTCCTCCTATATTTTAACTTTCTCTCGATTGTTTCATTTGTGCTATTTTATTTAAGTTTGTTTCTACAAACTCAAACTCTTTTCTTGTAGGCTTAATTTGTAATATTGCTGTATCCGCTCCTACTTTAAGTAATCCTTCACCTTTTAAGCAAGTTACTAAGAATCCAGCTTCTCCTTCACTTAACTTAAATACCTCTTTTAAGTAGTTTATTTCTGATTTATCTTGTGCTAAAAATAGTTTTGTATCTGATGATGTTAAAACCGCTTGTGCTTCTGGTTTTTCATAGAAATCTTGGAATCTTTGAGAAATTATTGCAAGTGATACATTTCTTTTTCTTGCACGTCTTGCCATTGTGTTTAAAAAATCTACTGCTTCTGGATATGGAAGAAGCATCCAAGCTTCATCAACTAAAACTCTTTTTTTAGTTGCTTTTGTTCTATCTTCACTATTCTTTTTAACATATTTTTCCCAAATCCAAGAAAGTAATATTTGTTGTGCAAGTGGTCTTGCAAATCTTTCCTCCAATTGAGATATATCCAAGTTTATAAATGGTGCTCCATCTAATAGTTCAAATGTAGATTGCCCATCGAAATATGCCATTTGTCCATTTAATTCTCTTACATATTGTTTCATAACTTTTATTAAATAGCTGTAATGGAATCTATAATCTGAATTATCATTTTGCTTTGCCTTTTCTACTATTCTTTTATACCAAGAACCAATTGTTGGCATTTCTTTTTTTCTTTTCCCTAAAGCATCTCCAGAAATTACACTATCTGATTCATATAAACTTGCTGGATCTGCTGTAATTCCCACTCTTGCATATTCTTCTGCCACTGATTCTGATATTATTTGTTTTGTAAGTTCGTTTACTTCTGTACTTCTTGTACTTCCTCTCGCCATTGTTAAAAGTGCTTGTGTTACGTCCTCTACTTTGTTCTCTACATTTAATATAGGCCTTTCTCTCCCTGTTATTTCATCTTTTACCTTTTCTATTTCTATATCAAATAAGTTTATAATTGTTTGTGAATTAGGGCTTATTACTACATTTATTCCTCCAAGGGCCTCTGCAACTACTGTATACTCACCTTCAGCATCTAGTGCCAAACTTTCTATTCCCATAAGAACAGAAGATCTTGAAATTAGCGTTTTCATTGTAACAGATTTACCAGCACCAGATTTAGCAAATATAACCATATTATAATTTGTTAAGCTTGGATGGAAATTATCAAATAAAATTGGCACACCTGTTTGTTTATTAAATCCTAGTGGAACACCTGTTGGATGTCCTACTTCTGATGTAGTAAATGGAAATACTGTTCCCATCGATCTACGGTCAAATGTGTGAATCTTCTTTATTTTGTCTTCCATTAATGGTAAGTTTGATTGAAATCCCTCTTCTTGTATGCCCCATGCTGATTTTATATCTATTAATGATTTTGACATTTCTGTTGCTAATAATTTTGTTAATCTGTCTAAATCTTGTAAATTATATGCAAACAATGTTGAAACAATTGAAGCTTCATAAAGTTTATTAAATCCTGCTGCTATTTCATCTCTTAAAGATTCTGCTTCTACTCTTTTTTGTGCTAATAAGCTCTCTCTATTTATATTTCCTTTGTCATAAGCTACAATTCTTTCTGTTTCTAGTTCATTTATAACTTTATTTAGCTCATTTTGAGATCTTGATTCTGCTATTGGATTGATATATATTGATGTGTTTATATCTCCAAACATATACATATCTCTTAAAAGTTCCGGGAATGTAGCCATACGTGGTAATGCTGATATAAAAAATGTTCTTGCAAATCTAGTTGTTGTCGATATTATTTCTAATCTATCTATATTTGAAGCATCTATTCCAGATGGAGCAATTAATTCTTTTATTGTTTTCTTTTTTAATAGTCCATAACCATTTTCATTTTCAGCAATACTATTTTGTAGTTCTGCTAGTTGATTTTGCTTTTGCTTTTTTGCCATCTTTTTCCCCTCCTTTATCTTTTGTTTTTATTCTCTTTTTTGCTTCTTTTGCTACATCTTGCCCTATATAACTTTTGCTTTCCTCTAATATCTGTGCTGCCATATCTGCTATTAGGTCATCCATTGTTAATTCTTTTTGTTCTAATTGTTTTTGTTTTTCAGATTTAACTTCTTCTATTGCTGTTCTAGCTTCTTCCATTGCTTTTTCTTGTATTTGTGCATCTAATGTTTTTATTTTTTTATCTAATACATCTTGTGCCGTTATGTATAATTCATCATATCCTGCTTGTAATGCTTTTTTCATTCCATATGTTTCTGCCTCGTCTCTATTATATGCGTTGTATAATAAATCCACAAGTTCATATGAATCTAATACTTTTCCCGTTACACTACATCCTGCCAAAGTTCTTATTATTGATTGAGCTTTTGTATAAAGCTCAGAAAAAGCTATATTTCTAATTTCATCTTTATCAAATAAATCATTTCCTGCTTCTGATGAATAATACGGAATTACTATGTAATATTGTTTTCTAAGTACATTTTTATTCAAGCTCATTCTTTCTGTGTTAAAAATTATATCTTTTCCATATTCATATAAGTTTCTTTGTTTTGTTATTTCTAATTTATATTTTTGTAATTGTTTTTCGTCATATCTTCCAGATTGAACCATTTGTTTATATTGATTTTCTTTTCTATCCAACTCTTCTTTTATTCCATCTACTCTATGTTTATAATTTTCTAAACTGCTATCTAAATTTATTGTTCTACTTTGTGTATATATTTGAATTGGGTGTCTCAATGTATTTAAAAATTGTGAAAACCCTTCTTCTACTGCATTTTTTTCCATTCTAGACATTAAATCATAATTTATTCCTTGGCATTCTACAACCATTAAATATCTTTTCCCATTTTTTTGTACAATCATGTTATCTTCTATTTTATCAAATTCCATAAATGAAAAAATTGATTGTTTATTATATGATTGTGGGACTTTAGTTTGTTGTTTTGTTCCCTGTTCTTTAATCTCTGTATGTTTTTTTTCTTTTCCATTTTTCTCATCTAGGCTCATTTTCCAATAAACTAATGCTAATATTAATATAATAAAAACTAATATTGCTGCAATTATCACAAATATACTAGTTATCTCCATTATCATTTTCCTCCTTTGTATACACATATATTTTTTTCTTCTTTGCATGAAATTTTATTGCTCTTTTTATAACATCATCGATATTTTGCCCACTTGTTTGTGTTGTAAATTTTAATGATGGTATTTCTGGAACCTTTAACATTCCTATTGCCCATCCTATTGCAGCAAAGATTACAGCTATTATTATCCCTACAATTCCAAGTCCTATTGCCTTTAAAATAAAATAAAATACTAATCCTATAGCCGCAGTTATTGCCGTGTATATTAAAGATTTAGGAGTAAAAATGAATAATATTCTTCCTTCTCCCTTTACATTTCTAGGTATCTCATATGTTCCCAAAATGAATTCCTCCTTAGTACCTTTTTATAGTTATATCTATTATAACAAATTTTTGGCTAAATTGTAACATTTTTGGCGTAAAAATATAAATTTCATATATTTGTAATGTTTTTGTAATAATTACCCGATTTTTGGCAAAAAAATAATAGCCTTACGGCTATTATTTTTATTTATTTTATTGTGCTTGCCCAATCGTAAATCATACCTGCTACATTTGATGCTGCAAATATTAAAACTGCACCAATTATGTATGGTATCATTGTTTTTTTGTATTCTGCTTTTTCTTCTGCGCTTCCCATCATGTATTTAATACCTAATACAACTAAAACTACAACTGCTGCAATTGAACCAACTAATTGTACTATACCTAATATTTGTTGTCCTAAGCTTTTAACAGAACCTGTTCCTGTTCCTTGTAGTGGTGTTATTGTTCTTGGATCTGTTGATTGTGCAAATACAACTGTTGAAGCCATAGCTAACATTGCAACTATCATTAATACAGATACTATTTTTGAAATCTTCTTAGTATTCATAATTAATACCCCTTTCATTATTTTTTTATATTTAAAATATTCTAGTTAATAGAATAACTTTAATAACTATATTATAATTACACATCTTGTAGTATTGTAGCAACTATTTTCCAAATTCCAAATGCTCCAAATATTATTACACATCCAATTACAAATGGTATTAAGCTTTCTTTTACCTTTGCCTTATCGTCCATACTTCCTACCATAAATTGAATTCCAAGTATTGCTCCTATTATTACTGCTATAACTGTTCCTATTGCTAATAAAATATTGTATATTTGATCTGATACTGTTTTTATTTGTGACTCTTTAATTGGTGACGTTTGACTCTTTCCCGTATCAATAAATCCTTCTCCTGCATCTAGAACGCTATCTGCAGCATATGTTGTTTGCATAATTAGCATTGTTGATAATATAAATAATACTAAAATTTTTATCAATATACTTTTATTCATATTACCACTCCTTTTTAACTATTTATGTCTTTTCCTATTTCATATATTATATGTACCAAATTTGATGTTGCAAAAACTAGTATCGCACCAATTAAATATGGTAACATTGTTTTTTTATATTCTGCTTTTTCTTCTACGCTTCCTACAACATATTTAATTCCTATAATAGCTAAAGTAACTGCAGATACTATGCTACCTATTAATTGCACTGCTCCTAATACCTCTCCCGCCTTAGAAAATAGCTTTTGGGAACCTCCTCCAGAAGTAGGCTTATAATAGCTTGGGGTTATAGAAGCATAAATATTTGTAGTAAATAAGTAAATTAAAAGTAAAGTCATTAATAAAACTGATGTTATATTAAAAAGAGTTTTTTTATTTGTTTTTCTCATTTTTCTTCACCTACTTACTTTTAGATAAATAAATTATACCACAGTTTTCCTTTTATTTCAACATTTTTCATTTTCTTGTGCTATTTTATGTTATTTTAGCATATAAAATGTTAATTTGTAAATACAAATTAAAAAAAACAGTTTAAATATTTTTTTATATTTAAACTGTTTTTTATTATGACATTATCTTCTGTCTTTCGTATATATTCTTGTTCTTATTTTTTTATTATAGTATCTTGTTATTAATTCATCTAATTCTAGGCTTAGGGTATATATATATGTATAATCCTTCTCTTTTGTTATACTTTCATTTAATTTTCGTCTTAATTCTAGGATTTCTTCATCTAGCATAGACTTTTCACTCCTTTTATTAATTTTTTCTTTTGTATATTAATAAAATACCATATTTTTACATTTAGGTCAATAAAAAAACAGCAAAAATGCTGTTTTTTGAATAAATTTCGTATGTCATATTTCTCTATTTTTTAACATCTGTTTAGATTTTAATATATTTTGTTTTTCATTTTGTCAAGAAATAAAAAAAAACGACAAATTGTAATTTGTTTAGTTCCGGATGAATTCAGGACAGTCCCCAAAATCCCCAGATTTGGTGATTTTAAGGGACAGTCCCTAGAATTCCCCCTCACACAAATTCCAATTTATCTGATTTTACTCTTTTAATATACGCTATCACCGTCATTATGAATATAATTATTGACAAAGCCTGTGATATTCTTATTGGTCCTAACATTAAGCTATCTGTTCTTAATCCTTCTATTATTGCTCTTGCAAATGAATACATTATTAAGTATAAATATGTTATTTGACCTTTGAATTTTCTATTTTTAGATACTACTGTAAGTATTATAAATATTGTAAGTGTTGATATTGACTCATACAAAAATGTTGGATGTACTTCTATATATTTTCCTGCTTCATATATTCCCATTCTCCATGGTAAATTTGTTTGTGTACCGTATGCTTCTAGATTTATGAAGTTTCCCCATCTTCCTATTGCTTGTCCGAAGTGCTAAACACGGTGCTATAAAGTCTAATAAATCCAGTATATCTATTTTTTTCTTTTTGCAATATATATAACAGGTAACTGCCCCTCCTATTATTCCACCATATATTGCAAGTCCGCCATTTCTTAAATTGAAAATTTGCAATGGTTCTTTTATGTAATAGTTTATCTCAAATAATACATAGTACAACCTTGCGCATATTATTGAAATTGGTATTAAAAATATGCATAGGTCTATTATATCTGCAAATTTTATTCCATACTTTCCGGTCATTTACTTTAAATATTATTATTCCAATAATAATGGCTAAAACTATTAGAATAGCATACCAATAAATGTGTATGCTATTTATTGAAAATGCTATTCTAGATATATTAAATATTAAATTTAGTCCTGGAAATGTAATAGTGTTCATTTTTACCTCTATTTTTATAAGTTAATTTGTTTTATCTTTTGGCTCTACTACTGATATTATTGTGTTTTCTTCTTTAAACACATTATTTAAAATTTGTTTTGCATATTCTTTTGTAATTTGTTTATATGTTTCTAAATAGTCAAAACTGTTTATTCCTTTAAAGTAGTCTGAAACGAACATTCTTACTATATCTGAAACATTGTTAAATTCTTTTACAGCTGTTCCATAAAGCATATTTTTTATTCTGTTAAAGTGTTCTTCATCTAATCCGTCTTGTTTTAGATTATTTATTTCTTCTTGTATTTCTTTTAATACTAATTCTGGATTTTTTGATTGTCCTGTTATTGCTATATGTGCAAAATTATCTCCAAATTCATATTCTACAAATGGTTCTGATATTAATAGTTGCTCTTCATATAATTTTTTGTATGTTCTAGAGCTTTTTCCTATAATCATGTTTAATAATATTTCTATTGCTAAATGTTTTTTTACTATTTCTCCTTTTGCATTTGAAGTATCATCTTTTATTCCTATTACAAAAATTGGCATGCTTACTTCCATTTGAGTTTTTTTGCTTTTGCTAACAATTCCCTCTTCTTTTGGATCGTAAATTCTTTTTATTTCTCCTTGATTTGGTTTTTCTATTAATCTTTTCTTTATTTCTTTTATTAATTCTTCTGGTTCAAAATCTCCGCAAAATCCCATTACCATATTTGAAGGATTATAAAATGTATTGTAACATTTATATAATACATCTTTGTCTATTTTTGCTATTGAATCTATTGAACCTGCTATATCTATTGTTATTGCATTATTTTTATACATGCATTTTAAAGCATTCATGTATACAGCCCAATCTGGATAGTCGTCATACATCATTATTTCTTGACCTATAATGCCTTTTTCTTTTTCCACATTTTGGTCTGTAAAGTATGGATGTTGTACATAATCCATAAGTTCATCTAATGCTTCATAGAAGTTATCTGTTGATTCAAATAAATATGCTGTGTGATTTGTTGTTGTATATGCATTCGCATTTACTCCTAGTGCTGTTAATGTATCTAAACTATTTGTCCCATTTGGTTGTTCGAACATTTTATGCTCTAAAAAGTGTGCAACGCCGTCTGGAACCTCTGTTTCTTTATCTTCTCCTGGCACAACAAATTTATTGTCCATTGAACCATAATGTGTTGCCCACATTACATATTTTTTCTTTATACCCTTTTTAGGTATAATCATTATATTTAAGCCATTTTCTAATTTTTCGGTATATAATTTTTCTTTGACTTGTAAGTTTTCTATAATTTGCATAGTTTCTCTCCTTTTTCTGTATATTCGAGGTTGGAAGTAAGGGTCGCCGCCTTCGGCGACCCGCAATTGAATTGGTGTAAAGCATGTACATTGCAAAGTCTACGATGTCTCCGGGTCGCCAAGGGCGGCGACCCCTACAACGTTTGCAATATATTACATTTACAATTCAGGACAGTCCTTAGAAATTCCCTTTGTATCTCTAATTTCTCAAAAAATATATTGTATTTATTTTTATTTTATTTGCTACTTCTTTTACATCTTCTGCTGTAACTTCTTCTATTTTTTGTGCATATTCTTTAAATGTTGTTAATTTTTGTGATAGTTCTTGTCCTAAATAATATGTTATTTCTGAATCTTGTTCATCTTGTATTGATTCTATTCCTGATGTCATATATTTTTTTGCATTTTTTATATCTTCTTCGGTAAATTTACCGTTTTTCATATCTTCTAATTGTTCTTTTATTATTTTTACTGCTTTTTCATAATTTCCTATTTCTATTCCGCATCTAATATATATATTAGACTTTTGTCTTACATAGTTTGAACGTGCTGTATATGCCAAGCTTGCTTTTTCCCTTACATTCTGGAATAATTTTGATGTAGCACTTTCTCCTAGTATTACATTATATATTGCTACTTTAAATTTATCTTCTTCATTTATGTTTTCTACATCTAATCCCATTACTAGTTTTCCTTGTGTTATATCCATCTTTTCCTCTATTGTGTGGATTTCTTTGCTCTCTATAGATTTTTCTCCACCTAGTATACGTTTGCCATCTCTTTCTGAAAGTTTTTTAATGTTCTCATTTTCTTCTACTACTTTTGCTGTTTTTTCTGCGTTTAAAGCACCAGAAATAAATATGTCTATTTTACTATTTGCAATTAATTCTTTGTAATAGTTGTAGAGATTTTTTTCATTTATTTTATCTAAATCTTCTATATATCCATATTTGTATAACCCATAAGGTTTGTCTTTATACATTTCTTCAACACATCTGTTAAATGCATATGCATCTTTATTATCTATTTTTGATTCTATTAAAACTTTTATGTTCTCTTTTTCTGAGCTAACATAGTCTGATTTAAATGCATTGTTTTCTACTAATGGGTTTAATATTATATCTAGTAAAAGCTCTACGCTTTCTCTTAACAAATCTTGATTTGCTTCTTTTGGTATAAAATTATCGTTTAGTGCTTCTAAATAAAATTTAATTACATGGTTATCTCCTATTTTTTCTATACCGCAATCAAAAGCTGCACCATACATGTTTTCTAATTTCTTTGAAATTTCTTCTTGTGTTTTTAATTTTTCTGTTCCTCTTTTAAGAACAGCTGGTATAACACTATCAAATGTAACGTTTTCTCTTGTTAATGGTAGTGTTATAAACATTGCTAACAAATTTGTTTTAAATTTTTCTGTTTCTATGCAATGTAATTTTATACCTTTTTTTATTTCTTTTGTTATATATGCCATTATAGATTCTCCTTTTTATTTTATTTATGCCAATATTTTCTTAACTGCATCACTTATATCTTTTCCATCTGCTCTTGTTCCTATTCTTTCTTTTGCAATTTTCATTACTTTTCCCATGTCTTTTATTGTTGTTGCTCCTGTTTCTTCTACTATTTCTTTTACTATTTTTTCTATTTCTTCTTTTTCCATTTGTTCTGGAAGATATTTATTTATTATTTCTATTTCTTCTTTAACTTGATTTATCAAGTCTTCTCTTCCGCTTTTCTCGTAATCTGCCAATGATTCTTTTCTTTTTTTAGCTTCTTTTGCTATTATTTCTAATATTTGATCATCATTTAGTTCTATTTGTTTGTCTTTTTCTACTTGCAAAATTGCTGCTCTTATCATTTGAACAACATTCTTCTTTAATACTTCTTTTTCCTTCATTGCTTCTTTTAAGTCTTCCATTAATTTTTCTTTTAACATATTTTTTCCTCCTTTAAACAAAAAAGATGAAAGCTATTCCTCCTAACTTCCACCTTTAATACTTTTAAAATTTTCTTTTTCTTGCTGCTTCTGATTTTTTCTTTCTTTTTACACTTGGTTTTTCGTAATGTTCTCTTTTTCTAACCTCTTGTAGAACACCATTTCTTACGCATTGTCTTTTAAATCTTTTTAATGCGTCTTCTATATTACCATTATTAACTTTAACTTCTGACATTTATTTCCCTCCCCTCACTATCACTACTGCTATCTGCCTCGTCTTGTGGGATTTTTTAACTTTTACTATTATATATTAAAAGTTAATAATTGTCAATAATTTAGATTTGGTTTTTGGGAAAAATATTATTTAAGAAATGCCTTCGAAGAATGGGTCGTCCAGGAGTGCGACCCCTACATTTTCTCTACATTTTAGAGTACCATCTTATTTGTCGTATTCGAATAAATCTCCTAATGGTTTTGCTTCATTTAATCTTTTTATTGCTTCCGCAAATAGAGGTGCTATTGAAACTACTTTTATTTTGTCTATTCTTTTTTCTGGCTCAATTGGAATTGTATTTGTTACTACTAATTCTTTTATTGGTGATTTTTCTATTCTTTCTATTGCTGGTCCTACTAGTACTCCATGTGTTGCTCCTGCATAAATTTCCTTTGCTCCATGTTCTTTTAATATATGTGCTGCTTCTACTAAAGTTCCTGCTGTGCTAACTTCATCATCAAATATTACTGCTGTTTTACCTTCTATATCTCCTATTATGTTTGTTGCTACTGCATTGTCATTGTTTGATTCTCTTCTTTTATCTATTAACGCTAGTGGGCACTCAAAGAATTTAGAATATTTATATGCTTTTTTTGAACTTCCTGCATCTGTTGCTACAACTACCATATCTTTTATTTGTTTTTCTTGGAAATATTTCTCCAATAAGTGTTTTGCTGTTACTCTATCACATATTATATTAAAATATGCTTGGATTGCTGGATTATGTAGGTCACATGTAAGAACATGATCTACTCCTGCTGCTTCTAACAATGTTGCCATTAATTTTGCTGTTACTGGCACTCTTGATTGATCTTTTTTATCTGATCTTGAATACATGAAGTATGGTAAAACTGCTGTTACTCTTCTTGCTCCTGCCCTTTTAGCTGCTTCTACAGTTATTAGTAACTCCATTATTCTTTCATTAACTGGTGGCTGTGTTGTTTGTACAATGTATACGTCTTTTTCTCTAACTGTTTCTTTTAGTTGTACAAAATTGTTATCATTTGCAAATTTAAAGGAATCTTTTTGTCCCATTTCAATTCCTAAATTATCACATATTTCTTTTGTAAATTCTTCTGCTGAATTGCAGGCAAAAACTTTAATATCGTTCATGCTAGTCCCCCTATTCGATTTTTGAAGAGTTTTATACAATTCTCTTCATTTTTCCACTTTTTTTGTCATATTTTACAACATTTTTATTGTAACATTACATTTGCCTCATTTCAACCAAAATTATAAATTATTTTATTTTTTTATTAAATAAATTGGAATTTGTTTAGTTCCGGATGAATTCAGGACAGTCCCCAAAATCCCCAGGTTTGGTGATTTTAAGGGACAGTCCCTAGAATTCCCCCTCACACAAATTCCAATTTGCATAACTTTTTTTCTCATTCTATTTGTTAAAAACTTCTCGAACTTCCTCCGCCACCGGAAGACCCTCCGCCACCAGAAAATCCTCCTCCTGAAGAACTTCCTCCTCCAGAATAATCTCCACCAAGATCTTTAACAAAAACTATTGCCATATTAATTAGCAAAATTATTATTGCAATACTAAAAGACTTTATAACTATCCAAGAAACAATAAATATAATACCTAAATAAATCAATTTAACTATATTTTTAGAAATAAATTTCATAATTGTTGATATTATTAAAGAAATCATTATTAAAACCATAAAAACTTCATCAGAGCTATCTTGTACTAACTTTGATTTTTGTGCTCCTGAAATTTCTATATTATACTCTTTGCAGACTTCTTCTAATATTGCACTAAATCCATTTTTTATTCCTTCATCATAGTTATCGTTTTTCAAATATGGAATTATATATTGATCTTGTATTCTTCCTGTTTTTCCATCTGGTAATGCTCCTTCTAGCCCATAACCTACTTCTATTCTAAACATTCTATCCCCTGTAGAACATAATAAAAGTACTCCATTATTTTTTTCCTTATCCCCTATTCCAAATTCTCTAAATAACTCTGTTGCATATTCTTCTATTGTTTTTCCATCTAAAGTTTTGACAGTTACAACTACAATTTGTGCTTTTGTTTTACTCTGCAAATCAATATTTGAATTTAATATATAGTTTTCTGTTTCTTCTGATAATACATCTGCATAGTCATTCACATAAAAATTAGTTTTAGGACTTACTACCGCGTATGTTGTATAATAAAATGCTAATATTGTAAATATTAGCATTATTAGTCCAAAGAGCTTTTTATTTTTAGTCAAAGTTAACATTTGGAACCTCCTTACTTTGTTCTGAAGCTTCAAAATAATCTCTTTGACTATATCCAAACATTCCTGCCATTAAATTTGTAGGAAATCTTTTAATTTTTAAATTATATTCTTTTACAGCTTCGTTATAGTCTCTTCTTGCTGTTGCAATACGATTTTCTGTTCCTGATAACTCGTCTGAAAGTTGAATAAAGTTTTGTGAAGATTTTAAATCTGGATAATTTTCAACTACTACCATTAATCTGTTTAATGCACTTGTTAATTCTTCATCTGCTTTTGCTTTGTCCGAAACTGTTGTAGCCCCAGCCAATTTTGCTCTTGCTTCTGTTACTGAGTTTATAACGTCTTGTTCTTGTTTCGCATACCCCTTTACTGTATTAACTAAATTCGGTATTAAATCTGCTCTCCTTTGTAATTGTGTATCAACTGCAGCAAATTTATTATCTACTTCTTCTGCTTTTGCAACAATGTTATTATAACTTGATACAAACATTGCAATTATAATAATTACAATTGCTATTACTGCTAAAATTACTATTGATGATTTTTTCATATAAAACTCCTCCTAATCTTTTGATTTATTACTCTAATTCTACCATTTAGATTATTATAAAGCAATAAAGATTTTAAATTTTAGCATTACAATTTTTCTGTCCAACAAAAAACCTCAATAGATTTTAAATATCTATTGAGGTTTTTGTTTATTCTACTGATTCGCCTGTTTGTTCTTCTTGTTCTTCTGTATTTATCTTTATGTTTCTGTAACCTGGCATTCCTGTTCCTGCTGGAATTAATTTTCCTATGATTACATTTTCTTTTAGACCTATTAATGAATCTACTTTTCCTTTTATTGCAGCTTCTGTTAATACTCTTGTTGTCTCTTGGAATGATGCTGCTGATAAGAAACTTTCTGTTGCTAATGATGCTTTTGTTATACCTAGTAATGCTCTTGTTCCTGTTGCTGGTCTTAGTCCTTTTTCTTTTATTTTTTCGTTTTCTTCATTAAATTCATGTATATCTACTAATGAACCTGCAAACATTGAAGTATCACCATTATCATCAACTCTAATTCTTTTTAACATTTGTCTTCCTATAACTTCTATATGTTTATCATTGATATCAACACCTTGGTTTCTATAAACTTTTTGTACTTCTGATGTTAAATAATTATATACTCCTTCTGGTCCTTTTATATCTAATATTTCATTTGGATTTATTGAACCTTCTGTAATTGGATCACCAGCTTTTATTTGGTCTCCTTCTTTTACCTTTAGTTTTGAACCAAAGCTAATAACATATGTTTTTGAGTTGTCTTTGCTTGTAACTGTAACTTCTTTTCTCTTTTTAACTTCTTCTATTTTTACTGTTCCATCTATTTCGGAAATTACTGCTAATCCTTTTGGTTTTCTAGCTTCAAACAACTCTTCAACTCTAGGTAAACCTTGTGTAATATCTCCTCCAGCTACACCACCTGTATGGAATGTTCTCATTGTAAGCTGTGTACCTGGTTCACCAATTGATTGTGCTGCTATAATACCAACTGCTTCTCCTATGTTTACTTCTTTTCTTGTTGCAAGTCCCATACCATAACATTTAGCACATACACCGTGTTTTGTTTTACATTCTAATACTGAACGAACTTTTACTTTGTTTATTCCAGCATTTATAATTTTATCTGCTATGTCTGGTGTAATTAGTGTATCATTATCAACAATTAATTCACCTGTTGTTGGATTTACTATATCATGAAGTGCATATCTTCCTATTAGTCTTTCATGTAATTTTTCTATTATTTGATTTCCATCTTTAATGTCTTCAATTTCTATTCCTTCTGTCGTTCCACAGTCATGTTCTCTTACTATTATGTCTTGAGCAACATCTACTAATCTTCTTGTTAAATATCCTGAATCGGCTGTTCTTAAAGCTGTATCTGCTAAACCTTTTCTAGCACCATGTGAAGAAATAAAGTATTCTAGAACGTCTAGTCCCTCTCTAAAGCAAGATCTAATTGGTATTTCAACTGCTTTACCAGATGTATTAGCCATAAGTCCACGCATACCTGCTATTTGACGTAATTGGTTCATGTTACCTCTTGCTCCTGATTGAGCCATCATGTATATTGGGTTTAATTCATCAAAGTTGTCTTTCATTGCATCTGTAACATCATTTGTTGCTTTTTCCCATATTTTAATTATTGATGAATATCTTTCGTCTTCTGTTATTAAACCACGTTTATATTGTTTCCATACTTCTTCTACTTGTTTTTCACTATCTGCTAGTATTTTCTTTTTAGCTTTTGGTACTGCAACATCATGTACAGACACTGTAAATGCACCTTTTGTAGCATATTTATATCCTAATGCTTTAATATAGTCTAGTAATTCTGCTGATCTGTTTAATCCATGTTTATCTATACATTTCGCAATAATTGTTCCTAGATTCTTTTTCATAACTGCAAAGTCTATTTCTAGGTCAAATTCTTTTTCTGGGTCTGTTCTATCTACAAATCCTAAATCTTGTGGAATTTCTTCATTGTATATAAGTCTTCCTACTGTTGCTACTATTGTTTTTGTTTTCTTTTCTCCATCTATTTCCTTTGTTACTCTTACTTTTATTTTTGCATGTAATCCAACGTCTCCATTTTGGTAAGCAAGTAATGCTTCGTCAACGTCTTTAAAGTACATACCTTCACCTTTTTCTCCATCTATTTGCATTGTTAGATAGTAACTACCAAGTATCATATCTTGTGTTGGTACTGTAACTGGTTTACCATCTTGTGGTTTTAAAAGGTTGTTTACAGATAACATTAAGTATCTTGCTTCTGCTTGTGCTTCTGGTGATAATGGAACGTGAACTGCCATTTGGTCACCGTCGAAGTCAGCATTGAATGCTGTACAAACTAATGGATGAAGTTTTATTGCTCTTCCTTCTACTAATACTGGCTCAAATGCTTGAATACCTAGTCTATGTAGTGTAGGAGCACGGTTTAGCATTACTGGATGATCAGTAATTACTTCTTCTAATATATCCCATACTTCTGGTCTTAATTTTTCTACCATTCTTTTTGCATTTTTTATGTTGTGTGCTAATCCTCTTCCAACTAATTCTTTCATTACAAAAGGTTTAAATAGCTCTATTGCCATTTCTTTTGGAAGTCCACATTGATAAATTTTTAGTTCTGGGCCTACAACAATAACTGAACGTCCTGAGTAGTCAACACGTTTTCCTAATAAGTTTTGACGGAAACGTCCTTGTTTTCCTTTTAGCATATCTGATAAAGATTTTAATGCTCTGTTTCCGGCACCTGTTACTGGTCTTCCACGTCTTCCATTATCTATTAATGCATCTACAGATTCTTGTAACATTCTTTTTTCGTTTCTTACAATTATTTCTGGTGCACCTAATTCTAATAATCTTTTTAATCTATTGTTTCTGTTTATAACTCTTCTATATAAATCATTTAAATCTGATGTAGCAAATCTTCCACCATCTAATTGAACCATTGGTCTTAACTCTGGTGGTATTACTGGAATAACACTCATTATCATCCATTCTGGTTTGTTACCAGATAGTCTAAAACTTTCTACTGTATCTAATCTTTTTATAAGTTTTGCTCTTTTTTGTTCACTTGCTTTTTCTATTTCTTTTTTAAGTTTTGCTGATAATTTTTCTATATCAACTTCTTGCAATAATGTTCTTATTGCTTCTGCTCCCATTTTAGCAACAAATGAACCTTTACCAAATTTTTCTTCTGCTTCTCTGTATTCTTTTTCTGTTAAGATCTGGCATTTTGTTAAGTCTGATGTTCCTTTATCTATTACTATGTAAGATGCAAAGTATATAACTTTTTCTAGGCTTCTTGGTGAAATATCTAATACTAAAGCTATTCTACTTGGAATTCCTTTAAAATACCAAATGTGTGCAACTGGTGCAGCAAGTTCTATATGTCCCATTCTTTCACGTCTTACTTTTGATTTTGTTACTTCAACACCACATCTGTCGCATATTATTCCTTTATATCTTACTCTTTTATATTTTCCACAATGACATTCCCAGTCTTTTGTAGGTCCAAATATTTTTTCGCAGAACAATCCATCTTTTTCTGGTTTTAATGTTCTATAATTGATTGTCTCTGGTTTTTTTACTTCACCTTTTGACCATTCTCTTATTTTGTCATCAGATGCTAGCCCAACTTTTAATTTGTTGAATATTTCTAATTCATCTTTTACTTCTTTGTTTTCCATTAAGGTTTTCTTCCCCCTTCAAAAATTTAAAGAATTTTTGTATTATTTATTCTTCATTTTTCATTCTTGCAGGTACACTTATGCGCCACTGCATTAGGCCACAATATCTCTAAAATTAAATATACACTGCTCGAACAATTCCTTCTTGTGATTTAATTTTATTTTATATTGTTCTATTCAATTAAATTTTTGTTTTGGGCGCAATCATGCGCCCATATTTTCGCATTTTAATTTTTATTCGTCCATTATGTCGTCATCATTTAATAAATTGTCTTTTCCTAAATCATTATCAAACATTTCATCATCTAACAAATCATCTTCGTCTAGTGGCTCTTCGTCATCTAGTTCTTCTGTTGAAAATTCTTCTAAGTCTTCATCATTAACTGCTGTTTCTTCTGGCAATACTTTATTTAATTCTTCTAAGTTAAAATCTATTCCTTCATCTATATTTTCTTTTAGCTCTAATTCTTTGTCATCTTCTGAATATAGACGAACATCTAGTCCTAAACTTTGTAGTTCTTTTACTAAAACTTTAAAGCTTTCTGGTACTCCTGGTTCTGGAACGTTTTCTCCTTTAACTATTGCTTCGTAAGTTTTTACTCTTCCTACAACATCATCAGATTTGATTGTTAAGATTTCTTGTAATGTGTATGCAGCACCATATGCTTCTAGTGCCCAAACTTCCATCTCTCCAAATCTTTGTCCACCAAATTGAGCTTTACCTCCTAGAGGTTGTTGTGTTACTAATGAGTATGGTCCAGTTGAACGAGCATGTATTTTGTCATCAACTAAGTGGTGAAGTTTTAACATATACATTACACCAACTGTAATTGGTTTATCAAATGGTTCTCCTGTTCTTCCATCATAAAGTATTGTTTTACCATCTTCTGATAGTCCAGACTCTTTTAATAATTTTACTATATCTTCTTCTGTTGCACCGTCAAATACTGGTGTTGCAACTTTTATTCCTAGTAATCTTGCAGCTGCACCTAGATGAACTTCCAAAACTTGACCTAAGTTCATACGAGAAGGCACACCTAATGGGTTTAGAACAACATCAACTGGTGTTCCATCTGGCATAAATGGCATATCTTCAACTGGTAATATTCTTGAAATAACACCTTTGTTACCATGACGTCCAGCCATTTTGTCTCCAACTGATATTTTTCTTTTTTGAGCTATATATACTCTAATTACTTCATTTACTCCAGGTCCAAGTTCGTCTGAATTGTCTCTATTGTAAACTTTTACATCTACTATTGTTCCAGCTTCTCCATGTGGTACTCTTAAAGATGTATCTCTTACTTCTCTTGCTTTTTCTCCAAATATTGCACGAAGTAATCTTTCTTCTGCTGATAACTCTGTTTCTCCTTTTGGAGTAACCTTTCCTACTAATATATCTCCTGGTCTTACTTCTGCACCAATCCTTATAACTCCGTTTTCGTCTAAGTCTTTTAAGTTTTCTTCACCTATATTTGGAATATCTCTTGTTATTTCTTCTGCTCCAAGTTTTGTATCACGACATTCGCAATCATATTCTTCTATATGTATAGATGTATAAACATCTTCTTTTACTAATCTTTCACTTAATAATATAGCATCCTCGTAGTTATAACCTTCCCAAGTTGTGAAAGCTATAAGAACATTTTTACCAAGTGCCATTTCTCCATTTTGTGTAGAAGGTCCATCTGCTATTACATCTCTTGCTTTAACTTTTTCTCCTTTTACAACTATTGGATGTTGGTTAATACATGTTCCACCATTTGTTCTTTTGAACTTACGTAATCTGTATGTATCTTTTTCTCCTGATTTTGTTTTTATAATTATTTCGTCACCAGTAACTTTTTCTACTACACCATCATGTTTTGCAAGTACTGTTATTCCTGAGTCTTTTGCTGCTTTATATTCTATACCTGTTCCAACTATTGGCGAATCTGTAATCATTAGAGGAACTGCTTGACGTTGCATGTTTGCTCCCATTAATGCACGGTTAGCATCATCATGCTCTAAGAATGGTATCATAGCTGCACCAACTGATACTAATTGTTTTGGTGATACATCTACGTAATCTACTCTATCTGGTTCAACTTCTGTTACTTCATCTAAGTATCTTACCCTTACCATCTTATTTTTGAATTTTCCGTCTTTTGTCATTGGCTCTGTTGCTTGTGCTATAACACATCCATCTTCTTCGTCAGCTGTCATATATACAACTTCGTCTGTTATTTTGTGTGTTTTTGGATCTATTTTTCTATATGGTGTTTCTACAAATCCATATTCATTTATTACTGCAAATGTTGAAAGTGCAGAAATTAATCCAATGTTTGGTCCTTCTGGAGATTCTATTGGGCAAAGTCTTCCATAGTGTGTATAGTGAACGTCACGTACTTCGAATCCTGCTCTTTCTCTAGAAAGTCCACCAGGTCCTAATGCTGAAATTCTTCTTTTATGTGTTAATTCTGATAATGGGTTTGTTTGGTCCATAAATTGTGATAATTGTGAACTACCAAAGAATTCTCTTATTGATGATGTTATTGGTTTTGTATTTATTAATGTTTGTGGTGTTATAACATCTAAGTCTTGTATTGTCATTCTTTCACGAACAACTCTTTCTAATCTTGTAAGACCTATTCTAAATTGGTTTTGTAGTAATTCACCAACACATCTTATACGTCTATTTCCTAAGTGATCTATATCATCAACTTTTCCTAAATCATATTGTAAGTTTAATAAGTAGTTGATTGATGAAATCATGTCTTCTGTTACAATATGTTTTGGTACTAATTCTTCTTCTCTTTCTTCTATTACTTTCTTTAAGTCTTTTTCTTCTGTGTTGTCTAAAATATTTTTTAACACTTCGTAATTTACTAGTTCTTTAATTTTTATTCCTAGTTTTTCTGTGTCTACATATGAATGGATATCTACTGTTCCATTTCCTATTATTCTTACTTTTTTGTCATTTACTTTTACATCGACAATGTTTATTCCTGAGTTTTGAATTTCTTTTGCTACTTCTTTTGAAATAACACTATCTTTTTCTACTAATATTTCTCCTGTTTCGTTATTCATTATGTCGTTAAATGCTACTTGTCCAGCAATTCTTGATGCTAAATTTAATTTTTTATTAAATTTATATCTTCCTACTTTTGCTAAATCATATCTTCTTGGATCAAAGAATAAATTGTTAAATAAGTTTCTTGCTGCATCTACTGTTGGAAGTTCTCCTGGTCTTAATTTTTTGTATATTTCTACTATTGCTTCTTCACTTGTTTTTACTGTGTCTTTTGCTATAGTAGCAAGTATTTTTTCATCTTCTCCAAATAGTTCAACAATTTGGTCATCTGTAACTAATCCAATTGCTCTTAAAAGAACTGTTACAGGTAATTTTCTTGTTCTATCTATTCTTACATAGAATATGTCATTGCTGTCTGTTTCATACTCTAGCCATGCTCCTCTAATTGGCATAACCGTAGCCTTGTACAATTTTTTACCAGCTTTATCATAGTCTGATTCATAATAACATCCTGGTGAACGTACTAATTGGCTTACTACAACTCTCTCTGCACCATTTATTACGAATGTACCACTGTCTGTCATTAATGGGAAATCACCTAAGTAAATTTCTTGTTCTTTTATTTCTCCTGTTTCACGATTAATAAGCCTTACTTTTACATGTAATCTTGTAGAGTAAGTTGCATCTCTTTCTTTTGCTTCTTCTAATGAATATTTTGTTTTTTCTTCCATGTAATAATCGAAAAATTCAAGAACTAAATTTCCAGAGTAATCAACGATTGGTGAAATATCTTTTAATACCTCTCCTAATCCTTCTTTTACAAACCAGTCATAAGAATCTTTTTGAACTTCAATAAGATTTGGCATTTCTATAAAATCGCCAATTCTTGCAAATGTTTTTCTTGTTGTCTTTTCATAATTTAAGTCTGTTAGCAAATAAATCAACTCCCTTTTTTGATGTGGGAAGTGTGCTTTTTGCACTTCGCACTTCATAATTATTGTTTGAGCAGATATATTTATGTAGAAATAAAATTCTAACTTTTATTAAATAAAGTCCCTCTTAAACATTAGTATATTATAGTCCTCAAAACCTTACTGCCCTAAATCGATTTTGATTTTTATTACATTGACTAAATGTTTAATTCCTCTTTACTTAATTTTTGAGCAATACAAAAAAGTGTAGGAGATTTTATTATTTTTTAACTCTATGGACGTCTGTAAGTCTTACGTCCCTACACTTTTTTAAATTATCTAATTATACTACTTTTATTGCTTATTTTAATCACCCTTAATATATAAGAGCTACATATTTCCAATTTACAAAATATGTGCCATATAATAATATCATAGGTAAATGTGGATTGTCAACAATTTGTAAAATATTTTTTATATTTTCTTATTTTAATCAATTAATTCAAAGCCCATATGTTTTTGTAATTCTATATTTATTATTTTTCTTAAATACAAATTATTTTCTTTACAATATTTTTGTATTGCATTTTCTGTTTCTGCTCCAAATTTTCCATTAGGATTTCCGGACAAAAAAGCCTAATTCTTTTAATTTTTTCTGAATTTCCATTACATCTGCTCCATACATTCCAGATTTTAAATCTCTAAATCCTTTACCAAATGGTCCATATACTCCGTCTACAATTGTAACCTTTGTTCCAACCGGCACTATTTTATATAGTTCTGCAACTTCACTGTTATTCATTCTTATACATCCATGTGAGCTCGCCCATCCTACTGAATGTGGATCTAGCGTTCCATGTATTCCAAATTTTCCCCATGGTACATTAAGTCCAAGCCAACTCCCGTCCAAATCCTTCTCCCCATTTTGCTTTTGATGTTACAGTCCATGTTCCTATTGGCGAAGGTGTAGACCATTTTCCTCCTGAGCATTTATATTCTTTTTTTAATTCGCCATTTTCAAATAAATATAATTTTGAGTCTTCTACATCAACTAGTATTTTATATTTTTGTTTATTATTAGATGACGTTGCAACAACTTTTGCATTTTCTACTTTGTTTTTTATTACTAATATACTTACAACTATAGCAGTTAATAGAATTAATGTTTTTAATATTGTTCTTATTTTAAACACTTTAATCATAATATAAATTATATTTTAAATTAATTAAATAAATGCATAAATTATTTTTTGGTTATTTATTAGTTTTGGAAATTAATTGTTAATGACATTTACTGAATTTAAAAAATCTCTAGAATGGTGAAAAACATTTAAGACATAAATGTTAGAATTAACTTTATAAAGAATTCTATATGATTTATATATTAGTTCTCTGAAATTTGTGTTATCAAATTCCGGGATTTTTCTTCCCATGTATGGAAACATTAGTAGATATTCTGTTTTGTTAATTATTTCATTTATTGTGCTTATTATACATCCAAAGGAAAAAACTGTCAATTGCTTTTTTGACAGTTTTTCAAATCTTATTTTTGTAAATTATATGTTATATTTGTTTCTCTTATGATACGTTGTATGTAATAGTTCGTGTGCTTTATGGCTACCTGGTTCTTCTAGGAATTCTTTATACAATTTTTTAATTGTTGGATTTTCGTGTGATTTTCTTATTGTACTTTTTTCGTCAATATCATATAAGCAATCTGCTCTTAATTTTCTTATATCATATTCACTTCTTTGTTTTGATGTTTTAATTGGCTGTCCTCCACCCATTACACATCCTCCTGGACAAGCCATTATCTCTACAAATTGATATTCTGCTTTTCCTGATTTTATTTCTTCCATTATTTTTTGTGCATTTGCTAAACCATGTGCTACTGCAACTTTTACTTCGTTATCTCCAATTTTTACTGTTGCTTTTTTTATTCCTTCTTCTCCTCTTACTGCTTCAAAATCTAATTTTTTTAGTTCTTCACCTGTTATTGTTTCATATGCTGTACGAAGTGCTGCTTCCATTACTCCTCCTGTTGTTCCAAATATAGCTCCCGCACCTGTTGCTTCTCCCATTGGGTCGTCAAATTCGCTATCTTCTAATTCCACAAAATCTATATTTGCTTGTTTTATCATTCTTGCAAGTTCACGTGTTGTAAGTACTGCATCTACATTATCTAATTCTTCGTTTTTCATTTCTTCTCTTTGTCTTTCGAACTTTTTAGCTATGCATGGCATTACAGATACAACAAACATCTTCTTTGGAGCTATTCCAGCTTTTGAAGCATAATACGATTTTAATATTGCTCCAAACATTTCATGTGGTGATTTACAACTTGATAAATGTGAAAGTAATTCTGGATAATTCATTTCTATGTATTTTACCCAACCAGGGCTACAAGATGTAATCATTGGTAACGTTCCACCTTGTGTAAATCTTTGGATAAATTCGTTTGCTTCTTCCATTATTGTTAAATCTGCACCAGTATTTGTATCAAACACTTTATTAAATCCTAATTTTTTAAGTGCTGTTACCATTTTTCCTGTTACATTTGTCCCTATTTTCATTCCAAATTCTTCTCCAAGTGCTGCTCTAACTGCAGGTGCTGTTTGTACTACAACAAATGTATCTTCATCTTTTAGCTTTTCCCATACTAAATCTGTGCTATCTTTTTCGCGAAGTGCTCCAACTGGGCATGCTGTAATACATTGCCCACAAAATGTACAGTTAACATCATTTAAACTATGGTCTCCAACTGTTGATACACAAGAGCTAAACCCTCTGTTTACACAATCTATCGCTCCTATTTTCTGAACTTTTTTACATGTTGATATGCATCTTCTACAAAGTATACATTTATTAAAATCTCTTACTATTGAAGGTGACAAGTCATCTATTTTGTGAACTGATTTTTCTCCTTCATACTCAACATTCATTACATTAAATTTCATTGCTAGTGTTTGTAACTCACAACTTCCATTTCTTGTACATGTTAAGCAATCTCTTTGATGATTAGATAATATTAAATCTAGTATTACTCTTCTTGCTTCCATAATTTGCTTTGAGTGTGTATGTACTACCATCCCCTCTTCTGCTTGTTGAATACAAGATGTTGCAAACCCTCTTCTTCCTTCTACTTCTACTATACAAATTCTACAATCTCCTATTTCATTTATTTCTTTTAGATAGCATAAGGTCGGAATATCTATATTTGCTTTTTTAGCTGCTTGAAGTATTGTTGTACCTTTTGGCACTTCTACATCTATTCCATCTATTTTTAGGTTAATCATTTCTGACATACTACTTCTCTCCCTTCTGTTCTGGGCAGTCACAGAGGTCTGCCCCTACACATCAATTTTTGCGAAGTTTAACAACGCAAGATGAATTTTTTTACTTAGATATAGCTTTAAATGGGCATTTACTAATACATGTACCACATTTAATACAAACATCCTCATCTATTTTGTGTGGTTGTTTTACTTCTCCTGTTATTGCATTTACTGGGCAATTCTTTTTACAAATTCCACAACCCCTACATTTTTCTGGGTCAATTTCTATTGCTCTTAATGCTTTACATTCTTTTGCAGGACATTTTTTATCTCTTATATGTGTAATGTATTCATCTCTAAAATATTTCATTGTGCTAAGTACTGGGTTTGGTGCTGTTTGGCCAAGTCCACATACAGAAGCTTTTTGTATTGTTTTTGCAAGTCTTTCTAATTTTTCTAAATCTTCTGTTTCTCCGTTTCCTTCTGTAACTTTTTCTAGGATTTCTAGCATTCTTTTAGTTCCAATTCTACATGGGGTACATTTTCCGCATGATTCATCTACTGTAAATCCTAAATAGAATTTTGCAAGATTCACCATACATTTTGTATCATCCATTACAATTAGTCCACCAGATCCCATCATTGAACCTATTTGCGATAATGATTCATAATCTATTGGTGTATCCAGATGTTCTGCTGGTATACATCCACCTGATGGTCCTCCTGTTTGTGCTGCTTTAAATTTATGCCCTCCAGGAATTCCTCCACCTATATCGAATACAATTTCTCTTAAAGTTGTTCCCATTGGTACTTCTACAAGCCCTACGTTTACAACATTTCCACCTAATGCAAATACTTTTGTTCCTTTTGATTTTTCTGTTCCTATTGAGCTATACCATTTTGCACCATTTAAAATTATTTTTGTTATATTTGCATATGTTTCTACGTTATTTATTAGTGTTGGCTTTTGCCATAATCCACAGTTTGCTGGGAATGGTGGTTTTAATCTTGGCCTACCACTTCTCCCTTCTATTGATTCTAAAAGTGCTGTTTCTTCTCCACAAACAAACGCACCTGCTCCAAGTCTTATTTCTAAATCAAAGCTAAAGTCTGTTCCAAATATATTTTTACCTAATATTCCATATTCTTTTGCTTGATTTATTGCAGTTTGAAATCTATGTACAGCTATTGGATATTCTGCTCTTACATAAATATATCCTTTATTTGCACCAACTGCATATCCAGCAATCATCATTGCTTCTATTACAGAGTGTGGATCACCTTCTAATATGCTCCTATCCATAAATGCACCTGGATCTCCCTCGTCCGCATTACATACTACATACTTTTGATCTCCTTCTGCTATTTTAGTAAAATACCATTTCTTACCTGTTGGGAATCCTGCTCCACCTCTACCACGAAGTCCAGAATCTGTTATTTCATTTATAACATCATCTTGACTCATTTCAAATAATACTTTTTCCAATGCTTTGTACCCATCAAATGCTATATACTCATCAATATTCTCTGGATCTATTATTCCACAATTTTTTAATGCAATTCTTTCTTGTTTTTTATAAAAAGTTAATTCATCTAATCTTTGAACTACTGAATTGTTAATATCTTTACAAAGCAATCTCTCTACTGTCTTTCCTTCTAAAATATGCGTATTTATTATCTCTTCACAATCTTCTGGTTTTACCATAGCATAAAAAGTATCCTCTGGCCTTATTATAACTATTGGTCCTTTTGCGCATAGTCCAAAGCAACCAGTTTGTATAACTCTTACATTTTTTATGCCCTTTTCATCTATTATTTTTCTAAAATTCTCTATTATTTTAGGTGATTTAGAAGATGTACATCCTGTACCATGACACACTAAAATATGTTTTTCTCTTGTATTTGCTTTTAAATTAACACGTAAATCAAGTTCTTTTCTTTTTTCTTCTCTTATTTTTCTTATTTCTTCTAGTGATTTCATTTTGACCTCCTATAATATAAATTTTAGCAATTTCTTTGAGGTGCGGGTCGCCGAGGGCGACGACCCATACAGGTCTATTTTCCATCAATTGCTTTACATTATCTATTTTTGTATTCTGCAATTACCTTTTCCATTAATTCTGGTGTTGCTTTTCCATAAACTTCTTCATTTACTGTAAATACTGGCGCTAATCCACATGCTCCTATACATCTTGTTGCTTCTAGTGAAAACTTTCCATCTTCTGTTGTTTCTCCTACGTCTATTTTTAAAATTTCCTTTGCTTTATCTAATACTTTCTCTGATCCTTTTACAAAGCATGCTGTCCCTAAACATACTGCTATATTATATTTTCCTTTTGGTTTTAATGTAAATCTTGCATAAAATGTAATCACACCATAAATTTCAGCAAGTGGAATGTCTAAATATTCTGAAATCGATATTTGAGAATATTTTGGAATGTATCCATAATTCTCTTGAACTTCATTTAATATTTGTATTAAATTACTTTTGTCTTTTGAATATTTTTCTAGGATGCTGTTCATCTCTTCATCTTTTGGATTATTTCCACAACTACAATCCATTTTTTTACCCCCTATTTTTGAATTTTTTCTTCAAATCTATCTTTTTTGATTTCTTTTGGTACTTCGATTGGATATTTTCCTGTAAAACATCCCATACAAAAATCATCTATATTACATCCTTTTGTTATTTCTTTTAAATTGTCTATGCTTAAATATTCTAAGGTGTCTGCTCCTATAATTTCTCTTATTTCTTCAACAGTTCTTCCATTTGCAATCAGGTTTTCTTTGCTATCTATGTCTGTTCCGAAATAGCATATATCTATAAATGCTGGTGCTGCAATTCTTAAATGAATTTCTTTTGCTCCTGCTTTTCTAAGAGTTTTTATTATTCCTATTAATGTATTTCCTCTTACAATTGAGTCATCTATTAATACTATTCTCTTTCCCTTTATGCTATTCTTTAATGGATTTAGTTTTAATGCTACTAATTTTTTTCTTTTGTTTTGTGTGTTCTGTATAAATGTTCTTCCTATATATTTACTTTTTGTAAATACTAAATCATATGGTATTTTTGATTCTTTTGAATATCCTAATGCTGCATCTATTCCTGAATCTGGTACTGCTGCTACAATATCAGCATCAACTGGCATTTGTGTTGCTAAAAATCTTCCTGCTTTTTCTCTAAATTCATGTACACTCATTCCTTCTAATATTGAATCTGGTCTTGCAAAATATATATATTCAAATACGCACATTCCTTTTTTCTCTTTGCTATCATAGTCTATTGATTTTACTTTTCCATCTTTTACTACAACTATTTCTCCTGGCTTTACATCTCTTATAAATTCTGCGCCACATATATCTAATGCACAGCTTTCTGAAGCGAACACAATATCATCACCTAATTTTCCCATACACAATGGTCTAAATCCTTGCGGATCTCTACATGCTATCAACTTTTGAGGTGACATTATTATTAAAGAATATGAACCTTTCAAAACTTTCATTGTATTTGCAATTGCCTCTTCTGTTGATTTTGCTTTTAATCTTTCTCTTACAATAATATGGCAAATAACCTCTGTATCGCTTGTTGTTGTAAATATTGCTCCATTATCTTCTAATTCTTGTTTTAATTCTATTGCATTAGTAATATTTCCATTATGTACTACTGCCAAATTTCCTTTTTTATGTCTTATTACTATTGGTTGGGCATTTTCTCTTTTAGCCGAACCCGTTGTTGAATATCTAACATGTCCTATTGACATATTTCCTTCTGGAAGATTATCTAAAACCTCATTAGTGAACACTTCTGAAACTAATCCTGGTTCTTTATGATAAGATATTACTCCATCAGTATTTACTGCAATTCCACAGCTTTCTTCTCCCCTGTGTTGTAAACCAGATAAACCTATGCAAGTCATATATGCAAGTTTTTCAGGTTTGTTTGAGTATACTCCAAATACTCCACATTCTTCTTTGACATTATCAAACATTAAAAGTTCCTCCATTATAATTATTAACATAGATTTATTATAATTGTAAATTTTAAAATTGTATATAGTTTTTTAAAATTTGACATTTTTTTCTGTTTTTATTATTTTAATTTTTGAGAAAATATATTGCAAACTTTGTAGGGGTCGCCGTCCTCGGCGACCCGCAATTAAATTGTTGTAAACTATGTATATTGCAAAGCCTACGATGTCTTCGGGTTGCCAGGGAGTGCGACCCCTACAGCGTTTGTAATAAATCCCACCTCTCACATCAATTAAACAAACTCCAATTTGTCTTTTTCTATTTATAATGTTATAATTCTATTATATTTTGAAAGGTCGTGTTTTTATGTATAATTTAGTAGTTTTTGCTTCTCGGAAATGGTTCTACTTTGCAAGCTATTATTGATAGTATAAATACTCGGAGATTTAAATGCCAAAATTAATCTAGTTGTTTCTGATAATCCAAACTCTTATGCTCTTGAGAGAGCTAAAAGCAGTAATATTCCAACTTATGTTATTGTTGGAAAGAGCAAAGAAGAAATTGATACAGAACTAGATAATGTTTTGAGCAATTATAGTATTGATTTGATTGTTTTAGCTGGTTATTTAAAATTAATTGGCAATAGGTTAATAAGCAAATATACTATTATAAATACTCACCCATCACTTTTACCTAAATTTGGTGGTAAGGGGATGTATGGTATGAATGTTCACAAAGCAGTTGTAGAAGCAAAAGAAGAATTTAGTGGTCCTACTGTCCATTTCGTAAATAGTAATTATGATGAGGGAAATATTATAGCTCAGGCAAAAGTTAAACTTTCAGCTGATGAAACAGCAGAAAGTTTAGCAAAAAAAGTTCAATCTGTTGAAAAGCTCCAATTAATTGAAGTATTAAAAAACTTTATCAAAGGCAAAGCAAATTAGTTGTAAATTAAAATAACCAGTCATTTAGACTGGTTATTTATTTAAATATTTTTATATTTTTTATAGTTTATATATGCAAGAACAGAAATTATTGCTAGTATAAATATTACTGGTATTGTATCTTCTATTCCTGTGTATGGAACTTCATTACTTGCTATATTAGCATTTTTGTTTTGATTTTGTTTAACTTCACTTTTGGGTATATCCGAAACTATAGGTGTTCCATCTTTTGTAGGTTCTTTTATTGTTAAGCTTATGCTAGCGTCTGAAATGGCATCTCCCTTTGGAGTATCTGTTGTTGTATCTCCTGTTGTTTCTGGTCCAAAAACCTCCATATCTGATAAAAGAACTTTTGTAGTAGTTCCTGTAACACTATCTTTTACTTTTAATTTTATTTTTCCTATTATTTGTGACTCACCTGGTTTTATTTCTTTTGCTCCATTAGAATCACTAGAAAATTTTGTGTCCATACTTGCTAAGAATCCATTTTGATTACCTTGTTTTACAAGTACTATATACCATGGATTTTTATTTGTATCATCTTGTCTTCCACTATATAATATAGAATAATTTGCATATTCTGTATAATCAGATTTAATACTTGTATCATCATCTAGCACAGGTTCAAATATGTTTTCTGGATATTCTAATATTCCATAAAACTGTCCTATTCCTGTTGATTTTGTAACATTTGAAATTAATACATTTATTGTAACTGTATCTCCTTGTTCTACTGTTGTTTTATCTGCTGACAAGCTAATCTTACAAGCTTCATCTGCCGCATTTACTTTTGTTGTTAATAATATTACAAATAAAAACAAACTTGCAATTATTATACTTTTTCTTTTCATTATTTTTTCTCCTTTGCATTTTTTAACATTATTAGTATATACATTTATTGAAATAAAATCAATATATTTTAAAAAAAATACCACCTCGAACTAAATTCGAGACGGTATCTTTAATCAAATTTTATACTATTTAATTTTTGATAATAATGCTTTTAAAGCGCTTATTATTGGAACTGTTTTATCTTCAACATTAACTAAACTTCTATCTAATACATCTAAATGTGCTGTTCCTGTTGGGTCTTCTGCTCCATATTCATATTTCATTGCAGCATCTCCTGAAATTACTTCTCTATCATTTACTGATGCATCTGCACCTACTCCTGCTCCAACTTCTTCTTTGTTAATATGTGCATTTGCACTTTCATTTAATTTAATTGTTAATTTTTGCAATAATTTAATTGTTTGACTTGCTTTTGATTCTGCTTCAATTCCATCTTTGCTTGCTGTAGCGCTTCCTTTTGCATTAAAGTTTGCATCTAGAACTTCTTTATCTTCTACAGTTGCTTTGATATTACCATTTCCTTCTGCTTCTACACCGATTGAACCATTTTCTATTTTTAATGCTGCATTTGCATCTCCTTCAGCTTTAATATTTACTTTTTTGTCTGCAAGATCAGCATTTATCTTTCCTTCCAATGATACTGATTTTTCTGGAATATTTAATTCAACTTCTCCATTATAAACTGTTGCTAATACTTCGATTTCTTTACCTTCTTTTGTTGTAAAGTTTATTGTTGTTGTACCATTTGCTTTTGCTTCTAGTACACCATCTTTGTATGTGATTATTCCGTTGTTGCTACTTTCTGCTTTTACAAATTCACCATTAACTTTTAAAGTTGAACCTAATCCATTTTCTATTTTGTCAAATGTTAATGTTATATATTGTTCTTGATTTTTTATTTGTTTTTCAGAAATCCATCCTTCACCAGATACATAAACACCATATTCTTTATTTGGAACTATTATACTTACTATACCACAACCTAGTGTTCCTTCTTCGTATGTTTTTCTTACTCTTTTTCCGTTATGGAATGTATAAGTTTTTCCTTCGAAATAAATTTTTGTATTTAATTTTGCTTCAACTGGTTCTGTTGTAATTTCCTCTTTTGTTGGTTCTGTAGCATTAGCTTTTGCTGCAAAACACATTGTACTCATTAAAGATAATAGTAATGTTATTAATATTATTACTGAAATTCTAGATTTTAAAGTTTGACTCATAATATCAACCTCCCTTATAAATATATTTATTTGGTTTTTCGAATTGCTTAATTTATTTTTGTGCACGCCAAATCTTTTTGATTATATTAATTGTACCACTTTTTACATTTTATGTCAACATCTGTAAATAAAAAATTTAAGCCTCCCATAATGGAAGGCTTATTATACTATAATTATTCCTCAAATATTGCTGCAAATTCATCCCCGTCTATTTTTTCTTTTTCTAACAATACTTGTGCTACTTTTGATAATTTATCCATATTATTACTTAATATTGTTTTTGCTTTGTTATATGCTTCGTCTATTATTCTTTTTACTTCTTCATCTATTTTTGCTGCTGTTTCTTCACTAAAGTTTTTAGTTTGTGCTAAATCTCTACCTAAAAATACTTCTTCTTGTCCTGAACCAAATGTTATTGTTCCTATTTTATCACTCATTCCGTATCTTGTAACCATATCTCTTGCGATTTTAGATGCTCTTTCTATATCGTTGCTTGCTCCTGTTGATATATCATTTAATACTAATTGCTCCGCAACTCTTCCTCCTAGTAATGATATAATAGTTTCTTCCATTTCTGTTTTTGACATGAAATTTTTATCTTCGTCTGGTTTATACATTGTATATCCGCCTGCCATGCCACGAGGTACTATTGAAATTTGATGTACTGTATCTTGTGTTGGTAAGAATTTGCTTACTACTGCATGGCCTGCTTCATGGAATGCTACTAATTTGTTTTCTTTTTCGCTTCTTACCCTGCTCTTCTTTTCTGGTCCCATTGTAACTTTTACCATTGCATCTTCTATTTCTGTCATTGTTATTTCTTTTTTATCTCTTCTTGCAGCAAGTAATGCTGCTTCGTTTAACACATTCTCTAAATCTGCACCTGAAAATCCAGCTGTATTTTTTGCTATTGTTTTTAAATCAACATCATCTGCAATTTTTTTCTTTCTGCTATGAACTTCTAGTATTTGTTCTCTTGCTTTTACGTCTGGTGCTGATACTACTATTTGTCTGTCAAATCTTCCTGGCCTTAATAAAGCTTTATCCAATACGTCTGGTCTATTTGTTGCTGCTAAAACTATTACTCCTTCGTTGCTTCCAAATCCATCCATTTCAACTAATAATTGGTTTAATGTTTGTTCTCTTTCATCATGTCCTCCACCAAGTCCAGCTCCTCTTTGACGTCCAACTGCATCAATCTCATCTATAAATATAATACATGGAGCATTTTTCTTTGCTTGGTCAAATAAATCTCTTACTCTTGATGCACCTACACCAACAAACATTTCTACGAAGTCTGAACCACTTATTATAAAAAATGGAACTCCGGCCTCACCTGCAACTGCTTTTGCAAGTAATGTTTTACCTGTACCAGGTTGACCTACTAATAAAACTCCCTTTGGAATTCTAGCTCCCATATCTGTAAATTTTTTAGGTGATTTTAAAAATTCTACTATTTCTTCTAATTCTTCTTTTTCTTCATCTACCCCAGCTACATCATCAAATGTTACTCTTGTTTTTTCTCCTGTTCCCATCATTCTAGCTCTACTTTTTCCAAATGACATTGTTTTGCTTCCTGCATTTCCTTGGCTATTTCCCATAAACAAGAACCAAAATACAAAGAAAATAATTAGTATTCCAAATGGTGAAAGCAAGCTAAGCATTGTAATTATTGCTGATTGTGATCTTTCTTCTAATGTAAGACTTCCATCTACTAGATGACTACTTACCTTATCCATAAAGCTATCTAAACTTGGTATGTTAACTTCCTTTTCTATTTTAGGATTTGCTTTTAATACTACATAAGCCTTTTTTCCATCTGCTGATATTTCTATATTTTCTACTTTTCCGCTTTCAATTTCTATCATTAATTCTGAATAAGTCATTTTTGTTTGTGAATTATCCAGTATTGATGAAATTAATACTATAAGTATTATCCCCATTATTAACCACATTGCTAATGTTTTTAAACTTTTCTTCATTTTACCTTCTCCTTTACTGTAATGGGATTAATTTGTCTTCTGTGCTATATATCCCAATATCCTAATATTTGCTGTTTAATAATGTTGTTTTTCTATAATGCAATATAGCATATACATTTTTTTTATTCAATAGTTTTTTGCAAAGTTTTTTCTTCTATTCTTTGCGTATCAATGCTTTGCTTACGGAAGGTCATAGTTAGGAGTGAAAAAAATTTTTTTATTTTTTACTAAAATTTTTATGTTTTTTGTTGGTTTTAAAAATTTGTTTCCTATATTATTGTTACAAAGTTTAATTATATCATCTATATTTACTTTTTCTATTCCTTCTGTTGTTCCTAAAAGTTCATTAATAGTATATAGTATTAACCTTCTTTTTATTACTAATTCTAGGTTGTTGAATTTTTTTAGGTCTAAAATTATTTGGTTGTTTGCTTTTTTTTGTATACAATCGTGTGTTTCTACAGTTTTTTCTAGAGATACACATATTTCATCAAATGCTTTTTGTGTTACCCTATTTAAATATTCACTTTCTTCTGTTGCCACTTCTGATAATCTGTTTATTGTTTTTAATATATTTGGATTAAATTCCTTCTTTATATACGGAATAACACAATTTCTTACTTTGTTTCTTGTATAAATATTTTCATTATTTGATTTATCTATTCGTGGATTTAGTTTGTTCTCTTTACAATAGTTTTCTATTTCTTCTCTTGATACTTCTATTAAAGGTTTTATAAATTTATTTTCCCTTATTGGGTCTAGCCCTTTTAATCCAGATATTCCGCTTCCTCTTAAAATGTTCATTATTATAGTTTCTACTTTGTCATTATTATTATGTGCTGTTGCTATTTTATTTGAATCTGTATTTTTTAACACCTTTTCAAAAAAATCATATCTTATTTTTCTCCCTGCTTCTTCTGTTCCCATTTTTGATTCTTTTGCAATTTTTACTACATCTATTTTCTTTGTAAAGCATTCTACCCCTATGTTTTTGCAAAAGCTTTTTACATATTCAGTTTCTTCGTCTGCCTCTTTTCGTATCATATGATTTATATGTGCTACAAATATTTTAAAATCTAATTCTTCTTTTAATTCATTTAGTACATTCAATAGGCATATTGAATCCGGTCCGCCTGATACTCCTATTACTATACTATCTCCTTTTTCTATTAAATTATATTTTTTTATTGTTTGCAAAATTTTATCTTTCATATTTTGTCTCCTAATTGTTTAATGCTAAAATTATAGCATTTATTTTTAATAAATACAAATAGAGGGTCCCACATTTTAAATGTTGGAGCCCCCTTATTTTATTCATCTCTATATCTTTCTATATTTACAAACTTAGTATAATTGCCAAGCCATAATAGCTCTACCGTTCCTGTTGAACCAGCTCTGTGTTTTGCCATTATAACTTCTGCTATATTTTTCTTTTCTGTATCTGGGTTATAGTAATCATCTCTATATAAAAACATTACTATGTCTGCATCTTGCTCAATGGCACCAGATTCACGAAGATCTGAAAGCATCGGCCTATGGTCAGCTCTTTGTTCTGCTGCTCTTGATAATTGTGATAATGCAATTACTGGAACATCTAATTCTTTTGCAAGTATTTTTAAAGACCTACTTATTTCTGAGATTTCTTGTTCACGGCTAGCATTTCTTTTTCCTGTTCCTTGAATTAATTGCAAGTAATCTATTACTATTAGTCCTATATTTTTTTCTAGTTTTAATTTCCTACATTTTGCTCTTATTTCTGTTACTGTTATACCTGGTGTATCATCTATATATATAGGAGCTTCTGAAAGAGGTCCAAGTGCTGTTGCAAGTTTTACCCAGTCATCTTCTTCTATTTTTCCTGTTCTTATTTTATTGCTATCTACCATGGCTTCACTACATAGAATTCTGTTTACTAACTGGCTTTTTGACATTTCTAGGTTAAATATAACAACTGGCACTTTTGCTTGTACAGCTGCATTTGTTGCAATATTTAGTGCAAATGCAGATTTACCCATTGCAGGTCTTGCAGCAACTAATACTAAATCTGAATTGTGAAGTCCGTGCTGTTTTGTAATCTAAATCTGCAAATCCTGTTGGAATTCCTGTTATTGGCTCTTTTTGATTATATAATTTTTCTATTTCTGCAAATGTTTCTACTAATACTTCTTTTAATGGTGTATAGCCTTTTTGATTTTTTCCTTGTGCTATTTCGAATATCTTTTTTTCTGCTTGATCCATTATTGTGTCTAGATCTTCTGTTTCCGCATATCCTAAATCTATTAATTCATTAGATGTTCTTATAAGTTTTCTTAATATAGATTTTTCTTCTACAATTCTTATATATTTTTCCACATTTGCTGTTGTAGGAACTTTATCTGGTAAAACTGCTAAATATTCTAGTCCTCCAACTGCTTCAAATTTTCCAAGTGATATTAGTTCTGCTTTTACTGTTATTATATCTATTGGCTCTGCTCTATTATATAAGTTTGTTATTGCTTCATATATTGTTTTATTATCTTGTCTATAAAAATCGTCTGGTTTTAGAACTTCTATACTATCGACTACAGCGTCTTTATCTGTAAGCATACTTCCTATTACGGCTTGTTCTGCTTCTATATCGTGTGGTGGTACTTTTCCTAATTCCATGATTTCCTCCTTTGCTAATGTATAGGGACAAAGCTTATCTTTGAAGATAGTCTTTGTATGAAGAGCTATGTCCCTACTGAACATCTGGTGATGTCAGCATTCTTTATCCTCTACTCTTTTTATTCTGGTTGTATGTCTACCGTTAATTTTGCATTTATTCCTTCTCCAAATTTTATATCTACTGAAAATCTTCCTATGTTTTTTATTGTTTCTTTTAAAACTATTTTCTTTTTATCTATATCCATATTTTGTTTATTTTTTAGTTCTTGTGATATTTCTTTTGCTGTTATTCCACCGAATATTTTTCCGTTTTCTCCTGCTTTTACTTTTAAATCTAATGTTATATTATTTATTTTCTCGGCTTGTTTTTTAAATTCTTCTATCTCTAAACTTTTTTTATGTGCTTGTGAATCTTTCTTTGCTTGTAGTTTTAGAAGGTTGTCCTTTGTTGCTTCTAATGCTAGTTTCTTTGGAAATAAAAAGTTTCTTGCATAACCATCATTTGCATTTATAATCTCATCTTTTTTCCCTACATTTTTAATATCTTGTAATAATATAACCTTCATATATATGCACCTCTTTAATTTTTTTCATATTGTATCACAGATTTTTTATAAATACAACTTTTATATGGCTTGTGAGAGTGTCAATAACTACCTACAATCTAATTGATAATTTATGCTATAATACTTATTATTATTTTTTTCTTCTTCAATTTCACAAAAAATTTTCTGGTCAATCGTACTTAATCTTTTAGGATGTTTATCTATCATATATAATGGATCTATATATCTACGTTTAACTTTTACGTTTACATAGTAACTTTCATTATTAGGTTTTTTAGAGCTCTCAAATACACTATCAAAAGATTTGTATATTTGCCATACTTTTTGTATCGATTCATCTGTAGAATTTTCTAGTTTTTCTACTATTTCATTCTCCGTACTTTTTTCAAAGTCTTCTTGTTTTAACAAACCTCTTTTAATTGCAACTCTTAGTATATCTGCCAATAAACTATTAGCAACATTTGAAACTCCTCCTGACATAAATCTTCCATTATTTAGTGCCACTCCGGGTAAATTTTTTTGCTAAATCTATTGTTTTAAAGCACATTTCATCTTCATTGTCTTCATTTTTCACTATAATCAAATCGTTAAAAATATTTTCAGCAGTTTCCATATTAATAAGCCCTCTTGCCGTACCCATATATAATGAATATTCTAATCTATCTGCTGATAGTCTTGGTGATTCATTGTCTGCAATTGAATATCTACTATAATCAGCTACATCATCTGTTTCTAGTCCATATCTCTTTAATATATCTTGAATTGTATCAGACCTTTCTATATATCTTTTTGTATTTATTTCTGTGCTAGTTTGTGTTTCAGCATCATTATTGAAAAAATCTATTACATGTGAAAATGTTGGCATAGAAATATCATGCAATAACCCTGCTATTGTCATCTTTGTATCTCTTGTAAAATGCCAAATTATCAATGCGACACCAACTGAATGATCATATCTAGAATAATTATATAAAAATTTTTGTAATTTTGGATTGAGATAATCATTCCCACAATTCTGTCCTACATCTTTTAATCTATTTAGTGTCCTTGATTTTTCTAGTTCTATCATGCACTCTGGAATTTCCGTGCTATATATTCTATGTAATTGCTGGATTTTTAAATTGTCTTCTTGTGTCTTTTTTTTCATTTATTTCTCCTATCTCAATTTTTCCATATTATATACTATTATACTATGTTTTTCAATTTGTAAAACATTTGTTTTTTGTTTATAATGCTTGTCCTATAGGCTTTGCAAGATGATTTGGTGAAAAAGGGGGCTAACCCCTTTTTCACCACTTTCTAATCTATTGTAGTGCTTGTTCTTCCTGTTCCTACTACATCTTCTTGTAGTGAACGCCATGTATTGCAACCTACTATTCCATCTACTGGTAGCCCTCTGCTCCTTTGATAATTTCTTACTGCTTCTTCGGTTCTGCCTCCAAATATTCCGATCTAATCCACCTGTTTTAAATCCTAATGTGTTTAGGTCATCTTGTGCTATTAACACATACGTACTTATACTACCTCTTTTTATTAATGGATATCCTGCTGTGCCACAAGCTGGTCTTCCAAATCTTTTATCAAAATGTACCCAAGTAGGTGTTAAGCTTTGTGGTTCTACATAGGTCCATACTCCGTGAACTGTTTGCTGTGTTCCATAGTCTATTTCTTTCTGATGTACTTAACACTTGACCTGCGTCAAATGAAACTCCGCGCGTAATGTTGACTTTGCGAACCATGTCCTCCGCTCCCATGGTCTTTTAAATGCAAATCCTACTGGAATTGGTGCTCCAAATAAATACCTTGTTGTGTTAAAACTCTGCATTGCTCTTTTTGTTGTCCATAGTGTTGGACTTTTACTAGAACCTCTGAATTCTCCAACTGTTAAGCTCCTATTTGCATTGTATGGCATAGCCTCGTTTTCATTTCTATAATAATTTTCCATTCTATTTGTATCATTATTAAATACTATTATTCTTGCCATAAAAATTAAACCTCCATAAAATATATCTCTCTATATTTTATGAAGGTTTTTTATTTTTTGTGTCAAAATTCCCGTCCACTTTGGCATTTTATGATAGAATATAAAAAATTTAATTTTATTAATATAAGCGTAATGAAGTGCACATACAATTTATATTGCTTTTTATTTATTAATATAATATACTTTATTCATATTAATGGAGGTGTTTTATGAGTATTGAAATATCTGATTTTGGAAAAGATTTAAATGGAAACTGTGTTAAACTTTTTTCAATAAGCAATTTTAATGGTCTTGTTGCAAAGGTTACTAATTTTGGAGCTGTACTTGTTTCTCTGTTTGTTCCTGACAAAAATGGTAATCTAGCTGATGTTGTTTTAGGATTTGATTCTTTAGAAAATTATTTTAAAAATGATATTTGCTACTTTGGTTCAACTGTTGGAAGAAACAGCAACAGAGTTAAAAATGCTAGTTTTGTACTAAATGGTACAACTTATAATTTAGATAAAAATGAAAGAGGAAAAAATAACTTACATAGTGGATTTAATCCATATAATAGTAGGCTTTGGGATTATTCTATAGATGAAGATACAAATTCTGTTTCTTTTAATTTAATAAGTCCAGATATGGATCAAGGATTCCCTGGGGAATTTAATATAACAGTTACTTATAGCTTAGATAATGATAATAATTTAAAAATAAAATATATAGGAACCTCTAATAAAGATACTATTGCAAACATGACAAATCATAGTTATTTTAACTTATCTGGTCATAATAGTGGAACTGCAATGGAGCACAAATTGTACATAAATGCTGATAAATATGTAGAAGTTGATGACGAACTTATTCCTACTGGGGAATTAAGAGATGTTTCTAATACCCCTATGGACTTTAGAACTCCAACCAAAATAGGTCTTAGAATAAATGAAGACTTTAAACAATTTGAATATACCGGTGGATATGACCATAGTTTTGTTATTAACAAAACTAATAATGGTATTGAAAAAATAGCTGTTTTATCTGATGAAAGTTCTGGAAGAACTATGGAAGTTTATACTGATAGTATCGGCGTTCAATTTTATGCTGGAAACTTTATAGAGAATAATAAAGTAATTGGTAAAGAAAATTGTAATTATAAAAATCGTTCTGGTGTTTGCTTAGAAACTGGATTTCTACCAGACTCTATGAATCAACCAAATTTTGTTACACCTTTGTTAAAAGCAGGGAATACTTATAATACAACTACAATATATAAATTTATATAGAGCAAATAAAGGGCGACTATGTCGCCCTTTATTTTATGTTACATTACTCTTGCTTTTATTATATGTCTTTGTTTGTTATCATTTGTACATGTTATTAGTGTTATTTCTTTATTTCCATTTGTTAACTGGCTTGTACATTCTAACTCATCTGGATTTACTATAAATTTATCATATACAGTATATGTTAACATTCTACCACTTAAATCTGTTATTTCTATTTTATCTCCTAATTGCAAATTTGGCACTTTGCTAAAGAATTTTGAATTTTTATAGTTATGACCTGCTATACAAAGATTTCCTACTTCATTTGGATTTGGTCCGTGAAATCTACATGGAGCTATTTTTAACAATTCGTCTGTATATGTTGAAAGTATTGGATAGTTAACATTTATTGAAGGTATATTAATTACTCCTATTGTATAATATATTGTTCCATCACTTGCAGTTAGTTTTTGCTCATCTGGAACTTCTATTTTTTGTTCTATTTGAACCACTTGTGTTGTAGTTACATTTTTTTCTTCAGGAATTGCATTTAATCTTACTACTATTACTTCTTCATCCACAAGTTTTGTTGTATCTTGAAAAGAAATTTCTTGTAAAATTTCTTTTGATACCTCTTCACTCTTGTTTCTATCGTACTCTGCATAAATTGCATAAGAAGATAATACGCATAGCAAAAAAACAGATAAAAAGAATTCAAATTTAAATGCTTTTTTCTTTTTCTTCATATCTGGTGTTACATATAATTTTTGCGAAACAAGAATTTGATTCATGCAATATCCCCTTCTTTAAAATTAATCCACTATAATTCTAACATATTTCTTTTAATTTTTCAACAGTGTTATTTATACTTTCGCTTGGGGTTGAAGCACCTGCCATAATTCCTATTTTACTTATATTTTTAAGTCTATTTTTATTTAGCTCTTCTGATGTTTCTATAAGTATGCAATTTTTACATTCTTTTTTAGCGATCTCATATAATTTAGTAGTGTTTGAACTATGTTTTCCACCAATTATAATCATTAAATCTACTTGTTTTGCTATTTCTTGGGTTTCTTTTTGTCTAATGCTTGTAGCATTACAAATTGTATTCTTAACTTCGAAGACTATATTTTTATCTATATTTTCTTCCACAGCTTTTACAATTTTATTAAATTTCTCCACACTAAATGTAGTTTGAGAAACTAGTAATAATTTTTTCAAATTAGATTCCTTAAAATTTTTTATTGCCTTTTCTACATCTTCTTCTTCTTTTTCTAATATAGTTGAATTTTTTCTACAATAGCTCACTGTTCCTATTGTTTCTGCATGATCTTTTTGTCCTATTATAAAAATATAATAGTCTTTTGCCGAATACTCTTTTACAATATTGTGTATTTTTAATACATTTGGACATGTTAAGTCTATTACTTTTAAATTGAGCTCTTCAGCTTTTTTGTATATTTCTTTTGGCACACCATGTGACCTTATTATTACATTGTTCTTTGCTTTTTCCACATCATTAATAATTATAAGACCTTGTTCTTCCAAATCCTGTGTAACCTGTTTATTATGCACTAGTTCTCCTAAACAATATGTTTCTCTTTGTTTTTGTACTAACTCTTTTGTTTTATCAACAGCATTTTTAACTCCATAACAGAACCCTGCTGTTTTGCCAACAATTATCTCCATATGTTTCACCTTTAATTATTTTCGTTCATTAATTTTTCGTAGCATTTTCTACATACAGGAATATATAGTCCTTCGTCTCCTACTAGTATATCTCCATTTTTTTGTTTTCCCTTAAAATATGTAAAAATAGCTTCTTCACTTCTGCAATTTTCGCATACAGATGTTAACATTTGAACATTATCAGACATACACAATAAATCTCCCATTGGTCCAAAAGTCTTTCTTTCTGATGTTAGATTTAAACCAGCTATAAAAAACTTTTTTCCTTTTTTGGTAAGTTTATATAGTTCATCTAAATCTCCTTTTAAAAATTGAAATTCATCAATTACATATACATCTGCATCATAATTTTTTATGTCGTCTATGCTATTAATATTAATTGCATTTTGTTTATATCCATTTCTGCTGATAACACTTTGCTCTGAAAATCTATTATCTATAGTTGGTTTAAATATTTTTACGTTTTTTCCCGCTATTTGTTGTCTTTTAGCTTCATCTAATATCTTTTGAGTTTTCCCACATTTCATTGGTCCTGTGTAAACATTTATATCTCCCACTTTTATCACCTGTTTATATCATTTTTAAAATTTCTTCTTTTAGTACTTTTACTATATCTTCTTGTTTTACTTTTCTAATTATCTCACCTTTTTTAAATAAAAGTCCTTCTTTAATTCCTCCGGCAATTCCTATATCTGCGTGTCTTGCTTCATTTGGTCCATTTACTCCGCAACCCATTACAGCTACTGTAATAGGAGCTTTTATAGTTTGTAAAAATTCTTCTATTTCATTTGCTATTGGTATTAAATCATATTGAATTCTTCCACATGTTGGGCACGCTATAAGTGTTGGTGCATTTTTATATAAATTGCAATCTTTTAATATTTCTTTGGCAACTTTTATTTCTTTAACAGGATCTGCTGATAATGATACCCTCATTGTATCTCCAATACCTTCTCTTAACAAAATTCCAAGTCCTATACTTGAGCTTACAGTTCCACTAAACTCTGTTCCCGCATGTGTTACTCCTAGATGTAATGGATAATTTATTGTATTTGCAGCTTCTTTATAACTTTCTATGCACAAGTCTAATGATGATGCTTTTAATGATAATGCCATATCATAAAAATCTAAGTCTTCTAATATTTTTATATGTCTTAACCCTGCTTCTACCATTCCTTTTGCTGTTGGTTTTCCATCTCTTTGTAAAATATCTTTTGGAAGTGATCCACTGTTTACACCTATTCTAATTGGAATTTTTCTTTCTTTACAAGCATCTACTACAGCTTTTACTCTATCTACGCTTCCAATATTTCCTGGATTTATTCTTATTTTATCTACTCCTGCTTTTGCTGCTTCTAGTGCTATTCTATAATCAAAATGTATATCAGAAACAATTGGTATATGTATTTTACTTTTTATTTCTTTTATTGCTTTTGCATCTTCTTCGTCTAAGCATGCAACTCTTATAATCTCACAACCAGCTTCTTCTAATTTTAAAATTTGTTCCACTGTTGACTTAACATCTTTTGTTTTTGTATTTGTCATTGATTGAATTACTACTTTATTTTGTCCACCTATTTGTACATCTCCTACAAATATTTTTCTTGTTTCATTTCTTGTTATCATAGTTATCCCCTTAATTTTTATTTTACTTTGTTATTCTATCATAGATTATCTATTTTTTAAACAATAAGTTATAAAAATTGTAAATTACCTTTTCTTTACTTTTCTTGCAAATCTTGATATAATTATTGTTGGAATAAATTTTAGGAGGGCTATTGTATGGGAAATGCAAAAGCAGAAAAGGAAGAATTAAAAAAATTAGAAGATGAAGCATATTTTGAACTTTGCCAAATTATTGCAGAAGCTGTACAACTTCAAGATATTGAGCTTTTAGATTACAGAATTGCTTCATGGAAAAATAAATATAAAAAATTATTAGATAATCCTAGTCCTGAATTTAAAAAAAGGATTGAATACTTACTTAATGAATATTATTCTTCTGTTACCCAATACATTCAGTCTCAAATTAAATTTAATGAGAATAAAAAGATTGAAAATCAGAGTAAAGCTTTAAGAGAATTATATGTAATAATTAGAGATACTGATGATTTAAAAACGTTAGAGAAAAAAGTTAATGCTTGGAAAGAAAAATATCCAAAAGACAAATTTCTTAAAATGTATCAGTCAAAATATGAACACATGACTAGCAAAAGAAATTTAAGAGAAAATGCTTTTGACCAAGAAATGGCTTTTAAAGATCTTGTTGAAATTACTAAACACACTGGCACCTTTGAAGAATTTGCAAGAGAACGTGAACAATGGGAAAATAAGTATTCTATACATGATAAATTTGAATTAGATGATTTTATAAAACATCAATCTGACATTAAAAGATATACCTCAGATGAATATTTACATTCTATCTCTAGGGATGAAGAACATAAAGCAAATAATAATTCAACTACTTTTGAAACTACAGAATTGTCTAAAGAGCCTAAACAAGAAGAACAGCCACAAAAGGTCTATTCAGATTTAGCTAAACAAGCTTCTGCATATACTGCTCTTTTGGCTATTTCTCAAAAGCCAAACAATGTAAATGAAATGTTTAAGTGGGTATATAAAAATGGTTCTATTAAATTTAATGATAAATACAAGGAACTTATATTAAATGCCACATATTTGGATTATTCACCAACCTATTTAAACAAATTGAGAACACCTGGCTTAAATGTAAATAACAAATCACTTTCTTATGAAGAGTTTAAAGAAATGGACGATATTAAAAGATATGCAATAATAAGTTATTTTAATTTGTTGCTTCCGCCAGATAAAGCAATTTCTAATGGTTTTTTCAACTCTTGCATAAATACAGTTTATGCAAAATCAGAAAAGGCCAAGTACACAAATTCTTCACTTAATGAAATAAATCAAGAAAACTTAAAAGATGGCATAGAAATAAAATTATCTAAATCTGATGCAGAACAAGAACTTGATTTGCCTGAGCTAAAAAAGCAAGAAATCCCTGATACTGAGGTTGAAAAAGTTTCAACTAGTACAGCTGAGGAAAAACAAGAAGAAAACATTGACTCTGCGAAGAAATTGCAAGAAGATTTGCCAATAGAGCCAGAAGAATCGCCTGCTGAACATATTAAGCAAGACGAAGTAAAAAAAGAATATGAATTGGTAGCAAAACCTAATGACGAAGTTAAAGAACAGAGCAAAGAAATGGATAACAAGCCAGAAATTCCTACTATTCAAGATAATCAAGACGAACAAAGTCTTGTAAAAGAAAATAATACACCAACAATAGATTTGGAAATTGAAGAAGGACCTAGTAAAGAAGAATTATTTAGTTCACCTGAAACTTCTATTGAAAAACCTAGAATTGATGTTTCTTTAGATAATTCTTTTGAAGAACCTGTAGTAGAAGAAGCAAAAGAAGTAGAAAACGTTGAACCAGAACCTTTACAGCAGGAACAAATTATTACTGTTTCTCCATTACTATTTTCTGCAATAAATTATAAATCAAAGCAAGCTGATGCAGTAGAAAAAATAGATGAACATGTAAATGAGTATGTGTTATCAAGTTCTAAAACAATTTCTGATAATGTTCAAACAAAACAAAAAACAGATTGGGATTAACAAAGAGGCTATTAAAGCCTCTTTTTAGTGTTCATATATATTTCCTATATCTGTTCTATAATCTAATTTTTCATCTATGTTTCCTTTTATTGCATTATATACTTTTTCCTTTGCTTCTTGTAAAGTTTTTGCTGATGTTGTTAAACCAAATAATCTAGAATTGCTTACTGATGAATATTTATTACCTTCTAAATACTTAGTGTTTGCAAAATATATTTTTACTCCTTGTTTTTCTATTGCTTCTCTACTTATTGTAAATATCAAAGGTTCTTTTCTACTTTCTACTGCATATTCTTTTGTAACTATGTATACTGTAAAAGTACATTCTTTTTTGAATTTGCAGTTTTCTGTGCTTAGTGTTTTGTTAAATATATTCTTCATTACATCTGTAAATGGAGTTTCTAATGAATTTAAAACATTTAGTGCTTCTGGGTCCCCAAATCTAGAATTGAATTCTATAAATTTAATTCCATTTTTTGTTTTAAAGAATCCTCCATATATAACTCCATTAAATTCTAAATTATCTTTATTTATATATTTTAATGTTTCTTTTATTAAATTGCTACATTCGTCTATGTCTTTTTGTTCTAAAAATGGTAACATTCCATTTTCAAAACTTAGGCAACCCATTCCACCTGTTCCTGGTCCCTTATCTTCATTAAATCTATATGGATAGTCAAATGTTGTTGGAGTAACTACAATATTTTCTCCATCTGTTAATGCCATTACAGTGAATTCTCTTCCTTCTATTTTGTCTTGAATAATTACATTTCCACTTATTTCTAAACAGCTTTTTGCATACTCAAGCCCTTCGTCTTTCCCCTTAAAATGTATTCCTCCAACTTTTACTCCTTTTCCGCCTGTAAGTCCTTCTGGTTTTACAACAAAGCTATCATCATTATATGAATTTATTATATTTTTTAATTCTTCTATGCTTGTTATATTATAGTTTTTTATTATCATTTGTGGAGCTAATTTTTCTACTATATCTAGCGCATAAGTTTTGCTCCATTCTATTTTAGCCCCCTTTGATGTTGGTCCAAATGTTTTTAATCCTAATTCTCTTGCAACATCTATTAATCCGTCTTGTAATAAATTATCACTACTTATTAAACATACTTCAATATTATTTTCTTTTATAAAGTCTGAAACTATCTCTTTGTTAAATGGATCTGCTACAATATATTTACCTCCTGATTTATTTACCATTTCTATAATGCTTGGATTCTCATAAGGGCATACTGTATACAAACTATAGCCTTTGCTAATATATTCTGCTAGCACAGCTTCTCTTCCACCATTACCTAGTAATAAACATTTTTCCATTTTGGATTCCTCCTAATTTTACAGATTGGATTTTGTGTGAGGGGAATTCTAGGGACTGTCCCTCAAAATCACCAAACCTGGGGATTTTGGGGACTGTCCTGAATTCACCCTTTTTTTGCGAACACAGGGTCCTCCCCCTACAGCTATTGCAAAGCCTTCGATGTCTTTGGGTCGCCCAGGAGTGCGACCCCTACAACGTTTGCAATAAATCACATCTCCCACATCAATTAAACAAATTCCAATTTGTCTATTTAATTATTCATATTTTATCAATATAAATAAAATTTTTCAATATATATTTAAAATCAGATGTAACAAATTTGTAATATAAGTTTAATGGTTTTGAAATATTTTTTCATTCTTTATGTTATATAATATTTGTGTACCAAAGATTTAAAAGGAGTTACGAATGAGCACTAATTCTAGACTAAAAAAAGAAGGTATTGAAATTGTAGAACAATTAGATACCTTAAAAGTTAATACGATTGCAATTAGTATAGCAAGTAAACTATGCCTCGCTTTTCCTGAGCACAACTTAAATAAAAGCGAGTTATTTACGTCTCTTTCTAGAATTAATATGTATATTGCAAAAATGCCAGAAGATTCAGCAGGTGCAAAATATTTTTATAAAAATAATTCTATTTATTTTAACAAGGAATATGATTTGGACGAAATGGCAAAGCTTGCAATGCATGAATGTATACATTATATTCAAGAATTTAGAGATGCAAATAATAATTTAGTTAAAATGGGCTTATATAATTGCACTTTTAATTCTGGTCTTGGCATTAATGAGGCCGCTGTTCAATTAATGGCTTCAGAAGCTAATATGTGTCCTTCTACTTCAGAAACTTATTACAATGTTTCATTGAACACAATCAGTCCAAATTATTATCCTTTAGAATGTGCTTTAGTTAACCAGATGGCTTATTTTACAGGTACATATCCACTTTTTCATAGTACTTTAAACAGTAATGACGTTTTTAAAAATACTTTTATTTTAAAATCTAATAAAAGGGCTTATAACACAATTGTTAAAAATATAGATTTACTTCTAGCTTATGAGAATGACTTAAACTATTTTGCAAGTGAACTTCAATATGCTAATAAAGTAAGTGAAATCAAATTATTAAATAAACTAATTGCTTCAAAAAAGGATAGTATAACTTCTATATTCTTTAAAACTCAAAACTTAATTATTGAAAGTTGCTTTATTTCTGAATTTAATAATATTAGAAATTTAGAAGATGTAAAAGAATATAAAAATAAATTGTATAATTTTAAAAATATAATGGGCTCTAATGAGAACTACACTTTTTACAATGAATTCTACCGCAAAATAATGGAAAGCCTTGAGAAAAAGAAAGAACAAATAGAGCAATTTGGTGAAATAAACTTATTTGAAACATCAGAAAATAGTTTAGTTTTAGTTGATAACACAAAACGCGCTTTATCTTTTGTTTCTACTTTCTTTGTAAAAGTAAAAAAATTATTTGGATTTAATAAATCTAGAGATACAATTAATAATTTATATTAAAAAATTGGGGAAAAAGGGGTCTGACCCCTTTTTCCCCAATACGTTATTTTTTCATATCAACTCAACTGTTTTACTTTTTTTAAATCGTTCCAGAAATCTATTTTTTTTGTTTCATCTCTTAATAATGCTGCTGGATGAAATGTTGGTAAACATTTTATTCCGTCTTTTTCAAACCATTTTCCTCTGCTTGATGTTATTCCATATTCTTTGCCTAATATATTTTTTAGTGCCACACTTCCTAATAGTATAATTATTTCTGGTTTTACTAGATTAATTTGACTTCCTAAATATTCTTTGCAGGCATCTGCTTCTTCGTATTCTGGATTTCTATTGTTTGGAGGCCTACACTTTACTATGTTTGCTATATATACCTCTTCTCTTTTTATTCCTATCCCTTCAAAAGCTCTGTCCATTAATTTGCCAGCTTTCCCTACAAAAGGTATTCCTTGCAAATCCTCGTCTGCACCTGGTCCTTCTCCTATAAACATTATTTTTGCATTTCTATTTCCTGTGCCTATTACCACATTATGCCTGTTTGCACAGAGTTTACATTTGTTGCAATTTTTACATGCTTCTTCTAATTCTTCCCATGTTTGATACATATTTTGTTCCTTTCTATTTTAAACAGATTAATGCTGTATTTCTTCCTGCCTGTTTTCCTTCTTTTCTATATGAATGAATTATATTGCTATTACAGTATGTACAAATCCCACTATCTACTATATTTTCTTCTAATATTCCTTCTTCTTTTAGTAGTTCTTTATTTATTTCTACTGTGTCTATAAAATAACTATTTGTGTTTTTATTAAATTCTATTATTTTATCTATATTTTTCATGTAATTGAATGCATTATAAAATTTGTTTTTTACATCTTCTTGTACTTCAAAATGACATTTTCTAATTGTTGGTCCTATTACACACACAATATCTTTTGGATTAGAATTAAATTCTTTTTTCATTTGAATTATTGCATGTTTTGCTATCTTTTTAATTGTTCCCTGCCATCCTGAATGAATATTACCTATTATATTTTTTTGTTTATCATATAAATATATTGGTGTGCAATCTGCAAATGTTAAAGAAAGTATTTTATTATTTTCTTGTGTTATTAATCCATCTATATCTTTTAATTCTTGTGGAAATATGCCAACTTCACCACTTATTTTTTTCACATTGTTTGTATGTGTTTGATATGGTCTTACTATGTTGTTACTATCTAATTTTAATAAATTACATATATCATTATAGTTTTTGTTTGCTATATCTTTTATTTCTTTATAAGTATCATTGCTTCCCACATCTAATGGTTTTAGAGTAAAACAATGTTTAATATTTTTATAATCTAATAATTTTTTGAATTGCATATATCTTATGTTTTCATTTTTTATTATAACTGTTTCTTTGTTAAATAAATTTTTATTACTTAACAATTCTAAAAAGTCTTTTGCTTCTTTTTCTAGATTTGCATTATTGTTTATTAAAACATAATTTGAATTTTTAATATATGTATCTTCCGCAAGCTGGCTGTTTAGCCTTTGTTTTGCTGTTTTTTTGTCAACATTATCTCTTTTGCAAATTCTTTCTATTTTTGTACTTTCATTTGCTATAACAGAAACTACTATATCACATATTTCATTTAGCTTTGTTTCTATTAGAAGTGGTGCATCTATTATTGCTATTCTTTGGGTTTCTTCTTTCGCTTCTTCTTTAATTTTTTTTGCAATATGTGCGCATGTAATTTTATTTAATTCTTCTCTTTTTTGATTATCGCTAAAAATTATTTGTGCTAATTTGGGTCTGTTTATTTCTTTATTTTCTAATAATATTTCTTGTCCAAATTGTTTTACCACTTCTTTATAATATGGTTCTTCGCACTTTGATAATTCTTTTACAATTTGGTCTGCATTTATTAATTTTGCATTTGTTTTAGTACATAATTCTTGACTAAATAAAGTTTTTCCGCGAACCAGAATTTCCTGTAATTCCTATTATCATATTTCTTTTCTTCACCTCTACATTGTTTGCAATAATTTTGCAACTGCTTTTGGCACATATTTATCTATTTCTTTGTTATGTGTATATAGCTCCATAACAATGCTTGAAGACAAGTAGCCTAGGTCTCCTGCTCTAAAATAACATGTGTCCATTCCTGCTAATTTTTCATTTATTGCAGATATATTCTCTTCATATTCATAATCTGTACCGTTTCTTAGGCCTCTAATTAATATGTCGCAATTCATTTGTTTTGCTTTTTCCACTGTTAGCCCTTCATAAAGTACTACTTCTACATTACTTAATCCTATTCCTTTTATTGTTTCTTCTATTGCTTCTTTCATTTTATTTTTGTCTATACGCTCTGATTTATCTTTATTGTGTCCTATACCTATTATTACTTTATCAAAACATCTAGCAGCTTTTTTTACTATTTGCAAGTGTCCGTTTGTAAATGGATCAAATGATCCTGCATAAAAACCTATTAATCCCATTTTGTTTCTCCTTTCGCTTTATTGTAAATTATCTAACAATTCTTTTTTTGATTTATTATCTATAAATGAATAGTTATTTACATTTGGATTAAAACAACATATTGATTTATATTCACAATATTTGCATGCTTCTTCTTTTTTTCCTTTGTTGTATGTTGGTTTTATTTCTATATTTCCTTCTAATATTTCTTTTGCTATTTGCTTTATTATTTTTTTAACCTTATTTTGCAATAAAGTAAATTGTTCTTTTGTTATTGCATTTGAGCGAGAATCCATTATATCTCCATTTTTGTCAAGAGTTACTGGTATTGTGCTTGAAGCACCTGTTTGTAAGTTTTTATCCATCATTCGTATAATGTTTACATCTGCTAATACCATACCGCTCATTCTAAATTGCTTTTTTAATTCTTCTTGTATTTGTTCATCTGTTAAATTTCTACTTGCTTTTATTACTGGGTCTATTAAGTTAAAATAAAGCATTCCAACAGGTATATTCTTTGTTTTTTCTACCGCTGTATCTAAATATGTTAATAATTGTATTTGTGTTCCCGCTTCTAGCTCATTTAAATTTATACTTCTATCTGATGATTTATAGTCTATTATTCTAATGTATTTGCCTTGTTCATTTTGTGCTGTATCTATTCTATCTATTTTACCTGTTATTTCTACATTATCTATTTTTCTATTAAATTCTATTTCGTTTCCTGCTATTTCAAAATCGCTATTTTTCATTTGTTGAACTATATATGTTATTGATTGAAGTATTGCTTTTTTTAGTATATTTGTAAGTACTGCAAACCTTGGTGTGCTTGTAAATATATAGTTTTTGCTAAGTGAAAGTTTTTCATCGATTATGTTATTTACTATTTCTTTTATTTCTTGGTCTTCTATTGTTTTTATATTTCTTGTATTTTCAAAGAACTCATCTATTACTTCATGCATAAATGAACCTGTATCAATTGGTCTTACTACAAATTCTTCTCTTTCTTTTAATTTTAGTCCATATTTTAAATGGAAAGAAAATGGACATTCTCTATATTGTTCAAGCCTTGATACACTTGTTTTTAAAGTGTTTCCATATAGTCTTTTTATATTTTCTTCTGTTATTTTTTCTGCATCATTTTTATGTGAAAAACCTTTTATAGCCTCTTTTAATTTAGGCTTCCATTCATCATTTTGCATGTACCAATTATACACAGCAAACCAAATTTCATCTATCTCTTTTCCTTGTTTAAAATCTTTAATGTTTGAAAGCATTTGATTAAATGTACTTTCTGCTGTTAAAATACTATCATTTTTACTTACTACATCACTTTCTTCTTTTAGATTTTTAAACATCTTTTTTATTCTAGAAATTAATATAGATTGTCTTTTAGCTTTTTGTTCTTTATCTGTTGATACATAAGATAAATATAGTTCATCTTCTGCTGTTGTAAACGCTCTATATATGTTAAATTGGTCTTCATACAAGTTTTCTATTGTTCCTTTTGCAAGTTCAATTCCATTTTGTTTTAAATAGTTTCTGTCTTTATCATTAAGGAAACCTTCTCCTGAATTAACCGCAGGAAATACGCCGTCATTTAAGCCAAGTATAAATACAACTTTTGCTTTATGGTTTCTAGACCTATCTGTATCTCCTATTATAACCTGATCTATTACTTGAGGTATTTCTCCTAAACTAGAAAATTCTAATCCAACTTTTAATATATTCTTGTATTGTTTAAAACTCATTTTGTCTTGGCTAAATATTAGCACTATCTCATCAAATATTTGCATAAGAATATTCCAACTAGACTTATACTTATTTGCTACATCTTTTCTACCTGCTTGCTCTAATTTTTCTGCTTTTTCTTCTAGTTTTTCTCTTATTTGATTTTCTTCTAAAAACCTATATAACTTTGTTGTTATTTCTTCTGCTAGCTTTGATTCGTCTAAACTTGTTTTTAGTTTTAATAGTGGTTCTACAATTTTTCTTCTTAATTCGTTTAGCTTTTCTACATCTTTGTTTAAGCTATCATATTTCCAATCTTCTTTATACCATTTGTTGCCTTTTATTCCCCACTTTTTGCAATAGTTTTCTAAATTATATATATCTTCTTTTTCTAGTGGAAGAAAACCAGTTTTTATATATGCAAGTACTGCATCTTGTGACCAACTTTTTGCATATATTTCTAAAATTGAAAGCACATATTTTACTAAAATATTTTGACTTAAATCTTCTTTTTGGTCTATAAATACTGGTATTTCATATTTTTCGAAAATTGCTTTTACTATGTTTGTGTATTCATCTATATTTTTTGTAATTACTGATATATCTTTATATCTATATTTTTTTTCTCTTACTAATTCTATTATCGTTTTTGCTACATATTCTACTTCTGAATATGGCTGACTAAGCAAGCTTATATGTATATTGTTTACTGGTTTTTCATATATTTTATATGGTACCTCATAAATATTTTTTTCTAAATGTTTTAATTCCTCATTTTTAAATCTATAAGTATTTTTTAATTCTATATTTTCTTCTAAATTTACATTAACCTCTTGAGCACATTTTATTAATTCTTGAATTACCATTTTGTTTTGATAAAAAATATCTTCCTCTGGCTGTTTTTGTATATTTATTTCGTCCGAACATATTGTAATATCAATCTCTTTGGCCTTTTTTAATAATTCTTTTATTACATTGTATTCTTGTCTTGTAAAACCAGAAAATTCATCTATGTAAATATATGAATTATCAAACATACTGCTTTCTTCTATTTTCTTTGCAAGAATTGTAAGTATATCATCTTCGTCTATATACTTATTTTGTAATGTTTCCTCATATTTTTTGTATATTGTATTTATATCATTTAATTTTATTTTTAAGTATTCGTCTTCTGTCTCTTTTTGTTTTTGCTCTAAATCTTCTAGTTTTACATCATGCTTTTTTAATTCCGTTATAGTCCTTAATACTATATCTATATTTTCGGATGATTTATTTAAAAATTGTAAATCTTTTTTATATTTTTCTAATATGTTGCTTACAAGCATTGCCTTACCTGTTTTTGATAAGTTTACTTCTGTAAGTCCTCCAACTTCTGTAAAAATTCTATGTGCCATTCTTTTAAATGTTATAACTTCTGCATTTATTACACTATTTTGTTCTAGTGTTTCTAGCAATCTTTTTTCTGTTGAAAATGAAAATTGTTCTGGCACAACAAGATATATTTTTTGTGCTGTTTTATTATTTATTTGCTCTTTAATTTTGTTTAAGCAGAACTGGCTTTTCCCAGTTCCTGCTCTTCCATAAATCAACCTTAAACTCATAATTCACTCCTTATTAAAAGGCTCCTCCGGCCGCCTCCTCGGCCACCTCCGCCAGAAAATCCTCCGCCACCAGAAAATCCTCCGGCCGCTTCCTCCTGAAAAGCCTCCTCCAGAAGATCCTGCTTCTCCGCATAGAAGATAAAACTTCTCCTGTTATTCTCGAATATCCTTTTACAAATCTTCTGTCTAAACTAGCATTTGCATAGAAATTATAATATCCTGATGCTATATCATCAAAGAGCATTTTACTCTCTAATATTTTTTCTAAGTCATCATCAATGTTTATTTCTTTAATTCTTTTAATAATTTTATCTGCCACTCCAAACGCAACTGCATATGCCAAATATTTTTCCCATAATGTTACTTGTTCTACATCTCTATCTTTAAATAATGTATCATCTTCTAATTTATCTTTTATCATATTTAATCTACTAAAATCTTCTATCATAATTGATTCATTCTTTAGCATTAAATTATCTGTAAGCATTATTATAAGAGAAATTGATATTAATAATTCATCTATTATTAAAAATCTTAAGCTTTCACCAAATAGTAATGTTATTAGCATAACTACAAAAAATATTAATACTATGGTTACTGTTGTTGTTACCACTTTTTGACCTGTAAATTTTCTTATAGCTTTGTTTACTCTATGTCTTGTACATATCATTAAATATATTGGAATATATAAAATTCCAAGGAGCATTGGGAAACACAACAAAAATACCTCTATAATTTCAATACTAATACCTTTTATTGCTTCTGGATTATATATGTTTAACTTATTATATTGAAAATGGATTAATGCAATAATTATACTTATAAAAAATAGCATTACATTAAATACTCTTACAGCCATTGGTACTTTGCTAACATTTGCTCCAACTCTATTTAATTTTGCTTTTGCCATTTTGCTCAATTGTTTAAACTTCTTATTTGCATCATCTTCTTTTGGCAATTCTTTTAACCTTTCTGCAAAATCTATAGATGTTTTATCTCCAAATAACCAATGGTATATGTACTTCTCTATTTCATCCATTTCTGTTTCTTCTTTTGCACTAGGCCTTGATAATATATATGTATATGATTCATTTGTTCTAGCACTTGGCAGTATCTCCATTTTGATTAATTTTTTATCTATTAAGTTTAGTATAACGGCAATAATGTCTCTTGCTAAAACATCTCTGCTTCCCTGTATGCAACCTGCTATTAATGGATTATATTTTTTTAATAATTCATCTTCTCCAGTATACGCAGTAACATATTTCTTATCTTTTTCATATACGAATATTAATATTACCCAATATATGAACAGTGCTATTGCTAGTAACAATACTTTTATAGTAAATCTTTGTTTCTTTTCATTATTTTTATAAATGCCTTCTTCTTCTTGCATTATTTTAAATAACATATCTTTATTTGAAAGTTTTGCACTATTTTTTATGTTACTTTTATCAAATACAACCCTTGCTGCTACATATTGTCCGTTTTTTTACATTATTTACTTTAAAATTCACTTTATTTGGAGATTCTATTGTAACTACTCCATTGTATGGTCCATGTCCAAATGCATATAAATTTTCTTTGGATTGATTGTTTGGTAGTACTACATCTATATTTAATTTTTTTATATCTACATCCCATTCTCCACCAATAAAATTATAATACAATTCTGCTACATCATTATGCTTAACACATACATTTGATATACTATAATTTAATGTAAATGTTTTTGTTGTATTTTTAGATGGAGAATATACACTTATTTTATATTTTTGCTTATCCGCATCTACTGTATAAATTCCACCATTTACAGCTCCATCTACGTAAAACCCTTCGATATATTCAACATTTTGAGAATCTATAATTTTATTTATAGTTACTTTATTTCCGTTATATATACTATAATCTTTTGTTTCAAGATTTACTTCTTTAGCTTGACTATCTTCAAGTAAATATGGAATTGTTATATATATTCCATTATAATTACCAACAAAATTGTATGTAATCTTTTGATTAATATTAATTGAGCCATTTTGTTGTATTTCTGCTTGAATATCCATATTATCAATTGTGTAGCTTTTTGCATATATTTTTTTGTTAATTAATAATACTGCTATAAAAACTATAGTAAAACTTAGTATTTTTAATAAATTCTTTTGTATCCCCTTATTCACTCTAAGCTCCCCTTCTCCAATAGAATAAATACTGTTGTGCTATACCTGCTAAATTGCCATATTTTGTTTTGGCCAATTCTTCTATTTCTTTTTTATTTATTTTTGTTTCATCATCATTTTTTATATATAATTCATTCATAACTCTTCGTACCCAAACATCTATTGGGAATACTTCTAATTTTTTTAGTGTGGAAAATAGCATTACACAATCTGCTACTTTTGGTCCTACCCCTGGGAACTTTAATAATTCTTCTCTTAATTTATTTACATCTTTTTCGTCTTCTAATTCTTTTAACTTATTTGGATTTTCATTTATTATTTTAGTTGTTTCATATACTCTTACATCTCTAAATCCAAGTCCAATGTTTCTTAAATCCTCTACACTTGCTTTAGACAATTCTTGTGGTGTTGGGAATGTGTAGTATTCAGCCTTATCCCAAACTATTTTTTCGCCATAACTTTTGGAAATTCTTTCTATTATTCCTTTTATTCTAGGAATATTATTATTTGCTGATATTATAAATGAAATAAGTGTTTCCCATAAATCTTGATTTAGTATTCTAATTCCTTCTCCATATTCAATACTAGTTTTTAAGTAATTATCCACATTTGATAATTTACTTTTTATATTGTCATAATTAGTATTTAAATCAAAATATTTTATGCACTCGTCTTTTATATTTTCTTTGCATATTCCTCTAAAAATTATTTTATTATCCGCTTTTTTTACATTTACAACATTTTGTTTAAATATTCCTGTATAGCTTCCATCTTTTTGCTTATTCCATCTAAAACATTGTCCACATTCAAAAATATGCTCTGGTTCAAAAGATTTACAATTTTCTAAAATGTATTCTTGTTCCATAAAATCTCCTCTTTTTACAATAGTTATTATATCATATTTAGCTTGTTTCTGTATATATTTTAATTGACATTTCAAGTTTATTATATTATTATATTATATATTTAACTAGAAGGGATGATATTATGGACTATAAGTGTGACATTTGTGGATTCATTTATGATGAGAACAAAGAAGCAGTTAAATTTGAAGATTTGCCGGCTGACTGGGTTTGCCCAATTTGCGGTACAGGTAAAAATTCTTTTTCTGAAGTAAAATAAATAAAAATATATAAATAGCTTACAAGTAAAACTTGCAAGCTATTATTTTTATACCTTATTTTTACAATCTCCTGTTTCAAAAAACTCTTTTATATTTTCGCATGTGTCTAATGCAATTTTATTTAGAGCTTCTTTCGTAAAGAATGCTTGATGTGATGTTACTACTACATTTGGCATAGTAAGTAATATTGAGAGTTCTTCATCTCTTATATATGAATTAGACATATCATTTAAAAAGAATTCCTCTTCATCTTCATAAACATCTAAACCAAGTCCACCAATTTTGCCTTGTTCTAACCTTTTTATTAAGCTTTTTGTGTCTATTAATTTTCCTCTACTTGTGTTTATTAATACAACCCCATCTTTCATTTTATCTAATGATTCTTCATTTATCATTTTATAATTTTCGTCTGTTAATGGACAATGAAGTGATATTATATCTGATTCCTTATATAATGTGTCTAAGTCTACATACTCAAAATTCATTTCTTTTGCTGCTTTTTCATCTGGGAATTTATCATATGCTAATACTCTACATCCAAAACCATTCATAATGTTTATAAATACTTTCCCAATTTTTCCTGAACCTATAACTCCAACTGTTTTACCATGTATATCAAATCCTAATAGTCCGTTTAAAGTAAAATTGTATTTTTTTGTTCTTTGGTACGCTTTATATATTTTTCTATCAATACTTAAAAGTAATGCTACTGCATGTTCTGCAACAGCATAAGGAGAATATGCTGGTACTCTTACAACTTTTAGCTTTTCTCCAATCTTTTTTATATCTACATTATTAAATCCTGCACATCTTAAAGCTATTAATTTTACTCCATCTTCTTCTAAGATTTTAATTGTTTTTTCGTCTACTACGTCGTTTACAAATATACATACAACGTCAAATCCTTTTGCTAGTGGTGCAGTTTCACTATTTAATCTTGATTCTAAATATGTTATTTCATAACCATATTTTTTATTGTATTCATCAAACAATTTTTTATCATATTCTTTTGTATCAAAAAATGCTATTTTTATCATATTTTATTCCCTCTTATCTTTTAGTAATTTCTTTGTAGTGCATATTGCCTATGGCGTCATCACCTACATTATTTAATTATATATTTTTCTAATGCTCTTGCAATTTGGTCTGGACAAGATGTTCCTCTATATCCACATGGAATTCCTTTTAGTTTTTTTATTATGTCTTTTATTTTCATTCCTTCTACCAATTTTGAAATTCCTACTGTGTTTCCTGGACATCCTCCAACAACTTTTACTGACTTTACAATATCTCCTTCTATATCGAATACCAATTCTCTTGAGCATACTCCTTCTGGTTTATATCTATATTCCATATTTTTCACTCCTATCTTTTTTAAGCACGGGTCGCCGAGGACTGCGGCCCCTACTTTTTATTTTTATCTTTTTTTAATATTTTATTACAATTATTTTTTATTTTCAACTCTTCTATTGTTTAAATTTTTATGATATATTATTATGTAATAATTTGTATTGGAGGATTATAGTGGAAAGTACTTTTAGTTTTAAGTCGAGTACAGGATTTGATGTATTTGCAAAAAAATGGATTAATAATGATTTTAAAGAGCACAAAGGAATAATACAATTAGTTCACGGCATGCAAGAGCATATTGGTAGATATAATGATTTTGCTAATTTTTTAGCCAATAATGGTTACATTGTAGTTGGTCATGATCATTTAGGTCATGGTAATACAGCTAAATGTGAAGATGATTTTGGATATTTTGCTGATAATAATGGCTGGGATAGGTTAGTAGAAGATGTTCATATTCTTCAAAATAAAGTTCATAATGAGTATCCTAATCTACCTTATATTGTTATGGGACACAGTATGGGCTCACTTATTGTTCGTACATATATTACAAAATATGATGATAATTTAACTGGTGTAATTATTTCTGGAACAAGTGGGCAAAAATATGGGCTTATTTCTGGGAAACTGCTTATTAAAATAATTTCTACTTTTAAAGGTAAAAGGTATAAAAGTAAATTGATTGAGCATCTCGTTACAGGTTCTTTTAATAAAAAGTTTGAACCAAACAGAACTCCTTCTGACTGGATTTGCAGTGATGAAAATGAAGTTAATAAATTTATAGAAGATGAGAAATGCGGAAAAATGTTTTCTGTTCAAGCATATTATGATTTATTGAGTGGAACTCAATATTTATCTAAACAGAAAAATGTTAATAAAACTGTAAAGGTTCCTATATTAATTTTCTCTGGCGATGAAGACCCTGTTGGGCAAAATGGTAAAGGTGTTTTAAGAGTATATAAAATGCTTAAAAAAGACGGAACCAGAAATGTGTATTTAAGATTGTTTAAAAACGCTAGACATGAATTACTTAATGAGGTAAATAAATTGGAGGTTTATAACTTTATTTTAGATTGGTTGGATAAATTGTAATTTTTAAACTTAATTTAAGGTTTGGTAATATATAATGTAATTATCCTCCATGATATATATTAAATATTATGAGAAGCATAGCGTAAGTCTATCCCCTTTGACTTGCGCTATGTTTTGTTTTTATTTAATAGCTTTTTTTGCAAATTCGTTGTTTACTATTGTTTCATAAGGTGCTTTTGTTGTAAGTTCTCCTGCTTCTTGCATTACTGTTTGTAATTTTTCAAAAGCTTCTTGTTTTAGTACTGGTGTTTCATTCCAAGCATCTATGTCTTTATATCTTTGAATTGAACTTTCTAACATACTTAAATCTGTATCTGGGAAAAAGTTTTGTATTTTTTCTGCAATTTCTTTTGCTGTATGTTCTTTTACCCATGTTTGGCCCTTATATACTGCATTTGTAAAGCCTTGAATTATATCTTTATTATTGTTTATATAACTCTTTTTTGCAAAGTATGCTGTATATGGTATTTCTCCTCCTGCTTCTCCAACTGATGCTACTATATATCCTTTTTCTTGTGCCTCTGTCATTGATGCTGTTGGTTCAAATAGTGTAACATAGTCTGCTTTACCTCCTGCAAATGCTCCTGCCATTAAGTCAAATTTAATACTATCATCTAATATTACATCTTTTTTTGTATCTAATCCACTTTGTTTTAGTACATATTCAAATGTCATATATGGTACTCCACCTTTTCTACCAGGGATAATGGTAGAACCTTTTAAATCTGTCCATTTAAAGTCTTTGTTTTCTTTTCTGCTAACTAGAAAAGATCCATCTCTTTTAGTCATTTGTGCAAATACTTGCATGTAATCTTCTTTTCCTTCGTTATATACATAAATTGCAGCTTCCGGTCCGTGCAAAGCCTATATCACTTTGACCAGCAAGTACTGCTGTCATTACCTTATCTGCACCTTGACCTGTGGTAATTTCTATATCCAGATTTTCTTCTTTAAAATATCCATTGCTAATTGCAACATATTGTGGCGCATAAAAAACTGAACGTGTAACTTCATTTAATCTTATTTTTGTCATTTCTGTGTTTCCGTTATTTTTATCTTTAAACATAGAATATGCTAAAATTCCACCAACAACTAATAAGATTATAAGTATGCCTATAATATATTTTTTCAAAATTTTTCTCCTTTCAATTGATTGTAATTTGTTTAAAACATGTATATTGCAAAACCTGCTATGCTTTCGGGTCGCCGAGGACGGCGACCCCTACCGTGTCAAATTACAATTTATCCAAATTTTTTTGTTTTTAAAATTATTTTTTCTAGTAGGACTACTGCCTCATACATAACTGCTGCGACAGCTGCAAGTATTACTACACTTGCCATTACTAAATCTAGCTGAAACACTTGACCTCCATATACTATTAAATAGCCGAAGTCCTGCTTTTGATACTAAGAATTCCCCTGATATTACTCCGACTAATGAAAGCCCTATATTCACTTTTAACGAATTTATAAATGTAGAAATATTTGCTGGTATTACTATTTTTGTTAATATCTGCAATTTATTTGCATTAAAGGTTTTTGCCATTCTTATTTTTTCGCTATCTGTATTTAAAAAACCATTTAATATTTCTAGAATTGTAACTATTAAGGATATTGCCAATGCCATTACTATAATTGCGCCTGTTCCTGCTCCTACCCATATTATTATTACCGGTCCGAAGTGCTATTTTAGGTAAACTATTTAATACTACTAAAAATGGTTCAGATACCTTTGATAGGAATTTTGACCACCATAGTATTATTGCAATAATCACTCCAAGTATAGCTCCAGATAAGAATCCTACTATTGTTTCGTAACATGTAACTCCTAAGTGTTCTAATAGTCCATTTTGAGATAAATTCATAAAGGTTTTTAGCATTCTAGATGGTTGGCTTGTTATAAAGCTATCTATTACTCCTTTATTGGCTAGTATCTCCCATAATGCTACAAATGCAACAGCTACTGTAATTTGTGTAAATAATGTTAATATTTTTGTTAATCTAATTTTTTTTAGATACTTCTTTCTTTCTTCTGAATTATTTTTCTTTTGCATCAACATCTAGCTCCTTCCATAAGCTATCAAAATATTTACTGAATTTTGGACTTTTACGGCAGTTCATAGGATCTCTTCCTTCTATTTCAAAATCTATTGTATCAATTTTTTTAACAGTTGCTGGTCTTTTTGTAAGTACTACTATTCTGTCAGACATACTAATAGCCTCTGATATATCGTGTGTTACCATTACTGTGGTAATATTTTCGTTTTTTAGAATTTTGTATATATCCTTTGTTACCATTATTCTTGTTTGATAATCAAGAGCTGAAAAAGCTTCATCTAATAGAAGAATTTCTGGTCTTATTGCAAGTGTTCTAATTAGTGCCACTCTTTGCCTCATTCCTCCTGATAATTGAGATGGGTATTTATCTTTAAATTCATAAAGATTATATTTTTTTAATAAATCTTTTACATATTGCTCATTTTCTTTAGTTTTTCTTTTTGTTATTTCCAACCCAAAAACCACATTGTTATATATAGTTCTCCATTCTAGTAAACTATCTTTTTGAAGCATATATCCAATTTTGTTTGATACATTTTCTGTTTCTACATTATCTATATATATCTTTCCACTTGATTTTTCTTCTAGCCCTGCAATTATTGAAAGTAATGTTGATTTTCCGACATCCGACTTGGTCCAATTATGCTAACAAATTCGCCTTCATTTACATTAAAATTTATATTTCTTAAAGCTTCTATTTCCCCATTTTTTGCTTGATATGTCTTGTTTATATTTTCTAATCTTAAAACTTCTTTCATGCTATTCCTCCTACTATATTAATAATATATTCCTATTTATGTAAATTGGTGTTAGGTTGATTAATTTATTTTAGGACATTTTATCCAATAAAAAATAGACCTCTTTTGAGATCTATTTTTTGCTTTCTCTTTCATTTAAATATTTTGTATTACGCGTTTTTTACTCTTCAGGTAATTGTATTACTTTAGTAGCAATTTTGTTTATAAACACATTATCATGCTCAATAAAAAGCATAGTTGGTTCATATTTTAAAATCATATTCTCTATTTGTTCACGAGATTGAATGTCTAGATAGTTTAATGGCTCATCCCAAATATAAATCTCAGAATCCTCAGAAATACTCCTTGCAATCATTACTTTTTTCTTTTGTCCTTCACTTAAATCCGATAAATTCTTGTCTAGTTTTTCTTTATCAACTCCTAGTTTTTGAAGCATTGCCCTAAAAATACCTTCATCAACGTTGTTATATCTGGCATACTCTGAAATAGTTCCTTTTACTTCATCTGTCATTTGTGATACATATGAAATTTTCAGGTTTGGCATGACTTTTAAACCTTTATTATTTGGTATATTTTCACCAACTATTAATTTTACAATGCTAGATTTACCACTTCCATTTTTTCCTTCTATTGCAACTCTTTCTCCAGAATTTATTTCAAAATTTAAGTTCTTAAATAATATTTTTTTGTCATAAAATATTGATAAGTTTTGCACTAAAATTAGATTTTTTCTAGAAGTAATTAATGGTTTCATTTGCAAGTCCGGTAATATATCTATGTCTTTTAAAAGGCCTGTTTTTTCTTCTATTTTTTTATCTCTTCTGCTTTCTAAAACCTTTGCTCTCTTCATCATCTTAGCAGCCTGATGTCCTACGTGTCCTTTGTCTACAGCACCTTTTTTACTCTTTTCTACAGCATTAGACCAATTTTCAGTTTTTTTGGCGATTTCATCTAATTTCATAATATCATTTTTTAATCGTTTATTTTGCTCAATCTCATTATTATCTCTATTTGTTTTATTAAATTTCCATGAATTATATGTTCCTTGTTCCAATGTAATATTTTGTTTTCCTATATATAGAATATGATCAACTACTTCATTTAATATTTTTCTATCATGTGAAACCAGTATAAATCCTTTTTTTTGTTTTAAATATTCTATTAGCGAATCTTTACTTTCTTCATCAATGTGATTAGTTGGTTCATCTATAAGTAAAAACTTATTTTCTTTTAAGAATGCACAAATTAAAAGGAATTTTATCATCTCTCCACCACTTAACGTACTGAAATTTCTGTATAAAATATTAGCATCCATTTTAATTAAATTAAGTTCCTTATATAATCTCCATTCTTCCAAATTCGGAAGAATTTTATAGGCAATATTAATAGTTAAATCGTTTTCATTTTTAATTTCATAAGGAAAATATTCAAATTCTATATTCTTGCTTATAGCATTGTTACTTTCGTATTCACCTAAAAGTAATTTTAAAAGTGTAGTTTTACCACTTCCATTTCTTCCTATAAGTCCTAGTTTCCAATCTGTATCTAATGTTAAATTTACATTTTTAAAAATATATTCGGTCTGTCCTGGGTAAATAAAATTTAAATTATTAATTTGTATCTGAGACATTGTCCCCTCCTTTATATGATTTTACTTATTATATAATCTACTTCCATAAATTGCAAATCTTAATATAATTTTCAAATTCATTTATTTTCTTGTATATTATAATTTTATATAATATAATTAATTCAGATTTATTTTTTGGGAGGGAAAAATGGAAAAAAATATTGATGTAGCAATAATTATGGGTAGTGACTCTGATTTACCTATAATGAAAGATAGTGCCAAATTCTTGGATAATATGGGAATTTCTTATGAGATGAAAATTTTATCTGTTCATAGATGCCCAGATGAAGCAATTGATTACGCAAAAAATCTTAAAAATAGAGGTGTTAAAGCAATTATTGCTGGTGCTGGTGGTGCAGCCCATTTACCTGGAATTTTTGCAGCAGTAAATACATGCCCAGTAATTGGTGTTCCTATTCATTCTAAGGCTTTAAATGGTATTGATTCACTTTATTCAATTGTGCAAATGCCTTCTGGTATTCCTGTTGCGACAGTTGCAATAAATGGTGCAAAAAATGCAGCTATTTTAGCAACTCAAATAATAGGCGTTTCAAATGAAGATATACGTAATAAATTAGCTGATTTTAAAGCTGGATTAAAAGATGCTGTTATGGAAAAAGATGCAAAATTACAAGATGTAGGTTATGAGAATTATTAATTTAGAAAGGATTGTTATTTTATGAAAAAAATTAGTAGTGGTAAAGTTCGTGAAATATATGAAGTAGATGATGATAAACTTATGATGGTTGTTTCTGATAGGATTTCTGCATTTGATTTTATTATGCCAAATCCTGTTTTAGATAAGGGAAAAATTCTAAATAAATTATCTGAATTTTGGTTTAATTTTGTTTCTGATATTATACCAAATGATATAATTACTACAAATTATGAGGAATTTCCAGACGAATTTAGAAAAGAAGAATTTAAAGATAGAAGTATGCTAGTAAAAAAACTAAAAATGCTTCCAGTTGAATGCATTGTAAGAGGATATATTACAGGTTCTGGTTGGGCAGAATATCAAAAAACTGGTACTGTTTGCAATATTAAATTGCCAGAAGGTTTACAGGAATGTCAAAAATTAGATGAACCAATTTTTACGCCTTCTACAAAGGCTGAACTTGGAGATCATGACGAAAATATTTCTTTTGAAAGATGTAAAGAAATTTTAGGTGATGAACTTGCTGAAAAAGTAAAAAATGCTACAATTAATATCTATAAAAAATGTGCTGATTATGCTCTTTCTAAAGGAATAATTATAGCAGACACAAAGTTTGAATTTGGGTTAGATGAAAATGGTAATTTAGTCTTAGGAGATGAAGTTTTAACTCCTGATTCTAGTAGATTCTGGCCCCTTGACGATTATGAAGTAGGTAGAGGTCAAAAAAGTTTTGATAAGCAATACTTAAGAGACTGGCTATCAAATAACGGATATAGAAACAATCCTCCTGCCGAACTTCCAAAAGATGTTTTAGAGACTACAAGAAATAAATATATTGAAGCATATGAAAAAATAACAGGAAAGAAATTTTAAATAAATGAGACAAAAGGGGATACTCCTCTTTTGTCTCATTTTATAACTCTAATTCTTCTATATCTATTTGTTCTTTGTTGTCTATTTCACCAATTATCTCTAAACCTTTTGCCCTATCTACAAATCTTTTTAATTCTTCTCTTGAAATTTCTTTATATTTTCTATCGGTATTATTATAAGCAAAATATGTATTTTCTCCTTTTGATTTTTCTGATGGTCTTAATTTTACAATAGAATGTATTTTAGAAAAGTCACCATTGTTCACACATGCATACATATTTATTCTTTTTGCCTCTTCTTCCGAAAAGAACTTTTTTAGTGTATAAAAGTAATACCTTATATTTTCCAAATATCTTGCATTCGAATTATATGTGGAAAACTTATCCATATTTTCTAAAAGAAATTCTAATTTATATTTGAATATATCTTCTTCTCGTACATCTTCTCTTCCTTTTAGAACATATTTTTTAAACTTCTCTGGATCTGCTAATTCTTGTTTTATTCTTTCAAATACATCCTCTGTATATATACCTCTTTTATTATTATCTTTTTCACTTTCGTTACTATAACTATATCCTAATTTTTTATCCATTCTTTCTATTTCTTCTCTTGATAGGAAGGATAAGTTATAACATTTTTTTACTCTATCTTTATATGTTGGTGAATACATAATATTTCTATTATTCTCTAAATTAAATGCAAATGAATTTACTCTTTTTGCAGTTTTTATTCTTGATAAATCACCTATTAGATTAGTTATATAATTCTTTCCTTCAATATTTAATACTGCGTCCACATGTGCTCCTGGGTTCTCATTTACTTTTATTAAATCCGAGTTTATTCCTATATCTCCTAATATACTTACATATAATTCCGCTATAGCTTTACAATTTCCTTGAAGTTCTTTTCCTATTTTTTTATTGAATAGGCCTCTTCTCTCTTCAACTTCCCCAAAAGCATTAATAGGATCTTCTGATAAAATTTTTCCTAATTCTATATATACATAATAAGCCTCTTCAATTTTGCTAAATTCTCTGTCCTGCATACTGTTTATAATTTTTTCTTTTACTTGCTTAATTGAATCTTCGTAATCAGGATTACTGCTAGGTATTAGTAATCTTTTTCGCAGTCTAATTCTTCTAAACCAGTCAACTATTTTCATATTTTCCTCTATTATTTATAATTAATGAGACAAAAATGGGCTGTCCCATTTTGTCTCATTTTTTCTAGACATTTATCTCTACTTTTTCTTCGTTTATTAAGTCTTTATATTTTTCTAGTACTGGATTTACACATTCTTCTATAAAATCTGTTACTTGATTTTTTGCTCTTCCACAAAGGTGATCTGGATTTAATATATGTAAAATTTCTTCTTTGGTTAGTCCAAATGTTTCGTCTGCTGCTATTCTATCTACTAAATCATTTGGTCTACCAAATTCTTTTACTTCTCTTCCAGCTTCCATTGAGTATACTCTTATTTTTTCATGTAATTCTTGTCTATCTCCACCTTTTAAAACTGCATTCATAAGTATTTCTTCTGTTCCCATAAATGGAAGTTCTTGCATCATATTTGTTTTTATTACGTTTTTATATACTACAATATTTGATGATATGTTTTCATAAAGAATTAATATTGCATCTGTTGCTAAAAAGCTTTCTGGCACGCATATTCTCTTATTTGCAGAATCATCAAGTGTTCTTTCTAGCCATTGTGTTGCAGTTGTTATTTTTGCATCATTTGAAAGTACCATTACATGTCTTGAAAGTGAATTTATTCTTTCACATCTCATTGGATTTCTTTTATATGCCATTGCTGATGATCCAATTTGTCCTTTTTCGAATGGTTCTTCTAATTCTTTTTCGTGTTGTAAAAGTCTCATGTCATTTGCAAATTTTGATGCACTTTCTGCTATTCCTGATAAGCAATTTAATACTATTGAATCCAACTTTCTTGTATATGTTTGTCCAGATACTGCATATACTTTGTCAAATCCCATTTTCTTTGCTATTTTTCCATCTATTTGTTTTACTTTTTCTTCATCTTTAAATAATTTCATAAAGCTTTCTTGTGTTCCTGTTGTTCCTTTGCAACCCAAAAGTTTCATTCTTGATTCTACAAATTCTAGTTCTTCTAAATCTTCTAACAAATCTTGCATCCAAAGTGTTGCTCTTTTACCAACTGTTGTTAGCTGTGCAGGTTGAAAATGTGTATATCCTAGGCAAGTTGTTCCTTTATATTCATCTGCAAATTTCTTTAGATTATTTATTACATTAACTAATTTTGCTTTTATAATTTTTAAAGCTTCTCTCATTAAAATTACGTCTGTATTATCTGTTACATAGCAAGATGTTGCTCCTAAGTGTATTATTGGTTTTGCTTTTGGGCATTTTGTACCAAATTCATAAACATGTGCCATAACATCATGTCTACATTCTTTTTCTCTTTTTGCAACTACATCATAATCAATGTTATTTACATTTTCTTTCATTTCATTAATTTGTTCGTCTGTTATATCAATTCCTAGCTCTTTTTCTGTTTCTGCAAGTGCAACCCAAAGTTTTCTCCATGTTGAATATTTAGAATCACTTGACCAAATTTTGTTCATCTCTTTACTTGGATATCTTCCAGCAAGTGGTGTTACATAGATTTCATTGTTCATAATATATCTCCTTTTCTTTTATATTACTTTGTTATTACCAATACTGTTTCTAATTTTGAAAAATCCACTGATGTTTCTACAATTGCATATCTGTCTGTTATATTTTTTGATTCTATTATTTCTTTTATTTTACCTATTTGTATTCCTTTTGGATATATTCCACCTAATCCAGAAGTTTCTATTGTATCTTCTAAAACTAAGTCGGCATCTGTTGGAATATACATTAATTTTAATGTGTTACTGCTTCCGTAAAATTCCTCTTACAATCACACTATCTCTTGATGTTGTTATTGTCCCACTTATATTAGTTGCTGGGTCTATTATTGGTTGGACCTTTGCAGTATTTTCTGTTACAGACATAATATAGCCAACTAATCCCTGTTCTGTAATAACTGGCATATCTACATCTATTCCACTTGATTTTCCTGCATTAATAACCATTGTTTCACTTAAATTGCTAACATCTTTATTTATTATATATGCTGGTACAGTTTTGTATTCTGCATACTTTTCTGCCATATTTACATATTGTCTCAATGTTGCATTTTCAGTTTTTATTATTTCTAACTCTTGTAATTTTTTTTGTAATTCACTATTTTCTTCTTTTAGCTTTTTATTTTCTTCATCTAGCTTATCTATGTTTTCGAAAAATGAATCATTTTTTGCAATTTTATTTTTTAAATGCGTTAATCCATTTTGCACAGGCATTACAAGTTTACTAAATAAATTCTCTGCACCAGAAAGTTTATTTGTATTTATATTGGTAAGCAAAACTAATATAATCAATACTATTATTGTTATTACTATACCTATAATACTTGTTTTATTGTTTCTATACATCGCTGTAATCCTTTCTTATTTATTGTTTATCTACATTTACGCGCATTTATAAGAACAGTTTTTAATCTTTCTAAGTCTTCTAAAGTTTTTCCTGTTCCCTTTACAACACATTCTAATGGATCTTCTGCAATATATACTGGCATTTCTGTTTTTTGGCTTAATAATTTGTCTAGATTTCTGATTAGTGCTCCTCCACCTGCAAGCACTATTCCCTTTTCTACTATGTCTGATGCAAGTTCTGGTGGAGTTTTTTCTAATGTAGCTTTTACAACTTCTACTATTTCATTTATTGAATCATGCATTGCCTCTTCTATTTGTGTTGAAGTAACTATAACATTTCTTGGTAACCCATTTCCTAAATCTCTTCCTCTTACTTCCATGCTTGCTTCTGTCATTAATGGTAATGCACATCCTATTTCTATTTTTATTTCTTCTGCTGTTGTTTCTCCTATTGCTAGTCCCATTTCTCTTTTTATATAATTTACTATATCTTCGTCTAATTCGTCTCCAGCAGTTCTTAAAGAGTTACTTATTACAACTCCTCCTAAGGAAATTACAGCAACTTCTGTTGTTCCTCCACCTATATCAACTATTATATTTCCAGTAGGTTCTGCTACATCTAAATTTGCACCAATTGCTGCTGCCATTGGCTCTTCTATTAAATATACTTCTTTTGCTCCAGCTCTTAAAACTGATTCTTCTACTGCTCTTTCTTCCACTTCTGTAATACCAGATGGGACTCCAACAACTACTCTTGGTCTTCCTGCGTTATATCTTTGGCATACTTTTGACACTATATTTTTAAGCATTAACTGTGTTGCAGTAAAATCTGCTATTACACCATCTTTTAATGGTCTTACTGCTTTAATAGTTTCTGGTGTTCTTCCAAGCATTTCTTTTGCTTCATAACCAGTAGCTAAGATATTGCCACTTCTTCTATCTATTGCTACAACAGATGGCTCTTTTAATATTACTCCTTTTCCTTTTAGTGTAACTAAAGTATTGGCTGTTCCTAAATCTATTCCAATATCTTTTGATTTTAGTCCAAATAACATATTTCTCACGTTTCCTTTCCCATTAATACACTCTCATATATTCCATCCCCTATTACTACATGGTCTAACAATTCAATTCCCATTAAATCAGCACATTCATATATTCTGTCTGTTACTTTATAGTCACTTTTGCTTGGTTTTGGGTCTCCACTTGGATGGTTATGAATAAGTATTATCTTTGGTGCCTGCATTTTTATAGCCTCTGCCAATACATCTTTTGGTTCTATACATGCAAAATTTGAACCTCCTAACGATATGTTTACAATTCTTAATACAGTATTTTTGTTATTAAGAATAATAACTTTGGCTATTTCTCTTTTTTCGTATCTTAGTTCAGACATTACTAATTCTGCCACATCTTTTGTATTACTTATTTTTATCTTATTTGTAATTGGCTTTGTTATTCTTTTTGCAATTTCAGATACTGCTTTTATTTGTATTGCTTTTACTTTTCCTATCCCCTTAACTTCTGTAAGCTCTTCTATCGATATTTCTTGCAAAAATCTTAAATCATTCTTGTTATAATTTTTATTTAAATTTAATATTTTCTGGGCAAGTGCTACTGCAGTTTCTTTTTTGTTTCCAGTTTTTATTATTATTGCCAAAAGTTCTGCATTAGATAACATCTCGGCTCCATAAATTTCTAATTTTTCATATGGTCTTTCTAATATTGGAAGCTCTTTCATTTTTAGTCTCATAAAATCGCCCTTTCAATATAAATTGCCCCCAACAAAAAGCAATGCATTTTGTATTCTTTAATTAAAAAAATTCTACATTATACTTTTCTATATATAAATATTGCTATTGCCATTCCTACAATGCTTGCAATATTTATTTTAAACATTAGCCCAAATGTTATTGTTATTACATTTAAATCTAGTGATACCGGAGTTGATAATCCAAAACTTTGTCCATAAGATAACCACCATAGCCAATCTACCTTTGCTGCAAGTTCTCCTAAAAGTCCTCCTATTACTAGACCTGATAGTAAAAATACTAATAATATCCATATATTTTTTTCTCTTGTTGCCATTTGTGCTCCTCCTTATTTCTCCTTTGTTAAATACTAATATATTATATATGCAATTGCTTGTTTTTTCAAGTAAATTCAAGGATTTATTATGGGTTATTTTACGATTTCTTTCACTATTTTAATAATTATTTAATATAATGTGATATAATAATTTCCATATTTTTATTATTTAAATTATTATATATTGGTGCTATAATAATATTATACTTTATATCGGAGGTTACTTATTTTGAAAATTGAAAAATTGACAGAGAATAAAATTAGAATCACTTTAAATTTGAGCGATTTGGAAGAAGAGCATATAGATTTACACTCATTTATGTCTAATTCTGCTGAATCTCAAGCTTTGTTTTGTAGTTTGTTAAATAAAGCCGAAAAAGAAGTTGGTTTTTATACAAAAGATTACAAATTAATGATTGAAGCAATTGCAGTTCCAGAAGGGAACTTTATTCTAACTGTTACAAGGCTTCCAGAAAAGGAACAAGTAAAAAAACAATTAAAAATAAAAAGAAAAACATCTGCAATTAATAATAGTTTAGTAATATACTCATTCAATTCATTTGATGATTACTGTGAGTTTTGTAAGTATATAAGCTTACATCTAAACAGTGAAACATATTTAAAATTAAGAAAAGTTTCTTTGAGCTTATATAATTCAAAATATTATTTATGCATACATATTAACAAATCTAATTTACCTATTGTAAAAGCAATTAATTGTGAAATAAGCGAATTTGGAAACACTGTTGATAATCCGGATTTATTCGAAAGAAAACTTTTAGAATATGGAAAAGCAATTTTTAAAGCAAATGCTATATCTAATTGTGTTAAAGCATTTTATAATAAATGAAAATTTATATACAAAGATCAACAAAAAACCAGTTCAATGTGAACTGGTTTTTTTAACTTTTTACTTATATAAATAAATTTGTGGATTTTGTCTTACTCCATTTACTCTTATTTCTAAGTGTAAATGAGGTCCTGTTGAATTTCCTGTTGATCCCACTGCCGCTATTGCTTCACCTTGTGCAACTGTTTGACCTGTTGTTACATATAACTTGCTACAATGTCCATATACTGTTTCTACACCATTTCCATGGCTTATTTTTATGAAGTTTCCTAAGCCTCCACCATTATTTCCAGAATAAGTTACTGTCCCTGCTGCTGCTGCAACTATTGTTGTTCCTGTTGAAGTAGCTATATCTAATCCTGTATGTTTTCCACTGGCTCTTTGACCAAATCTTGATGTTATTATTCCTGATACTGGTCTTATTAGTCCTATTCCTAAAACAGCTGATGATGGTGTTTCTGTACTTGCTATTTTTTGTCCTTTATATGTTGCATATGCTGATGTTGCTACAACTACTGGTTTTACATATAATGCTGTTACAACTTTATCTTTTTCTGTAAATTCTTTCATCTCTGTTGAATGAACTTGTGTATATGCTATTTTATTTATATTTGTACTTTTCTTTGATTTCAACTCATTAATTATAGCTTCTGCTTCGTCCTTTGTTCCTACATAGTACTTTTCTTCATTGCTTACTACTATTGCATAATACTCATAATATGTTGTTCCTGAATTTTTTACTTTTTCAAATATTTCTTCATCATTTGCTTGATTATCTTTTTTCAATAAACACAATGAATATTCAGGTAAGTCTTTAATATCTATAAAAGCAACATTACTGTTATCCTTACTTTCTATATATTCATTTATTCTCTTTTGTAATTTGCTTTTATTTGATGTATATCCTAAAAATTCTCCATTTACAGTTACACTGTACATTGGTTTATATACTAAAGATATTAGTCCTACTATTAATGCTGTAGATATCATAATAAGAAATAAAACTTTTAATGAACTTCTAACATGCACAAATATATTCTTTATACTTCTTAAAATAATAAACACTCCTAACTTATTTTTTTAAAATTTCACTATAATATTTTACCTTAATTATACATTTTTGGCAATAAGTATATTCTTTTATTTAGTCCTTTAATGTTAGGAATGCTTGCATTTTCTCTTTTTTTCTCTGTTTTACTTTCAAAATCTCTGTATTTTACGTGCTGTAAATTATGTATATTGCAAAGCCTGCGATGTCTTCGGGTCTCCGAGGACGGCGACCCGAAGGCATTGTAGAAATTGCTATAGCTGTGAATTCAGGGCAGTCCCAAAAATCCCCAGGTTTGGTGATTTTGAGGGACAGTCCCTAGAATTCCCCTCACACAAATTACATTTTTTTGAATAATTTATTAATTTTTGTAAACAATATACTTGTTAAATAAAAAATGGAAAGGATGATTTTAATGTCAGAACTAAGTCAAGTAGAATTACAAAATTTAAGGCACTTAATAGGTGCACACGACACATCATATCAAAAGCTAAACACATATGCATCACAATGTGTTGACCCACAAATAAAGCAAATGTTTACAAAGGCTGCTCAAGATTCATTAAATACAAAACAAAAATTGTTAACATTTTTAAATTAGGAGGTAAGAATATGGAAGAAAAATACATGGTTAACGATATATTAGAAAGCGTTAAAGCAGAGCTTACAACATATCAAGGAGTTATTTCAGAAGCAGAAAATATGCAATTAAGACAAACAATACAACAGATAAGAAATAATGACGAATCATTCCAATATGAATTATTTAAGGTAGCACAAGCAAAAGGATATTACACACCAGCAGGGCAAGCACCACAGACAGAAATAGACAAAGTAAAAAACGAAGTAAGTAATTAGATAAATTGGAATTTGTTTAGTTCCGGATGAATTCAGGACAGTCCCCAAAATCCCCAGGTTTGGTGATTTTAAGGGACAGTCCCTAGAATTCCCCCTCACACAAATTCCAATTTTTTTGCATAAAAAAAAGAAGATTGCTCTTCTTTTTTATCTTATTTCTAAATTTGCGAATTTTGCCATCAACCTTTTATGTCCTGCTTTTTCAAAGTTTATATCTAGTTTTAAGTCTTCTCCTTCTTGTTCGACTGAGTTTATTACTCCTTCTCCAAATTTTTTATGATATACTGTTACCCCTGCTCTAAATTGGCTTAAATCTACTCCTTCTGCTTTTGTTTTGTTTAATGAATTTAAGAAACTTTCTGCTGTTCTAAATTGATATGATGGTTCTTTTGGAGAGTATTTATCTCCAAATGCTTTTGTTTGATATTTTTTTACTGTTCCATATTCCCACTCATATGTTGTTTCTTTTGGTTCATATTGTTTTTCTTTCTTAATGTTTTTATCTCCGTTTAGCATTTCTGGTGGTATTTCTTCTATAAATCTAGATATTTTGTTGCATGATGTTGAACCAAATATAGTTCTTTGTCTGCTACATGTTAAGTATAAAAATTGTTCTGCTCTTGTTAGTCCAACATAGCAAAGTCTTCTCTCTTCTTCTAATTCTCTTTCTTCTCCTATTGACTTATAACTTGGGAATATTCCGGTCTTCCATTCCTATTAAAAATACTACTGGGAATTCTAGTCCTTTTGCACTATGTAAGGTCATTAATGTTACTGCTTCGTCTGTATCTTCTAGTTCATCTACATCGCTTGTAAGTGTTATACTTTCTAAGAATTCTGCTAAGTTGTTTTCTGCAGCTTCATCCTCGAACTCTATTGCTACTGTTAAAAACTCATCTAAGTTTTCTAGCCTTGTTTCTGCTTGTGTTGTACTTTCTAGTTCTAAAGCTTTTGTATATCCTGTTTTGTTTAGTGTTTGTTTTACAAGTTCCGAAATTTTAATTTCATCTTTACTTGCTCTTAATTCTTCTATTACATTTACAAAATCTCTCGAATTTACGAATACTTTATTTAGTCCAAACTCATCTGCTTTTTTTATTACTTCATACATTGATATTCCGGTTTGTTGATGCTATTGATTCTATTTTTTCTAAACTTGTTTTTCCTATTCCTCTTTTAGGCTCATTTATTATTCTTTGCAAACTTAAATTATCTGATGTGTTTTGAATTAATCTTAAATAACTAATTATATCTTTTATTTCTTTTCTTTCGTAGAATTTGTGTCCACCTATAATTCTGTATGGAATTCCTTCTCTTACTAAAATCTCTTCTATACTACGTGACTGTGCATTCATTCTGTATAGAATTGCAAAATCTGAATATTTTAAATACTCTTCTCTTCTTAAATGTTCTATTTCTTCTGCAATATATCTTGCTTCATCATATTCATCATTACATATATGTACTTCTGGAAGCTTTCCTTCTTCTTTTTCTGTCCATAAGTTTTTTTCATATTTTTTGCTATTATTTTTGATTATTGCATTTGCTGCATTTAATATACTTTTTGTAGATCTATAATTTTGCTCTAATTTTATTATTTTTGTTCCTGGAAAATCCTTTTCAAAATTTAATATATTTGATATGTCTGCTCCTCTAAAAGAATATATTCCTTGGTCATTATCTCCTACGGCTGTAATATTTCCGTGTCTTGCTGCAATTAATGTTAGTAGTGTAAATTGTGATTTATTTGTATCTTGATACTCGTCTACTAATACATATTTGAATTTATCTGAATAATACTCTAAAACATCTGGGTTTTCTGTTAATATGTCTATTGTAAAATTGATAATATCATCAAAATCTATTGCATTATTTTCTTTTAATTTTCTTTGATATACAGCATATATTTCTGCGATTTTTTCTTTTCTATACTCACCATTTGTCCTTAATTTGTAGCTTTCTGGTGTAAGCATTTCATTTTTTGCATTGCTTATTTCTGATAATACGCTTCTGTCTGTAAACAATTTATCATCAATATTTAATTCTCTTAAACATTGTTTTACCAAACTTCTTTGGTCTGATGTATCGAATATTATAAATGAGCTTTCATATCCTAATCTATCTATAAATCTTCTTAAAATTCTAACGCAAATAGAGTGGAAAGTTCCTAGCCACATTTCATTCGCTGCTTCTCCAACTAATGCTTCTACCCTTGTTTTCATTTCGTTTGCTGCTTTATTTGTAAATGTAATTGCAAGTATTTGCCATGGCTTTACATTTTTTTCTCCTATTAAATATGCTATTTTATGTGTTAGTACTTTTGTTTTCCCTGAACCTGCACCTGCTATAATTAGGTTTGGTCCTTCTGTATTTATTACTGCTTCGTATTGTTTATCGTTTAGTCCTTCTAATATGTTCATTTGTTTATTCCTTTCTTTAATTTATTTGAAGTGGAAAGTATGCTTTTTTAGTTATAATTTTTCTATAATTTTATTAAGGCATTCCTTTATTTCCTTTGCACAACTTTTATATACTTCTATTCCGTATCCCCATGGGTCTTTTATATCTAAATCATTTTGTGGATATCCTGCATATTCTTTCATCGTAAATACTTTTTCTTTTAATTCTGGATACATATTTATAACACTATTTTTATGTGAAATTGTTGCGCAAAGTATTACATCCATGTCTTTTATGTTTGAGTTTCTTATATTTGTTGCTCTATGATTTCTTAAATCTATCCCATATTCATTCATTGTTTCAATTGCTTCATATGTTGGAATATCACCATTTTGTGCATATATGCCACACGAATATACTTGTACATTTTTATTTTGTTCTTTTGCCATTTTTTCAAACATTGCATGTGCCATTGCACTTCTGCAAATGTTGCCTGTGCATATAAACATTATTTTCATTTTTTTGTTTTCCTCCTATATAATCCCTAAAATATATTTTTCTTTTTTTACTGGTTCTTCTACTATTGTATATGCATCTTGCATTTCTTCTACTGCTGTTTCTCCTTTTTGTTTATTGTTTGCATATACAAATGCTAGTATATCACCTTTTTTTACTTTGTCTGCATTTTTCTTGTTTAGCACTATTCCTACTGCTTTGTCTATGTCGTCTTCTTTTCTTAATCTTCCCGCTCCTAAATCCACTGATATTTTTCCTACTTCTCCTGCATTTAATTTTTCTACATATCCGTCTTTTTCACAAATTACTGGTAATATGTATTTTGCTTTTTCAAATTTATCTGTATTTTTTACATATTCTATATCACCATTTTGATTTTGTACTAATTCTAAAAATTTATTATATGCTTTTCCGTTTTTTATATTTTCTAATATTTTTAGTTTGTTTTCTTCTAAATTGTCACCTTTATCTGCAAGTTTTAGTATATATGCTCCTATTGTTGTTATTATTTCTTTTATGTCTTCTGGTATATTTCCTTTTAAACATTCTATTGTTTCTATAATTTCTAAGCTATTTCCTATTGCATATCCAACTGGTTCGTCCATATTTGTAATTATACATACTGTTTCTCTATTTGCTAACTTTCCTATGTTTTTCATTATATTAGATAACTCTATTGCATCTTTTTCGTTTTGCATAAAAGCTCCACTTCCGCATGTTACATCTAATACTATTTTGTTTGCTCCTGCAGCTATTTTTTTGCTCATTATACTTGACGCTATAAGTGACATATTATCTACACAGCTAATAGTATCACGTAGTGCATATATTTTTTTATCTGCTGGCGCTAAATTGGCTGTTTGACCAATTAAGCTTATTCCAACCTTTTGTACATTTTCTATAAATTCGTCTATTTTTATTTCTGTTTTATATCCCGGAATTGATTCTAGTTTATCTACTGTTCCACCAGTAAAGCCTAAGCCTCTTCCAGACATTTTTGCAACTGGCACGCCAAGTGATGCAATAATGGGCATTAATACTAATGTTATTTTATCTCCAACTCCTCCTGTACTGTGCTTATCTATAACTGTTTTAGAAATTTTTGATAAATCTAAAATTTCTCCAGAATGAGCCATTTCTAATGTTAAATTTGTAGTTTCTTCATTGTTTAATCCATTGATATACATTGCCATAATTAGTGCTGCTGCTTGATAATCTGTAACAGTTCCTTTTGTATATTCTTCTATAAAATATTTAATTTCTTCTTTATTTAATTCTAATCCATCTCTTTTTTTAGCTATAATTTCTTTAATATTCATAAAATCAACCTCCTAATTTGATTTTTTATGTAAAGCGTGTTATAATAATGTTACAAATTTATATTTGAAAGGGGTTTCTACCTATGTTATCTGCAGACACCATCCGCATTATTGAGGAGCTCAACAAGAAGCTTGACACTTCAAGTCCGAGTGAACTCAATTCACTCCGTAAAGAGCTGAGGGCACTGAACAAACGAATTTCAGCAGAAACTGCTGAAGACCCGTTTGATACTTGGCCTGATTCTGACTTCTACGGAGATGAAGGCGAGAAGTAAGTTTTGGCGTAGTTGGTCTTCCAACTGCGCCATTCCCCTTTTATATATTATTTTATTTTTGTATAAAATTCTTTACAAAACTTTTTCTATGTATTGAACATATTCCGTATTCTTTTATTGCTTGAATATGTTTTGCTGTTCCATACCCTTTATGACTTGCAAATCCATATTGTGGATATATTTCATCATACTCTCGCATTATTCTATCCCTTGTTACTTTTGCAACAATTGAAGCTGCTGAAATACTATAAATTTTTGCATCTCCTTTTATTACAGATATATATGGAATTTGATGTGTATCTATTTTTTCTAAAGCATCTACTAATATAACCTCTGGTTTTACTTTTAAATTATCTATTGCCATTGTTAATGCTTTTTTAGTTGCATTTAATATATTTATTTCGTCTATTTCATCTTGCATTACAATTCCTGTGCTCCATGCAATTGCTTCATTTGTTATTTTTTCATAAAGCATTTCTCTTTTTGTTTCAGATACTTTTTTAGAATCATTAACATATTCAATAAATGAATCTTGTGGCATTATTACACAACCTACAACCACTGGTCCAGCCAAAGGTCCTCTTCCAGCTTCATCTATACCTGCAATATATTTTATTCCTTTATCATATAACTTTTTTTCATATTCTTTTAATTTATTTAGTCTTTCTATTTCTCTTTCTTTCACATTACTCACCTTGCAAATCTGTTAAGCTATATTTTCCATCTACTCCTATTGAATAATATACTTCTGTATTATTATCCCCATAATATACAACATAAAATTTTGATTCATCAGAATTTATTGATGCTAATCCCTGATTATTTAAATCTTCTTGTGTCCATATATAACAATTATTTTTTTGTTCTTCTGGAATTGCAGGGTTTAAATTTGTCTTTTCATATTTTGTATCATCGGTAAATTTAGTTCCTACCAAACTACTTATATCCTTAAAATTAAATTGATCTTTAACTATTTTAGCTCTTGTTTTTATAGATATCATATTTGTTATTATATCTTCTTTTTCTGATTCATCTATTGACTTTGTTCCTACTTTTACTGTTACTCCAACTAATATTAGCATTATTACTACTGTAATGACTAGTGCAATTATTGTTATACCTTTTTTATTTTTTAAATTCATTTTTTCAACTCCTTTAAATTGTTTTTATTATATTATATGTAGAAATTTATTTCAATATAATTTTTAGGTAAATTGGATTTTGTATTATTAATTTTTCAGGATTTTTTAATGTATTTCTTGTATTATATTATTAGTTTAGGTTATTATTATAATATGATAATTTATTTTACAAGGAGGTTATATTAATGAAAGAAAATAATGATATTTTTAAAAGTTTTGATGATTCCGCAAAGAATAGTTCTAGTTTTGGAAGATCTTTTTTAATTCCATTTCTTTCTGGAATATTAGGTACAGCTCTGGTTATTTCTATAGTATTTGGAATTCCAAGCATAAAAAACTCTATTCTAAATACTTCTGCCAAGACAGAAGAGACTTCTGCTATACCTAGTTCATCTTCTAACACTGGAACTGTTCAGACTGTATCTCTTTCTAATTATTCTGATACTGCAATATATTCTGCAAATAAAGTTTTACCATCAATTGTTGGTATTACTGTAGAATACACTGTAACCTCAAACTTTATGCAAGGCATGTCTCAACTTGCACAAGCGCAAGGCTCTGGAATTATAATTAGCAAGGATGGATATATTTTAACAAATAACCATATTATTAACTCTAGTGATTCTTCTACTTATTATGAGGTTTCAAAGGCAACAAAAGTATATGTATATTTATATAATGATTCTACTCCATATGAAGCCAAAATTATAGGTACAGATGAGCAAACTGATCTAGCAGTTATAAAAATTGAAAAAGATGATTTAACAGAAGCAGAGCTTGGAAATTCTAATTCAGTTAAAATTGGAGAATTTGCAATGGCTGTTGGGAATCCTTTGGGAATGCAAAGTAGTGTTACTTCTGGAATTATAAGTGCTGTAAATAGAACTGTTACAGGTGAAAATGGAACTACTTATACATTAATTCAAACTGATGCTGCAATAAACTCTGGAAATAGTGGTGGAGCATTAGTAAACAGTGAAGGTAAAGTAATTGGTATTAATACTTTAAAGCTTTCTGGAACTGGTATAGAAGGTATGGGATTTGCTATTCCAATTAATGATACAATTGATATTTATAAACAATTAATAGATCACGGAAAAGTTTTAAGACCATATATTGGTATTGAAGGAATTGACATTACTGATGCTATGGCTGAGAAATATAAACTTCCTGTTGGAATTTATGTTAAAGGCATTCAAAGTTCAAGTCCCGCTTCTTTAGTAGATTTAAAAGCTGGTGATATAATTGTTTCAGCCGGTGGAACTTCTATCAAAACAATGGATGAATTAAATAAAATAAAAGCAACTAAAAATATTGGAGATACCCTAGAACTTGAAGTTAATAGAAATGGGCAAACATTTAAAGTTAATATTAAGTTAGCTGAAAAGCCTTAATGTAAAAGCCTCTCAATAAAAAATATTGAGAGGCTTTTTATTTTAAAATATTATCAAATCTGTTTCACTTGTATAATCGCTATTTCCATATGCATATATTAAATAAAGTGTTTTATTTTTTCCTAAGAAAAAGTTTTTAGTATTTTCTATTTTATATATGTCATCATTTGGATTTCTTTTATATACATTATATCCTTGATTTATAATACTAGTATTTTGTTCACTTACTTTTGTTATTTCGTCCGTTATTTGTTTTTGCATTTGCTCCTTATCTAAGTTTCTTTTTTGTATAAGCTCATCTATGCTAACCAACTTATCTTCATCTAGATTATAGTTATATGTTTGAATTATTGTCCTTTGTGGATTTGTTCCCTCTTTTAGTGTACATTTTATAACTAATGACATTATATTATCATTAATATATACAACATATCCCATATTATATATTGTATATGCTTTATTGTTTGTTATTATATCTACTATTTTCCCACCAAAAGTGTTAAATATTTCTTGGTTTACTTTTTTTGTTGTTTCTGTTTCTTTTTTGAAAAGTGGTATTTTAGCAACTATACTATATTTAGTTTCTTTTTTTTCATTAATATCATATTTAGTTCCTATTATTTCATCATAATTTATGTTAGCGTTTGCTACTTGAGCTGCTCCATCTTTGTTAATAGTATTTGTAAATATTGAGTCAAAATTATTTTTCAAGTCTTCATAGTTTGCTTCTCTTTTTTCTTCTGCGGTTTTATTTATTTTAGTATTTGTAATTTGTGCATATATTCCAATTGCTATTGCTATACTACATACTAATATTACACCTATTATTATAATTAATTGTTTTTTATCTCTCCAAATGTATTTTAACATTAATTAACTCCTTATATTTGTAGCATTAAATATATTTTATATTTTGTTTTTGTTAATGTCAATGCTTTTGTATAAAGTTAAAGAGGCGCATTGTTTTGCGCCTCTTTAAAGTATTTTTAGCCTATTCTTCTTTATTTTCTTTTATCTCTTTAGAGTCTTTTGCTTCTGTTGTTATTACAGCTTCTTCTTTTTTTACTTCTCCATTTCCTGTTGTTGAATCAGTTATCATTATGAATTTAACTTCTCCTGCCATTCCATTTTGAATTCCTGCATAGTTATTATATTCATTTGCAAGCTCATTCATTTTTTCTACTCTACTTGCAATATTTCTTAAATCTCCATTTACTAAATTATTTATTTTTGATATTCCTTGTTCATTAAATGTTTTTACTCCATTTGCTAATTGTAGTGCTCCACTATCTAGTTTGTTTGTTCCTACTGATAATGCACTTACTCCGTTATCTATATTTGCTAATCCATTTGTTAATTCGTCTAAAGCAGTTCCTAATGTACTCATTTGTGATACTACTTGATTTGTGAATTTTTGTTTAGCTTGATTTCCAACTTGTGTTGCTGTTTGTGTTGCTGTTGCTCCAGCTGTTTGTGTTGCTGTACTTTGTGCTACTGTTAATGCTGTTGTTTCTGCTGTTTGTGTTGCTGTGCTTTGTGCTACTGTTTGAGCTGTTGCTTCTGCTGTGCTTTCTGCCACTGATTGTGCTACTTTTAAAGCTGTTGCTTCTGCTGTACTTTCTGCTACTGATTGTGCCACTTTTAAAGCTGTTGCTTCTGCTGTGCTTTCTGCTACTGCTAGTGCAGTTGTTGTTGCTGTTTGATATGCTGTATTTTGTGCAACTGTTAATATTAATTGTTTTTCTGCCTCTGTTAATGTTTCTGTATATTTTTTTTGTGCTTGTTCTATTATTGCTGTTTTTTGTGTTTCTGTAAATTCTGCACCGGCTTTTGCTTGGGCTGTTATTTTTGCTTTTTGTTCATCTGTAAGTTTTGCTTGGGCCGCTATTTCTGCTTTTTGTGCATCTGTAAGCTTTGCTGCTGTTTTTGCTTGGGCTGCTATTCCTGCTTTTTGTGCGTCTGTAAGTTTTGCACCTGTTTTTGCTTGAGCTGCTATTCCTGCTTTTTGTTCATCTGAAAGTGTTGCTGCTGCTTTTGCTTGGGCTGCTATTCCTGCTTTTTGCTCATCTGAAAGTGTTGCGCTTTGCATTGCTTGTGCTTTTATTGCTTCCAAAGTTTTGCTATCTATTGCAGGAGTATTATCATTTTTTAAATTTTTTGTACTTTCTTCAACTTCATCTTTTATTTGTTTAGAACCTGCATACGCTGCTCCTGTTCCATCTTTTAATTGGTCAACTCCACTTACTAATTCTGATGTTCCTTCTTTTAGTTGATTTGCACCTGCTAATATTTCGTTACTTGCATTTGCTAATTCATTAATTTGGCTATACATACTGTTTAAATCACTTGTTAAATCTTCATCTATACCTTTTACTGCTACAACTGCTATAATATTTCCCATTTCAAAATCTTCTGTTTCCATTGAAATCTCTATTTCTTCTGGAATATCTATTTTGCTTTTTGAAATTCCGATATTTTCTTGCATTCCTGGCATTGCAATTCCAACTGCCAATGTACTTTCTCCGTTATCTACTATTTTTCCATTTGTAATTTGAATATTTTTATTTTTTGCATTATCTATTTTTGTTCCTGCAACTATTATAAATGGAGTATACATTGTAACTTGTTTTCCATTTATTGAAACAATGTGTTTTTCGTTGTTTGTGTAATTTATTTTAATTTTTACATTTCCGCTTTTTCCTTTTAATTCTTCTGCTGATATTTCTTCTCCATTTAGTTCATAAGTTATTTTACATTCTACTGGTAATTGTTTGTCACTTTCACCTTTATAGTAAATGTTATTTCCATTGCTGTCCCAAACTATTTGGTTTCCTTCTTTCTTGAAAGTTTCATCTCCATTTGTGTTTTCTATATTTAATAGATTAGATATATCAGTTATTTCATCTGATTTATCTTCATTTGTTAATTGAGTACTTACTATTGTTTTGTATGCTTTACCATTTGAGTCTAAGTTTGAATAAACTGTTTCTGATTTTGATGCTGCAAATACTGGTATTGTCATATATGAAGTTATTGTAAATAACAAAAGTCCTGAAATCATTTTTTTGTTTTTCATTTTATATCATCCTTTCATTTATTTTATTTTTGACATTTTTAATGTTGTTTTGCATATTACTTTATCTAATAGCATTAGGAATGCTGGTAATAATGTTATTACTACACATGTACTTACTATTGCACCTCTTGCCATTAGTGAACATAGTGAACCAATCATTTCTATTTGTGAGTAAACACCAACTCCAAATGTTGCTCCAAAGAAGCATAGACCACTTACTATTATTGAAGAAATTGATGTTCCTAAAGCTTCGTCTATTGCTTGTTTCTTGTCTTTTCCGTCTTTTCTAAATGTTATATATTTGTTTGTTATTAATATTGCATAATCTATTGTTGCTCCTAATTGTATTGTTCCTATTACAATTGATGCAACGAATGGAAGCACAGTTCCTGTATATGCTGGTATTCCCATGTTTATAAATATTGCAAATTCTATTACTGTTATTAATATAACTGGTATTGATATTGATTTAAATATTACAAACATTAATAAGAAAATTATTGCTATTGATACTGTATTTACGCTATTAAAATCATGATCACTTACTTGAATTAAGTCTTTCATAAGAGGACCTTCTCCTGCAAGTATTGCATTAGGATCATATTTATCTATTACTTTTTGTATTTCTTCCATTTGTGAATTTAACTCATTTGTTGCAACTTCGTATTTAGAATTAATTATTACCATTTTGTATTTATCACTTTGGAATATTTTTGTTAAATCTTCTGAAAGCACTTGTTCTGGCACTGCTTTTGATATTCTTGAATAGCTTAATGTCCAATCAATGCCATCAATTTGCTCTATCTCATCTAACATTTGATTTACTTTATAATCTGGAACATCATTATTTACTAATATCATTTCTGTTGCTACTATTCCAAATTTATCTTTTAATTCTTTGTTTCCACTTACACTTTCTAGCTCTTCTGGAAGTGAACTATCTAGATTGTAATAAACTTGTGTGTGTGTATATCCATATACTGCAAATGGTAATATAACTAAGAAAGCTATTAATATTAATTTGTAATGTTTTATATTAAAGTTCTTTAGTGCTGTGAATTTAGGTAAAATTTCTTTATGTGATGTTTTTTCTATTGCTTTGTTAAATTGCAATATCATTGCTGGTAAAACTGTTACTACTGTTATTACTCCAAATAGAACACCTTTTGCCATTACTATACCAATATCTTTTCCAAGTGTTAAGTTCATACTACATAGTGCTAAGAAGCCTGCTATTGTTGTAAGTGAACTTCCTAAAACTGATACTAATGTTTTTGCAATTGCATTTGCCATTGCTTCGTCATTGTTTGAATATTTTTCTTTTTCTGCTTTATAACTGTGGTAAAGGAATATAGAAAAGTCTGTTGTTACACCTAATTGTAATACTGCACTTATTGCTTTTGTTATATATGATATTTCTCCAAGCATTATATTTGAACCCATATTATAAAGTATTGCTATTCCTATATTTAACAATAAAAATATTGGAACCAAATATGAATCCAATGCTAATTCTAGGATTATAATACATAGAGCTACTGCAATTAATACATATATTGCAACTTCTTTATCTGATAAGTCTCTTGTGTCTATTAATGCTGATGTCATTCCACTTACTTTGCATCTTTCATCTGTCATGTTTCTTAATTGTTCTACTGCATTTGTTGTTTCATCTGATGAAATTGCATCTTTAAATGTTACAAGCATTAATGTTGTATTATCCTTATATATTTTGTCTTTTACCTCTTGTGGTAAACTTTCTACTGGAATACTTGTTCCTGTAGCATCTACAATACTTACTACATTTTCTACTCCTTGTATTTTTTTAACTTCTGTTTCTAGTTTTGCTATCTCTTTTGATTTCATATTTTCCAAAACTACTATTGAAAATGCTCCCATATCAAAGTCTTCTGAAAGAATATTTTCTCCTTGAACAGTTTCAATGTCGCTTGGTAAATATACCAAAATATCATAGTTTATTTTTGTTGCCTTTATTCCTAATATTGAAGGAATTAGTAAAAGTATTGAAATTACTAAAATTATTTTTTTATGCTTACATATAAACTCTCCAAATTTTAGCATATTATCTCTCCTTTCGTTTTATGACTACCGGTCATTTTTATATTGTAACACCATTATGACCGTTAGTCAATATTTTTATTAAAATTTATTTGATTTATGTGAGAAGCCGGGTGTTGCATGTAGAAATTATAAATATTTTTTTCATTTTTAATTGACCTGCTGGTCATTTTATGCAATAATAATATATGTGGTGATTAAATTGAGTATTCAAGAAACTAAGGAAAATAAAAAAAATAGATTGCTAGATACCGGCTTTAAGTTGTTCACCGAAAAAGGTATTCAAAACACATCTATACAAGATATTGTAGATAATGCAAATGTTGCAAAAGGTACTTTTTATTTATATTTTAAAGATAAGTATGAGTTGAGAGATATTCTTGTTGCAAAAAAATCTCACAAATTATTTTGTGATGCACTAGAAAATTTAAGAAAAAACTATATAAGTAATTTTTCTGATCAAATTATTTATATAATAAATTATGTTATAGATGAACTTACTAGATTTCCTGCATTGCTTAAGTTTATTTCTAAAAATTTGTCTTGGGGAATTAAAAGTAATACTGTATTTAAAATTTATAATACATTAGATGATAACAAAGATGGTCTTCGCTCTTTATTTATAAAAGGAATAGAAGAAAACAAAATTAATATTAAAAATCCAGATGTTGTTTTGTTTATGATTATAGAACTTGCAAGTTCTACTTGCTTTAATTCTATTTTGTATAATGACCCAATGCCTATTGATGAGTTTAAGCCATATTTGTATAACACTATTAGATCTATGTTAAAAGGTGATAGTATATAATTAAAAAATGAAAAGGTATCTCTTTGTAGAGATACCTTTTGGTTTTATATTTCTTCCATTTCTTTATTTACTAAATCTTCACTTTCTCTCATTGCAAGTATTGTTTGTTCAAACAAATCATTTAATTCCCAACCTAGCTTTTCTGCCCCTTCTTTTATTACATCTCTTGAACAACCTGCTGCAAATTTTTTATCTTTAAACTTTTTCTTTAAACTTGAAACTTCCATATCTTTTGTGCTATTAGATGGTCTCATTTTTGCTGCTGCCCATATTAATCCTGTAAGTTCATCTGTTGCAAATAATATTTTTTCCATTTCGTGTGTTGGTTCTACATCAGAACATATTCCATATCCATGACTACATACAGCATGTATTAATTCATCACTTGCATCTATTTCCTTTAATAATTCTGGAGCTTTTTTACAATGTTCTTCTGGATAACATTCAAAATCTACATCATGCAATAAACCGAACTATTCCCCAAAAATCCTCATCATATCCTTTTTGTTTAGCAAAATATCTCATAACTGCTTCCACAGTTAATGCATGCCTTATATGAAATTCTTCTTTATTATATTTTTTTAATAATTCTACTGCTTTTTCTCTTTCCATAATAACATCTCCTTTTTGTTTTAAAATATTATATCATAATTTTATATTTTTTGTTTAAAATTGTTGACATGTTTTTTTAGTTGATGTAAAATAATTTCACAGTAGCGAACATTGTTTTGTTTAGGAGGGGTTTTTATGGGTATAATTAATTTTAGTAAAACTGTTAAAAGTAAGTCATATCTAGCTATTAGCTTATTAGGAAACAGTTACAAACTTAACATTAAATATGTAAAATCTTCTTCTATTGATCTTGTTCAAAATGACTCTGAATTTTGTTTATTTTTACCTGCAAAGTATAAAAATGTAGACAATATGGAAATTATAAATTCTGCAATAAAAAAATTATATGATGAAGTTGCAGTTAAAAATTTGGAATATTCTTTGGAACTTGCTAGACATATTTTTAAGTTTGCTCCAGATGATTATAAAATTCAAAGATTAAAAGATTCTTATTATAAATGCTCAAAAAAAGTCTTAACTGTAAATCCAGATATTTATCAATATAATCAAGAAATTATTGATACAACAATTTTACAGGCATTTTGCAAGATGCAATATAAACAAAATTCTAACGCATATAAAAATGCTTTGGAATTTGCTTTAAATTCTTACGAAAAATATAAGAAACAACAAAGAATTAAAAAAGCTGTTTTAAGAGTTTCTTAAAATGATTTTATTTTAAAAAATATTGTTATAATTTTAAAACCCTCAGATTCATTTCTGAGGGTTTTGTTGTTTTATATTATACTGCACAGGCCAGTTTTCTTAACTCTTCTGCGTTTTGAATTGCAACTTTTGTTATTTCTCCATTAGAAATTCTTGCAATTTCTTGTATTGTTTTTTCTTCATTCAATAGTTCAACATTTGTTGTAGTTTTTCCGTTATTTATTTGTTTAAATATATAATAATTGTAGTCTCCTTTTGCCGCAATTGTAGCTAAATGCGTTATACAAATTATTTGATGGTTCTTTGCAATCAATTTCATTTTGTCTGCAACTGCTTTTGCTGCTTTTCCACTTATTCCTGTGTCTATCTCGTCAAATATTAATATTCCAACTTTATCTGTATTTGCAATAACTGTTTTTATTGCAAGCATTATTCTAGACATTTCACCACCTGAAGCAATTTTTGTTAGTTCTTTTTCTTCCTCTCCTATATTTGTACAAATCATAAATATAACTTCATCTAATCCGTTTTTATTATATTTTTGGTTTTCTATTTTATTTACATTAACATTAAATTTAGCATTTACCATTTCTAAGCTTTTTAATTCATTGTTTATTTTTTCATTTAAAATAGTAGCATATTTTTTCCTTATATTACTCATTTTTAAACATAGTTTATCCATTTTTGCTTCTATTTCTTTTAATTTTATTTTTAATTTGTTATTTATTTCATCTGCATTTTCTATTAATTCAATTTCGTTTTTTAATTGCTCTTTGTATTCTAATATTTCGATAATTGAATTTCCATATTTTCTTTTCATTGTGAATATTGTATCTAATCTTCTTTCTACTTCTTGCATTTGGTATGGATCATATTCTGCATCTTCTTTTAATGAGTAGATATCTCTGCTAGTTTCTTGAATTTCATAATATATGTTTTTTAATTCTGCTAGTTTTTCTTTGTATATCTCTCCACAGTTTTCTATTTTTTCAAAACATCTTATTGCATTAGAAATTCCTTCTATTGCATTATTATTTAAATTGTCATCTATGATTTGCAAGTTTTCTTTAAGTTTTTCGCTATTTACCATTGCTGTATGTTTTTCATTTAATTCTATTTCTTCTGTTTCTTTTAAATTAGCTGTTTCTATTTCGTTTAACTGATATTTTAATAAATCTAATTTTCTTTCTTTTTCTGTTTCGTTTCCATAGTTGTTTTCTAATTCATTTTTTATTTTATTATACTCATCAAAAAGCTCTGAATATTGTGCTTTTATTGGATGTATTTCTTTCCCTGCAAAGTCATCTAAATATGATATGTGATTTGAATTGTCTAATAAATTTTGATTATCATGTTGTCCGTGAATATCTATTATTTTACTCATAACTTTTTTTAATTCACTAACTGTTACTAACTTGCCATTTATTTTACATGTATTTCTTCCATTTGAATATATCTCTCTAGAAATTATTATATTTCCATCTTCTGAAATTTCACTCTCTGGTAAATAAATGCTTGCTTCAACTAATGAGTAATTTTCACCTTTTCTTATTATTTCTTTTGAAAATCTTCCACCAGAAATTATTTCTAGAGATTGTATTATTAATGTTTTTCCGGCTCCCGTTTCTCCTGTTAAAATATTTAATCCTTCGTTAAAATCTATTGATAAATCATCTATAATTCCAATATTTTTAATATGCAATGTTGATATCATATTATTTCCTCCAAATGTTTGTTCGTATATATTCTATTGCTTTATTTTCCTAATGTCAATAGTTTTTACGAAAAAATGTTCTCTTTTTTGCAAAAAAATGATAAGGAAAAATATTCCTTATCATTTTTATTCATCTGCCTTTTCATTTTGCTCTCTACTTAACATTTCTTCTTCCTGCAAGTTCTTAAATAGTACTTCTATTCCATTTTTATTATTTTCTATTCCTATTGTTAATAATGCATCTTTCAAGTTTCCCTCTTGAGTTGATTGTAAATATTCTTTTATTGCTGAAATGTCCCCTTCTTCATATTTTTTAAATATACTTGGAGCAATTAATTTAGCAATTGCATATTTTTCTTGATACCAAACCTTATTATTATCATTTGTTATAGCTTTTACAATTCTTCTTATTCCATTTCTAGAAAAATTTTTATCCCTCATAATTTTTTCTAAAAATTCTTCTGTAATCTGTCCATTTTTTTCTTTTTCTTTGTATAATACTAACTTATAATATGTAGCCCTACAATTATCTCGCACAAGGTTTTCTCTTATATTATCAATTGCTTGTATAATCTCTTTTGAAAAAATTTTATTTTTTAGTAAGTATTTAGAAAACATTTTTTCTAAAGCTAAAGCTGTACTCTCTGTTAACAACTGTCTGGTAACTCCTTTTTTCCCTTCATGAGCTTTCCCTAATCTCATTTGATCTATATTAAAATCCAAGACATGTCCTATCTCGTGTACCATAACATATGCATCCTGTAAAGTAGCTTCTGGAATTATATTATCTAACTCGCCTTGAGCAATATTTTTTTTACTTCTTAAAAAATTAATTTGTTGTGTAAGTGGTATATGTATTTCGCACCAATTCTTTCCTTCTGTAGTAGAGCCAGAATATTCTATTCCAATTTCAGAATCTAATTTTTCTTTGTCTACTTTATATGGGTTATATATATAGCAGTTCACACCTTTTTCTTGTTGCAAAACATATTTCTTTACTTTTTGATATATCTCTTCATCTATCGATTTGTAAAAGTCCATAACAAGCCTTAACATTTCATGATATTTTATTGGAGTTATTATACGAATTTCGGATTCTTCTCTATATGGAATTACTTTTTCTATTCTTTCCATAAGCCTTTCTAATATGTCTCTATTAAAATTAATTCTTGATTTTTCTTGGCTTATTCTGTCTATAGCTTTATTTAGTTTTTCTAATTCCTGTTCATTTACTATCATTAATTCATTTAAATTCATAATTAAAATAACTCCCATATTCTACTTTTCCATTAATTATTTTACCATAGATTAGTTATCCTGTCTACTTTATGTGAACCTTTTTCTATGAGAATGCTTTTTGATATAGACTAAATCTGGTTCAAAAATATCTTTGATATGCAATAAAAAAAGGCCTCTTTCGAGGTCCTTTTTTATTCGCCTTCAATTTGTATATACTTTTTATCTTCTAGTTTTTTACTCTCTTCTTTAGGGAATGTAATTTCTAGTGTTCCGTTTTTGAAGTTTGCTTTAATATCTTCTTCTTTTACATTTTCTCCTGCATAATAGCTTCTTGAGCATTCTCCAAAGAATCTTTCTTGATGAATATATTTATTGTGTTTTTCTTTTTCTTCTTTATGTTCTGTTCTGCTTGCTGTAACTGTTAGATATCCATCTGTTAATTCTATTTTAATGTCATTTTTGTCATAGCCTGGAAGATCAATATCTAGTACATAATTTCCATCCTTTTCTCTTACATCAGTTTTCATTAATTTGCTTTCTTTTTTTGTGAAAAATGGATCATTGAAAACCTCATCAAAAATATCAAATCCATTTCTTCTTGGTACCATCATCATAAGTCATTCCTCCTTTTAAAATTTTTATGTGTTGATACCCAAAATAGGTTGCACATATGTACTTTAATGTTATTTTTCCCTGTTGCAAGTATATTATACATCACTTTTTAGCAATGTCAATAGGGGAGTGCTAATTTTTTTAAATTTTTTTGTTTTTATTTTGTAGCAATTATTCCATATAGTCTCCTTTTCAACAGAATGCCTTTTTTTAAGGTGTACTTATCCACATATTTTTCAAATAAGTTCATTTCTATTCTTTTTTTGTGTTTAAATTTGCTATTTTCTATTTCAGAAAACTCATCTAGTATTGGAGTTTTTAACAGTAATGCCATTAAATCTTCTTTTGTCTTGTAATACTCATTTTCTAGAATTTCTACCTTTTTAATCTTACTAAATCCTGCTTCTTTTAAATCTATATAGTCTTTTTCTGCTATCGAAATCGTGTCATTATATGCCTGACCTCTTTCAAAAATCTCCTTTATTTCCCAACAATCTTTTTTATCCACTCCTTCTATTATTATAGTTCCACCTTTTACTAGACAATTGTATATTTGTTTTGCATTTATTATTGTATGTCTTGCTGAAATCAAATCAAAAGTCTCTTTTGGAAATGTCATTTCTAAATTATTCATCCATGTAAACTTTACATTCTTTCGTGGGTACTTTTTTTGATTTTCTTTTGCTGTTTTTAGCATCTCTTTAGAAAAATCTGTAGCAACAATCATTCCTACTTTAGGATAATTTTTTAATACTTTTTCTCCTCCACCTGTTCCTAAATCTAAGCATAGTGATTTTTCATTTGTATGTTTTTTTATTTCTTTGTAAAAATCCCAATTTGTTATTTTTCGGACCTCACATTTTATTTGACTAAAATCCCAGTTTCCTATTCTTTCATAATATTCTAATTCGCTTTCTTGCATTTTTATTTTCTCCTTTATTTTTATATTTGGTTGTATATACAAAAAGAACCTCCTTCCTATGAACAAAGCAAAAACAACCATAATTTTGCTATGGTTTAAATTTTTGCCATTCATAGAAAAAGGTTCTCAACATTTTCTATTATTCAAGTTTTAAACTCTCAACTTCTTTGGTAGCATCACGCGAATGGACTAATTGAAATACTACATTAATATTATATCATGGTTTGATTATTTAGGCAACATGGTTAACTTACTATATTTGTTCTTATTCTTACTTTTCCTAATATTAATTTCTTTAAATATCAATAACTATAAAGCTACTTCTCTTTGTGTTAATTTGTTAGCAAAGTATCTATCATGTGATACAAATAATATTGTGCCTTTGTATTCTTGTAAAGCCTGTTCCAAAGTTTCTCTTGAACTTATATCTAAATGATTTGTAGGTTCATCTAATATTAAAAAATTTGTTTCCTTTATTACGAGCTTTGCAAGTAATAATCTTACTCTTTCTCCTCCGGATAACTCTTCTAATCTTTTAAATACATTATTTCCAAAGAACATATATTTAGCTAAAAATGTTCTTATTTCTGTTTGGCTTTTATTATATTCTTTTGAAAAGAATTCAAATATTGTTTCTTTTTCATTTTCAAATTTTATTTCTTGTGGTATATAACCTATTTTTACAGAAGGGCTTAACTTTATTTCTCCTTGATATTTTGAGTCCTTTCCTAAAATAATTTTAATTAAAGTTGATTTTCCGTGATCCATTTTCGCCTGTTATTCTGACCTTTTCGCCAAAGTAGACTTCCATATTAAAATTATTAAATACTACTTTTCCTCCATATTTTTTATTTAAATTCTTGATAATTAATACATCTATTCCAGAACGAGAAGACATATTAATATTAATTGGTAATTTCTTCTTTTCTACGCTTACCTTATCTAATACTTCCAATTTTTCAAGTCTTTTTTCTATGCATTTTGCTCTTTTGAAAAATGATTCATTTTGTTCAAGCTCTCCAAAACTTCTTAACTTTTTAATTGACTCTTTCATTTTTTCTATTTGCTTTTGTTGATTTTTATACTTCTCAAACTCAGCCAAAGTTCTTCTTTCGTCTTCTTTTACAAAATATGAATAATTACCGAAATATACTATAGTTTTCCCTTTTTCTAATAGTATTATTTTATTTACCACTTTATCTAAAAAATATCTATCATGCGAAATTAAAACAACCGTACCTTTGTATGAATTTAAGAATTTTTCTAGCCATTCTAATGTTTCTATATCTAAATGATTTGTGGGTTCATCTAATAATAAAACATCTGGATTTTTTAGCAATATTGTTGCTAAATTCACTATGGTTTTTTCTCCACCACTTAAAGTATTGTATTTTTTATTTAAAAATTCTGTTTTGAATTTAAACCCAGAACATATCTTTTTAAACTTTTCTTCTAGTTCATAACCTCCTAAAGTTATATATTCTTCTTGGAGTCTGCCATATCTTTTTATTAGGTTTTCTATATTCTGATTTTCGTCTAACATTAAAACTTCTAATTCTTTTAATCTCTTTTCCATATCAAAATATTTCTTGAAACTTCTTTTTAAATATTCCTCGACTACTATACTGTCATTTTCATTAGGATACACTTGTTTTAAATACCCAATTTCTGCTTCTTTTCTTATATTAACTTTTCCTGAATCTGCTTTTTCTTCTCCACTTATTATTTTTAAAATTGTGGATTTTCCAGATCCATTATCTCCAATTAAAGCTATTCTCTCTCCTGTTTTTATTTCAAAACTAACTCCGTCTAAAACATTTTTTAATCCGTAGTTTTTCTTTATATTATTTAATTCTATTTCTATCATTTTTATATCTCCTTATCCTATTTTTTTAAGTATAACGAGATATATTTGCTACTTATACTATTACAACATGTAGCAATTATCTCGTTGTAATAGTTTTGCAGCCGAAACCCCTAAATTTTATTTCTTCTTCTAATTTTTCCTCTCTATTCATTTTTTCTCTCCTTTTTTATTAAAAAAAACACTATAGTCCACTACAAAATTTATGCTATGCAAACTGCATGCATAAAATAACTAGAACAGACCACAGTGCTTCAACATAAACAAATAATAAAAAATTTCTTACTTCTTTTATAGAATACCATAATTTTCCTGGTTTGTCAAAAGAAGTTTAGTTACTAATTGCATAAATCTTTTGTGGGAAAGAGTACCAGCTTGTTCTCAATATACATATAAAAAAGTTCTCTTGCTTCTATAGTATCTTCTCAAGTATTCTATATTACCATATCCCGTGATTACAGTTTTTTTACAATTGCACAAAGTTAGACCTCTTTATTTTATATATTATCAACTTTAAATTCACCATATTCAAAAACATCACTATATTTTTTGAATATAATATTGTTTAAGCAATTCAATAGTTTCTTATCCTTCATCTGATTATATAAATTAATTTGCCTTTTTTCAGCTATAACTATGTCTATATATGGAACTATATAACTCATTGCAACATCATTTAATTCATTACACTTTTGCTTTAATCCTTTACTTTCTATTTTATTAGCTAAAGAATATGCCCAAACAGTAAATGCTGGAAATATATTATAATCAATTTTTGATATTTTACAGTCATATAAATGCTTAGCTATTATTACCTTAAAATAATCATCTATATTTTTTAATGGTCTTTTTTGTTTTTGCAAATATTGTTTTATTTGTTTATTTTGACTAGTAATACTCTTAAACATATCGTTATTTAATAAATTATCTTTAAAATTTTTAAAGTCCATAGTTTCTCCATTGGAATCTTTTTGAAGCATTGACACATTAAACTCAACTATTTCTATTTCTGAATTATTTTTATTAACTTCAATTTCTTCTGCAAATATTTTATCTGCTCCCTTTGGAAAACCCACATAAGATATTTCTAGAAAGTCATATACGTTTTCTCTTATATTTTTATCTGGCATTCTTTCTAATTCTTCTAAAATATATGTAGGAATAATAAGTTTGTATTTCTTATTTACCAAAAATTCATATGCTATCTCTACTCTCTTTTTCTTATTCATTCTACCTATATCACTTAAAACACATGTATCCAAAAAAATTTTTTTATAACTTAACATTAATTTCTCCTTTTATTTTTTAGCCTCTTATATCCCAATAAACCTCCACCGCCTAATGCTCCTAATGCTATAATTGCTCCTAGTGGATTTAAACTTTCTGAACTAGTATCTGAAGTCTTATTAATGCTATTTTGATTTGCTACATTATTTATTGTATTGTTCTCTTCTTTTTTATCTTCAGTTACTAATATTGTAATTGAATCTGTTTTTTTATTTGATGTACTTGCTGTTATATATGCTTTTCCTTCACCGATTGCTGTTATTTCTCCTTTTGAGCTAACTTTAATTACATCCTCGTCACTTGTTTCCCAAGTTACCTCTTTATTGGCTGTATTTTCTGGTAAAACACTGGCCGATAATTGTTTGCTATCTCCAACTTTCATTTCTTTTATAACTTCATTAATTTCTATGCTTTCTGCTTCTATTATGCTTGGAACAACTTTCTTTTCTTCACCACTTGAATATGTTGTGGAACTTGTACTTTTGGTAGATGAACTTGAACTACTAGATTTAGAAGTTGTTTTTGATGAACTAGATGAATATGGACAAACTCCATTTGTATGTAAGTGCGCTGGATGTCCACCACAATGATAATGATAACTACCTAACCCACTTACGTTATTTTTGTCTTTATGCCCACCTTTTGAATCTGTTCCTCCTGAATGTGCAAATGTTATATTACACATTGCTCCTAATAAAATACAAATTGAAACAACTATTATAATCTTTTTGCTCTTATATTTCATATTTATATTCCCCCTAAAATATAATTACATAAAAATTATATAATAATTTAATTGCAAATTTTGTCGAACTATAATGCAAAAAGCAGAAAATTTAATTTTCATTAAACTTTCTGCTTTCTTTTGGTTCTTATATAAAATTATTTTTATTTTTTATATTTTCAACTAATTTAACACACTTTTTATAAACTTCAGATGTCTCTCTATATCTATTTTTTATATCTTCTAACCTTTTATTATAGCCCACATCATTTCCATATTTATCTATTTGCATATCCGCTTGATTTAAAATATCCAAATATATAGATTCATACTCAATGTCTATCTATCCATGAAAATATATTTCTCTCCAATATTTATATTTATTTCTTTTTAAAATTTCCCCACCAATTTTATTATGTTCTATTTTATTAGTTACGAATTCATAACCAATATCATGATTTAATCCTATAACAAAGCAATCATTTATTTCTTTCTCACTTAATCCTAAAGTTTTTGCTATTTCTTCCATTTTTCTTGCAACTGCTAAAGAATGCTTTAGTCTATCTTCATCCATTTTTTATCTCCTTATCTATCCATTTTAAATATTCTTCATTTATACTTGTAATATTATATACCGCAAACTCAAAGCATTCATAACTATGTATACTTTTAATTATCTCATATATCTCTTTTAGGCATTTTTTCTTAGTTTTCATTTGAAGTAAGTATTCTTTTGAATTCTCTCTTTCATTATTCCAGTTCCAACTGCTTTCACTTTCTATTATGTGACAACTAGCAACTAATTTCTTGTCTAGTAATTCCTTTGCAATTTTGCTTATTTCATTCTTATCGTCACTTGCAGTTTCTAACATACAATATTCCAAAACAATTACCTCCTTAGCTAATCTTTTATTTCATTTTCTATTTATCATACAAAATCATTCCTGCACCAAGTTCTTCATTAGGTCTTGATACAAATCCAAATTTCTCATAAAAGCTTTCTTTTCCTTTTGATGCCCCTAAATATGTTCTTATTTCTGGATTTATCTTCTTATATTCATTAATCTTTTCTATTAATTTGTTCATTATACCTGTTCCTATTTGTTTACCTTGATATTCTGGAATTACCATTATGTCTTGTATGTATAAAAATATTGTTTTATCTCCAATAATTCTTCCATATCCAATTAGGTTATTGCCATCGTAAACACAAAGTGAGTATAATGTATTTTTCAAAGCTTCTTCTATAATATTATTTTTTCTTGTTCCCCAACCTACTGATTCTGTTAGCATATTAAATTCAGTAGCTGTTGGAGTTTTTTCAATATATTTAATTTGCATTATTCTTTCTCCTATACTTCTTTTATAGAATAGCCCAATTTTTTTGATTTGTCAAAATAAATCTTTTATGTAATTCCATATCAATTTTTTCTGATAACTTTCTTTTATATTTATTTTTAAATATTCGCATCATTCTTTATGTGATATTGAAAATAGTTAGTGTTAAAATATATAGCTTTATATTGTTTGAGGTGTTGATACCTTCGGGTTATGATGGCGAAAATTTGCTTTATTGTTTAATCTTTAATCGCATTTAATAATAGTGTTTTCAATACTTTCGAAGATTTTTATTTAATGAAGATTTTGGTTGAAATGTGCCTTTTTGCAAAATTTATCCCAAATTTCTTTTTATTTTTTTATTAAATAACTTTGGAAGTATTTGGATATTTTTATAGTTTGGAGGTTTATTTTATGGAGAATAATTTAGAGAAAATAAAGAAGATATTTTTAAAGAATGGTTAGATTTCAGAGAGGATCCTGGACTTGCATATATAACAAAAAACACTATATTTAATTTGATGAAATTAGCAAATGCATTTTGAAGAATGTTCCTAAACAAAATAAAAAATATGTTAAGAAACAAATTGAATTAATTGATAGAAATTGTTTGTTATTATAATGAGAGATATTATAATGGATTTTGTGATGGTATGCAGTTAATTAGTAGATGTATAATTGACACTATCTTTGTTTGCATAATATTGACAAATTTAATAATAGCTGTTATAATACATTTATGCATTTTTACAATGCAAATAAATTCGGAGGTACGTTATCATGAAGAACATTATCCAGGCAGAGCGTATTAATCTTTTGGCTTCGGCCATTGGGGATCCTAGCACGGACTGTTTCGACTGTACGTGCCAAGGCTGCGTTTGGGATGGCTAATTTGCTATCTCATTCAGTCTCTCGCGGGGAGGAAGATTTTCTTCCTCCCCGCATTTCTATATTATGGAGGTATTACAAATGAAAAAAGGCTATAAACTTTCAAAGTATAACTACTTCTTTGTCGTAGATGGTGTCGACTACGTTTACAATACTTTTTCTGGCGGTTTGTCCGAATTGGAGAAAGGTTGCAAAGAGCGGTTACTAAACTTTGATAGTTATGATGGAAATATAGATTCCTTCTATACTGCTGCTATTTCTAATGGTTTCATTGTTAAAGCAGATGTAGATGAATTGGAAATTCTCAATTTCTATCGCAGTGATATGATTTGCCAGGAACGCCAAACTGTGTATGAAATCCTGCCCACCACCGCCTGCAACGCAAGATGTTTTTACTGCTTTGAAGAAGGAGTAAAATTTCATTCCATGTCTATGGAAACAGCTAGTCAGGTTTGCAAATTCATAATCGGGCAGAATAAGCACACTCAAAAAGTTTTGATTCAGTGGTTTGGTGGAGAACCTTTGTTGAATCCTGATGTTATTACTTACATCACACAAACTCTGGATGCTGAATTTGCATCTAAAGGCGTGCAAGTTAATTATCAGATGACCACAAACGGCTCTCTTATAACCGATGAAATGCTTAAACTTTTTAAAGACGTATGGCACATATCTAAGGTCCAGATTACTCTAGATGGCCTCAAGTCTACGTATGAGAAAAGAAAGGCATATGTCAATTTGCCCAATGCATTTGAAAAAGTGATTGCAAACATTAACGCACTTGCAAACGCTGGGATTCGGGTTGCAATTCGCCTGAACTATGATAAGGACAACATTGCAGATATATTGAAACTTATTGATTATCTTGGTATAGCAATTACCAATAAGTCGAATGTTCTTTGCTATGGATATCCTTTGTTCAGTGACGATCCCTATTCTGCTCCTGATGTCCGCGAAAATGCACTTAAACTTATTGACATCAATCGTAAGATTGTGCAAAATGACTTTTGCCGCGGGAAAAATGTATTTAATTTGCATTTTATCCAAACAAAATGCTATGCATGTCTTCGTCACTCTTTTCTCATCAATCCTGATGGCAAACTTGCAAAATGTTCTATGGCAATGGAAGAAGAAGATTTCATTGGCGATGTCTATTCTCCCTATCGCTTGAGCAATGCATATTTGAGGTGGTGTTCTACAGAGCTTTCCTCACAAGAATGCTACTCCTGCAAGTTTCTGCCATTGTGTCAAGGTGGTTGCAAGGCCGGGCACCTTGGCTACTCTCATGTAAAACATTATATTTACAAAAACTGTTTTGATGAGGTCTTAGCCGAAGTCGTACGTGCTAATAAAAATTAGCAAAAAAAGTTGGTAAAGTTAATCTTTTACCAACTTTTTTTATTTTTTTCACCTTATAAGTTGTATCCTATAATTCAAATTTTCTTTTATCCTGTCATTTGTTTTACACTTACTCTTATGTTTTAATTTTGATTATTGATACTTTGAATTATGCCTTCGGGTTATGAGGCGTAGTTGAAAGGTTTATGTAATTTAGTGAATTCAAGGGTTTTAGCTGATTTATCAATAAAAATGGGGGAAATGTTTTTTCGAACATTTGTGTATTTTTAGGGCATTTTTTGAGAAGTTTTTCCCCAACTTTTCCCCAATTATGTTATACATTTGTTCGTATGCTATTTAGTATTTATGGGAAACCTAAAATTTATTTTTGGAGGTTTTAGAAATGAATAATAAAATTACTTATCACAAAGAAGGAGATTATTTAATTCCTAATTTGTGTATTGAAAATAATAAAAATAATAATTACCATATTGGAAAGTATGGTTGTTTGAGACTTAACTTTTTGAAAGAACATAAACGTGCTCTTTATACTGAATTAATGCTTGATGGAAAGTTACCAGAGCATTTATCTCTTATTAATGAAGATGCTAATAAAAGACTTGATTATATTATTAGCAAATTAGCTAAAGCTGAAGGAATTGATGAGAACTTAAAAAGGACTAATCAAATGCAATGGGTTCAGGCTATGAATAATATTAAAAATAGAGCTGAAGAAATTGTTTTAAATGAATTAATTTATTGGTAGGAGGTATTTTAGATATGAGTAATTTTAGAGAGGTTAATGATGATATTTTAAAGGATTGGTTATTATTTAGAGAGGATGAGATTGCTTCTTTGAGCTGCGCTAAAGATAAGAAACATTGGGTTTATTTTGATGAGATTAGTGAAAATATTTTAAGGAATGTTCCAAAGGAGAATAAAAAGTATGTTCAGAAACAATTGAATAAGCTTGATGATAATTTCTTGGATTATCTTGGCTATTGGAATGAGAAGTATTATAGAAATGGATTTGTTGATGGTTCTCAGTTGGTTATGGGCTGTTTTGAGGAATAGCATAGAAGCGTCAGAAGATTTTTCTTCTGGCGTTTCTTTTTACATTAATTTATCAATTTCCTGAATTAACAAATATCTTATATTTAAAAACTTATCAATATTTTCCCCATAATTTATTATGCATTTTCTATAATTTTCAAAGAAAAATAAACAAAATCTTTTGCTTATAGAATCTTTAAATAAATCAAACCATAAATTTGAATCAAATACTAAACCTGTATCGTTACTAGCTGCATATATTGGTATACTATCTCTAATTATTTCATCTGGATTCAATATAAACTCAAAAAGTTCAATTGGTATATATAATATTTTATCTTCTTTTTCCTTAATCAAAGCAGATAATTTATATTCATTATATCCTGGGAGATGTCTTATACTTGTATTTCCCTTTTCAAAATATATTTTACTACATAATATATCTTTCTTATTATTTTTTAACATAAAATAATAATTTTTTTCCTCAAATTCGTTCTCTATTATCAAAAATAATATCCATATAATATTCCATTCTTTTTCCTCATCTAATAATTCTTTTTCAATCAAATTATTTTTTATAATAGAATATCTTAAAAACACTTTTTTTAGCTTTCTAGGATTCATAAAATTAATTTTAATAAAAAATTCTTCAATAATTTTTAATTTTTCTTTTTTCATATCTTTAAAAAAATTATTTATTAGTTTTTGAAAATTAAATGCATTATTAGGCATATTAAATGATATTGGAAATATTTTATCCAAAAAATTCTCAGCCTTATTAATTTCATTATTATACTTATTTTTTAAAGCTAGTGAAACAGCTTCTTTATCTATACCAAATATAAATATTACATTATTAACTGATAACAATAATTTTATATTATAAATTATATTTAACATATTTTCACTATTACATCTATCCAGATCATCTAAAAAAACTATTATTTTTTTACTATTTTGCTTCATATATTTTTCTATCTTCTCTTGAAAAGCTTTTATAAATACCTCTATTTTATTTGTATTATCTATTTCCTTTTCCAAATAATCAAAAGCCTTATCCATATCACATGAAATAATTGGAGTTGTAATTTTTATTCCCTTTCCTAAAATAATAAATGCTTTCAATAACTCCTTTATATTTTCTTTTTCTAAACCTATACTTTGCAAAATTTTATTTAATATTTTTATACTTAAGTTACTATAATCACTTTCCTCTTGCCACATATCTATCCAAATTTTTTTATATTTTGTATCTTCTAGCTTTTTATCAATTGTTCGCATTAGAGATGATTTTCCACTCCCCCATTCTCCATATATAGCTATCATATTATTTTTTAATAGATGTTCTGTATCATTCTCTATAAATTTTTTAATAGCTATTGCTTTTTCTAAACTGCCCAAATAGTCGTTTTCTTTATTTAATATTATTGGTTCTTCTGTTAGTTCCATTTTCTCCTCCTTATTTATTAGATTTTAAAATTCTATATAAGAATAGTTCTTTTAATCTTTCATTACCAGAATATCTATTAAACAAATTCATAAATTCTTTTTGCTCTCTCCACTCTTTCTTTACCCATCCTATTATTATCGATATCATAATTACCAAAAATACGCATATAAAAACAGTATTTCCTACGCCTACTTCTTCTGCTATTCTTTGTAAAATCAACTCCCACATAGCAATTAACAATGTTCCAATTATTATAGGGTCTATATACCTAACAATAAATGTTCTCTTGTCTAATTCTTCTCTTATTATTTTAAGTTTTTCTATATTGTTAATCTTGTTTTTCTTACAAAAATTAGTTATCCATTTTTTTTGAAATTTATCAAATTCTTGATATATATTTTTTCTAATCTTCTTTTTTAATATAATTTCTTTAACACTGTATTTAACTTTCATTTTTTTTGCTATACTCACTAACTCTATACATCTACAAATAAAGTGTAAACTGCATATAGCAATTATTGTTATAATAAAATTTATTCCAAAATTTTTTGTATTTGCATAGCAGCTAGAAAAAATAGATATAGTTATAATTTGTCCTATTTTCCATATTCTACCTGCTAATTTTGAAGCTAAATCACATTCATCTTTATATTCTCTTATTAATTTTTCCATTTTACCTCCTTCCTAACCCAAAAAGCAAAATAATCTAGTAAAAACTAAAATATTTTGCTTTTTATCATTTATTAAATTAACTTTAAATTCATAGCATATTCAAATGATATTTGTTCAAATCTTTTAGTTTTTTTCCATCCATCCTCTCTATGTGACATTTCGGATATATCTGTCACGTTTTTATTCTTTAGTAATTTTATTATTGTATCTATTATTTCTTTTTCACTATTACTTATTTTATCTAAATTAAAATTATTATTACTTATAATTTTAGTCGTATTTCCATTTTCAGTTTCAATATCTTCTCTTATATATTTATCATCTAACAATGACAATTCATCATATTTCTTATAAACAATAGTAGGACCAAATTTTTGATTTTGATACGTAAGTCCAGTAATTGCAACTGTTCTTTCATTAAATGATAACATATCAATATACCATAAATACTTATTCAAACTTGTTATTGTTAAATTCTTCACCTTACTTGCTATATATGAAATAATATTTTCTACTTTTTCTAAATCTAATGATTTATATCCATTATAAATGTCAGGTTTTCTATTTAATACATATTTTAAATATCTTCTAATATTATCTTGAACTTCTTTTTTACTAATGCCTTTCTCTACTTCTTCAGATATTATTTTATTATATGTTTTTTCATTAATATTATTTTTTTCATATGATTCTCTTACTTTTTCTATAAATTTATCATCATTTTCTATCAATAGTTTAATATAATCACTTTGAGATTTTGTTGGAAGTCCTCCTCTTTCATATCTATTAATCGTCATCTTTCCAAATCCTAAAATAGATGTTAATTCTCTTTGTGAAATATCATATTTTTTTCTTAATTTAATAATATCCTCAGCTTTTATAATATTAGCTTTTTCTCTATATATTTGATATATTCTTTCATTATTTTCATTTTCAATTTCATTAACATATAAATCTTCATTACATTCATTACATATAGCTACATTTTCAAATGTATTTACTTCAATTCCTCTAAATTCTTTTAAATCTCTTTTTTCAATTTTATACTCTACTTCTTTTTTACAATATGGACAATATACTTTCATTTTACTTCACCTCATCATATTTACCAAATTCATGTACTGACAAACAAACTGACTTTTCAATATTTTCTATTCTTATTTTAATATATAACTGCGTATCTTCAAACATTGGATTGAACTTAAATATCCAACCATCGTACTTTGGATTTCTGTCTTCTTCTGGACCTGCAAAACAGTCTTCTACAGTAAGTCCTCTTATAATGTCTTTAATGTCTTCATGATTTAAACCGTATTCTCTCATAAATTCAATATTTTTATCTCTTCTGGCAATTATAAATTTATCGCCATTGTTATCTTGATCTATAATCTTTTTTATTTTGAGTAAATTCTGACTTCTAATTTGACCTCCTATTGTATTCATATGCCATCTCCTTAAAATCAGTGCCACTTTTTGATGGCAATTTAATTGTACTATGGTTCTTTAGTTAAGTCAATAATTTACATCAATTATTATCGATTTTTTTACAAATCTTATTCAAATAGAGCACCTACAGTGAGAAAAAGAGTCATGTTCATATAGAACACAACCCTACAAAATATTTTGCTTCTTATAATTATTCCATTCACATTATTTTATCAAAACTTTGCTTAATTATATTTTTAGCATAATCTATTTCCTCTTTTGAATGTACATCTAGTCTATTATTATTTGTCCAATTATAATTTTCCCCTAATTTTTCGACCATATTTTTAGGATCATCATATTCTCCTGGCATTAAAAACATTTTTATAAAATCACTCATAAAATGTACTTCTACAAAAACTTTACCTAAATTATAGCTAATATAATTTTTTGTTTTAGAATAATTAATTGAGTTATTTAAATTCATAATATATTCATGTAATTCATTGAAAATATTAATTACTTCTTTATTTGAATTTTTAGATAAATAGCTGATTTCTTCATTTATATTGTTATGTTTTTCTTCAGTAATATCTATTTTTTTATTGTAGTCAATTTCTATGTCATTTAAAAATAGCATTCTCTCCCTGTCTGCTTCGCTTGCGAATTGAAATTTCCATCTTTCAGCCATAAAATCTAATAATTCTATTCCTCTCTCTTTTATAGTTTCTATATTCCAATCTGGATAAGTTGCTACTTCCATTTCACTATAACACCCATTTGAATAGCATCTTTCTCTATTGTTTGTTCCATTCTTTTTATCATCAAAAGAATCATTTTGAAATGAACTATTTATTGACATTGATAATGGTAATAAATTTCCCAAGCTGTTAGATATATAATGAATTGAGTTATCTGTATAATTTCCGAATCTTTTTAACCAATATTCATTATCTCCAGTTTGTGGATATATATGTTCTATTGACACCTTATCTTTTTCATCTTTTTTAAATATAGCTTCTGGAGTTAGTTTAATATCTGTTCCTGTTTTGCCTTTTAATTTTAATTCATATTCATATAAGAAATATCTAATTGTATTCCACTTATAATATCCTTGATTATTTTTAAATAATCTACTAATCTTGGACATCGGACCATCTATTGAAATAGTTTTGCTTTCATTTAATATTGGAACATTATCTAATTCCCTTAATACATATTCTAAATTTTCCTTATTAGCATATAAATCCTTTGATAAGTTATAATAAAAACTATTTCTAAATGTCTCAAAGTAACCTGATAATCTGAATAATAAGAAAATCCATCTTTCTGTTAATTGTAGATATCTTAATTTATCATTATCATTTATATCTTTCTTTGATAATACTACACAAGTTAAAGGTTTAAAATATGCATATCCTATTCTATTTAATTTGCTTAGCCATAATTTTATATTCTCTGAAAAATCAGATTGTTCCGGAAAGTATAAATCGTACCAATAAGGAATTAATTGTCTTAAACTATTTATATAATTGGATATATCTTTTAATCTCAGTTTTCCATCTATCTTTAAAGATCTTTCTGTTTGAATTTCCTCTTCACTAATATCTTCTTCATCATCTGATATTATAAAATCTTCATCTCTTTGCTCTTCCCCACTTAATATTATAGACATATCATCTATAACTCTCTTTTGCGTAAAATATTTTTTTAATAAGAAATTAGTATAATTATCTTTATTAGTTCTTGTATATCCAAAATATATTATCCAATGTGCCTGTAAAAATTCATCATCGCTTAAAGGTCTTGATTTATTTTTTCCTAAATAGCCATAAATTTCTTTCCAAGTATCATTTATATCTTCTCTAACTTTTCTTTTTACTGCTTCGTCATCTTTAAATAATGTTGTTAAATAAATTAATCTATTTTTAAGTAATTCTAGGTTAGATAATCTTTTTCCTCTATTATTCATTGTTTCAAACGCAATATATACATTAAAATCATCTTCTATATAGTATGTATTAAATTTTAGCTTTTGAGTTAAATTTACAAATAATCTATTTATAATTTCAATATTCTTATTATTTTTCTCATACAAATCATTTATAGCTTTTTTAAAAAATTCTTTTGCATACTCTAAATTCAAAGTATAAAAAGTTTCTTCTATATCTACTTGAGATTCAGCTTCTAATATCTTATTTTTAAAAAATTTATAACTAGGATTATCTACTTCATATCCAAACTTATAACTTTTTAACATTTCTTCAGAATTTGGCTTTGCCACAACTAAATAATTTTCTTTAATCATTTTTAAAGTAAAACTATTCAAATTAATCTGTTCATCTGTTTTTCCTGTATTTTCTGGTAATTTTTTTATAAAATTAACTATTTCATTAATCAATATAATAATAGTTGTCAATCTTTGTTGTCCATCTACTATATGATACATTTTATATCCTCTGTCATATATTAACCATTGGATATCATTCCATTTTTCTGTATTTGAAACATCTTTAATTTCTTTTAATGAAATCATGCCTGTATAATGTTCTCTGTTTTGTGGAATGTTTAAAACATCTTCCCAAAACTCTGTTAATTGTTGTTCGTTCCAAGAATATCCTCTCTGGTAATCAGGTATTCTGAATATCTTTTCATTAAATAATTTTTGAATTGATTCCAAATTATTATCATTCATTCCATTACTCCTCATTTTCCAATTTGTACTTTTCACTATGTTCAGCAACTTTTAATTGTGATTCTATATTTTCTTCATCTGTAATACCATATTCAATTTCATTTTTTCCAAATAACGAATTACTTGTAATACTAAAGAATTTATCAAAGAATGTCATTAATTTGTCAATAACGATATTCTTTTTCTTTAATCTAGACCTGTCTTTAGAAAACATAGACATTGGTGGTAGCATTGATGATATTCCTGTTCCATCTGTTTCAACGTTTCCTTTTTCAAAAGATTTTTTTATGAATTTATAAGTTTCTTCTGTATTCAAGTTTTCTTCTTCTATAATTTTATCTAATTCTTCCTTCTTTTTACTATTCATAAAATTTTCAAAATCTGCATATACATCTGAACCTGCATTTAATGAATCTATAAATGATAAAATCAAATCTTTTTTGTTTCTCAAATCTGGACTAGACATAATCGCCTTATTAATTGTTACTAATACTTCTTTGTCTTGCATATTACTGTCATGGTATTTTTTTACTAAAGCTAAAATATAATCTATATTTACTTCTATTTGTTTTATTAGTTCCATTTCAAATACAATATCTTCTGCTATATTTGTTGCATCAACTTTTGACTTTCTCCTAAAATCATCATATATATCTTGATATATACTATGATAATCTTGAATATCTCTTTCTGTTAACAATTGTTCATCTTTAAATTGATCAAATGAACTTAAAATATTAGTAACCTTAAGAATAGCTCCATATAATTTTATAAATTCTTTTTGATTCTGTTCACCTATTATTGCTTGACCTAATGGGAATTTTTCTTTTAATTCTTCAATAAGTTCTTTATATCCTTTAAAATCTTTCCCTTTTTCGTCTTCATAGCCATAGTAATACTCTTTATATGGTTTTAATAAAACTATTCCTGAAGCATTATTATCTCCAAACAAAGCTAATGCATCATTTAACTCTTTTTCTAAATTTCTAAATGAAACTATATTACCATAAGTTTTAACAGAATTTAATATTCTATTTGTTCTTGAAAATGCTTGTATTAATCCATGATATTTCAAATTTTTATCTACCCATAAAGTATTAAGTGTCACCGCATCGAATCCAGTTAAAAACATATTTGCCACTATTAAAATATCTATTTCTTTATTTTTCATTCTTAGTGAAACATCTTTATAATAATTTTGAAATTTTTCTCCTGTTGTATCATAACTTGTTCCAAACATTTTATTATAATCTTTGATTGCTGATTCAAGAAAATCTCTATCACTCTTGTTTAACCCTTCTGTAGTTTCTGAATTTTCATCATATACTCCATCTGCAACTTCATCATTTGCACTATAACTATAAATAAGGGCAATTTTTAAATTATGATTTTTATTATTTTTAAATTCATTATAATATTTTTTAGCCATGCTTATATTAGCAACAGCAAAAATCGAATTAAACCCTTTTATACTAGACTTACTCTTTAATTGCTTAGCATCTCTATTTTTAGCTACTTCTACAACATTTTCTAATGTACTATATACATATGACTCATCATTTTTAGTTTTAGTAGAAAAATGTTCAATAACATATTGTGTAATTGCTGATATTCTAGACTTGTTATCATAAGCTTTTTCAATATCAATTTTATATACTTTTTCATCTTTTATATTTTCTTTAATATCTACCCTACCAACATATTCATACCTAAATGGTAATACATTTTTATCACTTATAGCATTTACTATTGTGTATGTATGAAGTCTCTCTCCAAATATTTGGCCAGTAGTTTGCATTATTCCTTTTTTTGTCTGAGCATTACCTGTAAAAATAGGAGTTCCTGTAAACCCAAATATTATCCATTTCTTAAATTTCTTAATTATATTTTTATGCATATCTCCGAACTGGCTTCTATGACATTCATCAAATATAAAAACTATTTTTTTATCAAATGCTTTTGAGTTGTTATTTTTCTTAATAAAACTATCTAATTTTTGAATTGTTGTAATAATTATTTTAGATTTACTATCTTCCAATTGTCCTTCTAATATTTTAGTATTCGCATTTGAGTTAGCACATCCTTTTTTAAATCTATCATATTCTTTCATAGTTTGATAATCTAAATCTTTTCTATCTACTACGAATATAACTTTATCTATATATTCAAGATTACTTGCTATTTGAGCTGTTTTAAATGAAGTCAATGTTTTACCAGATCCAGTTGTATGCCATATATAACCTCCAGCTTCAACTGTTCCATATTTATTATAATTATTAGCTATATCTATTTTGTTTATTATTTTTTCTGTTGCAGTTATTTGATATGGTCTCATTACTAACAAATCTTCTTCAGAAGTAAAAACACAATATTTAGTTATTATGTTTAATAATGTTCTTTTACTGAAAAAAGTTTTTGCAAAATCTTCTAAATCACAAATCCCATTATTGTTTTGATCCGCCCAATATGATGTGAATTCAAATGAATTAGATTTTTTTACTGTTTTTCCATCAAGATGTTTATATCTTGTGGTATTCGAATAATACTTAGTAAATGTTCCATTGCTTATTACAAATATTTGAACATAATTATATAATCCAGAATTATACCAAAATGAATCTCTTTGATATCTTTCTATTTGATTAAATGCTTGTCTTAGTTCAACACCTCTTCTTTTTAATTCTACATGAACCATAGGAAGTCCATTAACTAAAATTGTAACATCATATCTATTTTTTGTTTTATCTGTTTCTACCTCATATTGGTTTATTACTTGGACAAAATTATCATGTATTCTACTTTTTTCTTTATACAATAAATAAATATTTCTTAATTCTCCATTTTCAAGTTGCAATGGATATTTATAGTCTTGCTGTATTTTCCTTGTTTTTTCAATTATTCCATCGTTAGGATTGGCAATAAAATTATTAAACAAATCATTCCACTCTTTATCAGTAAATTTTATTTTATTTAATTTTTCCAATTGCTCTTTTAAATTCTTTATTAAATCTTCTTCGTTATTTATTTTTAAATATTCATAAGATTGTTCTTCTAATATTTCAATAAACTTTTTTTCAAGCTCAGCTTCGCTTTGATAAGCTGTTTCTTTTCTCATTAGTGCTTTATATTCTGTTAATACTGTTGAATTATCACTTTCAGATATAATATTTCCTTTATTCTCCATCTATTTTCCCCCATTTAAAATCTTCAACAAATTTATTATATGTATCTATAAATAACTCTTTATCCTCATATGTTAATTCTTTATATTCTATGTCCGACAATCTACTATGACTATATAAATTAATAATCCTTATAAATTCTTGTTTTCTATCACTTTCTATACAGTCAGCCCAATTACTATATCCCAAAAAATTAGCTGTTTTCTCTAATAAGCTCCTAAATAAATTAAAATGATATTTTTGAATATCTTGTTCTTGTATTGATCTTTCTATTTCCTCTTTAACCATTAAATGATATCCAAATGGACTATCTGCTTTTTGTTTCTTTAGTTCATATACCTTATTATTCTTTTTCAATATGAACGGTTTAAAATTATATTCTCCATTTTTTCTATATTGATTATATATAACATTATAAAATAATGCATGGTGTGTAGAAATTAAAATTTTCAACTTGTGATTACTATTGTTTTTATATCTATCTATTATTTCTATCAACATCATGGCAATAGAAATAATTTTTGAGTCATCTATTGATGAAACAGGATCATCTATTATAATATACTCTAAGTCATCAAAAAATCCAGTAAATCTATCATCCTTGTCCATATTTAAAGTATCTATTGCTGTCTCTAAAATTGTGTAGAAAATTGACCAGATAAATACGCTTTCTTCTCCTTTAGATATTTTTATTCCACTATCATAGTCACTATCACCTGTAGCAATATTAAAAATAATTTCGCCTTTATCTAATTCAAAACTTGGTTCCACTTTTGAATTAACAATACTTGTAAAATTCTCTATAATTTGATTTTCAAGTCCCTGTTCTTTAATAAATTCTACCAACCAACAAGATGGATTAATTTTAAAAATAAAATTATCATTGTCCCATGTAAAAAGATCTTCTACAAATGCATTATAACATAATATTTTACAATCATTCATCTCATCAGTTAATGTTGTTGATAATCTTGTTTTTCCAGTTGCATTGAAAGCATACAAAATAGAAACATTCTTCTTTTGATTATTTGAAGTCAAATTGTTTTTTATTTCTTTAGCAACTGCTTCAATTGAATCATATTCATCCATTAAGCCGTCACCTCTTTAAAACTTAATAATCTATCTTTATAATACTCATATTGTTGTTTTCTTAATTCAATTTCTGCTGGTAATCCCTCTGAAACGTTATTTACTAATCTATCAAATTTATCTAATATGTTTACAATTCTCTTTTGTTCTTCTATTGTTGGGATAGGAATATTTAAAGTTACAAGCCCTTGTTGAGTCAAATGTGGTATTGTCGAACCTGTCTTAACACTCTCTACAAAATCACTAAAGTACTTTGACGTAAAATAATGATATATATATTTAGGTAAAATATATTTCGCTGTAATGTGTATTCTAAATACACCACTATTTAGTGTTGTAGGTTTATTCGGTTCTTCCTCGATAATTGCTACTTTTCCTAATGTACCATCCTTTGTAATTAAAATATCATTTTTATGTATTTGTATATTTTCATCCATATTATATCTTGCTTCAGTTACATATACACAACTCTCAAAATTAATATTTCCGTCTGTTTGAAAATCTGTACCGGTAATTAGATAATAATCTCCTTTTTGTAAATACTCAGCTTTAGTCAACCTTTGCCAACCAACTCTAGCTTTTACTGATGCAATATCTGTTATGTGTTTATATTTAACATCTTTAATTTTTTCAAAACATTGCATTTTATAATAATCATATTGTCGCTTTCTTTGTTTTAATTCAGCTTCTAATTCAGCTTCTAATTCACTAAATTTATCAAGAATTTTTACTATTTCTTCTTGCACTTCTATTGGTGGAATTAACACAGTTATTTTAGACATTACATTACTCATCAACTTAGGATTACTCGTTGAATAATTAACATACTTTTTTGATTCCATTGATAATGTATAAGCTAAATAATCTGTTCTTATTAATTTTAAGTATTTTTCTTTAATTTTTAACAAACCACACACATTTGTTACACTGAATTTTCCATTCCTATAAAATATTGATCCAGCATTTGCTCCATCTGTTGTCCATTGTACATACTCACCCTCATAATCATATGTATTTATTTTTCCAAATACACCATTGTTTAATGTTTGAGATGAATACACAGGATATTCTCCAATTTTTTCTGCCAATTCATTTTTGGAAATAATTCTTCCTCTTGTTACTTTACATATATCTTCAATAATATATTTATTAACTCCATTAGGACACATCTTTTCTATTAAATCATTAATTCGACTCATTAGCTTCCTCCAATTCCTGAATCATTTTATCAAGTTCCATCCTTATCTCAGATTCTCTCTTTACAACTTCAGCTATTTTTTTATTTACAACTTTTATATCAATTTTTATTTTATTTGAGGTGTTTTTTATATATGTATTGACTGATATATTATAATTATTATTTTCTATTTCTTCATTAGGTATTACTACTACTGGTTCATTTTCTTTGCCTTTTCTATCTTTAATTTTTTCTATAATCCATTCTATATTATCTGGTAATAATTTATTTTTATTAGTGCTCCTATCAAACTCGTTTGAAGCATCTATAAATAGTACATCGTTAGTTTTCTTTGATTTTTTTAATACTAATATACATGTTGCTATGGATGTACCAAAAAACAAATCACTTGGTAGCTGAATAACCGTATCTACAAAATTATTATCTACCATATATTTTCTTATTTTTTGTTCTGCTCCGCCACGATATAATACCCCTGGAAATTGAACTATTGCAGCTGTTCCTTTTTGACTTAACCATGATAACATATGCATTGTAAATGCAAGATCTGCTTTTGATTCTGGGGCAAGTATTCCTGCAGGTGCAAATCTTTCATCATTTATTAATACTGGGTCTGATTTTCCAGCCCAATGAATAGAATATGGCGGATTAGATACTATTGCGTCAAACGGTTCATCATCCCAATTCATAGGATTTGTTAAAGTGTCTCCTCTTGATATATCAAAATTATTATAGTTAATGTCATGTAAAAACATATTTATTCTTGCTAAGTTGTATGTTGTCAAATTAATTTCTTGCCCGTAAAATCCATTTTTTATATTTTCTTTTCCTAATATTTTAGCAAATTTCAGCAATAGTCCACCAGAACCACAACATGGATCATATACTTTATTTACTTCTTTTTTATCCATTATTACTATTTTAGCTAATAATTCTCCAACTTCTTGTGGTGTAAAAAATTCTCCCCCAGACTTTCCAGCATTTGAAGCATACATAGTCATCAAATATTCATATGCATCGCCAAATGCATCTATTGTATTATCTGAATAATTACCTAATTTCAAATCTCCAATTGCATCTAACATCTTAATTAATTTTTCATTTTTTTCATCTACTGTATTGCCCAATTTATTTCCTTTAACGTCAAAATCATCAAATAATCCTTTAACGTCTTTTTCTGATGCTTTTCCTTTAGCAGATGCTTCTATATTTTCAAACACTTTATGTATTGTTATGTTTAAATCAGGATTCAACTTTGCTTTTTTTCTAACATTGCAAAACAACTCACTTGGCAAAATAAAAAATCCCTTATCATTTAAAATATCTTCTCGACCGTATTCAGCCTCTTCATCAGAAAGATTTTTGTATTCGAAGTCTTTTTCCCCAAATTTTCTTTGATTAGCATTAACATAATTTTCTATATTTTCTGATATGAATCTATAAAATAATAATCCTAATACATATTGTTTAAAATCCCATCCATCAACAGATCCTCTTAATTCATCTGCCATTTTCCATATTGTTTTGTGAAGTTCTTCTCTTTCTTTTTCTTTTTTATTATTCATTTTTATTCCCCCATTTTCTCAATTAAATTTATTGCTTTATGTCCTTGTTCTGTAACTGCATATTTTCCTTTTTCTTTATATCTCTTTAAAAAATTTAACTTTATCAATTCATTCATATATCTATTTGTTTTACTTTTTGAATAATGCAATACATCTGCGATTTCTTGTTGACTTGATGATAAATACTTGTTTTTTCTATACTGAATTTCATTATTAGCTATCCATTTAAGCAATTTATACTTATCATTCGTAAAAATTTCTAAATTTATCTTCATTTTCCCCTCCAAATCATTTTCTTTATTTTATATATAAGGTTCTAAAAAGTCAACTGTTTTGGTGTAATTTTTAGAACTTTTTATACTTATAAAAACTGGCACATTTCTGCACCAGTTCTACCTCTCCCACCTTCTCTCTTTTTTCTTACTCTTAGCCAATTCTTTTTGTCTATTTTCTCGTTCTTCCAATTCTTTAATCTCATTTTTAATTACAGACACACTTTTTTCAATCTCATCGCAAAACCCAATTTCTTTTCTAATCTTTTTTATTTCTTCTGTAACAGCAATAATTTCTTTATATACCGCATCCTTTTCCTCATCTGTATTTAAATTTTTCTTTTTATAGTACAACTTGTCCCTTGCATTCAAATGTTTTTTCAAATTTTCTTCCTGTTCTTTCTTAACAACTTGTATATCTTTCAAAGTCGCAATTTTATATTTTGCTAAAAATCTATTTTTCTGTGAATAATTTTCCATTTTTCTAACTTCTGCTCTCATAGCCGGAGTTAATTTATATTCCATATTCTTTTTAGGAAAAACTTTCAATAAATAACAATAGTAATAATATAATGCACGAATACCTTTAGGTTTTGAAAACTTTTTCAAACTACCTTTTAAATACAATTTACCCACATAAGTTTTAGGTTTTATTACTTCTTCTCTAATTGGATATCTACTACAAATTTTATTTTTTATATTATCTATTGAATACTGCTCACCAAATGCTCTTTCAATTCTAATATTTCTCTTATAAGGATATCTCCTTATACTAATTTTATCTGCTCTAAAATATATTTCATACCCCATATCTCTTAATCTTTTTATAAATTCTTGATATGTCCATGAATGATTTATTGCATAATCAATATCTTCTTTTGCAAAATTATAATAGTCAGAATTTTTTAAACTTTTTCTATAAAAATTTTCAAAATTAATTCCAGACTTACATTCTTTTTCTCCTAAAACTTTTAATCCAAACTCATCACAAATATCATCTGAAATTTTACGAAACAATGCCGTATTTTCTAAATTACTATAATACTTATATCCATCTTTAAACGAAACTGAATTTAAAACAAAATGATTATGAACACATTGAGTATTTAAATGAGTTGATACTACAACTTCAAATCTATCTCCCCACATTTCTTCAGCAAGTTTAACTCCAATTTGATGTGCTACATCTGGAGTCACTTCTCCTTTTGCAAAAGATTGATAAGCATGAAATGCAAGTATACCTTTTTCTTTTTTATATTTTTTCTTGGTTGCAATCATTTGCTCAATTGCATTTTCAACTTCACAATTAATTCCTGTTGTATAAAATTTCTTTTCCGTTTTATCTGGATTAGTTGCATATGATAAAGCTTGTCTTACACTATAAAAATTATCCTGTGTTTCTTTATAAAATTTATTTTTAGTTTTCTCTTCATTTGTTGCATAATCAATTACATGATCTAATCTTTTTTGTACTTTCCATATCTTTGTTGTTGCCATTTTTATTCTCTCCTTTCTTTTCAAAAAGGGGATTGGGGATTTTCCCCATATTGAATTTCAGTTGGTGAAATTCATTGCTTGCTAGGACAATATCTTTAATAAAAATGCCCAAGTTTTAAGTCAAAACCCAGGCACTTTTTTCTTCTAGAAATGAGTTTTTTTATTCCTCATTTGAGATATAATTTACTTTATAAATATAAATTTTATTTCCAATTTTTCTTTTTAATTTGATTATTTTATTGCATCCATTATTTCGATTTTTAGAAATATTTTTTCTATATTTTCTGTATAATTCATATCTCATTCTTCTGTTTTTTCTTCTTCTATATTCCTTTAAGTTTCTAATTAATTTTTCATTTCTGTGACCATAATTGTCTCTATTTATTTCATAAATAACTCTCATAATTTTACCTCCATTTTTTAAACTTTACTTTTTTTATTATTTGTTGTACAATAATATTAACTTAATTTTGGGTTAGTATTTTTAAGTTTGCCGACTTTATACTAACTCTTTTTTTGTACTTTTTAATGTTATTCCATAACACATTTGGTACAATTTTTCTATCGTTGCATTTGCTAAATCTTTGTCCTGACTCTTCTCAAATCTTTCAATTAATCCCTTCTTATTGAACCTTGTTGTTATAACAATAGGTAACCCTTTTTCGCATCTATTTTGAATAATTATATATAACTTTTCTAATGCCCAGTTGCTTATTTTTTCTGTTCCTAAGTCATCAATAATTATTAAATCTACATTAGAATATAGTTCAATTAATTCATTTTCAGACTTTGTATTATCTCTAAAAGTTTCCTTAATCATATCTAATAATGTTATTAGTCTACCCATTAAAACAATCTTGTTTTGTTCAATTAATTTATTTGCAATAGCAGATGCTAAATGAGTTTTTCCTTGTCCTGACATGCCCGTTATTATCAGTCCATTGTCCTCATTATTCTTTATACATTTTTCTGTATAATCTTTTGCAACTTTTATTGCCACTTTATTATTTGGATTAATTCTAAAATTTTCAAAGTTCTTAGATTGTAAATTCTTTTCCATATAGCTTTGCTTATAGATTTTATTAATTATTTCTCTATAACGACTTCTCTTTTGTTTTTCAAATTCAATTTTATCTTGTTTATTCCAATATTCTTGAGCCTTTATACAATTACACCTTTCATATTCTATAAATTCAGGAGATATATTCACATATAAATAATCAAGTCCTATTGGATTCAATTTTTTACCACAAAATTCACATTTTTTAAGTCTATTGTGGATAGTTTCATTTAATTTGATATTCTCTAAACCCATTTTCATTCTCCTCTCTTTTTGTATTTTCTTTTCTTATTTCTTTTGTTATATTTTCTTCTCTTTTCTCTTCTGTACCGTTACATAACGTTACCGTAACGTTACTTTTTTCAATTTCACTCTTATTCTTTTCACGATATTTTCTTTGTCTTTCTCTGTTTTGAATTTGATAATTCTCATATTTATCAATACTTTGATACTTGTCCCAGTTTTTTATTAGAAATGTTTCCCCTTCTTTAATTAACATTTCTAATTCTAGAAATTTTTCCAATATTTTGCTCATTTTTTTCGAAGATTTTCCCATAATTTTCGAAAAATTTTGGATTGAAATCGGATTATTTCCAATTATTAATCTTCCTCCAGCTCCACATTCAACTGCTAATGATAATAATTGAATCCACACTCTAAAGTATGTATCCCCATCTTCTAATCCTAGGATTAATTGGATTTTTCTGTTGTTAAAAATATTCTGTTCTAACTTAAACCACTGAATATCATACATATCCTCCTTTCTCCTCTCTTACATCAATTAGTATCTAACTGATTCTTGTTCTTTCTTATTTAGATAATCGTCTAATACTTGAACTCTAAATAAGAATTTGCCACCAACTTTTGAACATGGTATTTCTCTTCTTCTTACTAATTGATTAATTAACCAGTAAGATATTCCTAAATACTCTGCTGCCTCTTTCATTGTTAGTGTTGTTCTTTGTACTTTCTGTAATTCCATATAAATGCCTCCTTTCTTTTAGTTTATTTGATACTTGTACTAAGTTAACAAGTTTTTTTATTTTTTTCTCGTTAACTAATTGTATTATTACACATATTATGATAAAATCCTATTAAACCTAGTAAATTCAGTTATCAAATCGTAACTTTTGGTTTTTTAATGATTTGTTAACAGAAAGGATTAATATATGGAAAGAAAAAATAATATTGGAATATCTTTTGATGCTTCATATTTTTCTCAAATATTCATTCACACTTCTGGTGCATATTTGAGTAAACCAATTAGTAAAAGCAACAATAAATATTTAGCAAATTTTAAAACTATACCACCTGATGAGAGATTTGGACAATTAGTTCTAGAACTTGAAAAAACAACTTCTGAATCAGAAAGAGAAAGAATAATAAATGAATTAAAAGAAATTACAGAAATAGATAAATCAGTTGAATCTATGCCTCTTACATTTAAAGATAATATTGAAAAATTAAATGGATATATAGTTTTTGAGCCAATGACTGCCGTTGAACATTATGATTTATCTTTGTTAGATTTTATTAGTTATGATTTTGATGTTTTCAATGATTATATATTGTTTTTTATCAATTTCTTTGATTATTTTATAGATAAATTAGATAATAATGATATTAAACATATAGAATTAGATACTTTATATCCTGTTAATGAAATAGTTGAAATAGCAAAAAAATACTATGAAAAAGAAAAAAATAACTTAATTTATTATCAAGGTTTATTTAAAAAATGTGTTAATTTTGTTTACAATATTGATAATTATTTTAATTTTAAAGATTTAACGCATAAGCAAAGATTCTTTTTGTATAATCAATTATATCCAAATACATTTGCAGAATTTAAACAAGATTTTCATTCAACAGATTTATTAGAATATAAATATAATGATTTTCCAATAAGACCTGAATTAATTCAACTTGAAGATATAAATACTATAATTTCTGCAATTGAAGAAGTAGATCCTACAGGTAGAAAACTTAATAGCTTACAACAATTTGAAACTACAAATTTATTTACAAGTTTTTATATTACACTATTTAATGTAGTAGCTATTAACAAAATGCACATCAAAATATGTGGTAATTGTAAAAGATATTTTATAACTCATAAAGAAACTGTTACTTATTGCGATAGAATTATAGGTAATAATATAATTTGTAAAGATATTGGTAATAAAGAATACCAAAAAAGGAAATTAGAGAGTGATACTACTTATGATAGATATAGAAAAATAGGTAGTAGAAAACAACTTAGAGCTACTCGTAACCCTGAAATAGATTTCTATAAAAAAGATTTGGAACAATATAGAAAGATAGGAAAACAAATGTATAAAGATGTTTGCTCTGGAAAGATTACTAATGAAGATTTTGAAAAATGGATAGATGAACAAGACAAATAAAAAATAAAGAGTATCTATGAATTCATAAATACTCTCTTTTTTATGATTTAAATTGCAAGACTATATTATTATTATTATTTAATTTATTTTCTTCTGATAAACTTCCTTTTTCTAAATCCAACAATTCTTCTATATCCTCTGAATACATTGGAATTCCATATTTAGCTATTTCATATACAATTTGACTAGCAGAAAGAATTTTACTATTTTTTAACATTTCAATTGATTTTTTAAATAGAATAGTTTCTTGTAATTTCCATTGGTTATCTAATGGTTCCTTTGTCCTCCATTTTCTATAATTCATAGTTTTAACCAACTCAACATACTGACTATTATTAATTCTTCCAAGTTCTCTAGCTCTCATTACCATTGCAGCTATAGACACTTTCCATTTTTTCTTAAGTTCTTTATAGTATTCTAAATTAAGTGGATCGATTAAATCATTAAAAAATACATTTTTAGGTAATAAAAATGCTGCTGCAAAAGAATTAGCTTGATCTTCTAATTTTCTTTGGTCTTCTGAAGATAAATCCTCTAATTTTTCTATATTCTTGTGCAGAATGATATGTCCTAATTCATGTGCTGCATCAAAGTTTCTTCTAGCTACAGATTGTTTATCATTGCTTAAAACAACACAATACTTTTCTTTGTTATTAATCTCATGTACTTGTGTAAATGCATCAATTTTTTTATTGTTTATATTAAGAGTTGAAACAATAATTCCTTTATTTTCTAATAAATTCACCATGTTTTCTATTGGTTGTGAGCCTAATCCCCAATAATTTCTAACTTTTGTTGCAATATCTTCTATATTATCTTTATTATTTAAATCAATGTCTATATCTATTTCTGGTAGTTCTAATTGAGGATAATTAAAATAATTATTTAAAAATTCATAAATATATACAATAAATTTTGTTTTCTCTTCCTGAGTTTGTAAATCTATTTTTTTTGTAGTTGATAAGGCTCTGAAAAAAGTATTTTCTACTGGTACATTACTTAAATTATCCGCATAAAAGAAATCCCTTGGAAAATGTAATGTTGTAATTATTGTAAATTCTGTTTCCAATTTTGGATTACTTTCATTTTTTTCATATTGTAAAACAGCTTGGCGAGTCACCCCAATTTTATCAGCTAACTCGCTAGCTGTCATATTTCTATATATTCTTGCTAATTTTAATCTTTCACCATTAAAATTATTCATTTATTTCCCCTCTTCTAACATCTTCATTATTTGGTTCAACATCCAAATTTTCTGATTTTGCCAAAATATTTGGCTTAATAGTAAATTCCAAATCTCCTGGAATTTCTTCTTTATCATTATTCGTTTTTTCATAAACATCTTCGTAGTCAACTGCAATATAATCTGATAAGTCTTTGGTTGCAATAACTTCTGCATATTGAGACATCTTAACAGCTTTTACATTTAATAAGTTAAAGCCTGACTTATTATATGTCACAGTTATATATTCTATTTTTCCATCTTCTTCTATTATTTTTCGAACTTCTTCTTGAATTTTTTCTTGTTCATCAAGTATTGTATCCATTTCTGGTAATAATACTTGTTGACGTCTTTCTTCTGGATTAAACCTCATTAAACTAAAAATATAGTTTTGCTTATCCTTTATATTTTTGGAATTAATAAGTGTTCTTAATCTTTGCTCACTCATAAAAGAATACAATCTATGTTCCTCTCTATTATAAGCTAACAATAATTTATAACTACCTCTATAAAATTCTTTTGCTTCATATCTTGTATCTAGTGATATTATGCTATATAATGAACTCATCATTTTGTCTATATTTCTTAATCTTTTTGCATTATCAAATTTATCTCCGTTTTCTTTTTCTGCAAGTCTTGCTCTTTTTAATCCTAGCTGCATTGCTTCAACTATTGTTTTGGAGAATGTTTCATCTATCATAAACTTCATTCCTTTCATGTGATTTTTTCTTATTGTATTCTTTTTTATTGTTTTTGTCAAGTGTTTTTATGTTTTTTTTTATTTTTTAAAGTGTTTTTATTTTTTTAATTAAATTTGCAACTTTTATATTGACTTTTGTTATCATCTATTATATAATTCATATTGTTAACAGATGTATTATCCTCTCCCACCCATAAGTATGCCTGAAAGGAGGTGAAAAAGGTAATGGCTGGGAGTATTGAAAAAAGAGGAAATGATAGTTACAGACTAGTATGTCTTGCAGGTCGTAACTTGCAAGGAAAACCTATTAAGAAAACAAAAACTATACATGGAACTAAAAAAGATGCTGAAATAGAACTTGCTAAATTTGTTGCAGATGTTCAAAATGGAATGTATGTTGAAGGTAAAGCTCTTAAATTCTCTGAATTTACAGAGATATGGAAAAGAGATTATGGTTCAAAAGAACTTGCTCCATCAACATATAAAAGATATCTAGGAATGCTAGAATCAAGAATCTTACCTTATTTTAGTAATTTATATATTAATAAAATAAGACCAACAGATATTATGCAATTCTATGATCTACTTGGTAGAGATACTCAATTAGTAAGAAAGAAAAACAACAATGGTAGTAAAACATTAAAACCTTTATCTGCTAAAACAATTTTAGAACATCACAGACTGATAAGAGCTATGTTACACAAAGCAGTTTATTGGCAAATGATAATATCTAACCCTGCTGAAAGAGTTCAACCACCAAAGACTAGAAAACCTAAAAGAAGATATTATGATGATGAACAGACTAAATTCTTACTTGAAAATCTTACAGAACTTGGCACAGAGCAAATCAAGTATAAGGTTGCTATCATATTAACAATATTTACTGGCGTTAGACTTGGTGAGCTCATGGGACTTGAATGGCAAGATGTTGATTTCAAAACTGGTATTATTAGTATTAACAAATCAAGCCAATATTTAGGCGACAAAGGAGTATTTACTAAAGCACCTAAAACAGAAAGTTCGATTCGTGATGTTGCAGTTCCAGATTTCGTTGTTTCTTTACTTGAGGAATATAGTTTATGGTATCAAGAACAAAAATCGCTCTATGGCGAATTATGGACGAATTCAAATAGGTTATTTGTACAAGCTGATGGCAAACCTATGCACCCTTCAACAATTAGCAAATGGTTTGTAAAATATGTTGGTCAAATAGGACTACCTGTAATTAACTTTCACGGATTAAGACATACTAATGCTACATTATTAATAGCACAAAATATTGATGTAGCAGTTGTAGCAGCAAGACTTGGACATGCACAGATTACAACAACTTATAATTTTTATGTGCATCCTATTATTTCTCATAATAAGATAGCAGGAGCTGCACTTCAGAATTTGTTGCTACCACAAGGTATAAACTAAAATCTTTTTTCAAATTTTACTAAAGTCATTAGACTTTTCACGATAAAAAAATTAAAGGACTACTAATTTAATATTTAGGTTTCCCATAGTCCTTTAATGAATTTTTATTAGATATATCAATGGTTTGTGAGGATTATTTCCCCAACTTTTCCCCAATTTGACATAATAGTGCCTATTTTTAGCATTATTGTAAACCAATTGGAGAATATAAAAAATCGCTACAACTTAGATAGCTGTAACGATATAAGTTTGGTTGCGGGGGTAAGACTCGAACTTACGACCTTCGGGTTATGAGCCCTGCGATATAAGAGCCTCTACCATACCATTTCTCAACATATTCAAGAGTTTTATACAAAGTTACCCTTGTTTTTTACCCTTGTTAATATCTTTTATTTCCCCCGACTTCTCCGACACTATACTTTATTATATTAACATATTTTTGTAAAAAAATCAAATTCAATTAAACTACTGATGCACATTTTAAACGAAGTTTTCTTATATATCTCTTTTGTTTTATTTTTTCCTGCTTATTAGCATTGATTTCTTCAAATTTACTTTGTATGCTTTCTACTGTTTTTTCTCTTAATGTTTCATCTTTGATATTATCTTTAGCAAGATTTAAAATATCATCAAATTTTTGCTCAAATGTATTTGCCATATATCTATTATATTTTAGCAATTCCATATTTTTTCTATCTGCTAAAACGTGGGCATATATATTAGCAGTAGTAGAATAATCAGCATGTCCTAATAACATTTGAAGTGTTTTCATATCAATACCACTTTCTAGGCATCGTGTTGCAAATGTGTGTCTTAATTCGTGAACTGTAACCTTCCTTAAATTATATTTTCTAAGTACATTATTCAACCTATGCCTTAAATAGTCAGCACTGATATTACCTAGTTTTGTTCTAAAAATACTTTCATTATCAAGTTCGGATTCATCCGTTATATTTAAGTTCTCCATAATTTGTCTTTTATACTTTAATAATTCCTCTTTTAGTATTGAAATAACAGGTATTTTTCTATGACTATTGTATGATTTTAAATCAGTATATTTTCTTTCAATTCCAATTCTATTAAGATCATCATCATAAATATCTAACACTTGAAATCCTCTATCTATTTTTATGTTTTCACAAATTTCATCTAAATCTTTCCATAAAAGTCCTGCTAGTTCACTTGCTCTAACTCCAAGTGTAAACAAAGCAAAAAAAGCAATTCCGTTATATTCTGACATAAGTATTTGCATTACCTCTAATTGTTCTTCAATAGACATTATTTCTTTTTCTTTAGGTGGTTCTTTTTTTCCAAGTTTTACTCCAACAGCTGGATTATATTCTATTAAAGGAACATCATCTATTGCCGATTGAAAAATCATTCTACCAATTCCTAATGTATCTTTTCTTGTTTTATATGATAACGGTTTTTTTCTTTCAATAAGACCATTTATCATTAATTGAAAATCTCTTTTTCCAACATCAATGACTTTCATTCCTTTAAAATATGGTATTATGTATGACTTGATTTTGGAGATATATCCATTTAATGTACTTTGTGCTATATTAAGTTTTTTATAATCTCTAACCCATATTTTAATCCATTTTTCAACTGTTATGTCTACACTAACTTCACTTGGTAGTGCATTATTTTGTTTTTCTTCATACAACCTTTTTTTAGCTCTCATCTTGTCATTTACTTCTCGTTCTGTATCTCCATATACTGATTTTTGGACAGATTTTCCATCTACAATTACATAAACTCTACCCTCATATCTATTTCCTCTTTTTCTAATTGTTCCAATACTATTTTTTTTCTTGTTTTCTTTCATTAATTACCTCCTTATAATCAAGAAAACAAGTTGTTTAGAACAAATATAAAGTTTTCTTGATTATAACGTGCTTTTTGAAAAAAGTCAGCCCCACGACCAAAAAAAGTAGTAAATATTTAAAAATATTTACCACTATTAGCATCAAACCAGCTTTGTAATTTATTCTTATTAATAACAATTCTTCTTTTGAATTTTATACATGGGAATCCTTTTATTTTTGTAAGATCAGACATGAGTTTTTCATTTATTCCCAACATTTTACTAGCTTCTTTTAAATTTAAGCCAATCTTTTCATCTATAACATTCATAGTTTCTATCTCCAACTTTTCTTTTTTAATACCATTTAATCTTTTTTGGTATTGCATAGGAAACCTTATCTTTGAACTCATCTTTTACTCGGTATTCTCTAGCTTTGTCATAGTAGCCATAAATCGAAGAATTCCACTTTTTAAAAGCTCTATTATTGATAGTTTTTCCCTTTGAAAGTTCTGAAGTAGCTTGATTGTGTTGCCAAATTAACTGTTCATAAGAGTTGTCAGCTTTTTTCTTTTCCATATAAGTCTTTTTATTAAGTCTTAGTTGTTCTTTTCTTTTAATAGCTGTTTGCTCTTTTCTACATTTTTTTTCTAGAGAATGTCGATAATCTTTTCGTACTATTTTAGATACATACTGTTTACTTATATTCAATTTATTAGCAATTTCAACAATGTTTAGTTTTTCTTCATAGTACAATATAATGATTTTTGATTTATTATTCATATCAACCCTTTCTATTAAAATGGTTGACTTTCTGTATCCCTATTTTTAGACACAATAATACTAATGTAAATCTTTTGTTAAATCATCTATATATTTTGTAAATTCTTTTCCTTTTAATTCTGATAACTTTGGTGTTTTGTTTCGTTTAGTCTTTTTTTTACTCTTTAATGTTTTTATAATATGTATTATTGTAAAAATAGTACAGCCAAACATTATTAATTCAATTAAAATTCTAATCATAGTTTTTCACTCCTAAAATTTATTTTTTTATAAAGTTCAAGGAGGAAGTTTGTGTTCAGCTGCAACTTTAAAATAAAAATCATTATTTTGTTCCATACCATTTACCTCACTTTCTTAAAAGTGAAAATTTATTCTTCTACTAGGTAAATGGCACGAACAATCAAAAAACCGGAAAAATTTTTAAAAATTTTTTAAAATTTCTTTTGTCTGTTCATCGAAAGTTTTTTGTAAATTGCTATTCGGATTGTCTGAACACAATCCTCATCTATCTTTCCCGATACTTTAGATGCTTTTTTTATTTCCTTATCAAAATCTAATAATATTTTTTCTATCTCATTATTATTTAACGAAAAATTATTAAACATTTTTTAATCCTCCTAAAATAAAATCTCTTTTTTTAGTTTCTATTGACCTAAGTCTGTTGCGTATAGTTCTGTCTGTAACAGACAAGAGAAATGCAATTTTTTCTTGTGTATTTTTTTGGAAAGAATACAAAAGAAGCACTAACTTTTCATCAAAAGTTAATGCTTCCTTAAATTCATACAACGATAATTCCAACAATATGCTATCCACATATTCAACAATTCTGACTTTATCAACCATTGCAATAGGTTTTGCAAAGTCAAAGTCCCCCCTTGTTTTTAGACTAAAAAAATCATATTCATCCTCAACAGGAATATCCACATCATCAAATTGTATTAATTGATGTCGATTTCTTTTATACAATCTTTGTTTGTAGCTTTTAGCTGTAATCCAGATAATTGAAGTAATTAAATCTCTTTCTTCTTGTGAAAGAGGATATTTTAAATAATCTTTCATATTTACCTCCAAATTTCAAAATTCGGAACTTGTCCATTGAAATTTGAAAGTAAAGTCCTATATTAAATTATATTTCAATCCCCCCTTTACAAAAAAATTGTCTGTTGAATTTATAAAGTATAAAGATCAATTATCATAAGTTATTTTGATATTTCTCTTTCGCTCACTTTACAACAAAATCAACAGACAAATTTCAAACAAATTATATAAATATATTCATAAAAAAAATGTCGAATACTGTAAATATTAGGAATGTAATAAACGACAAAAAAAGTCGAAAAAAGCAAGTTGCTCAATAATAATAGGTTCTCACATTTTATTTTCCAATATTGGAAACAAATTAACACCATTTTTGCAATGGGATTTTAAGACTATAAATTGTAAAATAAATTTGGGGGAAAATGTAATGGACTATTTATTAACAGGCGAATATATCAGAAAGATTAGGGAATCAGAATTAAAGAAAAGCAAAGAAGAATTTGCAGAAGAATTAGGTATTAGTCTACATACTTTGAATAGACTAGAAAATGCTGAAAGAAAAGTTACCAATATAGAAATATTTGAAAAAATATCAAAAATGTCTGGTCATTCCTTAGATCAAATAATAAAAACGTCTAATAATACTACGAAAAATAAAGAAATATTAATTTCAAAGATACAAAATTCATTATATGATTTTAATGAAAAAGAATTGTTCGAACTTTCAAATATAATTGAAAGTTGTAAAAAACTTTCAAAGAAAAAAAATAAAAAAGAAATATGCCTATAGGTATATTCTTGATTATAAATTAACAAATAATTAAATATTAACTATCAAAAAAAGATTCTAATGAACCCAATAAAGCTCATTAGAGTCTTTTTATTTCTTTATAAAACCATCTTCTAATAAGGCATTACGAATAGCAATATTAATTAGTCTGTTAAAAGACGTATTGTACTCTATCCTTAAATCAGATAATCCTTGATATAAACTTTCTCTTAATCCAAAACTACGTGCTACTGAAACCTCGTTTTTAGGTCTACTATATAAATTTACATTTTTTGTTTTCAATAGCTTATCTAAACAAGCATTTACCATCTTATTAATTGAAGTATCATATACTTCATTGACTAGATACTCAAGTTTTTCATATAAAGAAACATCTATTTCATAAGTTCTAGTTATCAATTTTTCTTTGGGTGGAAACTGTGAAAATACTGACATTCTTATCACCTCTCATTGCTATTTGATTTTAGTTTATTATAGCAATTATGTTGGTTAAAAATAATCACTATGCAAGTATAATAAGACAACTAAAATAAAAGAATATTACAACTAAAATAGATTGACAGTAAATGGAAAAGATTGTATAATATAAATCAAATATGTAAAGGAGGAAAGCATAATGGAAATTGCTGTAGTAGGTTTAGGATATGTAGGATTGCCATTAGCAGTTGCTTTTTCAAAGAAGTATAATGTTATAGGTTTTGATATTAACCAGTCAAAAATAGAGTCCTACAAAAACGGAATTGACCTTACTAATGAAGTCGGAAATGAACTAAAGAAATCAAAAATTCAATTTACATCTGATGAAACTGAACTAAAAAATGCAGATTTTATTGTTATCGCTGTTCCTACACCAATTAATCGTTTTAAGAAACCTGATTTTTTCCCACTAGAAAGTGCTAGTAAAATTGTCGGAAAAAATCTAAAAAAAGGATGTATTGTAGTATATGAATCAACAGTATATCCTGGAGCAACAGAAGAAATTTGTATCCCTATTTTAGAGAAATATTCTAATATGAAATGTGGCATTGACTTTAAAGTTGGATATTCTCCTGAAAGAATAAATCCAGGAGATAAAATACATAAAGTAGAAAATATTTTAAAGATAGTTTCTGCAATGGATAATGAATCCCTAAAAATAATATCATCGGTTTATGGCAGCATTATTAGTGCTGGATTGTATGAAGCAAGTTGTATTAAAGTTGCAGAAGCTGCCAAAATTCTTGAGAACACCCAAAGAGATATAAATATAGCATTTATTAACGAAGCTGCAATGTTATTTAAAAACTTAGGAATAGATACTACGGAAGTTATAAATGCTGCAAGTACGAAGTGGAATTTTTTAAGATTTTTGCCAGGTCTAGTTGGAGGACATTGTATAGGAGTAGATCCATATTATTTAATTGAAAAAGCTAATGATGTTGGTTTTAATGCTAAAATAATGAAATCCGCAAGAGAAGTTAATGATAGCATTTCACAATTAATATCAGATGAAATTGAGAAAAAACTTAATGAAGCAGGTATAAGAAATGTGGATTCTAATGTTGCTGTTTTAGGATTAACATTTAAAGAAGATGTACCAGATATTAGAAATTCAAAATCTCTTGAAATTTCGAAAATACTAAAAGAAAAAGGAATCAATGTTGTTATTTCTGACCCTTTGATTGATTTACAAGAAGAAAATTTTAAAACTATTGATGAAATAAAAGATATGGATGCAGTTATATTTGCTGTAGCACATAAAGAATATAAATCATTGCATCCTCAAGATATAAAGAAAATGTTAAGAGATTCTTGCAATATAGTTTATGATGTAAAAAATATTTTTACATCGCAAAAATTACAAAATTATGGATTATTAAAAATAAGTTTATAGGAGGAAAAAAATGCACACTTTCATTCCTTATGGTACTCAAAACATTGAACAAGAAGATATAGATGCAGTAGTGTCTGTATTAAAAGGAGATTATTTATCTACTGGCCCTAAGATTCTAGAATTTGAAAAAAAATTTGCTAAATATGTGAATAGTAATTATGCCGTAGCTGTTAGTAGTGGCACAGCAGCACTTCACTGTGCTTGTTTAGCTGCGGGACTTCAAGAAGGTGATGAAGTAATAACAACTCCATTAAGTTTTGTTGCTACATCCAATGCAATTTTATATTGTAAGGCTAAACCTATTTTTGTTGATATAAACGAAGAAACATTTAATATAGATGTAGATAAAATTGAAGAAAAAATCACATCAAAAACTAAAGCTATAATCCCAGTTCATTTTGCTGGTAACCCTTGTAATATGGATAAAATTAAGGAACTTGCTAACAAGTATCACCTACTTATAATAGAAGATGCTGCACATGCCTTAGGAGCAAAATACAAGAATAAACAAATTGGACAAATCGGTGATATGACAACATTTAGTTTTCACCCAGTAAAACATATAACAACTGGAGAAGGCGGTATGATAACAACTAACAATGTGAATTTATATAACAAATTATTGTTATACAGAAATCATGGTATTACAAGAGATAAAAATTTCTTTCAAAATGAATCTTGTTCTGATGAAGGCAATTGGTATTATGAGCAAATCTGTTTAGGATATAATTATAGATTAACTGATTTTCAAGCAGCACTTGGAATTATTCAATTAGATAAGATGCCTAATAGCTTAAAACGAAGAAATGAGCTTGCAAAATATTATGAGCAATCATTAAAAGATATTAAGGAAATTAAAATTCCACATATTTCTAGCAATATGGGTTCATCATGGCATTTATATATAATAAGAATTATAGATTCAAAAATTAATAGAAAAAAAGTATTTGATAAATTACGTGAAAAAAATATTGGTGTTAATGTTCATTATCTACCGATTCATTGTCAACCTTATTATAAAAAATTGGGTTACTCAAAAGGACTATGCCCAGTAGCAGAAAAAATATATGAAGAAATAATAACATTACCAATACATCCAAAAATAAGTGATGAGGATGTACAATATATTGTTAAATCGTTAAAAGATATTATTGAGGAGGAAAAGAATGGAAAATAAAAAGATATTAATAATTGGAGGATGTGGATTTATTGGTTCTGCAATTATATCAAGATATTATAAAAATAATAAAATTGTTGTTTTAGATAATTGCCCATTAGAGAATAGCTCATTAGCATTAAGAAATTTACCAATGGATAATATAAAGTTCATTCAAGGTGATGCAACAGATATTAATCTAATTGATTCTCTTGGTAATGATTTTGACTATATTATACATGCAAGTGCTATATTGGGAATAAGAAAAGTTGTTGTTGAATCAATTAACACTATTACAACTAATTTGAAAACTTGCTTTAATGCTTTGGAACTTGCTTCGAAGCAAAAGCACCTCAAGAAGTTTCTTACATTTAGTACAAGTGAAATATATGGAATTAACGCTCAAAAGCCAAGTGAAGAAGACCCTGCAATTATAGAACCCGCAACAGAAGCTAGGTGGTGCTATGCTGCAAGTAAAAATCTTTCGGAACATTTAGTCTTTGGTTATCATAGAGAAAAAAATATTCCAATAGTTATAATTAGACCATTTAATGTCTTTGGAGAATACAGAAAAGGTTCAAATGCAATGACTACTTTTATAGATAAAGCTATAAAAAATGAAAATATTTATATAGATGGAAACGGTCAACAAGTAAGAGCATGGTGTTATATTGAAGATTTTATTAATGGATTAACTTCTGCTTTAGAATCTGAATATACATCTGAAATATTTAATTTAGGAAATCCAAATAATGAAATAACCATTGAAAATTTAGCAAATAAAGTAGTAAGTATAACAAATTCCAAATCCAAAGTAATTATTACAAATTCAACTGAGCCTGATGTAAAGTTTAGAAGCCTATCAATAGATAAAGCAAAACAAATGTTAGGATACAACCCAACTATTGGAATTGATACTGGAATAGAAAAAGTTTATAAATGGATGAAGGAGTCTGTCAATGCTTAATAATGTTTTTGGTTTTACATTTTATGCTCTAGATTTAAAGCAAGTATCAGATTTATTATTAAAGTCTTTTGGAAAAGCTGAGGCAATACTTTTCTCTGAACAAGATCTACAAGATTCCTCTTGGGAAAAAGTATGGACCAATATATCAAAAATAGTTGATATATTGGGTGGTGATAATGTCAGTTTTCATTTTCCTATGGATAACTGTGATTATATAAATTCTGATTTCATAAAAAATAGATTAATAGATGCGATAGATAGAGCAAATAATTTGGGTATAAAGAAAATTGTTATACATCCAAATTTGAGATATAAAATAAGTGAATGGCAATATATAGACAGATTAAAAATGCAAAAAACATTATATAACTTTATTAATAGTGTAGATAGTAATCAAGTAACATTATGTCTTGAAAACATGCCTCCTATTGGCAATAAATTTGATGATGCTGATAGTTGTATATTATTTGCAAGTGATATATCTTCTTCAATTAATTATACATGGGATATATGTCATTACTTTAATGTTGTTAAAACAATGGAAATAGCTAAAAATAACAATAATTGGAATAATATTTTAGCAGATATTCAAATATGCGATTATTTGGATTTTACTAATTATCTAAAAAATATTGCACACTATCATTTTTCAGCTTTTGAAAAAATTGCGGATCCTTTTAAAAATGAGATTTGCCAAGAAGGTGTATTACCTTTTGAAAGTTGTGTTAGCGAACAACTTTATATTGATGCACTAAAAATTATATATGCAGATGCTTTAAAAAATAATAAAAGTATCATTTTTGAAATCTCAGAAAAAGATTATTATCATCGAGATAATATTATAAAAATGCTAGATTGGGCAAAAAAAGTAATAAAGGATGAAATTTAAAATGGATAGTCGCTTTTACAAAAAAGAACATGTAAAATATAATTTATACCCACAGCAAACTAAAGTATTAAGTATTCTCTCAAAAATATTAATTACTAACTCTAGATATAAAAGAATAAAGAAAGAATTTGATCGCATTATCTCTGATATTTTTTCTGTAGACAAGCAAGAAATATTTTATTTTTCAAGTGCTTCTAAAGCATTAGAAAATTACTTAAAAGCATTGTCGACAGAAAGAAATATAAGAAATATATACATTCCATCTTTTTCTTGCATTGAACTTGCTGATGCAATAGTCAAGAGCAACTGTAATTTGAAAGTATATGACATTCAAGAGAATTTAAAACCTAGTATAAAAACACTATATGAAATCTCTCAAGATTCAACCGCAGTATTAATTCTGCCTTCTCTTTTCGGAAAAGACAATTATCCTGACGATGAATATTTAAAGGTGCTATCAGAATTGTCTATTCCAATAATATTAGATGAAGCACAAACCTTTCCAAATATTTCTTTTAAATTACATTCGGTTATAAAAAAATGTGCAATACTAATATCTTTCGGTAAATCTAAACCAATATCTTCTATTGGTGGTGGAGCAGTAATTAATAAAGCATTATTATCAAATAGTTCAAAATTGCACTATAAGGTTAATACAAATAACTACTATAAAAAAATTTTTGTGAATTGCGGATTAAGAATTAAAAACAAGATTGCTAAATATTTTGGGATATACTCCAATAAATATAAATCCCTAGAGGATTTAGTATTTGATAAAAAACAAGTCAATCCTAATAATACTATGGAAATTGATAAGTTAGAAATAATAATGGCTTATTTTAGGACTATAAAATATAAAAAACTATATCTTAAACGAAGAATATTAAAAGATGATAATTTGAATTTGTTTGGAGAAAAGACTTTTCTCAATTATAATTATCTTCCACTAATAATTAACAATGCTAATAGATATGAATTTATGAAACAACTTGGTAAGAAAGGAATACAATCTACATTGTACTATTATCCTATACATTTAATTCCCTTTTATAAGGAAAAATGGAACTTATCCAGATGCCCAATTTCAGAAAAAATTTTTAGTAAAATAGTTATCATACCTTTTGGAATAGATTATAGTAATAAGAATTTAAAAAATATTATAAAAAAAATAGGAGAAATAATATTATATGAAAAAGTTAGCAATAATAGGTTCTAGTGAATTGCAAACGCCTTTAATATTGGAAGCTAAAAATATGGGATATGAAACCTATGTGTTTTCAAAAAGAAACAACACTATTGGAGAAAAGGAATGTACAAAGTTTTATGATGTTGATGTACTGGATGTTGATGCAATTTTAGAAAAATGTGAAAATTTAAAAATTGATGGGATTACTTCCATTGCATCTGACATTACAACAAAAGCAGTTGTATTTGTTTCTGAAAAGATGAATTTGGTAGGAAACTCTTTTGAAACTTTATATAAATCCACTAATAAATATGAGATGAGAAAATCCTTTAAAAATGCTGGTCTTATTGTTCCAAACAACTTTCTAGTCAAAGATATAGAAGATATAAATGGACTTGATACAAAATTAAAATATCCAGTTATAGTTAAACCCACCGACAGGGCAGGAAGTGCAGGAGTCATTAAAGTAGATAACAAGAAAGATTTAAGAAGTAGTATTGAATATGCTATGCAAGAATCTTTAACCAAGCATGTAATTGTGGAAGAATACATATATGGTAAAGAATACAGTTGTGAATGTGTTTCTATTAATGGAAAACATAAAAGGTTAGTATTTACAGAGAAATTTACAACAGGAGCACCAAATTTTGTCGAAATAGGGCATATACAACCAGCTAATATAAATTTAGATGAAAACTACGTTGAAAATATTATTTTTAAAGGATTAGATTCATTGAATATACAAAATGGTGCTTCTCATGCCGAATTTAAAATTACTCCTAATAACGAAGTTGTAATAATTGAGATTGGTGCAAGAATGGCAGGTGATTTTATAGGTTCAACATTAGTTAAACTATCAACCAATGTTGACTATGTAAAATTAGTCATTGATATTGCAATGAATAACTCTCCCCTATTTCCTAGCATACAAAAAATTACCCCTTGTGCTATTAAATTTATTTGCAATAATGAAGATTTAAAAACATTTGAAAAGTTAAAAAATGAAAATATGATATTTTCCCATAGTGATGATTTAATAGTCAACAATAAAAGAATAACCAAAAGTTCAGAAAGATTTGGTTGGTTTACTATTAAAGGTGGTAATATTGAAATGTATAAAAAAATAATAAATAATGAAATTTAACAAGAAATATGTTAAAATATCTAGCAGGAGTGATGTAAAGATGAATGATTAGAATCTAAAATTAGAATTAATATAAATTTTAAATTATTGAGGTGAAAGTTATGAATAAAAAAGAAATAATAGAATTAGTTAATAATCAATTAGCTATAGATTTAAACTGTAAAAAAGAAGATTTTTATAAAGAAGGAATTATTTATACTGATGTAGTAAACAATGATAAACAAAGAAAATGTATTAGAGAAAATCCTTATGTTGAATTAGTTACTATGGGGCAAGCCTGTGTAATAACTGTAGATAATAAATTAAAAGAGAAAATCAGCAAAATGTTTGAAGGAAAAAGCAGAAATGAAATTAGTGAAATGAATGTTTTAACTGAATCTGAAATTCATTATATTCCAGATATAAGCAGAATTACTGAAAAAAGAAAATTACCTGAGGAATTTGAATATGAAATCAAAGAAGGAAAAGAAATAGAAAAATTATATTCTTTACCAGAATTTGCAGGATTTGATAATTCTATACAATACGGTGAAAACTATGTAGGACCTGATGAAATTGTATTATATGCGAAAGATAAGAATAAAATAGTTGGAATGGCAGGTGCAAGTAAAGATACAGAGGAAATGTGGCAAATCGGAGTTGATGTAAAAAAAGATTACAGAAGCAAGGGACTAGCAACAGCATTGGTAAGTAATTTAGCAAATATAATATTAGATAAAGGAAAAATACCTTATTATAGTACCACTTCATCTAACATTCCATCTCAGCTTGTTGCATATAAATGTGGTTTTATGCCTTATTGGTATTCAAAAAAAGTAATTAACTCTGAACTAAACTAAATTAAATTAAAAAAAGGACATCCAAAAGATGTTCTTTTTTAAAACTATTATGGTTGTTTTATACAACTATAATAGTTGACATAAATTGTAAAAAGTGATATAATTTCCTTAGTATTTCAATATACAAAACGATTCTAATTTTCAGGAGGTTTCTGTTATGAAAAATTATTTTGAGTATCGGGGTAAGGTTGTTACACTAATGCTATGTTCTAGCTGCAATATCAATTGTGAACATTGTTACATTAGTTTTGGTGGCAATCGGACAGTTAAAGAACTTACCTCTCTCATTCCTCTGCTTTTGGAGAAAGGTTATAGAGTTGATCTTAATGGTGCTGAGGTATTAACAAACCCTGCATATTTACAATTCTATAAAATGACTCATAATACAGAGTTAATGACAAATGGGTTAGCAATTTATCAAAATCCTGATCTGTTAAAACTCATCAAGGAAAATGGAATTACAACAATAGCAATTTCTTACCATTTTGAATTGCATAATGTAATTTCCAAAGTGCCAAAAGAAATTATTTTAAAAGTCATTCATCTGTGTCTGGAAAGTGGTTTAAAGGTATTAATCAACACAACTATATCTAACACAAACTTTACTAACATTGAACGAATGTGCGAGGAAGCTATTTCGATTGGTGCAACTGCAATACGTTTTACTAATTTTTTAAAACAAGGTAATGTTTTAAAAAATAGTATCGAAGAATATGCTTTATCGAGAGATGAAGTTAATCTATTCTTTGAACAATTAAATAGAATGAGAAAAAAATACAATCCCGAAACATTATATATCCATAGAAGTGGATTATTTGATGTTGACCTTTGTAATAGAAACTCTCATTTTGTTTGTACAGCTGGATGGGATGATGTAACAATCACACCCGACAATATGGTATATCCTTGTATTTTCTTAGCAAAAAAAGGCTTTGAAATTGGAAAATTCGAGGATGGTATCATAAAAATTCAACAATGTTTTCATAACAATGGTCAACATTGTTGTGCATCACAAATCTTAAATAGAGGTGAAAATATTTTTTATGAATCGTAAGGTGATTGGAAATTTCCAATTAGTCGATCTTTTTATAAGGAGGATTTACTATGAAGACTATGATGGAATACCTTAGTACAAAGGCTTACGTAGAGACCGTAGAACTCACAATGCGGATAATAAATGAATATCCTATTTATGGTTCCGAAGCTCAAAAAAGAGTCGCAGAAATTTACAGAGAGTATTTTTTAAAGAATGGTTGGGATTGCATAGTCGATGAATATTCTTATAAGGATATTCAAAGCATTGATTATGTTCGGAAAGTTTGGGAATATGATCCATTTTATGGTGATTATCCAAGCAAACCCAAATACAATGTATATGCAGTCTTAGATTCACACCGTCCTGGTAAAACCTTTATCCTTAATGGTCATTTTGATATTGACATTATTGATAAAGCTGATTTGAACAGAAGTTATATGAAAGCAAAAATTGTCGAAGATAATCGGCTGTTAGGTAGAGGTTCTACTGATATGCTTTCTGGTCTTAACTCTTTAGCATCAATTCATAATCTTTTAAGAGGAATTGAATGGAGTGGAAAAATCATCTTCACAGCTGTTGTTGATGAAGAAATTGGAGGAAATGGTACAATCAGAGCATGCCAGTATTTATCTGAACATGGATACTTGGATGATGTATATGAGTGTATTATTGCAGAACCTTCTAATAACCTGAAATGCAATGAAAGTATGGGATTTCTGCCTTTCAATATTGCAATAACTTCTAAAGTTGTTCACATGAATGCTCAAACACAAATGGATGCTTCTGAAAAACTCAGAAACATTATGAACTCTTTTGCAATGCTGAAAAAGTATGATGGCATAAACATCAATATCGGTCAGTTATCTGGTGGAACAGACCCCTCTTTACCTATTGATGAATTAACAGTAAGAGGAGTTTGCTCTGTACGCAGTAACATCACACTTGATAGGTTGAAGGAACTGTTATTAAAAAATGTGTCTGATGCAAAGATTACATTTGTTCCTTTACAGATTGAACCATACCGCAATACAATGTTTCCTAAAGGATGTTTGTTTCCTAGTGCATGTGATGCCCCAATCTTTGGAAAGTATAACATTCCTACAATTATTTGGGGTCCGGGTAGTTTGGAACAAGCTCACACGGAAAATGAGTATATTGATTTAGATGAAGTACGGCAGTACATTATCGAGTTGCATCAATATCTCTACAACCATCTTGGTACACACACAACTTAAAACTCTATAAAAAGACAAAGGGAAGAACTTATATGGTTTCTTCCCTTTCCTTTTCTTTTGCAACCATTTTAATTGTTTTACACAACCATAATAGTTGACAAAAAATGTAAAATATGTTACAATATAATTAATCAAAACTTAAAGGAGTTGATTACAGTGTGCTAGTAATCTTTGGTATTGTAAATTTGAGGCAATCACAACAACATTAAGGAGGTAACTATTATGCCGAGAAGAAATTACATTGACAAGAAAGCATACAAGAAGCAGAAACGGAAGTTGGAGAACAAGACCAAAGTTTTTGTGGATCGTATGAACATGGAAATGGGTCTTTCGAAAAAGGCTAAGCATCACCAAAAATAACAACAACATCAATTAACATCTAGGAAGGAGGAGCTTGTATGCCTAGAAGGAATTACATTCACAAGAATGCTTACAAACAGCAGAAACGGAAGCTGGAGGAGCAGACCAAAGGTTTTGTGAAGAAACTGAATAAGCAGATGAAAATCAAAAAAACTTCTGTCGCCCAGTAATTCTCAAAATATCTAGCAAGAGGAGGGAGAACAAATTGTTTTCCCTCCTTTTCAAATTAATTTAGGACAACATTAATCTCTAATAAAAAATCCACTAAAATCAAAATAATATATGTACTTAAAATGTTTTCCATAATGGAGGAAATATGGATAATAAAAAATTAAAAGAAATTTTACCTGATATAAGATTATTAGGAGTCAGTAGAAAGTTAGATGATTTAGGAAGAATTGTTATTCCTATGAGTTTTAGAAAAAATGGCAATATTCATCCTGGAACTATAGTTTCTATTGAATTTATCAATGATTGTGTACTTCTTAAAAAGATTGAGAAAAATGAATTTGAATTTTCAAGGAAAATTGATAATTTAGGAAGGATTGTTATTCCAATAGAATTTAGGAAATTATGGTCTTGGAATGAAAATGATTTAATTAATATATGTGTATATGATGATTATATTATATTAAGAAAAATTAACAAGAAATGTATTTTCTGTTATAGTGAAAAAAACTTGTTCCAATATGAAGGTAAATTTATTTGTCAAAGTTGCAAACAAAAAATATTAAAAGCATGGTTATTAGGAAATTAAGGAGGGAATTTTATGGAATATATTTATAAAAATTTAACACTTATTCAAGCTCAAAAATTAATAGATGAAATTAAAGATAATAAGGAATATAGTATTTTGGTATCAAGGCTTGAATATTTTACAAAACTACAAGAAGAAAAAATTACAAACGAAGAATTAAACGAACTAAATGAATTGATGAGTAGAATAAAAAGACTATTAGAGCTAGATAAAAAAGTAAAAGAAAAAGAAGAAATTGTAAATTTATTTGAAGAAATTTCAAATTATTTTAAAGAACAAGAAATAAGGCAAGAGGATTTAGGAAAAATTGTAAATGGAGAAATTTTTAAAATTATAGAAGAAATTGATACAATAGCTGGAAAAGTAGAAAAAGATCATGATTTAATATTTATTACACGTAAGGGTGCCAATGAATATAAGCAAGAGCATAAAGATGAATTTAGAGGAAAGTTGAAAATAAAAGTAATTGACAATAAAGATAAATTGTTGGAAAAAATATTAAGAATAATAGAAAATAACTATTAAGTTAAAAATTTGAAAGGTGTTATTATATGTTTGATTATGAAAAATGGAAAGAAAAATATTATAATTCTAGAGTTATTTATATATATAATTTTTTTAACAAAAACGATTTTAAAATTCTAGAAAAATTAAATATTACTGTTGAAGATAAAAAATACACTGAAAGTGAATATGATGTTATTAAATTCTTTTTAAATCTGTATTATAGTGAAAAATACGATGCAGAAGAAGAAAAAGCATATATGAAATCGCTATCAGAAATAAATGTAAGTCAAGAAGATTATAATAGATTGTTTGAAATATTTGAAAAAATAGATGACCAATTTATTTATAATCATTAAAAACAATGGAATATTTTAAGTAAAGTATCATATACTTATATAGAAAGTATATACTTTTGCTAATTGCTCAAAAAAACTTATTCAAATTTATTGGATTCAGTTGACAAAACGAGGTTTTTGTATTATAATAAATAAAGTTTGACACCGCGGGGTGGAGCAGTTGGCAGCTCGTTGGGCTCATAACCCAAAGGTCGGAGGTTCGAGTCCTCCCCCCGCAACCAATAATACCAAGCATTTGCAAGTTTATGCAAGTGCTTTTTATTTATATTTTTTCAAGGGTATTTTAATAAAAACAAGGGTATTTTCTATATAAATCTTAGAAATACCCTTAATATTTTATGCACATTTTTTTATATTTTCATATATCAATAGTTCATTTAAGATACATTCTAATACATTAACAACAATACTATTACCGAGCTTGTTTATATAACTGAGTATCCGAAATACCTACAGATTTAGCTTTGTAAAAATCTTTATCATCAAATCCCATTAGTCGCCAACATTCTAAAGGAGTCAGTTTTCTTATCCTCATATATGTTTTAAAATCCTCAGAAACAAGAATTGCAGCTGTTGATGTTACATTTCCACATGAACAAGTTTGAGTTGGTGCAATGTCAGTTATCATTTTATTATTAAAAGAATTAAACATTTTTCTTTCTGCAATTTTAGGTTTAAATCCACTTGCAATTACTGTAGGATAAATTCCGTTTGAATCATATATTCTGTCCTGAACTTTAGGCTGAGAAAATTCTTTACTGTTTTCTAGTACAGCAATATTAGGCGAAGTTAAAATAGTTTGTGAAACATTTTTCCCAACTCTACCTCGTTTTGAAATATTATTTGGATATGCAATATTAATTGAATCGCCCTCTCTTGCTTCTGTATATCCTTTTTTTGTACCTTCATGTACTAAAATAAATGGTTGTTTATTTCCTCCACTAGACATAGTTGTAAGTGTTGGAGATATTCCAATAGGATTATAAATACTTCCAGCTTGATGCGTTTTATTTTCGCTATCATAAATACCTGTGATTCTCTGCACATTATTATCACTTATGTACTGATTATTTCTTCCATCAACTTTATAATATCCAGCTATTATGCAAGAGCTAACATCTGGATTTTCTAAATTTCTTATTAATCTATTATTCTTTTTTATCAATCGTCCAATTGCATTTTCAGATAAGTAATATTTTTCATCAACATTATCTTCTAACAAGTCTTTTAGTTTCCTCAATAAGGGGATTTCTTGTGGAAAACAAAAGTTGTTTTGAGCAATATCATTGCGAACAGAAACAATAAATACACGTTCTCGGCTCTGAGGAATTCCGAAATTTTTTGCATTTAATACCTTCCAATAATTTGTATATCCTAATTCAGAAAGATCGTTTAATATAGATTCAAATTGTTGTTTGAATCTTTTACTTGTAAGATTTTTAACATTTTCTATAATACTGTAGGAAGGTCTTTTTTCCTTTAAAATTCTATAACCCTCATAGTATAAACCACTTCTGGTTTCACCTTCTTTTATTCCTTGCATTTTTCCGAGCAATCGAAATATCTTGACAAGGGAATCCCCAGGTCAACAGGTCAAAGTCAGGCAATGTAGTTGCATCTATTTTTTTTACATCACCATAATTCTTGGATTCTGGAACATTATGAATTGCACAATAACTTTTAACTGCAAATTTATCTATTTCAGAAAATCCAACTATTTCAAATGGTATTTTAAGTCTTGCAAGTGCTTTTTCAAATGCTCCGAATACCTGCAAATAAACTAAATAATTTTAACATATATATAATTCCTCCATTACATTAAAAAAAGACCTCTGGGGGCAACCTGAGGTCTTTTAAGCTATATTTATAGAAGCATATAAGCTATCTATTTCTTTTTTCTTTTCTAGAACATAATTTTCTAGTTCTATACCTTTAATATTTTTCATTTTTTCATTTTTTTCATTAAATAATTCATACTCTTTGTCATCTACTAAATATAAAGTGTAAAATTTATTTTTTTCATTATAGGCAACATATTTTTTGGGAATATGTATTTTTTCTTTAGTATATGGTAAGTTAATACAAAAATTATCATCATCTGATAAAGAATATTCTATTCTATTTGAACCAAATTTGATATTATGAATAAACAAGTTGCTATTAGATAATTTTTCTTCTTTGATTGTATCTAGATGGTTTAATTCTCTTTGCATATCTAAGATTTCCTTTTTTAGTTGATTCAATTTTATTCTTTCATCACAAGTTTTTTTTATATATAGTTTTGCATCATCTACGGAATTAAAACCTAACTCTTTTTTTATCTTTAGGAATATTTCAACTTCTTTGGGCAATAGATAATCGGAATCTTGTTCCTTAAAGTACATGGCATTTTCATACAGTTCATATAAGTTGATAAAATCATGAGCCTTTTCAGTATTTTCTATTATTTTTTGTACTGATGTTTTGAATTTTTTTAAAGCAATATTTTTAGATTTTATTTGGTTTCGCATTGATTGAATCTCACAATCGACATCATTGAAACTTCTAATGTTATATTTATCTAAATATTCTAATTGTTGTTTTAATTGGTAATATCTTTTGACTTCCTGATATTTAGTTTTCTGATATTCTGTATAAATTTTATTTTCTGTAGATAATTGACTTTTTTCAATAGCTTCTTTTGATTCTAAAGCCTTATAATAGATTTTAGAATTAAATTCATTTTCTGTAGTTTTTAAGCCTAATATTTTTAGGTTATTTATATTTTTAAAATAATTATATAAATTATCAGTAGAAAATTCATTGCTAATTGTGTCAATTCGCATAAATCTTTCCATGCCTGTAATTTTAACTGCTATATGTTTTCCTCTTTTTACTTCATAGCCAAGAATTGATAATTCATCCAATAATTCATCTAGAGTATTGCACTTAGGTAATAAATCATTAATAGTTGATTTTATTTTTTCTTTATATGTCTGTTTTTTATATTGATAATAATAATTTTTATCTTTAACTTTGCTGAAAATTCTTTTGGGCATAATATAACATCCATATTCACTTGAAATTTTATCGCTTATTTCACTTAAACCATACAATCCTTCTTTATAATTGGCAAGTCTATCTTCAAGTTTTTTTCCATTCATATTAATAGCATTTAAACAAATATGATTATGAAGATGACCTCTATCACAATGGGTTGCAATCACACATTGAAAGTCAGGGTATAATTCTTTACACAATTTTCTTGCAATTTCATTTGCTTGTTCTGGAGTTATTTTATCTGTAAGTGCAAAACTTTGAATTATATGATATGCTACACGATTTCCTTGCATTTCGTATTTCTTTTGAACATCTAACATTTCATATAATGCTGTATCCACATTGCAATTAAGTGAAGATGCAACAGCAACTTTTTCTCCAATGTTTTTTTCATCTAAAATGTATTCTATCAGTTGCTTGGGTGAACCATAATGGGCACTTCTTTTGGTATATGGCATTTTTATTTCCCTCCAATATTTCTTGAATGGTTTATTTCTTGCCATTCATTATAGTTTAACTTCTTAGCAATTAATTTTAATGATTCCTTTTGATTACGAATAATATTAAATAGAATTGTTTTTATGCTACTAATATCCATTTCATTAATTTGTGTTGCATATTTTAGAGTATGTCTAAGTTCTTTTATAATCTTTTTTAACTCTTTTGTATTTTCTGAATAAGCATCATATATCTCTTTCTTTCCATCAATATCAATATGAGTTATTTTTTCAAAAACTGCTGCATCTCTGATATATGCTGCAAAAGTTTTATATCCATAAAATTTTGCTTTAGCTTCTAAAAGATTTTTTTCATCTTCTGAAACCCAAACCATAATCCTTTTATTCCTTTTAACATTTTTCATAAACCCCTCCATAAAAAAAGAAGCATGGATCCAATGCTTCTTATAAATAATCAATTGTTTTGTTTTGCAATACACTGCTCATAAATTTGTACTAAAATGTATTTTCTATCATCTTTTAAATTAGCTAATTTACTTGCTACAGATGTAATAGAAAATTTGACAGCTGATGATGTACAATTGTTATATTTTGCTAGTTTTGATAAAGTATATTCTTCATTATTATTTTTATCTAAATTGTAAAACATTATAAATCGTTCTTTTTGTTTTTGAGTTTTTTCCTTTAAACTCATCACTACTTTGAAGAAATTATCCTTTTGTTTAAAATCCAGTATATTCCTTTTAGCAAAATCTAATAAAGTATGAACAATATTTGCATAATCTTCATCTAGCATAAGAACCACCTCATTTCTAGAGAAATAAAGTGTATATACACAAATAGATAATTAATTATCAAAACCGTTATAGCGTATTTAAGCCTGATTGTCAGCCCATCTCTAGGATTTTAATCAAAAAGATCATAAGGATAACCAGCTTTAATATATAATTCAGTTAATTCCATTTTATACTTTTCTAGTATTTCCAAATATTTTTGCTTAAAAATATTTTTACATAACCACTCAATTCCTTCGTTAGTAACAAAATATTTATTTTCTCTGATAAACATATAATCTTTGTTATATTTTATCATTTTAGAAATAGCTTTTTTGATAGTTATCTCACTTCTATCAAAGTAATCTATTAATTCTACTAATTTATATTCTCGTAGCCAAAAATTCTTTGATTTAATATTTAATAATTTTTGATATTGACTAATTCTTAATTTAAAGAAGTCTATATCAGCATCAATTTGCTTTTGAGAATGCTGAAAGTATACAAAAGATAACCAATAGAATCCCTCTATCAGAATATAATGTTTATTATCTTTAGCTCTTATTTGTCGCCACCTACAAATTGGATGCTTTTTTTCCATAATTCTGATTGCCTGTAATAAAATTTTATAATCAATATCTTTGTTCATTGAGGTTTTTATATTTTGAATATTTAATAAATTCAAAATCTTTTTATACGACAAATATATTTTATTATTTTCATTTTCGGAATCTCTAACCATAAATTTTCTCCAATAAAAAAAACTTGTAACATTTCTGTTAAAGTTTTTCTATTTTTTCTTTATTGCTACCATTAACTGATTTTCTTTTACAACTAATGATTTATTATCATAAAAATATTTCTCGCCAGTATAATAAATACTATATCCTAAATCTTCTAATTCATCTTCACACATATCTAAGAATTCTTTAGTTTCACTTTCATATAAATTTAATTTTACTCTTAGCTCATAATATGTAAAAATTATTATATTTGAATTCAACTTAATCTTTCTGTCTATATAAATATCTACAGGGTTCAATGTATATCCTCTCCAAACTATCAAAAATTTTTATTATTATATCACTTTTTTATTTGAAAATAAACGAATCTAAATAAAAAAACTTTGAGCTAGCGTATGCGCAGCGAAAAGGTAAGAGCAAAATTTCAATTTTGCTCCCGAATAAGATGTCATTTTATATGACTTTTATTCGCAAGCATGGTGTATCGACACCTGTAATGCTTGTTAGGGAAAACCCTAAGACCCTTTTTGGCCCGCTGGGAGAAGTTTTTTTTAAGCAGTTTTTTAATAAATATTTAATCTATATATTCAATTTCTGAATCATTTTTTGATATATGATTTGTAGTATTTGCGAGAGTTTTTTTATCAAAAAATTCTTGTAATTCTGATACATTTATTGGTTCTTTATCATACCATTCTACAGACTGCTTTATATCATCACTCCAAGTTAATCCTTTATAATTCTGATATTCAAATAAGAAAATATCCTTATCTTTGTTGTTTATTATTGCTAATCTTTGCCAGTCAGAATATTCTGTTTGTTTACCTAAAATTTCAAGCAAACCACATTCTCTAAGAAAGTTTTTGAACGAATTAAATTCTCTTTCATTTGTAACTTTTATAACATTTGAACCTGATAGGAAATCTATCCAAGAATAATTGTATGTTTTCAAATTTCTCACCTCTTAATTAATATTCACAGTCTATTTCATTTTCTTTATTTATTGTATTTACATATTCATAGATTGATTTAATATTTTCAGTTACTACATCAATTCCATTGAAAGCACTTGTGTCTAAATTAATTTGTGAATTATCCTCAAAAGTTATAGTCGTTAGATATTTGCCATCTGAAATATCTTCTGTATAAATATTTAAGTAGTTTATATTTAATTCATCCAATAAATTCTTATATAGTGAAGATAAATGTAATAATCCTTCATCATAGTCATTTCCATAATTCATTAAGTTTTCTATTTTATTTTCTTTAAAATAATTTGTAACTTTAGAAAGTATAATTTCAGAATAATTAGATTCATTTTTTTCATAATCTTTCAATATATATGCTGGTGGAGTAATACCAGTAGTTTTCATTGCATGAATCAAATCACAATCATCTGGCATATACAAATCTCTCTCAATTTTTAATCCAAATGGTAATTGTAATTGTTCCAATTCTGACAATCTTACATATCCAAACTCAGCCATTTCATCATCTCCAAGATGACAATATCCAAACATTTCATAATCGCCATTTTCTAGCTTTTCTGCTTCTGTTATTAACCAAGTTCCTGGTCCAATCGGATTAAAAAATTTTGCTATAACTTTTGCTTTTCCACCTAAACCGTCTTGAGCTCCAATAGGATATTTTTCAAAAATTTTTTCTAATTCTTTAGTAATTAATTTCATTCTTTGACTCCTCCTTGTCCACACTTTTTATAAATTTTTCATATAAAATTTTATGGTATTTATTTAAAAATTCTTTTGACATTTCTTTTAGCTTTTTTTCATATTCTTCAAAATCTTCTAATGAATCTTTTATTGAAAAAGATTGCCTATAATCACAAGATTCTCTATGTAAATCTATTTCATCATCCACAGAAAAATTATCTGCAATTTCTTCAATTTGTTTATTTATTTTTTCTACATCATATATATCCGTGAAATCTTCATAAAATTGGATTAGATGTATCATATTTACTCCTTCATTTGTCCAAGTTTCAATTTCCATGCCATTAATCATTCCATTTTCTGATATAGTATAAACACCATAATTGAACGCTTCTAATGTTTCTATAACACTATCAAATATTACTTTCTGTTTTTGAGTAGGAATGTACTCTCGTGTTTCTAAGTCATCAACTTTAACCATCTTGTCAATGTTTTTTCCAAAAGTCATTTTAGTATTATTGATACATTCGTTATAATCAGCAATTAGTATTTGATTTGGTTTTAAAGAGTAGTTTCCATTACTGCATACAATTGTTATATTTTCATCAGACATATTTTTAATATAATTACTATCACTCGTATAAATATATTCTTCGTTATCATCTTTAAAAAACTTAAATTGACTATCTTTCAAAGCATATTCAAAAAAAGACCTCTCATCTTTGTCAATAAAAGGTCTTTCTTGAGAATCAGCCACATAGGTCATTACTTCATCAAAGTATTTGAAATGTTCCTCATCAAAATCTCTAATCATTGCATCAAATAATAAAGTTTCTTTTAAATCTCTTAACTTTTCATATATCACTTTGCCAAGACAATCTATGCCCATTCCACCGTTAAACTCAGTAGATTTTTGCACTTCAAAATTATTATTTTTATCTTTTGTTATAATAAAAACTGTACCCCTGTGCATTTTATAATTCCCTCCAAAAAATTAATAGTCATAATCATTATTAAAGTCATTAGAAATTATTTTTTCTAATGACTTTCTAATAGTGTTTTGACTATTTTCTTGTTCTAAATTTTTTAAAAATTTTTTATCTAAATTTTGTAAATTATATGATAATTCCTCTAGTTTGGAATAGTTATTATATCCACCAATCCAGTCCTTTTCATATTTCATAGTTCTATATAAAATATTATTGGCCCATTTGTTTTTAATATCTCTAACATCTGAGATAGAAATATAATAAAACTGTTTTGATTTATTACTTTGTACAACTACTGAAAAGTTATAATGACCTTTATTAAAGCTATACAAATTAAAACCAATTTCGTTTCCAATATTCTTTAAAACATTTCTATAATCTCGTTGAAATTCTAAATATTCAAGCGAATTATTTGGTCCATCATCTTGTATATTTACATCATACCATTTATCTAAAAAGTTTTTAATTTTCATCCTAATCCTCCTAAATATCATAGTCTAAATTATCTTCATATTCATTGGTAGGTTCTATTGCTTCAGCTTGTATAATAGGACTTTCCTTTGACTCAATATAAGTGTCTATAATATCTCGACTTAATAGGTGAAAGTTCTTTTTTTCTTGTTTTTGTTTATCTTCTATATAGTCATGGGTATAAGCTATAGCAATTTGTTCATCTACTCTTAAATCCTTTGGATTTATTCCCATGTCAATACATAATAAAGCCTGTTGAAAATATTTTTCATCTTCTTTTTTCAAAGCATTTAATTGGTTATACATAATTGTAAGAAATTGTCTGCTAGTAATTTCGCCCATATACTTTTCTTTTACTGCATCTAATATTTTTTCATAATGTGCTGCTGGTACTTTTGTTGGTTCTTTAGTGTCTGGATTAATATATGTATAAGTCATATCACTTATATTTTTGCACATATCTTTTAACTTCATTTGTGTAAAATCATCATATTGTTTTCTCATAATACAATCACTCCTTTAAATATCATAATTAATATCATTTAAGTTATCTTTTATTACAGGAAATTTCTCATTATTAATTTCTCTGTATAAGTTTTTTACTTCAAATTGTGTACAAATGTAATCTAATATTTCATTAATAGAATATCCTGTATCTTCATCTAAATATCCTGAAATCCAAATAAAGTCGATAGTGTTATCTTTTGTTCCTTCTTTTACATATCCAAAAATCCCATCAGTTAAAGTGTTTAATGAGTTATCTGGTTGCCAATCGCCTTTTGAATCCCTTATGTCATTAGCATAATTATTGATTCCTAGAGCTATACAAGCAGTGTCCATCCCAATCATTATTTCTTTGATTTTATTATCTGGTTGATAACGAAAACTTCCATCCTCATTTAGATAAGTTGGTTTGTTAGGATTATTCAACAAGATAAAAAATTCAATTCCGTTTAATTGGATATTGTCAATCTTTTCTGAAAAATCATTTATTTCTATATTTACATTCCAATTATGCCCATTAATATTAGTTCGTTCATATCTACAATCTACATCTTTTCCGTAGATTGGATCAGAAACTATTATCTGATCCAACTTTTCGATTTTTCCTTTATATCTCAATTTCAAAGTCCTCCATTTCTTTTATAGCTTCGTTAATTTCTTCCTCAGAATATAATTGCAAATCTATATCATAATCAGAAATTAAATATCCATTATCTAATAATTCATAGTCATATCCAAAACTTTCTCCATATTTTTCAAAATCAAAAAAATTAATTATTCCTTGATTTTCTAATTGATTATATAATCCATTTTCTTCTGCTATTGTATAACCCATCTTTAATTCAGAAGAACAGTTTTTATTATGCTCCAATCCTTCGAAATGGTATTGATAATAACTTATATTATCTGCTTGTAAACAAATATTTATTAGTTCACTTATAGCATAATGTTCTTCTCCACAATAAATCAAATGTGCCTTAACAGCTTCTCTTTGATATTCACTCAACTTATTAAATATAATTGCCAATTTGTTTAAATTTTCTACTGTGGACCATTGAATTGAAGCATAGGGAAAAGGAGTTGGATTTTCAACGTCTGCAATTTCATATTCTTCATGAGTATTATCTACTTTTACTACATTTTTTAAATAATCATCTATTACTTTTGAAGATTGAGGTAAATCTAGCCATCCCCCTTCAATACTGCCCTCATTGTAATAAGCTAAATTTTGTGCAAATATACTAAATACCTTTTGTATAATAATCACCTCCAATTCTTTATATTTTCTTTTTTTCTATATGAAAAAAAGAAGCATATCTTTCGATTTGCTTCTAGGTTTTGTTAATATTTAATTATTTGTATTACTTATAATTTAGTGCTTTAATGAATTTCTTATATAATTGATTTTTCTATATCATTTAAGTTCTTTCGCAATCTTCATTTCTTTTAATTTGTTCTAAATACCCATCATTAAAAATAAATTTTTCTTCATCTATTTCATATTTCTTAGAATTTTGCTTTATATTTTCTCTGATTTTTTCAAAGAACAGTTTTCTATCAACATCACTATTCATCACAAAGTCTAAAACATCATTTAATGAATTTCTAAAATAGAAACGCAAATTTTTTCCATTTTTATTATAATCAATACTATCATCATCTGATTCAATAGCAGGTATAACATCGTCAATTATATCATTTAAAACTTCTATATATAAATCTCTGTTTAAATCACTATCGTTAACACCATAGCTCAAAATACTCTTAGGTCTTGTTTTAATTTCTTTTTTCATAGAGTCAAATCCATCTTTTACACTTCTTGCTGCAATATATTGTTTAACTGGAAAATCTAGTTTATTTATATTCACTTTTTTTTCTGAGTTTTCTATTATCCATGTTCTTAATGCGTTACTAATTGATTCTACTAATATTTTTGAACGTGCTGATGTATATGATTGCTCAATACTATTGGGTTCTTCTCCAAATCCAATCCAACTATTAATTTTCATTGTTAAAATAGGTGGTTCAGAACACCTAGATATAACATTAGGCATTCTTTTTTGTAACTGGTTTAATATCCTATAATATTTAAACAATGTTTTTTCATCTGCCCAAATTACTATACTATCTGCTCTTTCTTGGTAGTCCTTTGGATCTTCTATGAATTTCAAATAATATGGTATTTTTTCTTGTGAGCATTCTCCTATAAATCCCGCTAATATTTGATATGTATCACTTGCTTCTGAATTTATATATAATCTATAATTAGGGTTTACATCTAATTCTCGTGTTCCATTTATATTGCTAGATAATACATAATTCCATTCTCTATGTTCAAAATCTACACTTTCTGGTCTAATCATTTTATATTTATCAATAATTGGATATTTCCTAATAATTTCTATAAATTCATTATATGTAGAAATGTCTTGAGTTTTTTCAAGAGCCTCTACTAATTCTCTTAATTCTCCATTATATGCTTTATCTGATATGTTTTCACCTCTCAAAATATTTCTTTTCCATCTATTAAATAGAGCTGACCAAAAAAGATCTTTTTCTTTTTGTGGAGGAGGAGTATTTTTTTTATTCTCAGCTCCTATTGTTTCAATTTTTCTATAAAATGAATCAGAACTATTATTATATTTTGCCATTTCTCGGTACGCTTTTAATATTTTTTTTAATACTTCATCATCATATAATGGGTTTTTGCACAATTTATAAAAATCATAAAAATTCTTCATACAATTACTCCTAAAAAATATTTCAATTGTAATTATACTATAATAACTTTAATTTATCAATTAATAGTCATAATCAAATTTATTATTAAATTGACATATCAAAATCTAAGTCTTTATTCTTTAATTGCTCTTTCAATTCATTGTTTTCCTGCCTAAGTTTTTCATTTTGTTCAAGTAAAAAACCTTTTGACATTGTTTGAATAAGGGGAAAATCATAATCCTTAGATATTTTTTGTATTTTTGCCATACTAATATACTCTTTTTCAGTAACAATAATATGATCAATTAATTCGATATTAAAAACATTTAATAATGGTTTAGTTATATTAGTTAAATGTAAATCTGCTTTACTTGGATTTGTACTGTTAGATGGGTGGTTATGAACTAATATAACTTTTTCACTAGCTGAAAATAGAGCAACTCTTATGATTTCTTTCGTATCAATTACTACATCACAAGTCGAGCCAATTCCTAATAAACTAATATTTCTTACATTATTCTTATTATCTAATCCAATAAATAAAAGATGTTCTCTCAAAGCATTTCTAATTGCCTGAACATCTTTTAAATTAATTACATCAGTTGTACTTTTTAATTTAATTTCTGTGTCAATATTCTTTTGGGGTTTTTCAATAATATTTATATCAAGATTCATATTATTCCTCCACTCTAAACTATTTTAATCTTGCAAATCCATAAAATTGAGGTCCATTCCACCAGCCGTTTGTATATTTTCTTATTCTAACCCCAGATGGGTTCGAACCTGTATCAATAACCCATTCTGCCGTTTCGGAATTTATTGTTAATTCTCCCATATAAATACCAATATGAGTAATACTATCTACACCTTCGGTTGGAAAATTTCCATAAGTATTTTTTAAGAATATTAAATCACCTGCTTTTCGATCAGATGCAGAGATAGGGTAACAATGCCTCATATAAATTCCTTGTGCTCCGGTATTAGGAATAATTTTAATTCCAGTATGCCCCAAAACATGTATAACCCAAGATGAACAGTCATAATAATCCATACATTCATCATATTTCAAATTACTATGATCCATTAAATAGCGAGTTCCTGCATTAATTAAAAATTCATTATAGATAGCTTGTATTTGCTCATCATTTATATTTACACAAGAATAGGCATAAGTAGTTTTAAATTCTTCACTAAATAAATCAAAAAAAGAAGTAGAGCCATATAAAAGTTTTATCTGCTCAACTTCACTTTCAGTAAATGATGTTTGATTTTTATCATATTCAATTTTCTTTTTTTTCTTATATGAATTGATAACCTTAAAATTATTATTACACCAATCTATATAATCATTTAAAGAAGGGTTGTTAACAACTTTTTTTGTTTCTGTAACAGTTTTCTTTTTAGTAGTCTTATTTCCATCTTTGTCTGTTTCCTCAATTTCTTTTTCATAAGTGTAAGAAACATCTTTGATTTGCTCATATAAATTAGCTTTTGCAAATTCATTAAGCAAGTCCTTCTCTGCATTATCAAAAGATAATTCACCATTTAGCATTTGAATTATAGCCATAGAAGCTCTCCAATTAATCATGCCTTTTCCTTCGATAGCTCCTTCAACAATAGTTCCAGAATTATATGCTGCTGTAGTTATTGAATCAAAATCTTTTTGAGTTGAAATCATATATTGTTCATATTTTTTCATTGTATCATCAGACATACTCAATCCAAAAAAGGAACAAAAACATATAATTATAATCATTATAAAAATTGCTGGAGCAATAGAAGGGAGCATACTTAAAATCATCTTAACAAATTGTAATGTGAGTTTTGCTAATACCTTTGTTAATTTTACTAATGAATTAGTAGCTTTTTTCCTTACTTTTTTACTAGCTTTGCTACTTAACTTTTTTATTGGTTTGCTCATAATTTTATTTGTAGAATTCTCAAAACTCTTTATACTGTTTTCAGTTAATCCTGTATTTATTTTTTTCCCTGATTTGATTAATGTATTAGTTGTATTATTTAATATCTTTGCACCTTTTATTGCAGTAGAAATTTTACTAGGTAATTTAGTATCTTCATTCTTTTGTAGAATTTCAACTTTAGAATTGTTTTTATTTGATTTCGTTTGAATTAATTTTATATTCTCTGGAAGTTTGTCGTTATTTTCTAGTTGTGTTTTTATTTTATTACCGGTATGTTTCAAGTTTAAATTGTTTACTAAATTTGTTTGTAATTCAGTATAATCATTAACTTTCGTTTCTATTTTACTAATATTTTCACTTAAATCATTTTTTTCATTATCATTATCCACATTTGTTTCAAGCCTTGTTGATAGTTCTTTTGTTTCTGATAGTTTATCAATTTCATTACTATACCAATTATTTATTTGATTAGCACTATCCAATATTGCATTTATTCCTTTATTATTATAATCAGAATATTTATTTAAAGAATTTGCTATATCCTTATTTTGATTATTTTCACTAGACATAAGAGTCCTCCTTTTATGCGACTTTATTTAGTTGCATAGAAGATGTTTGATTAAGAGAATAAATGTAAGATTCTTTTGAAACTTGATTCCTAAATGCAACCTTATCTGAAGCATATACAATTATCCCTTGTCCTACAGGTGAATCAATAATGTATTTAGATTCTTCTTCACTAATATCAAAGATTTTGCATATAGCAGGTAAATCAAGAGTTTTTTGTTTTAAAATCATAGCAAATTCAGAATTTGATAGTATTTTACATCCGTTTTCATTTTTAATTACATCGGATATATTTTGAGTGATTACAGATGGTATAGCATTTTCCTTTCTTCCAGTTTTGTAAATCCTTGCAATATAGTCAGATGAGTATTGATTTGCCAGTAAAATATGAAATTCATCTATAAAAATCCAAGTATGTTTACCTAAACTCTTATTTCTTTTTAATCTATTCATGATATGCTCTAATACAACAAGATAGCCAGTCGTTTGAATAGAACGAGGTAATTCTGATACATCAAATGAAATGAATCTATTTTTTATTTCTATATTAGTTTTTTTAGCAAATATATCCATTCCACCGAGTTACATACCTTTCAATAATTAATGCCAGATTTTTAGCTTCTTCTTCTGGTTGTCTTAATAATTCTTCATAAAATTTTACAAAGTCTGGAGCATATTTTTCATCAAAATTATGTATTTGATATTCTTGATAAATATTTTTAGTACATCTATCTACAAGAGTTTTTTGTTCTCCTGATAAACCATTACTTGATACAATTGATTCTATAAATGCTAAAGAAAATTCTATTTTGTTATTCAATGCTTCTTCATTATTTTCATACTGTAAATTTGAATCAAACGGATTGATAAAAGTATTAGATGAAGTGCTGATATTTAGTGTTTGTCCTTTGAAAGCATTTATAAGTGGTTGATATTCTCCGTTGAGGATCAATTATGCAAATTTCATCATTTGGATAACGTAATAAAACTTGCTCTATTAATAATTTAATAGAAAAGGATTTTCCGCGCCCCAGAAGTTGCCAAAATACAACCGGTTGCCATTGAGTAATTTTTTTCGATCGCAAAACACAGGATTTTTGGATACCAGATTAATTCCATAGAAAATAGAATTAGGGTGCATCAGATCTTTGGTATTAAAAGGAACATTAGTAGCAGTAGACTCTGATGTTAATGACCTTTGGATTTGCAAGTTATTCCATCCAAATACAAGAGAATTCTGTAATCCTTCAATCTGTTGCCAATCTAAATTATATAATTCAATGGAATATTCCCCTGCAATATCTCGTACTACTTTTGTAGTTTTTTGAAGTTCTTTTAATGAAGCAGCTTGAATACAAATCAAGATATTATTGGTAAATAATTTTTGTTTTTTCTTTTGTAACGCTTCCCTGAGGTTTTGAGCATCTTTTAAAGCATCTTCTAATTTTTCATCTCTAACAGCATCATAACTATAATTATTTTTATTCGCTTTTTTTATTTTTTCTAGTCTTTCAGTTTTCATTCCAGAGATTTTTTTATTTACTTTTTTAATAACTTTTGCTGGATTAGAGGGAGTTATATTTAAAGTAGTAATTATATTGCTGTTTTCTAAAGTGGTTATTCTATTGTAAAAGCGAGGAGTGATAGATTTAGGTAATTTACTTACATATAAAACCCTTATAAATTTTTTATCTCCTATATTTATATAATTTTTTTCTCGTAAGGATACAAAATCTTTAGGGGCAATAACATCATAAACACTAAGTTTATTATCATTCGCATATTGCACAATATTTTTGATTCCTGCATCTTCTAATAAGTCTGTATGAAAAACATTATAAAGGGTAGTTAATCTTTCTTGAATTGTAATTCTTCGTATTTTTGATTTTAATTCTTTGAATTTTTCTTCCATTTTTAACTGATATTGAAAAAAAATGTCTTGAGCTTCCTTTATATTGTCAGCTTTTGTAGTTATCACTATATATCTAGTTTCACTTAATATTTCATCTTTATTTCCTATAGCATTCTCAATGGCAGTATTAAATTCAGATGCAATTTTATACTCATTATCAGATAAGTTTTCAGTGTTATATATAAAGTCCTTCTTATAATTCTCAGTCTTTAATGGTTTACCTGCACATACAACTTGAATATGATCGTTATAATTAAAACTATGTAAGAATTCTACCCATTTCAAAAAAATGCTCTCTTGTTCAGAATAATTTGCTTTAGAAAAAGATATATCTTGATATTCGAAGCATACTGAAAAATGAGAGTCATCTATTTGAATAATTGAATTTGCTTCATTAAATCCACTAAAAAACATTCTCATAATTTGAGAAGTAGTTTTAGGTTTTGCAATCTTATGAGATTTTTTCTTTTTTAATAATTGTACTAAAAAAGATTCCTTTTTTTCCTTTTTATCTTTCTTCAATTAAATTCCTCCTTCTAATAGTTTAGGAATAAAGTAAAATTTGCCTTCAATCAAACTTCTAAACATACCATTACATGTTCTTTCGCCAGATAGAGGTTGATTTTTTAGTTTTCTTTTAAATATTGAATAAAAAACAACATTTGTTTCAAAAATTGGATGCTTGTTACTAAAAACTTGCATCCATTTCGCATTATAATTATTTAGATAATAATTTAATAAATCTCTTTCACTTTTAGTTAAGTTATTCATAAATTAATCACTTTCCAAGTAATTTTAAAAGTGCATCTTGTTGTTCTTTCGATAATTGAGATAACTTTTTTGTTAGTTCATCTGTATTATCTTTTTTAGTTTCTTTTAAAATTTCTTTATTTTTTATTTTTTTCTTTGTAGTTCCAAATTTTTTTTCAGCCTTTTTCAATAATATTTCTTGCTTTTTAAATTTTTTTAATTCTTTTAATTCGGATTTACTAACACTTTTTGTTTTCTTAACTTCTTTTCTATGCTTCTTTTGATGTAGTAATTCATATTCTGCATCTGGAATATATTTTATTGGTTTAGCAAATAGGGTATAGTGTCTAAACCAATAAGGTAGTATTTTTTCTGCTGGTAATTCATGTATCTTTACAAAACCTATAAAACCTAAAAAAGCAGCTATAGCAATTACTATATAACTTGTGATTTCTTCACCAATTTTTTCTTTTAAAATAAGATATGTAGGAATCACTATTATTGCAATTAAGATAGAAAAGGCCCATTGCCTAAAGTTAAAAAAGTATATTTTTTCTTTATAATCATTGATTTCATCAAAAACAGTAATTTCTATATTATCCATATATTAATGACCTCCTACTAATTTTTCAGCAAATTGACTTGCATACTGTATTGTAGCAAGATATATTCCATTCAAAAACAGCATTGCAACAATCGTGGATATAGCATTGGTTGAAGCAACTGTTGAACTTAAACCGGCCAATCCAATTGAATATATATTAGTTGCTAAATAAATAATTATTGCTTCTATTCCAACAGATGCACTATATAACAAATATTGGAGTGCTTTTCCTCGTCCATCATCATCAACAGCAAGAGCAAGGGGGATAGGGGAGAAAGCAAAACAAAAAATAAGTTTTACTACTCTTAAAAATATTTGTGTTAAAATCTGAACTATTGTGGTAGAAAACGGTATAAATAGTATTAAGTATAGTCCATAAGTCATAATACTGTCGACAAATTTGCTTGGAACTGCATTTATTAACGCGTCAGCAATATTTATGCTTGAATTATTGTTACTTAATACACTTGTAATTCGTATAAACATATCATTTACAACATTCATAATACTTGATAGAAAGGTATATCCGTTCTGAATCAAGTATTTCAATATTAGAAAAAGCACAAAAGACATTGCAATTCTTTCCCATGATATTTTCTCTACTTCCATAGATCTTCTTATTAAGTTAATCATAAAGAAAAGAATTAAAATACTTAAAGCAATTGGAATAATACAATCATTAACAGTTTTCCCGAATACTCCAAATATTAATGCCTTGAACATTAGAGAAATTTGTTAAATTTTGTACTGAACCTATTAAATTCGAACTATCAAATTCAATTTCAAAAGCTGTAAACTTGAAACTATATAGAGTTCTAATTATTGAATCCACTATATTTCCTCCTATAATCCAAATAAGTTTTTAGATTGTGAAATAGCAACTAACATGAAACCTGCCATTAAAGTCATTAATCCTCGTGATTTTCCCTCTGCATCCTCACGTTGCCAAGCAAGAGAAAACATTACGCCACCAACTAGTGCTACGACTCCTCCGGATCTTCGTCAACCAGTCGCAGGCAAAATTTATAAATGAATCAATAGATTCTGTTCCTGATGCTGCATAAACTTTATTTTGAGCAATAATAAAAGAGGTTGTTAAACCTCCTAATAAAATACTTGTTTTTTTTTTGAAATTTCTTAATAACTTTTTCATAATTAACCTCCTAATTAAATACAATGAGGGTACTCCCCCCCTTTTAATATTTAATTAGAAAGTTTGAGGAGTCCTCAAAGATCTATTAAATTTTTAAATCCTCGAAATGGATTACACCAGATCGCAAAAGTTCTTTTAATTCATTTTTATCAACCTCCTCAATTTTTAAATTATCTATTGGTTCTGCAAAGTAAAGTCCAGAATCAGAAAGTAATTTATAATTAGAGTTTTCCAAGTATTTAAGTTCTAATTTATGATTGTATAATTTCTTGCTATTGTTAGACCAAGGTTCATACAATTCTAAGTAATTTGGATGTTCTTTTAGGTTATACAATTTTGAATAAAATGCACCTACAGTTGAGATAATTAAAATACAACTCCCCTTTGGCATTTTTGACAATTCATCTATTGTTGCTAACTCTCTACCTATGACATCCCAATTAGTGTTACTTGACTTTTCTTTCCCAATAGTTCTTCCTGTAGCTTTTTTATACCAGGTTTTTTTGCCGAGTAATGTTGTGATATATTCTAATGTTTCTTTACTATTGCTACCTAAAAATAAAATGGAATCGCAACAATCTAAAACGGATTCCCAATTTTCTTTATATTTCTGTTTCAATTGACTTAATGATTGCAAACCTACTGTAATTCCTACGTTTAGGCCTCGAAGATATGCTAATTCTTCAACAAAACGTGGAATTTCTCCCAATTGAGACCATTCATCCATATAAATTTCTAGTGTACTTGCAAGGCTTCCACCACATAGTTTTGCGTTTTCATCAATCATTGCGAAAATTTGTGTATAAAAGATGCTGGCTAAAAAATTAAAAGTGGAATCAGATGGTTTAGTAATAATAAAATAAGCAATCTTACCATTTCCAATATTTTTACCAGTTTTATTTCTAATTTCTTTCAACAAATGGGAGTTGTCATCCATAGGCATACCGATTCTAGATAATTCCATATCATCCGTATCAGTTAAATTTGCGATTTCTTTAATATTAAATGCAGCTAGTCTTGCAGTAGCAACCATAATAATTGTTGACATCATTTTAGGTGCAGATGCTGCAACCTTAAAATGCTTATATTGTTTTACACCAATAGCATCTGGTTCGTTCTTTGCCCATTCATCAAATAATCTATCCAAAGCTGAAACACCTGTATTATCTGGACTACTTAAACGAATTAACTTCAAGATAGTTGTAAAGTTTTGATGCCTTTTATCATAATGCCTTAAAGTATAGTAAAATAGAGCTTGTAGATAAAGCATTTCAGCTTTGTTCCAGAAGGGATCTCCTGATGTATTATCAATAGTTTCAACTTTAGTATTTAACATCAAAGTATTTATTAAGGTCATTACATCATCTTCTTGAATTACATGAGAATCTATATCTTTATGCAAAACATCATCAAAATTCTTTATTTCTTTAATATACATTAAAGGATTATAATGATTAGAATTAGATTTCTCATCTAGATTTAATACTTTAATCGTATATCCCTTATTTTTTAGAGAATGTCCACAATCTCGTAAAAGTTCGCCTTTAGGATCTGTAACAATAATACTTCCATTGGCACTTAATATGTTAGGTTTGAAGTAATATCTTGATTTTCCGAGTACCAGGACGACCAAGTAAAACTACATGTCTATTCATTCCACTTATCTTCATGTTTTTAGATATTAGCTCTGTCTGAGTTAAAATCATATTGTTTTCAAATATTTTATCTCGCTTATTCTTTATATCTTTTGGAGAACACCATTCAGCAGAACCATAGCTGTTTTCTTGAATATTCTTTTTATTTTGCATACGATATGTTTCATATACCATAAAACAAAAAAAGACCACTCCAACTGATATTGCTAGGTTTTTACCTGACAACATCAGCGGAGTGGATATTTTATACAGATTATTTAGAGATATTGTTAATATTTCTAAACTCCAAATACCATTGTTTTGCTCAACAAGCGTGGTAACTCTTAACATATAATAGAAAATGATTAGTAAAATTATGACTATTATAGTAGATGATGATTTTTTAGTTTTTTTTATCAGCATATAAATCACCTGCCTTAATAGTCTAAACTAATATTTTCTTCTTTTATTGATTCTGATATTATTTTTATATTATTATCTTTGAGGATTTTATCTTTAGAATAAGCATCCCAAGTCCAATAACCAGCGCCAATCTTATAACATTTAATAGAATTTGTATCATTTAATTTTATATATTCTGATTCAAAATAATCAGTTTCTATTATTTTGTTATTTTCAATGATATGTGCTATGTATCTATCATTATCACTATCATAACTCATCGTATATGTTATTCCATCACAAACATTTTTGACTATTTCATCTGCAATTTCTTTTGTAAAATAGGGCATAGCCCAACCATTCCAGTTAGTTCCATAATGATAACCTTCATAAAATCTATAATCACCATCTATACTAAAATATGCTTTTTTTATATGATTCAATATTATTCACCTGCCTTTTCAATTTCATTATCATTATCAAAATCTACATTTATTTCTTTAAGATTTTCAGAAATAATAGGGGAGGTATTTGCATCCTTTTCCAGTTCCTCAAATATATGTAAATTTTCTAAATCTTCATTAACTACATCTCTTTTTTTTTCTTTCTCTGCTAAATCCTTTAAATCATCTTTAAGAACTGTCCAAACACAATTATTTTCTTCTCTTTTCATAATGTAATTTTTTCCACTAAGAATCTGATATGTTTGTAGCTCCTGAGTTCCAGTTTTAGTAGTAAAGGAAACTAACTCATCTTGTGATTTAATATCCCATTGAAGATTTTTGTTATTATTACCGTACACATGTATTTGACCTATATTATTAAAACCTAATTCACTATATCTTTCTAAATGTTTGTTTTCAAAATATATTTCAACGGTTTGAGTATTATCATCATTATATATTGTTTTTACAGCATAGGGAATATCTGCAACTTCCAAATCATCTTGCATATTTAAAAATGACTTAAAACTAATTTCATGAACACAATAATCTTTTGTAAAAGTTGATATTTCTACATTGCCTAATTCATGTAATTTGAATTTATCTGATAAGTCCTTTAGTTGTTGAGAATTAAGATTAATTCCATCTTTACGAATTTGCTCAATTGCAGCTTGTGTTTCTTTGTTAAATAATTTCTTTGAAATTCCTGTTCTAAGCTCTATTATATCAGCAATCCTATCAGCAAAATATCCAACTTTAGACTTATTGAAATAAATATTATAACGTTTTTCTTTATGATGCTTTACTTGTTCTCTTTGTTTATCTTTATTAGTTTTAATTATCTTGTTAATATGCAAAACTTTCGATATTTTAGGATATTTTTCTTTGAAGTTACTAAGTTGTTTTATCCTTCTAGTATATTTTGTTAATCTTCTTTGTTGATACATAGATTTTTTCTTGCCAAATTCATTATTTGCTGTAGATAGGTTTCGTTCTGTTGCTACAACTTTTATACCATCTTTTTGACAGTTCTCCATAACTTTTATTGTTTCTTCATAAGATAAATTTGTTAATTTATCTAGTTGCTTTGTCGGCCCATCTAGTTGAACAGCTCTAATTCCCTCTACAAAATAGTGATAACTAAATATAGTTAGCGGTTTTAATAAATATTTGAATGTATCTTTAATTCCAACTTTACTTGCTCTAACAGTATTTTCATATACTTGTGTAGCATCACTTTTATTAGTAGCTTGCATTATACCATCACCTCTTTTTCCATTTTTACTTTATACATATTCATATATTTGTTGTAAAAATCATCAATAGTTAATTGTGAAAGCCATTTCTTAACATGATTTTCAGTATCTAACAAATATTCACTCATATTTGCTTGTGAATGTCTTTGTGTTAATAATTGCATTTCATTATTGGTTTTATTGTATAGTTGTTTTGGAATATATATTGCTTTACCATTTTCAGTAGGTAAATACATTCCTCTTGTTGTTTCTTTTTCTTTACCCGTTAGCTTGATAAGAATAGACATTGGATTATTACTTTTGGATTCCTCTTTAACTATTTCCTTATCAGTTGAAACTTCTTTCTTTTCTTCATTATTAACTTTTTCATTAGACTTAATATTGTCAGTAGTTAACTCTAATATATTTTTAATATTATTAAAAACTAATAAAGATTTATATTTGTCATTATTAACAAATTGCCTAGACATTACAGACTTCATTTCTTCGCTGTATGCTAAAGCATATCGTATAGCTTCCATAAAACCTTCATTTTTAAAGCGTGAAACTGATTGTTCTTTAAATGCTTCCTTATAACTTTTAGGAAAAAGTTTTTCAAATTGGGAATTGCTATTTGCAATGAATAATTCTTCAAATTCATCTCTATTATTTTCTATATATGCTTTTATAGAATCATCAAAACTTTCATTATACTGTTTAATAACTAATTCTTTTTGTTTATTATTTAGTACAATACTAACTATATTTCCATTAGAGTCAAAAGACTTTACATTATTTAATAAATTTTCAAATATAAGAGTTTTATCATTTTTAAAACTAATATAATTATCACTCTTAAATATATAGTTATTAATATAGTTTCCAATATTTATTGTTACTTCATTATCCTTTAAAAATTCCGAACTATCAATTGATTCCAATAGTTCATTTTTAGTAATTTTCCCCAATTCGACATAATTTAACAGAATATTATCATTATTTTTTTTAGCATAGTTTTTTATTAAGCCAATAATGTAATAGTAGAAGAACAAATCTTTATATCTGTTTACTCTATTACTTTGGATCTCTATTTTTTGTGGATTAATAATGTTCTCTATTTCATCATTGGAATAATTAGAATTTTTGGATACATATTCTTTAAAATGTAAAATGTCTTTGCTATTTGCTATTAAGCCATCATTCCACATTTGTTTATGGATTTTATAGATGTTTTCAACAGATAATTCATTATTCTGAGTATATTTATATTTCATCAGAAAGTTAAAAGCAGATATTCTAGTTTGATATATTTTTTCTTTAGGTATTTTAGCCATTTGTAAATCACCAAAGTCTTTATAATTACCTAGTTGGGATATATCTAAGACATTTACATCTAATTTTTCTTTTAGCAGCTCTGGAATTATTCTAATCATAGCGTTTTTTCCAGCTTCATCATTATCTAAACATAGAGTTATTTCACAATTCAATTTTTTTAACATTTTAATATGTTCCTTTGAAATCGCTGTTCCCATTATTCCAACAACATTATCAAATTTTAGTTCTTTTGAACTAATCACATCCATATAACCTTCTACAATTATTATTTCATTGTTTCTAGCATAAAATTTAGCTTTATGAAAATTAAATAATAAATTGCTCTTATCAAACAATTTTGTTTCTTTTGTGTTTAAATATTTAGGTTTCGTGATATTGTCAAGAGCTCTAGCACCAAAGCCTACAGTATTACCATTTGCATCAAAAATAGGTATTGTTATTCTGTTATTAAATACATCTACATAGTTATTTTTTGTATCTTTTATTAAACCTACATCAATTAAATCACTTAAATTATATTTTTTTAGAAGTTCATTACTTACTAAATTAAAAGATGGGTTAAATCCTATATGAAAACTCTTAATAGTTTCTAAAGATAAGTTTCTATTTTTAAGATATTCTAGAGCATTTTTACATTCTATATTATTAGCTATAATATTAGATTCTGATATATCTATAGCATCCTTTAAAATATTATTTAACTTTTGTTTTTCTAATTGTTCCTTTGATAATTTCTCCTTTGCATTATTTTGTGGAATTGTAATATTCAAGCCTTGAATATCTATAGCCTTTTGCATTGCTTGTTGAATATTGATAGGATTGTGATTAATCTCGTTTTCATATTTTTGAATAAAGGATATTGCGTTGCCACCAGCACCACATGAAAAACATTTGGCAATATTTTTGTTTGGATGAATATTCATAGATGGGTGAGAATCTGAATGAAAAGGACATAGGCATTTATTATTATGTATTTTTAAATTATAATGTTCTAAAATGTTTTGAATATTAGAAGCATTTAATATTTCATCATATATATCACTCATATATCAATATCCTCCTTTTGAGGATTTTCTTTATTTAATATAAAATAATCCATTTGTCTTTCTAAGTCCTTTTCATCAAAGGTACGAATAATGGATGGGAATGGGATATTCAAATTTTCATCTTCCTTTGCAGTATATGATTGTTCTTCAATATCTTCTAAGTTTTCTCCAATTATGGTTAATCTATAAGATATTTCTTCATTTGAAATACTATAAAGAGCATCTGATAAAGTATCAACAACCTTCCCTCTAACATCGTCCCAACCTAAATATAATAAAATGCCATAAGTTTTATTTATATCAGCATTTTCAATAATTTCTTCTATTTCAGAATCTTCTTGAATTAATTTTTCTAAAGAAGATTTTTTTATTATTAGTCGTATATCTGATCTGTATCCCATAATGCTCCTCCTTCACAAAATTCTTGTATTTGTTTTTCTATGATAGAGTCATTATTATTACTAACAATAATAATTAAACATTCACAGTTTATAGGGTTAAAGATAGAAGTTATTACTTTTACTTTTTTTCTTAATTCATTAATTAACCAATATACTTCTTTAACACTACAGTTATTTTTGGTTTTAAATTTTATATATTTCATAACATTTAATTGCTTTAATGATTTTTTGGATTCTAAAAGAACTTCTCTTGTAATTACAGTTTCACTATTCATTTTTTCAAAATAAATATCATCTCCTAATAAGTAATAGGAGTTTTCCGGATCTTGAGAAAGCAATAAATGTTTTAAATCTTCATAACTATAAATAATATTAATTTCTATAAAAATCACCTCTCAATAAAAATAAACAAAGTGGGGAAGAATCTCCACTTTGATTTATCTATTTTTCTTCTTTCTTAGTAATATTATGCTAACAGTTATGCAAGATAAAGAAACTATTAATAATCCAACTAAAAGAGCATAATTTGTTTCATTACCAGTTTGGACAATTGGAAGTAGTGAATTATAATAAACAAAACTATATGTTGAATCAACATTTTCTAGAGATACACCATCTGCAAACACGCCATCTTGATTTATCTCAATTTTTACAACTTGACTAGATAATTCGTAACCCAAAGGAGCTCTTTGCTCTTTTATATAGAATACGCCATAACGTAGATTATCAAAAAGAGCCGAACCTTCAAACTCGTTTGCACCAGCTTCTTTAATAAGTTTAGTGCATTCCGGATCTTCAAATAATCCGAAAACAAATTTATTTGATTTTATATGTTCTCCTGTTGCTTTATCTATTTTTTCGACTTTTACAGAGCATAAAATTGGTTGATTTTTTAATTCAATAATTTGTGTTTCTTTATCTGTGGTTACTGTAAAGGTAATATTTTCAGCTATGTTGTATCCTAGTGCTGATTTTTTTTCAATTAGAGTATAGGTTTTATTTTCTTCTAATCCTTTAACAATATGTGCTTCTTTAGTAGAAATCCAAGAATCAATAACTTTTCCATCAGCATCAACAACTTCTAGTTCGCAGTCAGTAACTGCATCACCAGTTAATGAATCAATTTTTAATACTTTTAAAATTTTATCAATCATTATGATCTTTTGAGTTTTCTTATCTGTAGTTACAGTAAATTTAATGTTAGATGCCTTCACATAGCCATCAGCTGGTAGTTCTTCTATCAGCGTGTATGTTTTACCTTCTTCTAAATTCTTAATTTTGTGAGGTTCTTTTTCAGAAATCCATTCATCAATAATCTCATTGTTTTCATTTAATACTTTCATATTAGCACCAATTATTTCATTACCAGAAACATCAACTTTAGACATTTCCACAATTTTATCAACCATTACAATTTTTTGAGTTTCCTTATCTGTTGTAACAGTAAATTCAATATTAGATGCCTTCACATAGCCATCAGTTGGTAATTCTTCTATTAGTGTGTATGTTTTGCCTTCTTCTAAATTCTTAATTTTGTGAGGTTCTTTTTCAGAAATCCATTCATCAACAATCTCATTGTTTTCATCTAATACTTTCATATTAGCACCAATTATTTCATTACCAGAGATGTCAACTTTAGACATTTCTATAATTTTGTCTATCATCTTAACTTCTTGAATTTCATTTGTATTTGTTATTTTAAAGAAAATATCTGTAGCTTTTACAAAACCTAAAGGAGATAAATCCTCATGTAAAATATATTGTTTATCAACTTCTAGCCCTTCTATGATATGTTGTTTTTCAGTTGAAACCCAACTATATATTATGTTTCCATTTTCATCAAGAATAGATAAATGTGCATTTGGTAATTCTTTATCTCCTGTTATATCTTGTTTTGAAAATTGTGTTATCGTTGTGTCATTTGAAATATCAAGCGTTGCTATATAAATCTTTGTAGTTGTATCTTTTTGTTCAAATTTTACTTCATGTACTGTAGTATCTAATACTAACCCTTTGGCAGTTGTACATTCAAATACTTCATACACCCCAAGTGGTAAATCTTCAATTTTTAAACTTGCATCTTTTTGTAAATTATATTTTCCTATAGATGTACCTGCACTATATATAACGCTTCCATCAGCCATATCAATAATATCTGTTTTTGCTTTTAATTCAAATTGAATTTGAGTAAAATCAATATCATTTAACAAAGAAGTATCTACATCTTGTCTTAAATTTATTTTTTTATTTATTACTATTTTAGCTGTTGGTTGTTCATTTTCTATTATAACTTCTTTTATATAATCGCCTGTTTCATCCTTTTCATAAGTACGTATATTCTCGATTTCAAATTTTACAGGTTCTGTTAAATCCAAGAATCCTTTTGCAATAGAATTTTCATAAACTTCATAATGTCCAACTGGTAAAGTAAGAGGAGTAACAACTGTAGCCTTGTCATTATCTTCTGAAAAATATGAATTGTCTGGAATAATTACATTATCAGCATTTGTAGTAAAACTAGAATATACTTTTGTTCCAACTTTTTGAGTTATTGTTTGACCTTTAGAGTATATTAATTTTTTTGTTCCTCTATCATATATATTTTCAGCAGCTTTTATAACGAAACTTGTACCATTTAAAGAAACTAATTTCCCAGTATTTTTGTCTTTTTTTATTAATTTAATATATGACTCCATTTGTTCATTGTTTATAAAGATATTTTTTACTTTTTGAGCAATTTCTTCAATTTCAGATGTATCTTTATTTACTGTAAATGAAAAATCTGTAGCCGTGATGAAGTCATTTGGAGTATATGTTTCTTTTCCCCAAAAAGTTCCATAAGGTAAAAGTTTAGTATAAGCATTTCCATTTTCATCTGTTTTAACTATATCATAAGTTTTAGCAATTTTCTGTGCTTCTGCAACTCTAGTAGGATTAACTGAAACTGTATTTCCATTTTCATCTAAACCATTCCAAATTTCTGCATAAGTGTATCCTTTTGCTAAAGCTCTTTCCACATCACTATATAGTTTAATCGTAAATTCTGCATCTTTTAATCCCTTAACCTCACCAGATAATTCTTTTATACCTGCCTTGAATATATGAATTTGTTGACTTTTTATATCTTCTTTACTTATTATGCTTTCAGTTATAATCTTGGTGTATTGATCTTTATATTTCAAATCTATTACATATTCTTTAGTATCAAGTAGATAACCCTCAGAACTCTCCAATTCCTTTAAAATGTATTTACCTAAAGGAAGGTTGGTTATATCTTCCGTTTTTCCTTGATTATCAATAATTCTGGTTGCAACTAAATCACCTTTTGAATATTTTTTAGTTGTTCTTGCCTTATTATATATATCTTCATTAGCAAATAATCCATATTTTGCACCGTTAAATGTTGCATCACCTTGAGGAATATTACCTGTTTGACTATCTTCCTTGATTAAGGAAATTGTAGCTGTTGGTTCTGAATTCTTTAAAGAATCATATTTATATACAATGCTTTTTAATTGACCTTCATATTCTAAAGTAAAAGAATATTCTTTTGAATCAATTAAATATCCTTCTGTAGCTAAACTCTCTTGATAAAAATACTTGCCTAATTTTAAGCCTTCAACTTTAATTCTTCCATTTGAATCAGTATAAAATGTTTTATCATATCCGTTGTTATTCCAAAGTCTAAATGCTGCACCTTCAATAAATGCTGTTTCATCATTGTTTAATTTAGTTAATTCCCAAGTACCAGTAACTTCTTTATTAACAATAGCTTGTTTTGCAGTTTCATTTGCCTTAACTTCAACAGAATAAGACTTTGGATCAAGTACATAAGAGTAGGGAGCTTTTTTCTCTTTTACAGTATATGTACCAACTTTTAGATTTTCTAATTTAATTCTTCCGTTAGTAATTGTAACTTCTTTACTATATCCAGAAGGACCATCTACTTGATATATTGCACCATCAATTAAATTACCTTCTTCATTTAATTTGCTTAATTCTAGACTACCTAGCTTTTCAATAGTTATTTTCAAAGCCATTGTAACGGGGTCGTTATAATTCAAAGCATACAACTGATCTTGCACACCTTTTTTGAATGTTATATATACAGATGTATCATTATCTTCTGTACCATCCTTGTAAAGTCCCCAATCTAAAGCATCAGAATCATCAAAAGCAAATTTGTTAAGTGTGCAATTTTGATTAACTGTAATTTCTAATGTGTTTTCACCTTGAGTATGTTTGAATCTAATTCCATCAACAGTTTTATCAATGCTCTTATAGTCTTTTAAAACTTTATTCTTATCTTTAAGTATCGTTGTTTGACCAAATAATACTTTCTGAGTAGTAGAGTCAAAACTAGGCACTTTTTCCATTTTACTAATCTTTTCATCAATTTCTTTTTTAAACTCAACATATTGTTTTTGTATATCTGAATCTACAAAAGTCGCATCAGATTGTTTCATACTTTCCCAAATATATTGTTGTGTAAAAACATAGTCAAGTAATTTTTCTCTATTACTTTCTGACATTATCCCACCATTCATAGCCCAATCGCCATATTTGTCATACCAACCAAAGTACGCTACTTTACATGCTAGTTTTAAAGTGGCACTTTCTGGTTTTGAATGTGTCCCTTCCTCAATAGTTCCAGTTGGAGAATTAACAAAATGTTCTCCGACAGAATGTAGTTATCTTTTCGCCTGTAGTATAGTTTACCAATCTACGTAGTAACATACCCACATTGTTTTTATTTTCAGTAGTAAAAATTCTTGAATCCCACTGACCAGCAACCCATTTTCCACCACCACTTGGAGTTATAGCATATATAATTGGTTGAACTGTCATAAATATAGTTATTGTTATAAATAGTAATGCTAATATTTTTTTCTTCAAATTAAAATTTAATATTTTTTTCATGATTCCTCCTCAATAAAAAAAAGAACAAGTTTTCTTGCCCTTTTTAATAAAATATTACTCTCATACCTAGATAAATTCCATCATCATCTTTAATTGGTCTACATTCACCAGCAAATCCACTTGAATTAAGATATTCGTATGCTGCTTGAGATACATTATTCATATTGTAACCATCTGTAAATAAGAAATCTTTATTCGGTGGTTTATCCTTTTGATTTGTATTTTTTTTTGAATTTGATGAACTTTTATTATTAGAATTATTGTTTTTATCATTATTTTTCTTCTCACTATCTTTTGTATTTTGTATTTCTTTTGTTTTAGGTATTTCTTTTGTGGTTTCAACTAATTCATTAGAAATAACTTCTTCTATTGTATTGTTTCTTTCTAAAGAAATAGGTTCTTCTTCAATCGTATTAGTAGGTATAGTTTCATTTTCACTATTAGAAAATAGATAATAGATTTTACTTTTCAAAAATATACATCCTATCGCCAATAAGAGGAGAAGTATTAGGAGTATTATTATTTTTTTTCTTCTAATATATTTTTTATACCTTTTTATTAATTCTTGACTTTGTTCATCCATTTGAATCACCGTTTATTAAATCGTTGAATTTTTTTTCTAGATTTTCATACGATTTTTGTAGGGAGTAATACTTTTTTAACTCATTGTCTAAGTCATTTATTTCTGTTTGAATTTTTCCCAATTGTTCTAATTTAGATTGTTTAGCTTTTTCTAATTTTTTTATTTGTGATAATACACTTTTATTCATTTTTAGCCTCCATAATAAAAAAGCCAAGATAACTTGACTTTTCTTTATTTTTCTGATTTTCTATAATGATAATTAATTGTATATTTGCCACAGTACATACAATCCCAAGTTTCATATCCACAAGGAGATTTAGCTTTAAACTCATCATCAGATATTTCATCATTTTTCCATTTGTCGCCATATTCTTTTATTATAGTCTTATATTCATTAATAGCATCTTGTTCAGAATTATACCATTTCCCAGAATTACCAACCTCTGGATAATGTTTACATTCTTTTGATTCAGTAACTTTTGGTTTTTCTGGTTCTACTTTAGGTTTTGTAATCTCTGTACTTTTTTTATCATTAGAAGATGGTTCATCATTTTTTGTAAATTCCTTTTTAGAATTAGTAGTTGATTCAGTTTTTGAAGTAGTTTGCTTTTTAGTATCATCTTTTTTTGAAGATAATACATCATTAGAAGATTTGTTATCTTCATTGTTAGTATCACTTTTAGAAGTAGTATCTTCTTTTGCTTTCATAGTGTCATTGATAATATTATTACTATTTGAATTATCCATAATAGTTGTATTATTAGATTTTTCATTTTGAGTTTCAGTATTCATTATATTATTGTCTAAAGTTGAGTTAAATTCTACATTTTTTCTATTTGGTGTTTTATTTCTATAAGAAACTCTTGCTAAAAATAATGTAGGAAATAGTAATAATATAGTAACTATTATTATAATTAAAAGGTATTTTTTCATCTAATATCACCTCTTATAATAATAATAGCGTATTTTCCACAATTTGTCAGCTCTTTTTTTAAAATCTCTAACTTATAGGGGAGAGTGAAGCAATAATGTAGTACCTTTGATCAGTTGGACTGGTTCTTGTATTTAGATATGAGCAAGTTGATAGCTTTATTATTTTATTAATGTTTTTTACTTTGTTTATACTTTGCCTACTTGATTTTTCATAATACTGTATTCTTTCATTAAAGTTAAGATTTTTAATATTTTTATTCTCATCATTAACAGAAGTAGAATAAACACTAAATATTGTTCCTTTATAATTTCCATTTGGTGTATATATTTTTATTAAATTATGAGAATCTAAAAAATCTTTTTTTAAATATTTTCCAAGTTCTGAAAACATGGTATTATTTTTCATATTATGACCATAAATAATAGTTTCGTTTTCAATAAATGGATTAATATTACTTGTAAATATAGAACCACTAGAACTATATTGTTTATTATAGTCATGTTTTAAGTAATATAAGTTATAACCATCTTTTAATATGGGATAATTTATATTAGTATTTGGTATTTCAATCCAAGCAACAATATCATTGTTTATTGCTCTTAATTTTTGCCAATCAATAGTAGTTGTGGAAATTTCTTTATTAGTATCAATTTTAATAACCTCTTGGACTAATTGTTCTGTAATAATCTTATTATTTTTATAATCAAGATAGTGTTTTATTAAAATAGAAGTCGATATAATAAATAAAATACAACATACAAAAAGAAGAACTACTATAATTACTTTTTTAAATTTCATAGCTTTTCTCCATATCTTCATTTGTTTTTTCTAATTCCTCATAAATTTCATCTTCTTCAATCCAAATAGCTATACTATCTTCAAAAGCACGATTGTTTAAATAACCTTCAAAAGATGTTTCACTTTCATCTATCGTATAGTTATCTAAGTCTAAATCATATCTTTTGGCGGATTCAACTAAATCTTTATAATATTCTAATGCTAAGTCCTTATTGATAAAAATTGCACTATTTACAGTACACTCGCACTCATCATAGCACAAGATTCTTGAGATTACTTTATATATTTTGGTACTCACAAACTATTTCACCTCCCTTAAAATATTTTTCTTTAAACAAAGCAAAAAGATATAATGCAGTATATTTGCTCTTATATCTTTTTGTTTATATTTATCAATTTTTAATATTTCCTCAATTTCTGTATCACTTAATTTTTTTATGTATTTTAAGCATATAAATTTATATTTCAAAGAATCGGTTTCTTTGTATTCCTTTAAAACTTCTTGAATTAATTTTTTCCATAAGTTTAATTTTTTTATAATACATTCATTGTTAATTTTGTTTACAACTTGATTTTCTAAACTATTTCCTCTATTGAGTTTTGTTCTTATCCATAGACCATAATTAAAATGATTATAGTCAAGATCGGAGTTTTGTGTATTTAATTTATTTATTCTATCTGAAATTTCTTTATAATTATATAAGTAGTATTCTATCTTTGGAAATGCAGAATTATACATATACTTTAATCCTTTTTGTCTAATGCTAAATAAGAGTCAATTAGATTTTCTAAGATTTCTTCTATATTATTAAATATTATCACATTAACATCTTCACCTTCGTCAAAAGCCAAGAAATATCTATTTTCATATTTATAAAATACACAAAATGAATCTTTATATATAAACTTTTTAATAACTTGTATTGCATCATTATTACAATTAGACTTATCATTTATATCTAATATCAGTTCCTTTAATTCTTCTGATGTTAGCTCTAAAATGTCATCAATTCCAATATCTCTACATTTTAATATTTCTAACAATCTCCTTATGATTTCTTGACCATCCAAATCAGTTATATATGAACAATCAATCGCAATATTTAAAATTTTTTCTTCATCTGCAACAGTATCAATATCAATAGTTTCAGATTCATTTAATTGGTTTTCCAATTCGTGGAATAAATACATTGGATATAATAAATCCTTATTTTCATCATCTAATTCATAATATTTTTTTATAATTTCTCGCATAATCAATCCTCCTAATTTTTATTTGCATATAAATTATCAAAAAAACCAGGGGGGTATTCCCTCTGGTTAAAATTTGTTTTTTGAAGTTTCAAGTTATTATCTATTCGGTCTTTGGAATTCTTCTTTTCGAGTTCTCTTATTCTTTCAGTAACCCAATAGAGTATAGCTGCATAGTCATTATCATAAGACTTACCATGAGCTTGTTTGTATAAACTTAATTGTTCAATTAATTGCATTGCCAATTCATTACCATAGCAATTAATTAGATCTTGATATTCACCTTTAGTCATTGTAACTAATTTTGCATATTCAATTTTTTCTTCTGTTCCTGTTTGATTGTGAGTGTGTTCTTTATTATTATTTATATTATTAATTATATTATTATTATTTATGAGCACCATATTTTCATCTTGTACTGTATCAGATGTTGGTATTGTTGATAACGAGGTTTCTTCCTTGTTCATCACCTCGTTACCGACTGGAAGTTTAGCCATTTTCAAGCATTCTATAATTTTATTTTCATTTAATTTATAATATTTCTTACAAGGAATACCCATCTTTTTTGAAAATACAATTTGTCTTTCCTCTAGATTCTTAAATGCTATCTTTTGAAAGTGAGCATTTATTCCTGTATTCTTTTCTATGTTTTCTCTAGTGGAATAAAAATAGCCGTCATCTTCCAATCTATTATTATTTTCCCAATAACAGTATTCAGAACACAATTCTCCTAAGATAACAGCTTCATGTAGTCCTAACATTTTTATTAAGTCTTTATTTACTATTATATATTTGCTACTTGATAATAAACTTGCTAATATCACATTTTATCACCATCCTTTCCAATTAAAATCATTGCATATAAAAAAAGACTCATGTTAGCTCCTAACACAAGACCTATTATTAAACCAAACCAAAACAATTTTATCACCACCTTTAATAATTTTAAGGACAAAAAAAGAGGGTAGAGATTTTTCTCTATCCTACTATATACTTTATATTCATTTTTCTAAACCACTTGATTCTCTAACTTTTTTTATACCCTTATATACCCTTGTCTATTTTTAAGTATTACCCTTGTTTTTTACCCTTGTTTTGTAAGAAAAGGTTAATTTTAAATTCCTTTAAATTCTTTTTTTTACTTTTAAATTACTCTTAATTCTTTTTTGGAAATATGCTAGATATATAGGATTTCTCCTGTTGACTCATAAACCTATTGATATTTGAACAAAAAAATTTCTTTCGTCCGGTATGGAGTAACAGTTTTATGAGCCCGACGAGCTGCCAACTGCTCCACCCCGCGATATTCAATTTTTACTACTGTATTAGTATACTCTTCTTTTGCGTATTTGTCAACACTTTCGTAAAAATATGTATCTACTTTATACATTTTATGCCATTATTCAAAAAATATTCATCTTTTTTTAAATTAAGAAAGCTGGCCTGGAATTCCAGACCAGCAAGCACACTTATCTAATTCTGATAATTTTTTTCTCCCATTCATTTTCACTAGCCTTTGTGAAGCCATTTCTAACAGCAGCCACCATAAACTGGGGCTTATCATTAGTGGCATACATACGAACCCTTTTTACTTCAGGTTCATTTTCTCTCACATAATTGATAAATTCTTCTACAGCCTCTGTAGCAAATGGGCTATTATCCTCATACCAAGGGAACAGCCAAATGTCTGTTGAAAGTATATTTGCAAGTTCATAGAACTGAATTACTCCCAACATGTTTCCAGACATTTTATCTGCAATTATCAAGGTGTATTCATTATCCACTTCCTGAATCATATCGTTAATAGTTGCATCTTTTATTTTTGCCGGTCCGAATGGTATTTTGTGTGCTATACACCTACCAATTGTTACTTTGTCCCGTTCTTTAAACTTCCTGAGATAAAGATGGTTAGGGTGTTTTTGATTGTACATAAAAAAGCCTCCTTTTTTAGTGTACATAAAGTATAGCACACATTCTAAGTAAAAGCAAATTTTAGCTGTTTATTGTTGGTATTCTTAATGTTTCTCCAACATAAATTAAATTTGGATTTGCTATGTCATTTAATTCTACAATACTTTTTATAGTTACTCCGATATTCTCTAGCTATTTGTGTTAAAGTATTTCCTCTTCTTACTATATACAATCTATGACTAGTATCATGTATTTTGTAATCACTTAACATAGGAACTCTTAATTCTTGACCTACATAAATTAAGTTTGGATTTGATATGCTATTTATTCTTGCCAAATATTGATATGAAGTATTGTATTTAATTGCAATACCACTTAACGTTTCTCCCCTGCTAACCCTGATATATTTAAATTCTTGATTTTTATCTGTTACTGTATCTTTTGGAATTTGTGACACATTATTTAAAAATACTCCATTTGTAAAATAATCTCTATCTACATTTCCATCTATTCCATTTACTCTACCTCTATCTGAATATTGAAAACCTACCCAAAATTTCCATTTACCATTACTTTCTGGTTCTTCTACAAAATAATCTGCAACCCAAATAGGATAATCCTCTGCTAGTTCTTTACTAAATACTGTTCTTGCATTATATGCATCACTATAAATTACGCATTCTTTACCACTTAATTTTTCTACCGTTTCTAAAAATACTCTTGAAATTTCGTTTATAGTACTAACATCTAAGCCATCAAACACTTCAAAATCCATTGCTAATCTACAATCTGGTTCTAAACCTTTTATATTGCTAACAAAAAATTCCGCCTCTTCTTTTGCTTCTGCCTCATTTGTTGCTGTTAAAAAGTGATAAAATCCAGTTCTTAATCCATTTGCTTTTGCCTTTTCGTAATTCTCTCTAAAATACGGATCAACATAGCCTCTTCCTTCACTTGCTCTAATATATACTACTTCAATCCCGGCTCTTGCAACTTCTCCAAAGTCTATATTCCCTTGCCACTCACTTACATCTATTCCGTTATATAGCTTTTCTGATGATTGTGAAAAAGCAAATGCCTGAGTGCTAATTGCTACAATTATTGCTACAAGCAATATACTTAAAAAAATCTTTCTCATAAATACCTCCTCTTAAAATTTTATGACTAATATATTTGTTTATTACTCTAAAATATGGTAATATAGTTATTGGTGATAAATATGAAATTTTTAAATGAAATATTGGACTTTTTTAAAAATCTTACTATTGAAAATGCAGTAGATATTGGAATAGGACTAGCGATTATTGTAATTTTTAAAATAATAAGCTCGCCTATTGCATATATGATAGTAAAGATGTTTAAATTTAAAGTTAAAGATAAAAATAAAATTAAAAATAATGGATTTTATAAACCATTAAAATCATTCTTCGTTATTCTTGGAATATACATTGGATTTATGGTTTTAAAATTACCAGCAGATATCTTTGCTGTTATAACTAAAATATTTAAAATATGTGTTATATTACTTGCTACAAAAGGATTTTCTAATTTATTTGATTCAAATTCTGAATCATTTGCTAAATTACGTGAAAAACTTAACTTTGATGGAAATGACACAACAATTAACTTTTTTAGTAAAGTAGCTAAGGCATTAATTTATATAATAGCTGGATTTATTTTAATTACTGAACTTGGTTATAACTTAGGTGGTTTAGCAACAGGTCTTGGAATTAGTAGTGTTGTAATCGCACTTGCTGCCCAAGATATTGCCAAAAGTTTTTTAGCAGGTATTTCTATAATATCTGATAGACCTTTTGAAATAGGTGATTACATTACTGTTGGTGATCTTTCTGGAACTGTAGAAGATATTACATTTAGGACAACAAGAATAAGAAATGCTGATGATCAAGTTATAGTTCTTCCAAACAGTGTTTTAACAGATAATAATATTATAAATTCATCAAAAAGAGATTGTAGAAGATTCCGTATTGTACTTACACTTGAATTGGATACTCCTTTAGAAAAAGTAACTCAATTAACAGAAAATATAAAATTAGCTTTAACAACTCACCCACAAGTTATTAATGAAACTGTAAAAGTATTTTTCGAAACAATTTCTGCTGATGGAATTGATTTATCAATTGACTTAAAAACTAGTGCTTTAGAATACGTTGATTATTTAAAATTCAAAGAAGAAATAAATTACACTTTATTAGATATGGTAAATCAAGCAAAAATAGGCCTTGCATATCCATCACAATCAATTTATTTAAAGAAGGACTAAAAAATGTTAAATAGTTGTACTCTATGCCCACATAATTGTAAAGTTAATAGATTAGAAGGAAAAAAAGGTAGATGTAAGTGTGATAATACATTAAAGATTGCACTTGCATCTTTGCATATGTTTGAAGAACCCTGTATTAGTGGAACAAACGGCTCTGGAACAGTGTTTTTTACTAATTGCAATTTGAATTGTATATATTGCCAAAACTATGAGATTAGCCAAGAACGGAAAAGGTAAAGAAATTACTGTACAAAATCTTTCTGATATTTTTGTTAAACAACAAGAAAAAGGTGCTCACAATATAAATTTAGTAACACCTACAATGTATGTGTACCAAATAATTGAAGCAATTAAACTTGCAAGAAAAACTGGGTTAAAAATTCCAATTATATATAATTCTAATGGATACGAAAATGTAGAAACAATAAAAATGTTAAATGGCTATATTGATGTTTATTTACCTGATTTAAAATATTACACAAATGAATTGTCTAAAAAGTATTCTAATGTGGATAATTATTTTGAAGTTGCAACAAACGCTATAAAAGAAATGTACTCACAAGTTGGAAATGCTGTTTTTGATGATAATGGAATTATTCAAAAAGGAGTTATTATTCGTCATTTAGTTCTTCCAAATCATATTCAAAATACAAAAAATATTTTAAAATGGATTAATGAAAATTTGCCAAAAGATATATATGTAAGTGTAATGGCTCAATATTTTCCAACTTATAAAGCAAAAAATGATTCTTTAATAAACAGAAAATTAAATAAAAAAGAATATAAGGAAGTTTTAAACTACTTATATTCTCTGGATTTACAAAATGGGTATATTCAAGAATTGGGAAACCATGAAGAAGAATATGTTCCAGATTTTAATTTAACTTTCTAATTCTTGCTTCATTTTTAAATACACATCATTTTTTAATTTTTCTGTGGCTTGCTTTTTATCTAGTTTTTGGTCTGGATAAATTGCTGGCAATACGTAAAGCTCTATAAAGGGCTTCTTTTTTATATATTTTCTTATTCCATATGGTTTAACAAATTTATATACCATTGGTACAATTGGAACATTATTTTCTACGGCTAATTTAAATGCTCCATTTTTAAATTTTCTTAGTTTTTTGTAATATGGCCACAATGATGCTTCTGGATAAAAGTGCACAGTTTTATTTTCTTTTAATAATTTATTTATTGATAAAAAGAATTTTTCTTTATTGTGCAATCCTTCTGGTATTGGAAATGCATGTAATAGTCTAATAATATGCCTAATTACTGGTATTTCAAAATTTGATTTAATACTTACAAAGTATAAACTTTTTGGAGTATTTGCAATTGCATTCATTGTACAATCCATTGGATGCACATGGTTTGATACTGTTATTTTTCCTGTTTTTATTTTTGTAAGATTTTTTCTTCCATATATTTTAAAATTGTACATTATTTTATTATATACAACCAATATTGGCCAAACTATTATATATAGCAAAGTTGAGGCAATTTTAAACATTATTCCCTCTTTTATGTAGTCGTAATCCTCATCGATTTCTATATCTAAGGGAGTCCACATGTTTATTATATGCTCATCTTCATTTTCTAAATTTTCCTCAATTTTTTCTATATTCTCTAATTGCATCTTCAAACATTCCTTCTATTTTTTTCATGCTTTTTTCTATTCTATAATTTTCTGCATGTTCTGCATATTTTGTTTCCATTTGTTTTCTTTCAGCTTCATTTTCAATCCAATAATCAATTTTTTTAGCTAAATCATCACTGTTTCCTGCTTTAAATAAACTTCTGTCATCTAGTGCAAATTGAGGAGTTGCAGATTTTGGACTATTCGCAATTATAGGAACTATTCCACATGCAAATGCTTCTATACAAGATATTGCTTCTATCTCTGCATCTGCTGAATGTATATAAAGGTCTGTCATCCCAAGTAATTCTAATAAATGCTCTTTATCAAAAAAGCTTATTACTGGTTCATTTACTAATTTTTCTCCTAATTTTTTATATTTATTATATTTTGGTCCTTTCCCAGCAAGTACTAATTGAATTTTATCACTATATTTTGATTTAGAAATTGCTTCAAATATTAAATCTTGTCTTTTTTCATTTGATAATCTTCCTATCATTGTAATTACAAATTTATCTTTAAATTCAGGACTTTTTTCATTTTTTCTATATTTGAATTCTGGGCCTACTCCATTTGATATTACATAAGTTTTAGCAGTATATCCATGTTCTTTTAATTCATTTGCTATAAAGTTACTTGGGCAATGAATATGTTTAAATTTATTGAAAAATTTATCTCTAAAGAAGCTATATATTTTATCATTTACCTTTGTATTTTTTCCAAGCCCTATTGTATATGTTATATTTTCTGGTTGTACATGAAAAGCAGCTGTACGTGGCGTTTCCAGTTTTTCTGCTATTTCTAGCGCTTCATAAGATAAGAAAAATGGCATGTAAAAATGGACCACATCAACTTTTGAAATAGCCTCTTCTAATACATCTTTGTTTGGAACAGCAAATGTCATACCTTGAGATTTTATTATTTTAGAAACTATTATTGGTAGTGGCAATTTTTTAACTACATATTTATTTTTTGCTGGTTTTCCTGTACTTACAACATATACTTCATGTCCTAAATTCATTAACCCTTCTGCAAATCTTTTTGCAGAAATTGTTGTACCATTATTTGCATCATCAAATTGGTCTATAACTATCAAAATTTTCATTAATATCAACCTCGCACAATACTATACAATAAAACTCGAAAAAAATCAACTTTTGTAATCTGTGGGGAAAAAGGGGTCAGACCCCTTTTTCCCCACTGTCCCCTTTTTCTCTTGTTTTTATTTTTAAGTAGTGATATAATTTTGGCGGAATGGAGGGAGAGAAATGAAAGATTTATTAAAAAGAGCAGGCTTTACATCTATACTATCTTCACTAGTATTTTTACTTTTAGGTATTTTACTTGTTGTAAATCCAGATGCTATGGTTCAAGCAGTTTCTTATGTAATTGGTGTATTACTTATTGCTATTGGAATTGTTAAAGTCATATCTTATTTTACATCAAAAGATGATTATCTATTTTATGATTACAGACTTATATATGGTGCTTTATGTATAATTTTAGGTATACTTGTAACAGTTAGTGGTAATGCAATTGCTTCATTTTTTAGAATTATTATAGGTATATGGATAATTTTAAGTGGTATAGCAAGATTAGACCTTTCTGTAAGACTTAAAGGAGCTGACACTGGCTACTGGATTTTAAGTTTACTTCTATCTATTTTAATACTTGTTGCTGGTGTTTATGTAATGTTTGCACCTGGTACAATATTAGTTACATTAGGAGTTATCTTAATTGCTTATTCTATTATGGATATAATAGAAAGTATTATATTTATGTGTAATATGAATAAATTGTTAAAATAAAACAAAAAAAGGACTTTTAGTCCTTTTTTTGTGCTCTTTTTGTACTCTATTTTATAATTTCTATTAATTCTTTGTTTTTATCTCTTATTTTAAGTATTACTAAAATTATTGCCGTTATTACAAATGTAATTAAATATATTAATAAACTTGTTTTCCAATTTCCATTAGAAATATTTGCTCCAACCATTGTAGATGTAATTACAGATGGAAATCTTACAAGTGTTGCTATTAATATAAACCTTAGTGGTTTTACTGGTAAAAGTCCTCCAAGATATACAAATAAATCTTTTGGAGTTCCTGGCAAGAAAAATATTAGGCATAAAATAATTTCTAAGTTTGTTTCGTTTTTTAGTAGTTTACTATTCATTACTTTTTCCACTTTTTCTTTTTTGAAGAAATTATATAAATATTTTTCTCCTAATTTTCTTACAGAAAAGAATATTATTATTGTAGTAATAAGTATAGATACTGTTATAAATAGCCATCCTCCCCATGTACCATAACACATTCCTGCAAGTACCTCAAATGGTTCTCCTGGTAATACCACTAATAATATTTGCAATACTTGCAAACTAAATAGTAATAGCAATCCTAAAAATCCCATGCTATTTATTTTGTTTTTAAAAGTTATTTGTCCTTCTGTTGTAGATAGATCCATCATAAATGGAGCAATTTTCCAAAAAAATATTGCTAGTGCTACTAATATTACAACTGTTAATGTTATTTTAATTATTTTTATTTTGTTTTGATTTTTCATTTAATTTCTTCCTTATTATTAAGAGTTTAGCATTTCAAAATACAAAAGTCAAACAAATTCCAATTTATTTTACTGTTCTCCAATTCTATGTTATAATTATATTCAGTTTTTTAAGGAAGGGATTTTTATGAATTTAAATATAGTTTTAGTAGAACCAGAAATTCCTCAAAACACAGGCAATATTGCAAGAACTTGTGCTGCAATTGGTGCTAAATTGCATTTGGTAAGGCCTTTAGGATTTGAAATTTCTGATAAATATGTAAAAAGAGCTGGTCTTGATTATTGGGATAAATTAGACATAGAAGAACATAATTCTTTATCTGCTTTTTTGAAAAAATATCCAGTAAATAATAATATGTTTTTAGTTACAACAAAGGGGCAACATTGTTATTCTGATATTAATTATTCTAAATTAGATGAAATTTTTCTTTTGTTTGGAAAGGAAACCAAAGGACTTCCAGAAGGTTTATTAAAAGAACATTTAGAAAATACCATAAGAATTCCAATGAGAGAAACCTTACGTTCTCTTAATTTATCTAATTCTGTTGCTATTGTTGCTTATGAAGTTTTTAGGCAAAATAATTTCTGCAATTTAGAAGAAACTAGTAAATATTTTAAATAATCTACTTTTATTTATTTAATTATTAAATTATAATATATTTATAATATTAAAAGGAGGTTTTTAATGTCGATTTTTTATGCTATTATTTCATCATTTTGGTTTGAAGTTTTAATTAGGCTTATTTTAGGTTTTTTGTTAGCAGGCTTTATTGGTGCAGAAAGAGAATCTGTAAATAAACCTGCTGGCTTTAAAACGCACTCTCTTATTGGAGTAAGTGCAGTACTTATAATGCTTTGTGGTGAATATTTAAGCAACAATTATTCTGTTGATGCATCTAGAATACCAGCTCAATTACTTTCTGGTATTGGATTTATTGGTGCTGGTACTATTTTAAGAGATGGCTTTAATGTAAAGGGATTAACTACTGCATCTAGTTTACTTGCAGTTACTTGTATTGGTCTTAGTATTGGCGCAGGATTTTATATTGGTGGAATTGTTGGAACAGTACTTGTATATATTATTCTTTCTCATTCTCACAATTTATCTGAAACATTAGACCATTTTAATAATGTTTCTTTAACTCTTACTGTTAAGGATTATAGAAATACTTTACCTGAAATACAAAAAATATTAGATAAATATAGTATTAATATTAAAAAAATAAAAAATGGTCAACCAAATGAAGAAAATATAACTGATATTCAATTATTTTTCAGATACCATAAGGACGTAAATATAAATTCTGTTTTTACAGAAATTTCTGGTTTAGAAAATGTAACTGATTTGGAGGAAGGATAGAGTAAAGCTCTATCCTGTTTTGCTTAATATATCCTTTTTCATTTTGTTCATAATTTTCTTTTCCAATCTTGATATATAACTTTGCGAAATTCCTAGCATATCTGCCACTTCTTTTTGTGTTTTTTCTGTTCCACTAATAAAACCAAATCTTAATTCCATAATATTTTTCTCTCTATTACTTAGTTTTTCTATTGAGGCTTTTAGTAATACTTTATCCACTTCGTCTTCTATTCCTCTAGAAGTAATATCTGGTTCTGTTCCCAAAATGTCTGAAAGCAGTAATTCATTTCCATCACCATCTTGATTAAGTGGCTCATCTATTGATATTTCACCTTTTATTCTGTTACTTCTTCTTAGATACATTAAGATTTCATTTTCTATACATCTAGAAGCATAGGTAGCAAGTTTTATGTTTTTACTTATATTAAATGTATTTATTGCTTTCATTAATCCTATTGTTCCAATTGATATTAAATCTTCTATTCCTACACCTGTATTTTCGAATTTTTTAGCAATATATACTACCAATCTTAGGTTCCTTTCTACTAAGATTTGTCTTGCTTCTAAATCCTTATTTTCTAGTTTAATTAATAATTCTTCCTCTTCATCCGAACTTAATGGCGGAGGTAATTTTTGACTACCTGCTATATAAAAAATCGGCAGATTTTCTATCTCCTCATTGTTTAAATATTTAACATAGATTGTACTAATTTTAGATTTTAACAGTTCTAATATGTTCATTCTCTTCATTTCCTCCTTTGTTTTCTAAAAGTTCTAGGCCTATTAGTGCTCTATATTTTCCTGTTTTGCTTAAAGAGCCATCATATATACCTATTATTATATTTTTTATGAATACTACATCTTCTTGTGTATTTACTGTTAGTCCATCTGCTTTTATTCCTATTAGCATTCCATTTTCTTTCCCTAATGACATAAATGGTATTAGTCTTATTTTTGATAGGTACTCTCCTAAATCTATTTCTTTCCCTTCTATAATATTTGATAGATTGTTTAATATTTTTTCTGGTATTACTCCTTTTAATACGTCTTTTTCTACAACTGCTACTGGTATTTTTGTAATTGGTTCCTTTAAAAAGTTTCCTGTATCTAGTATTGCTTTTGTATACACACTATTTGAGTTTATATTTATTTTGATATTGCAAAGCATGTCTTTTTTGCTTAATTTTCCTTTTATGTTTTTAAATGCTGTTGTTATAATAATAAATCCAACCATTCCTCCTGCTAGTACAATTTTTATTGGATATGTACCAATTAACACACCGTTTTTCCATTAATATGTTTTGTGGACTTACAAAATATAAAAGTGCAAAAGCCACTCCTCCAAATGTAAATGAAGTTAAATAAAATATTATAAACTCTTTAAAAAACAATTTTATATTTAATGGTTTGAATGCAATATATACCATGGCAATAGAAAGTATTATTTTTAAAAATATGCTGGAACATATTTCCAGTACTGATATATATGAAAGTACTGCATAAACACTTCCTATACTACTAGCTACAAGGGTTCTAATTATTTTTTTTGGTGCTTTTATAATTATTCCAGTTGCAAATATAATAATATAATTCATAAATAAATTTTCTAAAAAAATTATATCTATATATATGGTCAATAGGTCACCTCGTATTCTTTTACACAAATTACAGTTGTGAATACTAATCTGTGCTAAATATTGTACTACTGTTTGTTTAAATAATGTGTCATTTTGTGAAGGCGAAAAAAAGAAATAATCTACTATTTTAGATTATTTCTTTTTCATTTTTATTTTAATAATTATTGTTTAGGAAAAATCGACTTTTCTTTTAGCGATTTTTAAGATTTTTCCTTATTATTTATTTCCTTTTTTTCTTAAGAAAGAAGGTATGTCTAAATCATTTTGATTGTCTTTATTTTCTACTGGAGTTGGTATTGAGTTTATTTTTTTATTCCATGTATTTGTTACTAAGTTTTCAACTCCTATGCTTGAAATTGGTGGTTCTTGTTGTTCAAAACCTGTTGCGATAACTGTAATTGAAATTTCATCTCCTAAGTTTTCGTCTGTAACTACACCAAATATAATATTTGCTTCTGGATCAACACTTCTTTGTACTAATTCTGCTGCTGTATTTGCTTCTTGTAATCCTAAATCGTTTCCACCTGTAATGTTTATTATAACTCCTCTTGCTCCTTCTATTGATGTTTCTAGTAATGGACTTTGAATAGCTTGTTTTGCAGCATCTTCTGCTCTGTTTTCTCCACTTGCTCTACCAATTCCCATGTGTGCCATACCTGTATTTAACATTACTGCTTTAACGTCAGCAAAGTCTAAGTTAATTAGTCCTGGTACAGAAATTAAGTCTGATATACCTTGAACACCTTGTCTTAAAACGTCATCAGCCATTTTAAATGCTTCTACAATTGATGTTCTTCTATCAATAATTTGTAACAATTTATCATTTGGTATTACAACTAATGTATCTACTTTTTCTTTTAAGTTTGCAATTCCTTTTTCTGCTTGAGTAAGTCTTTTCTTTCCTTCAAATGTAAATGGTTTTGTTACAACACCTATTGTTAATATTCCTAATTCTTTTGCTGCTGCTGCAACTATTGGAGCTGCTCCTGTTCCTGTTCCGCCTCCCATTCCGGCTGTAACGAATACCATATCTGCTCCTCTTAGCATTTCAGCAATTTCAGCTTTGCTTTCTTCTGCTGCTTGCATTCCAATGTCTGGATTTGCCCCAGCCCCAAGTCCTCTTGTTAGTTTTTCTCCTATTTGAATTTTAGAACTTGCTTTTGATAATTGAAGAGCTTGTCTATCTGTATTTATTGCTATAAATTCTACACCTTTAATTCCTGATTCAATCATTCTATTTATAGCATTATTTCCTGCTCCTCCTACACCTATAACTTTTATTGTTGCTGTTCCGTCCATCATGTAATTATTGTTTTCATCGTAATCTGTTTCCATCATAGTGTTAATCCTCCTTCATTTTTGGGTTTGGAATTTTAAAGTTATTTTCGCACTTCTTTCTTATTCCAAATATATTTTTTTAAAATTTAAAACTTAATTATGAATAGAAAAATTCTTTTATTCTTTCTAAAATATTTCTAAATATATTTTCATCAGATACTGTGTCAATACTGCTAGAAACAGTCTTTGCAAATGGTCTTGATGCAATATATTTAATTAATGCATAGCTAGATCTATAATTTGGTTTTATTGTACTTACTAGTCTTCCAGTTGATATTTTAACAGGTATATTTAATGTTATTTTTCCTGCTACATCGCTTTTATTTATATTTGTTATTCCTTGACCTGTTAGTACAACATTATTTATATTTGATTTTACTCCTGCATTTGTTATATCTTTATTTACTAATGAGAACATTTCTTCTACTCTTGCTTCTATTACTTCTATTAGCTCTGAGCTTTTTATTGTTTTTGTTCTCTCTTCGCCTTTATATGTATTTAAAATTATGTCTGTATCGTTATCTATAAATGATTTTAATGCTAATCCATATTGTTTTTTTAATCTATCTGCTTCTTCTTCTGTTATATTAAAAACATAAGCAATATCTGATGTAATATTATCTCCACCTAAAGGAATTGTATTTGTATAAATAAAAGTATTTCCTTCAAACACACCTATGTCTGTATTTCCTGCTCCAATATCTAATATCATTACATTATCTGTTAATTCATTTTTGTCTAGCACAAGTCCTCTTTCAGAAAGTACATTTGGAACTATTCCATCTATTTCTATACCTGCTTTTTTAAGAACACTTGTTAATTGTTTTACATATTCTTTATCTGCTAATATAACTTGTCCTTTTACTGTAAATGATGAACTTAGGCTTCCTACTGGATCGTCTATCATTCTACCATTGTCTAATATAAATTGATTTGCAATAATATCTATTAAAACTTGATTTTCTGGTATATCAATATCTCTAACTTGCATTATTGCAGATGTGACATCTCTTGTTGATATTCCAGCATATTTATCTTTTGCTTCTTTTACAATACTATTTTGTACAATTGTAACGTATTTACCTGGTATTGTAACATAAGCTGAATGTATTTTTATATTCGCTTCTTCTTCTGCAGATTTTATTGTTTTTGCAACTGCAGCAGCTATTTCTTCTTCATCTGTGATTTTTGATTTTTTCATTCCAAAGCATTTGCATTCACTTGTTGCTATAACTTCAATTTGATTAAAGCTATTAACTTCGCCAACGCTTGTATTCACTTTGGATGTTCCTATGTCGATACCTACAATTATATCACCGATTGCCAAGACAAACTCCTCCATTTTTACAGTATATTTTTTTACTGCTACTAGAATATTATATTTTAGGTAAAAAGTCAATAGAAAATGTTACATTTTTGTAATATTTTCGTAACGTTTTCGTAATAATAAAAGTCAGACATTAGAACCTGTAAAAATTGTTTTCCTAAGAGTTCTATCTCTGACCATTTATCATTATTTATTTTTCAAGTAGCCGATTTTTCTATATATATATGACATCGCTTTAAATAAATTATTTACTATTGGGTTAAATATTATATAAATTTCTCCTATAAATTCTGTAAAGTCTGGATTAAATCCTTTTTTAAATTTATATACCCCATAAGAATCTGAATGTTCATCTTTAAATCCTGAAATTCCTCTAAAGTCATATACATCACATTTATTTTCTAATGCCCATTTTATCATTTCCCATTGTAGTAAATAGTTAGGCATTAAATTTCTTTTTTCATTTTTGCTTCCACCGTATAAATACCAAACTTTATTTCCATATAGTATAGGCATTGTTGCAGCAATAACTTCTCCTTCATATTCTGCTAACATTATTCTAACATGTTCTGGTCCAAGGCAGTCATAAATTTTTTCATAATATTCAATGCTTCTAATTATAAAGTTATCTCTGCTTCCAGTTTCTTTCATTGTTTTATAAAATTCTGGTAAATCTTCTTTTGTTCCAACTCTTACAGTAACGCCTTTTCTTGCTGATAATCTAATGTTGTATCTAGTTTTTTGATGAAATGATTGTAACACTTCCTCTTCTGTTTTATTTGTTAGATTTAACCTGAATACATATTTAGGTTGTATTACATCATTTACACTTTTAATATTTTGTTTTACTTTTATTCCAGCCTCTTTTATTATTCTTTTAAACTCTTCGTCATCTACTAAAACATCTGGATCTGCTCTAAATATAAATGCTTTATATTTTTTTGCAATTTTTCTAATTTCATCTGCTAACTCTTTAATTATTTTTTCATTATATATATCACATATTGGTCCTCTTGGTGCATACATTATATATCTGTTTAAAACAGGAACTTTTCTTAATAGCACACTTAAGTATGCATTTATTTTACCATTTTCGTCATGTAATATAATCTCTTCATGTTTCCACTCTGATTTTACTTTTGCCCATTCTGGAGATTGTAAAAAGTGAGCTCTTTCATGTTTTGTAATAAATTCTTCTATTTCTTTTCTTTCTTTTGAATCAGTTTCCAATCTTATATTTCACCTCATATTTTTGCAGTTTTCTGGATTGTTTTTCCAAAATTATTCACCTTTTAATTTTTCTGCTCTGTCTGCTGCAATTAGATTGTCTATCATTTCATCTAATCCACCATTTAAGAAATTTTCCATTTGATATATACTCATTCCTATTCTGTGGTCTGTAATTCTTCCTTGTGGGTAGTTATATGTTCTTATCTTTTCACTTCTATCTCCACTACCAACTTGTGATTTTCTTTCGTTTGCAAGTTCTGCGTCTTGTTTTGCTTTTTCTTGTTCATATATTCTAGATTTTAATAATCTCATTGCATACTCTCTATTTTGAGTTTGTGATCTTTCTGTTTGACATTCTGCTACTATTCCTGTTGGTTCATGTATTAATCTTACTGCTGATGATGTTTTATTTACATGTTGTCCACCTGCCCCTGATGCTCTAAACACTTCCATTTTTACATCTGCTGGATTTATTTCTATTTCTACATCTTCTACAACTGGTAATACTGCAACTGTTGCTGTTGATGTGTGAATTCTTCCACTGCTTTCTGTATCTGGAACTCTTTGAACTCTATGAACTCCACTTTCGAATTTTAGTCTACTATATGCACCTTTACCTGTAACCATAAATGTTATTTCTTTATATCCGCCAAGTCCTGTTTCATTTTCATTAAGTACATCTATTTTCCAATGTCTATTTTCTGCATACATTGAGTACATTCTAAATAATGTCCCTGCAAATAATGCTGCTTCTTCTCCTCCAGCACCTGCCCTTATTTCGCAGATTATATTTTTATCGTCATCTGGATCTTTTGGAATTAATAATATTTTTAATTCTTCTTCTATTTTAGGTAATTTTTCTTTTATTTCTTCTATTTCCATTTCTGCTAATTCTTTTAATTCTTTATCATTTAGCATTTCTTTTGCTTGTTCTAAATCTTTATTTGCTTTTTTGTACTCTCTATATTTTTCTACAACATCTACCATTGCAGCATGCTCTTTCATAAGCTTTTGCCACTCGCTTTGTCTTGCAATTACTTCTGGGTCACTAATTTTTTTACTAACCTCTTCAAACCTTTTCTCTACGTCTTCTAGTTTTTCAAACATATATATCTCTCCTTTTAACCTAATTATTATACACAACTATTGCAAATTTTTCAACTTACATTTTACAGATTAACTAAATTATATTCTATATTTAATTTATCTAAAATTTCTTTTTCTCTATTTGTACATGTAAAAATAATAATTTGGTTATTATAATTGGAATCTAAATACTTTATAACATTCTCTAATCTTTGGTTATCAAAATATGCAAAACTTTCGTCTAGTATTATTGGAATAGTTTCTTTTGTTATTTCTTTAGTTGCAGATAATCTAAGAGATAAATATAATTGATCTATTGTTCCTATACTTAATTTATTACATTCTATGTATTCTCCATTTTCTGCTTCTATTGTTAGTCCTGTATCTGAGTTAAAATTTGCTTTTTTATATTTTCCATCAGAAATCATTTCTATGTTATTTGATAATTCTTTTGTGAATTTTGGTGTTATATTCTTTTTTATTTCATCATAAGATTCTTCCAAAGTTTCTTTTGCTAAATTTATTATTTTATTTAATTCTTCTAATTCTTTTTTCTGTTCATACAAATATTCTAGTTTTTCTTCACATGCTATTTTATTATCTAATTTTTCATTAATATTTTTTTCTTCTATATTAATAGTATTTATTCTAATTAAATTTAAATTTAATTGTTTTTCTAAATAATCGATATTATAATTTATTTCTTTTAAATTATCATTAAATAAATTATCAATTTCTATTTCATTATTAAATTTATTTTTTATTTCTTTTATTTTTATTTTATTTTTTTCTTCTATATTATTTTTTATTTCATTTATTTCTTTTTCTGTGTTTTTAATATTTTCTTCTAATATTTCTATTTCTTTTTCTATTTTTATTTTTTCTAGATTATTTATTTTTTCTTTTCTATTTAATTTATTTTTATTTAAAATAGATATTATTAAATTAATTATTAAATAAGCCACAGTTACTATAATTACTGTATAGTCTATAATTTTAGAAAATTTAATTATATTAATTAAAATATTTAAAATTATTAAAATTCCCATTAATATTATATTTAAAATATTTTTATTGTTTTTTATTTTTTTATTATTTATTTCTTTTTTATTTTTTATTTCATTCTTTAATTTATTTATTTTATTTTCGCAATCACTTTTTATTTCATTTTTTATTTTTATTTTTTCTTCTTCTATTTTTTCTTCTTCTTTTATTTTTTTAATTTCTTCATATATTTTAACTTCTGTTTTTATTTTATCATTTTCTTTTTCCAAACTATTTATTTCTTCTTTTTTGCTTTTGCTATCATACTCACAATTTTCTATTTTATTTTTCTCATCTTCTAATATTTTTATTTCTTTTAATATATTATTTATTGGCCTTCCTGTTGTTCTTTCTGTGCCTACTTCTTCAAGTTGTTTTTTAGATAAATTAGCCATAACCTTTTTATATGATATATTGTCATCACCTGTTGATAGCATATTTGCTATTTTTTGTGTTAATATATTTTGACTGCTCTGTGGTAACGCTACTCCTTGTTGCTCTGCTATTGCCGTGCTAAATAAAGTTTCTTCATCTATATTAGTTTGTTCATAGAAAAATTGATTTCCTTTAGTTTTATTTATAGAAAATTCTCCTGATATATCTTCTAGGTTTTCATTATATATTTTAGGATTTTTTTTAGAAAAATCCCTAAAAACTTCAAATTTATCTTTATTATCTAATGTATATATTATTTTGCCAGAAAACTCATTTTCATCCCATGGTTTATATTTATCAAAATCCGATATTTCTTTTCCATTTTTATTTTTAGATATTCCATATAACATTGAAGGAATAAATTTTAATAATGTAGTTT